>OOAF01000088.1_pt1 | contig 125495 bp, 91 predicted proteins | sample 1671251 | NCBI WGS metagenome assembly OOAF01 (sample SAMN06348137, study PRJEB24527) | human gut metagenome | biome: human gut; feature: ankylosing spondylitis patient; material: feces | host: Homo sapiens | place: China | collected 2015-10 | reverse complement strand
TATTTTAGCTCGTTTTACCCTATTTTTTACGCAATCCTTATCCCGAACTCGCGTTGAATAATTATGAAGATAGTGAGGAACTGCAACTGACTCTATGCACAGGAAAGGTGCTGATGAATTTCGGCGAAGAACAATTGAAACTGACTCCCGGAGAGCAATTGGTATTGGATAAAACCAATATGCATCTGGAACGTGAGCATGTGAATACTCAAAATTATATGTTGTGGATGCAGAACAAGTTATACTTTAACCGTACTCCGATACAAGAAGTGACGAGGAGGTTGGAACGGGTGTATAACTACACTATACAATTGGACTCAAGTTTTGTCTTTAATAATTTTCTTTCAGGTACGCATGATAATAGGAGTTTGGAGGCGGTTTTGGAGTCCATTCGCTTGGCTACGGGAATTAAATACAGGAAAGAAAACAATTCGTATATTCTATATAAATAATACCTTAATAATTAAATAATCAAGATCTATGAAACAACATGCGAAGAGGGCTTCGTGGGCCCGAGTATTGCTTGTACCGACCTTGTTGCTAGGTTCGGCATCTATGGCTGCTTTCCCTGTGCATGCAGCACAAGTTGAATTGAATCAGACTGTTACATTGCAGATGCGTAAAGTAAAATTGGCTGATGTGTTCAAGAAACTGAGTAACCTTTCCGGTTATGAGTTTTTCTATGATGAGAGTGTTGTCCAAAAGTATAATACGATTGATATTGATTTGGACAATGTAAGTTTCGACCAGGCTTTAGAGCAAATCAGGAAACAAACTAGTCTGCAATTGAGCAAGGTGAATAATACCATTGTGGTGAGTCTTGCCAAACAAGTACTGGCATCTTCCGGTAAAGTACAGGCTTCCAGGCATAGAGTCACCGGTAGAGTAACCGATGCTAATAATGAACCGCTGATTGGGGTAAGTATAGTTATTCAAGGAAATAGCGGAGGAACTATAACGGATATTGACGGACGTTATACGTTGGAAGAAGTGGATGCCGATGCCACTTTGGTCTTCTCTTACATCGGTTATGTTCCACAGAAAATAGTTGTCGGAAATCAGCAGACATTGAATGTACAAATGAAAGAAGACAACCAGACTTTGGAAGAAGTCGTAGTAATAGGTTATGGTGTGCAAAAGAAAAGGGATATGACCGGTTCCATTGCTTCTATTAAAAGTAAGGATATCACAGCTATTCCTACTACCAATGCCTTGGAGGCATTACAAGGAAAAGTAGCCGGACTTGATCTTACAAACTCTTCGGGGCAAGCAGGAAGCACACCTAATTTTACGATCCGTGGAGAGCGTTCATTGACGGCTAGTAATGCTCCGTTGATTCTTGTGGATGGTATTGATTATGGTACCTCGCTAGATATAAATCCCACTGATATAGAATCTATTGAAGTGTTAAAAGATGCCTCTTCTACAGCTATTTATGGAACACGGGGTGCGAATGGTATTATTATGATTACGACTAAAAAGGGAAAAGAAGGAAAGTCAAAAGTATCCTTTAATGCTTTTGTTTCTTCTACCATGATAACTGATTATCCTGATATCATGGATGCTGAAGAATATGCCCAATACAAAAGAGAGGCCTATCGGGACAGAACAACAGGAAAATACGCAGAGGATGCTGCTGTATTTGCTCCTGAAGAACTGACTTATCTGGAAAAAGGATATGATACGAACTATCGTGACATGTTGATGCACAACGGATTTAACCAAAATTATGAGGTGTCTGTATCCGGGGGCAATACGAAAACCAAACATAATATATCTTTGGGTTACAGAAGCGAAGAGGGACTCTTTAAGGATGATAATTATAAACGGTATAATGCCCGTGTAGCACTGGACCATCAATTGTTTGACAATGTGCAGGTAGGGACAAACATTATCTATGCCTATGTAGATAAGAATAATCGTTATAGTCCGCTGAATATGGCTAATAAAATTGTTCCTATCTCGAAACCTTATGATGAGGAGGGGAATTTAGTGATGTATCCGTCTCCCGGTTATAATACTCAGATGAATCCGTTGATTGACGATCAGGAGGGTATGCGTGTGGATAATACCATCCAGGAGCGTTTCTTCGGCAGCTTGTACCTGAACTGGAATATCACCAAGGATATTTTATTCCGTACAACGCTGGGATTGAACTCAGTGAATGTGCGTAGAGGCTTTTTCTGTGATAAGAACTCGTTGCAGGGAAGTGGCAAGGATTCACAATCCTATAAGGAGCACACCATGACACGTAATCTGACATGGGAGAATGTGCTGACTTATTCAAAGGACTTCTCTGATATCCATAGTTTGCAGGCAATGGTTGGAACCAGTACGATTCTCAACTCTAAAGAATATACCTATGCAGGTGGAAAGGGACAAGTATATGCTGATAACTGGTTCCATAATTTGTATTCCAATGAAAAAGAAATCACTATAAAGAGTTCACTGGTCGATCAAAATCTGGCTTCCTTCTTTGGGCGTGTTAATTATAAATTGATGGATCGCTATATGCTGACTGCTTCTTTGCGTGCCGATGGTTCTTCTGTTTTTGCACCAGGTAAGAAATGGGGCTACTTTCCGTCTGTAGCACTGGCCTGGCGTATCAATGAAGAGAATTTCCTGAAAAATGTGGATGCTATTTCAAATTTAAAACTCCGGTTGAGTTGGGGACAATCTGGCCAATGTGCTATTGATCCTTATCAAACCGTTGGTTTGCTGGGTAACTCCACTTATTCGTTCAATAATGAGGGAGCTTATGGATTCTATCCTAAAACGATGTCAAACAAGGAACTGACTTGGGAAACTACCACGCAGTATAACCTTGGTCTGGATTTCGGATTTTTTAATAATCGTATTTCAGGTAGTATTGATATTTACAAGGCAGAAACCCGGGATATTTTAATGAATCGTGTAATTCCATCTATTAACGGTTATGCTTCGGTTATGGAAAATATCGGTAAGACTGAAAGTACTGGTGTTGATTTGACACTGAGCACGGTTAATATTCAAAACAAGAACTTCTCCTGGTTCTCAGATTTCTCATTGTCACACAATAGGGAAAAAATAAAAGAACTTGCTTCGGGACAATTAAAGGATGAGGCGAATGCTTGGTTTGTAGGAGAACCTTTCAAAGTGTTTTATGATTATAAGAAAGAAGGTATCTGGCAATTGGGTGAAGAGGCTGCCGCTGCTGCCAATGGACAGGAACCGGGTGATATAAAGGTACAGGATGTGGATGGTAATGGTGTCATAACGACAGATGATCGTATCATTTACAGTCAGCGTCCGGATGTAACTTTTGGTTTCAATAATACTTTTAATTATAAGGGGTTTGATTTGTCTGTATTCTTGTATGCTCGTTTGGGTCAGTGGATTGCGTATGATTATAATACTACGTATCGTATCAATGCGTTGGAAAATGGTGGAAATGTAGATTACTGGACTCCCGAGAACCCTACCAATGCTTTTCCGCGTCCTAATAAAAGTAAGAGTTATACACAGGTTACTTACTATTCAACGTTGAAGTATGAAGATGGTTCTTTCTTTAAAATACGCGATATTACGTTGGGATATACTTTCAAACCGGAACTTTTGAAACATCTCAATCTATCCAGACTCCGTGTATATGCTACAGCAAAGAATTTCTTTACTTTCAGCAAGATTGATAATTATGATCCCGAACAGGGAGGAAGTATTTCTTTCCCTATGACAAAACAACTTGTATTTGGTCTGAATGTAGAATTTTAACTGGTAAAGAATGAAAATTATGAAACGAATTACATTATTATATGCATTGGCAGCTACTCTTATGGTTTGCTCGGGCTGCTCTGATTTTTTGGAAGAACACAATCGTAGTGCGGTTACTACCGAAGGTGGTTATTATGATACTGAGAAAGGTTTTGAGTCTTTGATTAACTCTTGTTATACTCCCTTGCGTTTTTGGGGTGGAAAGTCTGCTGCTATGGCATTCAGTGAAACGGGAACGGATATATTGGCTCCGGGCGGCGGTTGTGATTATCCCGCCATTGTTTCTTATCAGAATGATTTTGATGGGACCAATCCTATCAGTAAAGAGTATTATGACCGTTTTTACAAAGCGATCAACTTTTGTAATACAGCCATCTATCATGTAAAGAATGTTCCGTTCAGTGATAAGGCACTTACCAGTAAACGAGAAGCAGAGGTGCGTTTCTTACGGGCGTATTATTATTGGATTCTGGTGGAAACATTTGGAGATACTTATTATACGGATCAGCCATCGGAGTCTATTGTTATGGCACCTAGGAAAACCTCGGTTTCAGAGATTTATACTCATATTTTTGAAGATTTGGATTTTTGTATGGATAGCCGGTTGTCTGTTGCGCAATCGGATGGAGGGCGTGTTACGATGTGGGCTGCCAAAGCTTTGAAGGCTCGTTTGCTATTGACTAGAGCAAGTGAATTGAATGATAAAGCATTGTATGAACAAGCCTATACTTTGGCAAAAGAAGTGATTGATAATGGCCCTTTTGAGTTATCAAAGGATTTTGCCTCAGTATTTGATATGGAAAATTCTGATGGAAATGGCAATAAGGAAGTGATTTGGTATATTGATTATTCTTCTACCAATCAGTTGTATAATCAGGAAATGGATAATGATATTATTCGTTCAGGGGGTAACCATACTCATTTGATTTTCTGTATGAAGTATGATGACCAGCCCGGTATGGTCAGAAGCATAGAATATGGTCGTCCTTTTAATCACTATATGCCGACACGTTATTTGCTGGATTGTTATGACGAGAATATAGACCAACGTTTTGAAGTGACTTTCCGTTCGTTATGGAAGGCTAATGGAGGAAAAACCGGAGATAACTACCCTTATATGGTACAAGGGGATACTGCTATATGGATAACAAAAGATGTTGTTCCTCAGGTAAAGCGTCAGTGGGCCAAAGGACGTTATCAGATACTTGATCGGACAGATATTTATCATGAAGATGGTTCTGTAAAAAGTCAGAAACAATGTATGCCTATCTCTAAATTTGAAGACCCTACTCGTGCTACGGTGAACGAGGATCGTGGAACACGGGATGCTTTTATAATCCGTGTGGCAGAAATGTATTTAATTGTGGCGGAAGCAGGAGCAAAAGCCGGCAAAGCGGATGCGTTGGCTTATATGAATATTCTTCGTGCCCAAAGAGCTAAGGCTGGCAAAGAGGAGGCTATGAAAGTTGCTCAAAGTGACATTGAGGATATTGATTTCATATTGGATGAACGTGCTCGGGAATTGGTCGGAGAACAATTGCGTTGGTTTGATTTGAAACGAATGGGAAGTGAAATATTTATCCGTCGGATAAAAGCCGGAAATCCTGATGCCGGTAAAAATGTGAAAGCTTATCATATGTTGCGTCCATTTCCACAAACTTTATTGGACGCCATAACGAATAAAGACGAATTTTTACAAAATGAGGGATATAAATAGGCTTGTAGGAAATAGGGTGAAAAGGTAGTTAGGAAAAATGGCAGCTGTTGGTTCTTATACCAAAGTTGCCGTTTTTTTCTATTTTAACCTTGTATTTTATGTCTAATTGATAATTTATTCTAGGAGGAAATCTACATTTGGTTATCTTTGTACTTTGTTTGGTAAATCGATATAAAATGGAAAACACAATAAAGTTAAAATATATATGGGGCATCTTGTTGTTAGCTCTTCATTTTGTTTTTGTCAAAGGACAACCGATTTGTGTTGCACGTCAATATACTGTTAGAGATGGATTGATTCAAAGTAATCCGGCGCAGATTCTTCAAAGTCATAATGGTTTTATATGGGTTAGTACTTGGAATGGGGTAAGCCGGTTTGATGGACGCGATTTCGAGACTTTTCAGTTTGATTCTCTTTTGAACCAGCACATGCAGCGGCTGGAGAATACGGCCGACGGCAATTTATGGATGATTGCATACGATCGTCATAGCCTGTATTTATATGATATTCATGAAAATAAGCTGATTAATGTTCTGAAACAGTATGAACAACATTTTAATACTCCGTTGCAAATAGAAAATTTGTATCCTTTATCCAAAGGGATTACTTGGGTTACTTTAAATAATGGAGGATGTTTCAGAATTTCAGATAAAGAGTGTACTGTTTCTTCAGGGATTCAGTATATTACAGCTATTGATGATGTGGAACTGGGGAAAGTCAGTAGGGTCTTTGAAGATAAACAGGGAGAGGAATGGGTATTTAGTGACAAGGGAGTTAGCATATTTGGCAAGCGGACCATTAGTTCATATCCCTTTTCTATGTTCGAAACAATGGATAATCTTGTTTTTCTTGCATCACAGAATGGCAGACTAGCCTATTATGATGTAAATACCATGCAATTCAACATCGTTCCTTTTCAAGAGAAGATTCAGCATATAAACGGAATTAAAGTGTTGAAAGATAATCAGCTGGCTGTTTTGTCTGATAAAGGTTTGTACCTATGCCGTTTCCCTGAACTGGCGATGGAGAAATATGATTTCTCTCTTCCGGGGCATGACGATGCGGCTGTGAGAAAAGTCTATCAGGATTCTAAAGGATTTCTATGGATATTTACCGGATTGCCGGGAATTATCCGGCTTGATCCGGAAACCGGAGTGAAACAATATTTGAATACTCCTTCCGGATACATGGCTTCTTCTCCGGAAAATGAACTCTTTATTTATGAAGATCCTAACGGAGTGGTTTGGACTATTCCTTATAAAGGTATATTCAGTTATTATGACGAAAAGAGCCGGGAGTTAAAAGTCTATTTTACACCGGGAAGGAATCATATACCTTATTCTCCTATTATTAAAACAACTTATGTTGACAAACAAAATAATTTGTGGATCAAATCCCAGCGCTCATTTATAAAAATGTTCTTTCCGCCTAGTCCCTATACTTATAGGGAGTTGGACAATTATTTTGATACAAAATCATTTCTGTTTGATAGCGACGAACATTTATGGATTGCAACAAAGAAAGGGATTATACGTATTATGGATTCACAGAAAAACTTGCTGGGTTATTTGTCGCCTGATGGGGAACTGGCTCAAACGGAAACAGTTTTTGCAGAAGGTGGAATCTATGTCATGCTGAAGGATCAGGCGCAGACAATATGGCTTGGCAGTAAGGAAAACGGATTGTTCAGGCTTGTTCCTCGGAATCGTCCTTATCATTATGAGGTATATCATTATATGAATAATCCGTCGGATCCTTATTCCATCAGTGACAATAAAATATCATGCATTGATGAGGATCATAACGGAAGTATTTGGATTGGTACTTACGGTGGCGGATTGAATTTGGTTGAGGAAAAGGAAGATGGGGCGATACGTTTTATTCATGCGGAGAATAAATTGTCCGGTTTTCCTATTAATCGTACCAACAGTATTCGTTGTATGGTGGAGGGACCCGGTCATACTATGCTGGTGGGTACTATAGAAGGTTTGATTACTTTTTCTTCTGATTTTTCGGATTACGAAAATATTCGTTTTTATCTTAACCTTCCTCGTCCGCAGGCGGCTGACGGGTTGTGTAGTGCTGATGTGATGTCTGTTTTACGAACGACAGATGAAACTATCTATTGTTATTGTTATGGAGGTGGCCTTTGCAAGTTGGTTTCATCAAATTTATTATCTGATGAACTTCGATTCCGGTCGTTCGGCAAAGAGACATCTCCGTTGGCTAGAGCCTTGATTGAAGATAAAAATCATAATATATGGATCGGCTCGGAAACGGATATCACTCTGTTTGATGTGCACGATCAGACTTTTGAGTCTTTTGGAGAAACTTTTTTCAATCGTTCTTTTAATTATAGTGAATGTCTTCCGGTTGCAGACAGGCAAGGGGATATCTTAATGGGTACAGAAGGCGGTATGCTTGTCTTTTCTCCGGATAGTATCGTTAAGCAGGCTTATGAAGCTCCTATTGTAGTGACAGGTATAAAATATTCGGAGGATAATTTATCTCATGTATTGAGTGATGCGGATTATTTAGAGATTCCTACCCGGCGGAGGAATTTTACCATCTCATTTGCTGCGTTGGATTATACTAATTCCTTGGATATCGAGTATGCTTATAAGTTGGATGATAATCAATGGTATTATATAGGTAAGAAGAACTCGGTTAGTTTTGTAAGTCTTCCGGCAGGAAAATATCAATTTCAGATAAAGGCGACCAATGGGGATGGTATTTGGATGAACTCTGTGAAAACGGTTACTTTACAGGTATTACCCACCTTTTGGGAAACCGGTTGGGCTAAGGCTTTTTATATAGTTGTTGTCTTGGTGATATCTTTAGCTATCGGATATATTTTTTTCTATATTTACTATTTGAAACATAAGGTAAATATGGAACAAAGATTGGCGGAAATAAAAGTACGTTCTTTTATTGATATCTCACATGAACTACGTACTCCTTTAACCCTTATATCCGGTCCGGTATCCGAAGTGTTGTCCCAGGAGCCTTTGACTTCCCGGACCCGGCATCATCTTCAATTGGTGCAGAAAAATATCAATCGTATGTTATTGCTCATTAATCAAGTATTGGATTTCAGAAAGATACAGAATAAAAAAATGGGCTTGACTATTGAATACCGGGATATCATTATCATGCTTCATAATATAATGGATAATTTCCGATTGTTGTCTGAAGAGAAAAATATAAATTTTTCTCTTCAGACAACGTTGCCTTCTGTTTTTTTGTGGATAGATAGTGATAAGTTCGAGAAAATTATCTTTAACTTGCTTTCCAATGCCTTTAAGTATACACCGGATAACAAGTCGATTACCTTGATTGTGATGGAAAGCGGACAGTTTGTTTCGATTGCCGTAAAAGATGAAGGTATTGGCATTCCCAAAGATAAAGTGCCATCCATATTTGAACGTTTCACTACAGTGTCCAAGGAAAATGACATGCAGCCTTCATCGGGTATAGGGCTTTCGCTGGTGAATGAGTTGGTTAAAATGCTGCATGGGGAAATTCAGGTCGAAAGTGAAGTAAAGAAAGGAAGTGTATTCAAACTGGTTTTGCATAAGGGAAAGGAAATATATGCTCAGGATAAAAATGTTGAATATATATTGAACGACACTTCGGAAGAACAGGAAACGGTCTTGGCGGAACCGGAACAAAATGATGAAATATCTTTGCCGGACATGCCTCCGGCAACAAAAGAAACTTTAGTAAAAGTGATGGTAGTGGAGGATAATGCTGAGTTGCGTCAATTTATATGTGAAATATTGTCGGGTACTTACCGTGTTGTTGGAGTTGCCGATGGAGTGATGGCATTGGAAGAGATAGAAGAGGAAGTTCCGGATTTTATTATTACAGATATTATGATGCCGCGTATGGATGGTATTGAATTGATAAGGCACATCAAGGAGAATGTCAATACTTGTGATATCCCTATTATTATCCTTTCTGCAAAATCGTCTGTTGAGGATCGTATTCAAGGTTTACAATTAGGGATTGATGATTATATACCTAAACCTTTCAGCAGCGATTATTTAAAATCGAGAATTGAGAACTTGATCAGGCAAAGAAAAGTGCTTCAGTCGGCTTTTTTGTCAAAATATGGTGCTCAGCCGAAGAAAGAACCTTTAGAAGCCATCGCTTATCCTGTGTCGCAAATTGTTCCTTTGGATGAGCTGTTTATGCAGAAGCTGGTAGGGTTTATGGAAGAGAATTACAGTAATCCGGGACTGCGGGTTAATGATCTGGCAGAGTTCATGAATATGAGCCGTTCTGTATTCAATCGGAAAGTGAATGGTATCATGGGGATTTCTCCGATAGAATATATAAAGAATTATAGGTTGAATAAAGCGAAAAGTTTTATACAAAGTGGTATGTCTTTCTCTGAGGTTGCTTTTGCCGTCGGCTTCTCTGATCCCGGTTACTTTGGCAAGGCGTTTAAAAAAGCATTTAATCAGACTTTGACTGAGTATAAAAATAATAACTAAGTTCCGTTTTGTGCTGTTTATGAAGGTAAATAGCAAGAAAATACCTTATTGATGTAAGATTTTACCTTTGGTTCTCAAGGGTAAAATCTATCTTTGTGCTCATTGACACAGTATGAAAATGTTCCGGAAAACTTTTATGAATATAATTTTTTAAACATGATAGGATGAGTACGAAATTTTATGTAATAGCTGTTTGGACGCTGTTAAGTTTTGTGGTAAAAGTAAATGCACAAGACAAAGTGGAATGTTGGGACCGGTTTGAGTTGAGTTTTAAACAGGTGACCAAAGGGAATCCTTTTGATACACGTCTTTCCGCTACTTTCATTTGTGGAAAGGAAAAGAAAACGGTGGAAGGATTTTATGATGGTGAGAATACTTATAGGATACGGTTTATGCCTGCTGTCGCCGGGGAATGGAGGTATGTTACATCTTCCAGTATAGGAGCTATGAATGGTCGGAAAGGTACATTCACAGTGGTACCCGCCGGAAAAGATAATCATGGCATGGTGTTGGTGGACGGAGAACATAATTTTAAATATGCGGACGGTACCCGTTATTATCCGATGGGTACGACGGCCTATGCATGGACACATATGAAGGAAACGACTCAGGAGGCTACTTTGAAATCGTTTGGTGAAGCCGGTTTTAATAAGGTAAGGATGTGTGTGTTTCCTAAAAACTATTCTTTAGTGAAAGACGAGCCCGCGCTTTATCCTTTTGAAATGGAGAAGACGATAAAAGATAAGGAAGGAAATGAAAGGAAAGAATGGGACTTTGACAGATTTGACCCGGCTTTTTTTCAGCATTTGGAGAAACGGATAGACCAACTGAACCGTTTGGGGATTGAGGCGGATTTGATCCTTTTCCATCCTTATGATAAAGGAAGATGGGGCTTTGATGCTATGTCGAATGAGGTGAATGTACGTTATATTAAATATATTACTGCGCGTTTGGCTTCTTTTAGAAATGTATGGTGGTCTATGGCAAACGAGTGGGATTATGTAAAAGCGAAAACTGTGGACGATTGGAAGCTGTTGACGAAAACAGTGGTTGAGAATGATCCTTATCGCCATTTATGTTCTATTCATGGAGCGACGGCTACTTATTTTGATTATTGGATGCCTGAATTTACCCATGTCAGCATACAAGATGAGGCACCGGTACTGAGTTCTACCGCTTCTGCTACTTTAAGAAAAATTTATCGCAAACCGGTTATATGTGATGAGGTTGGGTATGAAGGGAATCTACCTTATCGTTGGGGAAGGTTAAGTCCGCAGCAGATGACTTACTTTATTTTGAATGGTTTGTTGGGTGGGATTTATGTCACTCACGGTGAATGTTATCAGCAGGGGAACGAACCTATCTTTTGGGCGCAAGGGGGATCTTTAAAAGGTGAAAGCTGGAAACGTGTGAAATTTTTGAGAACGATTCTTGAAGCTGCTCCCTATCCGTTGGAGATGGCAGATATCAGTCGTGACTTGGTTACTTCTACTGCTGGACCGGACTATTATCTGGTCAATATGGGAAAAGATGTGAAAGGTTTCTGGACTTTTAATCTGCCGGTAAAAAATGCAGATTATAACAAATTGCAAAAGAATAAACGGTTTAAAGTAGAGATTATTGATGTGTGGGCCATGACTGTCACGGAATATCCTGTGATATTTGAAACAACAGAGGAATTGGATTATCGTGTTTTTGATATACATCATCGGGGAGTAAGAATTCCGGATACTCCTTATATTGTTCTTAGAATAACAGAGGTGAAATGATGGGATAAGCCTTCTGACGGGAGATGATTGATTTTTTTTATCATAAAAAAGGCTAATAGTTTTCGATTCTTTTTGTTTTAGCTTAAATTTGCGGTATAATTAACTCCCTAGATACACTAAAATGTTAAATACAGTAGAAGAAGGATTGGAAGATATTCGTCAGGGCAAAGTATTGATCGTTGTTGATGACGAAGATCGTGAAAACGAAGGCGATTTTATCGTTTCAGGAGAAAAGATTACTCCTGAAATTGTAAATTTTATGATTACTCATGGCAGAGGGTTGTTATGTGCTCCTCTGCCACGTTCACGTTGTGAAGAACTTGGTCTGGCTCCGATGGCAGAAGAAAACACTTCATTGCTAGGTACACCGTTTACTATGTCGGTAGATTTAAGAGGGTATGGCTGTACTACGGGAGTTTCTGCTTTCGACCGTTCGTCAACAATAAAAGCTTTGGTGGCAGGAAATCTGAATCCTTCCGAGTTTGCTCGTCCGGGGCATGTGTTCCCCCTTTACGGTGCGGAAAATGGAGTATTGGAACGTAATGGACATACCGAAGCTACACTGGATATGACAAGAATGGCAGGTTTGAAACCCGGAGGAGCTCTTGTTGAAATTTTGAATGAAGATGGTACAATGGCGCGTCTTCCCCAACTAGGTGAGATTGCAGCAAAATTCGGTTTGAAAATTGTTTCCATTAAGGATATTCAGGAATATCGTAAAAAACATAACCTCTAAATCTAATAAATATGGCACTCAATCAAAGAAGAGTAAAGATATTGCATCTGATTCGTGAAGACGGACATGCAAAAGTTCAGGACCTTAGTAAAATTTTCAATGTGACGGATGTAACGATCCGTCAGGATTTGGAAGCCTTGGAACAAATGGGGTATATCCAAAGAGAGCATGGAGGTGCGTTTCTGAAAGGAGTAGGGTCGTTTGCCAAGACCGGACAATTGTTCAATCAGACTCATTTGGAGGAAAAGAAAGAAATTGCTCAGAAAGCTATTCAGTTTATTCAGGAGGGGGACAGTATAATTCTTGATTCCGGTTCTACAACTACAGAGATCGCAAAGCTTTTAATGAATTATAAGGACCTGACAGTCATTACTAATGCTTTGAATATAGCTTTGATTTTAGGTGAGAATCATGGTATTAATCTAATTGTTACCGGAGGTGAGTTCAAGGCTCCTACACTTTCTTTGACAGGAAAAATGGCGGCCGATTCATTTAAAGATATACGCGCTAATAAATTGTTTCTAGCTACAGCTGGTATTTCTTCGGATATGAAACTGACTTATCCTAGTCTAAGTGATTTGGTCGTGAAATCTGCTATGATAGAATCTGCCAGTAAAGTGTATCTGGTGGCTGATTGTTCAAAAATAGGTGTCAGTGCTTTTGCTAGTTTAGGCTCGGTTTCATTAGCAAATGCTATTATTACAGATAGTACTATAACCGAGGAGGATTTTGAAAGATTAAAAGAATTGGAGGTCGAAGTAATCTGATTCTTACTGAAATAAAGGTAATATGGGTGATTGAGAATGTTGGAAAATACATTCTTGATCACCTTTTTTATCAACTCTGATTTTTGCTTCCCTATTTGTCCTTATTGTTTGCTTCTTTTTTTATAACTGTTCTGCTGGGTACAAAAGAGACGATCGAAGAGTCTTATTTATATAGAGATATAACCTTATTGACAGAATAAATTAATTGTCCCGGTTTATAGGTTATATGGGAATATATTGTTAATATAATCAAATTGAATTTCATTTTCTTTCGTTTAATGTTGGATAATTCCGGTTGAATTCCGTTATTTGCGAAAGAATAAGAAAGTAAATGATAATAATATGCAAGTTGAAACGTTAGAATTACAATCGGAAAAGAATCGGAAACGATTGGTTGAGATTGTGTATAAAGCAAAAGCAGGGCACATTGGAGGTGATCTATCGTGTCTTAACGTGCTTACAGCACTTTATTTTGATATAATGCGTGTTTGGCCGGATAAACCAAAGGAAACGAAAAGAGATCGTTTTGTAATGAGTAAGGGACACTGTGTGGAGGCTTTATATGTTACTCTTGAGGCAAAAGGCTTTATTTCTCATGAGATAACCGATACTTTAGGTGAGTTCGGGTCTATTTTGTCCGGTCATCCTACTATAGAGGTACCGGGTATTGAAGTAAATACGGGAGCTTTAGGGCATGGCTTGTCTGTAGGCGTTGGAATGGCGATTGCTGCCAAAATGGATAAAGCTGATTATAAAACGTATGTACTGATGGGAGATGGTGAGCAAGGGGAAGGTTCGATATATGAAGCTGCTATGGCAGGAAACCAATATAAATTGGATAATCTGGTAGCCATTATTGACCGTAATCGTTTGCAGATCAGCGGTACAACCGAGGAGGTCATGTCATTGGAGAGTATGCGTGACCGCTGGACTGCTTTCGGCTGGGATGTGTTGGAAATGAATGGGGATGAAATGGAAGATATCATCCGGACTTTCCATTCTATTGATTATACGAATAAAAAGCCTCATTTGCTTATCTCCCATACTACAAAAGGGAAAGGAGTATCTTATATGGAAGGCATTGCAAAATGGCATCATGGCGTGCCTACAGCCGAACAATATGAAGAGGCTGTTCGTGAGATATCCGAAAGAATTGAAAAACTAGAAAAAGAAAACAATGGCAAATAATATAATAGCGTGCAGAAAGAGCTTTACAGAGACATTGCTGGAGTTGGCTCGTCAGGATAAAGATATTGTGGCGGTTACAACAGACGCCAGGGGTTCTGTTACTTTGGGAGATTTTGCAAAAGAATTACCCGCACAGTTTGTAGAATGTGGAATAGCCGAACAGGATGCGGTAGGAATTTCAGCAGGTTTGTCACATAGCGGAAAAAAAGTTTTTGTATGTGGTCCGGCTTGCTTCTATGTGGCACGTAGCTTGGAACAGGTGAAAGTTGATTTGGCTTACAGTCAGAATAATGTGAAGATATTGGGAGTGAGTGGTGGTGTCGCATACGGTGCTTTAGGGGCTACTCATCATAGTCTGCATGATATTGCCGTATTAAGAACTTTTCCGGGAATGAATATCGTTCTCCCCTGTGATGCCCGTCAGACACGCAAGCTGGTCAAGCTATTGGTCGATTATCCCGAACCGGTGTATGTACGTGTAGGAAGAGCTGCTGTTCCCGATGTGTATGAGAATGATGATTTTGATTTTGTTCTGGGAAAAGCTAATATGTTGCTGGATGGTACGGACCTGACCATCATTGTCGCCGGAGAAACGGTTTATCATGCTTATCAAGCTGGTTTGATGTTACAGGAGAAAGGCATTAAGGCACGTGTGTTGGATATGTCTTCCATAAAGCCTGTTGATGTGGAAGCTATCAAGAAAGCGGCAGAAGAAACCGGAAGAATTATCACTGTGGAAGAGCATAGTCAGTTTGGTGGTTTGGGAGCTATTGTGGTTGAGACGCTTTCTGAAAATCCGGTTCCGGTACGTATTATCGGTATTCCCGATGAAAATGTAGTTCATGGAAACTCTCATGAAATCTTTGCTCATTATGGGTTGGATAAAGAAGGAATCTGTAAGGCTGCTCTTGAATTCATGAAAAAATAAACATGTCCTTTTAAAATCTAATAGTATGATTAGCAAAATAATTACCATAGACCAAAGTACTTCGGCGACAAAAGCTATGCTGTTCTCTGAAAGTTGCGAATTGTTGCATCGGGTCAATATAGAGCATCAGCAATTCTATCCGCAACTAGGATGGGTGGAACACGATGCCGAAGAAATTTATAAAAATACCATAGAAGCTATACATTGTTTGCTAGAGAAGGAGGAAGTGAATGGGAAAGACATTTCTTATTCTCTTGCCATCACAAATCAGCGTGAAACGGTAGTTGTTTGGAATAAGCGGACTGGTAAACCTGTTTATCACGCTGTGGTATGGCAATGCCAGCGAGGGGCAGCAATTTGCAAGGAACTGAAAGATAAGGGATACAGCGAACTGGTACAACGAAAGACCGGATTGCTTATCGATCCTTATTTTTCTGCCAGTGGTGCTAAGTGGATATTGGATAACGTGGAAAATGCACGTGAACTGGCAGAAAAAGGCGATTTGTTGATGGGAACTATTGATTCCTGGCTGATTTGGAAACTGACCGAAGGCAGGAATCATCTGACAGATTATACGAATGCGTCGCGTACCATGCTTTTTAATATTCATACTTTAGACTGGGATGAAGAGTTGTTGAAACTCTTCACTATCCCCCGGAGTATGATGCCGGAAGCTTTGCCCTGTGATGCTATTTTTGGAGAAACAACGATAGAGGGTTTGTTCAAATCTCCGATGCAAATAGCAGGTGTTTTAGGTGATTCCCATGGAGCATTAACCGGTCAGATGTGTTTTGAGGCAGGTATGGGCAAGGTGACATACGGAACAGGCTCATCGGTCATGGTTAATATTGGAGAAGAGGCTGTTACTGCTCCTGAAGGGCTGGTCACGTCCGTTGGATTCTCGGCTTTAGGCAAAGTGTATTATGCTTTCGAAGGAAATATCCATTGTACCGGAGCCACTATCAAGTGGATGGTGGAGAAATTGGGATTGGTGGATTCGTTCAATCAAATTGAAACTTTAGCGACTTCGGTTAAAAACAATGATGGAGTCTATCTGGTTCCGGCTTTTACCGGATTGGGAGCTCCTTGGTGGAAACCGGATGCCAAAGCTGCCATCTGGGGAATGACACTGAATGCAGGCAAGGCACATGTGCTGCGTGCGGGATTGGAATCTATCGCTTATCAAGTGAAGGATTTGATAGACATGATGACACGGCAGGCAGGTATCGAATTGAAAGCCCTTCGTGTTGACGGAGGCCCCACGAAGAATCAGTTCCTGATGCAGTTTCAGGCTGATATGTTGCAGGCTGTCATTAACCGTTCGGAAATAGAAGAAGCTTCTGCATTAGGGGCTGTTGTCATGAATGGCTTTGCCCGTAAGAAATGGACTAGTTTCCAAGAAGCTGCTGCCATGCGTACCATTGATAATTGCATTACTCCCTGTATGGAGGAAAAGGAACTTCAATCCTTGTATAGCGGATGGCGTGAAGCTGTCAAAAAAGTAATAGGACAGAATAACTAACTGAATATATCGTAACTTTTAATACCATTAGAAATGAAAAACAAGAAGAAAATGTGTTTTGGTGTTATCATTGGAACACGCGCTTATTTTAACTCGGAATTAGCAAAAGACGTTCGCAAACAATTGCTGGAAACACTGACAAAAGAAGGGTATGACTATGTCATTCTTCCCGAAGATGCTACGCCGACAGGCAGTAGCAGTATCGAAACAAGAGAAGATGGCTTGAAGTGTGCTAAATTGTTCCGTGAGAATCGGGAACGTATAGATGGAATCATTGTTTCACTGCCCAATTTCGGTTTTGAAATCGGTATCATCAATGCCATCAGTGTGGCCGATCTGAATGTGCCTGTTTTGGTTCAGGCATGTGATGACGAGAATGATAAAGTTGATTTGGATAGCCGTCGTGACGCGTTCTGTGGTAAGATTTCCGTATGCAATAACTTGTATCAGTACGGCATTCCTTTTACTGATACCACCCTTCATACTTACTCTATTTATTCTGATTTGCTGGCTGCCGATATCAATAAATTTGCAGCTATCTGCCGTGTAGTTAATGGTCTTCGTCATGCTCGTATCGGTGCTATCGGTACTCGTCCCGCAGGATTCCAGACGGTTCGTGCCAGTGAGAAGCTGTTGCAGGCATCGGGTATTACAGTCATTCCGGTAGACCTTTCCGAGATTTTGGCTGCTGCCCATAAGATTGAAGATACCGATGAGGTATTGCAGGCCAAACTGAAAGAAATCAGACAGTATGCTGTTGTTCCTGAACAATACAGTGATAAGCTGGTTTTGCAGGCTAAATTTGGTGTGGCCGTAGAAAAATGGATGGAGGTCAATGAAATTGATGCTGTAGCTATCCAGTGTTGGGACTCTTTGGAACAAAACTACGGTTGTGCGGCTTGTGTGACTATGAGTATGTTGAGTGAGAAACTAATTCCTGCTGCCTGTGAAGTGGATATTGCCGGTGCAGTGTCTATGTATGCGTTGACTTTGGCTTCCGGGCGTCCGTCGGCGTTGCTTGACTGGAACAATAACTTTGCCGAAGATCGTAACAAGTGCGTATGTACACATTGTGGTAACTTCCCTAAATCTTTCGTCATGAATGATCTTAAACTGGGAACCTTGGGTGTATTGGGTAGAACCTTGGGTAAAGTACACACTTTCGGTGCCGTTTACGGTAAAGTAAAACAGGGTGATTTTACATTCTTCCGTATCTCGACAGATGATACGAAGGGTTGTATCAAGTCTTATTTGGGTAAAGGTGACCTGACTGATGATCCATACGGAATGGATGGTTGTATAGCAGTAACCAAGGTGGATAATCTGCAGCCGCTTATGAAATATATCTGTAAGAATGGATTCGAACATCACGTGGCTATGTGCCGTGGCAATGTGAAAGATATTCTGGCAGAAGCTATTGAAACTTATCTGAACTGGAATATCTATATTCACGAATAATATCAATAAAATATGATATTAGTAGATAATTACTTTTTGGCAATCCTCTGCTGTGTCATTTGCTGTGCCTGTTGGGGTTCCTGGGCAAATACACAGAAGATGGTTGCTGCCAAGCAATGGAGCTTTGAACTGTTTTATTGGGATTTGACCGTCGGTTTGTTCCTTACAGCTTTATTGGGGGCGGTGACTTTAGGAAGTATGGGAAGTGAAGGCCGTACCTTTTTTCAGGATTTGGCAGTCATGGACTGGTCTAGCATTCAATATGCATTCTTGGGCGGTGTTGTATGGAATTTCGGCAATATATTTCTTACAGCAGCCATTGCTGTAGCCGGAATGTCAGTAGGTTTTCCTATCGGTGGAGGCTTGGCCTGGATTGGAGGTATTGTATTCAATTATTTATTAATCTCTTTGGCCGGTCAGACCTATCAGGGAAATCAGTTTTTACTATGGAGTGGTGTGTTAGTCATCATTATCGCTATCTTGATTTGCGGAAAAGCATATGGAAAGTTATCATCCGGTAAAGCTTCCACACCCAAGAAAGGTATCTTGTTGGCTATTATGGCAGGTATTGCTATCATGTTCTTTTATGGATTGGTTGTAAAATCCCTGGATCCGCAGTATGTGGCCGGTGGAACCGGAACATTGACTCCTTATACAGGTGTGTTCTTCTTTGCGGTAGGTATATTGGTTAGTACACCGATATTTAATACATTCGCCATGAAACATCCCGTGGAAGGCAGGGTAGTGACCATGAAAGATTACTTTGCCGGTGATGCAAAGACTCATCTCACAGGGATGCTGGGAGGTTTTATATGGATGGGTGGCATGGTGATTAGTTTTATGGGAGCCGGTGCTGCCAATCCGGCTATCTCATACGCCCTTAGCAACGCGGCCCCTGTGGTGGCCATGATATGGGGAGTCTTTGTCTGGAAGGAGTTTAAAGATGCTCCGAAAGGAACTGATAAACTGATTGTGGCTATGTTTGCTTTGTTTATTATCGGCTTAATAAGCATAACTTTGTCGAATTGAAATTTGAATGAAGAGAAACTATAAAATAGGGCTTGTAATGAAGTCGTTACAAGCCGATTTCTTCAAAGTGATGAAAGAGGGGGCTATTCAGTATGCGGCCCCTCTTCCGTTTTTGGATTTGGTTTGTGTGGGAACGGCTACACAGACAGAGGTAAAGGAACAGATTGACTTGATGTATTCTTTGATTCATCAACAAGTCGATGCCATCGTATTGGTGCCTATAGACTCAAAGGCTTTGGTTCAGCCTGCAGTAGAGGCTGTCAGGAAAGGAATTCCGGTAATTAATATTGATATTCAGCTGGATGCTCAGCTATTGGAGCAGGCAGGAGTAGAAGTGGCTTTTGTGGGACCGGATAATTTTGCGGCTGCGTATGAAGTGGGTAAATTATTGGGTAAGAAGTTGCGGAATGAAGATAAAGTTGCTATTATTGAAGGATTGGCGGCAGCCGATAATGCGCAGCAGCGTAAAAGAGGTTTCATCAAAGCGATAGAAGAAAAAGGGTTAAGATTGGTGGCGTCCGAACCAGCCGACTGGGAAACGGAGAAAGCCGCCGAAGTCTTTCAGGCTATGTGGATGCGGTATCCTGATTTGAAAGCTGTATATTGCAGCAATGATGCGATGGCGTTGGGGGTTCTTCAGCAAATGCAAGAAAAAAAATGCTATTTGCCGGTAGTGGGTTTTGATAATGATGCGGTAATGAAAGAATTTCTTTCTACAGGAAAACTGGTTGCTACAGCTGACATTTTCAGTTCACAAATGGCTGTCCGAGGGATTGAGTTCGCTTTGGATGTACTGGAAGGAAGAATAGAGAATAGAGGGGTTCATTCTACTGCCTATGAAATTATAAAACAATGAGTTTATATTGGGAAACGGCCTATACTGAGATATGCACCCAAAGCACCGGCTGTTTAACTTCTTAATATGACTGACAATGAGCAATATTAAGAAGTATTCTTTTTACGAATGAAATATTTAGTGTAATTTTGTGGCTCAAAATAAATTAAATAGAATCATTATGGCAGCAAAACCAGGTATACCTAAAGGAACGAGAGATTTTTCGCCGGTGGAAATGGCGAAACGTAATTATATATTCAATACGATTCGTGATGTATTTCATCTTTTCGGCTATCAGCAGATTGAAACTCCTTCTATGGAGAATTTGTCTACCTTGATGGGAAAATACGGTGATGAAGGGGATAAGTTATTGTTTAAGATACAGAACTCAGGTGATTATTTCAACGGCATTACCGATGAGGAATTGCTGAGCCGCAATGCGGTAAAGTTAGCGAGCAAATTCTGTGAAAAGGGATTGCGCTATGACCTCACTGTACCGTTCGCCCGTTACGTGGTCATGCACCGTGACGAAATCAGTTTCCCTTTCAAGCGTTATCAAATTCAGCCGGTTTGGCGTGCGGACCGTCCTCAGAAGGGCCGTTATCGTGAATTCTATCAGTGTGATGCCGATGTGGTAGGCAGTAATTCTTTATTGAATGAAGTGGAGCTGGTACAGATGATAGACCGGGTATTTGGCAAATTCGGAGTACGCGTTTCAATTAAAATCAATAACCGTAAGATATTGACCGGTATTGCCGAGATCATAGGTGAGGCCGATAAAATTGTGGATATCACCGTAGCTATTGATAAGCTGGACAAGATAGGCTTGGAAAATGTAAATGCGGAATTGGCTTCTAAAGGGATTCCTCAAGAGGCTATTGATAAATTGCAGCCGATTATTTTATTGAGTGGAAGCAATGAAGAGAAATTGGAAACTTTGAAAACAGTCCTTGCAGCCAGTGAAACGGGAATGAAGGGAGTAGAAGAAAGTGAATTCATATTAAAAACCGTATCTACACTGGGTGTGAAGAGTGAAGTGGAACTGGATTTGACTTTGGCTCGTGGCTTGAATTATTATACTGGCGCTATTTTTGAAGTGAAAGCCTTGGATGTACAGATTGGCAGTATCAGCGGTGGCGGCCGTTATGATAACCTGACCGGTGTCTTTGGTATGGACGGTATGTCTGGTGTAGGTATCTCTTTCGGAGCCGACCGTATTTTTGATGTGTTGAATCAGTTGGATTTGTACCCGAAAGAAGCGGTGAACGGAACTGAACTGTTGTTTGTAAACTTCGGTGATAAAGAAGCTGCTTATTGTCTGCCTATCCTGGCAAAAGTCCGTGAAACAGGGGTACGTGCCGAAATTTATCCGGATGCTGCTAAAATGAAGAAGCAGATGGGATATGCCAATGACAAGCAGATTCCTTTTGTTGCCATTGTTGGTGAAAATGAAATGAACGAAGGGAAACTGACTTTGAAGAATATGACTACGGGCGAGCAGTCACTGGTTACACCGGATGAGTTGTTGGCAGTAGTGAAAGCTTGATCTCATCAAGCGGATGTTGTCGGAATAGTCCGGTATATTCATCCGTGATTATCTATGCGGATTAACAGATTATTTTTTTTCTTCCGTCACTATATCTCCTTTAGAATCAGTGAGATGTGGTGACGGAAGTTCTTTTTCCCCTCCGAAATGGTTTGTTCTCCTTTCCCTGTGTGGAGTCGACAAGGCGGAATGCCCGTTCTTGTCGTTGTTGATTGTATTTCTTGTTTTAAGGATGAAAACTGATGAAGCTGACCTGAAATATGATTTTCTTTTGCGAGGGTCTGATATTATTATATATATTTGTGAAATGCTAGCCTTATAAATTTAATCAGATGATAGATGAAAAGCAGTTGATATCCCATTTGTATCAAAATAGGGAGAATGGTCAATGGATGATACAAACCAATGATGAACATCAAAAGGGGGTTGCTGATATGGCGGCATCCTTCGCCGGGCAGTTCGGACTTCCTTCTTGGGGGCGTGCGCTCGGCCTACTTCATGATAAAGGAAAGGAACGGGCGGCATTCCAGCAATACATACGCAAGATGAATGGTTTGCCTACGAGTGACAAGAAGCGCTATGATGATCATACCCATGCTTTTGTGGGTGGAATATTGGCAAAAGAACTTATGGGAAAAGATGTTTCCCATCTTCTTGTAAACCAAATTATTTCTCATCACACGGGGTTACATAATTTTGGGGATGTGGAAAACATATTGAAAGAGAGGCTATTGTCCGAAGAAATAAACGAGGGTGACATTAGCATAAACAAACCTTTATTATTCCAAGAATTTATTGATTCACCTTTTTCTAAATCAAAGGTTGAATGGAAACACTTTCATCACCTTTCCCGTATGCTTTTTTCCTGTCTTGTAGATGCCGACCGACTCGATACAGAACGGTTTATGGATGTAGAGTCATGGCGGAAGCGGGGAAATTTGGCTACGCTTGTCGATTTGCTTCCACAACTGGAGGTATATATGCAAAAACTGCAATCGAATGCAGCCGATACGAAAGTGAACCGCATCCGCCGGCAAGTGAAAGAACAATGCAGTAGAACTTCTTCAAGCGAAAAAGGATTTTATAGCCTTACGGTTCCGACGGGAGGCGGTAAAACACTTTCTTCTTTGTTATGGGCCATGAAGCATGCTGTAAGCCATTCAATGAATCGTATCATCATCGCCATCCCATATACCAGTATCATTGTGCAAACGGCAGGGCTTTTGAAGGAAATCTTTGGTGAAGAAAATGTATTGGAGCATCATAGTAATTTCGACCCCGATGATATTAAGGACGAGGAAAATAGGGAAAAAGCAAAATTGGCTACAGAGAATTGGAACTATCCCATTATTGTCACTACCAATGTACAGCTTTTTGAATCTATGTTTAGCAATAAAACATCTGATTGCCGCAAACTGCACAACATGGCAAATTCAATTCTTGTTTTGGATGAGGTTCAGATGTTGCCAACCGGCTTCTTGCAGCCGATAGTCGATGCGCTGAAAGCGTATCAGGAAATGTTCGGGATTTCGGTATTGTTTACCACGGCAAGTCAGCCGGTATTGAGCGGTCTGATAGAAGGAACAAATCCTAAAGCTGATTTTAAGGGAATAGAACATATCAAGGAAATTATTCCGGAAGAATTTGCTTTGCATGACCAACTTCGCCGTGTGAAGTTGGCAATCGATGATACAGGAAGAACATACGATGAGATAGCTGCAAAGGTGTCTGAATATAATAAGGTGTTGTGCATAGTGAACACTCGTAAAGATGCCAAAGAGCTGTATGACCGTTTGCCCAATGACGGAGTGAAATTGCATTTGTCTAGAATGATGTGCCCTGCCCACTTACACGAAACTATTGGTAAAATAAAAACTTTATTGAAGGATGGGTTGCAGCCGATTGTCAGGGTCATTGCAACCCAACTTGTGGAGGCTGGTGTGGATATAGACTTTCCGGTTGTGTTCCGTCAAGAAGCAGGACTCGATTCTGTATTGCAAGCAGCGGGACGGTGCAATCGGGAAGGACGAAGTGCAATGGGACATACATTTGTGTTCAGTCTGGCTGCAGAGAAGCGAAATCCCTTCGGTTCAATGGCTGACTCCAACAATGCTCGGTTGAATTTGCCGGAAGATAGTGATTGGTTTGCTCCTTCTACCATGAAAGCGTATTTTTGTCAATTGTATAGCAGAAAACAAACATTTGATGAAAAGGATATAAAGCACTGGCTTTACAAACCTACTGAGTTATGTTTTGAAACTGCATCAAAAGAATTTCGCCTGATTGATGATACAAGTATAAATGTTATCGTAAATTGGGAAAACAGCATGGAACTTATAGAGCAGTTGAAAGAATCGGGGTGTACCTACTCGTTGGTGAAGCAATTGGCGAAATTTACTGTAGGCATCCGTTCCTATGATTTTAAGCAACTGAAAGGCTATGGGCTTGTCGAAGAAATATTGGAAGGAATATATGTATTGGCAGACAGGTCTCAGTATAATAAAGCCACAGGTCTCAGTCTTGATAACCATTGGCTGGAGGAAGTATTAATGATATAAAGAAACGGATATGACAAAGAAAGAAACATTGAAATTGTTTGAAGAACGTAAAGTCCGCACCGTGTGGGATGATGAAAAGGAAAAATGGTATTTTTCGATAGTTGATGTGGTGTCAGTTTTAACAGACAGTGTTGATGCAACTGCTTATTGGCGTAAGTTAAAGCAAAGACTTAAAGAAGAGGGAAATGAAACCGTGACAAATTGTCACGGTTTGAAAATGAAAGCCGCAGACGGTAAGATGCGACTTACAGATGTGGCTGATACAGAACAACTACTACGTATCATTCAGTCTATCCCATCTCCCAAGGCAGAACCGTTCAAGCAATGGATGGCACATGTAGCATCCGAACGTCTTGATCAGATGCAAGACCCTGAGTTGAGTATTGAGCAAGCTATGATGGACTACAAGCGACTTGGTTACTCTGACAACTGGATAAACCAACGCTTGAAGAGCATTGAAATCCGTAAAGATCTTACAGATCAATGGAAACTACATAATGTAGAGGAAGGTGTTCAATATGCTACTCTTACAGACATTATCTATCAGCAATGGGCTGGAAAGTCGGCAAAGGAGTACAAACAGTTCAAGGGCTTGAAGAAAGAAAATCTCCGGGACAATATGACCAATGAAGAATTGGTTCTTAATATGCTGGCCGAACTCTCTACGACAAGTATTACTAAAGCTAAAAATCCTCAGACATTGGGTGAAAATATGCAGTGTGCGGCTGATGGTGGTGATGTGGCTCGTGTGGCACGCGAACAGTTGGAGCAAAAAACCGGTCGTGAAGTGGTAACTCCCTTGTCGGCAAAAAGGTTTTTTGAAGGTCAGAAGCCAGAAGATTTATTGGAAAACAAGGAAAACGATGAATGATATGGAATATACAGATAAAGAATATTGTTTGGAGGTGTGGGGCGATTGGGCTTGTTTCACTCGTCCGGAATTGAAAGTAGAGCGTGTGAGTTACGATGTCATAACGCCATCGGCGGCACGCGCCATCTTTGAAGCGATACTGTTTAAACGCTATGCCATGCGTTGGCAGGTAACCAAGATTGAGGTACTCAGGCCTATAAAATGGGCTACCATTAGACGGAATGAAGTTGGAGCGGTGGTAAATTCCAGCATGAAACCAATTTATATAGATGATGGAAAGACACGCCAACAGAAGAACACTTTGCTTCTGCTGGATGTGCGTTACCGAATTTATGCTAAGTTAGTATTTATTCCGGTAAAAGACCGTCCCAAAGAGGCTTTTGCCAAGCATCAGCCAAGTGCTGACGAGAATCCTATGAAGTATTATCAGATGTTCGAACGCAGGGCATCACAAGGGCAATGTTTTACGCAGCCCTATCTCGGATGTCGTGAGTTTTCTGCAAACTGGAAGTATATTGAAAGTACTGATAATCTTGATAATCCCTTAGCCGAAGACAGGGATTTCGGCATTATGCTTTATGATATGGACTTTGAGGAAAATCCACAAAAACCGGATGCTATGTTTTATAGAGTCCAAATGAAAAAGGGAGTGATTGTTGTACCGGATAAAGATAGTGAGGAGGTGTTGAGATGATACTGAAAGCATTATATGATTACTATCATCGAAGTGGAGATGATGTGGCCCCTTTTGGTTTAGAATACAAAGAGATTGGATTTATTATTGTTATTGATAGATGTGGAAAATTTCTGCGCTTTGAAGACAGGCGCATAGATAAGAAGTCGGCACAGCAGTTTCTTGTTAAGAAAAGTGTTAGCCGGTCAAGTGCCCCTGTTGCAAACTATTTGTATGACAATTGTAAATATGTATTTGGTTATTCCGATAAGGGGGATATGGAAAAGATACGTAAGTACTTTGAAGTATTTAAGGCGAAAGTAAAAGATATATATGATGCTTTTCCGGATAATGAGGACATAAAAGCTGTTTATGCATTTTATCAGCAAGACCCTTCTTTTATAATTGGGGCTATGCAGAAAGATTCTTTATGGGATGATATAGCCAAAAATCTTAATAAGAAATATTCTACCTTTTCTTTCCTTATAGAAGGGGATACGAAAATAGTGGCTTCGAAAACGGAATTGATAAATTTGTTTGAAGAGAATCATGGCGTGGTAGGAAATCTTTGTTTGATAACAGGGAGATATTCAAAAGTTGTAGAGATTACAACTGCTACAAAGATACTTGGAAGCCAAGAAACAGCCAAACTGGTTGCATTTCAAGTTAATTCCGGGTATGATTCGTATGGGAAATCTAAAGGATACAATGCTCCAATATCAGAAGAAGCTGAATTTGCATATACAACCGCATTGAATCATTTGCTGCGTTCGGATTCTCACAATAAGTTTATGGTGGGCTCACGTACTTATCTTTTCTGGGCTTCCTCCAATAGCGAGGCTTCAAAAGAGTCCGAAAATAGTTTATTTTCTTTATTGGGGCGGATTGAAGAAGAAAATGACGACCCAAACAGGCGTATAAAGTTAGTATATGATACTTTCCAGTCTATCTATAACGGAAAATTATCGGCAAACGATGATGACAAATTCTTCATTTTGGGTTTGGCTCCTAATTCGGCAAGAATTGCGGTAGTATATTGGAATGAGATGCCTTTGCGTGAGTTTGCAGGTTTGATAAGTAAGCATTTTACAGATATGGAGATGGTGGACACTCGCAAAGATAAGAAGCCGTACTTGGGACTGCATTCCATTCTTGGAAATGTTACTCTTGGAGGAAAGTCAAGTGATGCGACTCCCAACCTTCCTGATGCTGTGGTGAGAAGCATATTTCAAGGGTTGCCGTATCCGGCTTCTCTCTTTCAAGCATGTATTCGTCGCATACGTACAGAACAATCCGTCAATATAGTGCGTGCTGCTATCATCAAGGCATATCTCAACAGACTAAACGAAAATAACAACCATAAAAAATTAGATGTTATGTTAGACAAAGAAAATCAAAATCAAGGGTATCTTTGTGGAAGGCTATTTGCCGTACTTGACAAGATACAGGAGGATGCCAATGGTATTCATTCCATTCGAGAACGCTATATGAATGCTGCATCAGCAACTCCTTCCATGGTTTTTGCCACGGTGCTCAACCTTTCTACTCATCATATAGAGAAGTTGAATCCGGGTGGACAAGTGTTCTATGAGAAGCTGAAACAGGAAATTATATCCAAACTTGATGCAAAAGGATTTCCTCCACATCTTAACCTGCAAGATCAAGGACGGTTCTTTGTGGGATATTATCATCAACGTCAAGACCTTTTTATGAACAAGGAAAATAAAGAAATGGAATAATAATTTTAAAAATATAAAGTTATGTCAGAACTAAAGAATAGAATTGATTTCGTTTACATATTTGATGTAAAAGATGGTAACCCAAATGGTGATCCGGATGCGGGTAATCTACCACGTGTGGATGCCGAAACAGGTATGGGACTTGTTACGGATGTCTGTTTGAAACGCAAGGTTCGTAACTATGTACAAATAGCAAAAGGGCTTGTGAATGGCTTTGATATATTTATCAAAGAGAAGGCAGTCCTGAATACTTTGATTGATAATGCACATGATGATTCAGAAGTAAAAAATGCAAAGGACAAAATAGAAGCAGCACGTCGTTTTATGTGTAATAATTACTTCGATATCAGAACATTCGGCGCAGTTATGTCAACAGGTAAAAATGCGGGTCAAGTTCGTGGCCCTATCCAGTTCACCTTTGCTCGTTCTATAGATCCAATTGCTGTAGCGGAACATTCTATTACTCGTATGGCAGTAGCAACAGAGAAAGAAGCAGAAAAACAAGATGGTGGCAATCGTACAATGGGACGTAAAGCCACCATTCCTTATGGCCTCTACGTCTGTCACGGCTTCATCTCCGCCAACTTGGCACAACAGACAGGATTTTCTGAAGAAGACCTTGAACTATTTTGGAACGCATTAAAGAATATGTTCGATGTGGATCGTTCGGCGGCACGTGGATTGATGAGTGCTCAAAAACTGATAGTCTTCAAGCATGACTCCATATTGGGTAATGCTCCCGCCAACAAGTTGTTTGAATTGGTAAAAGTGGAGAAAGTCTGCGATGGAGCACCACGCTCATTCATCGATTATTCAGTTACTATAGATAAGGAGAATGCTCCATCAAATGTAACTATTGAGGAACTGATATAATTCCATCGTATGTACAATGAAGACGATATGCTCATGTTGTCGGGGATTCAGCACTTTAGGTTCTGTCCCCGGCAATGGGCTTTGATACACATTGAGCAGCAATGGGGCGATAATCGTCTCACCATCGAAGGACAGATTCTGCACAAGCATGTAGATGATCCGTTTTATAGACAGAAGTGTGGTGACCAGATAACATTGCGTGCGGTGAATATCGCTTCGCGTGAACTTGGACTCTATGGAATCTCTGATGCCATAGAGTTGTTTCCTTCCTCATCTCTTGAAAATACTATCTTGCATCCCAACTATCCGGGGCGATGGCAACCGGTTGCTGTGGAGTATAAGCATGGCAAACCGAAAAGAAACGAGGTGGATGAAGTGCAGTTGGCAGCACAAATCATGTGCATAGAAGAAATGTATGCTATCCATATACCATACGGCGCTTTCTTTTATGGGGAGCTTCGCCATCGGGTTAATGTGGATATAACGGAGGAACTGCGAGATATAGTCAGACAATGTGCCCGGGATATGCACGATATATTTAGTAAAGCGGTTATCCCGAAGGCTGAATATGGGAAACATTGTGACAAGTGCTCGCTGAAAGATATTTGCATGCCGGAAATGGTAAATAATTGTACTTCGGTAGATAATTACCTTACTAAAAATCTGTATCTATGAGAAAACTATTGAATACTTTGTATGTGACGACACCGGAAGCGTATCTTAGTAAGGATGGGCTGAATGTCGTTATATCTGTTCAGCAGGAGGAGGTGTTTCGTATTCCTGTCATAAATATAGAAGGCATCGTTACGTTCGGATATATGGGCGCAAGTCCCGGTGTGATGAAATTGTGTAGTGACAATGGTATATCACTCACATTTCTTTCTCCACAAGGCAGATTCATCAGCAGGGTTCAAGGTGCTACGAAAGGAAATGTTCTGTTACGCAAAAAGCAGTACCAATTGTCGGACGATGCATCTTGGTCGTTGCATGTGGTTCGGTTGATGATTGGTGGTAAGATTCAAAACTATCGCAATATATTGAGGAGATATATTCGTGATTATGGTGAGAATGAAGACATTAATAGAGCGGTGCAAGTATTGGAACGTGCCAAACGTGATGTTTTGAAGGCTCAAGATAAGACGGAATTAATTGGTTATGAGGGGATGGCTTCGAATGCCTATTTTGAGGTATTGCCAATCTTGATACTTAATCAGAAGACTGATTTTCCATTTCATGGTCGCAATCGTCGTCCTCCCAAGGATGCGGTGAATGCCATGTTGTCTTTTGCATATACCTTGATTGCCAATGATGTTGCGGCCGCTCTCGAAACTGTTGGCCTTGATCCATACGTCGGGTTTCTCCATACACTCCGTCCAGGGCGCACGTCGTTGGCTTTAGATATGATGGAAGAGTTACGTGCTTACCTTGGCGACCGTTTTATTTTGTCGTTGATTAATAAAAGACAGATTTCAGTAAAAGACTTCTTGTTCCAAGGTGATAATGGGGTTGTTATGACAGATAAAGGGAAAAAGACTTTTATTACTGCATGGCAGGCAAGGAAAAGGGAAGTGATAATTCATCCTTATCTTAATGAAAAAGTTGAAATAGGGCTTCTGCCTTATGTGCAGGCTATGTTAATGGCAAGATATATCAGGCAGGATATTGACGATTATCCGGTATTTCTTATAAAATGATTTTTAATTATGTACATTCTTGTGACTTACGATGTGGATACTACAAGCAAAGAGGGGGCTCGCCGTTTACGATGTGTGGCCAAGGCATGTTTGGATTATGGACAGAGGGTGCAGAACTCAGTCTTTGAGTGTGTAGTGACGGAAGCGCAATATTCTCTTTTAAAAGGGAGAGTTAGGGATATTATTGATATGTCTCTTGATAGTGTTCGTTTTTATATTCTTAGTAAAAATGAGAATAAGAGGGTAGAAGTAATAGGTGTTGAAACGGCTTATAAAGTTGAGGAGGCTCTTATAATATAATGCGAATGTGGTGTGTTACAAAAAAAGTAGTATCTTCGCATGTGTTAATAATCAGTAGATTAAATTATTTGTAGAGTATTTCTTCGTTATGAAGTTGAATAATAATGATGATTCGCATAACAGTGGATTAAACTTGCTGATTTATAATATGTTATTAGATATAGAGTCACACCCTACGTGGGTGTGTGGATTGAAACAGAATGAAGCCGCTGGAGGAGTTCCTTACTCTCAGTCACACCCTACGTGGGTGTGTGGATTGAAACTCTAATTGCTGACGCTCCATAGATTGGTCTAAGTCACACCCTACGTGGGTGTGTGGATTGAAACAGATATCCAATGTTCCAACGGTGGATGCTCATCGTCACACCCTACGTGGGTGTGTGGATTGAAACAGAGAAAAAGTCATAATAAATTTTCTGATAAGCGTCACACCCTACGTGGGTGTGTGGATTGAAACCAGAAGAAGTCAAGACATCCCAACCATCTATAGGGTCACACCCTACGTGGGTGTGTGGATTGAAACTTGTATTCGCAACGAATCACACATTCGTACATAGTCACACCCTACGTGGGTGTGTGGATTGAAACATAAGTATTAACGTTTATCTATTACTCGACGACGTCACACCCTACGTGGGTGTGTGGATTGAAACTACGATTAGAGTGTGAGTTGTGCGTTTATAGACGTCACACCCTACGTGGGTGTGTGGATTGAAACATTTGCTGAGGACGAACTTTCATAGACTGATAAGAGTCACACCCTACGTGGGTGTGTGGATTGAAACAGTTTTGAGGGTTATTGTTTTTCTTCATTTTTCGTCACACCCTACGTGGGTGTGTGGATTGAAACATAACCGACCAGTTTCTCCATTTCTCAACAGATGTCACACCCTACGTGGGTGTGTGGATTGAAACAGAGAGTCAGTTTGCAAAAATGATTGGTTCAAAGTGTCACACCCTACGTGGGTGTGTGGATTGAAACCAACTTTTATTATGACACTCTCGAAGGACATCGGGTCACACCCTACGTGGGTGTGTGGATTGAAACAGACATTGTTTGACAATGACGTGAGATAACGCAGTCACACCCTACGTGGGTGTGTGGATTGAAACATCATAGCAGCACGAGCCTGGGCCATAGAAGCAGGTCACACCCTACGTGGGTGTGTGGATTGAAACACAACTTCATTGATATTAATTACGGAAGACCAAGTCACACCCTACGTGGGTGTGTGGATTGAAACAATGTCAATGGAAGTCTTTCCCGGCTGTACAATTGTCACACCCTACGTGGGTGTGTGGATTGAAACATGGATGTGTAATATATATAAACTGTATGAGAAGTCACACCCTACGTGGGTGTGTGGATTGAAACATGGATGTGTAATATATATAAACTGTATGAGAAGTCACACCCTACGTGGGTGTGTGGATTGAAACTTTGATTACTTGTTTTACTTCTGCTTCCATAAAGTCACACCCTGCGTGGGAATATATGGATTGGAGCATTGTTCACTCGTCGGTCAAGTTTATGGAAGAACTGTAAGCATTCGGCCTCTTATGTATTTCTCTCCAGGCTTTTGATTTTGTTATGACTGGAAAAAACACGTACAAGCCCGAATGCTTATCTTTTGTCTGTTTTCTTTTGTTGTTTCACCTAGGTGACAATACATTGGCACCTAAGTGGAGAGGCGTAGTCACCCAAGTGATACGATTGCTTCACCTTGGTGAAACTATAAATTCAACTAAGTGTTTGCATGATAAGGCCTTGTAACTGAAGTAAATGGATGAACCATCATGTAGGACACATCAAGAAGGAAAATCTATGAGCCTTCAGAAACAATGGTAAAAATCCACATACATACCAGTTAAGGGAAATTACGGATCCTTTTACACCACAAACCGTTGAAAATAAATGGTTTGTGGTGATAGAAACAAAAAAAGAACAGATGTCTTTTTAATACGCTATCTTATCCAATATCCCGTTCAAGTGTGCAATAGCCACTCCATAATTAGTCATGGGAATCTGTTGCTTACGGGCATTATCAATCCGGTTTAGTACATATTTGCGATTGAACATGCAGGCTCCGCAATGAATGATTAAGTGATAGGGTGTCAAATCCTCCGGAAAGTCTGTACCTGCAACGATATCTATTTGTAGCTCTTCGCCTATCTTTTTACGCAACATACGTGGAAGCTTTACTCTGCCTATGTCCTCGGTGGCAGGGGCATGAGTGCAGGCTTCCGCTATCAGTACCCGTGACTGTGGGGTGAGGCAGTCTATGGCTGAGGCTCCTTCTATATAATGATGTATATCTCCCTTATATCCTGCCATCAGGACAGAGAAAGAGGTGAGAAGGCTATCTGCCGGCTTTTGTTCATAAACGGTATGAAAAACCTGGGAGTCGGTTATAATCAGTTTCGGAGGGCGGGACAGAGCCTGCAAGGTGGAAGCTATTTGGTCTGTTGTACAACTCACCACTAGGCATTTCTTGTCCAATAATTCGCGCATCGTCTGTACCTGTGGAAGGATGAGACGGCCTTTTGGTGCCTGTATATCTTGCGGCATGACTAAGAGCACTAAATCTCCTTCTTTAGCCAGATTTCCGGTAATGGTTTGTTGCCCGAAATCTGCCGGTAACTTTTCCAGAATCGCCTGATGTATCTTCTTTATACCTGTTCTTTCCTTTGCGCTGATAACGAGAGGCTTTTGACCGCAATCTTTTTCTATACGGAGTAGGGTGGGTGCTATGTCTTTTCGTATGTCAGCCTTGTTCAGTAGCAAGATGACAGGGATGTTTTTTTCCTCCAATTGCTTCATCCACTTCTTTTCCTCTTCATGGGCTTCGTCTTCACAAAGAAGTAAGGCTATGTCTGTTCGTTCGATGGCTTTCAGCGTGCGGATGATGCGCATTTCTCCTAATTCTCCTTCATCGTCAAATCCCGGCGTGTCGATAAAGAGACAAGGGCCGATTCCTTGAATCTCCATGGCTTTGCTCACGGTGTCTGTCGTGGTACCGGGGATATCCGATACAAGGGCAGTATCCTGTCCGGTCAAGGCATTGATTAAAGAGGACTTGCCACTGTTGCGCCGCCCGAAGAGGGCGACGTGCAGGCGGTTGGCAGATGGGGTGTTGTTTAAACTCATATGTGGTTACTTTATCAGTCTGGAAACATCGCCCGGCGCGTGGGCCGGATTAGAATCTGAAATCTCGTTTCCCTTCTTCTATCTTTTTCAGGTTACAGGTTGCTATTTCTTTTATTTTCGGGTTGGGAATGTGTTCCAATTCTTTTTTTATCAATTGGATTCCCTTAGCTCGTGTATCCGCTGTCGCATAATCTTCCAGATACTCTTTCAGTGTCATCAATGCATTGGGTGCACAACAATTAGCAATTTGTCCCGATTTGACTAATGACATAAAGCGGTCACCTGTACGTCCTTCTCGGTAACAAGCTGTACAGAAACTGGGAATGTGCCCTAAATCGAGCAACCAGTTCACTACTTCATCCAAGGTACGGGTATCGCTGATATCGAATTGTGCCGAGTTTTCTTCCGGTGTTTCCGGAATGGCATAACCGCCTACGCTGGTCCGGGAACCGCCGCTGATTTGTGAAATTCCCAGATTCAAGACCTTACGTCGGGTTGCAGCCGATTCCCTTGTAGAGATAATCATGCCTGTATAAGGAACAGCAATACGGATTACTGCCACAATCTTACAGAATATCTCGTCCGAGATGGCGTCCGGAAAGTCTTGCGTGGCGATATCATCTGCCGGACAAATACGAGGAACGCTGATGGTATGCGGACCTACTCCGAAAGTGGCTTCCAGATGTTCGGCATGCATCAATAATCCTACAAAGTCATAGCGGTAGGTATTCAGCCCGAATAAAACACCTAGTCCTACATCGTCAATTCCCGCTTCCATGGCACGGTCCATCGCTTCGGTATGATAAGCATATTTGCTTTTCGGACCGGTGGGATGCAGGGCTTCGTAATTTTCTTTATGATAAGTTTCCTGAAACAAAATATAAGTGCCGATACCTGCGTCTTTCAGTTTGCGATAGTTTTCTACGGTGGTGGCGGCTATGTTGACATTGACCCGTCGGATGGCTCCGTTTTTATGCTTGATGCTATAAATGGTCCGGATGGATTCCAATATATATTCTATAGGGTTCCGTAGCGGGTCTTCTCCTGCTTCCAGTGCCAGACGTTTGTGTCCCATATCCTGCAAGGCAATTACTTCCTTACGAATTTCTTCTTGTGTCAGTTTCTTGCGTGCTATGGTCTTGTTCTTCAAATGATAAGGACAGTAAACACATCCGTTCACACAATAATTGGAAAGGTACAGGGGGGCGAACATCACAATACGGTTACCGTAAAACTTATGTTTGATTTCCTGTGCCAGATGGAAGATATGTTCTATCAAATCCGGTTGGTCACATTCCAATAGTAACGCTGCCTCACGATGGGATAGTCCTTTGCATCGGGCGGCTTTGTCAATCAGTTGCTCTATCAGAGCACGATTACTTTTGTTGCTGCGGGCATACTCCAGTGTTTCCAGTATTTCCTGGTGGTCAATGAATTCTTCCGCTATTTTAGAATCTGCTTTATACATATTTATTAGGGGTTAGTGATTATAATCACCTCTATCTGTTGATATCCGGTAACCGATTGTTTCCAATCGTTGTGCCAAGTTTCGTAGACCTTCGGCGGCTTCGGCGCCGAAAGCTGCTTTGTTGTCATACAAAGCATATTTTTCTCTTTGCTCCCGAGGGGAGAGATTGGGCATCACTACATTAGCTCCTGCCAATATCCCTTTTTCCCGTCCGTCCGGTGACAAGGTGGCAAGGGCGGTGGTCGATGGAATCAGGGCGGACGGGTGCATCAACCGGAAAAGGGATAATAGCTTGAGAGTCATTTCCACACTTCCGGCCGGTTCCATTCCGAATGGTGTTTCATGGTGGGGGATAAAAGGACCTATACCAATCATCTGGGGATGGAACTGTTCTATGAACAACAGGTCTTCTACCAGATGGGGCAGAGTTTGTCCCGGACTACCTACCATGATTCCTGTTCCGGTTTGATATCCTATTTCTTTCAGCCATTGTAAACATTGGAGGCGATGCTTTAGTGACATTTCTTCAGGATGGAGTTTCCGGTAATGCTGTTCGTTATGTGTTTCGTGCCGAAGCAGGTATCGGTTCGCTCCTGCCCGGAAAAAACGCTCGTATGCTTCCCGTGATTTCTCCCCTAACGAAAGGGTGATGGCACAATCGGAGAACTCATTGCGGATGGCGGCTACGGTTGCTTCTATCCACTCGTCTGTCAAGGCAGGGTCTTCGCCGCCTTGCATTACGAAGGTACGGAACCCGAGTGCGTATCCTTCACAGCAACATTCCAAAATGGTTTCGCGCTTTAATGCGTAGCGGGCCACAGCAGGATTTCCTTTTCTTATTCCGCAATAATAGCAATTGTTACGACATCGGTTGCCCACCTCGATAAGCCCACGGATAAAGATGGCATTCCCGAAATGCGCTAAAGTAACCTCTTGGGCCTGTTGTTGGAGATACATTAAAGTATCAGCGTCCTGACAGGTGAGGAGAATAGCATATTCTTCGCCGGTCAAGCTATGTTTATGGCGCAATTTATCAATCAGTTGCTTCATTCGTACTTTTTTATTAATGGAAAACCTGAAAAGCTCACCAGCTACTGTAGGGGCGGCCTCCATGCGTTTGCCTAGTGGCACGCAATGAACTTTATACATTCGAAGGTGTGTCAAAATGATAGATTGTTTTCATTTTGACACACTTCCCTATGGTGAAGGATTGCGAATAACGTCTTTCCGCTAAGGCAGTTTTCTACTTTTAATACGTCTTTTCCTGTTTAGCCAGTTCTTGTACCAACTGACGTTTCCCGTTACTGCCGCTATGAGTACTGGGTCCTGTGATACACCCTCCCTCGCAGGCCATCACTTCGATGAACTGTCCGGGAGCTTTTCCCGATTTTGCGTATGCACGTAATGTTCCGATATTCTTCTTGTTTAAATCAGATACCTGTATGGCATTGATTTTGTCCGCTTCCATTTTCAGGAATGCCTTTACGGCTCCCATCACGCCGCCGGCTTGTGCAAACCCATGCGCTTCGCGAACAGATGAGAATTCCATGGCGTATGGCTGTACAATCTCCAAGTTGACTTCGAAAGCATCGAAAATAGAAGAAACTTCCTCAAACGTCATCACAAAATCCACAGCTTCATCACGTTGGGCCTCTTTACGTTTGGCTACACATGGGCCTACGAATACGATCTTTGCATCAGGATACTTCTCTTTGGCTATACGTGCTGCATAATACATAGGCGAACCTGTGCCGGAAACGTATTTTTTCATATCGGGAATATACTTGTTCACCAGCTCGATGTACGATGGACAGCATGAAGTGGTCATGAATTTCTGTCCTTCCTCCAACTTCTCTATCAGTTCGTGTGCTTCGTGTTCTACGGTAGACATGGCGCCTTGTGCCACTTCAATTATATCGGTGAAACCGATTTGTCTGAATGCACCATATACCTGTTCGATAGTTGTGCTGAATTGCCCTAAAATAGATGGCGCGACAATGGCTACCACTTGTTCTCCTTTACGGATGCGTTGCAACACATCGAATGTCTGTGATATTTCAAAAATGGCCCCGAAAGGACAAGCATTCATACATTTACCGCAATAAATACATTTGTTCTCGTCGATATGCTCTATACCGTGTTCATCTTTGCTGATCGCTTTGACAGGACAAGATTCTTCGCAAGGAACAGGAATATAAACGATTGCGTGATAAGGACAGCTTTTGTGGCAGATGCCGCAACTGATGCAGGTATCATGGTCGATCCATGCCTTGCCGGTGTCAGCATGTACATGTACGGCTCCTTTAGGACAATTGTACTGGCAACTGCGGGCGGTACATCCCCGGCATAAGTCGGTGATTTCGTAATTGATCTGTACGCAGGCCGAGCATGCTTCGTCTATAACACACATAATGTTGTCTTTGGGCTTTCCATTGTTTGCACGTTCTATAGCACGTGCGGCATATTCGGATAGTGGAGTGAGCTCATCGGTTTCGTCATCCATATCCAGCCCCAATAGAGGAAGGGATTTGTATTTCCATACAGCGCGTTCTTTGTGTACGCAGCAGCGCCCTGCATGTTTTGAACGTCGGGGGCTGAGTTCTAATGGCAGACGGTCTATTTTGTCTGTTGTCAGTTCTCCGTTTTTCCACAATTTTACAAGTTCTGTCAGCAATCTGTGGCGGACAATCATAATGTTGTTCGTAAATGCCATATAGTTAAAGGGGTTAGTTATTAGGTTTTGCAAAGATAGTGATAGTTTGTGTCCTATGGAAATATTAAAAAAAGAAAAATCACATTTTCCTCTTTTTATATTCAGATTTGTTCTGTCGCTGTGGAATGTAGCCGACTGGTTTATATATGAATCTTTATAGGTAAAAATAATAAATTTCGTAAAAGCAACTGATAATGGCAGGGGAAGAGGAAACCATTTTAGTGAAAGATATGTTATAGCTGTGCCAATTTGGCAGAATAAAACTGTCAATTTCTCCTTTTTCATGTTTGGCACGTTTTTCGCAAGATATTTTGCGTCACTGCTTAAAGATGACGGATAATTGATATAATTAAAAGTATAACATATAAAAATTAAGAACTATGAACATTAAACCATTAGCAGACAGAGTATTGATTCTTCCAGCTCCTGCGGAAGAAAAAACAATCGGTGGTATCATTATTCCTGATACAGCAAAGGAAAAACCATTGCAAGGTGAAGTTGTCGCAATAGGTAACGGAACGAAAGACGAGGAGATGGTGTTGCATGTAGGTGATCAGGTATTGTATGGCAAATACTCGGGTACAGAATTGGAACATGACGGTAAGAAATACCTTATCATGCGTCAGAGCGATGTTCTCGCTGTTTTGGGATAATTAAATAGTACATTGTAAATCATTAAATTGTAAATAGAATTATGGCTAAAGATATTAAATTCAACATTGATGCCCGTGACGAATTGAAGAAGGGTGTAGACGAATTGGCTAACGCAGTGAAAGTAACTCTTGGTCCGAAAGGACGTAATGTGATTATTGAAAAGAAATTCGGTGCTCCTCACATTACTAAAGATGGTGTGACTGTAGCAAAAGAAATTGAACTGACAGATGCTTACCAGAATACCGGTGCACAGTTGGTGAAAGAAGTGGCTTCAAAAACAGGTGATGATGCCGGTGACGGTACAACTACTGCAACTGTTTTGGCTCAGGCTATTATTGCTGAGGGTCTGAAGAATGTAACTGCCGGTGCAAGCCCTATGGATATTAAACGTGGTATCGATAAGGCGGTTGCCAAAGTGGTTGATTCTATTAAACACCAGGCAGAGAAAGTGGGTGACAACTATGACAAGATTGAGCAGGTTGCTACTGTTTCTGCTAACAATGATCCGGTTATCGGTAAACTGATTGCCGATGCTATGCGTAAGGTTTCTAAAGACGGTGTGATTACTATCGAAGAAGCTAAAGGTACTGACACTACAATCGGTGTGGTGGAAGGTATGCAGTTCGATCGTGGTTATCTGTCAGCTTACTTTGTGACTAACACAGAGAAAATGGAGTGTGAGATGGAGAAACCGTATATCCTGATTTACGATAAGAAAATTTCTAATCTGAAAGACTTCTTGCCTATCCTTGAACCGGCCGTTCAGTCTGGTCGTCCTCTGTTGGTTATTGCAGAAGATGTAGACAGTGAAGCGTTGACTACACTGGTAGTGAACCGTCTGCGTTCTCAGTTGAAGATCTGTGCAGTGAAAGCTCCGGGATTCGGTGACCGTAGAAAAGAGATGTTGGAAGATATTGCCGTATTGACAGGTGGTGTAGTGATCAGTGAAGAGAAAGGTCTGAAACTGGAACAGGCTACTATCGAAATGTTGGGTACTGCTGACAAAGTGACTGTTTCTAAAGACAACACTACAATTGTAAACGGTGCCGGTGCTAAAGAAAACATCAAAGAACGTTGCGATCAGATTAAAGCTCAGATTGCTGCTACTAAATCAGACTACGATCGTGAAAAATTGCAGGAACGTCTGGCTAAATTATCAGGTGGTGTAGCTGTTCTGTATGTAGGTGCTGCTTCAGAAGTAGAAATGAAAGAGAAAAAAGACCGTGTGGACGATGCTCTTCGTGCTACTCGTGCTGCTATCGAAGAAGGTATTGTAGCCGGTGGTGGTGTAGCTTACATTCGTGCTATTGAATCACTTGACGGATTGAAGGGTGAGAATGATGACGAGACTACCGGTATTGCTATCATCAAGCGTGCGATTGAAGAACCGCTTCGCCAGATTGTTGCCAATGCAGGTAAAGAAGGTGCAGTCGTTGTTCAGAAGGTGAGTGAAGGTAAAGGTGACTTTGGTTACAATGCCCGTACCGATGTTTACGAAAATATGCATGCTGCAGGTGTGGTAGATCCTGCTAAAGTGACACGTGTTGCTTTGGAAAATGCCGCTTCTATCGCAGGTATGTTCCTGACTACTGAATGTGTGATTGTAGAAAAGAAAGAAGATAAACCCGAAATGCCGATGGGCGCTCCCGGAATGGGAGGAATGGGTGGAATGATGTAATTTGTTCCCAAGATTGAAAAAAGAAGCTGCTTTCGGAAACGGAAGCAGCTTTTTTTTGTTGGCTACTGCGGATATTGCGTGGAACGCTTTGTCGAGATTATATAATTGTGTACATTCGTATATCCAAAGCAAAACAAACTTATATATGAAGACACATCTTATATTCTTATGGTTCATCACTTTTGGGGTGATGGCTTGTACTTCTCAGCCGGGGATTAATACCGGTGAGAACAAAGTAGAAGGAGATACTATACCGGTATTGGATTTTGCTTCGGCAATCCATAAACAAGTTCCTGATACGTTTATGTGGAATAGTGTGGCCAGAAAGATTACCTATATACCATTGGCCTCTTCCCATCTGATGGATGGCCATCCTGTAATAGAATATCTCGATGATGATATGTGCATTATTATGGAAGGGAAAAGCCAATGGATAAATTGTGTCGATTATAAAGGTAATTTCTTAAGTACTTTCCGGCATGTAGGCAATGGGCCAGGAGAATATGTTAATTTATCTTCAGTTGTATATCATTCAAAAGATTCCACTATTCGTATTTTTGATAATGGCAGTTATAAGCATATTATCTATAATAAGCAGGGGAAATTTCTCCGGGAGGTCAGTTTGGCCGATTCCGAGTTTAATTATTTATTGCACATGCAGGGCGATACTTATTTCTTTCGTGGCAGTTTCAGTAAAGGCAAATCAGAAATTATTGTGACGGATACGACGCTGCGGGTGAAGTTTCCCATTTTGCCTTTTGATTCGACGGCCGATTATATTACACGGGGAGCCATTATGTTGAATACCACTGGAGAAGAGTGTGCCCCTGACATTTGTTTGTTTAATCACATTTATAGCGATAGTGTTTTTCTCCTGACTCCTGATGGATTGAAACTTGACTTTATTCTGCGTAAGGGCAAATATGCGCCGTCTTTGGAAGATGTAAAGCAATTCATGAAATGGAATCAATATGATCCATTCATTAAAGGATTGTTTATTAAAACTTTTCCGGGATATTATTATTTGCAGTATACATACAAGGAGCAAGTCCTGGGTGAAATATGGAGTCGGAAAACGAATCAAATCGTATCGAGAAGTATCTTGACCCGTCCCAATCAATTTACAACGCTCCGTGGAATCCGGTTTCGTTTTCCTTCGGGTACTGTCATCAGATTATTACCTGATTATATAAGTGGAAATAAAATTGCTTTCTTTATTCCTGCGGATGAAGCTATGGGTGAAATTCCCGGGGTAAAGATAAGGGAGGATGATAATCCGATATTGATGGTGATGGAGTTGTAGTTCATCTTTTTTTTGGGGGAGCGATATGTTGACAAAGTACTTGCGCGTGATTCTATTTCTATGTGTTCTCCTTTGGGGGACATCGGTTGTTGATGCCCCAGACTAAGGGAATCGTTGTCGATGGTGTGAAGGGCCGGTCTTTATCCGATGTGAATATTTACTTGCAGAAAGATTCCGTTGGAATCGGATCGACAGACCGAAATGGAGAATTTATGTTTAGCCGTGATCAGATAACGATAAGTGATACCATTGTCTTTTCGCATGTCGGTTACTTTCCGTTGAAGCGTACATTATCCGAATTACAGCATCTTGGATATAAAGTGGTTCTACATGAGCATCCCCAATTGCTGCATGAGGTAGTGGTTAGTGGAGAGCGTCCACCGTTCTTCCTGGAATGGACTTCACTGTCTCCTTTACCCAAGCCTTTATACTCTTTCGGAGGATTTCTGCATGCGGGAAAAATTTATGTGGTTGCCGGTGACGAAACACTGGTCCGAATGGTTACTGATAAACACAGGCGGTCGACTTCACTTCTTTCATTTACGATGACTGCTTGTATGCGATGGGAGGAGCTATAAGAGAAAAAGATTATTCTAATAAAATACACACGCTTGATTTGAAACGAGGTGTCTGGTATGAATTGGAAGGTACTCTTCCTGCCGGGCGGTGCGGCAGGATGAATGGCATCCTGGTGGGAGATAAGGTGTATTTTTGGGGTGGTTATCATACAGCCCCTATGTGGACAGCAGCGAGCTACGATTTGCGGACGGGAGAATGGCGGCGATTGTGTGACTTGAAAGACGGGGTTTCCTATCCCGGGCTGGCTTCTGATGGCAGCTACATTTATATTTTTGAGAATCGCAACTTACAGGTCTACCATATTGAAACAGATACAATGCGTATATACGAACTGGCTGCTTTGGATGTGGAAAATGCAGGACTTTTCTACTGGAGGAATACGCTTTACATAGTGGGTGGGTGTAACCGTCAAGGGATATATGTAGCTCCTCATCGAGATGTAATTGCCATTGACGTAAGTCAGATTAATCCTTAACGGATCAAGGGTATTGGGCCGCTCTGTTTTCTTTTCATTCCCCCTCTTATTAATATATTGATTACGGTAAATAGTGTTAAAATAAGAGTGCGCATCAATAATAAAACAAAATAGAAGGCTCGGAAACAATATTACTTTAACCATCGCATATTTAACTGATTATATTTGTATTTTAAACCTATAAAAGAACAGACAAAATGAAGATTGTGGCGTTTAATGGAAGCCCTCGTAAGGGTGGCAACACAGAGCTTTTAATTAAAGAAGTTTTTAAACCGATACAGGAAGCCGGTATAGAGACCGAATTAGTACAGTTGGGTGGGAAACTATTGCGCGGTTGTGCCTCATGTTATACCTGTTTCAAGACAAAGGACGGGAAATGTGCGATTAAGACCGATCCAATGAATGAGTTCATCCAAAAGGCCCAGGAAGCAGACGGTATTATTCTGGCTTCGCCTACTTATTACGGCAGTGTGAGTGCCGAAATGAAGGCATTTATGGATCGGTTGGGACTGACCACGATCGGTCAGGGACGTACACTGACACGTAAGGTGGGGGCGGCTGTAATTAGTGTCCGTAGGGGCGGTGCTGTAACGGTGTATGATGAACTGAACCGTTTTATGCTCGGAAGCGGAATGATTGTTCCCGGATCTACCTACTGGAATTTCGGTATTGGTGAAATGCCGGGAGAGGTTTTTGATGACGCAGAAGGGTTGAGAAACATGAAAGATCTGGGAGTGCAGTTGGCATGGCTTCTGAAGGCGATACATAATTAACGCGAATAAAGGTTTGAGGATTTGTCGAAACTCGTATTCACGACAGATTACATAGATTTACACAGACGAATATGATTAGTTATCAATAGATTAAGTTCACTCTGTGATAATCTGTGTAATCTGTGGTGAATTATACCTACCTCCTTCGGTGCGTTTCCCTGCTCAGTTTTGAAATGCAGTTGGTGGATGTCTGTCAATCACATATCCATCCGTCCGTCATTAAAATACCTCTCTGATATGTTTGAAATTCGAATTAATCGTATCGATAACTTCTTGTGACCGACCATTGATCAGCAGTTTATACATAGACTGGGCAAAGCCTACCATCTGCCCCAATTCGATTTTCGGAGGCATAGCCAAAGCATTCGGATCAGTCATGACATTTATTAATACTGGACCTTCCAGCTCGAAAGCGTTACATAATGTATTTAATACTTCTTCCGGATCTGATACGTTGAACCCTGTCATCCCCATTGCTTCGGCTACTTGTGCGAAATTCGGATTTAGCATATCGGTCTGCCAGTCCGGCAATCCGTCTACTTCCATTTCCAGTTTTACCATACCTAGCGAACGGTTATTGAATACGATGATTTTTATGGGAAGTTTATATTGTACTACTGTTTCCAGGTCACCCAGTGTCATGGACAGTCCTCCGTCACCACAAAGTGCGATCACTTGCCTGTCCGGACAAGCCAATGCCGCTCCGATGGCCTGTGGCAATGCGTTTGCCATAGAACCATGATTGAAGGATCCCAGCATGTGACGCTTTCCGGTTGCTTGCAGATAGCGGGCACCCCATACACACGTCATGCCCGTATCTACCGTATAGATGGCGTCGTCGGAGGAAATATTATTAATTTCGGACATTACATATTCCGGATGGATCTGGTCCATTTTGCCTTTGTCTTCCGTATATGCCGCCAGATCCTTCTTAACCCCTTCATAACGTTTCAGTTGTTTCCGTAAGAAAGAGTCATTCTTCTTTTGTTGCAACATAGGCAGCAGGGCACGGAGTGTAGAACGTACATCTCCGCAAAGCCCGAGATCCACTTTGGCGCGTCGTCCCAGTCTTTCGGGCTTAATGTCTACCTGAACGATTTTGATATCGTCGGGTAGAAAAGCAGAGTAAGGGAAATCGGTGCCCAACATGACAAGTACTTCCGCTTCATGCATGCTGTAATAGCCCGAGGGCATGCCCAGCAGGCCGGTCATCCCTACTTCATAAGGATTGTCATATTGTACTTCCATTTTTCCTTTAAAAGTGTATGCTACAGGAGCATTTAAGGTTTCAGACATCCGGATGATTTCTTCATGTGCCCCTTTGCAGCCTATGCCGCAAAACAAAGTGATACGTTCGTAATGATTGAGCATCCCTGCCAGCCGTATCAGGTCTTCTTCTGCCGGACAGACAGACGAGGCAAGCGGATAAATCTGTTCCGAGGACTCTACCTTGACTGCCGGTTTCTTTGCCAGGTCGCCGGGAAGTCCGACTACGGCTACTCCTTTCCGGGTGGTTGCCGTCTGGAGGGCCGATTGCAGCATACGGGGAAACTGCTCGGGAGTAGTAGCCACTTCATTGTAAAAGCTACAATCGTTGAATAGCTTGACGGTATTGGTTTCCTGGAAATATTCGGTTCCGAACTCTCCTGTCGGAATAGTGGAAGCGATGGCTATCACAGGTGCTCCCGAGCGATGCGCATCGTAAAGTCCGTTGATTAAGTGGACATGTCCCGGACCACTGCTGCCTGCACAACATCCCGGTAGTCCGGTCAGTTGCGCTTCTGCACCTGCGGCATACGCACCGGTTTCTTCGTGGCGGACATGAATCCACTTCATTGCCTCATTTTGCCTCACGGCCTCGTTTACTTCGTTCAGGCTGTCGCCTGTCACTGCATAAATTCTTCTGACGCCTGCCTCAATCAGCGTATCGACAAGCTGTTCTGCTACCTTTTTTGCCATATTTATCGTTAAGTTTAGGTGATTTGATGTTGCAATAACAGGTAGTTGTGATAAAAAGTTGTATATTTAACGTATGCTAATATCCTTGATAGATGGGTATATAAGACGAATTTTATGTTAAAAATATCGTATGTGATATGTTTTTAGTGTCTTTGTAATAACAATGCGTGCATAATTTTGTTAACTTTCACCGCGTAAATAGTAACTTTATGTGTTTTAATCTTTAAACTTTTGTATCAAATGGATAAAAATGAAATCGGCTTGAATGCTGGAAAAGTTTGGCAATTGTTGAGTAACAATGACAAATGGAGTTATGGTAACCTGAAAAGGAAATCCGGACTGAAGGACAAGGATTTGGGGGCAGCTCTGGGTTGGTTGGCCAGAGAAGATAAGATTGAGTTTGAACAGGAAGAGGAAGAACTCTATGTTTACCTCTGTGTAAATGTTTATATTGGGTAGATGATGCTGCTTATTATGACAAAGAAATCCCCGGAACAGTCCATTTGAAGTGTACCCCAAAAGTCAGATACGAATATTGGGGGACACATCAATTGCCGGCATTGCATTCCGGGGATTATTTTTTATTTCTCTTTCTTTTTCGCTGCAAAGTTCTGTTCTATCAGGAAAGAGGCCACTAATCCTGCTCCTCCGAAAAGAAGGGTACACGAACCGTAGATGACCCCAACCATCTCGCGGGTATACCCTCTGTCGAGTCTGTCGAGATCGTAGGGAGAAAAACTGACATAGCTCAAGATAAATCCGACCAGTAGCCCTAAGCCTACTCCCAGCAATAAGCAACCGCCTTTCAGGGCTCCGAATGATAGTTGGGGACGATTAAAGTCGGGCAGACAGATTTTTCCGTTTAGCTCAAGATCGGTTTGAGACATTTTCTCTCCTAACTTTTCAATAAGCGTGATGCGTTCGCGTCTGCACGCAAAGAGTTCGAACAATTTGTAAATACCTAAAGTAATGATGCCTACAATTAAAGGGGCTGTAATAAAATTCATCATGATCGTATGTTTTTAAGTGAATAATTTCGTTCTTTGCACTGTTTGACGCAACAGGCTGCGGAAAGGTTACAAAGAAAATTTTTTTTTTGGGGTTGTAACCTTTCAGATTTGTCAGCGTCTAACCGGATATCATGGTACAGAACGACGAAACACAATATATAACACGGATACTGGATGGAGATACAGAATGTTTTTCTGCATTTCTCGATCGTTACAGCCGTCCGCTTTATGTGCTGATTGTACAAATAGTCGGTTGTTCCGAAGATGCGGAAGAGTTGGTCCAGGATGTATTCCTGAAAGCTTTCCGGTGTCTGGGCAGTTATAGAGGGGAGTGCCGTTTCTCTACCTGGCTTTATCGGATTGCTTATACCACGGCCGTATCTGCCACACGCAAGAAAAAGCAGGAGTTCCTTTATATAGAAGAGAACACGATCAACAACGTGCCCGATGAAAAAGCTGACGATATACTTTATCCTACTGATGATGAAGAGCGGACAGCGAGGTTGATTCAGGCTATCGATTTACTGAATGTCGAGGAAAAAGCCTTGATTACACTTTTCTATTATGAAGAAAAGTCGATAGAAGAGATAGGAGAGGTGCTGAAACTTTCGCCGGGAAATGTGAAGGTAAAGTTGCATCGTACCCGCAAAAAGATTTATGTATTGATGAACGGAAAGGAGTGATGATGGAAACAAATAAGAAGCATACGGAAAATGCGTTGAAACAGGCCCTCCAAAGGAGGCAGCCCGGCAGATTGCCGTCCAATTTTAATTATCGGATGATGGAGCAGATCCGTCTGGAAGCGGAAAAACAACAGAAGCGGAAGGAGAGGGTCATGCTGTGCGGCATGATTGCGGGTATATTGCTATTGTTGGGAGTGGGAGTATATACGCTTGTTTTCAAATTGGAATTCAATTTCAAGGAGTACTTGTCCGGTATGGATTTTTCTCATACTGATTCTTCCCTGTTGGCTTTCTATAGCTATATTGCAACGTTGGTCCTGTTGTTGCTCGGATTGGATTACTGGCTTCGTAAGAAGAAGTTTCATTCCTGAACAGTCTTTGGGGGCACTCTGTGGTGAAATCTTTTCTTTTTCTGCGAATAATTTTCTTCCTTTGCAGAATAATTTATCTTTAACACACTATGAGAAGTTTTGCCTCTGATAATAATTCGGGTGTGCATCCTGCCATTATGGAAGCCCTGACACGGGCTAACCGGGATCATGCCTTGGGCTATGGCGACGATTTGTGGACAGAAGAAGCTGTCCGGAAAATTAAAGAAACGTTTGTAGCCGATTGTGAGCCACTGTTTGTTTTCAATGGAACAGGCAGCAATGTCATTGCCCTGCAATTGATGACTCGTCCTTACAACTCTATCCTTTGTGCCGAAACTGCGCACATTTATGTGGATGAATGTGGCTCTCCGGTGAAGATGACCGGTTGTCAGATCCGTCCTATCGCCACTCCCGACGGAAAACTGACTCCGCAACTGATCACACCCTATCTGCATGGCTTTGCCGACCAGCATCATTCCCAGCCGGGGGCCATTTATCTTTCGGAATGTACGGAACTGGGTACTATTTATACACCCGACGAATTGAAAGCCATCACTTCGTTGGCCCATCAATACGGTATGCGGGTACATATGGACGGTGCGCGCATCGCCAATGCTTGTGCTTCGCTGGGGCTTTCATTGCGAGCGCTGACTGTGGATTGTGGTATCGATGTGCTTAGTTTCGGTGGAACCAAGAACGGGCTGATGATGGGAGAGTGTGTGATCGTATTCGATGATTCGTTGAAGTCGGAAGCGCGTTTCATACGCAAGCAATCGGCTCAGTTGGCATCCAAAATGCGTTATCTATCCTGTCAGTTCACTGCCTATCTGACAGACGAACTGTGGCTGAAAAACGCAACCCATGCCAATGCTATGGCAAAGCGTCTTGCCGATGCTCTGGAACAGGTTCCCGGCGTACGTTTCACTCAGAGGGTGGAAAGCAACCAGTTGTTCCTGACTATGCCCCGTGCCGAGACAGATCGCATGCTGCAAACTTATTTCTTCTATTTCTGGAATGAGGAAGCCGACGAAATACGTCTGGTCACTTCATTTGATACAACGGAAGAAGATATCGATACGTTTATCCGTATACTGAAAAAATAGTTTTATATCCAATAGGGGCAGATGCTCATCACAGGGTAACACAGAGTCTCACAGAGGGAAAGATAATAGGGATTAAAACTCTGTGGGACTCTGTGTTACTCCGTGGTGAACAATCTTTTTTATTCCTTCCTTATCTTAGATTCTTTCAGGAACAGTTCGATATTATACATCGGGAAGTTCTCGTCCTGCAATTTGCCGTCCCGATCCAACAATACGTAACGGGGAATGCCATTGAAATGGAATAGTTCCCTCAGATAGTTATAGTCGCTTTGTGGAAGGCGGAAGATGGTTTCCTCTTTCAGATGCTTCTCCACATAGTTTTCGTAAGCTTTTTCAGGTGAGTCCTGATTACTGGTGACAAAGATAAACTTGATATCGGGACTGTTGCGGTACTCTTTTCTCAAATCAGCATGTTGTTCGATGCTGGCACGGCAAGGACCGCAAGACGTTGCCCAAAAGTCGATAATTACAAATTTTCCCAGATAAGGTGCTGTCAGTTTACGGATAATGTCCGTACCTTTTCCTGCCGGAAGTTCTTGTGGCTTGTTCCCCTGTACGGGATAAACCTGACGGTACATACGTTCGGCTTCTGCTACCAGGAATGGGTCGTGCAGATATCCCTTCAGTGTGTCCAGCAGGGCAAAAGCCTTCTTCTCGTTCTCAAGTGTTTTGGCCAGGAACGGATAGGAACGTGTCAGGATAAGTTCGCCGACTACCGGGAAGGGCATTCCTGTTGTGTCCTGCAATATCTCCTTTTTTTTCCGCCAGCTTTCTGCATATTTCTCCATCCGATCGTCCGTCCCATTCTTTATTTGCCAGCTTGCCGGGAGAAAAGGGTTCATAAATTCAATGCGGTTGATAAAGGTGGAGAAGTTGTTGCAACCGATGCTGCGGACATCATTCAACGGCATTGCTTTCAAGAAGTCATAATAGTCCGGGGTTTCCTTTATTTTCAATATCGTGTTGGTCGTATCTTCACGGGCATCCATGTCTCTCATCAGGATAAACTCCAAGAGCCAGGCGCCGTAATTTATCATCACATCGTTCTTCAGCATTTGCATCGCTTCGGGTTGTAGTGTTTTCGATTGCTCCAGCGAGTCGACCCGATGCATCCACAACTTGTACATCGGTTCCTGCTGTGTTTTGAATTCAGAGGGTGTCAGCGTTTTGCATGCATTCTGTATGATGTGATAGTCTTTTGAGAACAGCGGTTCACAAGGCATCAGTTCCTGATTTATGCTGCTTGAAGGTCCCATGTACAGAGTTTCTGTCAACATAGGTTTCAGTCTCCTCTGGCGTAGATAGTCCAGATGGTCTTCCCAATTGATATAAAGCATCAGTGTCTCGCCCGGCCTGATATAGAACGTCATCCAGTTGTTGCCCATAGAGAGGTGATGTACTCCGGGATAATTGACGACGAAGTCCGATTCAAAGCGTCCGTCCGGATGGATGGTGACTACGGCGGGAGTGCCTTCATTAGTTATGTGATTGTCCGTATAAATCAGTACGGTAGTGAATCCCAGTTTGGGACTGTAGCCATCCAGGAATCCGCGTATGTGAACCGTGTCTTTCCGGAAGAAGGCTGTTTGTGGGGCTGTGGCTGCTGTTGTTGCCGCATAATTTCTTTGTGGACGCCCGGCACGGATATACTTATTGGCTTTTCCCCCGTTTTTTCCGATACATAGGTTGCCGTCTTTTTCCTGTGTTATTTCAAGCAGGCACTGTTCGCCTGTTTCGTCTTTTAAGTTTAGTTTGAATTTTTTTCCCTGTTTCCGGCAAAGATCATATTTCCAGAAACGGTTGTCCATAATGGCTAGTGAATCATAAATTCCGATGTCCCATCCGTTTTGGGCATCGGCTTGCTGCCAGTTGCCGTGAATCTTACGGAGGGAGGCCTGTTCTTTGGTTTCCTGAGGTTTCACCAGCAAGATGCCGTAAGTATTGGTTTCCGAATTCAGGTTGTCGTCTATCCAGTCTATCCGGGTAGTGCCTTCGGGCAAGGGAGGATAGGTGATGACACAATCGTCCTCTATGATACCGGAGGCGGGAGTCGTCACCTGTTCGCCAAATTTACGTCCCTCTATGCGCAGGGGATACAGTTGCTTTTTGCTTTCGGGAGCGTAAATGTAAGTCAGGCTGTCCAGACTGGTCCACCATTGCGGGCGGAACACAGTCCGTATCGTCAGTCGGGTTTCTGTTGGCGAAAGTTCTATTTTCGAGATGGTGTGTATACTTCCCTGACGTGTTTCGAAAGGGGGATTTTCAATCACTGTCTGTGCTGTGATGTAGCTGCTTCCCAAAAGTAGCAGTAAGAAGACTAGTTTGCTTTTCATATACGTATCGTTAAAGTTGAGACTGTAAAGATAAAGATTTGTCGGTAAAAAACTTACGGAACGTTACTTTATCTTTGTCCGGAAGATAGATTCTTGTACTTGGGAAGGCAGGGAATACCAGTTGTGCAACTGGTGCATGACGAGTTGTGCAACTGGTAGTGCCCGAGTTGCACAACTCGTATGCTGCCGGATGGGTAACTCGTCGTACTGATGTTCCGAAGGAGTGGAACTTGCCTTGGCAAGAAGGCATAATAAAGGTCCGGACCTTCGCAGGGGCGGACCTCAGGTTATACAAACCACGCTCTCCTTGGGGGGGGAGACGGGTCATTTACTGAAAACAATCGGATCGATTGTCTACCTTAAATACCTATTATGATAGCTTTCTTAACTAACCTTTATCTTATTGTAATGCTAAGTGGGGCTGTCTTTAATATCCGGTGTAGTGCAGCCGGCATCACGGAAGCATTGTTTAAGGTTGGGGAATGTGTTAAGCTGTATGATACAAATAAAGCGGATTTAATTTACTTAAGGAATAGCAGGGAGCTTTTATTAGTTGACATTATAGGTTATTTACAAGTTTTTGGGATTGAGCCATACGGTCTCATACCTTGGATTTTGAACATTTTCTGTTTATTAAGTGTTAAATGGAGGCAATAAAAGATAAAAGAGAATGTAATATGATTGTAACAAGGCGGGATGAAACTACTTTTGCAAATTGAGTTTTCTAAAGAGGGAACAATATATGAGACCTAGACACAAAAACTGGCTATTACTGGGATGCTTCTCCATCGTGTGGACTGCATCTTTGGCACAAGGAGAGAATCACAACGACAGCCTCTCACCGATTACGCATATTCCTGTGATAGAGGACTCTGCTTCTGTATCCGTCACTGCTGATTCTGTCGCGGTGAAACGTAGTTTCTTCAAGAAATTCCTGGACTACTTCAATGATGCCAACAAGGAGAAGAAGAACAAAAAGTTTGACTTCAGTGTGATCGGTGGCCCGCATTATTCCAGTGACACCAAACTCGGACTGGGCTTGGTAGCCGCCGGACTATACCGTACCGACCGTGCCGATACACTGCTTCCTCTCTCTACTGTTTCGCTGTATGGCGATGTGTCCACTGTCGGGTTCTATCTGCTCGGTGTACGCGGAAGTCATATATTTCCGAAAGACAAGTACCGGTTCAATTATAACCTTTATTTCTATTCTTTCCCCAGTTTGTATTGGGGCGTCGGCTACCGGAATGCGGTGAATGACGAGAATGAAAGCACTTACAAGCGTTTTCAGGCACAGGTAAAGGTTGACTTTATGTTCCGGATGGCAAAAAACTTCTATCTGGGGCCTATGGCAAGTTTCGACTATATCGATGGGAGGAATTTTGAGAAACCCGAGCTTTGGCAAGGGATGGATGCCCGCACCTCCAATGTCAGTGCGGGACTTTCTCTGGTGTACGACTCGAGAGATTTCCTGACGAATGCCTATAAAGGATATTACCTGCGCATAGACCAGCGTTTCAGTCCGGCATTTCTGGGGAATGACTACGCTTTCAGTAGTACGGAACTGACCACCAGTTACTATCGCCGGGTGTGGAAAGGCGGAATACTTGCCGGACAATTCCATACCCTGCTGACCTACGGCAATCCGCCTTGGGGGCTGATGGCTACCTTGGGAAGTTCGTACTCCATGCGTGGCTATTATGATGGCCGGTACCGCGATAAGAATGTGGTGGACATGCAGGTGGAACTCCGCCAGCACGTATGGAAACGGAACGGAGTAGCCGTCTGGGTGGGAGCCGGAAATGTTTTCCCCGACTTTTCCTCATTCAAAGTGAAACATATACTTCCCAACTATGGCTTTGGCTATCGGTGGGAGTTTAAGAAGAGAGTAAATGTACGATTGGATTTAGGGTTTGGAAAAGGCCAGACCGGATTTATATTTAATATCAATGAAGCTTTTTAATAGTATAAAAAAATGGTTCGGTAATCAGGAGAATTTGTTCTACCTGTTCCTGTTTGTGCTGATAGTGCCCAACGTTGTATTGTGTTTCACCGAACCTTTGCCGCTTGTAGCCAAGATTGCCAATGTCCTGTTGCCATTGGGGTGTTATTATCTGATTATGACCCTTTCCAGGAATTGCGGAAAGATGCTCTGGATTTTATTCCTTTTCGTATTCTTCGGGGCCTTTCAGATTGTGTTGCTCTATCTGTTCGGGCAGTCCATCATTGCGGTGGATATGTTCCTGAACCTGGCGACTACCAATTCTTCCGAAGCCATGGAGTTGCTCGACAACCTGTTGCCGGCTTTGATTACGATTGTGATCCTGTACATCCCGGCCCTGATACTGGGGATGATCTCCATTGTCCGTAAGCGTACGCTTTCCGTCGGCTTTATCCGCAGGGAACGGAGACGTGCGTGGGTTGTGCTGGGTGCAGGTCTGGTATCGTTGGGAGCGGCCTTCCTGTTGGATAAGAAGTACGAGATGACTTCCGATTTATATCCGGTCAATGTGTGCTATAACGTAGTGCTTGCCGTGGAGCGGAATGCCCGGACTCTCGATTATGAAGAGACTTCGAAAGATTTCACTTTCAATGCCGCCGCCACGCATCCGGCAGAAGACCGGGAGATTTACGTACTGGTAGTGGGAGAGACTTCCCGTGCGCTCAATTGGTCGTTGTACGGTTATGATCGTGAGACAAATCCCAAACTGTCGGAGGTATCCGGCCTGACGGCTTTTACGAATGTGCTGACCCAATCGAATACAACTCATAAGAGTGTTCCGATGCTCATGTCTGCCGTTTCGGCAGAGAATTTCGATTCCATCTATCATCAGAAAGGAATTATTACCGCTTTCAAAGAAGCAGGTTTCAAGACAGCTTTCTTCTCCAATCAGCGTTACAACAACTCTTTTATCGACTTCTTTGGAAAAGAAGCCGATCACTGTGACTTCATCAAGGAAGATTCGTTGACTGCCGGTCAGAATCTTTCGGATGATTATCTGCTGGCATTGGTGCAAGAGGAACTTGCGAAAGGAAACCGCAAACAGTTTATCGTGTTGCACACCTACGGGTCACACTTCAACTATCGGGAACGTTATCCTGCCGAAGCTGCCTTTTTCCAACCCGACAGTCCTGCCGATGCCGAATTTAAGTATCGGGATAATCTGATTAATGCCTATGACAATTCCATCCGTTATACCGACGATTTTCTGTCAAGGCTGATCGGCCTGCTGCAGCAACAGGATGCCGGGTCGGCTATGCTCTATACTTCGGATCATGGAGAAGATATTTTCGACGACCATCGTCGCCTCTTCCTGCATGCGTCTCCCGTGCCTTCCTACTATCAGTTGCATGTACCGTTCATTGTCTGGACTTCGGACACATATCGGGAGAAGTATCCTGAGCATATGGACGCTCTACAGAAGAATCGTCACAAATCTGTTGCTTCGAACCGGGTGGTGTTCCATTCGGTGCTCGATCTGGCCGGGGTGACCACCACCTATGTAAACGATTCATTATCGGTGGCCAGTCCGTCCTATACAGAGTTCCCCCGTTTTTACCTGAACGACCACAACGAGCCGCGTTCGTACGATGACATCGGGTTACGTAAAGAGGACTTTGAGATGTTCGGAAAGATGGGGATACGTTGAAAATGCCGGGCTAACGTGCAATCCGGCAAGGAGCAGGATTCACTACAGGTTTGATTTCGGGAGATACCTTGGGATAGATAAGTGTCAGCATCTCGAAACTTTGCTTCCTTTCGGTACTTTTGTTGTGTTTTGTGTTGAAAGTAGGAGAATAATATCTATATTTACTGTCGATTCATCACAACATGCAATTATGACAACCCAACTACTATTGGTGACGGGAGTAACAGACTGTCTGTGGCTTTATGTATTATCCCTGCTTTTGTTTCTGACCGTTTGCTTCCTGCTCTATCAGAACTTCCTGCTTCGTAAGTCGGCTTCGGCTGATGACGACTATCGTCGTTTCCTGTTTGATATTTTAGATAATCTCCCGTTTCCTATCATGGTGAAAGATATTCAGGAACAATTCAAGTATACCTACTGGAATAAAGAATCCGAGTTACAGTCGGGCATCAGCCGCAAAGATGCCGTCGGCTTCTCCGATGTCGATATCTTTGGTGAAGAAAGGGGGAAGCAGTACCGGAAGATAGATGAGGATCTTGTCAGGGCCGGAATACCTTATAAGGCGGAAGAGAGGTATGTCACTGCTGACGGAAAAGTGCACGATACACTTGTGATGAAGTCGATCATATCTTCGGGTAAATTGGGTAAATGGCTGTTGGTGGCCCGTTGGGAAATCACCCAGCTGAAAATGTACGAAAGAGAATTGCTGGCTGCCAAAGAGCAGTTGGAAGGAGCCGTACGTAAGCAAAAACTGGCTTTGAGAAGCATTGATTTCGGATTGATTTATATCGACCGGAACTATCTGGTGCAATGGGAAGAGACCGGTAATATTAAAAATCTGGTTTCCGGACGCCATTATACTCCCGGCACTGTTTGCTACCGGACTACGGGGCAGGGAACCCAACCGTGCGGGAAATGTGCTTTTCGGGAGGCTATCGGTACCGGTAAGATCGTGAGACACATCACCCATGTGGATCACGTGGACTTTGAGATCACCGCCACCCCCGTTTATGATGATACGGGAAACGAAATTATCGGCGGACTGCTACGCTTTGAAGATATTACCGAGAAACTGAAAGTAGAACGTATGTTGCAGGAAGCCAAAGAGAAGGCCGAAGAGTCCAATCGGCTGAAGTCGGCGTTCCTTGCCAATATGAGCCATGAAATACGTACGCCGCTCAATGCCATCATCGGTTTCTCCGATCTGATTTGCCAGACGGACGATGCTGAAGAAAAAGAGGAGTATATCCGGATTGTCACTTCGAACAATGAGCTTTTACTGCAATTGATAGATGACATTCTCGACCTGTCGAAAATAGAAGCGGGGACAATGGATTTCTCTTATGCCCCGACGGATATCAACGAACTGATGGAAGACATCTGTTTACAGATGCAGCAGAAGAATCAACGCCCGGAGGTGCAGATCATGTTTACTGAAAAAGAACCCAGTTGCGTAATCAATACCGACCGTTTGCGCTTGTCACAGGTCATCATGAATTTAATGAACAATGCAATGAAGTTCACTTCCGAAGGTTCCATTACTTTGGGCTATCGGCTGACCGGACAAAAGGACGAACTTTATTTCTTTGTAAAGGATACAGGTATCGGCATCCCTGCCGATCAGGCGGGAAAGGTTTTCGAGCGTTTTGTCAAACTGAATACTTTTGTCAAAGGTACCGGACTGGGACTTGCCATCTGCCGGGTGATTATCGAACGGTTGGGAGGAACGATCGGAGTGGAGACTCGGGAAGGAAAGGGTTCCTGCTTCTGGTTCCGTCTTCCTGTCAGAGAGGATATGCTGCTCGAAAGCCCTGTCCGTTGAATTTGATTCACCACTCTCTTGAAGTATTTGCCGGATGGGCCTGAAGGTCTGTTTTGATCTGGCCCGGTATTGTTGTCAAGGATATGTTCTTGTTTTGTGAGGAGTATAGCCGGGCTATGTGACGAATACAAACGGTGGAACAGACCGAGAGGAAACTCAAGGCGGACCGATAAAGCTCCAATGAAATTTTATTCAGGTAAAATCTAAATAGGCTCTTAATTTGTGCTAAAATTTGAACCTAAAACTCAGGTTGGCGTGTTGTTTGTATACACTTAATATAGAGGTTTAAATATATAAAAACATGGCTTATATAGATTATTACAAGATTCTCGGAGTTGACAAGAATGCTTCTCAGGATGATATTAAAAAGGCTTTTCGTAAATTGGCCCGTAAATATCATCCGGACCTGAATCCTAATGACCCAAGCGCTAAGGATAAGTTTCAGGAGATTAATGAAGCTAACGAAGTATTGAGCGATCCGGAGAAAAGGAAAAAGTACGACGAATACGGCGAACATTGGAAACATGCGGACGAATTCGAAGCGCAGAAGAAGGCGCGGCAGCATGCCGGTGGAGGCGGAGGAGGATTCTCCGGCTTTGGCGGAGACGGCGGTTCCTATTGGTACTCGTCCGATGGAGAGGGGTTCTCGGGTGGTGATGCCGGAGGATTCTCGGACTTTTTTGAATCTATGTTCGGACATAGAGGAGGAGGCGGACGAGGCAATGCAGGCTTCCGAGGACAAGATTTTAATGCAGAATTGCACCTGTCTCTTCGCGATGCGGCCCGGACCCACAAACAGGTGTTGAATGTGAATGGCAAACAGGTTCGTATTACGATACCGGCCGGTGTAGCCGACGGACAGGTGATTAAGTTGAAGGGATACGGAGGCGAAGGCATCAACGGTGGCCCTGCAGGAGACCTGTATATCACTTTCAAGATAGCCGAAGACTCTGTATTCAAGCGTCTTGGAGACGACCTGTATGTGGATGTGGAGATGGATCTTTATACTGCCGTACTGGGTGGTGAGAAGGTGATCGATACACTGGAAGGTAAAGTGAAACTGAAGATAAAGCCCGAAACCCAGAATGGAACGAAAGTGCGCCTGAAAGGTAAAGGTTTTCCCGTTTATAAAAAAGAAGGACAGTTTGGCGACTTGATCATCACTTATTCAGTCAAGATACCTACCAATCTGACAGATAGGCAGAAAGAACTGTTCAGAGAGTTACAACAGAGTATGAACTAATAATGAAAGAGCACTATGCAGACCGAATTAATAATTGTCAGTGAATACTGTCACAAATGTCATATTGAGCCTTCATTTATCGACCTGTTAGAGGAAGGTGGCTTGATTGAGGTACGCACCGAGGGAGGCGAGCACTATCTGCTTGCGTCGCAACTTCCGGATGTGGAACGATACAGCCGTATGTATTATGACCTGTCCATCAATATGGAAGGTATCGATGCCATTCATCATTTGCTGGAAAGGATGGAAATCATGCGAAGGGAAATCAGTTCGCTCCGGAACCAGCTTATTGTCTTTAAGAGAGAAGGCATTATGGAGGATTGGTGAAAAGATTGTTTCATGTGTTGAAATACTGAGGTCCCGATGGTTTCGGCCGGAGCCTCTATATCATATAAACAGAGCCTTTATCAAGGGCGGACAGAGTGTCTGTTCCGCCCTGATAAAGGCTCTGTTTTTTTATGCTTGCCTGTGCTTATTCAGCCAGGATAGTCAGTTCGGCACCCGAAGCATAGTCTTGTCCGCGTTGTTCGCTCAAGGCGGTGAAGCGGATATAACGGGCTTTCACAGGTTTATCGAACATTACTTTCTTCTCTTTCAGGTCTCTTGCGAAAGTACCTTTCAGGATAGGTTCACTCCATTCTTTACCGTCCATACTTACGTGGATGGTATAGTCTTTCACATTACCGTTGCTGCTGTCCTGACGGGGCAGGTAAGTGAAACCTTTGATTGTTTTCACTTCGCCGGCATCCAGGTCTACCCAATGCGGGTGTTTAGCCACCGTTACAGAGAACATGGTGTGCCAGATGGTATTCGGATCACCGTCTGTCAGGTTCTTGGCTTCGCCTCCGTCCGATTCTTCGCTACTTGCGTAGATTACTTCTGTCTGGATGCTTTCGATCTTGTCGAATGTCATGCTTGCCTTGATGAAAGGTGCATCTTTGAACCAGGCAGTCACCGTACCGCCATTGCGTAGTGCGATCGGTTCGGTATAAGTTTTGGATTTACTCTTATCTACTGTATAAAGGATAACGGCGTCTTTTTTCTGTGATGATACAGATACCACACCGGCACGGTTGCGGGTTATGGACAACGGCATCTCTCCGGCGGGGGCTACATTGGCTGTTACAGTCAGGTCTTTACCTGCGGGGCGGATAATGAAACCTGTGTTGTGATGGCTGGCGAAGACACGGTCTTGCTCCAACGGGCCGCCTTGACCGCAGCTGTTACCACCCAGGCCGGTTACGGCTGCATCCAGGTGAAGATAAGTATCACCGGCTTTCGGTAACTGATACGGATGTGAAGCCAGAATCAGGTCGAGTGCAGAGTAAGGCAGAGCCGAAGCCGACAAACGGTCGGTAGCTATAAACACGGCACCGTTGCCTGCATTGTTGGTCAGGGCACACCAGCGTACGTCTTCGTGATTACCCATATCTTGCGGTTTGGGGAAGTTGACGAACTCTCCGGCAACCGTATTCTTATGTTGCTCGATGAACTGTCCTACTTTACGGTCGGCGTAGTTGTCGATAGGACCGCGTCCGTAGTAAGTAAAGTTGGCATATTGCTGAGGCACACGTACCATGTATCCCAGACGAGGCAATACGAGACTCGGCTGATTGGAGGTGATGCTTGCTTCCAGTTCGATAGAACCGTCTTTGTAGACTGTCCATACCTGGTTGGTAGTAAACTTGAAGTCACTGCTGCCGAACTTCTTGTCTGTCAGTTCCTCAATCTTGTTCTTGCCCGAGCTTGTTCCACCCAGAATCTTGGCTGCATTAGGAGCCTGAGACTGTACTGTGAATGACAATACGACTGTACCATCTTCTTTGGTAGTCATATTGAACCCGGTAGCTGAATGCTTCAGGTTGTGCAAACCATTATCAAACCACTGAGAATAGAACCAGTTATCATTATTGGTGAAAGCACGGAGCGCATCCAGCTTCGGACCGTTGCCGTCAGTAATCACCTTCTCGTTTCCGTATGTCAGGCTGTAGATAGTACCTGTCTTGATATCGAACTGAGCTGTGTAACCATTGCCTTTGATGGTAATGATATCGCTCGCTTTAGTCATCATCACTTCCGGTTTGTCGCCCTCGGCTGCTACGGTGGCGATAGAAGGACGTGCGGTAGCCTCTTTCACAAGTATCTGTTCTTCTGCTTGTGCGAAGTTCTTGTCAGCCCAAGGCATGTTGTCTTTCAGCAGGAATTGAATCTTCACGAAATATTCCGAATCGGCTTTCAGCTTACTGAACTGATAAGGAACAGTGATCTGTGTACGGGTACGCGGAGCTACTTCGCCTATGCTCAATAGGCCCGATTGTGCTTCTTTGCCGTTTTCGTAGAGTGACCATTTCACATCATAGTCCGAAAGGTTCTTGAAGTAATACTTGTTGAACACTTCAAACCGGCCTTTTTCTACATCGATAGCCTTCACGTCGATGTGCTGGTATACTTTTTTCACTTCATAATACTGAGGTTTCGGTTCCAGATCGCCGAATACGATACCGTTCATAACGAATTGACCGTCGTTCGGAGTATCGCCGAAATCACCGCCATAAGCCAGGTAGCGTTCACCGGTTTTCTTGTCATAGTTGTACATCGATTGGTCTACCCAGTCCCAGATTGCGCCGCCGCAGAAGAAGTTGGTCGATTCGATAGCTTCCCAGTAGTCCACCAGGTTACCGCAGGCGTTACCCATAGAGTGAGCATATTCCGAAACGTGGAACGGATATTTGATGTCATAGTTGCCTTTCACAGCACCGCGCATCCAGCCGATGGAAGGATACTGGTTGGAACCCATATCGACGATATCGTTGTTACGTTCATACTGAACAGGGCGTGAGAGGTCGAATGCTTTCAGTGCATCGTAAGCTGCTACGAAGTTCTTTCCCGGTCCGGCTTCGTTGCCTAATGACCAGATGACAATCGAAGGATTGTTTACGTTGGCATGAACCATTTCCATCACACGGGCTACATGGGCGTTTTTCCATTCCACCGGATGAGACAGGGAAGCGGCTCCGTAATAATACTCGTGAGATTCGATGTTGGCTTCATCTTCCAGGTAGAGTCCGTATTTGTTGCACAGATAGTACCAGTACGGATCGTCCGGATAGTGGGAGTTACGTACGTGATTGATGTTGGCGCGTTTCATCAGCATAACCTCTTTCTCCATCATTTCACGGGTGATGGCATGTCCCACAGCCGGATTTGATTCGTGGCGGTTGACACCTTTCAGTTTTACGGTTTTGCCGTTTACGTAGTAATAGCGGCCTGCCAGTCCGAATTCGTCAGCAGAAGCAGGAGTATCTTTGATTTCCACTTTGCGGAAACCTACGGTAGTCGAAACGGTTTCTATTGTTTTACCTTTCTTGTCTTTCAGTTCTGCAACGAGTGTGTAGAGGTGGGGGAATTCAGCCGACCATTTGTTGGGGGACTGTACGTTCATGATCGCTTTTTCCGCTTCTACGGTTTCGTTCGGGTTCACCAGATTCACAGTGGCCGAAGCAACGGCATTGGCAACCGGAGTGTTTTCATCCGAGTACAGTTTATTAGCATATAGTGTATACGCCATCTGGTATCCTTTGGCTGCTTTCTTGCCAAAGTTGCGGATGTCGGCGCTGATGGCCAGTGAACCGTTGGTGTATGTCTCGTCCAGGTCGGGGATTACCACGAGGTCACGTACCTGTACTTTCGGAGTAGAGTAGAGAGCTACGGTACGGAAGATACCCGGTAAGCGGAACATATCCTGTGCTTCGAGGAACGAGCCGTCTGAACTGCGGTATACTTCGGCAGCAACGGTGTTCTTTCCTTTTTGCAGATAGGGGGTGATGTTGAAACTGGCCGTATTGCGTGAGTTTTTTGAGAAACCTACGTACTGGCCGTTGATCCAGAGGTAGAAGAAAGAGTCCACACCGTCGAAGCTGATAAATACTTCACGACCGTCCCAATCTTGGGGGATGTCGAAGTCGCGACGGTAGGAACCCACTTCGTTACGGTATTTATAAGTAGTCCAGTTAGTGGGAGGAGTACGCATCACACCTCCGCGCCAGTCGTCTACTTTCACTTTGTGCATGAAAATGACAGGTTGGTTCACATAGATAGGTACTCCGTATTTCAGGCTACCGTCTTTCTGGATACCATAGATATTCCAGCTTGAAGGGACGGGAATGTTGTCCCAGCCCGAAACATCGAAAGTAGTCTGATAAAAATCTTTGGGGCGAGAATCCGGATCGGGTGCCCAATTGAATTTCCAGTCACCATTCAGTGACAACCAGTATTTACTGTTTTCCGGTAACACTTTGCGTGCGCTTTCCACATCCTGGAAGGAAAAGAACCAGGCTCGTGGTTGTTCTTTGTTGAGTGCAATGTTCTCCGGTGATTCCCATTCATTGCCCACCGGGGCTTTTTCCGAGGCATACTTAAATCCCTCTAAAGGTCGTTGACCGGCAAAGCAAAGTGTAACCATGCTGCATAGTATCAGACCTAACGTGATTTTCCGCATAATTGTTTTTCTTTTAATAGATTATTTACTGAAGTTTTTCGTGTCATATTGAGCCGTAATCCGGTATCTCTTTAATTTTGTTGCAATATTCGTAAAAACCAGCCACATAGCCAAATCATTTGACATTAATTGGGTATTTCAGGAGGATAAAATGCCTTGTTGCCCTCCCGTAATGCAAAAAGAAAAGGGATCCGGTCGTCCGAATCCCTTTTTTAGTATTGGAGTAAACTCTTTACTTTCTGTAGTAAGCCAGATCGTCTTTATCGAATTTGCGGATAAAGTTGATATGTTTTTCTACTTCAGCTTCTGCATAGCGTACATATATTTGAGCCGATTCAGAGAACAGATCGCTCTTTGAAGCGTCCTGTACCATCAGGTGACCCATGATGATGTGAGCAGCCATTTCTACGAGGCGGCGTGCACAGAAGTCGAGCAGTTCCTGATCTTTTGCCTCTGTGATTTGAGTCACACAAGCTGCGTATTTGCTTGCCATGCTTTTCAGACGGTTCTGTAAGCCTTCCAGTTCGGGAGCTACCGGCATATTCTCGTATTCTTGGATACGGGCCAGGTAAGCGCCGGTCGTTACATAACGGATGGCGGCCACAACCTGCAACTGAGTGGTACCCTCGTAAATGGAAGTGATACGTGAATCACGGTAGATACGTTCGCAGGCATAATCTTTCATAAAGCCCGAACCGCCGTGAATCTGAATACAGTCGTAAGCATTCTGGTTGGCAAACTCACTGCCCATGCCTTTGCCCAGCGGGGTGAAGGCGTCAGCCAGTTTAGCGAATGTTTTCTGTTCGGCACGTTCTTCCGGAGTCAGTCTGCGCTCCTTGGCAATGTCGTCCAGTGCTTTGTAAACGTCTACGAAACGGGCTGTCTCGTACAACAGTGAACGGGAAGCATCCAGTTTGGCTTTCATCAGAGAAAGTATTTCGGCCACGGCGGGGAATTCGATGATTGCCTTACCGAACTGTTTACGATCTTTGGCATATGCCAGAGCTTCATTGTAAGCAGCCTGTGACAATCCTACCGACTGAGCGGCAATACCCAGGCGGGCACCGTTCATCAACGCCATTACATATTTGATCAGACCCAGTTTGCGGTCACCGCAAAGTTCGGCCTTGGCATTTTTATATACCAACTCGCAGGTAGGAGAGCCTTTGATACCCATTTTGTTCTCAATACGGCGTACGTTTACTCCACCATTGCGCTTGTCGTAGATAAACATGGAAAGACCGCGTCCGTCGTGTGTTCCTTCTTCCGAACGTGCCAGTACGAGGTGAATATCGGCATCACCGTTTGTGATGAAGCGTTTTACTCCGTTCAGATACCAGCATTGGTCTTTTTCACTGTAAGTGGCTTTCAACATGACAGACTGGAGGTCGGAACCTGCATCCGGTTCCGTCAGGTCCATTGACATGGTTTCACCCTGGCATACGCGGGTGATATAACGTTGCTTCTGTTCTTCGTTGGCAAATTCGTAAATGGTTTCAGCACAATCCTGCAATCCCCACAGGTTCTCGAAACCGGCATCACTGCGGCTCACGATATCGGCAGCCATGATGTACGGAGTGATCGGGAAGTTCAAGCCTCCAAAGCGGCGGGGCATAGCCATGCCCATCAGCCCTGCTTTGCGGCAGGCATCCAGGTTCCGGGTAGTCCCGCTGGCATAGGTCACACGATTGTCGGCGCAGACCGGGCCTTCATGATCGACACCTTCTGCATTGGGAGCGATGATGTCACCACAGATTTCTCCTACAATTTCCAGCACTTTGTCGTAGCTGTCCATTGCGTCTTCGAAGTCTACCGGAGCATAGTCGAATTTATCTTTATCAGCATAGTTGCGCTCTTTCAGCTCAACAATTCTCTTCATCAACGGATGGTTCAAGTGATGCTTGAGTTCCGGAGTATCTAAATAAAAGTTAGCCATTTCTTACTTACTGTTTTGTTTATAATACTTAATCATCTTCGGTACAACTTCTTCGATGGTTCCGTTGATTACATAGTCTGCAATCGTATTGATCGGAGCTGACGGATCGTTGTTGATAGAGATGATGATACCGCTTTCCTGCATACCGGCGATGTGCTGAATCTGTCCGGAGATACCGCAGGCAATATAGAGTTTGGGACGTACCGTAACACCGGTCTGTCCGATCTGGCGGTCGTGCTCAACGAAACCTGCGTCTACGGCTGCACGGCTGGCACCTACTTCTGCGTTTAATACCTTTGCAAGATCAAACAGCAAGTTGAAGTTTTCTTTCGAACCTACACCATAACCACCGGCGATGATGATGGGAGAACCCTTCAGGTTGTTCTTTGCTTTTTCTACATGACGTTCGATGACTTTTACTACGTAATCGGTGTCGGCTACATATTTCTTCACATCATGATGGATTACTTCACCTTTGTAGTCTGCTGCCAGAATGGCTTTTTTCATCACTCCTTCGCGAACGGTTGCCATTTGAGGACGGTGTTCGGGGTTGACAATGGTAGCAACGATGTTGCCACCGAATGCAGGACGAATCTGATAAAGCAGGTTCTTGTAGACCTTGCCTTCTTTCTTATCTTCGTGATCGCCTATTTCCAATGATGTACAGTCGGCTGTCAGACCACTGGTCAGGGCTGAGGATACGCGCGGACCGAGGTCACGACCGATAACGGTTGCACCCATCAGGCAGATTTGCGGTTGTTCTTCTTTGAACAGATTGACCAGGATTGAAGTGTGGGGGAGTGAAGTATAAGGATAAAGTCCTTCACCGTCGAATACATGGAGTTTGTCTACTCCGTACGGGAGGATCTGTTTTTCAATATCTTTAAGTCCGGTTCCGGCAACGACTGCTTCGAGCTGGCAACCCAACTGATTGGCTAACGAGCGTCCTTTTGTCAGAAGTTCGAGGCTTACGTCTGCGACGATGCCGTCTTCTATTTCGCAATATACAAATAAGTTATTCATATCTTTTCTCTCCTCTTATCCAATAGTGTGGTTCTCCAACAGTTCAACAATCAGTTCTTCCACTTCACGGTCGCTGCCGCTGATGGTTTTACTCTCTTTCGCTTGGAACACGATGTTCTGGATCGCTTTTACCTTTGTCGGCGAACCGCTGAGGCCGCATTGTTTCAGATCACCGTTTACGTCTGCTACGCTCCATTCCACCAGATTCAGGTAGTCACGGGTGTCGTACAGATCGGTGTAGTCCAGGTTACCCTGTTGCTTCTCGGTAATGGTTTTGGCGTGTTTGTACTTCTGAACCAGTTTAGCATTGCGCGGGCGGCAGGGAGCTGCACTTCCGTTGACAGTGATAACGATGGGCAAGGGTCCTTCTACTGTTTCCACACCGCCGTCGATGTGGCGTTTTACGGTGATGCTTCCGTCACCTACTTTCAGGATCTCTTCGGCATACGTAATCTGAGTCAGTCCCAGCTTTTCTGCAACCTGCGGTCCTACCTGTGCCGTATCTCCATCGATAGCCTGACGACCGCCGATGATGATGTCATATTCACCTATTTTCTTGATGGCTGTTGCCAGAGCGTACGAAGTAGCCAGCGTATCAGCACCGGCAAAAGCACGGTCTGTCAGCAAATAACCGTTATCGGCACCACGGAAAAGTCCTTCACGAATAATGTCAGCTGCACGTCCCGGTCCCATGGTCAGGATGGTAACGGTAGAGCCTGGGTGAGCATCTTTCAGTCGGAGAGCCTGTTCTAGAGCATTCAGGTCTTCGGGGTTGAAGATGGCAGGGAGTGCCGCACGGTTAATAGTTCCGTCGGCTTTCATGGCATCTTTCCCAACGTTTCGTGTGTCGGGAACTTGTTTTGCCAATACAACAATTTTCAAACTCATGTTATTAATTTTAGTATTAGTATTTCTACAAGTTAGCAGCCAGTAGTCAGTAGTAAGGTTCTTGCTATTCACTATCCGGTTAACTATCAGCCTGCAAATTTAAGCAAACGCTTGGTTCTGACAAGAAATCTATCTGAAAAATGCACAAGTTTAAGGATTCTGAGCAACTTGTCGGGGTCTTACGATCATGAATACAGGGTTATCGTCAGCTTTCAGATCTTTTAATTCGGGAATGTTTTATTGATAAAATCTTCGTTGCCGGAGTAGGTCAGTAGCTTTCTTGCCCGCCGGTACGATCTTTCTTATAAGGTATCTATTGAGAAAAGAGGGAAAGAGTAAAATATTGGAGGTATGCCTCAGATTTATGAAAACTTCCGGCATACCTCCGGAATAATGTTGTTATTGGATTCCTATTTCTGCAAATCCCATAGTTTCTCCTTCAGTTACCATTTTGGTCGGTTTCAGAGAGAGGTATCGTGCTTTCACCGGAGTGAAGTAGACGGACTGTAGAATCGGATTGTTTTTAATATTTGAGAATTCTCCTTGGGCTACTATCCGGTTTACCGCATTTGCTTCGGTACCCACAGATAGTTCATAAGAGGAAATCAATCCTTTGTTGTATTCACTCTGATCCGGCAGATAATGGAAAGAGGTGATGGTACGTTCTTCTCCCAGATCGATCACCAATGCATCTCCCTCGACAAAAGCAGTGGTGTTCTTGTCTTTATCCATGCATTTTTTAGTTTCTTCTTCGGGCACTCCGACAAGTGTAAACGGATAACTTTTCAGTTCTTTTGCTTCCACGGTGAATGTGTCGGCTGTTTCACCTGCATAATAGGCCTCTATATTATTGATACAAAGGCAGGCACGTGCATCAGTGAAACGTATGCGGAGTTTATCGGTCGAAACGGTTTCAAAGCGCAATAAACGTTTGTAGCCCACGGTGGTAGTCTCTTCATTGAGTTTGACCGGAAGCCATTTCCCGTCTTTATCATATTCCACGATAAACGATTTGACACGTTGTCCCAACGGGATATATTCCTGGATCATCATACGGTTGACCTTCTCTGTTTTCGGAAAGTCGAACTCTATATCTGCGGCAGTCACACCGTCATTGGTAGCCCAGTAAGTATCCCAGCTTTCGTCTGTTGCGGCTTTGGCAGAGAATTGTCCTCCTCGTTCATCCGAGGCTTTGGGACGGATGCCGGCAAGCAGATTGTGTGCCAACTGCTTTTGTACATTCTTGTGGAAGTTTACCGCATTGGCCGAATCGATCGGGTGGATCAGACCGTCGCGGTCAACGGGGAAGTTAAGCAGGAGGGTGGCGTTGTGTCCCACGCTCCGGTAATAAAGGTCCGTTAATTGCTCTACGGTTTTTACCCGGTCGTCTTCTTCCGGATGATAGAACCATCCCGGACGGATGGAGACGTCACATTCTGCCGGTACCCATTGGTTGCCGTCGGCATGTCCGTATTGCAGTTCGCGATATTTCGGATAACCCGGATACACTTCACCTGCACGCAGGAATGACCAGTTGGTGGCTCCGGCAAATCCGTTTTCATTACCCACCCAACGGCAACCGGGACCTCCGTCGGAGAAGACGATAGCTTGTGGCTGAAGCTTGTCCAGTATTTCGTAAATTCGCGGATAATTGTAGTAGGTCTTACGATCAATGGTACGGCTGTCTTTGGCTCCGCCATACCATCCGTCACCTCCGTTGGCCCCGTCAAACCATACTTCGAATACTTCACCGTAGTTGGTCATCAATTCAGTCAGTTGTTTATGGAAGTAATCTACGTATTCCGGTGTGCCGTAATTGGCCTGGTGCCTGTCCCATGGAGAGAGGTAAACAGCGAACTTGATGCCATATTTCTTACAAGCGGCAGCCAGCTCGCCGACGATGTCCCCTTTTCCGTCTTTATAAGGAGTGTTGCGGATGCAATACTCCGTCAATTGGGTGGGCCACAGGCAGAAACCGTCATGATGCTTGGCGGTGAGGATCACACCCTTCATGCCTGATTCGACAAACGTTTTCACCCATTGTTCACAGTCCAGTTTGGTTGGATTGAACGTTTTCGGATCCGAATCGCCGTATCCCCATTCCCGGTCGTTGAAGGTGTTCAGACCAAAGTGAACGAAAGCATACGTTTCCATTTTCTGCCAGTCTACTTGTTTCTCTTCGGGAACGGGTAAGATGGCTTCGGGAGCTTTCACAGCTGGAGCGCAGGCGCCAAGTAGGGTCAGGGCGGCTCCGGCATACAGTAGTTTGTTTATTTTCATGATATGTTAAAAGGGTTAATGGTGCAAAGATAAAAAAATCCCCGGAAACTCGTTCCGGGGACTAACTAAAAAGCAATTATTCCCATCCCGGATTTTGCGGGAGAAGGTTATCATTTCTCTGAAGTTCCCCGGTCGGTATCGGACGCAAGTAGAGTCTGTCATTCCAGGTGCGGCTCTTGCCGGCTTCATAAGAGTAGTTATCATTGGTATAAGCAGGATATACAATCGCGTATTGGCCTTCTTTATAAGGCTCACGTTTTCCGATGTATGTCTTCACGTTGTTACAGATTGCACCGGCTTTCCAACGGGCCAGGTCGTCCCAACGGAATCCCTCTCCGGCCAGCTCGATACGGCGTTCGCGGCGAATCTCTTGTAACAGCGGAGTCAGGCTGTATCCCCATGCCGGCCAGTTGGGATCGGTGAAACCAACTTCCAGTGTCAGGTGCGGCATGCCCGCCCGGTCACGCAATACGTTGATGGTTTTGTTCAGATCCGCTTGCGTAATCGTTCCCAGCTCGGCTTTAGCCTCTGCGTTTATCAGCAAGGTTTCTGCATAGCGATAGGCAATGCCGTCATAAGTATTGTTGTTTGCTTCGAAAGCTTTGTCTGTCGGTATGAAGTATTTGATGGATTTATATCCGGTCAGGCAGTATTGTGAAATGAAGTCTTCTTCTTTCTCGATGTATGTACTGTCATTGGTGGCTACAGTTACTCGTGTCGGAAAGTCCCAAGTCAGAATGGTTTGCTTCAGGCGCGGATCGCGGTCGGTCGTTTCATCCTTCATATTGGTATCCCCTTTATACTGGTCGTTTCCTGTAATGGGTTTACCATTTAGGCACAGATAGCTTTCTACAAAATCTTTTGAGAAACCTGTGTTTGCTTCTGCCAGCGTACGGCTCATGCCATGTTTTCTTTTACCATCCAGATAGGTAACCGGGAGAATGGCCTCTTTCAGATTCGTTTTGTCTTCCATCACAAATACGTCATAATAGTCTTTTTCCGGATGTCCGGTGTTATAGATTTCGTATTTACCGGTTGCCATGATTGCATCTGTTTCATCAGCAGCCATTTTCAGCAGGCGGTCAGCTTTGTCTGCCCATCCCAATTCGGTATGATACTTATAGTATGTACCTTCGTGCAGGCAAGTTCTGGCTTTCAGTTGGCGTGCTACATCTTTCCCTATACGTCCGGTAGCCGGTTTTTCGGGCAACCATTGGATGGCAAAATCAAACTCTTCAATGATTTTATCCATCACTTCATAACGTTTTAGTTTCGGACCGTAAAGAATATCCGTATCGCCTGTACCCAGATCTTTATCCAACCAGGGGATATCACCGAATGTTCTCATCAGTCCGGCATATTGCATTGCCTTAAAGAAGCGGACTTCTGCTACATACTGGTTGATTTCCGACTCCTTACCGCTTACGGTCTGATAGTGAGTCAGGAAATAGTTGACCAGCCGGATCGGTTGCCATCCGCCTTTACTCCAATTACACCAACTAGCTGCTTCCGCAGGGGTGCTCAACTGATTCCAGAAGAACTGAGGAATACTGTTAGGCACCTGATTGTCACTTTCACCGTCTGCTATCGAGGTTACACCTCCGGGCAGATAACTGTAGAATTGATTGGCATACGTTTCTAAGTCTCCTGTGGTATTCCAGAAGGTTTTGTCATTGATCGCTTCCGGGGCTCTTTCCAGGAAACCGTCATTACAACCCGATAGGGCGAGTGTTGCCACTCCGATGTAGAATAGATATTTGATTTTCATAAGATGCTTTGTATTTAGAATGTGAGACTTAAACCAACAGATAATGATCTTTGCATCGGATATGTGTATGGGTTATCCAATTCCGGATCGAGTCCGTCGGGGGTATCCGAAATAGTGAAAAGGTTTTCACCGGTGAAATAGATACGTATCTTTTCGATAGAAGCCTTTTGAGTCAGTACTTTAGGCAATGTATAACCGATGCTGAGTGACTTCAGTCGGCAGTAAGATGCATCTACCATATAGCGTGTCTGGGCTTGGTTGATGGCAGAACCACCATTGAAACGCGCACGGGGGAAATATGCTCCCGTATTTTCTTCTGTCCAGTAATCGTTGTTGTAGGCTGAAGGTACTTGCCATTCGCTTCCGTAGTGGCTTCGGAATGAAGTTCCCGGTAGATAGAGGTCACGTTTGCCCACTCCCTGGAAGAAGATGCCCAGGTCGAAACCTTTCCAGTCGGCTCCCAGGTTGATGCCGTAATGATAGCGCGGAGTGCTGTTGCCGATGATTTTCTTATCACCCGGATTATCTACGGTGTTGTCACCCCAGTCGATAACGCCGTCGTTGTTACGGTCTACAAAACGGATGTCACCGGGCATCAGTTTGATACCTCCCGATACTTTGTCCTGATTGGCTGCTCCGGCTATTTCCTGTTCGGACTGGAATAAACCATAGGTTTCATACCCCCAGATCTCACCCTGTTTCTGACCTACATACCAGTTGCCCAATTCTTTCGATTCGTTATCGAACTTGGTAACTTCCGATTGATAGTCGGACAGATTGAACCCAACTGTATAGTGGAATCCGTTGGCCAGCTGATCATTCCAGCTGATCTCAAATTCCCAACCCTTTGTCAATGACTCGGCTGCATTTTCCTGAGGTTCGTTCGCACCCAGGACGCCCGGTAGAATTTTACCTGCGGCAAGAATATCGGACGTACGTCTTTGATAGTAATCGAAAGCACCTTTCAATCGGCTGTTCAGGAAGTTGAAGTCAAGTCCCAGGTCCCACTGTGTAACGGTTTCCCAAGTGATGGACGAGCTGACGAGGCCGCCGGGAACCACATACTGCGGTTGGTTGCTGCCCATGATCCAGCTGATCTGTCCCGTACTATAGTTAGAAAGATAAGCATACCAGCCATTGTTGAGTGCCTGGTTGCCTAGGCTACCATAAGATCCTCTGATTTTCAGTTCGTCGAAGAAACTGTTTGTCCAGCTCTTGAACCAACTTTCGTTAGAGAGTCTCCAGGCTGCAGAGAACGAAGGGTTGAATACGGCACGGTCGTGCTTGGGAAATTTGGAAGAGAGGTCGTAACGGCCGTTTACTTCCAGTAAATAGCGCTCGTCATATCCGTAGTTGATGCGGAAGAAACCGCTTCGTGTAGCCCAGGAGTTATCACTGCTGCCTACCCAGCGGTCTCCTGTAGCATAACTTAAAGATCCCAGATCGTTTGAGATCAGCTGTTCGCGTCCGGCATTGAATCCGGTAGTATGTTTGCTTTCCTGATTATAACCGATCATTCCTTTCAGGTAATGTTTACCCAATGTTTTTTCGTAATCACCGAAGAAGTTGAAAGCATTGTATGTATCGTTGGCTTGTGATTGTGACACAGAATTCGGATTCGTCCATGCAAAAGTTTGCAGGAATTGTCCATTGGCTCCATATTCGTCAAATGACTTCATGTGAACCTTATTGTTTTCACTGTAGTAATTGAACGTGTAGTCCATGTTGATGCTCATTCCTTTGATTGGGGTCAGTTTCATCGTGATCGTGTTCCAAAGGTCATTCTTGTTGGTGAGCCGGCTACCGCCATCTTCAAGGATAGCAGGAAAATTGGTAAAGTCACCTTGTCCTGCCCAGTTGCCGTCCGGATGTTTCACCGGCATGATAGGACGGGTATCACCTCCCATAAAGTTATCACCATGTACATTGTCCTGATTCAGTCCTCTCAGTTTGGTGCGGTTAAAACTTGTCTTCATCGAGAGGTGTAACCAGTCGTTCACGTCATAATTGATGTTGTTCATCACATTGAACTTCTTGTACTGTTCGTTACCGAAACGAATCAGTGATCCCTGGTCGGTATATCCTAAGGATGTGTAGTAAGTTGCCTTCTTTCCACCTCCGCTGATATTGACATTATACTTTTGGACGGGATAGTTCTTTTTATACAATTCTTTCATCCAGTTTGTATTGCCGGCATACGTGTATTTGGTGCCGTTTTTACTGATACTCGGGTCCGAATGGATAAATACCGGAGAATTGTTCACCGGATCTTTATAGTAGGCTTCGATATGCTGCATCCACTCAGCATCGAAATAGTCGCGTCCCACGGTGTTCTGTTGCGCAGTGTTCATCCAGGTAGCATATTGCATGGAGTTCATATATGTGGGGCGGGTAGTAGGGCCGTTGAATGAAACCGATGCATCGAACGATACTTGTGTCGGCTGGTCTTTACGGCCTCCTTTGGTGGTAATCAATACGACACCATAAGCTGCACGTGCACCATAGATGGAAGCAGACGCGGCATCTTTCAATACGGAAACACTTTTCACGTCTTGCGGGTTAATCAGGTTCGGGTCCATTTCCACACCGTCAACCAATACCAATGGTGAACTTCCACTCATGGCAGTAGTACCACGGATATTGAAACTTGAACCTTGCCCGGGTCGTCCGCTGGTGGTTACATTTAAGTTAGGAATAGCACCTTGCAAACCTTGTCCGAGGTTGACAATCGGGCGATCTTCTAATACTTTACCATCTACGGCCGACACTGCTCCGGTCAGGTTGGCTTTTTTTACGGTGGCATAACCGACTACCACCACTTCTTCCAAAGCCTTGCTGTCTTCGGCAAGTTTCACTTGAATAGGTTTTCCTGTATAAGGTATTTCTTGTGTAACGTATCCGATGTAAGATATTACAATAATATCTCCTTTTTTCACATCATTCAGCGAGAACTTACCTTCTAAGTCCGTAATGACACCATTGGTCGTGCCTTTTACCATGACACTGGCACCAATAACCGGACCCAATGCATCTTCAACTGTTCCTGTCACTTTCTCTTGAGTAACTTCAGGAACCAATACTTCTGTTGCTTGCGTTGCATACGAATAAGCTGGGAAGCTTAATGCACCGGCGAGCAAGAGCAGAGTAACTTGTCTAGTGATTTTTAACATAACAATTTTGTTTTGGGTTAATAATAAAGGTTTTGTTTGGTTCTTTTACATTCTTCCTTTCTTGTTGATTATCCTTTCTTATTTCTTTAAAAATGGATTAGTTCTGGCAGAACTTAGTGAAATGTAATTCCCTTATTATCACCGGATATATATACTTTGTCACTGCTCTGTATTTATAATGAAGGACTTTATAGGCAGGGAGTAAGAGATGGAAATAGCCTGTTGTTCTACTGATTGGTTTGGCATTGTGTTTGGTATTTAGTGTTTTATGACAAAAACAGAAATTTCTGAAGTCCTCTCTGTCTACCCTTTGTACTTGGTTCAGTGTACTTCTCTTGATTGGTTTCCGGAAGGAGTAAGAAGAGAAAGGAATATTGCCTTGGAATGAAAAAAACTTTTGTGATTATTATCTATTTTTAAAATAATCGCTATATTTGCAACGTTGTTAATCTAAAAAACGAAAAATATTCTGTTCTTTTTTAATACATTATAAAATGTATTTCTTTAAAATCAATTAGTTTGGTTATAGTTCTGCCAGGAATAATCTGATTTATGTCATTTGATTTGTACTTAATGTATTGTAATATAGTGATCTATGAATTTAAGTCTAATGTGAATCAGGGTTTGCTGCGTAAGAGAGACGTTATAGGCTTATTAGAAGAATGAAGAGATGATTTCGAATAAAATATTCAATATTTTTATAAACGAAGAGCTGGATTTATTATATTAATTTTATCTATATCTTTCTTTTTGTAGGCGTTACTTCTTCCTCTGCTCTCTTATCTGTGCTGTTTTTGTCAGACGTTTGTCCGGTATTAGCTACTTGGTGGTGAGTTCGCTTCTTAAGATTGTGACTGCTTGGATGGATAAATGAATGATAGATTGGATAGCATGCTATAAACTTATCCCGAAAACGAAGTAGAACCGGTTCTCGTAAGGGTTTGCTATCAGTTTGCCAAAGATGGCCGGAGTAAATCCGGAGGAAATATTCAAGGTCTTGGTAGCCGAAAGTCCGACATTGACTACATTCAGTTTGTCTGCATATTCTCCTTCCCACGGAGTGAATCCTGCTTCGACGGCCAAGTCTACTCTCTTTACTGCGAATGGGTAACTGAATTCACAATAACTGGACCAGGCACGCTCCTCATTTTCCCGATAGTCATTTCCGGCAAAGGTGGTGTACCAGCCTATGGATAAAGGGAAACGTTCACTGACTGTGTAGACGGCTCCTGCCTCAAAAGTATGTCCCGTAGTTCGGGGAGTATAGTGAAAGTATTTGAAAGGCTCGTCTTCGCTTTGATAGAAATAGTTGTTGAGACACAGTTGCAGATTTTTATATTCGTATTCCAGTGTAAGGTCTATTTCATTGTTTTCATTTCTGAATTCTGTCGATCCCCATGCTGATAAGGTCCATCCTTTCCACTCTACACCCAAAGTGGGTTGTACGGAAGCATTTCCATTCTTCATTCCACGCCAGATGTAGCTGCTGACAAGGTCTGCATTGATAAAAACTTCTTGTGCCTGTGTTGCAACCGAACAGATGGTCAGGACTGCAAGTATCCATATTTTCTTCATATTGCTGATAGGTATATTTTTCGGGCTGCAAAGATAGATAATTACTGATAAAATCCCTCTGTTCGTTGATTCTATTTCCTTTGCAGGCGACTTTATCGTCAAAAGAGCCCTCTTGGTCGACTTCTTTTTCAGGGGTAGGACAAAGGAGGTATTTTTGTAAACAGACATTCAAGACGAACTTTTGGGAGTATGAAACAAATTAATAAGCAGAAGTTACTGGAGCAGATGGTTTATCTCGTCATTTGGCTGACGGTTATCTCTGTGCCATTGGTGGGTGATTATCTGTTTGCTTCCATTAGCCCGGTACATACGTTTAGTTGGCAGACCATACGGGTAGCATGGTTACTGACTCTGCCTTTCATTCTGCTTTTCGTAGTCAATAACTATTTTCTGGCTCCCCGGCTGTTACTTCGGAAACGGTATTGGGCTTATGCACTTTCATTAGCAGGAGTCGTGACTCTGCTTTTTATTTTGTATCCTTCTATCAATCCTCCTCAACATAAACAATTTCAGAATCTGATGCCGATGCAACCCCGCCGCTATCCGGAAGGAAAGGTGTTACCGGATAGGGATAGGGAGTTTCCCAATACATTTCCGGAGCATTCGTCACCGCTCCTTTTGCCGAAACAGGAGCTTGATATGCGCTGGCGGGGCCCGCATCCTCTTCCGGGGTATTTTCTCGGACGACTTTCACTGGCATTGCTTGTGGTAGGCATTAATGTGGCTATCAAACTCTTGTTCAAGTCGATGCGTGATGAAGAAGCATTGAAAGAGTTGGAACACCAGCATTTGCAATCGGAGTTGCAGTATCTGAAGTATCAGATAAATCCGCATTTTTTTATGAATACCCTTAATAACATACATGCGTTGGTCGATATGGATGCCGGCAAGGCAAAACGTACTATTGTCGAACTTTCCAAACTGATGCGTTATGTGCTTTATGAAGCCAGCAACCGGACGATTTTGCTTTCACGCGAGATACAGTTTTTGGACAATTATATTGCCTTGATGAAATTGAGGTATACCGGGAGAGTCCGGATCGAATGCTGTATGCCCGATGAGGTGCCGGAGGTGCAAATTCCTCCTTTGCTTTTTATCTCTTTTGTCGAGAATGCCTTCAAACATGGAGTAAGTTATCAGGAAGAGTCGTTTATCCGGGTTTTTATGTCTGTCGAGGATGGCAGACTTGCCTTTCGTTGTTCGAACAGCAACCACGGGCGATCTGTGGAACAACACCACGGCATCGGGTTGGAGAATATCCGCAAGCGGCTGAGGCTGCTATTCGGACAAGATTATACTTTATCTATCAACGAACGTGACGATAGTTTTAATGTTTTACTAATTATTCCGTTATTATGATCAAATGCATTGCTGTTGATGACGAGCCCTTGGCGCTCGAGCAATTGACGGGCTATATAGCCCGTGTCCCTTTCCTGCAACTGATAGCCTCGTGCCAGGATGCATTCAGTGCCATGCAGGTGTTGTCGGAAGAAGAGGTCGACCTGATGTTTGTCGATATTCACATGCCCGATCTGAACGGGCTCGATCTGGTGCGTTCGTTAGTGGTGAAGCCCCTGATTGTGTTTACAACCGCCTATCCGGAATATGCCGTCGAGGGTTTCAAGGTAGATGCAGTCGACTATCTGCTGAAGCCATTTGAATTTCAGGATCTGCTGAAAGCAGCCGATAAGGCACGTCGGCAATTTGAGTATCATTTGCAAGATAACGGGGGAGGGACGGAAACTGATTTATTGGAAAAGGACGGTTCATTGTTCGTTAAGTCCGAATATAAGATTATCCGCATCAATGTGGCAGACATTTGCTATATAGAAGGTATGAGTGAGTATGTACGCATCTATACCGATACGGCGGATAAGCCCGTAGTGACTTTGCTGAGTATGAGAAAGCTGGAAGAACGCTTGCCGCAGGAGATGTTCATGAGGGTACATCGGTCTTATATCGTCAATCTTCGGAAAATAACCGAAGTTTCCCGGTTACGCATCATTTTCAATAAGAATATATATATACCGGTGGGAGATAACTACAAGGAAAGATTCACAGAATATATTAACAAGATTTGTGTCAGCAGTTAATGACCGGATGTTAGGTTGGTGAAGCTCTTTTTGAGCATGTGCCGGAAGTTTATCACAGATGAACAGATTGTATAGGGCAGTACAGGGATTTCGGTTGCCTGTAAGTGTATATCCTTATAAATCTGTTCATCTGTGGTGAAAGAGACTTTAAGACCTGTTGTTGTCTTAGTCTTGCAATGTTTTACTTAATTCCCAGTTTCTTTGCGATATCCTTGGGAAGGGCATCTTTGTGAACCAGAATATTCATAGTCTTGTAAGCAACAAAAGCTTTAGAAGCATACCAAGTACCTTTGTACTTGTTGTTTGTACCCCAAGAGTTCTTAACCATGAAGTATTCTTTGCCGTTCTGGTCTTTAGCGATACCATAGATAATCATTCCATGGTCATCAGTTGTTTCCCAATTATCGAAAGCTGTCTGACGCATTTCCTGAGTGATTTTCATTTCCGGCAATGGTTTTGAAGTCAACTCTTTGCGTTTGTCGGCAGCAGTCATTCCTGTCCAGCGTGCCATGTCCGATCCTGTCAGTTCGGCACCTTTGGCTGCATCCGGAACTACAGCGATACCGTCACGGGTAAATCCTTCTTCGCTCACGTCGCTACCCCATGCAAATGTATATCCGTTCTTTACAGCGTTATCCATTACAGCCATAAATTCGTCGAGCGGCAGGTTGTATGACAATCCGTTACGCCAGTTGTCTTGGATTTCGATGGCAAACTGAGAATAGAACGGGTGATGTGTGTACGAAGTCAGAGATACATAGTCGTCCGGATTCAGTCCCAAAGACTGTGCAAAAGTCATCGGAGTATACTCTTTGCCTTTGTAAGTGAACTTTTCCGGGCATTGTCCCAGGTAAGTATCATAAATAGCGCAAAGGCCCTTCTTCCATACCGGAGTCAGTTTCTTCAGATTACCTTTGGCAATAGCGTTAACATAGGCTCCTGCTGTTGCATCCAGTTCGTTGTGAACAGGCAGTGAGTCACCATACATGATTCCCGGCATAGCATCCTGCGGTACAAGTCCGTAGTTCTTCATACAGAACATGATATCATAGAAACTTCCTCCCGGAGAGAAAGAACTGTCGCCATGATAGCGAACGTAGTTAACAGCGCGGTCAACCATCGTGTGGTGTACAACGAACATTTCAGAAAGATCGTATTCACCCTTTCCTGTGCGGAGCAATTCCGATTCGAGAAAACCGAGGCTTGAGAAGCTCCAGCAAGTGCTCGAACGGTTCTGATTCTTAATGGATGTAATCGGGTTTTCTTTCACAGTAGTGAAAACGAAGCCTTCTTCTTGTGGTTTGTCTTGGGCCAATGCACTCAGACTGATCAGGCCTAAAGCGGCCAGGAGGATTGTCTTTTTCATTATTATGTCGTTTTTATTAATATTTATGCGACAAAGATAGCTGAATATCCCCAAATATGGAAATGAACGTCTATCTTTACTGCTATATTTTAGCGTTTTATTCTCGTTGTCGCAGCATTGTTTCTATATTCTTTGGGCGAAACTCCCACATATTGTTTAAAATATTTGCCAAAGAAAGACTGTGTCGGAAAATTCAGTTGGTCCGCTATCTCTTTTATGCTCAGATCAGATTCCTCCAATAATTGTTTCGCTTCGGTTATCACCATCCGTACGATCCATTGCAAGGCACTATCTCCTGTTTTCTCCTTGATGATGGCCGAGAAATAACGGGGAGTGATATGCTGCATCCTTGCATAAAAAGAGACGTCACGTTCCTTGCGATAGAAACGGAACAGAGACAGCATGAAATTCTGAAAGACAACATCTTTTTTCCCTTGTTGTAAAGGCTGCAAGGGCTGGTTGGTAAAATACATGTTTAAGATTTCATAGCAGATAGTCTGTCCCATCGATTTTATTAGTTCCAGTTTCAGATGCTGATACTGGACATTCTCCTTCTGGCAGTCTTCCGCATTTATCCTATCCCATAGATTGTTCAGCAAATATTCAAAATGGGCACATTGTTCACCGGACAAGGAGACACATGGATTTTTCCGCATAAAGAGCTGGCTTTCCACATTTATCACTTTGTTTACAATCGGTAGAATATAGTAAAAGTCCACTTCAACCATAATCCCCTCGGCATCTTCACTCTTATGCAACAAGTGCACCAAGGTAGAAGCCATATAGATATAAACATCCCCGGGTTTGATATGATAATGGCAACCTTCCAAAGAGACTTCCACACTGCCGCGTTGACAATAGAAGATACCACATTTATTGAATGTCGAAATTATTTGTCCCTCTTTAAGTATTTGAAACGTATCACTGGTAAGCAGAATTTTCCGAAAAGGCATTTGTTGTTCTATCATTCTTCTGTTCTTAAATTATAAACCGGCTACAAAATAAATACAAATCGCAAAGTTTTTACCTGTATACAGACTGAAAAAGATACAAATAGAACAATTTATCATTCATTTCAACCTTTCTATCTCCTCCCTTCCCAATAACTTTGCATATGAAATACAAAAGTACGCAAATTATGAAACAGATTTATCTTATTCTGACAGGGATTTTTCTTATGCTGTTTATTTCCTGTGCCCGGCACACCAAGGAAAATAAAGATTGTCAAACAGTAAAAATAGACACAGTCATTGCTGCTGATAAACAGAAATTTCTACAATTTCCGGGGAGAGTAAAAGCCGCTCAGGACATTAGTCTTTCTTTTCGGGTAAGTGGCACTATCAATAAAATATACGTGAAAGACGGGGCGCAAGTACGAGCGGGGCAGCTCCTGGCCGAATTGGATCCGACTGACTATCAGGTACAACTGGATGCTACGGAAGCTGAATACCGTCAGGTAAAGGCCGAAGCGGAAAGGGTCATGGCTCTCTATAAAGAGAACGGAACCACACCCAATGCCAATGACAAGGCTGTCTATGGACTGAAACAAATCACAGCCAAATATAAACATCATCAAGATCAGTTGGCATATACCCGCCTTTATGCTCCTTTCAGCGGATATGTACAAAAACGTTTGTTCGAAGCCCATGAGACCATAGGAGCCGGCATGCCTGTCATCTCGATGGTAAGTGCAGGTGCACCCGAGGTGGAAATCAACTTGCCGGCAGCTGAATATATCCGGCGTAACCGGTTCAACCGCTATCACTGTACATTCGATATTTATCCGGGAGAAACCTATCCGTTACAACTGATCAGTGTCACTCCTAAAGCAAATGCTAATCAGTTGTATACCATGCGACTTCAGTTAATACCCGGAAAACAGGCTGTTCCTTCTCCCGGAATGAATGCCATGGTGACTATCTTTTGCGATACAGATCGCTCCGGTACGTTATCCGTCCCTACCAGTGCCATCTTGCAGAAAGACGGAAAGTCGTATGTCTTTATCTACAATGCATCAGACCATACCGTACACAATTGTGAAGTATCTGTATTGCGGTTGACCAATGACGGGTACAGCCTTATCTCTTCTGACGGACTGCAACCCGGAGACAAAATAGTATCTTCAGGAGTACATCATATAGAAAACGGGGAAACCGTAAAAACTTTGCCTGAAATCACTCACACAAATATAGGAGGACTGTTATAATGGATATAAGTAAATGGGCATTCCATAATCGTAACCTGATTTATTTCCTGATAGCCGTCCTGATGTTCGGAGGAGCTTATTCCTGCTATCAGATGAGTAAACTGGAGGATCCGGAAATAAAGGTAAAACTTGCCATGGTGGTCACCACATATCCCGGGGCTTCGGCACATCAGGTAGAGTTGGAGGTGACAGATGTACTGGAAAAGAACATCCGCACCATGGGAAATATAGATAATATAGAAAGTTATTCTTATAATGATCTGTCACTTATACAGATTGAACTTCTGAGCACCGTGCCGGATGATGATGTGGAGCAATGCTGGGATATGCTGCGTCGCAAAGTCAATGATGCCCGGGCTTCACTGCCCGAAGGAGTCAGTGCTCCCATTGTAAAAGACGACTTCGGGAATGTGTACGGTATGTTTTACGCTTTGACCGGTGATGGTTTGTCTGATCGTGAGTTGTCGGACTATGCCGAACTGATTAAGCGTGAAGTCGGCGAACTGGAAGGGGTAGACCGGATAGATCTGTATGGAAAGCGTCCGGAGTGCATCAACATCTCTTTGTTGCAGGATCGTATGGCAAATTTGGGTGTAAAGCCTGCTGAAGTTCTTGCTACCCTGAACGGTCAAAACAAGACTACCTATACCGGCTATTATGACAATGGTGACAATCGGATCCGTGTGACTGTCAATGATAAATTCAAGACGGTAGAAGATATAGGCAAAATGCTTATTCAAGGACATGATGACGACCAACTGCGTCTGAGCGACATCGCACAAATAGAGAAAGGCTATGAAGAGCCGGTCCGTAACGAAATGTACTATGACGGTGAGCGTGCACTGGGCATTCTGATAGCCGCTACCAGTGGTTCGGACATCGTGAAAGTGGGGCATGCCGTAGAGGCCAGACTGGCTGAACTCAAGGCCGAACGTCTGCCTGCCGGAGTCGAATATCAAAAGGTATTCTACCAACCGGAGCGTGTGGGCGAGTCATTGGGTACATTTGTCATCAACCTGATAGAGTCAGTCATCATCGTAGTGCTTATCCTGATGATTGCCATGGGATTTAAGAGCGGGGTTATCATAGGCATCAGCCTGGTGGTTACTGTTTTCGGTTCATTCTTGTTTCTTTATTCCGCAGGGGGAACCATGCAACGTGTATCTCTGGCTGCCTTTGTGCTGGCTATGGGGATGCTGGTCGATAATGCCATTGTCATTATCGATGGGATATTGGTAGATCTGAAAGCCGGGAAGGACCGGATGGAGGCAATGACCGCCATAGGGCGGCAGACTGCCATGCCGTTGCTAGGAGCTACACTGATCGCCATCATCGCTTTCTTGCCGATTTATATGTCACCGGATACGGCAGGTGTCTATACGCGCGATCTTTTTATCGTACTTGCCGTTTCTTTGCTGCTCAGCTGGGTGTTGGCGTTGGTTCATGTACCGTTGATGGCTAACCGTCGTCTGCATTTTGCCGTAGAAGCCGATAGTGGTGGCAAACGGGTTTACAAGGGGAAGATTTATGCCGCATTACGTACGGCACTTCGTTTCGGATTGGCACACCGGTGGAGTTTTGTCTTTACCATGGTCGGTTTGCTGGCTCTTTCTGTTTTTGGCTATCAGTACATGCGGCAGGGTTTTTTCCCCGATATGGTTTACGATCAGCTCTACATGGAATATAAACTCCCCGAAGGGAACAACTATACCCGCGTAGAACAGGATCTGAAAGAGATAGAAGCTTACTTGAAAGGGCGTAAGGAAATCACCCATGTCACAGCTTCCATCGGTGGTACTCCCGGGCGGTACAATCTGGTGAGAAGTGTAGCTAACCCGTCACTCTCTTATGGAGAACTGATCATCGACTTCACCTCTCCCGAGGAGTTGGTAGACAATATGGATGAAATTCAGCGCTATCTGTCGGCGACTTATCCGGATGCTTACATCAAACTGAAGCGCTATAACCTGATGTTCAAGAAATACCCCATTGAAGCACAATTTCTGGGACCCGATCCTGCTGTTCTTCACCAATTGGCCGACAGTGCACGCAACATCATGAAGAATACCCCCGAAGTATGTCTTATCACTACCGATTGGGAGCCTCAAATACCTGTCCTGACCATTGAATATGACCAACCTGCCGCACGCGCACTGGGTTTGAGCCGCAGTGATGTCAGTATGTCTTTATTGACTGCTGCCGGTGGCATTCCTATCGGATCTTTTTATGAAGGCATACATAAGAACAATATCTATCTGAAATGTCTGGATAAGGAAGGACAACCGATAGAGGACTTGGGCAATACACAAGTCTTTTCTGCCTTACCATCCCTGAGCGGGTTGTTGAACGAGGAGACCATGGTCAAGTTGAAGACTGGTACTCTTTCTAAAGAAGACCTGGTAGAAAGTATGATGGGGAGCACCCCGTTGCAGCAAATCAGCAAAGGAATCGATATTCGTTGGGAGGACCCTGTAGTGCCCCGTTACAATGGACAACGCAGTCAGCGTGTACAATGCTCGCCTGCTCCGGGCATTGAAACGGAGAAGGCACGACTGACCATTGCGGATAAGATAGAGCAGATACGCTTGCCCGACGGGTATTCATTGGTGTGGCAAGGTGAAAAGATAGCCAGCGACCAATCCATGAAGTATTTGTTCAAGAACTTCCCCTTAGCGATAATCCTGATGATCGCTATTCTGATTATGTTGTTCAAGGATTACCGTAAACCCATTATTATCTTCTGTTGCCTGCCGATGATATTCGTAGGGGTAGTGGCCGTGATGCTGCTTACCGGAAAGGTTTTCAACTTTGTAGCCATTGTGGGAACACTGGGACTGATTGGTATGTTGATTAAGAACGGCATTGTGCTGATGGATGAAATCACCTTGCAGATTAATGCCGGTATAGAACCGGTCACCGCGTTGATAGACAGTTCGCAAAGCCGTCTCCGTCCCGTAATGATGGCATCGCTCACCACTATTCTGGGGATGATTCCATTGCTGTCCGACGCTATGTTCGGTTCACTGGCAGCAGCCATTATGGGAGGGTTGCTATGCAGTACACTTATCACACTGCTTTTTATACCCATATTATATGCTTTATTCTTCAAGATAAGAAACGACTGATTAAAAAACGAGAATTGATGAAAAAGATAATTATACTTTCTCTTTGCTTTATGTTGTCGGACTTCTGTGCTCCGGCATTCGCACAGGAGACACTCAGCCTGCAAGAGTGTCGCGAAATGGCATTGAAATACAATAAAGAAATGGCAGCCTCCATTAAACAGACGGAAAGCACCCACTACACAGCCAAAAGTTACAAAGGGAACTTCTTCCCCAATTTTACAGCCAGCGGCACCGGACTTTACAGTAATGCCGACGGAAGTTACGGGATAGCCGGTGGCAATCTGCCTACTTTCCTGCCCGATGCGACCGGACAACTCATACCTAATGGCGGCTTTGCCTATTTTCCGGGTATCAACCTGGATTATAAGATAGGATGGGTCTATATGGGAGGGATACAGTTGGAACAGCCGCTTTATATGGGTGGCAAAATCACTGCTGCCTACAAGATGTCGGTACTGGGAAAACAGATGGCGCAGATGAATGAAACCCTGACTGCTACCGAAGTGATTCTGAAAACCGATCAGGCTTATGCTCTTGTCGTGAAAGCCAAAGAGATGAAGGTAGTAGCCGATGCCTATCATGCGGTACTGACCGAGCTGAAGAAGAATGTAGAAAGTGCATACAAACACGGTCTGAAACCACAAAACGATGTATTGAAGGTACAGGTCAGGCTGAACGAGAGCGAGCTGGCTGTTCGTAAGGCGGAGAATGCGTTTCGGCTGGCTACCATGAACTTGTGTCATCTCATTGGAAAGCCATTGACTGCCGACATCCATGTTTCCGGTAACTTTCCGGAGATAGAGCAGGGATTGGAAATTCAGGTATTGGATATCACTGCCCGTCCTGAATATACTATTCTGGATAAACAAGTTGCCATAGCCAAACAGCAGGTGAAACTGAACCGCAGTGAATTGTTGCCCAAAGTCGGTATCAAAGGTTCTTATGATTATGTACATGGTTTGGAACTGAATGACAAGAATTTCCTGGACAATGCCAGTTTTTCCGTCCTGCTCAATGTCAGCATACCGCTTTTCCACTTCGGTGAACGAAGCAACAAAGTGCGCGCAGCCAAGGCGAAACTGGAACAGACCCGCCTGCAACAGCAAAGTCTGAACGAGCAGATGTTGCTGGAACTAACCCGGGCGGCCAATAATCTTGATGAGGCGAAACTGGAAAGCGAGCTTGCCGACCGTTCTCTCCAACAGGCCGAGGAAAACAGGCGTGTCAGCAAAAGCCAATATGAAGTGGGATTGGAAACCCTTTCCGACCATCTGGAGGGACAAGCCTTATGGCAACAGGCATACGAAACGAAAGTGAATGCACATTTCCAGCTTTATCTGAATTATGTGGCTTATTTGAAAGCGGCAGGTATATTATATAATAAGATTAATTTATAAAAACTTAAACCGATGAAAAAGAATCTTTATTGGATGGCAGCAGCATTCATCACTTTAACTGCTGTAGGTTGTACAAATGCGAAGAAAGCCGATGTATCTGCGGCAGGCAGCGATACCACACAAGTGGTAGATATACATACTGCCGAAACCTCTCTCGATTACTATGGAGTTTACAAAGGTACGGTTCCGGCTGCCGATTGTCCGGGCATAGAACTGACCCTGACCCTGAAAAAGGACCGCACCTATACGTATCATTGGGCTTATATTGACCGTAAAGATGCCGATTTCGATGAAACCGGTACGTTTACGGTGAAGGATAATCTGCTTATGCTTACTGAAAAAGGAGGCGAAGTGTCTTACTTCAAAGTGCAGGAAGGCAGCCTGGTGATGCTGAACAATGAGAAACAGCCTGCTACCGGTGCTTTGGCCGATGCCTATGTATTAAAGCAGGAAGAGGTGTTCCTCGATTGATTTATTGGATCTTCGCCCGGTACGTCCGTTCCGAAAAGGTAAAATTGAAAAAGAGTGTGACTCCCCGTTCCCGTTGCATGCCGTTAGGCAGATGAAGCTGGTCGCTGTATTTCACTCCCAGGGAGAGAACGTTGCCGTTGTACAGAGTGAAGTTGCTTCCTGCACTGACATAGTAGTTGGTTGCTTTCTTCTTCTGAATGACTATATAAGAGTTGCTGACGCCCGCTCCGAGTAACAGTTTCACCGGATTCCGGTAAATATTGCCTGCCGTATAGGCTGTGCCTGCCGACAATCGGTGTTGGTTCTCGAAGCGGACGTTGCTTTGTGATGACTTCATACGACTCCAATCCGTATATTTATATTCAGCTGTCAGCGTCCAGCGCGGACTGTTGTATGCAAGTCCCGCTCCCACAAACTGGGGGAGGCATTGGCGCACATGGCGTTGGCTTTCGTCAATCGATTCGTTGCCCGATGTGCTGCTTACCGACAAGGTATTGTCTTGTGCCAGGTCTTGCGAATATCCGTATACAGCTCCTGCCACGAGGTACTTATTCCGGCTCAGTGGAAATTTGTATTGCAAGCCGAAGTCAGCATAAAAGGCATGCTTGTATGAGCTTTCTTCCACACTGATACTTCCCTGGGTTTCTGTCTGTTTGATGGTCCCGGTTACGTAGGAAAGGTTAGCGCCGACAGAAAATCCCTTGAAAAGCCGATAGGCTGTACTGATTCCCATTTTAGACAATCCGCCTTCGCCTTCGAAGAGTGACGATACGGTGGAACTGCCGGTTCCCGTAATGTCCTGATCCAGTGTGATGGCATAGCCTACACTACTGACCGGTGCCATGAACACGGCTCCATACCAGCGTGGAGTGATGCGGCAACCGATGCTCAGGTTGTTCAGGTTACCTACCAGCGAGTGATTGCTCGTCCCGGTTTGTGTATATACCTTGTAAGCTCCCATTACTCCGGCGTCTATCAGGAAGCGTTGTCCCTCGATGGCGGTAAGTGAGGCCGGATTGGCTGTATTCAGGAAGTTGTAGCTTTGCAAGGCAATTCCTGCTCCACCCAGTCCGGAGTATTGTCCGCCTTCTCCGGTGGAGAGTTCGCCCAGTCCGAACATGGAAGTCGGGGAGTTGGTGGTATTTTGACTATATATTAATAAAGTGGAGTGGCAAAGAGTAAGCAATAGAATCAGGTTTCTTTTCATGGGTTATATGTTTTATAAAGTAGGGTTAGTTTCACGGGATTGCTGTCCGGATGTCCGGCATCCCCGAATACGACTCCGTTCAGGGTAGTGAAGAATAAGTTGTCCGGGAGCATCAGTTGAAGAATCTTCCGGTTGTATCCTACCGTTCCCAGATTGCTTTGCAGGAAAGAGGTGATATCGAAAGAGTAATAGGTATCTTCTCCCATCATTTCATCTGTTACCAGGCTTCCGGTTTGTACGGAACTGCCTGAAATATCAGTCACTACATCTTCCGTCACATTGTTTTCATCGGCTGTATACAGTGTCAGCGATTCGGGAAGGGGATACTGTCCGCCATAAGTTCCTTTTACCGGATATAGCCGGAGCAGGGCGCTTTCGATGGTCACCAGCCTGCCTTCGGCACGCAGGTCATTGAGGAATGGAAAATCAATATTGATATACATGCCGGTCAACCCTTGCAGATAGGACTGGTGCTCCGATTTTTCTGAAGGCAGTCCGTTGTTGAGTCCGCTTTGCAAAGAGGAGAGTGCGGTCCGGTTGCGGTCACAACTGACTTGGTTGAACCTCAGATCGCTGTTGGGTAAAAAGTCGGCGGACAGTTCCGTGGCATCCGTTTCCGTCTGATGATAATAGAGAGTGATGCATAAGCTTGAGTCGTTCACCATGAAACCGTTGACACAACTTCCCCCTTCTTCGGGAATAAATGCGATACCTTTGAAATAGTCGCGGAAGTACTCTTGCGACTCCATCTCACGTGAACCGGCCTGAAAATGTTCGAACCACTCGACTCCCCATTCGTCGGGGAGGCGGATTTCATGTTCCCGGATTGTTTCGCCCGGGGTGGGGGTGAAAGTAAAGGAAGCCAGGGGAGTGGAGTGATAGGACACCTTCGAAGTAGTGTACAGATAACCTTCGTCCAATGACAGATTCTCCGATAGACTGTGCAGTGAGATACGTTGCGGACTTAGGGTATCTCCCAGATAGTTACCCGATGAATAGAACCGGATGGTAATGGAGTCGAATCTGTAGTCGGCATTTTCACTGAATGAAACTGTCGGTACGCCATATTCGACATAGAAAGCTGCCTCTATCTTTCCCCAGACGGGATCGTCAATGGTTCCTATCTGGCAGACAGTGTCACCCGATGTGGCAAGAGAGTCACTCAGGATAGTGCTGAGGCGTACGGTACAGGTATCGGTTTGTATGGTTCGCAGGGAGCTTTCCACCCATTTGCCTCCCGCCGTCGACAGTTCGTCACGACAAGAGGCGAGGAGTGATATAAAAAGAGTGATAAAAAACAAGGATAAGTTTTTTCGTTTCATGAATCGGATCATTTTTGCCGCAAAAGAAGACGATTTATTTTCCCTGTAAAAAAAGGATCGACTAATCGGAACGATTTATCGACTTCATTTTCGTTGGTAGAGAGAATGTGCCTGTTAGTCGATCCTTTTTTTTGCGCTTACCGATGTCGCCTACATTTGCGGTCAGTAATTAACGATTAAAAAACAGAATAAAAGAATGACTGGAATAGAAAAAACAGTAACGAATAGGTCGGGGGCCGGAGCTTTGGTGCTCTGTGCCATACTTTTTTGCTTATGCGCCTGTACGGAAGATGCTTCCTATACGGCAGGAGTCTGGTACCGCCGTTCGGACTTCGACGGGGTGGCACGTACCGATGCTGCCGGTTTCACGATTGGCAACAAAGGATATATCTGTGGAGGTTACAACGGGAAAACAACCCGTCTGGCCGATACTTGGGAGTATGACATCGACAATGACTGGTGGACGCAGCGTGCCGATATGCCCGGTACGGTTCGGAATGCTGCCACCGGCTTCTCGGTAGGTAGCAAAGGGTATGTCACTACCGGTTACAATCCCGATCAGAAGTATCTGGCCGATACGTGGGAGTACGATCCGGAGACAAATACCTGGCGGCAAATGGATGACTTCAAAGGGGGAGCCCGTTATTATGCCCTTGGGTTTGGCATTGATAATTATGGCTATGTAGGTACCGGTTACAATGATAACTATTTGAAGGACTTTTACCGATTCGATCCTACTGCGGCAGCCGGTTCGCAATGGACTATCGTGAATGGTTTCGGTGGACAAAAGCGTCAGGGAGCCACAGCCTTTGTGATCGATGGAAAAGCCTATGTCTGTGGAGGACAGAACAACAATTCCGATGTGTCGGACTTTTGGCGTTTCGATCCTTCTGCCGCCACGCCGTGGACACAATTGAGAGATATTGCCAATACCAGCGACGATGATTATGATGATGATTATACTTCTATTGTCCGTTCTTACGGAGTCAGTTTTGTGATCGATGGAAAAGCGTATCTGACTTTGGGCTCTACTGCCGGAGGAAGTTATTATTCGAACTATTGGATCTATGATCCTGAAACCGATCTTTGGGAAGGAGACGACTTGACAGCGTTTGAAGGCAGTACACGCATCCATGCTGTCTGTTTTTCTACCGGAACCCGGGGGATCATTGCGACAGGCGGCAGTGGATCGAGTTCATACTTTGATGACACTTGGGAGTTGAAGCCTTATGAATATGAAGAAGAATAAGAAGCTACTTTGTATGATATGCGTTGCCTGCGCTGTCTCAGTCTTCTTTTTCTATGATCGGCATGAAGCTTGTCCGTATCGTCTCAAAGTAATTGAAACAGAAAATGGGAACGGATATGGTTATCAGATTCTTTGTGGCGACCGGGTAGTGATCTGCCAACCATACATACCTTCCCTTCCGGGGCGGAAAGGGTTTGCTTCGGAAGAAGATGCCCGGAAAGTAGGCAACTTGGTATTGGAACGGATCAGGCAGGGAAATGATTTTACAATATCGGCAACTGACCTGGAACGGGTAATGAAAACAAATTGAGTCCGCTACAAGGCTTATAGGAAGTTTGTCTTTAAAAGTGTGTTTACAAACAAAAGGCTGAATGCGATGCCTTTTGTTTTTCTTAAATTTTTCTTATGCAAATAATAAGCGTACCGCCTTGGTGGATTATTCTGGAGATAGTCAACATAGACACTTCAATTTTTCTACCGATCTTTTTAAACCGTTGTAGTCTAAATTGCTTTTACGAATGTAAGATCATTACAAGTCTGAATAGTGGCTAAAAAATTGTCCGAATTTACTTCATAAACGACTCCTTACGAAGTATGTTCATAACAGACTGGATTTGGTGTCGTTCAGAGAATCATTGGAAGAGTGCAAACTGTCAATCTGGACTTAGACTATTTGCTTAAGAGGCTTCACAAACCAATTATTAAAATCATGATAGGGTATGTCTTGACGTAGACAAAAGGAATTGATGGAAATTTCTTTGGGTTCACCTTCAGTTTTATAGAGAAATGACGACTTTTCAAAGTCATTGCTGCTGTACATTAAGGATATAGGGTTTCACTGCAACGATATAGATTGAGGTTTATGATATAAGATAATAGATGTCAAAATAGGTTGAAGACATCATATCCTGTGGTATCTTTTACGGCATAAAGTATGAACCAAAGCATGCCCAAAAGTATGAACCAAGCTATAATAGAGTTTAGCCATTCAGATGTTTTTAAACCTGCCCCAAAGTCTTTAATACTTTCCCATATTTTTTTCCATATAGAAAGTTGTTTGTATCGTACGAGTTCTTCATATTCTTTTAGCTTATCCCTATCTATGATAGCACGGTGGTTAGGGTCGTATATCCTTCACCGAGTAGCGTCGTATACGCTCCACCGTCCATATATGTCAATATCTTTACCGCACTTACCACAATAGTGAGCATTGTCAGGATTATCTGAGAATCCACATGAAGAACATTTCTTTGCCATATTGAAAATTAGAGTATTGTTACGCTTTAAATTAATGTGAGTTCAATGTAAACGAATTAGGTATATTTTTGATTAGTAGGTTAGCGTCCAATTTTGACATATCCTATAATGAAACCCGTATTTAAGCGGCTTTTCTTATAAATATCGTTAAAAGTCGGATTGTTTTTTGATGTTTATTATTGATTATCCCGATAGTCATCGGCAATAAATTTTCATAATCGGTACGACCAAGCACTATCTGTTTGAAGAGTTCCTTCAGATATTGCAGTACAGGGATGCCTTGCATCTTGCAGGTCGATATGATCGTAGTGGTATGCAGCCGATACACCGGCCATCTTTCCGCTTCCGAGAAACAACGAATTCTTACGTTCTCTGGCTAAACTATACATAGAAGTTAACTTTAATCACTACAAAAGTAGATATTCTAAAAATAGATTCTAATTTGAGTACTTACATTTCATACTCTGTTTAGCTTTTCTGAATCCGCCAATTCTATTTATTGGGTGTAAAAACTCCATTTCTATGGAGCTTGCCCTGAACACCATCGAGGCTAACCTCCATAAGGCCATCGTTGTTAAAATAAGGATTATGATACGTAGCGACATATTTGAAGGGAATTACAGTTCTTCCATTCTTGTCAATAAATCCCATTTTTCTATCGGAGTAATCTTTACCCTTATATACCGGAGCGATTCCCATAGTATACGGTAATACGGACTGTGCTTTGATAGTAAACAGTTTCTTCCCGGATTTATCTACAGCAATGTATTGATACGATGACCACGAAGTCCGGTAGAATCCAATGCCATCACTGAATTTAGTTTGACTTACGGTTGGTGAGATACTAAACAAAAGGTTTCCTTGACGATCAATAACAGAACGTTGGGAGTTTTGTAAGTCTGCTCTATCGACAGTGCACCAAGCAACACCATCAGAAAACACGTCAACAACTTGAAATGTCTTATTCGTCAATAGGTAACCATTGTAATCAAACAATTTGCATCCATAATTACTACTGCTTTTGTAGAATTTCGCACGTATAACGCTATCTTCGTCCACTATTATCTGACTGAATTGTTCGTTAGTCAAGGCCTTGCCTTCTTTACTGATAAGGTCAAAATAACCGGAACCATGCTTTACGATAAAAGCTTGCGGATTGTTCCGTTCAATACAAGATACACTAGCAAATGGAAGTTGATTAGTAATTTCTCCTCGAATTGAAAACCAATAATTATTGTTTCGGTCTTTGAGCACTAATGGTCCGAATCTCCCTAACTGTTTGACCTCTGTATAGACTGGTTTTATAATTCGTTGAACTGAATCAGTAACATAAGCCACCCCGACTGTTCCTACGGATTTGTGATATAATACCCACTGATTATCCAAGGCTTTCGGGGAGATGGAGTCATAGATGGCAGGAACAAGAAGCTTGTCAGTATCATATCCAATACCATATTTACCTTTCACCTCAATTCGAGATATCGTGTTGCTATTATTGAGAAAATTATATACTAATGAGCCTAATCCGATGATTGCAGCAGCCATAAATATTCCTCCCCCCAATATAGCTGCCGTACCTAAAGCATATTCTTTCCACCACATTAAAAATGATGTCCACAAACCAGAGAAGGAATATCCGATCTTCTTCCAGAAGGATGCCTTGGCTCGTTCTTCATATTGTCTATATTCTTTTAATTTGGAGTCTGGCACTGCCGTATACTGACTATAGTTGTATAATTTCCAGGTATAGCCGTATGCTGCTATGTTTTGTCCGCATTTGCCACAATAGTGGGCATCGTCAGGGTTATTAGTGAATCCGCAAGATGAACATTTCTTTGCCATTGTTATATATTTATCGAATAATTTTCTTACGCATATCTTTGTACCATCGTTCAAGCAGGTTATAAGGAACTTTGTTGGAATGGCAGACAACATTTATCGAGATGCCTGCCGGAACAGCCTCTGCCTTGTAGTGGGAAAAAAAAGCGTTCAAAATCATTGTAGTTGTACATCGTTTTTAACTGTTAAGTTTACAACTGCAAAATTCTATTTTTGTAATTGCAATACATTAAGATTGGACGCTAACATAAATTAATTATTACCGAAGTATTGTAGGGTCTTCTCTATGCCATAACCTATGCCGAACATTAAGACCATAAAGATAATGAAAACTATCCCAAAACTAATACCTAATCCATATTCTTCCCAAAAATCTGAGCAGCATTTTTGAACGTTCTTACATATCTTCTTCCATATAGAAGATTTAGCTTCTTGTTCGTATCTTTTATATTCTTCCAGCTTAGAACGCTCTACGGGGGTATAACGTCTAAAGTCGTATAAGTTCCAGTATCCATCGGTGGCAATGTTTTTCCCGCATTTACCACAATAGTGAGCATTGTCTGGATTATTTGAGAATCCGCATGCAGAACATCTTTTTGCCATATTGAAAATTAAAATGTTGTTATACTTTAGATAGTATCCCCCGTTCCTTCAAAAGTGTGTGGGTTTTATCTTCGTGATTTGTGAAGTATCCGGTACAGTTTGTGCTAATTTTACCAATTCATATTCAGTAGAATATAATTGTTGTTCAAACTTCATTTCCACAGGATTCTAATAGAGTCATCTCTTCGGATACTTGGTGGGATTACCGCATATGCTGCTCATTAACGTTACTGTCCATGGCAATTTTTGAATTTTTTGCCGCTTCCGCACGGGCAGGGAGTATCTCTGCCAATTATCGACCGGTCCTCTTTGTTACGGGCATGATTCAAAACAGAAGTGATAATCTTAGAAATCCCTTTTGCTTTTTCAATATCGATTGCTTTAGGTAATTTCGAACCGCACGCTCCACAAAATAGAGCGTCCAACGGGTTTTCTTTGAAACCGCAAATGTTACATGCTTTGCTCATGACGATAGGGTATAAATGATGATGATACGGTGTAGGTGTGGCGCTTGGTTCCGCAGGCAGTGCAAAACTTAAATTCATCGTTTCCGAATTTTTGTCCACATGCCGTGCAATAAGGCACTGGTTGCGTAGAGGAAATATTGCGGTCTGCACTGTCTAGAAGCCTGTAAAAATCAGCTGATATGATAACTTCCTCGTTTACGAATTTTAGAAGCGATGGAACTTGATTGACCGAATACTGGATAGACTCCAGTCCCTTCATCAATATCGGTATATGTCCGAACTTGGCAGCTACTTTCTCCGCACGCTTCCATCCGTCCGAATCTTTTAAATTCCTTAAACGTTCCGACCCGGTTTCTCCACTTATGTCACCCGGCAGAAACAAAAGGTTTGAATCGTCGTAATTTTGCGTGACAGATGGATCAAAATAAGCTACCCAAAGAGAAAGAGCGATAACCAGTTGAGAAAAATTGTCATCTTCAAGACTGGTCAGCATAGGATAGCTTGCGTTAGTCCGATCTGGGTGCTGAAAAGCGGGGGCACCTCCGGTTGTTTGATAGAAATTTCTGCCCATTTCCGAGACAAACAGTGAATCGTAATCCACTAGCCGGATGTCTCTTTCAGGGGTAACAAGAATGTTCATGCAAGACAAATCACCATGTGCGATGCCATTTTTCCGCAGTAGATGACACATATAGTAGAAGTCCCGTATAAAAGTAAGTCTTTGTACATCCGACAGTGTGGCCCATTCTTCGGTCATAAAGGCATCAAGTTTCTTACCCTCAATCCATTCCATTACTATTCCCGGAAGTATGCTCCCATCACATTTCATCCTTAGCGCTGACGGGACATAACGGAATCCGGAGAAATACTCTAATTGAGTTCTGGAAATTCGTTCTCCTATCATCTTGTAGCGTTGCACCGCATCGGGGATAAGCTCTTTCCAAATGCGATAACAAAGTTGTGAGCGGGTACCTTCCATTCTGAAAGCAACACAGAAACGTCCGGAGGAATTGACAAGCTGCTGCCGTCTACCTCTTCCTATCGTAATTGTTTTATAGAATGTGCGTGTTTCAAAGTCAAGTATGTTGGATGTCTCCATCATACTCTCCATCACTTGGTCTAATCCGTATGATTGTTGCGCCATATCTTTATCGTTGCTTTTATTTTTTCGAAAAAAGAATTTTTATGCTCCTTTGGGTTAGCTTGTTTGTCTTTAGGATGCTCGTTTTCCTCAGATTGAGTTCCTTTTTCGCTTTCGGCTATTTTATCGTCCAATGGCTCTTCTGTTTCCGACGGGGTATTGAAAGGTGGTTCTGTAAAATCCATACTTGCGACTTTAGCTTCATTACATTGTTCCTTCTCAGAGGATATTTCCTTGTCTTTCAATGCATCAGTCCTGTCCGCTATTGGATCTTTTCCTGTATTCGAATGCTCATTCAAAGTATCAGGAACTGTCTGGTCAGCCGTAGAGTCATCACTGATCATTGGCTCCGATACGTTATCCGCGTCTTGTTTGATTAGGGGCGGTTCTTTCGGAGTCGACGGCTCTACAGAAGTGATGCTTATGAGAATAACCGCTAGGTCATCGTCCATATCTCCTTTCAACCTTGCAGCATCAGCCAACTCTTTAAATCCTCTTGAGTCAGTGATTCCCCATAATGTCGAATAGGGATTCTTTCCATCAACAAGTTCTTTCTGAAACCATTTGGCCATGCCGTCAGTCATTATGGATATTGTAGCGACTTTTTCAAGAGATATTGAGCCGACAAGCCATTCTCCGGAAATAGTATCATTACTTAAAACTGCTGATGTAGAATTTGAATAATCCGTCAGTTCTTCCCCATTTTCAGATATAACTTTAGGAGATGAGTTGATTTCTTGTACACTACTATCAGTGTCTGTTATAAAGAGCGTGCTATCTCCAATTATAGCATAGCGTAAAAGGTTTTCTGTCTCGTCTATGTAGATACCACAGAAAGTAGATGCTCCAAGTTTCCAAGTTTCGAAGTTGAATAACTCATGGCGTAACAGCCGACTGGTAAGAGAGTCTAAATGTTCCTTTATCTTCCGTTCCCATATATCCTTTATAGCGGGTAACAAATGTTCTTTGCTGTAATCCTCCCAACTATTTAGAATTGCTGAATCCTCATGTACAAAAATCTCGCAGAGGGCTTGAGCAACGATCTCAGGATGGTAAGAGTTGGAAACTCCGTCTGCTATGGCAAAGAGTCGAGCGTCAATATTATAGGCGAGAGCATCTTGACGCCCGTCACTTTCACCGTCTTTTCCGAGTAGGAATGATTTAAGATACAGATCCATTAGTCGATAGCTACTTCGGAACGTCCATTTGGTTTTGTTAAACCGGATACCGATGATCCAAATACAACCAGACGGGCCAATGTTTTTTGGTCCGAAACATTTGAAACCATAAAACGGCTACCTGATACCGCAGGAAGACCATTGCGTTGAGCTCTCTCCACAAATGTACTGTTCATTTCCGAAGAAGCGTCAAAGAGGAATGCTCTGCGCGTATCTCCGGGGCGATTGGAAGGGAATTGCATTTCGGGTTCAGTCCCGTTTGCACCGTCAATGTGGATGTTGAAGAGAAGAACGTTTCCATCCGGTACACGAATGCTTTTGAGTGCATTCGCCGCTTGCAAAGCTTTGTTGCGAGACTGGACTTCGTCCATTCCTTTTTCTTCAGGATAGCCATCAGTGATGTTAATGACTATAGGAGCGGGAATCGGCTGTTCTTTAGCCTTCTGTGAGCTTATCCACTTACAGGTAACTTCGGCTGCCTTGTCAAAGGCTATAGACATGTGAGTGAGGCCTCGGGGTTTTCCTTCCTTTTCTATGTCGAGGAATTGCTCGTTACCATGTGCGTCTAACCAGGAATTAATCTGATCGATACCTCCCGAGAAGAGGTTGTATGTATATTGGTTGTAGCCAATCACTTCAAGATGATACCGATTCTTGTATACTCCATTGTCTTGGCAAGGGGCGGTTAAGCAGTCTACTACATTCCAGATGGTGTTGTTTACTCGTTTTATTTTGTCATCCCACGCCATGGATTCGGAAAGATCCACGAGATAGATGAGTAGGCCGGGGTGTTTAGAACCCCATGAGAGATCGTATGCCATAATTTATTTTTAGTTATTAGTATATATTCACTTGCTGTAAAATGGGGGAGATGTTTATTCTTATCCTATTTTCAAGCATGAAATTATCCGATTGACGTGCGTAGACGCCAGACCGAATTGTCCCTCCGTTCCGTAATATTTCAACTCCGGGTGCTGCTTCTATTATCAGTCCTTTTGTTGATGTCTTTACAATGAAATGTACCGGAAGAAACGAAAATCCTCGTACTTGGAATTTAATCTGATGATGTAGCCCATTGTCCGGATTGGAACCATACGAATTGGAGCCCTCGTAAACCGGAAGCATGGAACGGATACTGTTTTTTACGTCTTCTATCATCACAACACCTTTGAGGGGATTTTGAGGAGCCAAAGACGCTTTACGTAATTGAATTTTGACAGCGGTAAGCTCTGCTGTAAGATTGGCTACTGCTGTAGACTTTCTTGATAACTGGCTTTGCAAGTTAGAAATTTCAGATTGATACTTCTTTACGTCATCAGAGCCTTTGGAGATTGCGTTATCGCACTCTATTTCAAGACTTCTGATTTGTTGCTTCTGATTAGAAACCTGACTTGACAAACTGCTGTTTTCCGCTTGTGCTCTCTTTGCGCTTTCTTCAATACGTGCCAAGTCACGATTCTGTTCGTCAATCTTTGCTTGAAAACGAGCTGCTTCACTTTGTTGCTTCACTTCGCTCTCTATTTTATGTTTGAGAACCGCCACTCTTTCAGTCTCAAACTGTGTTATCGCATCAGGGACGACTTGTGGAAACACGATTTTGACGTATCCACAGTTATGACAGATGCTATCAAGCATTTCCTTACTGCAGACTGGACAAATGATTGTATAATTTTGCTTTGCCATTATATGATGATGGTTAGATTTTTGTTTCTGTGAAGTTGATGAATATCAGTAATAATGCGGGTCGGTACATCTTCAAAGCCACCTTGAAGGATACCGATTACCGACATGTCGGATGTCCGCACCACCGGGCCGCCGGAACATCCGTTGATAGCGGCTATGTCCGAAAGTATCGCGTCAAAGCGGGTGGATTCATTTACCTGCTTCTGAGGGTCGTAACCGCTCACTTTTCCCTCGTAAACCTGAAAATTGTCGGAAACGCTTATGCCTTTTACGAATCCGCAGTGGATGATTGGTTCAAGTAGGGCGGGAGTGCTCGCGCTGTTATGGTCTATGGCAAAGTAGTGGACATCTTCGGGTAGTTTTTCCACTTCAAGTATCGCCATGTCTATCATAGGGTCGGCCCATAGTAACTTTGCGGGGGATGCAATGATTCCACGTTCAAGATAGAACGTCGAATCAGAAATATCCTCTATGACGTGGTGTGCCGTAATGATCAAATTTGCCTTTGTCGAAATAACGAATGCAGTTCCCATTCCTTTGGAGTTTACAATCAAGCCGACTGCCTTGGCAAAGTGTGACACATCCGAGGCTCTTCTCTCTTCTGGTTCTTGAGAGAGGTCTATTTGTAAAGATGATGTCGATTTGATTCTGTCAGCAACCTCTGCGGTTTCGTAGATAGCTTCCGTATCGAGATTGTTTGAGGCTATATTGTGCTTGGACGAGTCGAAATTCGGGAAATCCTGTGGACGAATAGTGAGGTCGGTTACCCCTTCCTCAAACTCGCGAATGTCATAGTTTTCTGAAACAATATTAAACAACTGATTCGCTTTACGCGCATTGCTGAACTCCACTCCCAAAGAACGTCGTTCCCCGTCAAAATATGAGTCAGCCAGACTGCGACAAAGTTCAGCGTCTGCAAGGTTCATTTTCTTATGCGCTAAACGGTTCATGAAGATTGACCACAACTCGTTGTTGGTGTAATCCTCAAAGAACCATATATTTTCAAATCGGCTTCGCAAACCATGGTTAGCCTGAAGCATCTCATCCATTTCCTGAGTGTAACCGGCAAGTATTACAGCCTGATTGCCCATGAAGCGTTTATCTGTCAAGCAATTTGTTATTTCATCTATGGCTTCGGAGCCATGCTGAGTCAGGCCGTAAGCTTCGTCGATAAAGATTACTTCGCCCGCATGGTCGATGAACAATTGTTTGATTGCCTTTGGAGTACCTCCGACACTGCTCTTTATAATGTCACTTTTCTGAACAATGACAGCTTCTTCACTCTTGTCTATAATACCGGAGGAGTAGAGAATTTTTGCCATCAGATTGGCAACGGTAGTCTTGCCGGTTCCGGGTGCTCCTGTGAAAACGAAGTTCAGATTTCTTTTCTCCGAGGAAGCCGAGATATCGCGTAACGCTCTTTTGCGCTGCCCCATCGCGGACTTGACGAACTGGCGTAATTTCTGCTTGACTCCATTGAGACCTACAAGAGTTTCGACTTCTTTCAGAATCTCATCCACTGATTCCATAGGAGAGATTATTCGCATGAAATTTTGGGGTATATCCTCCATTGACAATGATCCTTTAACGCCTCTTCTACGATGTTGGCTGGCGATAGATGAGGCGAGTTTCTCCATCTCTCCGGCATTTCCCCAGCGGGCGGTGCGATGCGAATATTGATAGTTGATTATATTTTGAACGGCATTGTCAAATTCATCGTCCGTCTCCATTCCCTTTATCTGCCTTTGAAAGATTGTGTAAAGAACTTCGGGGGTGTAATCATTAAATTGAATAAATGACTCCTTGCCGTTGAAGCGTCGCATGAAGCCTTGATTGCCATTTTGAATAAGGTTCTCCATATCGGCTTTATAGCCGCAAAGAATGACCAAGGAGTCGGCGGAATTTTCCATAAATTGCATGAGCACTTCAATAGCCTCCTTACCGTAGTCGGCATGGTCGCCATGATTTGAGTTGCTCATTAGTCCATAAGCTTCGTCAATGAACAGGACTCCTCCTCTTGCTCTGTCGCACAGCGCCTGAGTTTTGATACGGGTCTGTCCGATATATTCTCCTTCAAGGTCACCCACAGTAGCCTCTATCAGATGTCCGCGTTTCAATAACCCCTCCTCGCGCAAAATGTCAGCGAGAAGTCGTGCTACTGTTGTCTTACCCGTTCCGGGGTTACCGCTAAACACAAGATGGGGGCGGAAACGTGGACTCGCATCTTCGCTTTTACTGTTGCGCAATGCTTCAATGAAAAGCTCTAACTGTGTGATGATGGTTTCCATTCCGCTCATCGACCGCAAACGGTCTATGGCTTTTTCGGCATCAAATCTGTGTATCATTTCATTAAAAATTTGTGGCTGCATTTTGTGATAGTGATTGAGTGTTTCCAAATCGGGATTAACAAGTTTGTGATTCTTGTCGAAATGGCACACCTCCTGGCTTAGTCTGGCCGCAGTCCCTTCGATTCCCTTAGGTAATCCAAAAATCTGAAGGCTGTTGAGGATTCTTCTTCGATTAAGAAGGTTGCGGCATTCGTCAATGGACGGTCCCGGAATTTGGTACATTTCAAAGCTCTGTCCTGCGTCTTCATCACCGAAAGAATTGGAATGAAGGAGCGTCTCCTTGAAGAAACTACTTCTGAAGAACTCGTTCTCGCGCTCATGGAAAATAGACAGACCATTGCGGCTATTATAAATAGCAATCACTTTCGATTGCATATTACGACTATTGAAATTCGTTTTCAGAGTGTCGAATTTAGACTTGATGTTGTCAATCTGGTCATCACGGTATGTATCGCTGAAAGCTGTCGCGAAAACAAATGCCATTTTCTTTTCCGGGTGCTCGTCTATATAATTTGCGATAGCCGAAAACGGGTCTACAGAATCTGCGATTCGATAGAACATATGCGCACCGGATAAACTTGTTTGAATCTGGTCGTATTCTGCGTTTTCCATATCATCGTTCCTCTGGGGAAGGGTTCCAACGTTGTTGTTGCGTCTTCTTTTCCCGAATGGACTATTTATGGGCGCCACATACCGTTTTTGAGTTGTGGAGGCACATGAGTCGGATGCGCCATTGTTACGGGGTGAGAGGTTGTAAAATTCCGCCAAGTCTCCTTTCCTAAAACTGAAAAAGTTTCGGTTACTGTCCTGGCTGTAAAACACTACTGTATATCCCGACGCCCGTAATGACTTATACAATGCTTCCCATAGTCCATATATTCTCAGGTCGTCATCAATGAACACGTCAACGACGCCGGTTCCATAAATGCCGGAGAATAAATGTCGTTCACTCAGCCGGAAATTTTCAATGCGTGTTATAGCCATAGTCAGGTACCTCTTATTTTTCTACGTATACTTTGAGCCGCTCCCTTTTTCCCGAGTTTAGTTGATGAAGTGATCTCTGATAATCGGGCATCCCCTCCGTCACCTTTTGGGGCATGGATGTCTCCTAATTTATGACCGCTTTTCTCTATCTGAGTTTTTAAGGTTTGGAGTGAACGCATGAATTCGTTGGACGTCAGCGATCTGTTATCCACTCTGTGAAAAGCAATTTCATTGTCGCGGTCATCAGTGGTTGGAGTCACACGTATGACGATTCGTTCCCCTCTCATGCTGCGGAGGTAGACATAAACGCCTTCGCGCCAATCACTGTCAACTTCGCCACCTTCATAGCCGATTTCATCATTTCCGTCAGAGGTGCGTTCAATCTGCCATCCCTGTTCTTGAAGAGCGGTTATGATGTCTTCAGTGATGATCACGCGGTTCTCGCTGAGTATCGACCGTTCTGCAGCTTTACCCACCATGTCAGTGGCCTTTACCTCTAACTCCGCTACCTCAGCTGTAATTTCGTGAATACGTTCGGTTGGGGGCTGAGCGTTGAGCTCCGCTTTTAGAATCTTGAGTTTTTTTTTGATTTCGTCATATTCTCCACGGTTCCAGAAGTCTACCTCAATGTTGATAGTGTCATTCTTGTCCTCAGGATTGATAACGGTTACCTCTCTATTGGAGTTAACCTCGGAAAGTACCGTCTCAAGCGATTCGAGCGCTTGGGCAAGGATAGCATCATAGATGATTTTGCGCTTTAAGGCTACCTCCTCCGCCCACTGGATGTTCATGATGGCTTCAATAGCTTGGTTGGTTGCTGTTGAACTGTTGGCATCTGATATCAGCCGATTCATTCGGTCATGCACACGGTGTGCCTCTTCTGGATTGAATCTGTCAATATCCGTTCTCTTGAAAGTTACTTCATATATGGCACGGGCCATTTCGACGGCCTCCTTTCTTTTCTGATTCTCGCTGTTGAATTGGTTAAGAATACTATTCACAGTCGTTGTCAGGGAGTTCAGTTGATGTTGGTGGGAGTCGAGTTGCGTCTGATGAGAGTCGAGCCGTTGCTGCTGCTCGTCAAACCGACGCATTGCGTCCTTGGATAATTCGGTGACACGGTGTTGAACAATCTCGAATCGCTCTTTTGAAAGGCTGTTGACAGCGTCAATCCGCGCATTCGTATTATTTATTTGTTGCTGAGTCGAAGAAGCCAGACTGTTAAGTCTCCCCTTGAGCGATTCAAGCCCTTGACGAGTTTCGCGCCTTACCGAATCGGTCTCTTTGTCTATCAGAGTCTCCAACTGGCGTGCTGTGTTTTGCAGACGTTGTCGGTGTGCGTTGTCCAGGTTGCGTATCGAAGTATTTACCCCTGATATTTCCAGGTCGAGGGTGTTGAGTATTCTGTTGCGCTCCTGTTGAATAAGTGCACGTGAGGCCTGTTCCGCTTCGCGGGTGGCTTTTTCTTGCGCATGCGCGATGTCGTTGGCAAGCTGGCGTTTAGCCTGATAGACTTTTTGGTTCAGATGGTTTATGGCATCATCAGCTTGATGAATGGACGAAACCTTATATTCTCTGCTCATAGGCTTTATCTATTTGAGGGTGAGTGATATTATGATTAAGTGGAATCCCGACGGATTCGATGATCCCATTATTGAAACTGATCTCCAATGATCGTTTTCCTGATACTATTTTCTCTTTCCACGGCAGTAATCTGTTGGTGAGAAAATGAAATTTTTGATTAGATGAACCGCGTAGTCCCTTTCCATCATTAAAAGTCTTATTGTATGGACCGTCAATCAGCAGATCGGTGTGTTTTAGCACTGCGAGAGCTTCTGCTCCAAGAAGATTTTCTTTCAAGAAGCCTGTGAAGATGATTACTGTGAGATTAGGACGCGCTTGATGAACCGTGGTCAGTAGTTTCTGCAACCCTTCAGCCTGAAGAAACGGCTCTCCTCCACTGATTGTGAGTCCCTCACATTTGGAAGAAATAATGTCTTTGCAGATGGAGTCTATCGTATATATTTTGTTTGCCACCACTGGTTTTGCTTCGGGCGTTATGCAACCGTCGCAGTCGAAAGGGCAACCCTGCAACCAGATTGCGTAGCGCAATCCGGGGCCTAATGAGCGTACCCCTTTACGGTCAATTGCATGAATATTGAGAAGTTCCATCGTTTAAAGTCCCGAAATGGGAGTTGTGTCACGTGCAAGCACTTTTGTCTTTATCAATGAATCAAATTCTGAAAGCAATTCGGTGATTCTACTTTCAAGTTTGGGATAATCAGTATCGGCTTTATCTATGGCTCGGATTATTTTAGCGTTTTCATCAAGATGCTGTCGGAACATGTCTATTTTCTTTTCATACATCTCTTTGATTGCCATAAATTTTTCATTAAGTTCTGAAGGGAAATCCGAAGTCTTGATTTCGCCAAGCTTTTGAACTCCAAGCGACACAATTAAAGAAAGCATGACGGCAAGTTTGGCGTCATAATACCCTAGTTGCAGATTGCTGAACTGTGTGTTGAGATGATTCTCAACATCAACAAGTTTGAGGGTTTGGAGCATGTCATTTAGATTATCCATGTTAGCTTATTTAGATTTGGAATGTTTTAAGTTGTCTAATTAGTTTACCGCGAAGTAAGAAAACTCTTTGTAGGTCGCGGCATAAAATATAGGGTGGGAAAGAGCCGTATTCGGGTTCTTCCAATGATTTCTCAATGTTACGAAGACTGGCAACCCATCTAACCATTGCATCAGTGTCATTTGTCAAAATTGAGAATTTTTTCTTTTCTGAATACAATTGATTTATTCTGTGCCCGATTGGTTCGTCAGCATAGGCTCTTTGCTTTCTCACCAGTTCAATTTCAGGAAATTCAGCGCATTTGAGGCTTAAATAATCAAGTAGAAGCCTCTTCGCTTCCTTTGAAGCGGCTACATCGTTATCTGCAAGTTTTGCTATCTCGTCGTAAACATTTTTGTTCAATTCGAAAACCTGCCCTTTGTTTGCGTCCATTAACGAATACATATATTCAATCAATTTTCGGTATGCCATTTGCTTTGATGTTTTGGGGTACTCAGAGATCCATAAATTCGTATCTGTCACTATCCGTTCTCCAGAAGTCATCTTCTCAAATATTTTATTCAGCATGCTAAGATGCTTTTTTATCTCCTCTTTTTTCATCTTTTGGAGATTTATCTCTATGCTCTTCAATGGGATTATAACTCCATCAAACACAAGACTATCGTTACCGGATGGGAGGCTTTTCGATTGAGGCCCCTTTGCCGGAGATTTAGGGACGGTGCTTACGGTATTTTGTTTTCTGAGTTGCTTTTCTTGATGGGGGGTGACTGAGATAGGGCGCGCGACCGTTTCTCTTACCATTTCCGGAATTTGTTTGGCTGATAGATGCGACAATCCGGGACCATCTATAAGTCTAGTAATTGATTCACGGTCAAGTATTGAGTTTATTGTTATGAACAAGTTGCCATATCCGTCGATATGTGGCGTCAGTCTGATCAGGCGACAAGAAACATCGTCTATAAGAACATCGTTTTCAGATGATACGGATAATTCTCCCAATAAATCTCTCCATATCATTCGTCCGTAGAATGTTGAGTTGAGTGTAATGGAATCTAAAGGTACATAAATCTCATTCTTGTTGAGCATAACACCTTTTATAGTGTCCAGAGGGAATACTATTCCGACTGCGTTTTTTAGGAGAAGCGGATGGATGTCTATTCTTCCTTTTACAGACACATCAGTAGAATTGCTGTCAATAAAGATTGTATTCGATGTCATGGACTCGAGTATATATCTTAGCGGAATGTCTTGATAAAAGAGACTCTTAACGATCAATGTATTCGCTTGAAGTAAGTCAATTTGCGTAAATATATCCCGGAGGCAGCCTAACAGTGCATGAAGAGAACAATAATTTGAAAAATAATCATCAAATAATAGTTTGCCGGTGCCGGCTTCCAAAGAGAACAGAGAGTCGCGTTCAGTTTTTGCTCTTTTGTCGGCTTTCAATAGTATTTTGAGATTATGAGGCGTCTCGTCTCCTATTGAGCGTATGCTTATTTTCGATGGCTGAGTTTTGATGTTCACGAAACAACCGTATAAAGTAATATTGTCTTCATTTATGTACATCAAGCTGACGCCACCGCTTAAGTTAAATTTATCGACTGCGGAAACAAGGTCTTTCTCTACAATAGAAACGTGTTTTGGATTTCGGATCTTGTCGGATATGTATTCTTGGAATGTTGTGTTCATGTTAACGGAGATGCTATTTCAATAGTTCTAAATCGGATTTCTGTATTTTCAGACGGGCACCACCTAAGAAATCTATGCTTACAACGAGCTCGGATGAACCGTCTGCGTACTCCATTACTGTACCGTGTAATCCCATTAGTGGTCCCCGGATAACCCTGACGGTATTCTTTACGGAGAATACTCCTGCGTCAAATGATACCGGACTATCTGATTGGCCAAGTATGAATTTCAACTTGTCGATTTCATCCATGGGGATTACGGCAGCATCCTTTTCTCCCGGACGCGATAGAATCTTTTGGACGAGGGGGTGCTTCTTAAGAGTCAAAAGTTCATTTATACTCAAATACGCGAAGACTATCAGAGGTATAACTACTACTTCAACGCTTTTTTTTCTATCACTCCATTGTCTGATCTGTTTTTGAATCGGCAGATATACTTCTATACCGGCTTTATTGAGTTCTTCAGCTGCTTTCTTTTCACTTCGGGGTCTGGTATAGACCGCTACCCAATTTTTTTGATACGCTTCGCGGTCGTCAGCCCCATTGGCTGGCGAGAAAAAAGTGTGTTTCTCAAACGAATTTCTAGATGCCATATCAAAGATAACAGTTCATTTTTTTGTAGCTATCTGTTAATAAGAGTTGCCTATTTATGGCAAAGATAACAAAAAATGTAAAAGAGAAGAACTGTTTCACAAATATTTTTAAAGAGTCTTTAATTACAAAATGTTTTAGTTGCGTTCTCTGTGCTTTTTATTGCATTAATTACCAGATTTCCAATACGTTTTAGTCTTAGTGCTGTTGTATGGTGAATCTCTGTGATAAGCTTGCCCATATTCGTGACTTTGCGTTCTAAGTCAGAAATAATTCATTACAGAGTAACACAACGTCAGGTAGAGTGGACTTAATATGTTGATAACTAATTATGTTTATCAGTGTGACCTGTGGCGAATACGAGTTTAGGCATACTTGCTGGATAGGTTTATCGTGTAGATGTTTGTTGAATGTTTCCAATCCTGAAGTCTGTGTATGAAATGTATTTGCAAACAGGAGAATGATTTTATTCTTTTAAGGCAAGCTCAAGGTTTCTTTTTGATAGGTTTCGAAGCACTGCCCCGTTGGTTTTAAATTAACGGGGCTTACCTTTTAAACCAAAACACCTTTGATTTAAAACCTATTTTTGTATTTGTATAGTGTTGCTTTTGAGTGTGTTATGGCTTTGTGCCGCCACGAATCGGTTTCATCCCGGTCTTCGCCTGCTTTGTCTGCTCTGTGGTGAAAATACTATTTCGAATAGATTTAAACTTACTCTAAAACTATTTTTTCTTTTGGTTTGTTTTATCTTTGCATAGACACACTTCACAAAAAATATGCTTGTATGCAGAGAGCCAAAAAGAATTATCTTATTTATGCGGTTATGTTGCTCCTTTTCGGGGCGCTTATTTACATGGCTATCGAGGAGGGAGATCGTTTTTCACACCATGCGGTAGCATCGTCAACTGTCGCAGAAGACACTCCTTTCACTATGTTTTGTCAGTTTGTCACCGACAACTTACATCATCCCTTGAGTATATTGCTGATACAGATCATTGCTGTCCTGCTGATGGTAAGGCTTTTCGGCTTTCTGTTCAAGCACATCGGGCAGCCCGGGGTGATTGGTGAGATTGTGGCGGGTATTGTGTTGGGGCCTTCTGTGTTAGGCTATTTTTTTCCGGATGTGTTTCAAGCCCTTTTCCCTCCCGAATCTCTTACCAATCTGGAGTTGCTGAGCCAGGTCGGACTGGTTCTTTTCATGTTCGTAATCGGGATGGAACTAGACTTTAGCGTACTCAAAAACAAGATAAACGAAACATTGGTCATCAGCCATGCGGGTATATTGGTTCCGTTCTTCCTCGGCATCGTGGCATCCTACTGGATTTATGAAGAGTATGCGGCTGCCCAGACCGCCTTTCTGCCGTTTGCTCTCTTCATCGGTATCTCAATGAGTATAACCGCTTTTCCGGTGTTGGCACGCATCATTCAGGAACGGAATATGACAAAGACTTCTTTGGGAACTTTGGCCATTGCTTCGGCTGCCAATGATGACGTCACTGCCTGGTGTCTGCTGGCTGTAGTCATCGCCATAGCCAAGGCGGGAACGTTTGCCAGTGCCCTTTACGCCATCGGGCTGACGGCTCTTTATATCATTATCATGTTTATGGTGGTACGTCCTTTCCTCAAGAAAGTGGGAGAGGTGTATGCCAATCAGGAGGTGATTAACAAAACATTTGTGGCGCTGATTCTGCTGATTCTCATCATTTCTTCCACGCTTACCGAGATTATCGGTATTCATGCCCTGTTCGGTGCTTTCATGGCAGGAGTGGTGATGCCGCCCAGCATCGGATTCCGCAAGGTGATGATGGAAAAAGTAGAAGATATTGCCCTTGTCTTTTTCCTTCCTCTTTTCTTTGCCTTTACAGGATTGCGTACCGAGATCGGATTGATCAACAGTCCGGCGCTTTGGGGTGTCTGCCTGCTGCTGATTACGGTTGCCGTAGCAGGAAAACTGGGAGGATGTGCTGTTGCCGCGCGTTTGGTAGGTGAGTCCTGGAAAGACAGTTTTACTATCGGTACGCTGATGAATACACGGGGACTGATGGAACTGGTGGCACTGAATATCGGATACGAAATGGGAGTACTTCCGCCTTCTATCTTTGTAATCCTCGTCATTATGGCATTGGTAACTACTTTTATGACGACTCCGTTGTTACACCTTGTCGAGCGGATTTTTGCCCGTCGTGAAGAACGCTTGTCGGCCAAGCTGAAGCTGGTCTTCTGTTTTGGCAGGCCGGAGTCGGGACGCAGCCTGCTTTCCATCTTTTTCTTATTGTTCGGAAAGAAGATGAAAGCTGCCCAGGTCGTTGCTGCCCATTTTACAGTGGGTACGGATCTGAACCCCCTGAATGCAGAGCAGTATGCCCGAGATAGTTTTTCCCTCGTGGACGAAAAAGCTTCCGAATTGGGACTTAGCGTTGAGAATCGTTACCGGGTAACCGATAAATTGGTACAGGATATGATCCGGTTGGCACGAAAAGAGCGTCCCGATATGTTTCTGTTGGGAGCCGGTAGCAAGTACAGGCCGGATACTGCGGGAAGCAATGGGGTGCTGTGGCTCTCTCTGTTTCGCGATAAGATAGACGATGTAATGGAGCAGGTGAAATGTCCGGTTGCTGTTTTTGTCAATCGTGGCTATAGCGGCAGCTCCCCCGTCTCTTTCGTACTGGGGGGAGTGATTGATGCTTTTTTGTTGACTTATCTTGAAAGTATGTTGGAAGGGGGAGCACAGGTTCATCTCTTCCTTTTTGATACGGATGATGAAGCTTTCCGGCAATCGACCGATCCGATCTTGGCAAAATATTCGTCTCAGATCCGGACGCAGCCTTTTAGTGGTGCTGCCAATCTGACTTCGGCAGCGAAGGATGGCTTGCTTGTGATGAGTCACTTATCTTATACGAAGCTGTCCGAAGAAGAAGAGGTGTTCCGCGATTTGCCTTCACTGTTGGTCATCCGGAGGCCTAAGAAGGGTTGAAGTTTCAAACCCGACAACTGCTGATTCGTATTGATTACTGAATTCTAACGACTAATTATTTTGAAAGATGACAATTGATAATCAAACCGGTCTGGTACTCGAAGGAGGAGGTATGCGCGGCGTATTTACCTGTGGGGTACTGGACTATCTGATGGACCATGATATTCGTTTTCCCTATACAATCGGGGTCTCTGCGGGAGCTTGCAACGGGCTTTCGTATATGTCTCGCCAGCGTGGACGGGCCAAGTACAGTAACATCGACTTGTTAGAGAAGTACCATTATATCGGATTGAAGCATTTGCTCAAGAAACGGAATATCCTGGACTTCGATCTTCTCTTTACGAAATTTCCCGAACATATTCTTCCTTACGATTATCAGGCATACTTTGATTCGCCCGAACGATATGTGATGGTGACTACCAATTGCCTGACCGGGGAAGCCGATTACTTTGAGGAAAAAAAGGATAAGAACCGTGTCATCGACATTGTCCGTGCTTCCAGCAGCCTTCCTTTCGTTTGTCCCATAGCTTATGTAGACGGTATCCCTATGCTGGATGGCGGCATTGTAGATTCAATTCCTTTGCAACGTGCCATACACGACGGATATCGGAATAATGTAGTTGTCCTCACCCGGAATCATGGTTATCGGAAAGAGAACAAAGACATCCGTATTCCTCCTTTTGTCTATCGTAAATACCCCAAGATGCGGGAAGCGTTAAGTCGGCGTTGTGCTGTGTACAATGCACAGTTAGAGATGGTAGAGCGTATGGAAGAGGAGGGGGACATCCTTGTCATCCGTCCTCAGAAGCCTGTTGTAGTGGACCGCATTGAACGTGATATTCAAAAACTGACCGATCTCTATGAGGAAGGATACGAATGTGCGAAGCGGCAGCTTGAAACCCTCTGATGACAGATCTGGTTGCTAAAGATTCAGATGACCGTAGCCACCGAAAATAAAGTTAAAACTCCGGTTAGCAAGATAACAAGTCGGTTGTAGATGCGTTTCTATATCACGTCACTATAAAATAATATATTATGGATGCTTTAAAGATGCTGATTGTTGTAACCGGAACCGATATGTATGCCGATGGTAACCTGCAAACAGGGTTATGGCTCAGTGAGTTGACCCATATCTATCATTGTGCCGAAGAGGCAGGGTATGAAATTACCGTCGCAAGCCCCAAGGGCGGCAATGTTCCTGTTGATCCGGAGAGTCTAAAACCGATGATGTTGGACAAACTTTCTAAGGATTATTGGGATGATCTTGAATTCAGGCGTGAATTGCAGCATGCAAAAAATTTAGCCGAAGTTTCCGGACAGCTATTTGACTGTGTTTATTTGGCAGGTGGTCATGGTGCGATGTATGATTTTCCTGACGATACTGTATTGCAGGCGATTATTGAAAAGCATTATGAGAGTGATAAAGCAGTAGCGGCCATCTGTCATGGTGTAAGCGGGCTTTTGAATGTTAAACTGTCCGGAGGAGAGTATCTTATCAAAGATAAAAAGATCACAGGCTTTTCTTGGTTTGAAGAAAGTTTGGCCGGGAGAAAAAAGGAAGTACCTTTCGACCTTGAGGCTGCACTCAAAAAGAGAGGAGCCGACTACGAGAAGGCATTGATTCCGATGACCTCGAAAGTAGTGGTGGACTGTAACCTGATAACGGGACAAAACCCGTTCAGTTCAAAAGAAATGGCAGAAGTTGTAATGCGGCAATTGAGTCGCGAAAAGTAATTTTGATTATTATAGGAAATGAATTTAGAAGAAGTCTTAAATTATCGTCGTTCCGTGCGGGTGTTTGATAAAACGAAGCCGTTGGACCCTGAGAAAGTGAAACATTGTCTGGAACTGGCAACATTGGCGCCTAACAGTTCAAATATGCAATTGTGGGAGTTTTATCAAGTCATACAGCCGGAATTGCTGGCAAAAATATCCAAAGCCTGCCTTGATCAGACCGCAACTTCAACGGCTTCGGAGGTTGTTGTTTTTGTTACGCGTCAGGATTTATACCGGAGCCGGGCAAAGTTCGTGCTTGATTTTGAAAGAGGAAACGTGAGACGAAACAGTCCCAAAGAACGTCAGGAAAAACGTATTAAAGACAGAGAGCTCTATTATGGAAAGCTAATGCCGTTTCTGTATGCCCGCTTTTTTAGGATACTGGGACTCCTGAGATCTGTATTGGCTAAGGCTATCGGCCTTTTCCGCCCCATTGTGCGTGAAGTTTCCGAAAGTGATATGCGTGTTGTCGTCCACAAATCTTGTGCACTGGCTGCCCAGACATTTATGATTGCCATGGCAAACGAAGGATATGATACCTGTCCTTTGGAGGGCTTTGACAGCAAACAAATGAAGAAACTATTGAAGTTGCCTCATGGGGCCGAAGTGAACATGGTGATCGCCTGTGGAATACGGGATGGAAACAAAGGAATCTGGGGTGAACGGGGCAGAGTACCGTTTGATGAAGTTTATCATAGAGTTTAATGTTGTTTGTATCCATTTAGGCCATAATACAAAATGTAAGCTTCTCCGGCGATGACCAACAGCCATGTCCAAAGCCAGTTGCCACCCATCACATCGGCAAAGATTCCTTGTAAAAGAGGGATAATGCCTCCGCCGATGACTCCCATTGTCAGCACTCCGGATGCCTTAGTGGTATATTTCCCCAGTTGGTCGGTTGCCAATGTAAAAATGGCCGGCCACATGATGGAGTGAAAAAAGCCTATCAATGTCAATATCCAAGGATTGGCCGTCAGCATAGCAAGCATGAGTAGTACGATGGCTCCGATGGAGGCTATCACCAGTTGCTTTTCGGAAGGGACCTGCTTGATAAAGGAGCCTAAGAAGCGTCCCAATAACAGCAATCCCCAATATAAGGCAGCCATGTGGGTAGCGTTTGAGGCGAACGATCCTCCGAGTTCGGATGCATACATATTGACATTAGCTCCGACGGCCACCTCGATGCCTACATAGAAGAAAATACCCCATACCCCTAATTTCAGGTTTCTAAAGGACCATACGCTTTTATCAAATTTTTCTCCCGGTGCTTGGCGTACATTGTCGATAGAAGGCATTTGTGTTTTACCAACTAAAAGAGTAATAATCAGCATGATCAGAATCAATATGATCAGTGGGATAATGAACTGCTTCGTCACGATGTCGTGCAAAGGTGTTCCGTGAAATATCAGATAACTGATTACCAACGGAGCGATAGCCATACCTATCGAGTTGCTTGTTCCGCCGATCATCTGTCGCTGCAAGGCTGTTGTTTTACCAATCCGGCAAACTGTGAGATATAGATTGAGCACTACTTGCAGGATCGTTGCGGCTACACCGATCACAAAAGAGCCGATCAGAAAAATGAAAAAGCCGACAGAAATGTGATTTCCGATGATGGAGACCTGCATGGGCGTATATATATGGAAAAGCACAGCTGCTTCGTAGATCGCCAGTCCGGCGATAAGTATCAGTAAGGCAAGATAAGATGTTTTTCGGTATCCGTATTTTTCCAGCCATCGTGTTCCGAATCCTTCGGATAGGGGATAGGCAAGAAACCATGAAAAATTCAGCATTGTCACCAATGCATTGGTGATATTACCATCGTGGGGCAGCATAGCTGTTTGTAACGGTATCTGGAATTGTTGATTGATGACGGTGAAAAGTCCCACGATAAAATACAAGATCAGCATTACCATAAATACGGTAAACACGTTTACGACTTTGGTTTGATTGCGCTTTTGGTTCATAAGAGATCATTTGGATTACATATTTGGGAAACAATCTTTCGTTTTGAAGGTTGTGTGAAAACATATTATTTACCTATATTATAATGAAATTTGAAAGAATACTTCATACAGGCGGAGGATTGAATATCACAATTAGCAGGATCTCATACACAAAATGACTTTCGAATTTCCATTTTCCACCTACCGTTTTAGAGGATATATAAGTGGCAACGGTTTGGAAAATAAACGGATGATGATCAATCTCTTATCAGTTTATTTCTCTAAAAGCATTTCTTGAGATATACCTTTTTAAAATGCTCATTAATAATCTCTTCATATGTGGCCATAATCTCACTCTTATCGTCCCATCAAGTATTGTTTCCTTCAAGTTACTATAAGAGTAACCTGTTATACGAGTTGTTATATCCTCAATATTTGTCTCAATGAAATGTTTATTATTTTTATTGCGAAAATCAATAATCTTTTTATGATCCGTTACAACGACATAGCTATATCCCTCTATTTTATGACAGATATAATCAGCTATTTCTGTGATACACAACCCCATTGCTTTACCTGCAGTCTTTACCAAAGGCTTGTCCAGAAACGGGTTGACGCAAACCTTGAAGGTATAATAATCAAAATCTTATTCCTTTTTATACCGTAATTATTTATTGTTAATATTATCTTTATAGTATTTATCAATTTCTTGTAATTGAGCCAAAGAAACCACTCGATGCTTTGTTCCAAGTTCTTTTGGCCCTATGAAGAAATTGATAATTTTATCAAAATTATCAATTTTCTTCATATCTTCCATGCTTATCCTTGCAGGTACTGCTTCTTCATTTCTACGAATATAAACCGCTCCACAAAAGGGAAAACCATCACACGTTTCGGTTATGACCCCTTTATAATCAGAACAGTTTTTCTTAATATGAAAGATAATCAGGATATATTCATCTCGTGATCGATCTGGTTTGGGGGGAAAACATAATATGATTGTACTGAGTTTACTTGGATGTTCAACGAAAAATCCTTGTTTAACCTCGTCATGCGTATCATACAATCTGACCTCTAGTTCTTTGGTTATTTCAAGTTTCAAACAGGAAAACTTAGAATCATCTTCTGATGTCCCATCCAAAAGAATCTGAAACAATTCATATTTTCCTGGCAATTCATTTACTCTTTTTTTTATATTGTTTTTTCGATCATTTATAAAATAGGGCTTTTTATCAAACCTACAAGAAGATACCTCAGATAATAGTCCAACTGGAGGAGTCGGATAATTGCAAACTGCTTTCCGCGCATTCTCTTCTGTTTCTACATTTATTCTTTGAAAAAGAATTCGACACATCGTTTCGTATTTACTACCTTCATTTCCTTCCGGACGATGCTCCTTTATCCAAATAGCACTAAATCCATTCAAAGACGACTCGGTCGGATCTCCTGCCAAAATCATCTGGGCATTTTTGTTACCATCTGAAAGACTAATAGATCGTCTTTCTGTGATTTTACCCGAATAGTGTCGATCATCTCTTATTTTTTTTCCATTTTCTTGATCCACATAATAAAACTCCGCTTCATTTTTTGAATAATTGAGTTTTAAAAAACATTTTGTCAAATTATATACTAAACTGGAATAAAAATGACCTACAAAATAGGATATATGATCTTTAGTAGTCCCCACGACTTCTACAGCGTTTTCAGTTTGGACATCTAATATCCTTTCGTAACCAGGAAATTGAAAGGCAATAATCATCGCCTTTAGTTTTCCTTCTTGAACAACTGTGCTATCACCTCTTAAAAACTTTTCCCAAGTTTCATATTCAGTTGAATTTTCCATATCTCCATATAGGAATAACTTATTGAAAAACTCAAACTGTTTATCATTCAAAAAAGTCTTAATGTTTTTTTTTACAAAATTCTTTATTTGAGACTTTGTTATCTTTCTCTCAAAGCTCAAGTCCGAATTGGTTCCCTCCTCTTTTTCTTTATATGTTTTACCCACAAGTTCATTACCATATTTACATAAAATATAAGGCCGAAGAATGGCGCAAATCTCTTCTCTGGTTTGCAAATCATATTTCATAGGGATAAATATTTGTGATTATTGAATAGTACAAAGATACTACATTCGAGAAACGACACCAAAAGTAAATATGATTTCTTTTTGAGAAAAAGTTGAGATAAAAAACGATTGGGCCCTAAATCATCTCAAAATCATTTGCAAGTAAATCTTTCTCGACTCAAAACTAGTAAAATTTTCTCATGGTCTATCTTATTGATATCTACAGAAAACGCAATAATATTGACGTATATTTGCACTATGACAAAATCAGATAGAAAAAAAAGAAGTTTTTGTTAATCTGGCTTTTTGCATTTTTTTAAATGGCCTAATATAAATTAAAAGCTTTATATACTCATAACTAATTAACGGAAAAAATTATGAAAAGTATCAACTTACAATCGCAGTTTGAATTAAACCAAATGGTAAATAATCATGTTGGTTTGTTTGCAGAATCCTCTTCATTGAGGAAATTATTCCACAGTTCCGCTGACTTCTTATTCTGTATGACTAGGATCACACGGTATGGTCCTCCTCACGAATGCTATAATATTTGTATACTTATGCATTATGCAGAATGGATACTAGATATTATAAATAAGAACATTGATATCTTACCCATTGAAGATGGCGTCACACTGACTTGTTATTCTCCCAGTCGTACAGAAATGATTTTACCATTGAAATATCCCAATGCAGTTTTGAAAAAACTAGAATTATCTGATGATGTTTTATTTTACCTTTCAGAAGGTCCAATTGAAAGAATACTATCAAATGCCTTATTAGCAACGGTATACCACTATTATTTACTATATATCAACAACCAATAATCAATGAATGCTATGAATAGAAAGTATATATCTTCTACCAGCCTTGAATTGGGGCTGGTTACATCATCAATTTTACAGTTATCCGTCAACAAGAATACTGTAAATAATGAAGAAGGTTTATGGCCTTACGAAGAAGAAGTGCAAAACATTAGTTCTGAATCAATACTTGCCAAATACAAATATTATGTAAAAGAAATTATTGAGATGACTAAGCAGACTACAATAAGAAACATTATATCAGTAGGAATGGAAGCTGAGTTAAATGACATTCTTGTTCAATCATGCAATCAAAAATGTAATATGGTTATAATTCCAAATTCTCAAAACGTTGATTTTAAACGTATCAAAAGAAACTATGATAAAACAACAGTTCATATTACAAGCCCTCATCAAGCTTGGGAGTCATTCATGGGAATTAATACATTAGTAGTTGTTCCTATCTTTAAACTTAGCGACAATACACTTTATATGTATTCTTATCCTAGGCGCTTTATGGGAAGTGACGTCAACCAATATAGCTTTAACTGCATATCATTGGAATTATTACCAATGATCTCAAATCTAGATTATAGATTTTCTCCTGTCGCACCTGAATTATGCGGGCTTTCTCATATTGAAGGTAAATATTTCACTTGTCAACTCAATTTTTAAAGCATTTAGATTATGGAAACATATACTATACTTATCATAAGCAACGCTTTGTTTGCCATTGTTTTACAGGTACTTATCCCTAGAAGACGACATACTATCCTGCTTGTCTGTGCAAGTATTGCATTAGTCCTGATTAATCAAACAGTTGACTTGACTTCTTTTTTAGGTACCCTTCCTTTTGATGTGGTTTTGCTACTCTTTGGATTGACAGTCTTTGGCGAATTTATTTTCGACTCCAATATTTTTGACTGGTTGCTAAAACAAATAGCCATTTTGTGCAAGGGCAAGCTCCACCTCATAATAATCATGTTCAACATTATTATATTTCTCGTTTCATCTATATTAAACAACTACCAAGCGCTACTGCTTATGATTCCTCCATTGATAAGCTTATTAAAACTAATTAATGGATTAAATCAGAGATACCTTGTTATCCTGTTCAGTTCTGTATTAATTATTTCAAATTTGGCTGGTTGTAGTACTCCAATAGGTGATTTTCCTGCTCTATTTTTACTTTCAAAAGGCGAAATATCTTTTGCAAGTTATTTTGCTAATACAACTCCATTTGCAGTATTGGCAGCTATAGTTATTATTATATCAGCTACCACATTCTATAACTTGAAACCAATTGATATCTCTCCTGAATCAGAGAAGCTGTCCGTTGCATACACCGTAAAAATATACAGGAATATCCAGATACACTGGGTATTACTTATACCGTCTACAGTAGTGTTCTTTCTGATGTTTATATGTTGGCTTAAAGGATTTAATCCAACAATAGTTTCATTAATAGGACTTTCCATTTTAGCGTTAATTGTTGGGTTGGGGAAATATTCGGAAAGAAAAATCACCAATGTAGATGCTTCCGTTTTCATCTATTTCATCTCTTTGTTCATCATAATTGCATCCATACAACAGACCGGAATATTAGAAAGAATAGGTGAGTTTCTTCAACTAATAAGAAATCCCTTGGCATTGATTCTTGTATTCTCCTTAACTGTAATGCTCACTACTGGATTTGTTTCGGCAGGACCGTCGACAGTAGCATTCTTCCCAATTGTAAAAGTCATACAAGACAGTTTCCCCGAGAATATGGCTATTACCTGTTTCTGTCTATCTATTTGTGCAGGTTCCTCGCTTTTCTTAACAGCAGCGACTGCCGGGCCACTGCTAACAAGACTTACAGAAAAAGAGAAATTGACAATTGAAAAAGAAGAATTTATATTTTCTTTTAAATATTATTTAATGCCAGGGGTAATAGGAGCTATCGTCATATTTTTCTCAAATATTCTCTATATATTTTTTAAAATTTAACGATTACTAAATAATAAAATCATGAAAGATTTAATACATACACTTGAAAATTTTAGCTGGATATACGAATCACTATCTGCTAAATTTAAACTGTCATTATATTTTGTTTTAGTAATAATAATGGCCGGTTCGTTCATTTCTTCTATTATTCCTACCTTGACAGGGGAAATAATAGATCAGTTGATACTTAAAAGCTCATCTATTATCAAAACTCTTATTATCATCGCCTCATTATACTTTATAGGAATAATAGTAGAGGTCATCAGAAAATATATTATTGAACGTATCGGAACTCAAACACAAAAAAACTTAATTGTAAATGCATCCGGACATATAATAAAACTGGATTTGAATTGGTTAAAAAGCAAACGTAGTGGTGGTCTTAATGGCAGATTACAAAGAGCTGTAAGAGACACGGTAAAGTTACTAAAGCTTATAGTTATGGATTTCTTACCTGGCATATTACAAATGACATTTGCTATTATTATTGCTTTGACCCAGAATCTTTATATTGGTTGTTTGTTATTGTTAGTAGTACTGGTTGGATTATATATTGTAATTAGACAAATTCGTTCACAAAAAGGGATACGCATTTCTTTACTAAAGGCCAGCGAAGAAAACGATGCCAATATCGTTGAACTACTTAGCGGCATAGAAGCTGTTAGGGTTGCTAATGAAGAATGCAAACAAATTATTCGGATTAACAACGTAAATGAAGACTTGAGATTAAAGGAAATGCACCATCATATAAAGATGATGTTTTTCGATAGTCTTAAAAATGCAAACATTATTTTGGGGAATCTCATTATCTTATTAATCGGTATCTATTTAGTAATTTCAGGAACCATTAGCCCCGGTGAAATTGTTACTTTCAACCTGCTTTTTAATAATGTAGTGATTCCTCTTCAAAACATTCATCGATTTATAGACGAAGCACACGAAGCAAGTTTAAGAACTGACGATTTGAGAGAAATAATGTCTGAACCTTTAGATAAATCATATCTTACAGACAACTCCATTATGATCACCAAAAAATGTTGTCCGCATGTTATTGAAGTTAAGAATCTATCTTACGGATATAAAGAAAATACAATTTTTCGCAATGTATCTATTTCTTTGGAAAAAGGAAAATATTACGGGGTTATTGGCAATACCGGTTGTGGTAAATCTACACTTTTAAAACTGCTGATGAGGTTAATGCCAGTTAATGATGGGAAAATTATCTTTTTAGGAGAAGACATTAATACAGTATCAAGAAAAGAATTGTCTAATAAAATAATATTTATGCCTCAGACGCCTTATATATTTAGTGCTTCAATAAGAGAAAATTTGTTATTCGGCTGTCAACATGGGGGCTCTGATGAAATTCTTTGGTGGGCACTTGAGAAAGTTTGTTTAAAAGATTATGTAGCTGGGCTTGAAAAGAAATTAGATTATAGTATAAATGAAATGGGAAACAATCTTTCAGGAGGCCAAAAACAACGAATAGCTTTGGCTCGGGTATTTATCCAGATAATGCAAAAAGAAGATGATCACATTGTTATATTAGACGAGTCAACCTCGGCGTTAGATGTGGATACAGAAAGAATTATTATAAACAATCTTCTTGAACTTAAAAAACAAAATGAAACCATTATTGCAATTGCACATAGATTCTGTACACTTGAAAAAACTGATGAAATAATTGAAATGAAAAATACATCAACTTATAATATAATATCTTATACAGAACTGATTAATAGAAGAACATGAACAATAAGTAGAAGGTTTACTTCTTATGTTTGAAGTATGTAAAATATGCTTGTAATTCATATAGTCAAGTGTTTCGTATACCATATATAATGGGAAGTGTAACCAACATCCTTCATATGATGGGTAACAAGACCAATTACTTTTTCTTTTAAATGTAGTATATCAATAGCATATTAATATTAGCGATGTGGATAATATGCAAAAATAATCAAAATTTATCATGATATTGTTTAAGCCTTGCAGCACGTTTGATGTCGCTTACAATATCTATAAATTTGATAGCGAGCTTCGTAAGCTGATTATTACAGAATTGGAAAAGATAGAAGTGGCTGTACGCACACAGACCGCCTATATACTTTCTTCACAATGGGACGGATATTGGTTTACCGATACTTTCCATTTTAACAATTCGGTACGTCATGCCAGAATATTGTCAAAGATAGATGAAGAGTATCAGCTCAGTGACGAGGAATTTGTTAAGGCTTTCAAATTCAAGTATTCCGATCCTTTTCTGCCAAGTTGGATAACGATGGAGATGAGTTCTTTAGACACATTGTCAATTCTATACAATAATCTGCTTCCTGGAAGGGTGAAGTGGAGCATTGCGGCTTATTTCGGACTGCCCGACACAGTTTTCGCTTCATGGCTGCATAGTATTGTTTATATCCGTAACATTTATATTATCTGGAAGCTAAATTTATTAGTCATCTTTTTCTTAGCTAAGACCACTTTTCTTTCATGTAAACCGACATTATGGAGCACATTTCCTATGGCATAGCTTGGCAAGTTGTTTGATAAATTATGGAACCCTCCTGCACATATGCTTAACTTTACCATGTGTTTTTACTTTAGATTACCCCATTTGCTCCGTTAAGTCGTTTCTTGGGTGATGTTTAAAGATATAAAAAGGCAACCAACTCGTTATGAATTAGTCTCCTTATATCTTTCAAAAAACATGCACTCATTATAGGATAAAAATCATGATCAATACAATAAATAAGACCCAATATAGTATAGTTACTTTATTGAACCAAATATTCCACTTTTTCTTCGCTTTTTCTTTTCCATCCTCTGTTCTTGTATCTTCTGTGACTATCTCCTTTTGAGGAAACACGTGATTCAACATCAGCACAAAAATACCCAGACAGAAAGTTATACTAAATATAACCTTAAGATAATCAATGGGATTCTTCGAAGCGCCTAACGCACCGATAGAGGTAGTAGCTAATGCTAAAAAGGCAGCAAAAATGCCCAACGTTTGCACCATATTCCTCTTGGTTTCTTCTGCCTTTTCATTAAATTCTTTAAACAGTTCATCGAATTTCTTCTCTTGTAGTTTGTTTTTATTCTCATAATGACTGAAATACAAGGAATAGAAACGTGCAATATAGTTGTTTTTTAGGAATTTGAAGTTCTCAAATTTATTTTTAAGTTCTTCTTTCCCAACCGGTCTCAACCAGGTAGAAGCTATAAAAATAGTTTCTTTGTTAAGCTTGGAAGTAAATAAATCGGCCTTCAAATTTTCTATTACGTTTGGTTGGACAACCTCCACATAATCACCTTCTTTTTCTATAATATCTTTAGTATGATACTCTTGCCTGGTTATGGATAAAAATCTATTATCAGATGTATCTTTCCACGTAAAATTGAAAAAGCAATCTTGATATAGAGAGGCAAAATTCATACAATAGGTATTATTTTCTATGCTTTTTAACAGTCGTGAGAAAATATGCAGCAATGCTTCTATTTCCATACGGAGAGTAAAGCCGAAGCTATTATAGTTGTTTTTATCACAAAGTGTATTCAAAGCATTCAACACAAAATCTGTATGCTTTATAATGAATGAACAAGAATAGACTTCAATGTCAGTTTTGAGTAGCATATTCAACTCACGTAGATATTCAAATTTTGCATCAAGAGAAGCATTCTTCAGTCCTTCAAGTCGTTTTATATATTTTCCGTATTTAACAAATTGCACTTTTGCATGTTGTGCAATTTTGCGATTATAGGAAGATATATCCTTATAATCGATTGGTATGTCTTCTTTTTGTGCCTTGTAGGCCAAAGGTATCTGTTCAAAATGCTTCGCAATCTTTTCAGCCTCTTTGTGATAGATCACTTTGCAAAAATGTCTTTCATACCCCCTTAACGTTGGCTCGTTATCCAAATATACTTTCTCTTTCTTTAATAGCTGATTATATACACGTGCCTCTTTAAGTAGGTCATTGGAAGCGGTGTCGCAATACTTGTTCAAAAGCATATTAACATCCAGCGTATCTCTTTTCGTAAAGGTATCACAATCCTTTTTCGAATACAGTTCGTCCACCCTAAAATTTATAGTATTATGCCCGCCTATAAATGTGTAATCATCTAATAAATTAGATTTATCGCTATTGATAGTCTTATATATTAGAAAATCGTTTTTAAAATCCACCAACTGCAATACGTGCAAAAAGTTGGTTCTTATGTTCTTGTCGATCAAATTCAACGGCAATTTGGAATCATTATCAAAAAAAGAATACACTTGTTTGATAATAGTCCGTAGGGTAAGCAATGTTTCAAGTTCTTTTTTCCCGATGATAAAATTATGGTCGATATAAGTCATTTCCAAAATATATAGAAAAAGATATGGATAAATAGAACTTATCTCCAGCAGTATGGCCAAATCATCAGGTTCATAAGTCAGTTTACCAATCCCCATTTGATATTTACTCATTTCATCTGCCGCTTCTTCCACTTTCATCAGATGGAGTGTTGCATTGTTTTTATAGTCTATTACATTATCTATTTTCCTATTAAATTTGAAATATAGATCGCATAAGTTTTCAATATTTCTCAAGTAATAATTAGCATCGCTTCTCGCTATAAACATCAGGACAATCTTATCCTTGTGCATTTTATAATTATTCCTTATATGTTGTCTTAGTGGGTCAATTCTTTTATTACTGAGATAATCATCATAAAGATATTCAGCTTTTAAAACGGAAAGGCTGAATAATGTAAATATATTCAATGATTGATTGGCAAAGATAGGACAGGTATACTCAGTATCCATCCAGACAAAAAGGGTTGCCCACAAAGCATCTCCTTTTAATTTTTCACTATCTTCATCAATTAAAAGATAAAATTTAGTAATGTTCTGTTCTAAATATTCCAACAAACTGTTTTCATCACTTTTTTTCAAAAAGTGAAGTTCTCCCAGTTCTTTTTTAATCTCATCATCATCCTCTTTCATTGAAACTTCTAACAAATACAGAATATGCTCTTTAAAAGCCTTTTCAACCTGTGTTAGAAATTTTGATGTAAAATGTCCTTTGGGGTCTTTTCCTGCATTAAGAATAAGCTGGACTGGAGAGAAAATGGCATTTTTTGCCTCATTGGTGTATAAGCTCTTTTCAATCTGATCAAAAGGAGTTTTGCAATTGTGTGTATCCATAGTATAAACCCCTGCCTAAGGCAGGGGTCATAAAAATTAAAACTTTACCCCTTTTATCTAGGAGTAATTATTCTATTCTCTTGTAGGGCTCTTATCTGCCTTATCGCTTTCTTGTTAGCCTTAGCATTATATTGAATCTCTCTACTAACAATTCTCCCCTCACCTTGAATGCAATTAACAGGAGAAAATGCGACTTGATTATCATTACGACAGATGATTGCTTTTTCTGTCCCAGGTTTGACAATACTTACTGGAATGCTTCTTTTAACACTCATGTTACTACATCTATATTTTATGGTGTTAAAGGTATAAAAAAATGGCTTGTTATGCCTATATCACCACCCCAAAAAAACATTGATTTAAATATGATTAACATTATCGTTCTCAATAAATTCTTTTCATAGTAAAAAATAGTTTCACAAAAATGATTTTAATTGGGGTTTAACAAGCTTTTACTCATGTGTCTTTCTTTAACAATACTTCGGTGAAAATTTACCGAAGTATTGTCTTTAAAGAAAAAGGTATTAAAGATTTTTAATGAATAATCGTAAAAAATAGGTTGTGACAATTTTTAAGCGAACCGTTTCTCTCATATCTATAAAAGCAGGTGTCTGAATAGGGATTTGGGTAGCCATTGAAAGTAGCATCGGTATCTATACTTACCGATTGTTATTATGTAAGCAATATCTCGAAATCTATATTAAAAAGTGGGAAAAAGTGATCTTGGGATAACTCTCTGTTTTCAAAAAAATAGTGAAACAGGAGTGGATCGGCAAGCGAAATGCAAATATTGAGCCTGTTTATACCATGAAATCCGGAAGTCGGCAACAGGAAGTTAACATCGTAAAAACAAAGAACTAACTTCTTGGCAAGAGAAAGTTAATATCCTGAAAGCAGGAAGTTAACTTCCTGCTTTCAGGATATTAACTTTTAGAAAAAAAAGCAAGGTCAGGTCGTAGAAAAAACAATAAATAGAATGAAAAAAAGGGTATTTCTTTCTGGAATCCAATCACAAACGGGTAGCATGCGAATAGCACTTTGAAGTTATTCAGGTACTTCAGACTTCGATTTTGTTACGACATCCGTCAACAATCCTTTATTATGATCAAAATATCCTCTAAATACAAGATGCGTGAATTGTACTATCGCAAAATCTACACGTTTTTATCCTATCTGTTCCCTTTAGGCTATAAAAAAGCGCTTCTCCGCATTTTTAAAATACAAAATGACAGACTGTAAGTGAGCGTGAAAAGCAAGTTGTATCAGCACTTTCTTGTACGTTAGTAGATTAGAGTAGATGGAACTGAGAAAAAGGCAGGTGGAAGATGGGAGGATGGAGCTGCCTGATATATATATGGTATACCTTATTATATGTAAATGCAGTTGTGTTTCTTTTTCTTTTTATCCGGGAGCTTTTTTACGATTATATTCGCGTAAGTGTTTTTGGGGGTTGCGTGTTGAAGGCGCATGAAGAAGAAGTTTGAATGTGGCTTGTATGATAAAATCCCATTAAAATTCAACCTTATTGAAAAATTAGAATTTTTTTTCTCTTAACTCTTGCTTAGTATAATTATAATATCTACATTTGCTTCGAACAATTAAATATACCCAATTATTAAAGGGATCTTTAAAAAGTATGTTAACCATTGGCAGTTGGCAAATATAGCCAATTTTGATAGAATAGAGAAGGATTAAGGTATTACACTAATATTGAATTACTTATATTATTAACACTAAAAAATTGAGATTATGAAAAAGAAACTCATGATGGTAGCAGTGCTTCTGGGTGCTTTGTCACTGGGAGCTTGCGTAGACAATGACGAATCGGCATCGGTAGAAGCTGTACGTAATGCGAAAGCTGAACAACTGAAGGGTGCTGCTGCATTGGCTAATGCACAGGCTGGTGTTCAGGATGCCCAAAAACGATTAGCAGAGGCACAAGCTGAGGCTAAAGAATTTGAAAATCAAAAAGATCAAGAAGACTATGAACGTAACAAAGAAAAGTTGATAGCTCAGGCGAATGCTGATTTATGGGCTGCTAAGGCTAATGAAGAAAGAGCAAAACAAGACTTCTTGAATGTTGCGGATGAACAATTGAAGCAGTTATACAGTGAGTATCAAATTTACTCTTCTCAGTTGAACGGTCTACAGGAAACAAGAGATCAAAATGCAGTTGCTCTAGCTAATTATAAAGCCGGTCTTATATCTTATAAGGAAGTAGTTGAAAAGCAGAAAGCTATCAAATTAGCTAGTATAGCTCAGAATGATGCCAAGATTGCTGCTTATACTAAGTATGATGGCTTGGATAAAGCTGATTTGCAAAATAAAGTAGTTGAGGCACTGCAGGTTAAAAATAACACAATAAAAGCAACAACAGCTGCTGCTCAAGCTAAAATTCCTGCTAGGAATGCATATCAGGATGTTATTGCAGATTTTACAAGTGATGAATCTTCTTTGAAGACTGTGGTTGCTGCTCGTACCATAATAGATCGATTGCTGAATTTTGGTGTTAGCGCTCCTATTGAAGGCTGTGAATATGATTATATAGATAATACTGGTGTATATTATTATTCAGGTATGTTGTCTGTTGGTAATGGAGAATATATTCAGCCAATCGAAACAAGTTCAAAAGAGATAGCAGAAAATTTATTTGTCACTTATTATAGTTGGAAGTCTGAATATGCTAAAGAAGAGGCAACTCAATCTTTCAATAATCAATATGCTGCTGCCGTTAAATTATTAGGTAAATCAGATGACAAGGCTGATGCAGGAACTAAGTATGCTGCTCTGACTGCTGCAAATGAAGAATTGAAAGCTGCCGGCGAGGATCAAGCAAAAATTGATGTTGCTAACATTAGTATTGCTAAAGCTAAGGATGCTATTAAAGAACAGAATAAAGTTATTGCTGATCTTAAAGAGATGACAGAGTTGATTGCTTCAATGTCGGGAGCAGATGTTGCTGCTTATGATAAAGCTATTGAGGCTTTGAAAACAAATGAAACAGTTTTGGCTTATGTAGCTGCATGCGATGCGTATGACGATGCGTATGAAGCTTACGAGGTAGCTGATGCAAATTATTCTGCTTTATTTAATTTGGCCAATAATTATGGAGTGGATGCCAAGGCTGAAATTCGGACTTTAGAAGCTAACAATGCGACTTTAAATAAAGAAATTGCAGACTTAGATTCTACTTATGGTGTTTTGGATCGTGAACAACAAATTGCACGTCTTGAGGTTTCTGTAGCTAATCTTACAGCACAGATTGATGCTATTCAGAAATGTATGGATGTAATTATGGATCAGATTAATGCTTTAATAGCAGAATAATCGCCAATAGTAACGGCAAAAGACAACAAATTAAAAAAAGTATCGTATGAAAATAAAAAGACTTTTAGTGTTG
>OOAF01000075.1_pt1 | contig 132781 bp, 121 predicted proteins | sample 1671251 | NCBI WGS metagenome assembly OOAF01 (sample SAMN06348137, study PRJEB24527) | human gut metagenome | biome: human gut; feature: ankylosing spondylitis patient; material: feces | host: Homo sapiens | place: China | collected 2015-10 | reverse complement strand
ATCTATATTTATTTGGAACTTGTTTTCATTTTATATATGTCTTTATGATTATTGGAAAATAACGAGGTACTTGTACGGAATGATCTGACCCAGCTCTTACCCGGTCACAACTATACGGAGCTGGAACATCATTGGGATCTGGCATATGGATATTACGACTTCTGGAAAACATTGGCTCAGTCCGATGGCTTACCGGCCTTAAAAGATTGTCATCTGCGTATCTCCCGCTCCTTTGTCAAAGGGCGCGCTTTGATGACGACTTCCCAATATGATGAAATGCGGTTGCAAGCTGATACCATCAGGCAAGAACTGTCACGTGTAGTTGCGGTAAGGGCTATGCATCTGCTGGTCGGTCCGAATACATTGGCCAACTTAAAGGAAAATCCCAGGAGGGCGTTCCGTCTTCTTTCTCAGGCTTACGGCTTGATCTATGCTGCACAGTTTGCACGCAATATGCAAGGAAAATCATTTCTAACAAACGAAGAAACCGGGATTTTGTTGCATGAATTGGAGAAAGGGGATGGTTTATGGGATAAAGAACGCTTGTTAGGGAGAGAGCAGACCGAGGGAGCGTTATACAATCTGGCGGTGCGTATTGGAGAGAAGTTTGATGTTTCACCGGAGGATATTAAAAAATAAGAGATGAGAAAGATACATAAATTGCTTTTACCGGCAATCATATTCATGATGGCAATAATTCAGGTTAAAGCTCAAGGTACAGCAGGTATCGATGTGATTCCTAACGGAGGGTTTGAAAAGTGGCAAGATACGGGACAGCCTACCGGTTGGCGTATAGTAAGTAGCTTAAATCCGGAGCGGGTACAGGAAAGACGTCCGGAGAGTACAGGTGTGTATGCACTTAAAATATGGCTTAACGGAGGATCTGTTTTCTTGGCTCAACCCGTATCGGTAAAAGCAGGAAAACAATATACACTCTCTTTTTGGAACAAAGGAAGTGTGGGAAATCGTGAAATAGTAGTAACTCTGTTTTGGTATGATAACGGGAGTATAAAAAGCAGAGAAAAAATACTTTCGATAAGAACGGTTAAAGATGAGTGGAGAAGAGTGGAAAGTACTGTAACAATACCGGAGAATATCTATAGTATGGGGATGGGGATAAGGACACAGAGCTATCAGGGCTATATGCTGTTCGATGATATGTCAATGGTACTCAAAGAGAGCGGGCCGGACATATCTCCCGTTCCGGAAGCTCCCGATAATTTAAGAATGAAAGCATATCAGAATGAAATGGAGATTTCCTGGAACAAGGTAGCGGACGAAACCATTAAATGGGAAGTCGTGTTTGATGACCAAGTCGAAACAATCACGTCCGGAAACTCATATGTAAAGACAAAGCTCAAACCGGGAAGTACCCATCATATTAAAGTAAGAGCGGTAAAGGGTAAGGAGTTCTCGCCATATGCCGAACGAAGAGGTGCGACAGAAAGAATGCGTGAAGCGGAAAATTCCGAAGATCGTATTCCTTATTTGCGTACCATCCTTCCTGACGGGAGTTGCGAGGGACGTTTTTTGAAACTTTATTATAATGAACTGGCCAATCCGAACGCCAAGGTATCTTATAAATTGGACGGAGTAACTATTGAACCCAAAGATAATACTTTAGAGTTTCCGGAGTTCGAAGGATTTTATAAACGATTTCGCCTGGAAGTTTATATTGATGAGGGAGAAGGTCGTGAATGGGAGATTCTGTATCCTCATTTGGGCGTAAAAAGAAATGAAAAATAGAAATTGAATTAAACAGGAAACAAGCCAATGATAAAGACTGTAATAACCCAATTGTATATTGCTTTTTGTCTTATTTGCTTTTTTGCATGTGAAAAACAAAAAGAAGAATTTCCCGATATCCGTATAGGAAAAGAAGGAGTCGTTGATGAGTTGTCGTTGAATAAACAGACAGAGAAAAGACTTCTTTTGTCAGGTGGAAACGGGAAATATATAGTTAATGTGGAGAACGCACAAATAGCCACTGCTGATATAAGTATGGATACCCTTAAAGTAAAAGGTTGGTTGGAAGGTGAAACGTTTGCTACCATCATTTCTCATGATAAGCGCATAAGGTTGAAAATCAACGTAGTCTTTCCGGAGCTCGGAATAAGTCATTCCGTAGTGCAGCTTCTTCCCCGATTTAGAAGTAAATTCATAAGTATTTCCGGAGGAGGAGAATTGACTAAGCTGGAAGAGGACGATCCCGCAGATATTATGGATATGAAATGGGACGGTTCTACGGGGATGCTGGAGATATATCCCAAATATGAGGGAGAAGCCCGGGTTATCGCTATTTCAGAAGACGCAAAAGAGAAGAAGGTTATTCATGTTAAAGTGAGACCGGAAGGAAAACTGGAAATTCCGGGGTGGTATAGCACCAACTCAAGTTCATACTATCTGATCCAAAATAATAACATGGTAGTCAAAAGAAAAGGAGTAGGTACATGGATTGTAAACAGTGCCCGCCCTTATGGTGGGGGAGTGATGTATAATAGTTCTTATATAAAAATAGCTCCTATCATGAATCCCGTACAGGGTGACTCTATCGATTTAAATATACTTCGCCATGGATCCTTGAAACCGCAGATAACAGAAGGTATACATAGGCTGTATGTAGAAGAAGTGCGTGAGTCGGAAGTCATGTTACGGGGAAGAGGTTTCAAATTTTTGCTCCCTTATGAAAAGTGAAATATTTGTGCGATTTGTGTCTTGTATCGCAAAAGAAGTAAGCTGTCTGAAGGACATGATATTAAAAAAAATAAACGATAAGGGAGCTTTGTTATTTGCTCTGTTTATTTTATTGGCAGGAGGTAGCAGAGCAAGACAACATAGGAAAGATGATCATGTCATTCGTGGTAAGCAGGTTGCTGTTTTTGGACGTAATATATTTACTATCAGAAATTTATCTTTTGAGCCTAGCCTAGATATTCCTACTCCTGAAAATTATGTATTAGGTTCTGGAGATGAATTGATAATAGACATATGGGGCGCTTCTGAAAATACAGTCAGGGAAATAATTTCTCCTGAAGGTACTATTCATGTGGCAGGTATAGGTCCCATTTTCCTGAGTGGAATGAATATACAGGATGCCGAACGAAGTTTGAGGCGTGAGTTTAGTAAGATTTATGCTGCTATTCCTCAAAAAACGGTCCATATAGAGTTATCGTTGGGGAGAATCCGTACCATCATGATCAATGTCATGGGTGAAGTAAAAGTACCCGGTATTTATCGGTTGTCGGCATTTGCATCGGTATTTCATGCTTTGTATCGTGCCGGTGGAATCAGTGATATCGGAAGCCTGCGTGATATTCGTGTTGTGAGAGATGGAAAGGAGATCGCCCGTGTCGATGTATATGATTATATTATGAAAGGTAAATTGACGGATAATATCCGTTTATCGGAAGGCGATGTCATTTTAGTTCCTCCTTATCAGAATCTGGTAAGTATTTCCGGAAAGGTAAAACGTCCGATGAAGTATGAAATGAAAAGTGGGGAAACCGTAGCTACTTTGTTGAGTTATGCGGGAGGTTTTACGGGAGATGCTTATCGGAGTGCCATACGTTTGTTTCGTATGGGCGAAAAAGCAAAACAGGTATACAATGTGGCGCAGGACGATTATCAGTCTTATCTTCTGGCCGATGGTGATAAATTATCCGTTGAAGCGGTATTGGAACGTTTCTCAAACAAGGTCGAAATTCGTGGCGCTGTATATCGTGCGGGCATATATCAATTGGAGGATAGTGTAACAGGAACTGTCAGGCAGTTGATTAGCAAAGCGGAAGGACTTCGGGGAGACGCTTTTCTTAACAGGGCTTTGTTGAGACGCCAACAGGAAGATCTGACACATGAAATGATTCCTGTCGATTTGAAAAAAATGATGGATGACACATCCGCCGACCTATGTTTGCAGAAGAATGATGTCCTCTACATTCCCAGTGTGAAAGATATTGAGAAAGAAGGAACTTTGTCCATTTATGGTGATGTAAGGGTACCGGGTGAGTTTCCTTATGTTAAAAATACGACTATACAGGATTTGATTGTAAAAGCGGGAGGATTGCCGGAATCTGCTTCTATGGTCCGGATCGATGTGTCGCGTCGAATCAAAGATCCTGGAAGTATACTATCCTCCAATGTTATTGGAAAGAGTTTTACGGTTGAGCTTGCAAACGGATTGTTGATAGGGGAGGATAAAGGATTTGAACTGGAACCTTATGATATCGTTTTCGTTCGTCGAAGTCCGGGGTATCGCAAACAGGCCAATGTAACAGTTGAAGGAGAAGTGGCTTTCACCGGTAATTACGCATTAACCAAAAGCAATGAAAGGCTGAGTAGTCTGATAGCAAGAGCCGGAGGATTATCGAAAGAAGCTTATGTGAGAGGAGCACGTCTGATACGTAGAATGACAGCGGATGAGATAAGGCGGAAACAGGATGTAGTACGTTTGTTGGTCAAGGGGAGTGAAGAAAATTCTATATCTCCGGTCGCTTTGGAAACCGGTTCTACTTATCCGGTAGGCATAGAACTCGAGAAAGCGTTAATAAATCCGGGTTCTGACGAAGATATGGTCTTGCGTGAAGGAGATGTACTATTTATTCCCAAATATGTCAGTACGGTAACAATCAGTGGGGCCGTGATGTATCCTAATACAATACTTTATCAAAAGGGGAGTAATCTTGACTATTACATTGAACAGGCCGGCGGCTTCGGAAACCGGGCACTGAAGCGACATATTTATGTAATATATATGAATGGAATGGTGTCTCGTCTGAGAAAGAGTGCGGTTTGTGCAATTGAACCAGGATGTGAAATAATAGTACCAAGCAAAGAAAATAGGAAAAAGACTGTGCCGAGGGACGTTGCAGGAATGAATACTTCTATTGCCTCTATCGCTGCAATGGTGGCTGCCATGGTCGGTATGATAAAGTAATATAATCATAATAAAAAGTAATCTTGTGGTTTAACGTTACATTATGGCCGAATTAGACTATTTTAATCGTGAAAAATTAGTATAATGCGATAAGAGAATTTGCTGATAGTATCAATAAATAAACTTAATTCAAGGCAGAATCAAGGAGAACGATCTCTATCTCCGTGTAACTGGGGATTTCTCTCCAGATTTCACTCGTATATAAGAAAGGTTATTTCGACCTTCGAAAAAGTATCATTCATCTACATTCCCCAAAGTGAATATAGAAAGAGAATATCTTTGCTTTCCGTTAAGAATTAGGTAGGATTTAAATACTAATTAAATTAAAAACTAAAAATGAAAAGAATTTCAGCTATTTTGCTATTCGTATTTGTTTGTAACATTGCATTTGCTCAAACCGGTGAAAACAAAAAATCATCCTTTCAGGTAAGTTTTATTTCGCCAATCGGCACTAACGGAAGATATTCGACAGAATATACGAATGACTATTCACTCAATTTGTTGGTAGGTATATCCAAAGATGAAAGGCGATTTACGCTTGGAGGTCTTTCGAATATTATTCTTAGTGATGCAAAAGGTGTTCAAGTTGCAGGGTTATCCAACTATGTCGGCAACAGTGGAGAGGGGATGCAATGGGCAGGTTTGGCGAACATAAATAAAGAGCGGTTCAATGGTCTTCAGGTAGCCGGATTAGTTAATACAGCCACAAATGTACGGGGTGTCCAAATTGGCGGATTAGTTAACGTAGCCAATGATGTAAAAGGAGTTCAATTTGCCGGACTTGTCAATATTGCTAAAAACAGCGATGTCCCCATTGGACTAATCAACATCATTAAAAATGGAGAGATGGGGATCGCTGTTATTTATGACGGTATAGGAAACACTGTGGCATCATTCCGTTCAGGAGGAAAATATACCTACGGTATCTTGGGTATAGGATATAACCACAATATGAAGAAAAACGGATTGGTTGCCGAAGCCGGATTGGGGGCACACATACCTGTTATGAAGTGGTTTAGAATCAATAATGAACTTAAAGTGTCCAGTACCGGATGTGATTCGAACGATCCTGTTTATAATGCCGGATATTTACTTCTGCCTGCTTTTAGAATCGGACGACATTTTGAATTATTCGGTGGGGTAAGTATCAACTATATGGAGACGAAAAGCAGGAATGCCGAAAACGTATTTCCGGATCATTCGCTATGGAAAGGAGATAACTCTAAGAAGTTTCAACAAGTATATATCAGTTATCAGGTGGGTGCACAATTCATATTATAATGACTCTCGCAGTAGATTGTGTGTTACTGCAACAAGATATCAGTTAACTGATATCTTGTTGCAGACGAGGTTTGAAATTGAAAAAATGAATTTTATTGAAAGGTCTTTATTCAAGAAGCTAGTGAGGACAAATTCCTATCTTTCGAGACTGAGATATGATGCGATGAGAGAATTTGCAACTCAGATAAAAGATAGCTGTTTATGGTAACCTCTTTCATTATCTATTGAGTATTTTTGCACTTAAATAACGGGAAGTTTATGAAAAATAATACTGAAATAAAATATTGTCAAACTTGTGGAATACCCTTGGATATAGATTATGCCAGTCTTACGGGAGGCCGGAATGAAGAATATTGCGACTACTGTCTGAAAAATGGGGTTAAGTTATATGACTTCTCAATGGACTATCTCATCTACCTTTGGGGACTTTTCCCTGAAGAATATTATAGAGAGGTCGGGATAAGCTATACTTCATCGGAATTGAGGGAAATTATGTCCAAACGATTGCCGAAAATTAAAAGATGGAAGCAAAAAATCAATACAGCCCATGTGCAGTACGAATTAATTATGAAAGTTCAGGAATACATAAACTGCCATTTGTTTGACGAACTTAATTCTGAGGAACTATCCCAAGTTGCAGGTATGTCTAAATTTCATTTTTGCAGACTTTTCAAAGCTGTCTGCGGAGAGAGTCTTGGAAAGTATGTCCTACGGCTAAGATTGGAGCACATTGCATTTAAGTTAATATCAACAGACATAAGTGTTCCTGGGCTTCTCAGTCAAATACATTATCAAAATAAGCATACGCTTTCAAGAGCATTCAAAAGGTATTTTAATTGTTCTATACCTGAATTTCGCAAGAAACATTTCTATGCTTGCCCTGAAGGAAAGAATCCTGTACAGGTTGAGTTGAGTCTTGAGAAAGTACCCAACATACGCATTGCATATTTGAAGTTAGAAAAGACAAATGACATCAATCATAGTTTTTCTGTCTTATGGAAGCAGTTATTACAATTCTCTGAGAATTATGAATTGTCATCAAAAGGATGCAAATACGTTAGCCTGACTCTTGATCATCCTTTTATTACGCTTGAAGAGCACAGTCGTTTTATGGTTGGGATAACTTTACCACCATCATTTAAGGTTCCTAAAGGTTTTGGCATTTACGAAATTCCTGCGGGAGAATATGCAATCTTTCGTTTCAATGGATTGTACCATGAACTAAATAGGGCGTATCGACATATCTACCTTGACTGGTTACCGGTCAGTGACTATACTTTGCGGGAGCCATTCACTTTTGAAACTTATGTCAATACACCTGAAAAAACTCCGGCTTTGGAGCTGATAACAGATATTTACATTCCTATAATAAAGAAAGAAAAATGAAATACTTGAATCAAGAAATAGAAAACGAATTAAAAAAAAAGAAGATAATATGAATTACAGAGATAAAGCGATACATTGTGTCAAGGATACGATATTGCCAATGCAAAAAAAGCAATTTGAAGAATGTGGCCGTTGTTTGGACGAACAGTATAAACGATACGGAAATACAGAATGGCTATCCGCAAAGACAATTGAAGAAGGACACGTTTATGAAATTGGTTACCCTGCGTGTGTCTGTCCGGACGTGGCGAGCGGAAATGTAAAAGACGTGTCACATTGCGAATGTTCACGCCAGAGCATATTGTATATTATCGGGAATTTGTTGCCCGATAAAAATATCAATGTGGAAATAATCGAAACCGTTTTGGGCGGCGCAGAAAAATGCCGTTTCAAGGTAACTGTGGAGTGAGACATACACAAATATAGTATGGCTAAAATAATATCTGAATTATACATAACTTACGCCATTTACTTTATCCTGTAGCTGAAAATGGACATCGCTTTTGCACGGATAACGGGAGTCGTGTATAGCATTTTTATCTTAATCTTCTGTTATGAGTATATGAAGAAAGAAAGGTGGATTCAGAAGAAAATTTAAATTAATTCTGTATGGTTCGGTGGGGCGAGTATTATGGCTATTGACAGTAACAACAATATAATATATGATTTCTTGACTGAGCCTAAGTTCAGGCTAAGGCGAAGTGCGCTTTTTATTGCTTTGCTTATTGGCTGTTCGTTTGGACATATATTTCTTATACTTGAGAAATGGATTGAATCGTTCGGATATTTTGTATATATAGTCGGTGCTGCGATAACGGCACTTTATATTCTACTTCTTTATTTTAATATTACCTATTTAGTGCCTCACCTTTTGCTTCGTAGCAAATATGTTGAATATTTCATCCTTCTATTGATAGGAACGATTGTCATCATTTTGTGTGTTAATTTGTTTGTAAGATATTTAGTCATAATACCTTATGGGGTAACAAGCTCATTCACCGCTATTCGTTTATCGGACATGCTTTCTAGTCTTATCATTACTGTGATTTGTGTGACAAGCAGTTTAATTCCAACACTGATAAAGCAGTGGCTTATTGACACCCGAAACATCGGTAATCTGGAAAACAGACGATTGAAAAGCACAATTGACGAATTTAAGCACCACATCAATACAGAGCTGCTATACGACACTATCGGACGCGCCTCTGAAGAGGTAAAGACAGATCCCGACAAAGCATCGTATATGATTATATCATTGAGTGAGTTACTTCGTTATGAACTGTATGAGTGCCAAAGAACACAGGTCATATTTTACTCAGACATCGAATTTATCCGCAATTATCTGATGTTGCTACAGCAAGTGTCTGCGTCGTTTGTTTATTCCGTATCGGTAACAGGCAATACAAAGCTATTGGTGTGTCCTTTTCAATTCCTTTCATTTATTCAGGGAATACTGAAACAGCAGCCTGAAAGGTTAGATATTCATTATATTATTGACCCGGTGGCGATAGAACTCAGATGTGAAATAAGTGGATGTAATTCGACCAAAACAGAAACAATGAAACTGAAGCTAAAAGAATGTTGAATAAATTAAATCATATCATCCCCGACTTGTTGTTAAAACCTCGATTCCGGTTTTACAGGCATCTGTCCATGCAAATAACAATAGCACTTATTACTATAAACAACCTGTCTCAAGATTCAAATATATCCGTACGCGATCGTTTGTGGATCTGGCTGTTAGCTTGGGCTATACTCGATGCGATAGTTTATGTGAATGCTTGTCTGCTTGTTCCCCGGATGTTGCTTAAAGGTAATATAAAACGCTATTTTATATCGATATCTGCCATCTTGTTTCTTATGGTATCATGTAATGTGTTTTTTTATTTTTATTTTGGCAACGTGGCAGCTCTTACCGCAGAACTGATTTTCACTGTCATTTATTCTTTTTCAAACATTTGCCTGATGGTGGCAGGCATTACAGCTCTGTGCCTGTTTAAGAATGGTGTGGAAAACAAACTGCGGATTGAGGAATTGCAAAATGCCACTATGGAAGTGGAATTGGCAAATCTGAAAAATCAGATTAATCCACATTTTCTATTCAATATGCTTAATAATGCCAACATATTGGCGGGAGAAGATACAGATAAGTCATCTCGTCTTCTCGGTAAACTCAACAGCTTGTTGAAATATCAAATCAACGACAGTTCCAAGAAAAGCGTTTCGCTGAGAGACGATATTGATTTTCTAAATGATTATTTGGAACTCGAAAAGACAAGGCGGGGAAAGTTCAACTATACCGTGAAAAAAGAGGGCGATTGTGATGTGCAGATTCCTCCGCTTCTGTTTATCCCTTTTGTGGAGAATGCTGTCAAGCACAATCCCGAAAGCGGGTCTTATGTGAACCTTTCATTCCATATTGCAAAAAGTAGGCTACACTTTGAATGTGAAAACCCACAGCCTCAATTGTTCCATCCCAAGAAGACAGGAGGAATTGGTTTGTCTAATGTAAAAAGGCGATTGAATTTGTTGTTCGGAGTAGACTACAACCTAATCCAATGTGATGAAAAAGAAAAATATACAGTTAGAATGGAGTTTAAAATATGAAATACATAATAATAGACGACGAACCTATCGCCCGCAGGGGAATAGAAAAATTGGCAGGCCAGATTGGCTCATTGAAGCTTGTCGGCAGTTTCGAAAATGCCGGAGCAGCGGGAGTGTTTATGATTGCCAATCAAGTAGATCTGGTATTTCTGGATATTCAGATGCCGGGCATCAGTGGTATCGACCTTGCCAGACAAATGTCATCGGCAACTCTGATCATTTTTACCACCGCTTATGCTGAGTTTGCAGTTGATAGTTATGAGCTAGATGCGGTGGATTACCTTCTCAAACCTATCCGGCCCGACCGCTTCAAAAAAGCGGTGGCAAAAGCATTGTCATATCACGAAATCCTTGTTTCTGAAAAAGACAAGAATCAGGTGGAACAAGTGGAAAGCAATTTCATTTTCATTAAGTCGGAGCGCCGGTATTTCAAAGTGGACTTTAAGGATATTCTTTTTATCGAAGCTTTGAAAGACTATGTCATCATTCAGACCATGAAACAACGGTTGATAACACATCTTAACCTCAAGGCGATTCATGAAATGCTACCTCAAACGATATTCCTTAAGTCGAATCGTTCATATATTATCAATAAAGACCATGTCGATTCTTTCAGTAATAACGATATTTTTATTGATAAGTACGAGATAGCTATCAGTAATGCCTATCGGGATTCGCTTTTTGAGATACTAATGCAATAAAGAAACTAATAAAAATAAAAAATATGGAGTATAACATTAGAGAAACAGCCGCCGCCGATTTCGATATGATTATGGAAGTTGAAAAACAAGTCTTCGGCTATGATAAAGAAGCCCGATTAGTAGCTCAGTTGCTAGATGACGAAACGGCAAAACCTTTTGTTTCGTTACTGGCTTTCGACAAGGAGGAGGCTATCGGGCACATACTTTTCACCCGGGTATATTTTAGTGATAAAGAAGTCTCGCCAATGATGCATATTTTGGCCCCATTGGCTGTGAAACCTGTATATCAGCGTCGGGGAATAGGTGGGATGCTTATAAAAGAAGGGCTACATTTATTGCAGGCGATGGGTTCGGAAGTGGTCTTTGTCTTAGGGCATAAGGAGTATTATCCCAGATATGGATTTGCCACTCATGCTACTCATCTGGGCTATCTTCCTCCTTATCCAATGCCTAAAGAGAGTGAAGTGTATTGGATGGTTCAGCCCATCGGTCCAACAGGTTATGAGGTAGGTAAAGGCAATGTGAAATGCTGTGATGAATTAAACAGACCGGAACATTGGCGGAATGAGGAATCGGACAGATAAAATATATGTATAAAATAATCCGTCGGAGGAAGTGAGAAACAACTAATTTGATATTTGAAAAGCTTTATATAGTATTGATTTTTATTATGTAAAGATAGTTGAATTTTTAATGTTAGAGTATTATTATGAATAAATTCTATCGGAGCACTCTTAATACGGTGGCAATTTCTTTCAAATAATCATTCATATTTTGATTGCTGAAAACTGGTAATAGCTGACCGTTTTTAAGTTTTCCCTCATACTAATTCAGGATAGCTTTCGGAATATCCAGTAACCGGATATTTGATGTTACCTTTGTTTTGTGGGTTTCTTTATAATCCACAGATTACCATCAAATACCAAACGTATATCGTTGCTGGTTAATTCGCATATATCCACGTATGAACAACTAAAAATGAATATAGCCTCTTTTCGGATTGATCCGTTTTTACGTTGAGCCCTTGAAATGGCTATTTTCTGCTGCCTATCAAAAAAAATCCTATGCAATGCTTGATTATCAGTGGATTACTTGATTTTTTTGTTTTAAGTGATCCGCTTGGGGCTTTACTCCATCCCGTTCACAGTTCTAAATATCAATATTTTATCTATCCTTACCCTTTTTTGGGGGGGGACGATTTGGATACTGACTTTTTTTTATGCGTTTCTGTCTGCTTTTGGCAGATGTCTGTCTCCATTATCTTGGATTCAAAAGTACGCATTCGTTTTGAATTATGCAAGTGTTTGATTATTACTATTTCAACGACTTGTCCTAAAACGAACTGTTCCGATTTGCTAAGGTGTCCGCAAATTTATTTTTGTTAATCTATTGCCTTTAATATGGTTTGTATGAGAATAAAATAGTATTTTCGGGATTGGAACATATAAAAGACTGCTGTAAAATGAAAATTACCCGTGATGAATTACTGATAGCCGCGTTCAAGCTGTTTATGTCCGTGAACTATGAAAAAGCCAGTTTTGCGGAACTTGGAAAGATGCTTGGAATGTCGAAAGCCGGAATATTCAAATACTACAAGAACAAACAGGAACTATTTATTGCCGTAGTGGATAAATTTTGGTTCAGCACGCAAAATCCACGAAACAAATTCACTGAAACAAACGGTACATTTGCCGAATTTATAGACGAATATGTGCGTGGCGTACAACGGACAATGGATATGCTGGGCGACCTGATAGGTGCAGAGCGGGAAAAGGTGGCACAAGGAAAGTTCACATATCACGCCCAATATTTTCATTTTCTGTTTCAACTGCTCCAATACGATCCTGATGCAAAAGAAAAACTCCGTAATCTTGTAGAGGTTGATTATGCTTACTGGCGTGCTGCTATACAACGTGCCATAGCTACCGGAGAACTAAGAGAGGATGTGGATGTAGAGGATGCGGTAGTCATGTTCCGACAGGTTTACATGGGACTTTCGTTTGAAATGGCATTTATGGGCGGATTGAACACCCAGCGGCTTGCCAAACATCTACATGCCGTTTACTCCTTATTAAAGCGTTAAACAGTTCCCCATTTAACGCTGATTGCTTGCTGACCTGATTGTCCGTGCAAAAAAAAGATAAAAAAGGAAACGTTCGTTTACTTTGTTTGGAATAGTTTTATAACTTTGGCAATATCATTTAATTAATGAGAGTTGTAATGTTATAAAACAAGCTCTACATGGATGCAAGCAAACAACGGGGAAGTATCGTACTGACAAAACAAAATATAGACGGTCAGGATTATATACGGATAGAATATGCCGATAATCAGACTATTGCCTTGCTACTTTCGCAAGACAAAGGAATTAAAACAATCGGGAACGGAAGTGCATACATACAAGCATCCACTTTCCAGCTTCCGGAGTTCTACACCCGTTACTCTCCCCACGCTTATATTGATTACAGTCGGGTATATGTTCGTCATCCTAAACCCCAACGTGAATACGTGCTGCCGAAAGGCTATTTGGAATTACTGGAACAGAAGCGTTACAGTCCCTCAACAATCAAGACTTACAGGATTTATTTCAGTGATTTCATGGAGTATCACAAAGGACGTAACATCGACCGTCTGAAAGTGGCGGACATCAATCACTATATACTTTATTTGGTAAATGAGAAAAAAATCTCCGTGTCACAACAGAATATGCGCATTAACGCTATCAAGTTCTACTACGAGAAAGTGGGAGGTGGGAAGTGCCAATATTACGGCGGAATCACAGGTGCCAAAGAGTATAAGACACTGCCCGAAGTGCTTAGCCGTAATGAGATAAGCCGTATCCTCTCTTGCTTGCCTAACTTGAAACATCATTGCATGATTTCGCTGATATATTCTGTCGGACTAAGAAGAAGCGAACTACTGAACCTTATCCCGAAAGACATCATCAGCGAACGGATGTTAGTACGCATAATGGGTAAAAGGAAAAAGTGCCGTTATTCGTTGTTATCAGAAAAAGTATTGAATGAGCTACGAACATATAACAAAGAGTACCGTCCGAAGAAATGGCTGTTTGAGGGGGATAGTCCCGGTGAGCAATATTCGGCGAGCGCATTGGTTAAAGTACTGAAAAGAAGCTGTCGAACGTGCAGGTATCAAACATCGGGTACATGTACACATGCTCCGTCACTCTTTCGCTACCCATTTGTTGGAACAAGGTACTGATCTAAGAACTATATAGGAGTTGTTGGGATACAATGACATTAAGACAACAAGTATATATCTTCATGTAACGAGTGCCCATAAATCAAGCATACCCAATCCACTTGATACACTGGATGATTCGTGAGGTGTGGATATTAGAGATTAGGAACTACACCATAAGGTATGGTTATTGAATACATTAGTCACAACTTGGAATAACTTATAAATGATAACAGCATGGATAAAGACATTATAGTAGCAGAGGATGAAGATGTTAAAATCATCTTTCATTTCAAAGTGTTTTGCGAACTCTTGAAAGAGTGCATGTCTATATATGGAAATACTACCATAGAGAATGCACAACAACTGGTTAAAAACTTTCATCCTCTCCAACAGCCAATAAGCACTACTGATGATATTGTTTTCTTTTCTCACGAAAACATTTATCACTGGGCAATGCTTGCTCTATATGGTGAAACGTATTGGCTTATACATCCTGAATGTGAAAAACTGCCCGATAGCTATGAGAAATGGGTAGAAAATGCTTTATCTCGGCATTCGTTAGATGACTGTTATGAATTTATGAGTAAGAATAATAATGTGACTAACAAAGCGTGATAACGCTTAACAGCGTTCCCCGCTTAGTCATTACTGATCATAGCAAATGAAAATAATGGAGATTAAATATATATTTTGTATCGTCTTTTGTTTTTGGGCAATGAAAACGACAATGGCACAAAGCGACAATAACTTGTTTGCTTTGGAAAAACAGCTTTGTTTTATTCAAGATACACTATCTATACTACGGCAAAATTATCCCTATACAGATGATAATTACTGCGATTCTTTACAACATAGATTCTCTATCCTGCTGGAAGAACTTTGTGCAGTCGATAAAGAAATGAAATACGATTTTATAGAATTGAGGAAAAAAGAACGGCAATTTACTATGGCAGTATCAGTAGACGAGGATATGAGGGTATTTTCCCGAAACACTTATTTCGGTGGTTCGATGCCATTGTTTGCTTCTTATATTCAATATAAGGATAAAGAACACTTGTATTTCTTCGATATAAACGAGGATAATGATATGGGAATATGTTATGATACAATTTATTCCATTCAGGCATTGAATAAAAGATATTACCTGCTTTCAGGAACAAGCCAAATAGCGGCCGCATATCCTTTAGCGGTAATGAAAGCTGTTAGTTGTGCAAACGGAGAGTTGAAGAAAGAAATAATATTCGTTTCCGGTAATCAGCAAACAGATTATTTGTCTATCTCTTATCGCTATGTAAAAGATAACATAGACACACGATTATTCATTAGTGGCAATTTAACGTTCCCCCGTATTGTATATGTTGAAACACAAGAGGAAATATTAAAGCCTGTTACTGTGAGAGATAAAGACGATATCAAATATATCGGTGGAGAAATTGACGTTTATAAGCTTGAAAGAAATAAAAATGAAATAAAATTCATCAATAACAACGAGAGTTACCACCTAAACGATGATCCTTTCTAACCATTAGTGATAATTGTATGATATATGGATATAGCAAAAATTATATATGTAAGTTTAACAATGCTGACTGCATGGGTGTTTATGAGTATAGCATTTCCAATCGATACTTGTAAGCATCTTTTAGGAGTTGTAGGCTCTTATATATGTGTGAGCTGTTCGGCGCTGTTTGCAAGCTGGTTTGTATGGCATTGGGTACACCCTTTTTCTTATGTAAAGTATTTATTGTGTGGCTTGCTTACTGCATTTTTGTTTCATGCAGGCTTAACTATTGGTTGCAGTATTCCAATTATCTTTTTATCTTGTTGTGGGGTTCATGTGATAAGTACAGAACCTATAACTCTGTGGGAAGTATTAAGCTATCTTTTTAGCATTTTCATTATGTCTTTCTATTTTGTGGGAATTTTTACTTTTGGACAATGCTTGCTAACAGCGAGCATAACAAAGATAATAATATGGAAATTGAATATAGGTAACAATATCACTAATAACGCAAGATAACGGCAAGCCGTTCCCTGCTGAACCATTACTAACAATCGTGCGATGAATAAAACAGTCCAGTCTATACTATCATTGACTGCTGTCAGCCTTTTACTGATAGCGATAACATTCTTTTTTGGTGGCTTAGGTTTCGGGCGACTATTCGGAATATATGGTATTATGGAAGATAGTTTTTTAGGTATGCTTATGGTTATAGATACGCTGGTAATCTACAAGGTCTATAAGCTATATTTCCGTCAGCCCAAAGCTATAATGTTATTGTTTGGTTTGGAATGTTGCTCTATTCTTTTGTGGCTTGTCTTTATCTGTTTAGACCAACATCTATTGGATTGGCAAATAACCAATCTGTTATTGCAAGCAGTCAGTTTGGACGGCTTCGCAGGAGATGAACGAGGATTGAATATGCTTGCAGTCTTATGCGGTATGATCTATCCGCTTATTGGGATTGGGTGTTTATTCACTGGATTGAGATTTATAAATAAGTTAGTAACAACGAAAGATAGCATCTGACGATGCTCCTTTCTAGCCATTATAAACAATAAAACGAAATTGTATGAGAGATATTGACATTCTTAATAGATTTGATAATGATAAGTTGATAGACGTAGTGAAAAATTATAAGCGCTATGGTTATGATGATGAGCTTCGTGATTATGCTATCAACTTATTGGGAGAGAGAGGATGGAGCAGAGAAGATTTGCAACAATTTGGTTATTTAACAAACTATGATTATGATGAAGCTGAAAAACAGTATAAAGCATACAATAGAAATTCATTGATAGGCATTTGTACGCTTGTATTTAGTGGAGGGATTTTGGCTGTTGTTTATTTAATCTTTCTAATTCTGGCTTATCGGAATGTTGCAAAATTCTATAATGCGTTAGGGCATAATCAAGATGAAACCGCATTATTCAACGCTCTTGGCGTGCTGGCTTATTTTCATCTGAAAGGAAGAATGAAAGAAGAATTAAAAGGAATAAGATAAGTTTATAATGAAGTGGGATAACGTCTAACGGGGGATTATTGTTTGTAGCTGCACGGGCCTCTTTATATCCGTACAGCTAGTGCAAAAAAGGTTAAAAAGAAAACGGTCGTTTACTTTATAAAAAATGTTTCATATCTTTGGAGCGTCATCAAATTAATGATGTAATGTCTTGGCAGACTAATACCTAAAAGCCAACTACTAATTTTTTATATTTTGAATGATTATGAAAAAGTTCTTGTTTATTTTAACGGTAATTACCTGTTTTTTTGCAAGCAGTGTTGAAGCACGACGTGTGAGGTTTACAATCCCTGTGGACAACAGCATCCCGAAAGTAGTCACTCTTCCGGACAGTTCCTATTATAAAACAGATGAGGGCAGTCATTTAGACTTAGGCTATATCGAAGAAGATGGCAAACGTACCCTTGTACTATTCTCTGAGTCCAAGCCTGATACTTATTACGACATTTCGGACGAATATGCAGAAGCTATTTGTAGGGACTTGAACGTAGAAGAATTGGACACTCTTATCCCCAAGCCTACATTTTGGGATCAATGGGGTGGTAGCATCCTTTTCTACGGTATTGCCGCATTAGTGGTTATCGGTGTGGTGAGTTATCTGAAAGATTTTATATTCAATCTTTTGGGGCTGTCGAAAAAGAAAGAAGAGGAGGAGTGAAAAACAGCCCTAAAAGTTAATAGGCATGTGTATTAAATAACATCCGCAAAAATTTCTTACGGTAATAACAAACCACCAATAAAAATATTTATGACTGACTTTAATTGGATGCTTTGGATAGTAACTCCAATCATCATCGTTTACTATCTTTATCGTCACGTATGGCCTGCCGTACGCAAGTTTATTCGCCTTTTTCAAGGCATACGCATCAATCCCCGTTCTCACTTGACGGAAGCGGAGTACAAGAAACTGTCCGTAGGTTCACTTTATGCCTTGCAGCAGGGAGCCTATCTTAACTCCCTGACACTGGACATCAAGGATAAGCTTCCCACCATTCTTGCCGATTGGTGGGGCATCTGTAATGCACAAGATGCCAAGCAGACTTTGGAATACCTCGGAAAAAAGGGATTCGCTTATTACTTCCCCCATGTTTATCAAGCTTTTCTGTTGGATGACGAGGAGGCGAAAGACCGGATTTTCCAGCAACACATGGATAGTCAGGAGGATTATGACAAAGCCGTGGAACAATTGCACAATCTCGAAGATTGCTACGATGAATTGCTGGAGTGTGGTACTATCACTTGTCGGGAAGACCTACTGCGCTACGGTGTAACGGGTTGGGATGCCGGACGTCTTAACTTCATGGCACGTGCTTGCTATGACATGAAGTATATCTCTGAAGACGAAGCGTGGCATTACATAAATCACGCTTACGAAATGGTGCACAGCCGTTTTTCCTCATGGCATGACTTTGCTATGAGCTACGTCATCGGGCGTGCCCTATGGGGAGGTAAAAGCGCATCCAATTCAGGCATGATGTATATGGCAGAGGATTTACTGAAAAGTGAGAAAAGCCCGTGGACAAAAATCGAATGGTAACTAATGTAGCCTGCTGGTAGTGAATGTTGTTCCTTATCAAAATATCAGGAGTTTTGTATAAATGAAGAAAGGCATAAAAAAAGATAATTATTTTGAACGTAACCGGATAATCCAGCAAACACAAAAATACAGGTACAACTTTATCGACTACCTTTATTATCAGGGAGAGCGATATAATAAGAGATATATAAGAAGTTCTGGAAATCAGTTAATAACATTGTATTGGATAGGTTTTGTTTTCTTGCCGTTCCTACCTTTTTGTACTCCTCACTATACGGATATCTTGGGGATATCTTGGAAAAAATGAATTTAATAGAAAATCTTCATCCGATAGTGGAGATCGTAATTTTTCTTTTTCCAATATTTGTTGCAATAGCACTTCCGCCCAATTTGTGGTGCTTGTTGAGATACAAAAAAGACAGTGTGATGGCCATCAAGCATCACTACCGACAAAGTATATGGAAGGATGCGATTCCCATATGGCTGTTGTGGATGATTCCTTTTTTATTTCACCTGTTATTATTTGCAATCTATGATGTAACAACAAAAAAATAAACTAAAGGAAATAATGAAAGCAGAACTAAAAATTGAAGAAGAACCCTTATTTTTCATAATCTCACTTTTGGGGGATGCAAAACTAATTTTAATCACTGTAAATGAGTTAAATAGAGTATGGGAGAATCACGTTAAAAGTAAGCCATTTTCCGACAATCGTACCCCCTAATCGTTTTTTTGGGGAAGGGGGTACGATTTGGATACAATTTTATGTTTCAGATTTATCTACCTGTTTATAAGCAACTTCCGCATAGAGTAAAGCAGAATAGGTAACGGATTTGCAACGAGCGAACTTCAGTAATACTCTCCATTTTTCAAGTAGTTCTTTAGCTCTTTTGCAAAGGTACAAAAGTTTTTTGAATAGCAAAGAACTAACTCTGTTCAGTTAAAATAAAAAGGTTTTGTGGCCGTAATCCTCAGTATCACCTTCTTATCGGTTGGGAAATAATGACGGTAGGGCATTGTATAAGTATTCCGCTATAGGTCGGAATTCATGCCGTACACCCTCTTGTTCATGGAAAGTCAAGTTTGTGACAGGAAATACGTCCGTAAGTTGTGCCATAGCTTGAATTTGCATTAAAATCCTATCATATGCGACATCATTCGAACCACTGGCAGCCCATATATAAAAGTCGTTCTCCGAAAAAGCGGAATCGCGAATGGTATTAGCAAGATATTCCGCGGTTTCGTCAGGACTGGTCATTCCGGCGAAACGTCCTAATGACCAGCAATCGGAACTTATAGGTATAAAATATTTGAAACAGTTGAGTGTGTGTGCCAGCGCATACCAAGTTGTTACTGCACCCATTGAAAATCCCCCGATAGCCCGGTGTCCTCGTGAGGCTTCTATTCCAGCTATATCAATGGTTTTAGCATAAGTGCGATAACGATTTTCTACAATAGGTATCAAATCATTCACAAGTTCTTGTGGCAGAGCCTCGCAATATGGATCTGCATCAGGATAGTAATCAACGGGGACTCCATAAATGTAGCTTGTTGAAACAACGATACTCGGAGCCATATCGCCATTTACCATCATGTGGTCAAGCAATTTGCGCAACAATTCATTTTCATTTTGAAAGAAGGAAGCTGCTGTTTCTCCATGCCCATGTACGAAATAAAGCACGTTATACAGCCGGTCGGATGCCTCGTCATAACCATACGGTAAATAGACGTAGGCCGTATTTATACGTGTTTCCCCTGTCCCTGCTACATAATCTCTTGTGTCATAGTCTATCTGCATAATATTTCCTCTATATTCTGCTTCCTGTTCATATATAGTAGGAACATTCACCGTTTTATTCATCAGTTCAGTATAATTCTGTGGGACGTCAGATTCTTGTTCAGGAGGTATCACTGAATATTCGTTATCTTTATCGTTACAAGCGACCATGCACAAACAAAACAATATGATTTTAAGCATCATTTTAAATATATACATCATATAAATTAACTCCTATGGAATTAGATTATCATTTTTGTTTACGATCTCTTATCTTATTTTTTCTTGTAAATCAATGCTTCAGGCGTTTATGTCCCAAAATCCAATCAAGGTGTGTGTCAGTATAACTACCGGTGCAGGTCTTCACATGTGACCAACCTTGTTCAATATCAAACAATACCTCTCCACCCCGTTCTTGCAATTGTTTCACGAATGTACTGACACGCGGAATGGTCATCAGATTATCATCGCTTCCCATTACCGTACAAACAGGAGTATATGCCACAAGCCCGGCATCAGCGGTTTCAGGATTGCCCGCCACAGGCATCACAGCTGCAAATAAATGAGGATAGGCTGCTGTCATCAACCATGTTCCCGTTCCTCCCATTGAGCCTCCAAGCAGATAGATACGGTTCACATCAACCTTATCCTCTTCCACATATTTATCTATGAGGGATTTGATAGCCTCGTTTGTCCTGACTCCCCATACAAGGGAGTCGGGACACTGAGGAACAATCATTACAGAATGAATATGGTTTCTACGAAGATAGTCGGCAATTATATAAATCGCTTCTTCTGTCATTTGACTGACATTATCGCTGCCCCGCTTGGGACCACCATGCAAGTAAACTACCAATGCCGGCTTTTGCTGCGTATCAACAACTGTTATTATAGTTTTCCTATAAGGAAAGACGGTATTATCGTAAATCCATTTGTCAAAACCAAAGCCAGAATCTGTCATTTGATTTTGCGATGCAGCAGAAAGAATACTCATACAAAGAACAGCGGCAAAGACGGCTGTTCTTTGAAACCATACTTTACTAATTTTCATTCTTGGGGCTTCTTACGTTTTCCGTTCTTCTTTTCAGCAATCGCCTGCTCCACCATTTGTTTATAAGTGGTCTGTTGTTCGGTTGTCAGTAGAAGAGCAATGTCGCCCGTTAGCTTTTCCATCGCCTCTTTACGTTTCTCACGTGGATATTTCTGTTTGTTGAAATCTGAATAAAGCTCACGGAGCTTTGTCTTCTGTTCCTCAGTCAAACTATTGAGCATTGGATACATCAGTCCTTACCACTCGGAAACCGACATTGGCGTAGCCCCTCGTACCCGTTCTTACATCATCCGATTTCTCACTGCGGCAATCGTCGCGTTTGGAGTCCCAACTGCCTCCTTTGATGATATACTGTCCGTCTGCATCGGTTGAGGAAGTCCATTCCCAACAGTTGCCCCAAAAATCAATCCCTCCACAAGCACCGGTCGATTGCTTGTAAGCATCCACCGGTGTCAATCCGGATTCAACGTGGTTGGAGTTCATGGCGACATTTTTGGGCATGTGTCCGGCACCGAGAATCCACTCTTCTTCACTTGGCAAGCGGTAGATGTGTTTTCGGTCCTGCTTCGTAAGCCATTCGCAATAAGCATTAGCTTCGGCAATCGTAATGTTCACTACCGGATAATTTTCTTTTCCTGCATCATAGACAAATTCCGTTTTGAAAGCAGCGTATTCGGCATTGGTCACAGGTGCGTAACCTATGTAAGCATTCGGAGCTGATGCACCGCGCAATACCATCCAGGTATCTTTCGGGTTCTCATCCTTTCGAGGGTCAATGAATCGGAGGAATTGTTGTTGTATCCGGCTGTCACGGTTCTGAACCATCTCATCCACGATGCCCTGCATATGTTCCACGATATTGTAAGTTTTGGCCTCTCGTTCCAGTTGGCGGAGTTTGTTTTTCTTTCTTGCCACCACTTTGTCGTAGCGAACGCTCATTTGCTCCAGCAGTGCCTGTTTATTGGCTTCTGTCGGTTGCTTCCGATACCGGACGAAAAGATTGTGTGTCTTGGAATCCATTTTGGGGCGTCCCTCCTCTACAAGTGGGGCATTGGGCTTGTCGAACTCCAACTCACTCTCCACCAAGTCATCGGGCTTGATGAATATCCCCGGCTCCACCGTCTGATGCACACCGAAATAGTGTGCCACGAGCCCGTCACGATAAATAGACAGCCGGTATCCTCCGTAAAGGTTGCAAGGCAAGGTGAAGATGTAATAGTCCTTTCCGGCGGTGAAGCCGGACTTATTGTCGGTACTGAACGTGATGATGGTACTTGCGTTTTCAATGTTATCCACCGTCGGCTTTCCCTGTATGTCCTTTTTGACATTCGCCGTACCTGCCAGAGGATTTCCATCAACACTCTCCAGTTCTACCTTTGTTACCCCCGAAAGCCGGGTGTTGAACTTGATTCCACAGCGGATTGCAGAATTACCATTATATCCGCCGTCTTTGTCCGTCTGGACGGCTGAAATCACTATCCTGTTCTCTTTGCCATTCTCTTGTGCGGACATGGCGGTGGCCGTCACAATGGCGGCAACCATTGCTAAAAATAACTTTCTCATAATTTGTTTTTGTTTTAAGGACTAAATAGAATCTGTTCTTACCACTCTAAAACCAACATTGGCATAGCCTTTTGTACCTGTTCTTACATCATCCGATTTCTCGCTGCGGCAATCATCACGTTCTGAATCCCAACTGCCTCCTTTGATGATATACTGTCCGTTTGCATCGGTCGAGGAAGTCCATTCCCAACAGTTACCCCAGAAATCAATACCTCCACATGCGCCTGTCGTCTGGCTATAGGCATCCACCGGTGTCAATCCCGTTTCCACGCGACCGGAGTTCATTGTAACATCCTTCGGCATGTGTCCGGCACCGAGAACCCACTCTTCATCGGTCGGAAGCCGATACACATGGGCGTTATCTTGAGCCGTAAGCCAATCGCAATAAGCCGTAGCTTCGGCAATCGTAATGTTCACTACCGGGTAGTTCTCCTCTCCTGCATTATAAACGAATTCCTCTTTGAAGGCTGCGTATTCAGCATTGGTCACGGGAGCATAACCAATGTAGGCATTTGGAGCTGATGAACCGCGCAACACCATCCAGGCATCCTTCGGGTTTTCGTCGTTTCGAGGGTCAATGAGTCGCAGGAACTGTTGTTCCAGCCGAATATCGCGATTCTCAACCATCTCATCCACAATACCCTGCATTTCCGCTACGAGGTCGGGAGTCTTTGCCTCCCTCTCCAATTCACGAAGCTTTGCCTTCTTTCGTGCGACAACTTTATCATACCGTAATCCCATCTGATTCAAAAGGGCCAGCTTGTTGTCCTCAGTCGGGTTTTGCTGGTACTGGCGAAGAAGGGCTGTTGTCGTGGCATCCAGTTCGGGACGTTCTTCTTCCACAAGCGGTGCGTCCGGGTCGTCAAACTCCAACTCGCTTTCCACCAAGTCATCCGGGGTTATATAACCGGCTCGCTCTATCGTTTGATGCACACTGAAATAATGAGCTACCAAGCCGTCCTTGTAAATGGAAAGTCTATAACCTCCATAAACATCACAGGGCAAGGTTGAGATATAATAATCCTTTCCGGGGATAAAACCGGACTCATTTGGAGCACTGAAGGTAATGATGGAATGGGCGTTTTCTATTTTATCAACTGCCGGTTTTCCCTGTTCATCCCATTTGATTCCGACCGTACCGGCAAGTGCATAGCCGTCAACGCTTTCAAGTTCAATACCTGTTATGCCCGACATCTGGAAGTTAAGCTTGATGCCACCGCAAACAGTCTGAAAATTCAAAGAATTAGATGTGGTACGGGCCACTGCCACTACCGACTTTTCATCATATCCATTCTCATTTCCGGTTTGAGTGGCAGGTATGGTTACAGTTAAACTTCCATTATCTGAAGATATCCCGTTATCTGCCGGATATATACCAAACAAAGGGTTGTCATCAGTGAAAGTTCCTTCAATAGTACCTGACAGAATGGATGAACTGCCGGATTCTTGCGCTTCTGCAATAATAGTCTGTCCGTTATGAACCAGCATGATGGGGTCACCTTCTCTCCAATTGCTATGAAGTCCGTCGGAAATGACAGCAGTAAGACTTTCGGAAATTGATTCCTGTTCCTGTTCTTCTTCACCAGGAAATGCCACATCGTCATTCTGACATGCATTCATTGCAGCCAAAAAGAGGAATGAAAGGCAATACAAATTAAACGTTTTCAAAATTTTCTTCATAATTGTTTATGTGAATTAGGGGTTAAACTTGGTTTATATATTTCATTTATTTATATTTTTTTCTTACCGCCTTACCACCCACGAATCAGGCAGAATATAGACGGAGTTCTTCCCGTCACTCTCCTGCATTACGATGGAGGGGAAGTATTCTCCCGGTTCAAGATAGGGGAGATACAGGATAGCCTGCTCGCCAGAACGCTTATACACAAAAGGAAACTCTATTACCCGGATGAAGTCTATAACCTGAGTAAGGCAGAACCGGGAATTAACCGACGCTTTTAGATTCAGATTGCACCCCGAAACTATTACAGGAGCCTGCGAGGTGACGGTTCCATCCTTTTTTTTGCTTAAAGGGTCATATACTTTGGTTATCTGGGGTATCTTTATTTCTTTCGTTATCAACATTTCCGATGTTATAATTCTCATGTATTCCTTTCTGTTCCTGATCCGGTTATTCTTCCGGTTTTTTAACTACATCTACCTGTCACCGCATACATATCCCACAAATTCCATCATGCGCTTTTCGTTTTCATGGTTATTTGTGCGGGACAGGGTTCGACTTCTGATTCGTGCTATTTATTGTTTTTGAGCCTTTCCTTTTGAGAACGATGATACAGACGATCCATCATCTTCCTTTCTAATTCATATACACGCGCAATCTGCTGTTGTGATAAGAACTTGCTATATTCCTCATAATACTTATGCCGCAGGTTCAATATCTTTTGGCTATGCGCGAACCGCTCTTTAATGGCTTGTTCTGTTTCCGCATCCGTCCTGCCTGCAACCTCTCTCTTAGGGCGGGGACCGAGTGCCCAAATCTCTTTCTGAAACTGGCAAAAGGTTGCAACAAATCTCTCTGCGGTCGTGTCGTCCATTTCCATTTCCTGCGCAATGTATTTAGCCTGTGTTTCGGCTAATTGCTCCCTCGTCATACGTTGTCTGCTATCTTTCTGAGCGTAAGTACTAGTGCAAAAAGTGGTCATTGCCATAGCAAACAGAAGAATTCTAAAAATACTTTTCATGATTGATAACTTTTATTCGTTTATAAATAAGTCGTCCTGATAGACGGTAAGCAGATAATTCTGGTCGGCGCTGCTCAATTGAGAGAATGCTTGTTCAAACGACTCAAAATCTGTTGTTTTATGACTGTCAGGCAGGGCATTGAAAACCAATATCAGTGCAACGCTTGCCGCAACAAGTCCGCCGGATATGGAATACCAAAGACGATAGCTCCGTTTGGGCTTGGACGGTGTCATTTCGTCTTTCATAGTCTCCCATACATTGTTTTCAATATCATCCAAAAAGTTTTCGGGCACGGTATAGGGCATCCGTTTGCCTATGCGGTTTAAATCAAAATCTTTATTCATACGGTTAACTGTTTAAATTCATATACTTGATAATCTTTTCTTTTGCAATATGATAGTTTGACTTGGCGCTATCTGCTGTAGAGTCGATAATTGTAGCGATTTCATCATATCCCAACTCATTATAATATCGTAAGTTGAAAACCAGTTGTTGCTTGGTTGGCAATGCCAGAATAGCCTGTTGTAACCTCACTGTTTCCAAATCACTGTAATCTACATACTCATCAGCCAACATACTATTAAGTTCAACCGGAGAATTATCCAATGACATCCGGTCGTCCCGTCGCCGGTCCAGAATGCGCAAGGCCTCGTTGGTGGCAATCCTGTAAATCCATGACCGGAAAGAACATTCGCCTTTGAAATTGGGCAGCGACCGGAATATCCGTACAAAAGCTTCCTGTGTAGCATCTTGTGCATCTTCGTGAGCCACTACCAACCGCCGAATGTGCCAATACAATGCTTCCTTGTACTTTGCCATCAGACTTCTGAATCCTTTTTCCGGTTCTTTGGCGATTACTGCCACCAGTTCCCGGTCATCCTTTATTTCCATAAACGACAGGTTCTGATGCCGCAGGGCATTCTACCAAAGGACGGTTAAATAAGGTCGTGTCGGTTGTCAACTGCGCAACGACAAAACAATGCTTGTGGTGGTGGCGATGGCGGGATGGACGCACGGTTACGCACGATTGCATCAGGAATATAACAGCCGCTCCTAAAGCTAATAATTTACAAATTGGTTTCATACGCTATCATTTTCTTATATAAACTTTCTTTTTCCCTCTGATGACAAGCTGTATGGGCTTTTTCTTATCCATAGCGAAAGCGTCAAGTTCGGCTTCCGCCGAAGTCTTGCTAAGTTGTGTCTTTTTTGCATATTGCTTGATGGTAAGGAACTCATGTGTTTTCAAGTAAGCCACAGCCATCGCCAATCGTTCCTTTTGATTGAAACGGTTGCTGACAATAGATGTTACATCAGGTCGAACCATAACGGTGACCACCCGATTCGGACGGTAATGCGAACGCCAATGTTGTGCGTTGGCAATTCCGCAAACCAATGACATCGCAATTGCTAATATCCCTGTTTTCCATTTTTTTGTTGCACACATACCTGTTTATATTATTTCATTATACATTCATGTTTCATGTCCTCTTCGTGAGCTCTTCCGAATGGACGTTCTATATATAAGACCTGATAAAGAAATGAAAGTAAAATAGAACAAGCTATTTTTTTTGATTTTATTTGTGAGAACCTAATATTGGGGGTTCAAAAAGGTGTGATATATTCAAATTCCTTTTTCCATGTACTGCCTACAATCTCCCCCAACATGGGAAGGTCTTTTTCTATCACCGCATTCTGTGACTCGTATTGTTCCATAAGCTTGGATATGCAATCTAAGAGATTCAGAAAATTGTTAGTTGCTGTCTTATAGTCGAATATTATTATCAGTTCATAATAAGAAATCACCCGACTTCGGAGGGTGATTGCCCTCTGCAAGGGCAAGGTGTGGCGGGTTACCCGCCGCCTTTTGAGTAACTTAGAAAACAAGATGCCTGAAAGAAGAATTAGAGAAAAGCAAGGTAATTGATTGGCTAATAGAAAAGTATGTCTTTTAGTGTCTTTGGATGCCGAGTAGCGAAATAGCAGGAAAAAGCAGATTAGAGCAGACTTTCCGCTTCTAAACCGTTACCCGTTCAAACAGACGAAAAGCAAGGCAAAACAATGACGTTAAACGTCTGGTTATAGCGTTGTTTGTCTGTGTTTTACATTGTTCAGATAACTCATATTGAAAGTAATTTTACGAACTTAAAATGTGAGCGTTATGAACAACGAACTAAAGGTGTCCTTCTACCTCAAACGAGAAGGGAACAAGGAAAGAACAGAAGCAAATCCCGATACCATTTACCCGATTGTCGGGAAAATCATCATCGGTAACACCATCGCACAATTCGGCTCAAAGCTGAAAATAGAGGAACGGCTTTGGAGTATAAAATCAGGTCGAGCAATCGGAAAAAGCCGTGTAGCCGTTGAACTCAACAGAGAGATTAATAAAATTAATCTCTCCATACACGCGCATTACAGGGACATTTTAAAGCGAACGGGAAAAGTAACCGCCATCGAAGTGAAGAATGCCTTTCAAGGAATTGCCACTGCACAGAAAACGCTACTTATCCTGTTCAGTGAAATGATGGAAGACTTCAAAGGAAGAATAGGTATTGACAGAGTACAATCCACTTACAAGCAGTATGAAATCCTTTACAAACAGCTAAAACAGTTTCTTCGGGAAGAATACCATATAGAGGATATTCCCCTGACCGAGTTAGATTTACCTTTCATCGAAGCATTGAATCTCTTCTTTCGGGTAAAACGTAAGATGAATCCGAACACAGTCAAGGCACGTATTATCAAATTGAACAAGGTGGTACGCTTGGCGTTGCATCGGAATATTATCACCCGTCCACCTTTTGATGGCTTTGAACTGGAAAAAACAGTGCTTAAAAACAAGTCGCTCACCAATGACGAATTGGACTTGCTTATACAAACTCCCCTTAAATCAGGCACACAACGGTTTATCCGTGATATGTTCCTGTTTTCAACCTTTACAGGATTGGCTTATGTAGACCTGCATAAACTCTCTTGGAAAGACATTATTACCGAAGACGATGGTAGCCTGTGGATTTCAGCAAACAGACAGAAATCGCATACGGAGTTTAATGTAAAACTGTTGAATATCCCTATTCAAATTATGGAGTATTACAAAGGGATTGCTCCCGATGGAAAAGTATTTCCCCATATGAGTTTGGGACAGATTAATGTCGGTTTGAAACGGATTGCGAGAAACTGCGGTATCAATCGGTGCTTATCCTACCATGTAGCAAGATACACTTTCGCTTCTCAAATCTGCCTTTCTCAAGGTGTTCCGATTGAGAGCGTTAGCCGAATGTTAGGTCATAAGCATATCCAAACTACTCAACGCTATGCACGTCTTAACAACGAGAAGATTAGTAATGATATGCAGCAGCTATCTGCACGTCTTGCTACAAAATTCAACTTTTAATAATCCCCAATATAGATATTATGCAAAACAATAGAAGTACTTTCGCTATACTCTTTTATCTGAATACCAGCAAAAAGAAAAAATCAGGTAACTGCCCTGTCATGGGGCGAATCAGTGTAGACGGTAAAAGTTCGGCTTTCAGTACGGGCTTAGAAATATTACCCGAACAATGGGATGCCAAACAAGGCATTACCTCAGGTACATCACGGGAAGAAACAAGCATTAACAAAGAGATTGAAAACTACAGGTCTGAACTTATCCGCCATTATAAAACTTTACTGGAAAGCAAAAGTTACATTACGGCTGAGATCTTGAAAAATGCTATTAAGGGAATTGGCATAAAGCAAAACAGTCTGATACAGGAGTTTGTAGCCTTGGTTGAAGAAAAACGGCAGTCTGTCGGTATTCTGATAGTAAAAACCACCTATACACATCTTTGTTGTGCTTATCAGCATTTGAAAGAATATTTACAATATAAATATGGGGTAGCAGATATTCCATTTACACAAGTAGACTTCGATTTTGTAGAATCGTATGTTTACTATCTGAAAGTCAATTTACAAATGGGTGCAAGTACAACCAACAATACAATAAAGCCGTTACGTCGGGTTGTAATGCGAGCCTTAAACAGAGGTTGGATGTGTCAAGATCCGTTCTTTGGTTATCGTCCGCAGCGGATAACAATTACACGGAAATGGTTATCTATGGATGAAATAGAACGATTAATGCAAGTAGACATGAAGCATGAGAGTGCCAATTTTATTCGTGATATGTTTATATTTTCGACATTTACGGGGCTTGCCTATGTGGATTTGAAGAACTTACGGCATGATAATATTGTACGGAAAGAAGATGGCAAACAATGGATTGTCCTGAACCGCCAAAAGACCGGAAGTACATCTTATATTCCACTACTTGATATTCCGTTACGGCTTATCGAAAAATACTGGGACACTGCTTTTGCTGGTTTTGGCGGAAGGGTGTTTAGATTATGCACAATAGAAAACGCTGATATTCAGTTGAAAAAGATAGCAAAAGCAGCCAAAATTGATAAACGGCTGACCTATCACATGGCAAGACATAGCTATGCAACTCTCTGTCTTTCAATGGGTGTTCCGATAGAAACTATTAGCCAAACACTGGGACACCGAAGTATTTCCACTACTCAAATCTATGCGGATATAACCCGTAACAAAATCAATGAGGATATGACAAATTTAGCAGAACGGATTGAGGGAAAATACCAACTGCCCAAATAAGCAGAGCCAAAACCAATATTTTTTCCTTTTTTTCTCTGATAAGCATTACCCATATGGAGAGAATAAATAAGGCAACACTTTTTGGAAATTTACTCTTTTGAGGAACGAGAAAGGAAGAAATTTTCAAAAACCGCTTGCGGCTCGGTGTTGCCGTTTTATTCTCGAAATATACCTTTGTGTTCAGAGAAAGAAAAGCTTATATATAAACTGTAATTAATGCTTTTATAGTTTATCATTTATATATTATTTGAATCAAATCACTTTATACATTTTATAAAAAAAACATTTTATCACTCAAATGTTTTTTTGTTTTACTTTCTGAAGCCATGCCTTATTCCAAACAATACGATGCATACCCAATTGTTCAGGAGTACCGCCAATAATATCGATTTCTTTTATTCTTTTTGATTTATTTATTGAGATTGTACAGATAAGATTATCTATCAAACCTGCACTTTGATAGCTCCGTTTTCTCATATCTGATTCGTAGAGACAAAGGCGGAGTGATTTAACTCGAAGTAATTGCTTAAAACTAAATCGATTAAATTCTTTTTTTGATTGTTTGATCGTATATTTGACAATCTTTTTATAGTTTTGCCTGACAACAGACTCTATATCATCCGAGTAGTCAGATGATATATAAACTCTTGCATCATTTATTATTAGAAAAGTATTTCTTCGATGTATTATTGTATCTCGAATTGTGAGATTTTTTTTGATAATATTGCGTTTATTTGAAAGAAAAATAAAGTTCCAATTATTTTTAACAATTGTGTAAAAATTCAATATTTTTATTATGGATTTAGGAAACTTAATTGTAGGAACAAAAAATAACAGCCCATTCTCAAGAACATTCTGATACCCATCTAAAGAATTAGTCTTTCTCCCATTCCTTAATATGTCTCCGCTATACGCAGCCCATCCGGGGAGACTATACTTTGATTCTAATGAAATAAAATATCTATCGTATCTTGGTGCAAAATACTCAGCAAACACGACCGTTCTAAATGCGAAATAATTTACAGATGTAATATCTAATAAACTATTTTTTGTAAACACATTGAGCTGTTTTTTATTGTCTATAGTGTAATTCTCAAGACAATCAATAATTTCCCATCTAGGGGCATTGACTTGACTTTTCAATTCTTGAATAAGGAATGATTTGGGTAAAGAGATGTTATTTTCATCAAAAAAAACCTGATTCGTTATTAGAAATAACTTAAAAGCTAGAGCAAAGCCATTGCAAAAATCCATTGTTCTGTCAAATAAGGAGATGATTTCTCTTTCATTAGTTGTATAAGTTGTCCCCTTTTTCCCTTTATACACAATTCCTTGACAAGTATACGAAAAATCTCCATGAGCTATTCCATTTCTAATTACATTATTATAACAGCTTGAAACAAAGTTAAAAGAGGATAATTTTAATTCTTCAATACAGTTATATATATCTAATCCGTCTATAGGTTTATTTCTTGAGATTCTTTTATCAACTGCAATTAACAAGATAAATTTATGCAGTACACTTTCAGTTATCTGTTGATAATTGTAATGAATACTATTCTCTATATATCGAATAGCCTCTATTTGATTGTGTTGGTCTATTTTACAATCATGAATATCTAGTGAATTTATAGCATTTAGTGTTTCAATTGCAATGTTTAGCTCATGAGCATGTTCCTTAAGAAAATTGATAAGCAGATTAGGGGATTGGTTTTTCAATGAAATAAGATATGAATAATAATCCTCATAGGTTTTCATATCATATAGCTTTTGAGGAATATTTGTAAGATATTCTTTCAACGACAAACACATCACATTAGGAGTTTTATCAAGTATAGGGAAGTATACATGTAACTTCCTATTCCAATAGTTATTCAATTCTCTTGTTAATGGACAATCACTTAATATCATTTTTATAGCTAATTTTCTTATTTACAGAACAAAGATACTTATATATTGCACATTTTTACATTGTGATAACGATTTCTTATTGTCTTCTACACATATTTTTTTGAAGAGAGACAATATGATATTTTCTTGAAAACTTCTGGAATTAACAGAAAGCTATATATTATAAAATAGAAGAGGCTAAGCAAACAGTTATTCTAAAATATGGATTTAGAAAGGATTAATTAAGATTATCCCATTGAAAAACAAGATATTAAATCACTTACGGCTATTGCAAAGTTTTCGCCATCTATTGAATTAAAGCTCAATTTCTTGGCAAATGCACCACTTTTGTTGTTGGCACATTCAATTCCTATATACCTGAATCCATACTTTAGGGCTATTCCTGTCAAGAACCGGAGAAAGTGTGTACCGTGCCCTATTCGCTCTTTGCTGAAACCTAATCGGGCAATGATAAGACAATCAGGTGGAAATAGGCTTTCAACCTTTCTGATACGCAAATACAGGTCTATACGGCTGTTTCTTCGGGTGGCAATGATGTTATCCACTGTTAGCCGTACAAGCGATTTACGATACTTGAAACGCTCCATCAGGTAGCGGTCTATATCGGCTCTTATTTCCTCATATTCAATCATCGTCTAATCCTTTTCTTCTTTTTCTTTTTACGTTTCTGCGCTTGTAATTCCTCTGCCAGTGTTGCATCGTAATTATTGCCATCTCCCAATGAAAAGATAGACAAAAGAGAATCACCGCCACTATTATTTTGCTGATTGTAATACTGTTTATTGTCTGCCTTGCTATCAAGATTGCAAGAAATCATGTTTTCTTTTTCACTGGGTTGGAATATTCCTTTTTTCTTTTCGCCAGTAAAATATTGTTTTGGCTCCTTCAATTCCTGCTCTTGTATTTTCAGTTTATCGTCTATGCTTCCGTTCTTCATCGTGTTGGAATACTCAAAGGATTCTGATAATTGGCGGTTATACCCGAATAGTTTATCAAATCCCTTTTCTGCCTGCTGGAATAGGTTCACACGGTCAAAACCACCCGTTACCGTCCCTTTCTTTGTGTTCTTATGGTTGGTAAGCGGTGATAGCTTTTTCTTATTGGCTTGGTCTTTCCGGCTCACTATCAAATGACAATGCATATTCAGTTCATTGTTGGAACGGCTGCGGTCAAAATGAATCTTACCATAAAACTTTATATCTGCTTCGGATAGTCCTTTGTTGAAGTTCTTGGCATATTCAGGGATAAATACTTCCCGAATATACCGCTTCATAGCTTCGGCTTTTTCCTGTTCCGTGTTCCCCATTATCCGAAGTTCCTTTTCCGATGGGCTGACATGGATAGTGTAAAACTTTGCATCTGTTTTAAGAAGTTGCCCGATATTGGTATCTATATCTTTTATGACCGCTGATTTATATACATTATCCTCTGTCAGATTGAAGAAACCATCGGTATAGATTCCTTTCTCCATCCGCTCCAAATCCTCATGCTCCATGTATGAGGTTAGTTGTCGGCTACTTCCTGCATTATTATATGTTCCGCCCGATGGTGGGGCAAAATCTATGTGCATGGCTCTATGTATTTATCAGATTGATGATTTCCGCTTTTAGGTTCTCTTTCCGTTTACTATCCATCACACCACAAGCAGAGAGTTCCGAATAAAGTTGTATCAATTGAAGTAACTTTTTATAATCTCGTTGGTGTATCTGATATAGGGCGGTAAGTTGCTTTCCCTGCTGGTTGATTACATCAGCGTGCTTGCCGAACTGTTCACTTACTTTTTGCAGTACGGCTGTTTGTTTCCCCTGGCTGGATTCCATCTGTGAGAGAATAAGCGTTTCTAATGCCTTGCCAATACCATCAAACCGAACTGCAATAGAATTGGCGGTTCGTATCATGGGATTTAGTTGTTCTTCCTCGTAGTGTCGAATGAAGCGGATAATATCATCCTGCCGTTTGTTTATCTTTGCCAGTTCCGATTTTACGGATTCCGGTGCTTCCGATGGGTTGATACACGCTTTATCAATATAGACAAATGCCAACCGGACTATTTCGCCCTTTTTCAGTGAATAGCGTTTACAGAGTTTATCTATCAACTTTCCCGTCTGTCGGTCTATCCCGATGGTGGTAAGCGTGGATATATTATTAGTCTTATTCATGATTATAACTTTTTTATAAGGAAAATGAGATCTATCCAGTTGATTATAAGCGAAATACAATTTCGGCTTATAATCACTGTTATAAACGGTTACGAATGTAACCCATTAAAGCCGAAGGCTTTGCCCCGCAGGGCAAGAGGGAGAACAGGACTTGTCCAGTTCCCTCTTGCTTCATTTAGTGGAACGAGCCGAGCCACAAGGCGAGGCGGTTTCTGCTAAATGGGGAGTGGTGGCACTTCATCAAGCGGTAACATTATCCACCCTGTTTTGCATCGGATTGCGTATCGAATTGATTTTCCTTTTTGAACCGTTCATAGGTTTTGCAATCGGCATTTTCTTGAACAAATGCCCGAATGTCGGACGCACGGTAATAGGTCTTATGACTTATCGTAAAGTAAGGAAGTTTGCCACTTGCTCGATACCGTTGCAGGGTTCGGAAAGATACTTTCAGCAGAAACGCTAAATCCTGATTGTCTAACAACTTGTCGTTGGGATCTAATACGTTGTCGGTATTGATTAGGGATTTCAGATCTTGCCCGATTTCAGAGAGTTTTTTCGACAGTCGTTCCATCCACTTATCAAAGTTTTCATTGTCTATATACATTTTGCTTCACTTTTAAATTAAACATTAAGATTACCAATCGATTGATGAAGCAAAGTTCGGCAAATGGGCGCAAATAAGTTAGGGGTGTACCACTGGTACACCCCTATAAATAGTTGGTAAGCTACTGATTTACAAATATCCTTTGTTCTTACTTTCTTCGGCAATGGCTTTGCGAAGTGTATCTAAAAACTCAGTTACTTTGGATGGCTTACGCTTAATAACACTCTCATGCTTCTTGTGAATATCACCCAGTTTGATATTAAAGAGGTGTTCAAACGCTCGTCCGATTTCTGTTAGTGGTGATTCTGTTCCGTTGTGGGTTACTACTCGCTTAGATAAGAACAGTCCGCTCACCATCTCCATAATTTCAATAAGGTAGGTTTCGTCAGTTAGGTGAAGTGGTGAGAGTGGGAATTTGTTCTTCCGGCTCTGGAACTGAACCGGATATTTGATTCGCATATTGAGTATGCGAATTTCTGTTTTTACAAGTCCTATTGCTTCGTCAATAAGCAATAGCAAGGCATTTTTCCCCCTGCTCAAATTGCACTCGATGCGATTTAAGCCTGTTCAGTCCAAAAGAGAGATAGCGTAACAATACAGCATAGTCCTGTTCATTTATAGCAACGCTTGCCAAATGCTTGGCAAGTTCTTGCAATGCAGTCGTAAAATCATTTACGACAAATTCTTTCTGTGAGTATTCCGACAATAGCCGGAAAAATCTCTGTTCAGATAGTTCATTCATGCTTCACACAATTAAAGATGTCTTTTAATTTTTATATTCTGTTTTTTGTTAATGGTATCATGATATAAACTCCCGTCAAACTCCTTATATCGAGCGTCTTTGTAGATTCCAACCAGTTTTTTGCTATAATCCTGAATCATCGAATTGGATTTTTGGGATAGGTTGGTCGCTAAAATTCCGCTTCCCAATATGCCCGGATTACAGACTATTGTATCTTTCTTTATGGCGTTCATAATCAGTTCTGAACACGCATAATCTTTAATACCTGCCTTGTCTAACTTCTCCGACACGGATTTATTGAGTGCCTGTTTATCGTTAATGGTCATAAATCCGTACCACAACAAACACTTCATCCCCAATTTGGTAGCACCGATTAATACATCAAGATAAGTATGCCCGTTGCTATTGGGTTTATCTATTTCGTAAGGGTCAATATGTAGAAACGTGGATTTGGGTAATGATGGCAATAGTTTTAATACTCCATCAGTCGAATCACAATTGAATGTTCTAATTGGTGGCGCAACTGCTTGGTGTCTTGCAAATGATTCGATATTATCCAATGCCCTTTTTTCTAAATCAAAGAATAGACATTCCTTAACGTCATTATTCAATACTTTCATGGCTAATGCTGGAGAGCCTAAATAGTTTCCGCTTGCCATGCTTTCATTCTCTAATTGATAATAAAGGGAGTTTTGAAATGTAGCATCTTCGTTCGTCTCGTTCAAGAAATGATAAATACCATATTTCTGTTCGGGGGTATGTGTCATTATATAGATGGCACATGCTGAATTTGTTTCTACATATATCTGCGGTTTCTCAATTTGAAGAACCTCGCAGAGAACAAGATGTTTGAGAACATCGGGTTGTTTGCCGAAGTGAGTGTAAGTTACCATAATAATTCTGTTTATCATTATGGTGGCAATATTAAGCAGTAGAAAGCAAAAAAGCCTTGACGAAAGTCAAGACCTCTATTTTTGCAGTTGTTTTTTGCGGATTCTGCTTAGTGTTTCAGGAGTTACACCGAGAAATAGTGCTATTTCTTTTAGGGATATTCGTTCTTGTAAATCGGGACAGCGTTTCATTAATGCCTGATAACGTTGTTCGGGCGTATCGCAATAGAACCCTAATAAGCGTTGGTATATCTCGGCAAACATGGTTTCGGCAATTCGCCTGCCTAAACGCTGTGTTTCCATATCGGTTTCCCAAAATTGGTTGAGTTCGCTTGATGGGAGTAAATAAACCTCGCAATCAGTTGTTGCCTGTATACTAACCGTTGCAACAATTTTGTTAATTAAAGAGGGATAATCACATACGAAATCATTCTCAAAACTATAACCAACAATCCATTCGTTCCCGTTTGTATCTATGCGAGTCAGTCGAAATATACCTGAAGTAACAAAGCCTATATGATTCGTCTTATCGTTTTGACGAACCATATATTCATTTTTTCTAAGTATTTTCGGTGTGCCACTTTCGAGAAATAGTTTCTCTAATCTCGTGGCATCTACACTCTCACTCGCATTGAATTTATCCATGTTAAATACTTTATAATTGCAAAGATACGAAGAATGATAGCTATATTTGGTAAGGTTTCAACAAAATGATTTATCTTTGTGGTAGAGTTATTTGAAGCAATGGAAAAACACAGCAAATTAAAGAAGTTTGCTCGTTTCTACATCGTTACCCATTGTTATACTCTTCTTCTTCAAAAATCTATTATTCAATAGATTACAATCACATTTCTTGTTTCTCTAAAGACACCTTGCTGCTTTCGTTTGAAAGCAAAAATCCGCCTTTAAGACGGATTGTAAAGTTAGCAGATTTCCAATCGGCACAGTATATCCAATGAATACACTGTACCGATTACACAGCTATGGATTAGCAGAAGTAAAGATTATAACTTCTTCCACAATTCAAAACTCTCATCGTAATGGTCGAGATGTTGCCGGGCTATATTCTCTAAAAATCCCGATACGCTCATCTTACGTTCTCCGAATCTGCGGACAATCCGGTCAATCCGGTCACGGGTGTCACGACTGACAAATACGGGTTGCCGGTCGATTATCTTAGGAGCGGTCATAAACAATTCCCGATACTCACCGAAGGATGCCTTACGTTGCTTGGTTGAGCTACGGTAAGGCGGTTCACTTTGTGTAGCCGATACAGCGGATACAGTCTGTGGTAATTGCTCGTCAGGCAAGATTAGTTTATCCTGTTGAGCTTGGTCACTTGAAAAAGGTTGTTCATCTGGGGCAGGTGATGAAACAGCTATGCCATCTTCTGTTTGCAGACTAAGCCCTTCCAAATAGCTTCTTCCTGCCCGGCGATCGTTATCGGAAGCCGAACTTCCTCCCTGAATCATTTCTTTCAAGACTTGGTTCATTTCTTCATTCGTTGTTTTCTCTTTCATTACAAATATGGTTTTAAAAATGAATACTGCCGTTCAGAACTGAGTGCATACACTCAGTTTACAGAACACTGCAAAGAAAGCGGTTTTCTTTTGTATAATACACATAGTCAGTCGATTGGGCGTTTTATACTTGGTTATTCATCGTATTGCCCTTTTCATGGATTCCGAATCGGTGCAGCTTTCCGAATTATGCCGATGGTCTGTTTCCGGTCTGTGTTTCACGAATGGTTAATGTGTACAGTGGCGAGACTAAACTGACTTGAACGCCAAACACTTCAATTCGGACGACACAAGCTGCCAGACCTTTGAAATCCATTGAGATACGAAAAAACTATTCTTTCTTTGCTGACGAAATAGAAAATCAATAATTAAAAACAATCGAATTATGGAAATAGTAAACATTGAATCCCACACATGGGAGATGATGATGGCAAGGTTTGAAACCTTTGCCGAGAGAGTGGAACAACTTTGCCGGTGTAATGGCGATAAGGCTATGCAGAAGTGGCTGGATAATCAGGAAGTATGCGGGATATTGAATATCTCGAAGCGGACGCTTCAAACATACCGGGATAACGGTACACTGTCTTTCTGCCAGATCGGGCACAAGATGTACTACCGTCCGCAGGATGTAGAGCAAGTAATCAACAAAACAAAAGCAGGAATGTCATGAGTGAATTTATCGACAGTAAAAACGAGCGTGTAACCCGCTTCTGCCAACTTTTAGACAGGATGACAAACGGCATTCAGCACTTGGTTGCCAACCACAAACCAACACTGAACGGGGAGCATTATCTGACAGACAGTGAAGTATCTGCCAAACTCAAAGTAAGCCGCAGGACTTTACAGGAGTGGAGAAATAATGGGCAGATAGCCTATATTCAGTTGGGTGGTAAGATTCTCTATGCGGAATCGGCTATTCAGGCGATGCTGGAAAAGTTTTATGTCAAGGCGTGGGAATAATCAACTATGCGGATTTGAGGTGAGGGAGTTGAGTTGCCCACGCCGTTAAACGATAAAAGCACATCCGAAAGAAGATGTGCTTTTATCGTTATTGGAACTATGCGTCATTATCGGGTCGGTCGTTTTCGTTGCAGGGGCTTCATCAGTTTCGGGAAAGGGAACAGGCAGGTTTTACGGCTTAAATACGATCCGAAGGGTGGAGATTTCAGCCGTAATCCGAAGGGCTTGAACTTGACGGTTCACTATCACGGAGCAACCTTTGCCCCTGTAACGGGAATGACTGCCCCGATTTACAATAATTCATATCAGTTCAATGTTTTATCACTCCTATTATTGACGGAAACAAATATTCGAGGACTTATATCACACTCCTTATCAATTACTTTCTTTAATATCCACTGCCGGAAAATCTCTGCCTGCCATGAATGAATCCGAAAAGCAAGAGCCATGACCATATCCAAGCCGAAGCAGTCCGGCAAAATATTGTTACCAACCAACGTTGCGCCATTGGTCGTATCCGCCATCACAACTTTTGATTTGATAATGGCTTGTATGTTGGATTTTACGGCAGGTATCATTACTCCGAGAAGTTCGGCTATCTCAAAATCACGCATCTGTACATTAACAGGAACGGATACTTTGCCGTTCCCGCTAATCGTTATTATTCTTTTTTGTTCAGTTTTCATGCCTGTTACTTTTTTAATTGTTTGGATGATTTTACATTACGCACCTCTACGGGCATCTGTTTGTCCTCATAGATTTTGAATTTATCTGCCAAGTTACCGGAAAGTAATTTCATGTCCTCATTGACTTTCTGATTCGTGAGTTTGGCATAAAGTTGAGTGGTTTTAATACCCAAGTGTCCCATCATGCGGCTTACGGTTTCCAATGGAACTCCCTGTGACAGAGTTATAAGCGTCCCGAAATTATGACGCGCCATGTGAAAGGTTATATTCCGAGCGATACCGCATAGTTTTGCCACCTTTTTCAGATTCGCTGCCGTTGATGAGTAGCCGACCATATTGAAAATCCTGTCACCTTTACGCTCCGGTTTATATTTCTCTATAATCTGTTTCGGAATATCCAACAGGCGGACGTGGCATTCGCTTCCGGTCTTCTGCCTTTTGAAATGGATCCACATTGTACCATTGCTCGATTTGCTTATATCAGAAATGGAAAGATTACACAGGTCGGCATACGAAATTCCGGTAAAAGTTGCGAAGACAAACATATCCCGTATGTGGCAAAGGGATTTGGATGCAATACGTGTAGCCATAAGCCGCTCCAATTCGTCAGCGGTCATGTGCCTGCATTTTTGGGGCGGCTGCTCGGGGCGGTAGTCCGCAAAAGGGTCCCGAAGCAATGTCCCCTGATTGATAGCCCTGCGGATAATCTTCTTCAGGAGTATCGTGTATCCGCCAATCGTATTGGCGGAATGACGCTTTTCTGTCCGAAGGTAGAAATCGAACTGTTCAATAAAGGAGAAGGTAAGCTGTTTCAGGGCTATATCCTCCATATGATGGCGGGTTTGCAGGAATTGACGGACATGATTATAGACCACCACATAGTGGCTGTAGGTTTCTTCCGTTCTGTTGACCCCGACCTTTTGGGCATATTCCTCGTTATGTTCGACAAAAAGGGATAACAGGGTGTCTTTCTTCCGACCGATACCCAAAAGCATGTTCTTTACCAATTCTGCCGTAACATAGCCCTGTTGTTGCAATAGTTCCGCATGGTATTTCTCTATGGATTCGGTAAGTCTGTCCAATTCCCGGTTTACTTGGTTTGCTTCCCTGCTTTTTCCTTTCATTCGATAAGTCTTGGCATCCCACAAAGTGGAGTCCACGTCTATCCTTGCACTGAACTGGGCTGTCTCGGCATTGACGGAAATACGCCCCATGACAGGGCATAATCCGTTTTTCTTCCGCTTGCTTTTATTGATATAGAAGATAACGGCAAAGGTGCTGTAACGTTTGGTCTTATTATCCGGTATATTCATTGTATTCAGTCTGCTAAGTGATACTTGTCGGTGATTCGTTTCTCTAACCTGCGCATATCGGTGTTTATCTTTTCATTGGAAACCTGCGCATAGATTCGGGTCGCCCTTAAGTCCCTATGACCTAACATCCGGCTGACTGTTTCCATCGGAACTCCTTGAGACAGAGTTATCAGACTGGCATAGCTGTGCCGCGCCATATGAAAAGTTATATTCCGTTTGATACCACAGATTTTGGCAATCTTTTTCAGGTTTCCATTGGTTTTGCTGCAACTGAGCATCACGAACATTTTTCCGTCCTTATTCAGTCCCCGATATTTTTCAATAATCTGCAGGGGGAGTTCAAGCAATGGTACATGAAACTCCGTACCGGTTTTTCTGCGTTTGGAGTGAATCCACCATACACCGTCTTCGGCTTGCACGAGGTTATTATAGGTCAGATTCCGTATGTCACTGAAAGCGATGCCCGTGAAAACAGAAAACAGGAACATATCCCGCACCAGATAACGGTTGGGACTATCCAGCGGTGTAGTCATTATCTTGTTTAGTTCCTGTCCGGTAATGGACTTGGGTTGCAGCAGCTCACCTTCCAATGAGAACCCGATGAACGGATTGCGGGTGATTATTCCATCGTTAGCGGCGCGCTTGACTATTATCTTCAAATGTCCGACAATGCCGATTATGGTATTGGGCTTGAATTTCAGTTGTACACGCAGGTAGAAATCGAAGGCTTCGATAAAGGAATAATCCAATGCCTGAAAGGAAATGTCGCTCAAATTGTACTTTACACGCAAGAACCGTTTCACATGGTTGAACGATATGCCATAACGTTTGTAACTTTCCAGCGTCATGTTCACACCGATTCTTGCGGCGAGCATCTTGTCATACTTGTCGCAATAGCCGATCAGTGTTTCCTGCCCGGAGACGATGCCTTGAAAGGCGTTCTTTACTTCTTCTGCCGATACTTTTTCTTTTTTTGCCAGTAAATCCTTGTAATGGCTGTGGATGGACAGGGTGGTCTGGTCGAGTATCCGGTTCAGTTCGGCGGCGACCTTGCTTTTTCCTATTGCCCGCGCCGACTTGGTATCCCAGAGGGATACTTGTACGCTACACTTGGCACTGAACTGCACCATGGATTTCCCGATGGTGATACGTCCCATGATCGGGGCACTGCCATCGTTTTTCAACTCCTTGTGACGGAGGTAATAATGTACTTTTAGCTCTTGGCTCATAATCATCAATTTTTGAGTGTAAAATTAAGTTCTTATGAGCTAAAGGGTGGAATGCAAAACAGGGTGGTTCGGTGAATCAAATTTTGTTCAGAGACTATTTTCACCGGAATTAGGATTCATCAGGTACGAATACCGCAAATCTTTGCCTGAATCGTTGTAAACAGGCTGTTTCCGAATGGTTGCATCCGACGTCTCGTTCTCCAAAACAGGTAACGGATTCGTAACGGAAAGTCTGCATAAAACCACTATATTCTGCATTTTGACTACTTGGCAATGGAGAGAAGAGTAACGCATATTACACCGTTAATCAACGAGTTACACCGTTTATTCCGTTTTTGCTTTTTAGGGACACAATCTGGTAACTAAAGTGTGTCTTTTTGTGCCCCTTTTTTGTCTTTCAGGCAAGATGGAAACATAAAAAAAAGTCCTGCAATACGTTGATATTGTAGGACTTGTCTCTTTTTTGTCGCCGTTTGGCTTTGTTCTTATGTGATCCGCTTGGGGCTCGAACCCAAGACCCCAACATTAAAAGTGTTGTGCTCTACCTGCTGAGCTAGCGAATCAATCCTTTATTGCTGTTAAGCGGGTGCAAAGATAGAGCTATTTTTCATAATTGCAAATTAATTCCGAACATTTTTGTTATCTTTGTGCCATAAATATCAATACACATTATTTATATATGGCTGACGATAAAAAAATAATTTTCTCGATGGTGGGAGTAAGCAAAGCTTTCCAACCTAACAAGAATGTACTAAAAGACATTTATCTTTCTTTCTTCTATGGAGCGAAGATTGGTATTATCGGTCTCAATGGTTCGGGTAAATCTACTTTGCTGAAGATTATTGCCGGTCTGGAGAAATCTTATCAGGGGGAAGTGGTCTTTTCTCCCGGGTATTCAGTGGGCTATCTGGCACAGGAACCTTATCTGGATAACACAAAGACTGTGAAAGAAATCGTAATGGAGGGTGTGCAACCTATTGTTGATGCCCTGAACGAATACGAAGAAATTAATCAGAAGTTCGGTTTACCTGAATATTATGAAGATCAGGACAAAATGGATCAACTTTTTGCGCGTCAGGGAGAGTTGCAGGACATTATCGATGCAACGGATGCCTGGAATCTGGATAGTAAGTTGGAGCGTGCAATGGATGCTCTTCGTTGCCCGCCCGAAGATCAGTCGGTGGCTAACCTGTCCGGTGGTGAGCGCCGCCGTGTGGCTCTTTGCCGACTGTTATTGCAAAAGCCTGATATCCTGCTGCTCGACGAACCGACGAACCACTTGGATGCTGAGTCTATCGACTGGTTGGAGCAACATTTGCAACAGTACGAAGGTACGGTAATTGCAGTGACGCACGACCGCTACTTCCTCGATCATGTTGCCGGATGGATCCTTGAACTTGACCGTGGTGAGGGTATTCCCTGGAAGGGCAACTACTCCAGCTGGTTGGAGCAGAAGACCAAACGAATGGAAATGGAAGAAAAGACTGCCAGCAAGCGTCGCAAAACTCTGGAACGTGAGCTCGAGTGGGTACGTATGGCACCCAAGGCTCGCCAGGCTAAGGGTAAAGCTCGTTTGAACTCGTACGATAAGCTGTTGAACGAAGATGTGAAGGAGAAAGAAGAGAAGTTGGAAATCTTCATTCCGAATGGTCCTCGCTTGGGTAATAAGGTGATCGAGGCAAAACATGTGGCGAAGGCTTATGGTGATAAACTACTGTTTGACGATCTGAACTTTATGCTTCCTCCAAATGGTATTGTGGGAGTTATTGGTCCGAATGGTGCCGGTAAAACAACTCTTTTCCGTCTGATCATGGGACTGGAAACAGTCGATAAAGGTGAGTTTGAAGTAGGGGAGACTGTGAAAGTGGCTTATGTAGACCAGCAGCATAAGGATATCGATCCGAACAAGAGTGTTTATCAGGTGATCTCCGGTGGTAATGACTTGATCCGTATGGGAGGTCGCGATATCAATGCGCGTGCATACCTTTCGCGCTTCAATTTCTCCGGAGCCGACCAGGAAAAACTTTGTGGTGTGCTTTCGGGTGGAGAGCGGAATCGTCTGCATCTGGCTATGGCACTGAAGGAAGAAGGAAACGTGTTGTTGCTCGACGAGCCGACCAATGATATCGATGTCAATACTCTACGTGCACTCGAAGAGGGTCTGGAAGATTTTGCAGGTTGTGCTGTTGTCATTTCGCATGACCGTTGGTTCCTCGATCGAATCTGTACGCATATTCTTGCTTTCGAAGGCGATTCGAATGTGTTCTACTTTGAAGGTTCTTATTCGGAGTACGAAGAGAATAAATTAAAACGACTTGGCAACGAAGAACCTAAGCGTGTGAGATATAGAAAGCTGATAGCTGACTAATACTTAACAATATGTAAGCCCCGCAATCAATTTGCGGGGCTTTTTTGTTTCATAGAGCTATAATATGTTTATCTCTCTTAAAAAATTGTAGCATCTTTGTAATGTATATATAAAGAATATTAATTACCTTTGTATTCCAAAACGTTTATTTACAATTTATTAATTAACAAGTTCTATTAACTAACAAAGAGAATTATGAGAAGACATCTAATTCATTTCCTGCTGGTTGCAGTGCTGACGGTATGTTCTGCCGCTACGGCCATTGCCCAGGTAACAGTGAAAGGTCAAGTTGTGGATGCGGAAACAGGTGAGCCATTGATTGGTGCAGCCGTAACGATTGTCGGTACCACCCAGGGTAGTGTGACTAACTTGGATGGTATGTTCACACAAAAAGCTGCCTCCGGTTCAACGCTGCTTATCAAGTACCTTGGTTACAAGGAATTCAGCAAGAAGATCACCCAGAAAGGTGGTACTGAAGATTTGGGCGTAATAAAAATGGCAGCCGATGCAATGGTGCTGAATGACGTTATCATCACTTCTTCTGTTGCTGTTTCGCGTAAAACACCGGTAGCTGTATCGACAGTTGACCCTGTCTTTATCGAGGAGAAGCTCGGAACACAGGAGTTTCCTGAAGTTTTAAAGTCTACTCCGGGTATCTATGCAACTAAGCAAGGTGGTGGTTTTGGTGACTCCAAAGTGAACATACGTGGTTTTAAGACCGAGAACTCTGCTATGATGATTAACGGTGTTCCGATGAATGATATGGAATGGGGTGGCATCTATTGGTCGAACTGGGCCGGTTTGAGTGATGTGACTCGTAGCATGCAGGTACAGCGTGGTTTGGGTGCATCAAAGGTAGCGGCTCCTTCAGTGGGTGGTTCTATCAACATTGTGACTAATACAATCGATGCCAACAAAGGCGGTTTCGTATCTTATGGTATGGGTAACGACGGATTGAACAAAATCCTGTTCAAGGTATCTACCGGATTGACCAAATCAGGTTGGGCCATGACCCTTTTGGGAGGTAAGACCTGGGCCGATGGTTATATCCAGGGAACCAACTACGAAGCCTACAACTGGTTTGTGAATATTACAAAGCGTTTCAATGACAATCATCAGTTGTCATTTACTGCTTTCGCTGCTCCCCAGTGGCATAATCAGCGTGGAAATAAAGATGGACTTACCATTGAAGGATGGCAGGAAGTTGCGAAGAATTATATGAATGGTGAGAAGCCTTATCGTTATAACCCTACCTACGGATTCGGGCTGAACGGACAAAGAAAGTCATCGGCATATAATGTGTATAATAAACCTCAGTTGTCATTGAACCATTTGTGGCAGATTAATGAAAAGTCAAGTTTGAGTACAGCTCTGTATGCTTCTATCGGTCGTGGATATGGCTATTCCGGTCAGGGATTGACCAGTGCGGATCGCAGTAACTGGTATGGCAGTAACAATGGTAACCTGAATATGACTTTCCGTAAAGCCGACGGTACATTTGCGTATGATGAAATATATGCTTTGAATGAAGCGAGTGAGAATGGCTCGGTTATGGCAATGTCGAAGTCTAAGAACTTCCATAACTGGTATGGTCTGCTTTCTACTTATACTACTAAGTTCGGTGATTACTTCGATTTCTATGGTGGTATAGACTACCGTTATTATAAAGGTACACACACCAATGAATTGGTTGACCTCTATGGTGGTGACTTTTATGTAGACTCTTCTTCAAGAAAAAGTGTTTTGGCTTCAAACAATGCCGCCGCTGCTGCCGGTTCTTCATTTGTGAACCAGAAATTGAAAGTAGGTGATATTGTTTATCGTGACTTTGATGGCTATGTGATGTCTGAGGGAGTATTTGCTCAAGGTGAATACAACAGAGATAAGTTGAGTGCCTTCATTTCCGGTTCGGTTTCTAATACCGGTTACTGGCGTTACGACCGTTTTTACTATGACAAGGCACACGCCAAATCAAAAACTGTCAACTTCATCGGTTGGAATGCAAAGGGAGGTTTGAACTACAACCTTACCGAAAATCATAATGTGTTTGCCAATATCGGTTATATCAGCCGTGCTCCATTCTTCTCGGGAGGTGCTTTCCTTAATTCAACAGTCAGCAATGCGACAAACCCCGATGCAGTGAACGAGAAAGTGTTCTCTTTCGAAATCGGATACGGCTATCGTTCGAGCTTCCTTACTGTGAACATCAATGCCTACCACACTCGTTGGATGGACAAAACCACTACCCGTTCACAGGATATCACAAACTACTATGAAGGCAGCCTTAGCGAGCCTTACGATGCAAGTAAGCTGGTTTCTACCAAGTCTGTTATCAATATGCAGGGTGTGAATGCTTTGCACCAGGGTGTCGAACTTGATTTTGTAGCAAAACCTTTCCAATGGCTGGATTTGAGCGGTATGTTCTCTATCGGTAACTGGCGTTGGGATAGCAATGCTTCGGGTAGCTTCACTGTAGAAGGTCAATTTGTGAACAGCGCATCTATCAAGGGAAGCGATGGTAAGGATGTGACCGTTCTTGTAAATGCGGCAGCTAACGGACTGGAACCGGGTACAATGAAACTGAACCTGAAAGATGTGAAAGTGGGTGGATCTGCACAGACTACCGCAGCTTTGGGTGCTACTTTCAAGATCGACAAAGCCCTTCGTCTGGGTATCGACTGGAACTTATACGCACGTAATTATGCTGATTGGTCATTGAACTCAAACGACCTGGTGATGAACAGTGAGAAGGACTTTTCTACTCCTTGGCGTATTCCGACTGCAAGTACTTTCGATTTGAACGCAAGTTATAAATTCAACTTTGGTAAACTGAATGCAGTACTGTCAGGTAACGTGAACAACTTATTCGACCAGACTTATATTTCTGATGCGACAGATGGTAGCAATCACGATTGGAAGACCGCTTACAATGTGTTCTACGGATTCGGCCGTACTTATAGCTTGAGATTAAAAGTTAATTTCTAATCTAAAAACAGGAAGTTTAAATTATGAATAGAAATCTATTAATGCCTGTAGCGGTGTCGTTGATTCTGCTGTCCGGCTGTAAATATAACGATGACAACTTCGAAGGATTGGACGATATGACCCAACCGACGAATTTGATGAAGATAGAATATACGCTGACTGATGCTGATTATGCAACTATCAGCTCAAATTCGACCAATAAGAAGATTGCTACAGATGCCGGTGTGTCTAAGGATCTTGAGAATGTGAAGACTAACATGTATCTGACAGAGAAGATCACGGGAGCGGATTACATACCTGCTTTCTTGCTTGATAAGTATTACACTGCCGATAAGGGTTCGAGTGCAAAGATTACGTATAAGTACAAAGAAGCGATGTCTTCTTTGCTGTCGGAGTATGCTTCGGTGAAATATCTGAAACCGACGGATGCCGAATACAAGTTGGTTTATGGTGAGAATGCATTTGCGCCTTATCTGAATGAAAAGACAGAAGGTCAGATGTCTAAGATCCTGAACGAGAAGTTCAAAGATGCCGAAAAGGGAACAGCTGTTTTCGTTGACTATAAGTTGGGAGAGGGACAGTTGGAGAATCCGTTGATGTGGCAAAACTTCGAGGCGCTTCCTACCGGAGATTTGAAGGAGCTCAAAGGCTGGTTTATCAGCTCTACCGGTGACACTCAGTGGAAGGTTACTTCTTATGATGATAACCAGTATGTTCAGTATTCGGCAAACGGTACGAAAGGGGCATGCGTCGGCTGGATGGTTACCCCTGCTATTTCTGTTACTGCCGGTGATTATCTCGCTTTTGACGTGACCGTGGGATACTATAATGCTAGCTGCTTGTCAGTACTGATTTCAGAGAATTTCGATGGTAAAAATGTCGGTACTGCCAATTGGGTTGATGTGACTTCTGATTTCAGCATTCCTACCAAGCCGACAAGTGGCTACGGTACGTTTGCTTCTGCAGGTAAAGTGTCTTTGTCAGCTTATGCAGGCAAGAAGGTGTATGTAGCCTTTAAGTACGAAGGTGATGGTGCCAATAAGAAAACCACTACTTATCAGATCGATAACATCATGGTAGGTACCTCCATTCCAGCCAACAGTCTTTCTACTCCTACTTACGCGGTGAAAGTATACGATGGAAAGAACTGGAAGAATAAGAGCAATAACGTATATGTCCTGACATATGCCGATTACGGAGATATGGGACAGAGTAAACGCTACTTTACTTCTGATGTTCCGGCTGTGAACTATTTGCCTGCTTATTTGTCTAAGATGGTGGCATATCCTGTTGATGGCGATGCACGTGTAGTAGTCTACAGATTCTATAATGGCAAAGCTTTGAATATCTACAGTGATGAATACACTTATTCTGCCGAAAAAGCGAGATGGGAGTTGAATACACGTATTGTCGATAAGACAGAACAGTTTGTATTGTCTGACGGTAAGTGGAACTTTGATCCGAGTACAGTGGTTACGCTGAAGGCTGAAAAGGGTAATGTAGAGGCTGCCGCATTCTATCAGGCAATCACCGATTGGGTGAAAGAGAATCATCCAGAGTATGTGACTTCATACGGTAACAACGATTATTATTATGGTGGTTCTGCTTACAATAATAATTTCGACTTCCGTCCGTCCGCATGGAAGGCACAAAATGCTTCCGCTTATGGTTCGATGTCGGATGCCGATCTTACTAAGTTGATGTTCGAACGTTTGCCAGAAGCATTCCTTCCGGGATTGAAAGCAATCTATGGTAGTGCGGATGTTGTGGAAGGTGTAGATGTCTTCTATACAATTAACTTTGCCATTTACGATGGCTCTTCTACCACACAATATACCATTAAGTATAAAGTGACAGGTAAAGGACAGTTTGAATATGTTGCAGACTCTTTGAAGAAAGTAGAATAAGAAAACTAATTCATTTATAATTAAGAAAGGCCGCTCTGTGTAATCAGGACGGCCTTCTTTTATATTATAACGAGAGAGTTATGGGGGTGAAAAGGCGTTTAGATACATTCCCGTTTACATCTTCACCTCCATCACTACCGGATTATGATCACTGCACAAATCGAGGTCAGGCGAATAGTAATCTACCCCTTTAAATTCTTTGGAATGGAAAATATAGTCGATTCTCAGCAGGCGTTTAAAGTACCGGAACGTATACATGTACCCATGTCCGCAAGTCTGGAATCCGTCTTGAAGATTGTCACCTTTCACGGTACTGTATGTGTAGGACGATGGGAGAGAGTTAAAGTCACCGCAAACCAGTATAGGGTAGGGGGTGGTGCGGATTAATTGTTCCAAGGTCTTTGCCTGTGCCGCACGTTTCCTGAAGTTCTCGTTGAGTCCCTCCAACAATTGCTTGGCCACTGCTTCCTCTCTGCCTGTCAGTTCGTTTTTAGCCAGTTCCCTTTCCAGCCTGCGCTTATTTTGGCTGACCTCCGTTGTTTGCAGGTGGTTATTGAAAACACGAACCGTTTGTCCGTTTACGTCCAGATCGCACCACATACTGCAATTCCTTGAATCGGGATAAGTGATCAGTCTGCTGTCCTTCACCGGATATTTGCTGAACAGAGCTACCTGCAAGATAGGTGTGCTGTCCGGAGCTTGCGGAATGACGGCATACTGCCAGTCTGCAAATGCGTTCCGTATGCTGTCTGAAGTAAAGTACCGATTGCCGACAAACTCCTGAAAGCAGATAATGTCCACCCGGTGCTCTTTCATATAAGCCGCAAGCTCCTTGCACGAATATCCCGACTGCTCGTTACCGAAACTGTCAACGTTGTATGTCGCTATTTTCAGTGTATTTGCCTCTTTTTCTCCGGCCGTGAAAGGAGGTTGGAAGATCCGACCCAGATATTGCCAGTTGGCAGCTATGGCTATCAACGGAATGATGATCCAGAACCTCCGGCGAATTCCCCAGTAAATGGCGGCGGCAAGATTGATCAATAACAGTCCTGACAGCGCCAGCCCGATGAAAGGCATCAGAGTGGAGTGTTCGGGAGATATGTGTCCGGCGAATGCTCCGGCAATGGTGATGCCGGCCAGGACAAAAGTCAGTGCAATAGACGTACAATAAAATAGTTTGGATACAGCTTTCTTTCCCATTGTTTTGAATTTCTCATTTTAGTTCACCACAGATTACACGGATTAACGCAGATTGATTATTTATCCGGTTGATCTCAAGCGGAATTCAGACAGACTCCGAGGAGATCCGTGTCAATCCGTGTAATCCGTGGTGAATTGGTTTATTTCAGCCATTTCTTTATCTTTTCCTTTAGCTTTTCCTGAGCGATCGGTTTTGAGATAAAGTCATTGCATCCGGCTTCTTCGGCTGCATTCCGGTCGTGTTCGTAAGCGTATGCGCTTTGTGCAATGATGGGTACTTCCGCGGACAGTTGCCTGATAATTCTGGTAGCTTCCAGTCCGTCTAAGTTAGGCATCTTGATGTCCATCAATATCAGATCCGGATTTACCTCGTCATACATGGTCACGGCCTCCATGCCGTCTTTGGCGCGTACTAAGTGGTATTTTCTACCCAGAATAGCGTTCAGCAGGTCGAAGTTGCTGTCTGTGTCTTCGGCTATCAGTATGGTGGCTTTCTCCGTTCCGGCTGCGGTTGCCCGAAGGTCCTCTTCCTTTTCCGTCGTTTCCTCTTTGGGGCAGGGTGTATCCTCTTTGGCCGGGAGCACTTCCGACGGCTGTGTTCCGACGGCCTCGCCGGGCAAGTGGCTGTTCGTTCCCGTTTCCGTATCTTGTATGACATTCTCAAGAGGCAGCCAGAAGGTGAATGTGGTTCCTGTGCCCACTTCCGAGGAGACCGCAATCTCTCCACCCAGCCGTTCGATGATCGTTTTACAGATTGACAATCCCAGACCTGTGCCCTGGGCAAAATTGTTCAGTTTGGCAAACCGTTGAAATACCCTTCCCAGCTTTTCGGGCTCGATACCCAGTCCGGTATCTTTGACGTAGAATACAACTCGCTCGCCTTCCTGTTTGTAACCATAGCTTACGCTGCCTTCTGTGGTAAATTTGAACGCGTTGCCTATCAGGTTAGAGAATACCTGGAAGATCCGGTTCTTGTCCGAGTGGATGCTCAGCGCTTCGTCCGGCGAGTCGAACCTCAGTTCCACTCCCTGCGGACAGCGGAATACGTGTGCATCATGAATCTCTTTGCAAAGTGTGTGCAGCCTCACCGGCCCGTAAGTGAACTCTACGATGCCCGACTCTATTTTGGAAAGATCCAATATTTCGTTGATCAGTTGCAACAGCCGTTCGTTGTTGGCGTCTACAATCTCGTAATACTCCCTCCTTTCCTCCGCATTGTCACTCTCCGAGATGATGCGCGAGAATCCTACGATGGCATTGAGGGGCGTGCGTATTTCGTGGCTCATGTTGGCAAGGAAAGCCGACTTCAGTTTGTCCGATGTTTCCGCTTTCTCTTTCGATTCTATCAGTTCACGGCGCATCAGTTCCAGTTGGGTGATGTCCCATTCGATGCTGACAATGATGGGAGAGAAGTCCTCGCTTTCCACCATGATTTTTTGCTTGTCGAGAATCAGCAAATTTCCGTTTTTGTCCTTGCCCTCCATAATCCAGTGCATCCCTTTTCCGGTAGCGGCAATTTCCATATCCTCTTTTCGCTTCTGCTGTGCCATTTCCGGCGGGTAGTAGTCGAAGTCGTTCATTCCGATGGCGTTTTCTGAGCTGATGTCCCGGTTGTACGACTCCCGGTTACGGTAGATGTACCTGAAATCGTTCTCGATATCTTTTACCACGATACCTGCCGGGATGTTCTCCATCGTGGTATCCATGATACGATTGAAGCGTTTGATCTGCGATTCGTACCGGATGCGTTCCGATATGTCGTGGGTGAACGACCAAAAGGTTTCTTCTCCATCATCCGTTGTCACACTGTACATGGTGCCTTCAAAGGCCAGTGTGTTTTTATCGTGCTTCAGGGGGTGGTAGGCCAGGAAATTGAGGGTTTGGCCTTCCCGTATACTGCGGTAACGTTCTTCCCAGTCCTCTATGCAGGTCATGTCGCCCACGACATCGAATACCCGTATCTGTGACAAGTCCGCCTGTTCCGCGATCCGGTGGTTCAGCCTGAACTGCCTGTTGGCAAATATCAGCGTGCCGTCTCTGCGTGCCGCGTACACACTTTCTTTGGCATTGTTGATGGCATGCGTCAGCGTGTTGATGTCGTTTCGTTTTCGCTGTATGTCGGTGATGTTCTGTATATACCCTTCCAGGACGATGTTACCATCTTCTTCTTCATTCCGCAGGTAGCATTGTTGGCGCATATAGTATACCTGTCCTTCCAGCAGGATGCGGTATTCGATGTATTCCTTTAGGAGTTCGCGGCGGTTGGCTTCCATCCATGTGTTCACGGCGGGCAGGTCTTCGCTCAGGATGGTTTCGTAGTAATCCTGAAAGTTGATGCTCCGCTCTTCTTCCGTGCATACGATTCCGTTGTATCCCCGGTAATAGAATGTCTTCTCTCGCGATGAATATTTCCATTGCCCTATTTGTGCCGCTTTTTGTATCTCCTTCAGCTCGTAGTTGGTGCGTTCCAGTTGCAGTTTCACGTTGCTGCGCGCCGTGATGTCGCGATATTGGCACAGCACCTTGTCACCGTCGTACGGCTGCATGATACATTTGAAGTAATACGTTTCGCCCCCTTCCAGTGGCAGCCGGTAGTTGCGGTTCACCGTTATCCCCTGTTGGGTCACTCGCCTGAAGTCCGGTAGCAGTTTCTGGAAGGTATGGTCGGGAAGCAGGTTGAACAGATTTTTCCCCAAGAGTCTGTCTTCTTGCAGGAACCACAAATCGCTGTGTGGGTCGATGTCCAGACACGTGCCGTTTTTGTCCACCAAGATCAGTGTGTCGGATGTCAGTTGAAGTATCTTGTGGGCATTGTCTACGTCATGCAATATTCTATCCATGCTTTGTCCGATTTATTGGTTTAAGGATTCCGTTTTTGTTCTTTTGGCTTTTTCCCATGCTCCTGTTCCTTTCTTTTTACGAAGGTAGTTAACACCTTTCATTACGTTAATGTTCATAAACAGGAAATAATACGGGATGAAGAGCAGCTTGTTTTTCACTTGCCGGGTAGAAAGGTAGTAGCCCCATCCTCCCATGATGTAGAATAGGAGCTGGAGTGCCAGGATGGTGCCGTAACAGACAGGGGAGCCCCCCGCCAGTAGAATGGCGATGTTGAGTGGAAGCAGCGCGAACAGCAGCACCGGTGCCAGAGACCACCTCAGCACTCTATGCGATACGTATTGAAACGTCAGCACTCCGTAACGGAACGGATTGAGCAGTTCTCTCAGCCGCCAGATAGATTGCAGTCCGCCGGCTGCGATACGCACTTTCCGCTTCTGCTCCTCGCGCATGTCGGCCGATCCGCTTTCGATGGCATACGCCTGCGTGCAATATGCTATCTTGTATCCCTGCATGGCGATGCGTAACGACAGGATGAAGTCGTCCAGCAGCGTGTCCGGTTCCATCACCGTGAAGAGCTCCCGGCGTACGGCAAATAGTTCGCCTGCGGCTCCCACGGCGGAGTAGAGGCGTGCATCCAGTGCTTTCAGTGTCGATTCATACTTCCAGTATATGCCTTCTCCTCCGGCCGCCGCACCGTCTTTTTCTTGCACGGCTATCCTTTTCTCACCGGCAACGCATCCCACCTTCGGGTCTTCAAAAGCCCGGACTATTTCGCGTATCGCTTCGCGGTTGAGCATCGTATTGGCATCGGTAAACACTACGAGCGGTGTGTCCACCAGCATCATGCCCCGTGTCATGGCGGCCGTTTTTCCTTGCCGCAGGGGTTGGAAGTGGACGGTGGCCTGCGGCCAGTCTTCCAGTCGCTGGTTGGTAGAGTCGTTGCTTCCATCGGTGGTCCACACGATGTGCAGCTTGTCCGCCGGGTAGTCCAGCCCGAGACAGTTACGCATCTTCTCGTCCACCACCTCTTCTTCGTTAAAGGCTGTGATGAAGAGTGTCACGTCCGGCAGTCTCTTGTCCGGGGGGAGCTGTCGCCGGACAGGTTTCACAAAGAGTTCCTTCAGTTTGACCAGCATGTAAAGCAGTATTCCGTATCCCAGGTGGGTATAGAATACGAGGAAGAGGGAGAGCCAGAAAAGGATTTGCAGTGTTGTCATCATAGTATCTGTTATTTTATTCGGTTCAGTAATTCTGCTTTCTTACTTGATTCTTTAAGCATGTTTACAAAGTAGAGTGCGTCTGCTTTGTTCGATTGGTTTGTTTTGTCTTTTTCATATTGCTCTACAAAGTGCGTAGCGTGTTCAACCAGGAACCGTCGGCAGTCAATGTTCAGCATGACTCCGTCCTGATAATTTCCGTAAGACAGTCCGGTGACAGCACTGTTACTTTCTATCGACTTGATGTCTTCTTTCTTCAGTCCTTTCAGGTTGATGGTGACTGAAGGGTAATAAAAATATTCCTGGCTCGGCAAGTTGACGATCAATTTCAATGTCGATCCGTTTGCGCTCTTTTCAATCTTTCCATGCATGCGATAATAGTTGTATTCATAATATTCTTCTTGACTAGGCATCCATACGCAATCTTCGCCATCTTTGCCATAAGTGTCGTTCAGCCAAAGGAGGAAGTCGGTCCAGAAGGCATCTGTAGAATGTACACCGATGTTAATAGCGCACCGATCCACAGTAGGTATAGATCGTTCCTGCTCTATCACCTGTTTAAAGTCATCAGGACTATCATGAAAGACTCTATTTAATGTATGATTTTCTAGATTAGTAAGATTATGAAATGGATATACCTTTTCACCACCTTCTGCTGTGATAGTTTTTATATCATCTAAGTTAATTGCAGCAGTAGTATAATCGATGTTTCCATCAGGTTCTGAAAGCGTTTTACATTTTCTGCCCGATAATCTTTTTTGTATGCTATCTTGTCCAATAAGATAATGTTTTTGTATGCTATCTATGTTATGTATTTCCTTAGTGTTTACGTTATGAAATGCTATACTATTGCCATAATTAACTATATCAATCACATCTTCCCATAAAATGCCATTTCTTCCATAAAAACGATAATTGTCTTTGCTATATCCCAAATTTATTATTGATTCTTCGGCCATGTAGTTATCGTCTGCAGCTAATGTAGCTGTAAATGAAAATCTAACTTCTTTGCCTGTTCCATCAGTACATCCTAAGGTTTTTCCTAAATAGTAAATATCTGGTGGAAGATCATCTTGCTTTAATTGTTCATAATGATAGTAATATTGTCCCGAAAGAGGCTTTCCATTGATACTTGCCCATGTTCGTGGATAGATACTAGGCTTACAATCGTCTTGGGTAAGCATAATTAGCAAATGTTTGTTATATTTTAGAGGTGCAAAATAAACATCTAACAATTCTAAATTGATAGTTGAATTGGTTTTGATTGTAATCTCGGCTGTCACATTTTGATTTTCTTGATCAAAAGGGTATAAATATGCCGGTTCTCTTAAACTTCCTCCTTTATACAAGTCAACTTCTTTGATACATGAAGCTGCTAATAGTATCAAAAGGAATATTGCTATGGTTTTAATGTATATTTTCATGACTTTATTTTAAAATAGGTAATACGTTTAATTTTTGCATTGAGTGTTTGTGGCCAATTTTTGTTCATACAAGGCTTCTCTATTAATATATAGTAACAACAACATATTGTAAATACAATTGGAAGTAATAATGTAGCTTGTATTAAATAGTTCGAATAGTAAAAGTCAAATGGGAGTATTTTTTTAGTTAGTTTGCCTGTAAAATGAAATAATGGATAATGTAGTAAATAAATTGTGTAGCACATTCCTCCTATTATGTATAATACTTTTCTTCTACATATCCAATTTATAAAATATCCTTTGAAGACACTTAGAAATAACAAAAACAATGCTATACAAAAGTATAGTTGATTAGGATTCCATATAAAATAGAAGAGTAAATAAAAGCAGATGGATCCAACAATGTCCCATATGAAGTATTTTCTATATAACAGTTCTTTCTGTCGTAAGAATAAATATGCAATGGTAAACCCTACAAGAAAATAATGAAGATGGTTTAATATAGACAGGTGTAAATGTAATTGTTTCAATTCATTATAAAAGAAACCTTTTAATATTAATGAAAAACAAAATAATATAGTGATGCGAATATACCATGAATATTTTCCTGAACCGGAAAAAAGAAATAAAATTAACCATGGAGCCAATACATAAAACTGAATTTCCACTTCAAGACTCCATATGACTGGATTAAAAGGAGGCCATACACCATAAATTAGAGTGTGCGTATAGGTTATTGATGCGAATAAATGGTTTATATCCGCAAGTATATTTGTTTGAGAAGTTATGGCATATGCCAAATATATGATGACACATGATAAAATAAAAGGTACTTCTAAGCGAGTTAACCTTCTATAGAAATATTGTTTTAAAGAAGGTTTTTTACTGCCTTCTAAATAATGACGGAAAAAAGGTAATGCTATGACAAATCCACTAATTGCAAAAAAAAGCTCAACACCTAAACCACATCGATTAATGAACCAACTCCATGAATTGATATCTTTGACTCCTTGGTAATAATCATATCCGATACTTCTGCCAAAAAAGTTATTGAGATGTAACAGGCAGACTGTAAAGATAGCAAAGAAACGGAATCCATCTATTTCAGTGATATACCCAGCGGGGTTAATTGGACGATGTAATTTCTCGAATATTTCTTTCATGATTTTATTAAATTATCATCTTCATCCTTATATTCTTTCTTTCGCGTAAATACTCTACCTATATTTTTGAGGGCGTAAATAGCCCGTACCTTAAAACTGTTGAATAACGAGCCGTCAGCGCTGATGGTACCATATCCCGTGACTGCACGTGCCTTTCTTTTGCGTATAAAATATATATTTCCGTATTCTTTGAGTCGTAAAGCTAAAGAGCCATCCTCCCCCCGTCTAATATCTGTGCGGATACCTACTTGACGAGCGTAATCTGTACGGTATGCAAATACCAGTCCTCGTACACTTAATTCAGGACGTTTGATTGATTGTATCCATAAATGGATGTCTCTAATGAATTCATATATTTTTAATCCGACCCACGAATGTTCTTTATCGGGAATATAGCTCCATAATGAACTTACTGCTACAATTCCAGGACGTTCTAATGCATCAACCATTGTTTCAACATAATGTGGGGGATACATAGTGTCGGAGTCAATATTAATGTGATATTTTCCTTTGGCACGCTTTAATCCGCAGAGGCGAGCATGTCCACAACTATGTTGATGCTCTATTACATATGGAATGCCGGTTGCTTCATAGATTGTTGCTGTTTGGTCTTTGGAATCGTTATCTGTACCAATAATTTCTATTGGATATTTACATTTCATTTCACTTAGAGACCATAAACTCGCTAGTAGATGTTTTTCTTCATTATATCCTATAAGAGAGACTGTTACAAGCGGATTGTCAGATTGTAGTAGTTTCAGTTTATTTCGAACTTCTTCAACGATCTCTTGTGGAGCTTCAGAAAAAGGCTTCTCGTATACTTGTAAATATTTTGTGTACCATTTCATAATATTTTTCTTTTAATTAGTAACTGATTCAAATAAGTTTTTCCATTGAAGTGCTATGTTTTCTATTTTGAAGCGTTCTACGTTGTGGCGTGCACGAATTCCCATTTCTTTACGTACACTCTCATTCTCTATAAGGAAACAGATTTTATCTGCTAATCCTATTACATCTCCATTTCTTACTAATATACCATCAATATTATTTTCAATGATATCACGTGGTCCACATGGACAAGCAAATGCTATAGGAGGTACTCCACATACCATTGCTTCTGTGATGACCATTCCAAATCCTTCGAAACGTGAAGATAGAACAAATATAGAACTTTCACAATATTTCTCTATGATATTCCGTACACTGTGTTCTAATATACAGGTTTTGCCAATATCTAACGTATCAATCTGTTTTTGGAGCTTTTCTCGCATACCATCACCATATATGCGCAATATCCAGTCCGGATGTTTTTGGGATACAATTTTCCATGCAGATATTAGACGATCAAATCCTTTCTGTGGCATATATCTTCCAACTGCAATCACTTGTTTTCTGCTGCAGTCAGAATGTGACTCTGGAATAAATGAAAGAGGGTTATGAATAACGGTTACATTATTTAATTCTGTCCACTCTGTTGCATCTTCATGGCTAAGGACAATAAACCGCTCTAATGAACGTAACTTACATATAAGTTGTTTCATCCAAAAACGTTTGATTAATTTTTTTATAAAGTTGGGAAGTCCAGGAGGATTAAATTCGCGATAGTTTGATTTATTAAAATGTATCTCTCCTAATTTTATGCTTCCGTCTGTCATCTTATTGATAAAATTAATATCTCGTCTCAATAATGATATTGTAATGTTGGGCTTTATTTCATTTAGACATTCGTTCAAGCGTCTTCGAAAGACTCTCTGTTTTTTTAAGTATTCTAAGATGCGCCTATGGATAGGTGTTTCATATAGATGATCGTAATTGATTCCAAGTTGATGGATTGTAATATTGGGATGCAATTCATAATATGGAGGTCTATTTTCTCCATCCGTTAAAATGATATGTATCTCATAGCCGAAGAACTCAGTAAAGTAATTGGCCTTTAATGTTAAAACCCGTTCCATACCACTAGGATAGTATAAAGACGGAATGCAATAAGCTATTTTGATATTATTTTTCATGATTCAAATAACTTACGTAGTTTTTTTCCGAAATGATTTATGTCATTCTTTTTACCAAATAGCCATGCATTTTTTCCACATTCAACAATTCTTTCTGGTGATTTTTTAAAATAATTCATGGCATTTGCTAAATCATCAACATCCCCTGCTTTGTAGATCTTTCCCATGTTGTTCTCAATGATAATATCTCTGTATGCTGTATTATCAGCTGCGATAATAGGCATACCCAAAGCTAATGCATCGACAAAACTAGTCATTCCTATAGCTGCAAGTGGATGCTCATATGGGGGAGTTGGAATAACTAAAACGGAACAGCTATTGAGTAAGGGCACCATTCTAGTGTCATCGGGTTTCTCTTGAATATGGATTTGAGTATATTTGCCTTCTTTGTAATTTGTAGGAATACTTTGGTTGTCACTAACGATAATTGTATGGCTTGCTGTCTTCTCAGCAGCACTCACTAATGTCTCGTGGTCACGTCGGGTTTTACCATTACTAATGAATATGATGTTCTCATATTGTCTTTGGAAATTAAGTATAGGGGCTAGGCGTTCATAAAACTTATGATCTGGTCCCCATTGCATAAATTCTAGCATATTAGCTTTTTGGGGCAGCTCCTTACACATGGCTTGATGAGCAAATTGGCTGATGAAAATAAGATGATCATATTGCTCTAATTTCAGCCTTATGGTGAATGGAGGGTGATAAAATATGGCAATAAGTTTTGGACGAAATAATTTTATTTGTTTTAATATTCCCAAAAAGTCTACTGTAAAATCCGCTCCTCCATATACAATATCATAATTGCGCGCTTTCCAATAGAGTTTAAACCATAAAGGTAGAAGTGACACTAATTTGAATATTTTATTTTTGTGATTTTTAGGAGTAATCAGCATATAGTCGATAGCGTATTCACCAGTTTCAAGAAGCTCATTAGTTCCGAATTGATGATGACTTGCAGAGTTCCCATTATTGTATGATTCTCTGGATTTTATCATGTCGTAATTATTAACAAATAAAACGCGTTTCATGTTTTTATTAAGTATTTAATTTATTTATAAGTTTCATTGATAACTTTTTGCATTTGCATTTTCCATGATAAATTTTCTACGGAATGACGAATAACATTTATGTTCCATGATTGGCTATGATAAAAAGATATCAATTCATGTATATTAATTGGAGTTTCATTGGCTGGTACTTTAAGTACATAATTGCAGTGGTCAAAGTCTGCATCAATTTCTGAATAGACAAACGGGATACCTCGGGCTGCATATTCTCTGTTTTTTAGAGTCTTTATATGAGTAATTCCACTTCGGTGCCGTCCTAAGCTACCTATGCCCATATCTGCCTTAGAAAATAGTTGGTCGAGGTCGTTTCCATGCATGTTTCCATATAAAATAACATAAGGCTCTAAGGCATTCTGTTTGATTATTGGCAATATTTCTTGACGTTCACGTTCTCCGCTTAATTCGCCTACAATGTGAAAATATACTTTGTATTGAGGTTTTGTAAGATAATATTCTGCCAATCCTTTGATAATACGATCATATCCATGCCAATAATGTATTTCTGCCACTCCAATTAAATGTAGTTCATAAGTTGTATCATTTATTTGTTTTTTAGGTAGTATTGAATCAAAATCAATTCCATTTGAGATACGAATGGTAGGTCCTCCAAAGATGGTTTTGGCATCTGAAAATGTGATGATCCCATCAAGTAATTTTGCTAAATGATGGCGAAAACATTTATCAACCAATAGGTCAAGTTTCATCTTGAAAGTTATATATTCCTGATCATAAGGGTATGTTGGAATTTCCATTACTACTTTTACATCATGTTTCTTAAGCTGACTGACCAATTGTATTGTAAATGGATTAGCATTATGAAAAGAACGGATATATATAAAGCTGATTCCTTCAGAAATTATAAAATCTCTTATGGGCTTAAAACATATACGTTTTCTTATTTTTCCCCATGTGCTATGTCCGAAATCGACTAAAATGTTATTGTCAGCTATCCACTTCCAATGTCCATCTGATGTTTGTTCATAATAGCAGGTACATACGTCTAAACCGCACTCTTTTAGTGCTTTTATTTGGTGTTGGATTTTTTTGCTGATTCCGTTTGCTTCGTCGAATCCGTGAAATACAAGAAACAGTGCTTTCATTCTTTGTTTTTGTTTATGATGCTTTTGGTCTTACCGATGATGTCGTATTCACCGGTTAACTGTATGTAGCACCCAAATATAATGAAAAATATAATACTCTTTACAATTAAGGTCAGAAAAATGTTTCCTCCTTCTGTTAGTAGACTGAGTGGATAGAGTACGGCAGTCAGCAAGATGCTGATAACAAGCGGCGATATCAGTTGAGCTACAAAATTGCGCAGGCTGCGATGTAGTGTTACTTGATACATTATCCAATAACATTGTATGAAATTAACAGTAAATGTAAGTGTGATACATGATGCTACGGCTTCAAGTGTGCCAATCCAGAAAATACCCAGTAAGATACCAGTTACATTGAGCGCAGATGAAAACAAACCACACACAAATAGGCTTTTTGTATCGCCAGCTGCTTGAAAAATCGAACCAGAGGAAGACAGAATAATCTGAATGCCTACCGATAATGTGAGTATTTGAAATATAGGGATTGATGGTATCCACTGGTCGCCAAAAATAATCAATGTTACTTCGCTGGCTGTAAAGTAGAGTAATACACTTAATGGCAGTCCAATGAAAGCCAAGAAACGTACAATGCGTTCGTAGCCTGAAGCCAAGCGTTCAAGATCATTTTGATAGTCGCTGAAGATGGGATGCATTACGGGAGTGATTACTTGTGTGATGTTCTGTAAGGGTAGCATCATCAGGCGATACGATTTTTCATAGTAACCTAAAGGAGACATCCCCATGTATTTACCGATTAATAGTTTATCCAGGTTACGGCTAAAGTAGTTAATAATGTTAAACAGGAATTGATAGGCAGAATAAGAGAAGATTTGGCGCAATACATCCAGCCCAAGTGTAAATTTCAGACGTTGTGGATAATGATGTATGGAAACCACAAATATTAGGATACCCGATAAAATAGGACCTATAATTAGTGCATAAAGCCCGGCTCCACATAAGGCTGCTATGACAGCTGCTATACCAGTGGCTATCTGTATAACGAAACTTCTCAAGGCAATAAATTTAAATTCTTTATTGCGATAGAACAAAGCATTGGGAACAATAGTAGCTGAAGCAAAAAATAGGTTTATAGCTAGTAATTGACATAGTGTGCGCAGGATTTCCCGATTATAGTAAGCCGCTATGGGCCATGAGGCAACTGTGAAAAGAAATGCCAGACCGATACCCGTCCAGACTGTGAAAGAGAAGAGTCCTGATAAATTCTCTTTGGTTAGACTTTTGTGTTGGATAATGGCAGGTGATAGTCCTACATCGGTGAATAGATTGAAAAAGGCAATGATTACTGTTGCTACAGCCATTACACCAAAGTCGTCTGGTGAAATTAGGCGTGCCAATACGCCTGCTACGACAAGTGATACGAGTATGCCACTGTATTTGGCAAGGGCGGTATAGAATACCCCCGAGAATAGTTGGTGCTTGAGTGAAGTCATAAATTTATTTTTAAAGCTACTCTGCTTTTCCAATGGAGAAGGTGAGGGCGTTGGATTTATAATTAGAAATATGTTGTTTCTTTATTGTCTGGGATGGATGGATGTTTTTAGTAATAATACCATTAGCGTTCGCATAGTTACATATGGCCTATAATATTTGAGACAGAGGCTGAATAGTTTTATACGTTGAGGTAAAGATAATGTATGTGCTTGCCATACAGCTGCATCCAGCATCTGTCGTAAAAAAAAGAATATTGTATGGTGATATGTTTTTGGATAAATTGGGAGTTCTCTTAATAATTCGTTAGTTACAGTAAGATATCCTTCCATATTTTTCCATGTGAATTTTTTAGTCATGATAGAGTTTGTTCTGATACGCCTATGGAAGAAAGAACGACGAATGAATCCTGTTTTAGAAGCATGCAAATAAGCTTGTATCATGAAGAGTTGATCTTCGTGTAATATACCGGGATAAAATGAAAGTCTCTCTTCACAAATGAACTCTCGGTGAAATAAGTTTAGGCAAACCGATGATTTGAACTTGTATGTTTTTAGTTGTATTTTTAACATGTCTATGCCTGAACATATCTTTTCAGGTAGATCTAAAGTTCTTTGGTAGTCGAAGGAGCTTTCGGGTATGTTCGGTTCAATTGTGAACGTTTCAGCATCGAAGAAAACAAAATCAAGAGCTTCTTTTGTGCATTTACGATAACATAATTCAAGTGCATCAGGCTCTAAAAAGTCATCACTATCCATGAAATAAATATATTCCCCAGTAGAAAATTTCAGTCCCTGATTACGTGTTATAGAAAGTCCTTGATTAGATTGTTTATAAACTTGAATCCGTGTGTCCTTGATTGCAATTTCTTCCACGATTGCTCTACTACAATCGGTAGAGCCGTCATCAATTACGATAATTTCCAATTCTTCCAGTGTCTGCTGACAAATACTTTCCAGTGCTTCCTGTACGTAATTACAGGTGTTATATACAGGGATAATAACGCTAACTTTAGGACGTTCATTGCATTGTTCCATTCTTTTTGAGTGTGATGATGTTTCAATCTAGCAAAGATACATAAAAAGATTTAAGGAAAACGGTTATTTTCTCGTAAAATATGGAAAAGTTGAGGGGTAATAATGTGTTGATTTACTCGCTGCAGGTACTGGTGCGTATGCTCCTGGTAGTTTATCCTGGTTACGAAATGGGTGCCCATTGTGATTTGAACCCCGATCAGAACGGCGATGGAGAGATAGAACCCGAATAGTGGATCAAGGCGTGTCCCTGTTTTAAGGTTTTGCTGCGGGTAGTGTACGGTTGACGGGAGGTACCACAGATTTACACTGGATTATACAGAGGATTTATTTTTTTCGGGATACCCGTGAACGAGAAACCGAAACTCCGTGTAAATCTGTGGTAACCCGTATCACTCACCGTGTTCGGTATGTATAAATTTCTTATTGGCTCCTTTGAGGTGGAATAGGCTGGCTATGGTCCCGAATGCCAGCGAAGGCACCTGCATTAGTGCTTTTAGTAGCCTACTGTTGAGCAAGCGGGCTGGAACAGGGATAAACATGGCGGCAACCTGTGCTGCCGACAATATCCACCATTTAGATGCTGCCGGACGGTAGACCAGTGTGGTAAGCAGAGTGAATCCGAAAACGGCTACCAGTTGCACCAGGCGCGGAGGGAGCATCCATTGGATGATTTTATCGACCAGATCGAAAGAGGGCCACCACCGCCACCATCCTTCCATCTGCTTGACGCTTTTTATGAAAGACAGTCCCTCACACAAGATGCCGAATTGCGCCGCCATCCAGCGCCGGCGCTGATTCTTGATGTTCTCTTTTTTTTGCGTTTTCTCGTCGTAGACAGGTAGGTGTTCCAGATAGACGGTGTGCATTCCGCACTCAAGCAGCGTAAGTTCCAGCTCTTTGTCCTCTCCTGCGGTTTCCAGGCTTTGCACGGCATCGTAATACCAGAAGTAATCAAAAGCCATGCCCGAGCCTGCCAGTCCGGCAGACAATCCGAGGGCGTTGTGTCCGCTCCTGAAAAATCCATTGTTGATCTCCTCGCTCACTCCGTCGAGTAAGGCAATGTCCGTATTCAGGTTTTTGCCTGTGCGGTGGGCTTGCATCGCCTGCACTCCGGCGGAGTAGGCACGGTTCACCTCGGAAAGGAATCCGGGTACGGTCACGTTGTCGGCATCCATCACCACGGCAATGTCATACATAAAGGCTAATTGGCGGTTGCCCAGTCCTTTCGCCTTTCCGTCTTCCTCGATGGTACTGATGGCCAGTAGGAGGGCTTTGGCCTTGGAACTGTCTTCGTAGGTAGCCACCAGCAGGCGGATAGGGAGGCGGCTCAGGGCTTTGTTGGTGGAGTCCTGCATGTGGTCGGAGATGACGTATACATCGTACATTTCTTTGGGGTAGTCCTGCTCGAGGAAAGAGCGTACGGAGTCAATGATGACTTTGTCTTCCCGGTAGGCCGGGAAGAAGACGGCGATGCGGTGCAATTTGTCCGCTTCCGGATAGTGGGGCACACGATAGAATTTGGACGCAATAGCGTACACCAGCAGATAGGCTACGCAAAGTGCCAGCGGAACGAACAGGATCCAGTCGATCAAGGTTAGTATGAGTATCATAAGTCTTAATGTAGGTTATGGGTCGATATATTTGTGTAAATCGGTTCAACTGTGGTTCACCACAGATTACACAGAGGATCATTTCGGCAGAGTCTTACAGAATTCTATAGAATCTCAGAGAGTTCGACAGGATTTCACTTTCTCGTTTATGGATATCCCCCAGGAAAATGATTCCTCTCTGTGTTAATTTGTGTAATCTGTGGTGGACTGTCACTCAACACAGCTTCCAGAAACTCTTCACTCCGTGCCAGATGGCTTTTGCCAGCTTGGGCTCTCCTTTCAGGACGAAGCACAGGCTGTCTTTGGGAGCTACGATCAGCATTTGGTAAGCGATAGCCAAGCAACGTTCCATTCCCGGGAGGTTGCGCCAGGCGTAAAGCATTCGGTTTCGCATCATATAAAAGGTGCGGAGAGGGCTTTGCCGCCCGGTACTTTGGCTCTCTTTGTGGAAGATGGTGCAGCGCGGCTCGTACCACAGCTGATAGCCGGCACGCGTCATGCTGGTACACCAGTCCAGCTCCTCGTAATAGAGAAAATAGATCTCCGGCATCAGTCCGGCTTTCCAGATGACCTCCCGTTTCAGCATCAGCGCAGCTCCATGAAGGTAGGCACTGGGGCGTGGAGTGTCGAAAGTCCCGTCGTCCGGACATCCCATGCCCAATGCTTTATTGCGCATCGTATACCGGCTGAGCTTGGTATATCCGGCAAATTGAATGCTTTGCGGCGGAAAGGCAAAACGGATTTTAGGTGATACGGCCCCGATGCGGGGATCGCTCTCCAATCGTTCTATCAGGGCGGGCAGTCCGTCTTCGGTCAGGTAGGTGTCGTTATTGATCAGGAACAGGTATTTTCCTTGTGCTATCTGTATTCCGAGATTGTTTCCTCCCGAGAATCCGAGATTTTTCTCGCTGCGGAGAGTCCGTACAAAGGGATACCGTTCCTGTATCAGGGAGGCTTCATCCTGGCGGGACGCGTTGTCCACCACAATGATTTCATAACTGACGGAACTGATCGTGTCGCGTAACGATTCTATCAACATGCAAGTGTCGTCCAGCCCATTGTAACAGATGGTGATAAAAGATATCAAAGGAGGCGTTTGTTTCATGAATGTTTGTTTTTGTGATAAATCGGATCCATTTTTATTTCGTTAATAATCAATCTCTTTTTTCTCTCTATTCATCTCATCGTCTTCTTTTTGCATGACAGGATCAATATTTGTAGCAGTTATGCAGAGTGCAAAACCTGTATAAATAATAAAAGGATTTGGATATATCATGACGTCATTGGCGTATGCAGCAATAAAAAAGCCTGCATTTGTACAAAGCCATGCTGCTAATAATCCTCTTAAACGTTGGTTCATGATTTTAAACATCAGTATCCAAGAGCACCAGGCAAAAAGAGCTCCATGAATCAGTAAATATAATGTCAATCCAATAATTCCACTTTCTACCCAAACACTTACTAACCAAGAATCCGGTGGATAGGGCATTTGTTCTTTGGGGTTAAATCTCCCACCTTTGGATAGTCCTAAACCATATCCCATTGGTCTTTCATCCATTAATACCTTCATTTTTTTTCGATTCTCCACTCGTACTTGATAAGAAGCATCTTCTGTAGGACGAAAAGCCGAACGCATTTTACGTATATACTGGTTACCATTACCAATATTGGTAAAGTAGAAAAAGGAAAAGACACCTATCAAGATGACGCTACTTGTTATAATGGATTTAGTGTTTTTCGATATTAAAACATACATAAGAATGGCGCCAATTGGAACTGCAACTGCAGCACGTGTACCGGAGATTCCGATACCATATATACCGCAAATCATGATAAATGCAAAAAAAACTTTCATCCATCTTTTTTGAACATAAAACATTGCGATACCGAAAGCACTGGCTGCCATAGCCGAGTGAACTCCATAATTGGCCGCATCAGAGAAACAAGAAAAATAACGGATACCGGACCATATTATATGTGTACGGGCACCACCTAATGTATAAAGGAAATAAAGTTCTTTATCGGTAAAACCATGATTCTTTTGCCAATAGCCTTTGATGGTAACTATCAATATAAAGATTCCCCAAATGAATAATAAAGATTCAATACCTTTACGGTCACGGATAGAAATCGGTACGAGAACTGCACATATAATAGGAATGAATAAATAATGTCCAATACTAATATTCCAGGCTTCCTGTACGTTATTAGGATTTGATATTTCCAATAAACAATATATGCCCCATATGAAAAAAAGTAATAATATTATATTGCGAGAATGCGACCAATCTGTTTGACGATTACTACAGGCAATTAAAGTAATAAAAGTCATGGGCACTATTATTGCCAAAGTAGCTATCCCAAGCTTCACTTCAATGAATATGCTTGCCAATATTGGCAAAAATTGAAGAGCGAATAGAACATAAAAACTACGACTGGATTGATGTGGGTCTCTATTGTATATTTCTTCTTCGTTATTCATCGTCATCGTTATCGTCGTCCTGATAATTTTTTCTTGAATTCTTTTTCCAGCGGATGAAACTTTCTGTCAGAGCTAATTGTGATAAACGATACAATTGTTTATGTAAGAATGTATATGGGGGCAACATTCCCGTATAAGTTTCAACTTCGTACTTAGGGGCCCAATTAAGATAGAGATATGGCGCTTTGCCTAATTGAGCTTTTAATTTTTGTAACAACATTTTGTCTATATCTTTCCAGCCATGATCTGCAGACGCTATTACTAAATTTAATTGTGCGTCTTGTAGTATAGATACAGGTATGTTGGCACGATTCAAACTTGGTTGCTCAATAATTAAAATATCTTCTTCTTGTGGTATATACAGGTCTGTTATTGTGTTTGCCAAAGCATATTTCGAAGAATTAGAATCAAAATCAGTCCCGTCACTCAGCATACGTACATGTAGACCTATACCTTCCCAATATGCTTTTAGTCTGTTGGCTAAATAGGTTTTCCCACTTCCATCTTCTGTACTAAGCATATTCAAAATGTATGGCATTCCTTCTTTCTTTTGCGTAAAGAATCGAAGAATAGAACTACTCATATATCGAGTAGCAATGTCTTCGCATTGTTTACTGATGGGACTGAACTTCATAGGAGCAGGGTACGCACCTAATACAGGACTTCCTGTTTGTTTTCGCGTACGAACCGAATCTCTTAGAGTACGGTCGATAAATTCTATCAGTAAGAAAAAGGCAATTAACCCTATAAAACTACCTACGCCAATCATCATAACAATTTTGCGACGATTAGTCGACTCTGAATTAATTGGGTAAGCAGGAGGATTAAGTACTTTTAGAATGGCGGCTGTCATTTCTAAGCTTTTTTTACGCAATAATGCATCATTGTAGCTTTTTAGATTGGTCAGGTAGTTTTGTTCTGTAAAGTTGATAATTCTTTCTTTTCTTTTAATAGTAGTACCCACAGGAGCGAAATGCAAGTATTTTGCATTTAATTCATTGCGGCTTTTTTGTACTATTTTTAGTTCAGCTTTTGCTTTTTCAAATAATAAAAGCTGATCTAACCATTGTTCTACGATAGTACCTTTGTTTAGACCTTCCTTTGTATATTGACCAGCTACGTATTGGTTGGAAATCTCTGATAGATCTCGTCTGGTTTGTAATAATTTGTTTTTGTATTCTAAGAGTTGTCTACCACTGTCCTCACTTGAGGTGGAAATTGTTTCCATCTGAGTGATTTTGCCTGTTAGATCAGAGGCTTGGTTTATTTTGTCCACTAATTGAACGTTGTGAATGACCCGTTTAATGTTACTGTCCATTTGCTTTTCAAGTTCGTTCAGCATTGCTTTGGAACTGTTGTAGTTGAATAGTACATCTTGCTCTCTCAGTTCGAACTCTTTGTTGATAGCTGCTATTTCTTTTGTTTCATCATAATAGTTTATAATACGATTAGTGACATTATATTGTGTAAGATCGTCTTCGTAATTTGTCAATTCTTTACCGATTCGTTTTAATTCTGATCTAAAATATTCTATTACTTTGTCAGTACCTCCATAACGTAATGCCTGATATTCATTGACGAACTCTTTCATAAGAATTTCAACAGTGTTATATGCAATACCAGGATCACCGGATTGATAACTTACTCTTAATAAATCGCTGCTTCCTTTGCGGTCTACCTTGATGTTTTTTAGGGCTTTATAGCTATAATAAATATGTTGAAAATAGAACAGTCCATAAATGTAGTTGTTCATATCCGGACGTTCATACTTTTGGAAGTTCTCCATCGTTTTATCTTCACTACTTCTATCAATAAGAGAGATAAGAGTTTTACCATCCTTACTGTTTTTCATATGATTGTAAGTGAAGTTATAACAGGCAGAGGTTATGCCTTCGTTGTCTTTATTTGGGTCTCCTTTGACCAAAACACGTGAAAAGAGTCGTAAAGATACACGTTTTAAAGTGCTCTCAGCCTGTATTATATTGATAAGGTTATCCATGGAATTTTGAGCTAAGGCCCAGTCTACTTTAGTATTTTCTTCGATACTATAGCCAGACACAACTCCTGTGTAGAGAGTTGCCTCTACATTATAGCCACCCTTCATATTTCCTGTCAAGTAATAGGCAATAGCAGATATGATGAGAGTTCCTAATAGAATCCACCATTTGACACGGTATAATGATCGGAAAAGATAGAGTATATAGTCCATAATGTTATGTTTATTTTCGTAGAATTGGTGTACGGGTTATAACTTCAAGGATCATTAGACTTTTGGTTAACTCAAACCGGCTCTTTTCAAAAGCTTCTAAAGCTGTTGATTGTCTTCCTTTTTCTACAGATAAAGTGCTTGATTCTATTGTTCCATTTGCAAAATCTTTTTCGGCAATACTGTATTGAACAGTAGCTAATTCTAAAGCTTCCGCACGTAATGTCAAAACACTTAATTGGGATGTCGCTGTTGCGTAAAGCTCAATAATTTCTTTTTTCATATCTTCGAATTTGGCTTCGCGCTCTAAAGCTGCTGTTTTCACATTTAGCTTCTGGCGCCTTACACGTGGAGCAAGGTCGAATAACTCGTCAAGAGGAATATTCACGGCCGCTCCTACAGTGTATGTCTGCTGTTTGGAAGTAGAATAATTATATAAAATAGGTGTTGAAACATCGGTAAATGTATAGTCGTTACCGAACTTTCCCCATTGATAACTTCCCCGTATATTAAAAAAGCTAAGTACCGCCCGTCTTTCTTTTGCCAGCAGTTTGCGTTCGATCTGCTCTTTTACACTGGCAAGTTCATAGATCGGTCCTCCTTTGGCGTTTTCGAATAACAGATCGAGGGGAGGAAGTGAAATGTTGGTGTAATCTTCCGGGTTTAGTTTTGAGAAATCACTGGTTTCCTGGGCATTTGCGAAAGAAACCGGTGAAAATAGAAGTAGGGGTATACTACATAGTATGAATAAAACTCTTTTCATATCGATGTACTTATTTGTATATATTGCCTGTTTGCTTGTGAAATCCGTGCAAATATAAGACAAATTTGCAACTAATGCCCTAAATATACCCCTTTTTTTAGAAATAAAGCATCGAATGCAGTAATATTTTATTTAGTGCCTGTTTAAGTTCTGTCGGGAGGGAAGATTTGTTTTCAAGGATATTTCCCCGTCTTTGTGGGAGCATAGCAGGCTATGTGAGGCATAAAAACGGGGAAACAGACTGAAAAGAAACTCAAAAACAGGTCGAACCTATATTGAGAATTTATTCAGGAAGAATATAAAATAGGTTCTCAGAATGCTTCTGTCATGTTGAAGTAGAACAGATTTTGTTTGTTCACCATGTTGCGTCCCAGGTCGAGGCGGACGTTCATGCGGGGCTGCACTTCAATGCGGAGACCCACACCCATGTTAGGTAGGACACCTTCTATTTTTCCCGGGTTAGGGCCCATGAATCCGCATCCCGCCCAAGCCACATAGCCCACATGGTTGAGCATGCGCTTCACCCAGTTGCCTTTGTCCGTATTGATCATCTGACGATATTCCGCCATGACGACATGTGACGACTTATCACGATATTGGCCCATGTAGTAACCTCGGAGATCGAACGGAGTACCGCTGAGAGCGTATTTGTTGAGAGGGACGTCACCAAACACGTTTTTCGTTTGTGCCGTCCAGGCAAGCACGCCGCGTTTGCGAAGAGTCTTGTATTGGCGGTAGTCTATCTCCAGGCGGTAGAAATTATTGTCGCTTCCCAGGAACTTTTGGTACATCATGCCACGGAAGTCGAGGTACATGCCCCGATAGGCGTTGGCGGGCACGTCGCGTGTGTCGTAAGTCAGCAGGAAGCCGACACCGGAACTGAAGTTCTTATAGCCTTTGTCCGTGCCGCCGGCAGCTTTGTAAGAGGGCTGGTCGACAAGGTATTTGGCCGGATCGTACATGTGATCATAGTTGAGGTCGACCTGCGGGCCGGCAAAGAAATTGCTTTCACCCAGGCGGAACAGGAACCAGGGGTTGATCTGTAATCCACTGTATCGGTACTGGCTGGTGGTGTCGCTGCGCACATAATCTTTATTGGTGCTGTAACCGATGCCGTAAAAGTTTTCTTGTGTATTTTTGTAACTGAACTGTCCGAAGATGCGGAAGCGGTCGCCTTTAAAGAATAGTTGCGGCTTGGAGAACAAATTGAGTCCGCCGTTGAACATCAGTGCGATGGCTACAGGTACCACGGAGCGTTGCTGGGTGGTGTCGCTCGGGTTCATACGAAAAGTCATCAAAGCGCTTCCGCCAATCAGCAGGCCGAAGTCGGGGGTGTAGCTGGGCCCTCCGAGAATGTTGTAATGAAGGTTGCGCCGGGCTACCCGCTGACGCCGCAGTTCACGTTTCGAAAGGGCAGGGGTGCTGTCTTGCTTGGCTGTGTCCGTGTTGAATGTGTTGCCGACGGCTGTCTGTCCGTCTTTTACTGTTGAAATGCCTTTGTCTTGGGCCGCAACGAATGCGGCAGGCATGATCGCCATCAATATACCTATTATATATCTTTTCATTGCTTTGTATGAATATTGGTGCAAAGGAAACTATTTTATTTGGATAAGTTTTCATCCAAATAGATAATAAATCTAAATACTGTGACAAAAGTTCCGGAAAAGGATACTATTTTTGCAAAAGAAAAAGGAGAAGACTCCTTTATTAACCAAATTATTTTACCACATGAATAAACGAATATTATCTGTTTTTGCTCTAAGTGCCGCATTCCTAACCGTATGCGCGCAGCAAGACAAGGGAGGTATCAGTCCGGAAATGCTGAACCAAATCAAACAAAGCTACCAAGGCACGACAACCGACAAAGCCATCCGCAATGCAATCGGTAACAATGACATCCGCAAGCTGGCGCTGAATCAGGACAACCTGAAGGGGATGGATACTCACTTTTCCATCAAAGTTGACTCAAAAGGAATTACAGATCAGAAGTCGTCGGGCCGTTGCTGGCTGTTCACCGGGCTGAACGTGATGCGTGCCAAAGCAATAGCCCGGTATGGACTGGGGTCTTTTGAATTTTCGCAGAACTACAACTTCTTCTGGGATCAGCTGGAGAAGGCCAATCTTTTCCTGCAGGGCGTTATCGATACCCGCGAAAAGCCGATGGATGACAAAATGGTGGAATGGCTCTTCCGCAATCCGCTGAGTGATGGCGGCACGTTTACCGGGGTGGCCGACATTGTCTCTAAATATGGCCTGGTACCCAAAGAGGTGATGCCCGAGACGAACAGCAGTGAGAATACATCGCGCATGGCAGGGCTGATTGCCGAAAAACTGCGTGAGTATGGTCTGCAACTGCGCGACCGCGCTGCAAAGGGGGCCAAACAGCCTGCGCTCGAGAAGGACAAGACGGAGATGCTGGGCACCGTATACCGTATGCTGGTGCTCAACCTGGGCGTTCCTCCCACCGAGTTTACCTGGACACGCAAGGACGAGAAGGGAAATCCGGTGGAGACTGCACAATATACGCCGATGTCTTTCCTGGAAAAATATGGTGACAAGAACCTGCTGGATAACTACGTGATGCTGATGAATGATCCGAGCCGCGAATATTATAAATGTTACGAAATTGATTTTGACCGTCACCGCTACGACGGACGTAACTGGACCTACGTCAATCTTCCTGCTGACGAAATCAAGGAGATGGCCATCGCATCACTGAAGGACAGCACAATGATGTATTTCTCGTGCGATGTGGGCAAATTCCTGAACTCGGAGCGAGGATTGCTCGACGTGAACAATTATGATTATGCATCGCTGATGGGAACTACCTTCGGGATGGACAAAAAACAACGCGTGCAGACGTTTGCCAGTGGATCGAGCCATGCCATGACTCTGATGGCGGTGGATGTCAAAGATAATAAACCGGTGAAATGGATGGTCGAAAACAGTTGGGGAGCAACCAACGGCTATCAGGGACATCTGATTATGACGGATGAATGGTTTGATGAATACATGTTCCGCCTGGTAGTGGAGAAGAAATTCGCAACTCCCAAGGTGTTGGAAATCCTGAAGCAGAAACCAATCCGTTTGCCTGCTTGGGACCCGATGTTTGCACCGGAACAGTGAACGCTTTTGAACGATCGGCGATGAACGGTTGTTGAACGGCGAACGATCAACGGTCGGAAATAAATACGGATTGACCGTCGATGGATGGGCCGGTAATCGGTAACATAGAAATGAAAGGGTGTAGCCATACGGGAAGGAGGGCTACACCCTTTTTGTGTTAAGGCTACACCTTCAGCCCCGTATGGCTACACCCTTTTTCTTAAAATTATCCCTCAGTGCTGCCGGAGATTGCTTCCTTCCGTCATCTTCTTCTGCTACATCTCTCTGCATCCCTTCGTTATCCATTGTTAACCGTTCCTCGTTCACAAACACTGATCGTTTAGAATTAACCACCGTTAATAGTTCACAGTTAATCACCGTTAACGGTCCATCGTTCAACAACCGTTCATCGTCGATCGTTCAAAACCCTTCCTCGTTTTTTTAGCCTTTTTTATCTATTGATGCTTGTTCAAAGGGTGAATTACGGAGAAATTTCCGTAATTCCTTTCATTTTTCCTCTTTATTCACATTATTATTTATTACTTTTGCGGGCAAATTATGAAACCATTATTTTATATAATCACATGGCAAATGTAATAAAGTTACGTAAAGGCCTTGACATCAACCTGAAAGGAAAAGCTGCTGAAGAGCTCTCAACGGTGAAAGAACCGGGATTCTACGCACTCGTACCCGATGATTTCCCAGGAGTGACTCCGAAGGTGGTGGTGAAAGAGCAGGAATATGTGATGGCCGGGGGAGCCTTGTTTATCGACAAGAATCATCCTGAAGTGAAATTTGTTTCGCCCGTTAGCGGCGTTGTAACAAGCGTGGAGCGCGGTGCACGCCGTAAGGTGCTGAACATCGTGGTGGAGGCTGCCGCAGAGCAGGATTACGAAGAATTCGGCAAGAAGGACGTATCCAAACTCGATGGCGAGGCTGTGAAAGCTGCACTCTTGGAAGCTGGTATGTTTGCATTTATGAAACAGCGTCCGTATGACGTGATTGCCGATCCGACAGTCGCTCCGCGGGCTATCTTCATCTCTGCTTTCGACAGCAATCCGCTGGCACCCGATTTCGAATACGTTCTGAAAGGGGAAGAAGCTAATTTCCAGACAGGACTGGATGCCCTGGCTAAAATAGCCAAAACGTATCTGGGTATCAGCATCAAACAAAAATCGACAGCCCTGACACAGGCTAAAAATGTCACAGTAACCGTATTTGACGGACCGAACCCTGCCGGAAATGTAGGGGTACAAATCAATCACGTAGCTCCCGTAGTGAAAGGTGAGACGGTGTGGACTATCGGCGCGGAAGCCGTAATCTTCATCGGACGTCTGTTCAATACCGGACGGGTGGATCTGACTCGTACCGTAGCCGTTACAGGATCTGAAGTGGTGAAACCAGCTTATTGCAAACTGAAAGTCGGCGCACTGCTGACCCATGTGTTTGCCGGAAACGTGACGAAGGACAAAGAGTTGCGTTACATCAGCGGCAATGTGCTGACAGGCAAACAAGTGAAGCCGAACGGATTCCTGGGCGCTTTCGACAGCCAGCTCACAGTGATTCCCGAAGGTGACGACATCCACGAAATGCTGGGATGGATCATGCCCCGTTTCAATCAGTTCAGCGTCAACCGCTCGTATTTCAGCTGGTTGATGGGGAATAAGAAGGAGTATGTGCTCGATGCCCGTATCAAGGGAGGCGAACGCCACATGATTATGTCCGGCGAATACGACAAAGTATTCCCGATGGACATTCTGCCTGAATTCCTGATCAAAGCAATCATTGCCGGGGACATCGACCGCATGGAAGCTCTGGGTATCTACGAAGTGGCGCCCGAAGACTTTGCTTTGTGCGAATTTGTCGACTCTTCGAAACTGGAATTGCAACGCATCGTTCGTGCCGGACTCGATATGCTTCGTGCTGAAATGATGTAATTCATAACACATAATTTATAATTCATAATTAATGAAAGCGTTAAGAAATTATCTCGATAAGATAAAGCCGAACTTTGAAGAGGGCGGCAAATTCCACGCATTCCAGTCGGTGTTCGACGGCTTCGAAACATTCCTGTTCGTGCCCAGCAAGACTGCGAAAACGGGAACGCACATACATGACGCAATCGATAGCAAGCGCATCATGTCGATTGTGGTTATTTCGTTAATACCGGCTTTGCTGTTCGGTATGTACAACGTAGGTTACCAGCATTTCACTCACACCGGAGCTCAGGGTGGCTTCATCGAAATGTTCATTTACGGTTTCCTGGCCATTCTGCCTAAGATTATCGTATCTTATGTAGTGGGTCTGGGCATTGAGTTCGTGGTGGCACAATGGAAGAAGGAAGAGATTCAGGAAGGATTCCTCGTTTCGGGTATCCTGATCCCGATGATTGTACCGGTAGACTGCCCGTTGTGGATTCTGGCCATAGCCACTGCATTCGCTGTTATTTTTGCGAAAGAAGTGTTCGGAGGTACAGGTATGAACGTGTTCAATGTTGCCCTTGTGACCCGTGCATTCCTGTTCTTCGCTTATCCTACCAAGATGTCGGGTGACGCCGTTTGGGTGGCACAAGACAGCATCTTCGGATTGGGTAACACGGTAGACGGACTGACAGCGGCCACTTCGCTGGGTGTGGCGTCTACTGCTACCGATCCCAATGGCTTCCCGGCTTTCTCGTGGGATATGGTGACCGGTCTGATTCCGGGCTCTATCGGTGAAACCAGTGTGATTGCTATTCTGATTGGTGCCGTTATTCTGCTGTGGACAGGTATCGCAAGCTGGAGAACAATGCTTTCGGTATTCGTCGGCGGTGCATTCATGGGATGGATCTTCAATACTGTGGGTCCCGACACTGCCATGGCTCACATGCCTTGGTACGAACACTTGGTGCTGGGTGGTTTCTGCTTCGGTGCTGTGTTTATGGCTACCGACCCTGTGACATCCGCACGTACGGAAACCGGTAAGTACATCTTCGGATTCCTGATCGGTGCGATGGCCATCATCATCCGCGTGTTGAACCCGGGTTATCCCGAAGGTATGATGCTCGCTATCCTGCTGATGAACATCTTCGCTCCGCTGATCGACTATTGTGTGGTTCAGAGCAACATCAAACTGCGTGAAAAACGCGCCATTAAGTCTAACAATTAAACCGAACAAGAAAGATGAATACAAATAGTAACTCTTATACTATCATTTATGCTTCGGTAATGGTTGTTATCGTGGCATTCCTGCTTGCATTTGTCAGCTCTTCTCTGAAAGACATTCAGAATAAAAACCAGGAGTTGGACACCAAGAAGCAAATTTTGTCTGCACTGAACATCAGAGATGTGAAAGATGCCGATGCTGAATATAATAAATATGTAAAGGGTGACATGCTGATGAACGTGGATGGCACTCTGACAGAAAATACGGATGGTTTCTCTATCAGCTACGAAAAAGAAGCGAAAGAAAACAATCGTTTGCACGTTTTCGTATGTGAGGTAGACGGAGAAACCAAATACGTGGTACCGGTTTACGGTGCCGGTCTTTGGGGCGCTATCTGGGGATATGTGGCTTTGAATGCCGATAAAGACACTGTTTACGGTGTTTACTTCTCGCATGCCAGCGAAACTCCGGGCTTGGGGGCCGAGATCGCTTCGGCTGCTTTCCAGGGAGAGTTTCCGGGCAAGAAGGTGCTGAAAGACGGACAGGTTGCACTGGCTGTAGAGAAAAACGGTAAGGTGACAGACCCTGCTTATCAGGTTGACGGTATTTCGGGTGGTACAATCACTTCGAAAGGTGTGGACGCCATGATCAAAGCATGTCTGAGCCAGTACGATAAATTTTTAACTAATAATTAAGGAGGAACGATAGAATATGAGCCAATTATTTTCTAAAAAGAATAAAGAAGTATTCGCTACTCCGCTGGGATTGAATAACCCGGTAACCGTGCAGGTGCTCGGTATCTGTTCGGCACTGGCTGTAACGGCCAAACTGGAACCGGCTATCGTGATGGGTCTTTCGGTAACTGTGATTACGGCTTTCTCAAACGTCGTTATCTCTTTGTTGCGTAAGACGATTCCTAACCGTATCCGTATCATCGTACAGTTGGTGGTAGTAGCCGCATTGGTAACTATAGTAAGTGAGGTGCTGAAAGCGTTTGCATACGATGTAAGCGTACAGCTTTCGGTATACGTAGGTCTGATCATTACAAACTGTATCCTGATGGGACGCCTCGAAGCGTTTGCCATGGCAAACGGTCCGTGGGAGTCATTCCTCGACGGTGTAGGTAATGGTCTGGGATATGCCAAGATCCTGATCATCGTGGCTTTCTTCCGCGAGTTGCTCGGATCGGGCACATTGCTCAACTTCCGTGTTATCCCTGAGTCATTCTATAAGATGGGTTACATCAACAATGGTTTGATGTTGATGCCGCCGATGGCACTGATCATCTGTGCATGTATCATCTGGTATCAGCGCAGCCGCTGCAAAGAACTCCAGGAAAAGTAATACAACCTAAGAAAGTAAAAGAAAAATTATGGAACAATTATTAAGTTTATTCGTCCGCTCCATCTTTGTGGACAACATGATATTCGCCTTCTTCCTGGGTATGTGTTCATATCTGGCTGTGTCGAAGAATGTGAAAACTGCTGTAGGACTGGGTATCGCCGTAACTTTCGTATTGGTGGTTACGTTGCCGGTCAACTACTTGCTTCAAACTAAGGTGCTGGCTGCCAATGCGATCATTGAAGGTGTTGACCTCAGCTTCCTGAGTTTTATTCTCTTTATTGCCGTTATTGCCGGTATCGTGCAGTTGGTAGAAATGGTGGTGGAACGCTTCAGCCCTTCGCTCTACGCTTCACTGGGTATCTTCCTCCCGCTGATCGCCGTTAACTGTGCCATCATGGGTGCTTCACTGTTCATGCAGCAGAGAATCACGATGGATCCGTCGAACCCGCAGGCCATCACCGGCGTGGGCAGTGCTGTGGTATACGCACTCGGTTCCGGTATTGGCTGGTTGCTGGCTATTGTCGGTCTGGCCGCTATCCGCGAAAAGATGGCTTACTCTGATGTTCCCGCTCCGCTGAAAGGTCTGGGCATTACGTTTATCACAGTAGGACTGATGGCTATGGCCTTTATGTGTTTCTCTGGATTGAAATTATAACTAAAGTAAAAAGAATAAAACAATGACGTCTTTAATATTAGCAAGTATCGGAGTCTTCCTTGTGGTGATCATCCTGCTTGTCATTATACTGCTCGTTGCGAAGAGCTATCTTTCTCCTTCGGGCGAGGTTACGATTACGATGAATGGAGAGCAACAACTGAAAACATCTCAGGGTGGTACTCTGCTGGGTACGTTGTCTGCCAACAATGTGTTCCTTTCATCGGCTTGTGGTGGTAAGGGTTCATGCGGACAGTGCCGTTGCCAGGTGCTCGAAGGCGGTGGCGAGATTTTGCCTACCGAAACCGGTTTCTTCTCTCGTAAAGAACAGGCCGATCACTGGCGCCTCGGATGCCAGGTGAAGGTGAAACAGGATATGTCTATCAAGATCGACGAGTCTATCCTGGGTGTGAAAGAGTGGGAGTGCGAGGTGATCTCGAACAAGAACGTGGCTACGTTTATCAAAGAGTTTATCGTGGCCCTGCCTCCGGGCGAACACATGGACTTTGTGCCGGGTTCGTATGCCCAGATCAAGATTCCCGCTTTCTCGATGGATTATGATAAGGACATCGACAAGAGCCTGATCGGTGACGAATATCTTCCGGCATGGGAGAAATTCGGTCTGCTCGGCCTGAAGTGCCGCAACGACGAACCGACCATCCGTGCTTACTCTATGGCCAACTATCCGGCTGAGGGTGACCGCATCATGCTGACTGTACGTATCGCTACTCCTCCTTTCAAACCGAAAGATCAGGGACCGGGCTTTATGGATGTGATGCCGGGTATCGCTTCTTCTTACATCTTTACGCTGAAGCCGGGTGACAAGGTGACCATGAGTGGACCTTACGGTGACTTCCACCCGATTCTGGATTCGAAGAACGAAATGATGTGGATCGGTGGTGGTGCAGGTATGGCTCCGTTGCGTGCCCAGATTATGCACTTGACCAAGACGCTGCATATCACTGACCGTACGATGAACTACTTCTACGGTGCCCGTGCACTGAACGAGGTGTTCTATCTGGAAGACTTCCTGCAGATTGAGAAAGACTTCCCGAACTTCAAGTTCCACCTGGCGCTCGACCGTCCGGACCCCGCTGCAGACGCAGCCGGCGTGAAGTATACGGCAGGTTTCGTACACAACGTGATTTACGAAACTTATCTGAAGAACCATGAAGCTCCGGAAGACATCGAATACTACATGTGTGGTCCCGGCCCGATGAGTAAAGCTGTCGAGAAGATGCTCGACGATCTCGGTGTTCCGTCTAAGAACTTGATGTTCGATAACTTCGGTGGATAATCCTTCGGAGATCATCATAAAAGAAACTGCTTTCGGGTTGTCCGGAAGCAGTTTTTTTTTATCTTTGTGTCATTATTCAAAAATGTGGAAAAAACAATGAATGGTTTGAAGGATATACTCGAAAGGTTGAAAATAGAACAACTCAATCCGATGCAGGAAGCGTCTGTTGAGGCATTTGATAAAGGTGGCGAAGATTTGATATTACTTTCGCCCACAGGTTCGGGCAAGACCCTGGCCTTTCTGTTGCCGCTGGTCGGCAGTCTGAAGGCCGACGTGAAAGGAGTGCAGGCCGTGGTGCTGGTACCTTCGCGTGAGTTGGCATTGCAGATAGAGCAGGTGTTCAAGGCGATGGGGACGGAATTCAAGGCGATGAGTTGCTATGGCGGACGTCCGGCGATGGAAGAGCACCGTACGATGAAAGGAATGCAGCCGGCTGTTATCATCGGTACGCCCGGCCGTATGAACGACCATCTCTCCAAGCAGAACTTCGATGCAAGCACAGTGAGTCTGTTGGTGATCGATGAATTTGATAAATGTCTGGAGTTTGGTTTTCAGGAAGAGATGGCAACGGTTATCGGACAGTTGCCCGACTTGAAACGGCGTTTTCTGACTTCGGCAACAGATGCGGAAGAGATTCCGCAATTTACAGGACTGAACCGTACGATAAAGCTTGATTTCCTGACAAACGATGTGGAGGAATCACGTTTGCGATTGATGAAGGTGGTTTCGCCTGCTAAAGATAAGATAGAAACCCTCTATAAGTTGCTTTGTACGTTGGGAAGCAGTTCGAGTATTGTTTTCTGTAACCACAGGGATGCGGTGGACCGTGTGAGTGCCTTACTAACGGAAAAAGGAGTTTCCAATGAACGCTTTCATGGAGGTATGGAGCAACCGGATCGGGAACGGGCACTGTATAAGTTCCGTAATGGCAGCTGTCCGGTGCTGGTGTCTACGGACCTGGCTGCCCGCGGACTTGATATTCCGGAGGTGGAACATATCATCCACTATCATTTGCCGGTGAACGAAGAAGCCTTTACCCACCGCAATGGCCGTACTGCCCGTTGGGATGCGACGGGTACTTCTTATCTGATACTGAATCCGGAGGAACGCGTGCCGGATTATATACCTTCGGAACTTGAGATCTTCGACTTGCCGGAGAATGCACCCCGTCCGGCTAAACCCCAGTGGGTGACTATTTATATAGGTAAAGGGAAGAAGGACAAATTGAGCAAGATCGACATAGCCGGTTTCCTTTATAAAAAAGGAAATCTGGCACGTGAGGACGTCGGAGCAATCGACGTGAAAGATCATTATGCCTTTGTTGCCGTGCGGCGCCCCAAGATGAAGCAATTGCTGACTCTGATCCGTGGCGAGAAGATCAAAGGGATGAAAACGGTGATCGAGGAGGCGGATTAAACCGGATTTATCGGATAGAGGCGGCAGGGCACTGACACCACAGATTATACCGATTGACACATGACGAATTCACCATGGGTTGCACAGATTGACATGGAACGGATTCACCACAGATTACACCGATTGGCACGGCACTTTCAACTTTATTGCTGATAAGATCAATCATCAATCTGTGTTAATCTGTGAAATCTGTGGTGAAACAGCTTTCCGGTTTCCGGCTCTTCCCGGCTTTAGTCCTTCTTTCTTATAAATATTCACTTTTTAGTCATTCTCTCTTTCATTTCAGAATAGAACATCGTGTAATAATATCAGTTTGAACTTTTTCTACCATCTTGGCATGTATAGATAACAAAATGGTGTATAAATCCTGCATAAACCATTAAAAAGTAAGATAAATGCCCTCTAAGATTGTAATTTTACAGGGAAACGTTTGTTGAGAGGAAATAAATTCGTAAATTCGCCATGTCAGTAGACATAAAATAACGAAATTGTATAACCAAAAACACTCATCAAATGAAAAAGCATAATTTCAGTGCAGGCCCTTCCATTCTCCCTCGCGAAGTAATAGAAGAAACAGCGAAAGCCATTCTCGATTTCAACGGTTCAGGTCTTTCTGTGTTGGAAGTCAGCCATCGTGGCAAGGATTTTCAGGCAGTTATGGATGAAGCCGTTGCTTTGTTTAAGGAAATACTTAACATCCCCGAAGGGTATTCGGTACTTTTCCTGGGCGGTGGTGCCAGTATGCAGTTCTGCATGGTGCCTTACAACTTCCTTGAGAAGAAGGCAGCTTACCTGAACACCGGTGTTTGGGCTAAAAAAGCGATGAAAGAGGCGAAAGGCTTTGGCGAAGTGGTTGAGGTAGCTTCTTCGGCTGATGCGAACTATACGTTTATCCCTAAAGACTTTACCATACCTGCTGATGCTGATTATTTCCATGTGACCACCAACAATACGATTTATGGTACGGAATTGAAGGGAGATCTTGATTCACCGGTTCCGATGGTAGCCGACATGTCTTCTGATATCTTCTCCCGTCCGGTGGACGTTTCGAAGTATATTTGTATCTACGGCGGTGCTCAGAAGAATCTGGCTCCCTCCGGCGTTACATTCGTCATAGTAAAAGACGATGCGGTAGGCAAGGTGTCACGTTACATCCCGAGCATGCTGAATTATAAGACCCATATCGACGGCGGTTCCATGTTTAACACACCTCCCGTATTGCCTATCTATTCCGCCATGCAGACTTTGCGCTGGATCAAGGCTCAGGGTGGCGTCAAAGAGATGGATCGCCGGGCTACCGAGAAGGCAGACATGCTGTATGCCGAGATAGATCGCAACAAGATGTTTGTAGGGACAGCTGCTAAGGAGGACCGTTCGCGTATGAATATCTGCTTTGTGATGGCACCGGAATATAAGGATCAGGAAGCCGATTTCCTGAAGTTCGCTACGGATAAAGGAATGTCCGGCATCAAAGGGCACCGCTCGGTGGGTGGCTTCCGTGCATCTTGCTACAATGCAATGCCGAAAGAGAGCGTACAGGCATTGATTGACTGCATGCAGGAATTTGAGAAACTTCATTAATAATGTGATTTCACCACAGAGCATACGGAAAGGATACAGGGCTCTCTTGAATGACGGCATTTGGTGTCTGCGGTATCCTCTGTGGTAAATTCTCCCAAAATAGAATAAGAGAAATGAAAGTACTTGTTGCAACCGAAAAGCCATTTGCCAAGATTGCGGTGGATGGCATCAAGAAAGAAATAGAAGGAGCCGGATTTGAATTGGTTCTGCTTGAGAAATATACAGATAAAGCCCAACTGCTTGACGTAGTGAAAGATGCGAATGCCATTATTATCCGTAGTGACATCATCGACGCCGAGGTGCTCGATGCAGCGAAAGAGTTGAAAATAGTAGTTCGTGCCGGTGCCGGATACGATAATGTAGACCTGAATGCAGCCACTGCACACGGTGTATGTGTGATGAATACTCCGGGACAGAACTCGAATGCTGTAGCCGAGTTGGTGTTTGGCCTGCTTGTTTATGCTGTCCGTAACTTCTATAACGGAACATCGGGTACGGAGTTGATGGGAAAGAAACTGGGTATCCACGCATACGGTAATGTAGGACGCAATGTGGCGCGTATTGCCAAGGGGTTCGGTATGGAACTCTATGCTTATGACGCTTTCTGCCCGAAAGATGTGATAGAGAAAGATGGGGTGAAAGCCGTTGACTCTGCCGAAGAGCTTTATAAGACCTGTAACATCGTCTCACTGCACATTCCCGCTACAGCCGAAACGAAAAACTCCATCAATCATGATCTGCTGGCCAATATGCCGAAAGGGGCTATCCTGGTTAATACGGCCCGCAAAGAAGTGATCAATGAAGACGAATTGATCCAGTTGATGGAGGAACGGCCGGACTTTAAATACATCACAGACATCATGCCTGCGGCCAATACGAAGTTCGCCGAACTCTTTGCCGGACGTTATTTCTCGACTCCGAAGAAGATGGGAGCACAGACGGCCGAGGCGAATATCAATGCCGGTATTGCAGCTGCACGGCAGATTGTGGGTTTCCTGAAAGAGGGTTGTGAAAAGTTTAGAGTGAATAAGTAATCTGCAGTTCTTATGGCAACAATAAAACCATTTAAAGGCATCCGTCCTCCGCAGGACTTGGTAGAACAGGTCGCTTCACGTCCGTATGACGTGCTGAATTCAGAAGAGGCTCGTGCAGAAGCTGCCGGGAACGATAAATCATTGTACCACATCATTAAACCGGAAATAGACTTTCCCGTCGGGACAGATGAACATGATGAGAAGGTGTATGCGAAAGCGGCGGAGAATTTCCGTCTGTTCCGTGACAAAGGATGGCTGGTGCAGGATGACAAAGAGAATTATTATATCTATGCCCAGACCATGAATGGCAAGACACAGTATGGGCTGGTGGTGGGTGCTTACGTGCCCGATTATATGAACGGTGTCATCAAAAAGCACGAACTCACCCGGCGTGACAAGGAAGAAGACCGGATGAAGCATGTCCGTGTGAACAATGCCAACATCGAACCGGTGTTCTTTGCTTATCCTGACAATGCGGTGCTCGATGCCATTATCCGCAAGTATACGGCTCAAAAGCCGGTATACGATTTTATTGCTCCCGGTGACGGATTCGGACACACTTTCTGGGTGATCGACAACAGCGAAGACATTGCTGTCATCACCAAGGAGTTTGCTGCCATGCCGGCGCTTTATATTGCCGACGGGCATCATCGTTCGGCTGCCGCTGCCCTGGTAGGGGCCGAAAAGGCAAAGCAGAATCCTAATCATCGCGGAGACGAAGAATACAACTATTTCATGGCCGTATGTTTCCCCGCCAACCAGTTGACTATTATCGACTACAACCGGGTGGTGAAAGATCTCAATGGCTTGACGCCTGCCGAATTTCTGACCGCCCTTGAAAAGAATTTTGAGATCGAAGAGAAAGGTAAAGAGATTTATAAACCCAATGCGTTGCATAACTTTGCGCTCTATCTGGATGGCAAATGGTATAGCCTGACAGCCAAACCGGGTACTTATGACGACAATGATCCTATAGGTGTATTGGATGTGACCATCTCTTCCAACCTGATTCTGGACGAAATTCTGGGAATCAAGGATCTGCGTTCGGATCGCCGGATTGACTTTGTAGGGGGAATTCGCGGCTTGGGCGAATTGAGCAGACGGGTTGACAGCGGCGAAATGAAAGTGGCTTTGGCACTTTATCCTGTTTCGATGAAGCAATTGATGGATATTGCCGATACAGGAAACATTATGCCTCCGAAGACTACCTGGTTCGAACCGAAACTGCGTTCGGGGCTGGTGATACACGAGCTCGAATAAAAAGAGATCCGATACCGGATTGAGGAGTGTTTGGGTATGGAAAACAGAGGAGGGGATGTACCCAAACTCGTTATTCACCACAAATTGCATGGAATTATACAGATAAATTGTTGGTTGTCAGTAAATTGATGCCGTTCTGTGTTAATCCGTGTAATTTGTGGTGAACTCGTTTTGTGTTCCGGACTATTCAAATATGTACGTTTTTCCGTATCTTTGCCGCCGAAGTAATTATTATCAGGAAACAGATATGGGACGAAAAGAAGAATACAAATTGCAGAACGAACAATTCATGCAGACATTACGCACCGAAGCGGATGTACACGAATTGCCATGCGGCATATTATATAAGGTTTTGGAGGAAGGTACCGGCGCAGCCACGCCCCGTTCCAACAGTGTGGTGTCGGTTCATTACAAGGGCACTCTTATCAATGGACGTGAATTTGATAATTCCTGGAAGCGGAACTGTCCCGAAGCTTTTCGTCTGAACGAGGTTATCGAAGGATGGCAGATTGCTCTGCAAAAGATGCGGGTGGGAGATCACTGGATCGTCTACATCCCTTATAATATGGGCTATGGCACACGTACCAGTGGCCCGATTCCGGCTTTTTCAACTTTGATTTTCGAGGTACAATTACTGGGTATAGCTTGAACCATCAAAAAAAAGATTCCGGATATCATGACAGAAGACACCTATAAGACCATCACTGAAGTCTCGGAGGGAACATATACCGAGAAACGAAGCAAATTTATTGCCATCGCTCTCCCGGTTCGTACCTTGGAAGAGATTAAAGTGCATCTGGAGGCGTACCAGAAGAAATACTATGATGCCCGCCACGTCTGCTATGCCTATATGCTGGGACACGAGCGGAAGAATTTTCGTGCCAACGATAACGGAGAGCCGTCGGGTACTGCCGGCAAACCGATTCTGGGACAGATCAACTCGAACGAACTGACGGATATACTGATTATTGTGGTCCGTTATTTCGGAGGGATCAAGTTGGGCACTAGTGGACTGATTGTGGCCTATAAGGCCGCCGCCGCCGAGGCCATCGCTGCCTGCACCATTGTAGAGAAAACTGTGGACGAGGAAGTAACCGTACTTTTCGAGTATCCTTTTATGAACGATGTCATGCGGATTGTAAAGGAGGAGGAACCGGAGATTCTGTCTCAGTCGTATGATATGGATTGCAGCATGACGCTTCGTATCCGGCAGTCGGCAATGCCCCGTTTAAGGTCCCGGCTGGAGAAAGTGGAGACTGCCCGCATTATAGATGAACAGGAAGGAAATGGATAGTAGAGATAGGGGGGCGTCGGAACTCTGTGATGAATGATGACACACCTCTCCGAAATAATAAAAAAAAAGATAGATAGAATGGCATTTGAAGCAACAAAAAGAGAATGGAGCGAGTTGTACGCCTTTTTCCGTCTGCTGGCGGATGGAAAAGTATCGCTTGGAACTCCGCAGGCAAAGAAAGAAGATGAAAAGTACCGGCCCATTGCAATGATCCAGCGTGAAGAGCATGATGGCACCCGGCGTTACTATATTGAAGAAGAGGTCATCCGGATGGAAGGTGAGAAGGTGGAGAAAAGTATTCCCCGTGAGGACTTTGCAACAGTGGCGGACCTGATTCTGGACGCGATTAAAAATTCTTCGGCGGATGAAGTTACGTCACCCGACGGGGTGGAGGAGTTCCTGGACGAGGCAGGTATCTTTGATCTGGAAGCCCGGACGGAGGACCGTACCGACTTCTCGATTGCTTTCTGGCATCCTGAGGCTCCGTTGGCGGGTTTCAATGTCCGTTCGCGTCTCAGTGCGATGAATCCGCTGCTGGATGGTGGACGTGCGGCGAACCTGAAGTTGGAGCAGTCCGGTATCAAGTTTGCCACTCCGACCGTCAATAAGATTAATGCCCTCCCTGAATCACCCACGGAGGTGGCCGAGCGTATGATGATGATCGAGCGTCTGGGAGGTGTGCTGAAGTATTCGGACGTAGCGGACCGTGTGTTCCGTTGCAATCTGCTGATGATCGATCTGCACTTCCCCCGTGTGCTGGCAGAGATGGTGCGTATGATGCACCTGGACGGCATCACACGCGTCAGTGAACTGACCGAACAGATGAAGATCATAAATCCTCTCAAGATAAAAGAGGAGCTGATCAGCAAGCATGGCTTTTACGAGTTTAAAATGAAGCAGTTTCTGCTGGCACTTGCCTTGGGTATGCGTCCGGCCAAAATATACAATGGGACCGATTCGGCAGTTGAAGGTATATTGCTGGTCGATGGTAAAGGTGAGGTACTGTGCTATCATAAATCGGAAAAGAAAACATTTGAGGACTTTCTTTATCTGAATTCGCGTCTCGAAAAGGGATCGGTTGATAAAGACAAGTATGGCTTCCTCGAGAGAGAGAACGGAGTGTATTATTTCAAACTGAATGTAAAGATTGGGTTGATTAAAAGATAAATCCGATTGGCAGGAGAATAGATAATGAAGACAAATGAAGTTTTAGAGACCATTAAGGCACGGCGTAGTGTACGTGCGTATGATCGAAAGCAGATTCCGGCAGATGACTTGAACGCCATCCTGGAAGCGGGTGCTTACGCGCCGAACGGCATGCATTATGAAACGTGGCATTTTACTGCCGTCCGTAATACGGTGAAACTGGAGGAACTGAATGAACGGATCAAAGGGGCATTTTCCAAAAGTGATGACAAGCATCTTCGGGAACGGGGGCATAGTGAGACGTATTGCTGTTACTATCATGCCCCAACCTTGGTCATCGTGTCCAATGAACCCAAGCAATGGTGGGCCGGGATGGATTGTGCCTGTGCTATCGAGAATATGTTTCTGGCAGCCACTTCACTGGGCATCGCTTCCTGTTGGATCAATCAGCTCGGTACGACTTGTGATGATCCGGAGGTACGGGCCTATCTGACTTCTCTCGGAGTGCCCGAAAATCATAAAGTTTATGGTTGCGTAGCTTTGGGATATAAAGCGGAAGGCGCATTGTTGAAAGAAAAGACAGTTAAAGCCGGTACGATAACCATCGTGGAATAGGATATTAAGATTCACCACAGAGTTTAAATTGACCACAGAGTCTCACAGAGTTTATCTTTTATGATTTCTACTCTGTGAGACTCCGTGCTACTCTGTGGTGAATCGTGAATCAGTTGTTGCTTAGCTTACTTCAGTCGAAGCAGCCGTAGCATGTGGGCAGCAGTTTGCGGTCGCCCAGCGTATTATCTACACGGGCTACATTTACCCAGAACTTATTCTCACGCACACTCTCTATCGGATATGCGGCTTTTTCACGCGTATAGCAGTGTTCCCACTGATCGCTTACTACTTCATATTCAGGGTGCGGAGCATTTATCAGTACATTGTCTTCCTTATCGGCTTCACCGTTTTTCACTTCCTGAATTTCATTCCAGATGGTCAACATCGTAAGGACGAAGTTATCCAGTTCGGAGAGGCTTTCGCTTTCAGTGGGCTCGATCATCAGTGTGCCGTGCACAGGGAAGGAGAGGGTAGGAGCATGATAGCCGTAGTCCATCAGGCGTTTGGCAATATCATTTTCGCTGATACCGGTTTCTTCGTATACCTTGCGACATTCCAGAATCATCTCGTGTCCCACAAAGCCGTTGGCTCCCCGGTATACAATGCCATACGTATCTTTCAGGCAAGCAGCCAGATAGTTTGCATTGAGAATGGCTGTCTTGGTTGCCATTGTCAGTCCTTCGGCACCCATCATACGGATATAGCCGTAGGTGATAGGCAGAATACCGGCACTGCCAAACGGTGCGGCGGATACTTCGTTCTGTGAGTTGCCAAACAGTCCGTGTCCCGGAAGGAACGGTACCAGATGTTCCGCTACACAGATCGGGCCTACGCCGGGGCCGCCTCCTCCGTGGGGAGATGCAAAGGTTTTATGCAGATTCAGGTGACAGACGTCCGCTCCGATAAATCCCGGATTCGTCAGTCCTACCTGTGCATTCATGTTGGCTCCATCCATATATACCTGAGCTCCACAGGCGTGAATGATTTGGCAGATCTCTACGATTTCTGTTTCAAAGATACCGTGTGTCGAGGGATAGGTGATCATCAGTGCGGCCAGGTCATCCTTATTTTCTTCAGCTTTGGCACGGAGGTCATCCATATCTACGTTTCCATGTTCGTCACATGCACAAGTTACAGTGGTGAATCCGGCCTGGATGGCTGATGCGGGATTGGTGCCGTGTGCAGATGCGGGGATCAATACTTTGTTGCGGTGTCCTTGTCCGATGCTTTCAAGATAGGCACGGATGGTGCGCAGACCGGCATACTCACCGGCAGCACCGGAATTGGGTTGCAGGCTTACTCCGGCAAATCCGGTGATGACTTTCAGTTCTTCACTCAGGTTGTGAATCAGTTCGCGGTATCCGGCCGCCTGATCCTCCGGAACAAGCGGGTGCATGCACATAAACTCAGCACAGCTCAGAGGTAACATTTCGGCTGCTGCATTCAGTTTCATGGTGCAGGAACCGAGTGAAATCATCGATTGTGCCAATGAAATATCCTTCCGGTCGAGACGCTTGATGTAGCGCATCATTTCCGTTTCGGTATGATATTTAGAGAATACTTCGTGTGTGAGGTAAGGGGTCTGGCGTTTCAACTCCTCGCTGATGATAGTTGCTTCGGGGATGTCATCCACTTTCTGGAAGTCTTTTCCGGCAGCGATGGCAAAGATAGACAGCAGAATGTTGGCAGCTACTACGTCGGTTGTTTCGTCAATACTCAGTCCCACGTCTCCATTATCAAAATAGCGCAGGTTCACCTCTTTGCTCAGAGCGATGGTGCGAATCTGCTGTGCCGATACGCTGTCGGGCAAAATGAACCGGAGGGTATCGAAATACTGTCTGTTCACTTGCTTGAATCCCAGTTTACCGATACTCTTTTCCAGGAAAACTGTAATGCTATGGATGCGTGAAGCGATGTTACGGATACCTTCCTGTCCGTGATAGACGGTATAGAATCCTGCCATGGTAGCGAGCAGTGCCTGAGCGGTACAGATATTGGAAGTCGCTTTTTCCCGTTTGATATGCTGTTCGCGTGTCTGGAGTGCCATGCGGTAACAGAGTTTGCCATATTTATCTTTCGACCATCCGATGATACGTCCCGGCATGTTGCGTTTGTATTCGTCACGGGTAGCGAAATAACCGGCCGAAGGACCACCGTAGAACATGGGAGTACCCAAGCGTTGTGTGGTACCGAATACAATGTCCGCTCCCCATTCGCCCGGAGGGGTAAGTAGTGCAAGACTCAGGATATCGGCAGCCACAGCTACCTTGCAGTTGGCTGTATGTGCTTTTTCGGTAAATTCGCGGTAGTCTTCCGCATTACCGTTTGCATTGGGATATTGCAGGACGCAGGCAAAGAAGTCATCTGTAAATTCAAGATCCCGGAACTTTCCGGTACGGATTTCAATGCCTTGCGGGATGGCACGGGTGGTGATGACCGCCAAGGTCTGCGGGAAGATATTTTCGTCGATAAACACCACGTTGGCTCCCGCCTTCTGCTGGTTGCGTGAACGCAAGCCATACATCATCGTCACAGCTTCGGCGGCAGCGGTGGCTTCGTCCAGCAGTGAACAGTTGGCCAAGGGCATGGCGGTCAGGTCACATACGGCAGTTTGGAAGTTCATCAGGGCTTCCAGTCTTCCTTGCGAAACTTCTGTCTGGTAAGGAGTATAAGAAGTATACCAGACCGGATTCTCGAATACATTTCGCTGGATGACTGCCGGGGTGATCGTGTTGTACCATCCCATACCGATATAAGTGGTGAACAGTTTGTTTTTGCCTGCCAGTTCAGCGATGTGGCGGGCAAACTCGTATTCGGTCATCGGTGCGGGCAGTGCCAGAGGTGCTTTGAGCCGGATGTTGGCCGGAATGGTTTTATCGATCAGTTCGTCGAGCGAAGCAACTCCAATTTTCCGGAGCATTACTTCGGCATCCGCTTTGTTGACGCCGATGTGGCGGCAGGCTAATAAATCGGTTTTCATGTTATTAATGATTTATTTATAATAAGGTTTGTTGATAATCTCTTACCTGAAGAACGGATTTTCCGCCTTCTCTATTCCGATGGTGGTCGGTGCTCCGTGCCCCGGATATACGATTGTTTCGTTGGGGAGGACGAACAGGCGGCTGCAGATATGCTCTTTCAGTTCATCAAAGTTGCCTCCGGCCAGGTCGGCCCGTCCGATGCTTCCCTGAAACAGCACATCGCCCGAAAACATACAGTTGTCAGCCCGGCAGTAATAGACAAGGCTTCCGGGAGAGTGTCCCGGTACATGGATTGCTTCCAGTGTTGTGTTTCCGAAGGTGATGATGTCTCCGTCATGGAGATATTTTCCCAGTGGGACGGGTGCTTCATTCAGTTGGAAACCGAACATGCGACTCTGTTTGGGGGCTTCGTCTATCCAGTACTCGTCGGCCTGATTGGCTTCGGCAGACAGCCCGAACTCGCGAAGCATGAATGGATTTCCGAAAATGTGATCCAGATGCAGGTGAGTGTTCAGCAGATGTTTTATGTTCAGATTGTTGGTGACGATGAAGTTCTTTAAAGCTTGTTTCTCTTCGTCATAAAAGCAGCCCGGATCTATCACGACTGCCTCGTTCGTTTCGTCCCATAAAACGTAGCAGTTTACGGGAAACATATTGAACTCAAATCTCTTAATTTTCATGACTATGTTGTTTGATCGTTTAAATCGTTACATATACCACTTTCTTGGTTTGAAAGAACTCCTCATCGAAATCTTCATTCAGGTTATGCATACTTGTCTTATGCTTAAACGGCATCGCCTCGTGTTCCAGTTCGCCTCCTTTCAGGCAGATAAGTCCATTGGGGAGAGCATTTTGCTGTTTGGGCGAGATGTTTTTCCGGATAATCTTTATCAGGTCGGCCAGAGGCATCACGGCACGGCTGACAACGAAGTCGAATGTTTGTTTCTCTTCTTCGGCCCGTGCATGGCGGAAAGTGACATTTTTAAGTCCGATGGCATTGGCTACCTCGGTTGCCACACGTACTTTCTTGCCGATGCTGTCCACCAGATGGAATTTCGTATCCGGAAAAAGAATGGCCAACGGTATCCCGGGGAATCCCCCTCCGGTACCGAGGTCCATGACACTGCTGCCGGCCCGGAAACGGATGACACGGGCGATACCCAGCGAATGAAGCACATGGTGTTCGTACAGATTCTCGATATCCTTGCGTGAGATTACGTTGATTTTAGAATTCCAGTCAATGTAAAGTTCGTAAAGCGCAGCGAATTGTTTGCGTTGCTCTTCCGTCAAGTCGGGAAAGTATTTAAGAAGAAGCTTCACTCCGTTTTCCCCTCCGGCAGAGGGGAGGGAGGAAGTTTGTTCTGTTGTATTCATAAGGTTGTAATATATCTGTATTTTAATAATAAAGTTAGATTATTTTGATTTCATCTCTCCGATGATCGGGTTGCTGCCCAGCATGTGTTCCATCATTTCGTATGGAATCTTAATTTCTACCGGTCCCATGGCATACGGGGTGATATCATATACATTATAATAAAAGGTGATGCCGTCTTTGTCCAGATAGAAGTTTTCCGTCGGGGCAATATCTCCGGTAGAGCCGTAACCCATATCCTCGAGTGCTTCGTGCGTTGTCACTTTCTTGTCCGCCATCAGCTGATTCCACAGCAAGTCGGTCAGTGCTTCCTTATAATCACCAGTGAAAATATCATCCAGCTTCAGCGGACGCAGGTTTATCAGGTCCATATTCAGGAAAGTTGTCATGTAAATGCCGTGTGCGCCTCCGGTATATTCATTGTAGTTAATGCGATAGACCAACAGATTCTTATAATAAAGTTGCACGTGGCTTTCTATCCCTTTATAGTATGAGTACCATGCACCGATGGAGCCTTCACTCTCTTTGTTCTTTTCGTCTTCGGCATACATCGGTTCGAGGTCTGTGCGATATTCTTTTACGTAATGTTCGGTGTACTCCTTGACCACCTGCGCCGGTTTCTCTCCGATATATCCTTCACCGAAGCAGGCGGCTATAAAGTAGCTGTTCAGGCTGTCTTTCAGTTTATTGTCCGTCGACTTCACCGGATAGGCGAAATTGATGGTCAGATTACATGCCGGTTTTGCGGTATCTCCGAAGAGATGTGCTGTTTCGTTTACCTGTATACTGTCGAATTCCAGTGCACCGGTATTCTTGTTCATCTTGTCACCGCAAGAAAATAAAAAGCCACTTGTAGCAAGTATTATCGCAAGCAGGCTGACATATTGTTTTTTCATAAGGGGTTCTTCTTTAAATTCAACATTTATATAATCGTTCACTATCGACAAATATAGTTCATATTAGTGAATCGACAGCATAAAAAAAGAAAAAAGAATGTGGCAGGCTGGTTAAATCTGCTTATCTTTGCAACCGTTATGAAGAGATTCCGCTATATACTTGCCGTTATTCTTTCTCTCCTTATAGTATATGTAGGAGCGGGAGTCTCTGTTGCCCAATATTGTTGCAGTGGTTGTGAAACGGCCAATTGTTGCTGTGCCGACAAATGCGGCTTCTGTGGTAAGTTTGACTTTGAGTTCCATAAATCATGCCGGGGCGAGGGATGTACGGCGACCATCTATAAGCTTGATCTGGTAAAGCAGGCATTCGAATCCTCTGTTCCTGCTCCTGTCAGCTTGTTGCTTTGTGACCAGGTATCGGACTTGCTATGCGCTCTTTTCCGCGATGAGGTGTTGGATCCTCCTTATGTGATACCGCCACCCAAGACAAGTTCCCGGCATTATCTGGCTCTTTATTCTACTTTGCTTATTTAGTTTCTTCGATTTTTATTGTTTGGATTGCATCGCAGATTGCACTGGCTTTCACCGTTTAAGGATTGATTCCGTAGATTGTTGGAGCCGGGTAACTTGTGTCACCCTGTGCAGTCTGCGGTGAATCCTATCTGTTTCTTATTGAATATAAACCGAATAAAAAAGACAAACGAAGAAATTTAATGAAATACATGTTATTGACCGGACTGCTTCTCGGCAGTCTGACCGTACAGGCGCAAGTGAGCGGTACGGTGAAAGATCAGGCAGGCGAACCGATTATAGGCGCCAACGTTTTCTGGAAAAACATTTCCGGTGGGGTAGCCACTCGTGAGGACGGTACTTTTTCCATATCTAAACCCGACAAGTCCAATCATCTGATCGTAAGTTTTATAGGTTACGAAAACGACACCATACAAGTGAACGATAAGAAAGCCGTTCTGGACGTGGTGCTGCGCGAAGGAATGGAACTGAGTGAAGTGCAGATTGTCAGCCGTAAGTTGAGTACGCTGAAGTTGCGCAGCAGTGTGATGAACGAAGAGATCATTACCAGCGACGAGCTCTGCCGTGCGGCATGTTGCAATCTCGGTGAAAGTTTTGTTACCAATCCGTCGGTAGACGTCAGCTATTCGGATGCTGCAACGGGAGCGAAACAGATCAAGTTGCTCGGGCTTTCCGGAACCTATGTGCAGATGCTGACCGAGAATATCCCGAACTATCGTGGTGCTGCTTCTCCTTATGGGTTGGGTTATGTGCCCGGTCCCTGGATGCATAGCATACAGGTTTCAAAGGGAATCTCGTCAGTAAAAAACGGTTACGAGGCCCTTACGGGGCAGATCAATGTTGAGTTTAAGAAGCCACAGTTGCCTGAGGCCGATTGGGTTTCGGCCAACCTTTTTGCCAGTACTACCAATCGTTATGAAGCGAATGCAGACGCTACCGTGAAACTGTCCAAGCGGTGGAGTACTTCATTGCTGGCGCATTACGAGAATGAAACAAAGGCACACGACGGCAATGATGACGGCTTTGCCGATATTCCCCGGATAGAGCAGTATAACTTCTGGAATCGCTGGGCATATATGGGGGATCATTATGTGTTTCAGGCAGGCATCAAGGCATTGGACGAAAGCAGAAAAGGCGGTCAGGTGAGTCATAGCGGCGTGCCGGCAGCCGATCGGTATGAAATAGACATCGACACCCGGCGCTACGAGGCCTTTACCAAGAATGCCTATATATTTAATAAGGAGAAGAATACCAATCTTGCACTGATTCTGTCCGGTACGTTGCACAATCAAGATGCACTTTATGGACGGAAGATCTATAACGTCGACCAATCCAACGCCTATGCTTCACTTATGTTCGAAACCGAATTTACGAAAGAGCACAATCTATCTGCAGGCTTCAGCTATAATTATGACGGATACGACCAGCATTACCGACTGACCAATAACGCTGAAACACCGTTGACGAAAGCTTTTGCACGTGAATCGGTGGGCGGGGCCTACGCACAGTATACCTTCAACCTGGATAATAAGTTCGTGTTGATGGCCGGACTTCGTGGTGACCATAGCAGTGAGTACGGATTCTTTGTGACTCCGCGTGCGCACATTAAGTACAACCCCAATGACTTTGTTCATTTCCGTCTTTCCGCCGGAAAGGGATATCGCACCAACCATGTGCTTGCCGAGAATAATTATCTGATGGCAAGCAGCCGCAAGGTGAGCATCGCCGATCATCTCGATCAGGAAGAGGCTTGGAATTATGGAGCAAGCATATCGGGATATATCCCGCTTTTCGGGAAGACGCTGAACCTGAACCTGGAATACTATTACACCGACTTCCTGAAACAGGTCGTTGTCGATATGGATACGAATCCGCACGAGGTGGCCTTTTACAATCTCGACGGACGCTCGTACTCACAGGTATTTCAGGTGGAGGCCACTTATCCCTTCTTTCAGGGATTCTCGCTGACTGCCGCATATCGCTGGACAGACGCCAAGACTACCTATAATCATCAATTGATGGAGAAGCCCCTGACGGGAAAATATAAAGGCCTCGTCACTGCCTCTTATCAGACTCCGCTGGGTTTGTGGCAGTTTGATGCCACATGGCAGATGAACGGGGGAGGACGTATGCCCAATCCGTACACACTTGCCGACGGAACCTCTTCGTGGGATGCACGCTACAAAGGCTTCAGCCAACTCAGCGCCCAAGTGACACGCTACTTCCGCCGCTGGTCGATATACATCGGGGGCGAAAACCTGACTAATTTTAAACAGAAGAATCCGATTATCGACGCTGCCGATCCTTGGGGCGACCGTTTTGACTCGACCATGATATGGGGGCCGGTTCATGGAGCGAAAGGATATATCGGAGTCAGGTTCAATCTGGCGAGAGATTAAGAATAAAAAGTGACAGATCACAGAATTTATCAATACTAATACTTACATTTATGAAGACTAAAAAAATGATTGCTACCCTGGTGGTGGCTTTGCTCTCGGTGACGGCCGTTATGGCAAAAGACTTCCGTACTGTCGTTTTCAAAGTGGCACAGATGGAATGTGCCAACTGCGAACGAAAGGTGAAGAACAATATCAAGTTCGAGAAAGGGCTTAAAAACTTTACAACCGATCTTAAGGAACGAACTGTTACCATTACCTATGATGCCGAGAAGACAAATGTTGAAAAGCTGAAAGAAGGCTTTCGGAAATTTAAATACGAAGCTGTAGTCATAAAGGAGGCAAAGGAAACGGACAAGAAGTGAACATTGTTCTTTACCTCATTGTTTATTAGATAGTATATATAATAATAGATTATGAGTAATATAACAAAGAAAGCGTTTCCTGTACTGAACATGCACTGTGCAGGGTGCGCTAATAATGTGGAAAAAACAGTGAAGAAACTGGCCGGTGTGGTAGACGCATCGGTCAACTTCGCCACAAACACACTGTCCGTTTCGTACGAGGCCGACAAGCTGACCCCCGGAGAGATCCGTGCGGCTGTACTTGCCGCAGGTTATGACCTGATAGTGGAAGAGGCCCTGAAAGAGGAACGTCAGGAGGAGGCACAGGAGAAACACTACCGGCTGCTGAAACGGCAGGTTATCGGTGCATGGATCTTCGTTGTTCCTATGTTGCTGTTTTCTATGGTTCTGATGCATGTACCTTTCTCTAACGAGATCCAGTTGATACTGGCCCTCCCTGTAATGATCTTTTTTGGTGGATCTTTCTACGTCAACGCCTGGCGGCAGGCACGTCTGGGGAGGAGTAACATGGATACGCTGGTGGCACTGAGTACCTCCATCGCATTCCTGTTCAGTGTCTTCAATACATTTTTCCCTGAGTTCTGGTATAGCCGCGGACTTGAGCCGCACGTCTATTACGAAGCCGCAGTAGTCATCATTGCCTTTGTACTGACCGGAAAGTTAATGGAAGAGCGTGCTAAGGGAAACACCTCTACCGCCATTCGTAAATTGATGGGACTTCAGCCCCGTGTGGCCCGGGTGCTTCGCGAAGGGATCGAAGAAGATATCCTGATAGACCAGTTGCAAACCGGCGATCTGGTGGTCGTACGTCCGGGCGAACAGATTCCCGTGGACGGACGTCTGTCTGAAGGAGAGTCTTATGTAGACGAAAGCATGATTAGCGGAGAGCCTATTCCTGTAGAGAAGAAGGTCGGTGACCGGGTACTGGCGGGGACCATCAACCAGAAGGGAGCTTTTGTAATCAAGGCGTCCGGTGTGGGAAGTGAGACGGTGCTGGCGCGCATCATCCGCATGGTTCAGGAAGCGCAGGGAAGTAAAGCTCCCGTACAGCGTATCGTAGACCGGGTGACGGGTATCTTCGTACCGGTGGTGCTGTGCATTGCCGTGCTGACATTTGTCATCTGGCTGTTGGTGGGAGGAACCGATTATTTTTCACATGCCTTGCTTTCGGCTGTATCCGTACTGGTTATTGCCTGTCCGTGTGCTTTGGGACTTGCTACTCCTACCGCTCTGATGGTGGGCATCGGCAAAGCAGCCAGCAACCATATTCTGATAAAGGATGCTGTTGCCCTCGAGCAGATGCGTAAAGTCGATGTAGTGGTACTCGACAAAACCGGGACATTGACCGAGGGACACCCCACTGTCTCCGGATGGCTTTGGGCCCAAGTACAGGAAGAGCATTTCAAGAATGTTCTGCTGGCAGCCGAGCTTAAATCCGAACATCCGCTTGCCGGAGCCATTGTCTCTTCTCTGCAAGAGGTGGAGAAGATAGTTCCTGCCCAGTTGGAGAGTTTTGAGAGTATCACCGGAAAAGGTATCAAGGTGGTATATCAGGGTGACACTTATTGGGTGGGCAGCCACAAATTGCTGAAAGATTTCAGTGCTTCTCTTTCTGACGTACTTGCCGAGATGATGGTGCAATACGAATCGGACGGGAACAGTATCGTTTACTTTGGCCGTGGAACAGAGGTACTTGCCGTTGTCGCCATTGCCGACCAGATAAAGCCGACTTCTGCCGAGGCGGTGAAGGAACTGAAACGTCAGGGCATCGACATTTGCATGCTGACCGGTGACGGACAGCGGACGGCACTTGCCGTATCGGGCAAATTGGGCATCGACCGCTTTGTGGCAGATGCCTTGCCGGATGATAAAGAAGAGTTTGTGCGTGAGCTCCAGATGCAGGGCAAAACGGTTGCTATGGTGGGTGACGGAATCAATGACTCACAGGCGCTGGCTTTGGCTGATGTCAGCATAGCGATGGGGAAAGGCACCGATATAGCCATGGATGTGGCGATGGTTACGTTGATGACATCGGATCTGCTGTTGCTGCCCCGTGCATTCGAACTCTCCAAGCAAACAGTAAAACTGATTCACCAGAATCTGTTTTGGGCGTTTATCTATAATCTGATAGGCATTCCCATTGCAGCCGGAATCTTGTTCCCTGTCAACGGATTGCTGCTCAATCCGATGCTTGCCAGTGCAGCGATGGCATTTTCAAGTGTAAGTGTCGTGCTGAATTCACTGAGTCTGGCCAGAAAATAACAATTCCTTTCAAAACGAACTCACCACAGAGGGCACAGAGTAACACAGAGGATACAGAGGGCAGAGAGTACACAGAGCGTTCATGTTGGTCATCCATAATTTGAAGTTTGCTCTGTGTTACTCTGTGCCCTCTGTGGTAAAAAAGGGTTTTGAATGTCTTTTCCGGAGAAAGTCGTCAGCTGTTTCTGAACTCCAGCGGACTCATGCCTACATATCTCCTGAAATATTTTCCAAAGAACGAAGCACTGGGGAAGTTCAGTGAATAAGCGATTTCCTGGATAGTCATGTTGCTCGATTTGAGTTTGGCTTTCGCGTCGATGATAACCACGTAGGCTATGACGTCCAGCACGTTACGTCCGGTCACCTGCTTGACCGTAGTACTGAGGTGTTGCAGCGATATTCCCAACTTGTCCGCATAGAACTGGGCACGACGCTCCTCGGTGTAATGTTCCGTGACCAGTCCTACCAGTTCGCGGCAGATTTCTTCCTTACGGTTCGTATTGTGGTTTTTCGAGGAATATCTCTGATAGATTAGTCCGACGGCAGTCAGGATCGATCTTAAAGACACCTCTGTCATTTCGGAGGGGAGAGATAATTTTTCGTCACACGTCACGCGTGCCAGCAAAGAAAAATAATCTATCAGATAGCTGGCTATATCCTCCTGCAACTCTACAATCGGACATTCGGTTATTTTGGAGAAGGAACTGACCATTGATTTTATCAGATTGATGCGTTCTACGCATTCCGATGAGAATCCCGCAAAGCATAAACGTACTTTTTCCGTGCGTTCGCGGAATTGGATAATGGTACCCGGTAACAGTGTGATCAAGTCGTTCGGTTTTATCTCGTAGTCAATCAGATTAATGGTTGCGGTCATCTTGCCTTCCGTACAAATAGCAAAGATGCCGGCTTTCAGCCTGCATGATTGTTTGTAGATATTTAATATATCCTCGGTTACATCATTCCATGCCAAAATCTCGCACGGAAGATCTACTTGTGGAAAGTCAAACTTCATATTACTTTCTTTTTTTGAATCACGCAAATATACACATTTTCTTTTATTTTTTTATCTTTGTCCTTATGAAAACAATTACAACCGATTGGGAACTTATTCCATATTCTGAGGCATGGAGCCGCCAGACGGAATGGTTCGATGCCCTTGTCCATGCGAAGCAGAACGGGGAGAGTTACGAGAACCGTATAATTTTTTGTGAACATCCGCACGTTTACACGCTGGGGCGTAGCGGGAAAGAAAATAATATGTTGCTGGGAGAGGAGCAACTGAAGACTATCGGTGCCACTCTCTATCATATCGATCGTGGGGGAGACATCACTTATCACGGTCCCGGGCAGTTGGTGTGCTATCCGATTCTCAATCTTGAAGAGTTCGGATTGGGATTGAAGGAGTATGTGCATTTATTGGAAGAAGCCGTCATCCGTGTCTGTGCGTCTTACGGTGTTGTGGCGGGGCGGTTGGAGAAGGCGACCGGTGTCTGGCTGGAGGGAGATACGTCCCGTGCCCGCAAGATATGTGCGATAGGGGTCAGGAGCAGCCATTATGTGACAATGCACGGATTGGCATTGAATGTCAATACCGATTTACGTTATTTCAGCTACATCCATCCTTGTGGTTTCATTGATAAGGGTGTGACCTCGCTTCAGCAAGAACTTGGCCGTAGCATCGATATGGCGGAGGTGAAAGAACGGTTGGGCCGGGAGTTGCTTGCTGCCCTTTTGTCAAAATGATAATCAACCCTCTCTGGATTGCTCTATTTCCGCCCAATGATGCACTGAACGGATAAAATCGCCTTCCTTGCGGGTTGGCGATTTTGTTTTTGATATCAGATGTCTTTGCAGGCTGTCATAATGGCGATGTCGTGAAGCTATCGGAATGAAAAGGTGCGTAATAAGAGCATGTGGCTCTCTTTCTGTTAGTTCGGACTTGTCTGCTTCGGGAGTACAACCAGAGAATAATCTTTTTCTTTTAACCTCCGAAACCCTAACAATAGATGTAAAGTAGGAAAACATATAGAGATAATTTGAAAAGACGTAAGCATATTCTGTAAATGCTTACGTCTTTCGGACCGAATGCTTACTTCTTTTTGCTGAAATCCGGTTACTTTTCGGGTCAGACCCCGGCTCTCCGGCTACAAAAGTCCGGTTTTCCGGGAAGAAAAGTCCCGCTTTTCGACTTCCGCACTTCCGGTTGCTGTCTAAAAGCAGAAGGTGCTGTCATGAAATCCGCTAATTTCCTTTCATATTGACAAGAAAAAGAGGATATATCAAAACTCGTGTTCACCATAGGTAGGTTATGCAAATTATTTTTTCATTCTCAGTACTCTGATGCCGGTCAGTGATTTTCTGTCTTTCAACATTTGGCTCAGTGCGGTTTTGCCCACTACTACTTTACCCTCTTTGGATGAAGCATGCAGCAGGTGCAACTGCCCCTTGATGTAAATGGCAATGCCCATGTGGCTTACGTCCAGTCCCGGAGTATTGGTGGTCAGGGCGATGATGTCTCCGTTCTTGATCCAAGGCAGTCCGTCCGGTTCCAGTTTGTCTTTGGGCAGATAGTGTACCTCTTTGCCGCTCAAGGCCTTTTCATACTTTGCCATTTGGGCTACGTTCTCCGGAGAATTTTTCAACGATTTGTAGAGTTCCGGATGCGTACTCATATACGAGAGCGACAGTTTTTGTTTGAAGGGGCTGTAGGCAGCCGTTACATCTTCGAGCAGGCCTTGGCGGACTGCATTGTTGATCCAGTCGGATATATAGTGCAGGCGGGAGGTGTATCCGTCTATTTTTCCGTCACGATAGCGGATGCGTTGCAAATTGCGGGCGAAATCGCCTTCCTGCATTTCGTCTCCTTGCTGCGGGCAGAGGGCCATTGCCAGTGCATATTCAACGAAAGTGGTACAATCCACTTCGTCACAATTGATAATAAGGTCTTCTGTGTCATCTACTTCCAGGGTGCCTGCCTTATAGGGGGTGTCGACAAACCCGAGTCCGTTACTCAGCACCAGGCTGTTCTCCTGTGCTGCAACTGTTCCGGCCAATAGGCTGGTACATAATAAAAGTGTGCGAATTGTTTTCATTTTTATAAAGATTGTTTTTGTAATACCTTCGTTGTATCTATTGGAACCTGACTCCGTCCCGCAACCATTTCTCTAATTCTTCCGTCCATTGGCGTTTATAGGCAAAACTGTCATAGAACCCCCATCCGTGTCCGCCCGTGGGATAAATGTGGAGGGTGGCAGGCACCTTATGCTTTTGCAACGCCAGATAATAATTCACGCCATTGGCGGGAGGCACTCCTTCATCGTCCGAAGAGAGGGTGATGAAAGCCTGCGGAGTGTGATCCGTCACTTGCTGTTCGTTGGAGAACTTTCTGGTTAATTCCGGCGTTGCGTCCGGCCCGAGCAGATTGTGGCGTGATCCTCCGTGGGTGTCGCCGGATTCCATCGTGATTACCGGATAGAGTAATATCTGAAAGTCGGGTCGTGTGTCCTCACTGCTGTAATGCGTAGCAAGGGTAGAGGCGAGATGACCGCCGGCCGAAGCTCCCATAATGCCCACCCGGTCTGTACGAATATTCCAGTCTTTGGCATGTTTCCGCACTATTCGTATCGCTTGTTCAGCATCCGACAAAGGCACCTCGCAGTGTCCGTTAGGCATCCGGTATTTTAGTACCACATAGGTGATGCCCAATGAATTGAACCATGGTGCCATGTCGTTTCCTTCATGATCCATGGCCAAGAGAGCGTAAGCACCGCCGGGACACATGATGATGGTCATGCCGTTAGGTGTCGCCGGACGATAGACGGTGATGGTGGGCTGTGTGACGTTAGTGAGCCGGTATGGAGCCGACATCACTTCTTCGCCTTTCAGCCCGTTATCATTGGGAGCGCCGTTGGGCCATAAAGGCAGCTCAACGGGCTTTTGTGCTGACAAGCCGGTAGCCATGAACAGAAGAATGGATGTGATTAATGTTTTCATTTTACTTTCATGGATGCTTTGATGAAATAGAGAATCAACAGGGCATAAGCTATCAGGGCCGCAAGTTGAGACAGAGTGTTGTTCAGCCACGCGTCATTTACCAGATTGATGCCTCCGAAGCGCATTGCCGCACTGACTACACCCATCAGGGCACCTCCGGCGATGAATCCGGATGCCAGTAATGTACCTTTCTCTCCCCGTTCCGTGTTGAGTGAAGCGTCTTTACTGCGGGTAGTCACATACCAGTTGATCGCACCGCCCACCACCAGCGGTATATTCAGTTCGAGAGGAATAAACATACCGAGTGCAAATGCCAATGCGGGAACTTTCAGGAGCGTCAATACGATGGCCAGTACGGCACCGATGCCATAGAGCATCCACGGAGCGCCCACACCACTCATTAACGGCTCGATGACGGCAGCCATTGCGTTAGCCTGCGGGGCAGCCAGCTGACCGCTTGTGAATCCGTAAGTTTTGTTCAGGATAATCATTACACCGCCTACGGTAGCAGCCGAAACGATGGTTCCGAGGAACTTCCATGCTTCCTGCTTGGCCGGTGTGCTGCCGAGCCAGTATCCGATTTTCAAGTCTGTGATAAAACCTCCTGCCATGGAAAGTGCGGTACAGACCACACCACCCATTACCAATGAAGCCACCATGCCTGAAGGGCCTTTCAACCCGACAGCCACCATAACGACCGATGCCAGAATCAATGTCATCAGAGTCATGCCCGATACGGGATTAGTGCCCACGATAGCGATTGCATTGGCGGCTACCGTTGTGAACAGGAATGAAATTCCGGCCACCAGCAGGATAGCTACCAGTGTATGCACCAGGTTGCCTTGCATCACATCGAAATAGAAGAAAAGCACTACCAGAATCAGCGTGATAATGGAACCGATGGCAATGATTTTCATTGAGAGGTCGCGTTGGGTGCGGATAATGTTCTTTTCGGCATCACTCTTTCCGCCCATTTCCTTAGCCGCCAGTCCCACCGCACTGCGGATGATGCTCCATGATTTGATGATGCCGATGACACCTGCCATGGCAATGCCGCCGATACCGATGCTTTTGGCATAGTGGCTGAATATCTGTTCGGGACTCATAGAGCCTACCGTGGCGGTTATGTCCGGATTCCACTGATTCAGTACCGAATCACCGAAGAAGAGTGACATGCCCGGTACGATGATCCACCATACGGCCAGGGAGCCGAAGCAGATAATGGAAGCATATTTCAGTCCGACGATATATCCCAGGCCGAGTACGGCTGCGCCGGTGTTTACCTTGAAAACCAGTTTGGCTTTGTCGGCCAGCATTTCGCCTACTCCGCATACGCGGGTGGTGAAGTTTTCGTTCCACCAGCCGAAGGTAGCCACGATGAAATCGTACAGACCGCCGATCAATCCTGCCATCAGCAATGGCTTGGCCTGGCTGCCTCCTTTTTCACCCGACACCAGCACCTGTGTGGTGGCTGTCGCTTCGGGAAAAGGATACTTGCCATGCATGTCGCTTACAAAGTATTTGCGGAAAGGAATCAGGAACAAGATGCCCAGTACACCGCCCAGCAGTGAACTGATGAACACTTGCATAAAGGTGACCGACATATCCGGATATTTGGCTTGCAGGATATAGAGGGCAGGCAGTGTGAAGATGGCTCCTGCCACGATGACGCCTGAGCAGGCGCCGATGGATTGGATAATGACGTTTTCGCCGAGTGCGTTTTTGCGTTTGGCTGCGCCGGATACTCCGACTGCTATGATGGCGATGGGGATGGCAGCTTCGAATACTTGTCCTACTTTTAGTCCCAGATAGGCTGCGGCAGCCGAGAAAAGGATGGCCATGGCGATACCCCATGCTACAGACCAGAGGTTTACCTCCGGATACGTTTTCTTTGGACTCATCAGCGGGTTGTACACTTCTCCCGGTTTCAGTTCCCGGAATGCGTTCTCGGGTAAGCCCGTAAACTTGTCTTCTTCTTGTTTCATAATTGTTTTTTGTAGTTTATGTATAGTTTATCAGATTTCCAAACGGTCGGTTTCTCAAAACAGCTTCAAAGTAAGCAAAAAAAAAGGAGAATCCCGAAAGATTCTCCTCATTGTTGTTATTAATTTTTGCTTATTTCGCGTCTTTGGCTGTCATGTCGCCTTCCACGAAAAGACGTATCATCTCCGTCTTGGCGTTTGTACGCAGGGTTATGGACTTTTTGAAGTGTCCCGGATATTTATCCGTTCCGTTGTAAGTCACCTTGATTGTACCTGTTTTTCCCGGCATGATAGGTTCCTGGGTATATTCGGGTACGGTACATCCGCAGGATGCTACAGCCTGATGAATGACTAACGGGGCATCGCCGATATTTGTGAACTTGAAAGTGCAACTCACAATAGGATTGTTTTCCGAGAACGTTCCGAAGTCGTGGGTTGTCTTATCAAACTTTATTTCTGCTTTTCCTTGAGCTTGGGCAAGTCCGATGCTCAGCACCATCATAGTGATAAAAAATAGTATTTTCTTCATTTTCTATTTCTTTTTATGGTTTTGTGAGTGGCAAAGGTAAGGTTTTTTTTGATAAATGATGTCGTATGACGGTGAAATTGTATTAAAAAGGCATCTGACAGAGAGGGTGTAGCTGTCCGGTATGTAGGGTGTAGCCATGCGAGGCTTAGGGCTACACCCTGTGCACCGTATGGCTACACCTCTTTAGAATACGCCCGGAAACAAGAGGGTGAAGATACTGCCTTTCCCCGGTTCGGATGAAACGGTGATGGTGCCGCGGTGCAGATGCATGATCTGTCGTGAGATGGTCAGGCCGATGCCCGATCCGGTGGGTTTAGTCGTGAAGAACGGGATAAAGATGCGGTCGAGCACCTCTTGCTCGATTCCTGTTCCGTTGTCTTCTATCCTTATATAGGGGCGTTCTCCGGAGCTTAATCCGGCTGAGATCCGGATGTCGGTCGCATCGTTCTCACGGGCGTTTTTAATCAGGTTGATCAACACTTGTTCAATCAGATCTTTGTCCGCCATCAGGCGTTGGCCCTTGGGCGGAAGTATCAGGTGCAGGTCATTCGGTTCTCTGTACATCAACCGTACCACACCTGTCAGTAATTCTTGTGATGTATATATCTTCAGCAGGGGTTGTGGCAGGTGAGACACTTCCCGGTAACTGTTGACAAACCGAATTAACCCGTCGCCCCGCCGGCGGATGGTTTGTAACATCCGGCGTATTTCGGCCCGCTCTTCTTCATTGCCGTCAAAGTCTTCGATCTGATGTTCCAGCAATTCGGACAAAGACGTGACCGGAGTGATGGAATTCATGATTTCGTGTGTCAGTACACGGATCAGTTTCTGCCAGGCTTCGGTTTCCTGGCTGTCTAATACCGAATGGATGTTTTTCATGCTGGCCACTGTGAGCGGTCGTCCCTGTATCACAAACTCCATTCCGGAAAGTGCCAGTTGGATGGTCTCTTCCTCTTTTTTCGCCTGCAGAACGGAGATGTCACCCGCTTTTAAGGAGTAAAGGCGGGCAGGCAGCTCGCTGTGAAAGTATTTCAGTTCATCGATACTTTTCAGATTGTGGTTGTCGAGCAGTCTTTTGGCGGCTTCATTCATCCACTCGATCCGTCCGGAAGGGGTATATACCAATACGGACATATCGATGTGGTTGGCCAGAGCCTGAAAATATTGTAGTTTGCTTTCTTTCTTCTGAAGGTTCTGTTTGTAGAAATCCAAGGCTTGGTTCATTTCGTTCAGAAGCTCTGCCGGCAGTGAACGGAGGCTTTCTTCGCTTTGCACGGGGGAGGAGAGGAACTCGGAATAGCGGACAGACCAGATGAACTGTGCCATGGCACGTGTGGAGCGGAGGATGTAGCGATAGATTCTGTAGGCTGTGTATAGCAAGAGGCATACGGATATCGGCAGGCTGATATAGAAACCGTGCATGCCTAACCACACGGTGGTGTAACAGCAGATCAAAAGGGCTGCTGTCAATATAAGGGGGTTCCTCGCCCATTTTTGTTTCATGTCGTGTAACTGTTTGAGGTTATAATCCGTGTTTCTCGATCCGCCTGTATAGCGATGTCCGGGTGATTCCCAGCATTTCTGAGGCTAACGTAATGTTGCCGGCACAAAGCCGGAGTACTTCGCTGATGGTTTCGCGCTCCTGGCGTTCTAGGTTGTATTTCTCTTTCTCCGAAACCTGTCCCTGAGGCGATGTGCGAAGCATGAAGTCGTCCGGCATCAACATTGGATTGCCTGAGAGGATGACCGCCCGTTCGATGGCATGTTCCAGCTCGCGTACATTCCCCGGCCAACGATAGAGTTGCATTAATCTGCGCGCTTCTTTCGAAATGCCCCGGACTTCTTTTTTATATTTTTTCCGATAGCGTTGTAAAAAGTGATCGGCAAGCAGGAAAAGGTCGTTGCCCCGTTCGTGTAAGGGAGGGATACGTATTTCGATCGTATTGATGCGGTAGAGAAGATCTTGCCGGAACAGCCCATTATCGATGGCTGTATACAGGTCGGCATTCGTTGCGCATATCAGTCTCACGTCTACCGGATAAGAAGTGGTGGAACCCAGTCGCGAACTTTTGCGTTGTTCGATGACCGAAAGCAGCTTGGCCTGTAAAGGCAGGCTCAGGTTGCCAATTTCATTTAGGAACAGAGTACCTCCCGAGGCTACCTCCAGCCTTCCGGGTTTCTTTTTCCGCGCATCTGTAAAAGCACCTTTTTCGAATCCGAAGAGTTCGCTCTCAAACAGTGTTTCGGGGATGCTTCCCAAATCGATCGGGACGTATATTTCGCCTTTCCGGGGCGACTGTTCGTATACATAGCGTGCTATCAGATCTTTTCCTGTACCGTTTTCACCTAAAAGCAACAGGTTGGCGTCCGTATCGGCAAATTTCCGGATGGTCTGGAAAATAGCCTGCATGGCGGCCGATTCGCCGATGATTCGGGCCGGTTCCGGCGAGGGGGCGGTCAGAGCTTCTTTCTGCTCCTTCAGTGATTCTACTTCCGTACGGCTGAAGCTGAGTTGCAATGCCGCAGATACGGTTGCAATCATCTTATCGTTTTGCCAGGGCTTGGCGATGAAGTCGGTAGCGCCGAGCTTGATGGCCCGTACAGCCTTTTCGGTATCGGCATAAGCCGTGATGAAGATTACCACTGCTCCCGAATCCAGTTTCAGGATCTCTTCCAACCAGTGGAATCCTTCCCGTCCGCTGACAGCATCGTTCTTGAAATTCATGTCCAGCAAGATGACATCATAGTGTGTGCGTGACAGGATGGGGAGCAGTTCTCTCGGATCGGTCGTGATGCTGATTGATTCTGCAATGGGGCGTAACAGCATTTTCAGTGTGAAAAGGATGTCTTCATTATCATCGGCTATCAGTATTTTGCCTCGTTTCAGTGTCATAGTATAGTATGTTGATTGGCAGGACAAAGATAGAGAAAAAGTTTGGGTAATCTGTGTACGATATCGTACAAAAACTGCACGCTTTCGTACGAATTACAGATCGTCCGTTTTCGGTAACAGGTTGATAAATAATAGGATGTCTGTTTGGTATACTTCTTGCTTTTATTTAATAAATAGAATTTGCAAAGATGATCGGAAGTAAAATGAAAAGCACTTGGATGTTGGGACTGCTGCTCCTCCTGGGAAGCTGTCAGCAGAAAGGGCCGGCAAGTGGCCGGGCGGAGATGAAAGGAGAGTCGGATAGTTTGAGTGTCCGGCATGGGCAAGAGAATGCATTGTCGGTTTCGGATGAATATCCGGAAGGGTATGTTCCTGTTCCGGGCATTCGGTATCAGGCGAACTATCTTACTGGAAATCCGGAGCGTCTTGACGTGAAGGCTGCATTGCGGAATGTCCGTCCGCTGAAGTTGAGTCAATTGGGCAGTCAGCTTGATTTCATGGTATTTAAAGATGTGAAAGGAGGCATCTTCCGCCTGATACCGATTGAAGAGGGCTGTTTGGGAGTGGGGATTGGTGGCATCTGGCTGCTGGATGGGAACCTGAAAATGATTCGGATGTTGTTTCGCAATGATGTGGATATTACGGAAGAAAATGGATTTACCAACTTTCAGACGAAGCGTTACATCAATCCGGATTATTATGAAAAGTCTTCCCGGACGTTGATCGGCGTGCTGTATGATCAGAGGGATAAAAAGAATCCCAAATCCTTTGTCAGGCTTTCTCTGAAAGATTTGTTAAGCGCATCCCGGCCTCTGACACCGGACGATATCCATAAACGTGCAGGCATTTCCGGAAATTATCTGTTAGGAATGGCAGACGGGTATGCTACCTGGACCCGATTTACGAACGACGTTTATACCTTCAATTTGCGGGGTGATACACTTTGTCATTTTACTATCGGAGAGAAAGTAAACTATCCTCCCCGCGGTAACGGTTCATATCGTTCGGGAGAACAAGCGACTGTTTATCATTATAAAGGCTGTCCCATGATCATTATGCCTTATGGGAATACGGTTTATCGTATGAAAGACGCCTCTACCCTGGAACCGGTTTATGAACTCGATTTCGGCACGTTGCATCGGGCTACGGGAGAAGAGGTGGTTGGCGGTGCCGATGTGGACAATGCCTATTTCCTGTCGGATTGGGTGGAGACCGACAGCTACGTATTCATGCATGTAGAAAAAGGATATGACTGTCCCTATGCGCGCGACAAGAAGCAAGTAACGCTTTATTCGCTGATATATGACAAACGGTCTAAAGCGTTTTTCTCCTTACCGCAGGCTGAAGAAACGGTTCATCCCTGTCCGGAGCCTGATCTTCCTGACGGCATTCCGTTTTGGCCCCGGAAAGGTTTTTCTGAGGAGCAGCTTGCTACATTTACAACCGGGTGGAAATTAAGTAAATCTTCTCCTGAAGTATTCAAGCGGATACCTGCTTTACAGGGTACCGAGAAAGAGACTACGTCACTTATAATCACTCTAAAATGAACGATACACGATGCTGAAACACTACTTCCGCCAACTCGGCTTATAAAACGGAATATGGATAGTCTCAGGGCTCGGTTAAATCCGGCCCGGGATTGTTTTGAGATCTGTTCTCGATAAAACTCGTATAAAATTTATTCAAGGAAAATTTAAACAGGCTTTTTAAAAAGGGGAGTGAAAGGTAATGATTAAAAGATATTATTATTGGGGGAGTTTACTTTTGATGGGAGGACTGTGCCTGTCGGCTTGTGGTAATAAAAATCCGGGGGTGAGTAAGGAGGAGCTGCGGAGGGAGTTTGCTAAAAGTGTAACTCCGGCGGCCGGTGTGGAAGACTCGCTTGCCGGATGGGGAGATAACGATTCTCTACAGGTATTCTCGGAAGACTATCAGGCCCCTTCCGGAATTAAATATGATTCTCACATCACAGATCATGGAATGATTGTTTTGAACGTGGAGTCTGCATTGCGAAACGTTCATCCGATGAAACTGACTGATCTCGGGCAGCAGGTGCAATACAGGATCATGGAAGCCAATGATGATTGGACATCCCTGATTGCTGCCGGTGATGATTTTCTGATACCTGATGAAGAGGGTGTGTGGCTGTTGGATAAGGACCTGAGGAAGAAACGACTGCTTATTCGCTCGGATTTACACGTGATACACACGCCGGGCGGTGGCGTCGGAATAGGAGGGGGACACTTGATGCAGAACTTTTATTATGATTCTGAAAGGAAACAATTACGCTTTACGTGCTATAATACAGATAAACGGAGGTTTTATCTGGTAGTCGCCTCTTTGGCCGGACTGATGGCTTCTTCTCAGCCGGCGGAGCTTAAGACATTCCGAAACAGACTGCCTATAGGAAACAGCTATCTGTTTTCAATGCCCGGAGGATACGGAATGGCGGTAAGACATTCGGATGAACTCTATACATTCGGGATGAAGGGGGATACTCTCTGTCATTTTGTTTTGGGAAATTCCGAACGTTATAAACCTCGTCTTTTTGAGGCTGAACGGGACATTGTGTATCATGTGGGAGGAAGAACACTGTTTTATCATGCATACGGCAATAAGATCTACAGGGTGAAGGATGCCTCGACACTGGAGGTCGTTTATAAACTTGATTTCGGTTCATTATCCCGCATTACAGGGGCCGACGTGGCTAGAGGGGGCAATGTGCGGAGTTCATATTTTGTAACTTCGTGTATGGAGACGGATCATTTCCTCTTTTTGAATGTCGATAAAGGGTACGATAGTGAAAATGCCCGTAGGAAGGGGGAAGTGCAACTTTATTCTTTGGTCTATGACAAGCGGAACGGAGAGTTTTTTTCTTTGCCGGAAGTTACCGGTGGGGGACATCCGGAATCACCGCTGATAGCTGCCGGTCTACAAGGAGATTTACCCTTCTGGCCCAACTTGAATCTGAATGGGGATCCTGCTTTTGTTGTCGGAAAAGCTGTTTTGGAAAAATACTATCCGATACAGCTGCAGGGAAATGACAAGCTTGGAGAGTTTAATGAAACCGATCTGATTTTGATGACCGTTAAATAAGTTGACCGCTATGATGATAAACCATTATTTTAAAGTTGCTCTTCGTCTGATCAAACGGAGCTTTCTGTTTTCAAGCATTCATATACTTGGATTTGTATGGGGGATGGCAGCGGCTTTCCTTATCTACTTGTGGGTGATAGATGAATTTACTTTTGAAGATCACAATCCGGATGCAGGTAGAATTTTCAGGGTGATTGAAGCGAATTGCTCCGAAAGCGGAGAGGTGACTGAAAATCCTTATACTTCGAAACTTCTGGCAGATGCTTTCCGTAAAGAGTTTCCGCAGGTGGAAGAAGCCACTTATCTTGGGAATGTCGATATGACTTCTTTGAGGTCGGGTGATAAATTTTTGTCACTCAATTGGATGCGTGTGGATACGGCCTTTTTTGATGTTTTCCATTTTCCTGTGGTAGAGGGAGATCCCGGCAGGCTGAAATCGGGATTCAATCACATCGTTTTGTCTGAGACGCTGGCTAAAAAGTTTTTTGGGAATGAACCGGCGGTGGGGAAAGAAGTAATGTATAACAGAGGTATGGATGGCGAGTCGGTATTGAGGATCGTAGGGGTGGTGAAAGTACCCCGTAAAAGCCATATTCAGTTTGATGCGATTGTAGGGCAGTCTTTTTTTGATAAGATAGATGTCAACATCGTGCGGATGTCTTCTCTTTGGGATGTTCGGGATGCGATGGTGTATGTGAAAATGCGTCCCGGGACATCTGTGTCCGACTCCGACCGGGTGCGGATGAGTCGTATACTGAGTAAACACACACATACGGAACGTCTGCTCCGTTTCCAACCGCTCAGGGACATTCATTTAAAGACCGATTTTGCTGATATTTCCGTTAAGAATCATGGTAGTATGGCCTCCATCTATCTGTTTATAATCTTGGCCGTATTGATTATATTTATGGGAGCGTTCAATTTCACCACTTTGTCGACTGCACGTGCCGCATTACGATATAAAGAGATCGGAGTGCGTAAGGTGACGGGGGCCAAGCGGAAGACGCTGATCGTTCAGTTTCTTTCTGAAAGTTTGGTGCAAGCATTCATTTCGTTGATATTGGCGCTGGCCTTGACCGAACTGCTGTTGCCGGTCTTTAATCGGATAATGGATAAGGACATCACGTTGCATGCAAGTTGGAGTGTGTTAGTCTACGTTGTTTTGGGCATTATCGGTGTGGGATGCCTTTCGGGCAGCTATCCGGCATTCTATCTTTCGGCGGTTAACCCTTTGATTGCTTTTAAAGGAGGACAGAAGAACGGGAAAAAGGGGGGCTTGATACGGGGGCTGCTCTGTGTGCAGTTTGTCATAGCAATCACGTTGTTGCTGTGTACCGGTATTGTGTTTAAACAACTGAACTATTTGCAAAACAAGGACCTGGGATTGGAAAAAGAAAATGTTGTTTCCATTTATACAGGTCTGTGGTATAATGTGGACGGGTTCAAGCAGGAAATATTAAAGAATCCGAATGTACGCAGTGTCTCGATGGGAGCTGAAATTACTGATTATCTGGAAGGGGACAAAAGTCAGGGGGATGTATTGAGGTGGACTGACGAAAGAGGAGAGACTGACTCTTTACGAATGATGTGTATTTGGGCGGATGGTGATTTTGTGAATACATTCGGATTAAAACTTCTGAAAGGAGAGGGCTTGAAGGCGGATGGAGGAGCCTACTTCAGTGGCACGTACGATTTTCCGGTGATTATTAATGAAGCGGCCCGGAAGGCTATGAAGGTAGCAGATCCGATAGGTATGGAGATAAGCGGAGGGTTTGGAGTAGGCACAAATAAAAAACGGATTGTAGGAGTGGTACAGGATTTCAATTTCCAGTCGTTGCGACAGAAGATAAAGCCGGCATATTTGATGTATAGTCCCGAATGTTTGGGGAATATACATATCAAAATAGCTCCGGAACATAAACAGGAAACCTTGAACTTCATACAAAAGAAGTTTGAGGAGATGGCCCCCTTTTTCATAAAGGAGTTTAAATATAAGTTTTTCTCAGATGCTTTAAACCGGAACTATGAACAAGAGAGACAACAGAGCCGGATGTTACTTGCGTTTACGATCCTTGCCGTTGTGATTGCCATGATGGGAGTCTTCGGATTGGTAACGCTGTCCACCCGGCAGCGAACGAAGGAAATAGGGATTCGAAAAGTGAATGGAGCACATTCCGGTGGGATCGTAAAAATGTTCTGTCTGGAATATCTGAAATGGGTGGGCATTGCTTTCGTGCCGGCTTGTCCGTTGGGTTATCTTTTTATGTATCACTGGCTGGATGAGTTTGCTTACCGGACTACTATGAGCTGGTGGCTGTTTTTGGGAGGCGGACTGATTATTGCGGGGATTACGCTATTGACCGTTATCGGACAAACCTGGCGGACGGCTTCACAGAATCCGGTGAGATCATTGAGATATGAATAATAAATAGTTGGAGATTATGATAAAAGCAATTGGATTGACTAAGATATTCCGTACAGAGAGTGTACAGACTATTGCATTGAATGAAATCAGTATCGATATATCGGAAGGCGAATTTGTAGCTATAATGGGACCCTCAGGATGTGGCAAATCGACCTTGCTGAATATACTGGGACTATTGGACAATCCGACTTCCGGTGAGTTGTGGTTCATCGGTAAAGAAGTTTCCCGCTACTCGGAAAATGATCGTACAGACATGCGGAACGGCAATATCGGCTTTGTATTTCAGAGCTTTAACCTGATAGATGAACTGACTGTATTTGAGAATGTAGAATTACCGTTGCTATATGCCGGTGTGCCGGTTCGTGAGCGTGTAGATCGAGTGAATAAAGCGTTGGAAAGGATGCAGATAGGCCATCGTACGGAACATTATCCTCAACAACTTTCCGGAGGTCAACAACAGCGTGTGGCTATTGCCCGGGCTATTGTGACGAACCCGAAAATTATATTGGCTGACGAACCGACGGGTAACCTCGATTCTACCAATGGCAACGAGGTGATGCTTTTATTGAAGGAGTTAAATAAAGATGGAGCTACAGTCGTGATGGTAACTCACTCTGAAGAAAATGCCCGGGAGGCAGGCCGTATTGTGCGGATGATGGATGGTTGTATCCTGACGGAGAACAGACGATGAAAAGTTTTGAACGATGAATGATCACCGCCGATCATTCATCGTTCAGAACCTTTCATCGTTTCAATTCATATCCCAGCATCATGCCGTCATAGCTATCTGCCAATGAACTGATGGCTTTGAGGGTGGCACTGCTACTCTTACTGGATAAGAAAGTGATTAGCTTCAGCAATTTGTCTGCTTCGAACAGAAGATCCATCTGCTGAGTGGTATAATTGACTTTTGCATTCATGGGGATTAATTTCATATACCTCAGGTGGAGCATCTGGGTGCCGGCATCGTAAGAGTAGGTTCCGTTCAGCTTGCGTTTGCCTAAAGTGCTTACGAAAGTACTGTCCGCATTGAATGTAAAACTCAGTTGCCCTTCTTTAATACCGACTTTGGCCAGCTGTTCGTCCAGCTTTTGTTCGGCAGCGGAAGCAGCGACTGTTCCTCCGGCTTTCTTCAGCAGGTTTTCAGACTCGAACTCAATGGCCGAGCCGGTATAACGCCAGGTCCCGGTCATATCCACTGTTTCGGTATGTCCTGTGACAGCGTTGACAACTTTGGAGATATTGTCTTTATTGAATAAGTCCTTGATAGATTGTGCACGGTTTACGGTCGGTACAAGCAGTAGTGTGATAAGAACTGCGAATGATAATAGTTTTCTTTTCATTTGATATCCTTGTTTTTATTTTGAATTAAGTTCTTTATTGATTGACTCGATGTAGTTTAACACCTCTGTCCTGCCAAGGCGCTCTTCTGATGAAGTGATGAAATAGGGAGGGAGTTCTTCCCATTGTTTCCGTAATTCTCTCAAGTAAGCGCTGATATTTATTTTGAGTCGTCCCCCTTTCAGTTTGTCTGCTTTGGTGAAGATAATGGCAAAAGGAATGCCGTTCTCACCCAGCCATTCCATGAATTCAAGATCTATTTTCTGGGGTTCCAGACGGCTGTCTATCAATACGAATAGATTGGTCATCTGTTCGCGTTCGAGGATGTAATCTTCGATGATGGTGCGTATCTGTTCCTGTCCTTTCTGACCTCGTCTGGCATATCCGTATCCGGGTAAGTCAACCAGGTACCAGCTGTTGTTGATCAGAAAATGATTGATAAGCATGGTCTTACCGGGAGTAGCGGAAGTCATGGCCAGCCCCTTTCGTCCGGTCAGCATATTGATGAGGCTGGATTTTCCTACATTGGATCGGCCGATAAAGGCATATTCGGGGAAAGTGCCTGCCGGACATTTCTTCACGTCCGTATTACTAATTACAAATTCAGCATTGGTTATTTCCATATTTCTTGTTGGTTTTAAAATTCATTTTTTAGTTGTTTCTTTGATACGATCCACATTCCTGCAAAAGTAAGGATGCCGTTCAGCATCAATAATTCGTATCCGAACTGATAGCCGGTTTCCTGCCGGGCAAATCTATCGGCTGCGTAACAAATCAGTGGTGAAGCTATCGCAATGAACGGTACCCATCGGTCGTTTGTTTTTCGTTGGGTGAATAATCCGAAAGCAAACATTCCCAGAAGAGGTCCGTATGTATAGGAGGCTATGATGTAAATAGCATCGATGACGCTTTGGTTATTCAATGCATCGACAAGGCAGATAAAGAAAATAAGTAGGACGGATAGTCCTATATGTACCCGGTTTCGTTTTCTACGGGCTTCTTCTTCTGTGTCTTTGCCTGTGTCGAGCAAGTCGATGCAAAAGCTCGTTGTCATGGCGGTTAAGGCTGAATCCGAATTGCTGAAAGCGGCGGCAATGATACCGATTGTAAATAGGATAAGTACTCCTTCGCCCAGATAACCCTGGGTAGCAAACAGCGGCAGGATGTCGTCACCGGCAGCCGGAAGTTCCAACTGCATCTCTTGAGCAAGGACCAGTAATAAAATGCCAAGGCCCAGAAACAGCAGGTTGAGCGGAGCGAATGCAAAGCCATAACAATACATGTTCTTCTGCGCGTCACGCAGACTACGGCAGGAAAGGTTTTTCTGCATCATATCCTGATCGAGTCCGGTCATGACAATAACAATAAAAATCCCACTTAGAAACTGTTTGAAGAAATTCTGGCGCGACATCCAGTCATCAAATACAAAGATGCGACTGTGTTCATTGCTGCTGATTGTTTGTATAACTCCGCTGAAGTCAAGATTTAACTTTGCAGTGACAAAAACAAGGATGCTGATCAGTGCGGCGATCAGGCAGAAAGTCTGTAAAGTATCCGTCCAGACAATTGTTTTAATGCCACTTTTGTGAGTGTATATCCATACTAAAGCTACCGATCCGGCAGCAATACTCCAGAATGGGATACCCATATCACGAAATACGTAGGTATATAGAATCAGACAGACAAGGTATAGTTTTGCAGCTGTGCCCAGCATACGCGAAAGAAGGAAAAAAGAGGCTCCTGTACGGTAGGCACGCTTTCCGATACGGGTATCCAGATAAGTGTATATACTGGTCAGGTTGAGTTTATAGTAGAGTGGGAGGAGTATATGGGCGACAGCCAGATAACCGAAGAAAAAGCCGAATACGGTTTGCATATACGTCATATCCATCGCCTTTACCATGCCCGGTACGGATACAAAGGTTACTCCCGAAATAGATGCGCCAATCATTCCGAAAGCAACGACGTACCATGGAGACTGGTTTTCTCCTTTAAAAAACGCTGCATTCGAACCTCCTTTCCGTCCGGTGATACGGGCTATCAGCAAGAGAATGGCAAAGTAGCATACAATAGTGGCAAGTATCATCATAACGAGCGCAAAGGTAACACTTATTTTGCAAACGATGATTGCTAATTAAAATTTGATATTTGTCTTTGAAGGCATATCCCATCAAAAGGCCACCCAGTATAGGTGTCAGAGTGCCGAGTGTTATTAACAGATTTCCATCGCCATTAGGATCGAATACGATGTTCATGATGGCATAGACAGGGACAATGCCGGCTAATAGTACAAGAATTGTGACAAATTTTTGATATTGTTTTCATGATAGTTAAGCGCTTGATAATTAGTACGGCAAAATTAAACAATAATAGTGGATAAAGGATAGCTCAAATACCGGCTTGGGACAGAATGTTTTTTCCGGAGTGGTTTTGAATTCACCACGGATCACATGGATTGACACGGATTCTTTTATCTAATTCTCAATGAAATAAATTATTTGTCTGTGTTACGTGTAATCTGTGGTGAGACCTATCCAGTTCTATTATATGATGAAAATGTTTCCTCCAAATACAAATGTAGAAACTTAATTCTCCAATAGTTCTTTCATGGCCCTTTCCTCTTGTCGGATACGTATAGCGAGCAAACAAGCGTAGATAGGGAGTCCAATGAGTAATGTATACCAGGCATTGCAGAGTAAAGCAACTCCAATTAGTTCAGGTATGATATTCAGATAGTAATTGGGGTGTCTTACTGTTCTGAAAAGGAAGCTTTTTTCAATGCGATGATCGGGAATGATATAAAGTTTTACTGTCCATACATCATGGAGTTTATAGATCACATAGAATAGCATAGCATAAGCAAAGCCCATTATAAAAACACCACAAACAGAGAAGTAGTTGAAGGTAGTTCCCGAAGTGTATGCTTCATAGAGGGCCGAAAAATAGTAGACGATATGTGCTAATGTCAGTAATAGCGAATTAACTTTACCATATTGTACCGCTCCACTTTTCAGAAGACGTTTCTCGTTACGAATGGAGTAGGATAAGGAAAGTAATCTGAGTACAAAAAAGGCAATAAATGTAATAATGATATTTTGCATCGTTTTATTTTTTGAGGGATAAGATATATTTTATTTTCTTTCTTAGAACTTATGAAGGAATACCCAAGAGGGCGATTGAACCGGAATTCAGTTCATTTCGGAATAGTTATAAATCGGAGGAGCATAATAAGTTTCAAGAACTGGTTAAGAAATATGGTTTCTATCCTGAGTTGTGCGATACCTGTAGAAAAGGGAATCTACTGAAGATAAAATCAAAAAGGCGGTTTTATAAGTCACTCTGTGGGGGCATGACCCGCGATTTGCTTATAAAACCGTTTTTCGTTTATAAAGGCTTAAGTTTCAACTCGATTTGTGTAACTGAACCTGGGCGTACGGTACGTCCTGCAGACCATATTTCATAATTTTCTGTACCACTGCCATATTGGACAGCGAAAGTGAAAAATCGGTCTTTGTTTGATTCGAACCACTTATCATAAGTAAAAATGAAAGTGGCAACTCCGGTGGAGTTAGTTAATGCATATGCCGTAGGAGTTGTTCGATTGTCTTTTTTGAACTCTTCATAAGTCTTTTCATCGAACATTTGCACAATTTCGTTGGGCAGAGGTTTGCCATCAGCACTGACTACAGTAACTGTTACCTGCGCATCATTTTTGTTTTCATCATCGTTGCTACAGGAAATTAACATCAAACTAAAGAGCGTAAATAAGTAGAAAGTTGTCTTTTTTAAGTCCATAAATTTAGTTTTTTAGCTATAATAACAAAAATGTAGACTTGATTGTTCAACAATCAGGAGACGACTGTATTGTTGTAGCAGGAGCAATGAACAAGATGACCGATAAATAGCCTATTTTATTAACAGCTGATTTGCCATTTATAAAATATGCGTATCTTTGTACTCCATAAAGTATACAGTGGCTTTATGGGGTTGGAGTCCTTTCTATAATAGGTTTACAACTTTTTATACTGGTATATACTTTATTGATAATTAAATAGATATACTTGTTTGTACATGAATCAACAATATCCATCGACGTTACTTGAAAAGGCCGTCGGAGAGTTTTCTAAATTGCCGGGTATCGGACGGAAAACAGCTATGAGACTGGTGCTTCACCTGTTGCGTCAGGATACCTCTGTGGTGGAAGCTTTCGGAAGTTCTATTATAACTTTAAAGCATGAGGTGAAATATTGCAAGGTGTGTCATAATATATCTGATACGGAAACTTGTCAGATTTGTGCAAATCCGCAGCGGGACGCGTCTATGGTCTGCGTAGTGGAGAATATACGGGATGTGATGGCCGTAGAGGCCACTCAACAATATCGTGGGTTGTACCATGTTTTGGGGGGGGTGATTTCACCGATGGATGGGGTAGGACCGGGCGATCTGCAGATAGAAAGTCTGGTGCGCCGGGTAGCCGAAGGGGGAATAAATGAAGTGATTCTTGCTCTAAGCACAACCATGGAAGGGGATACCACGAATTTTTATATTTACCGCAAACTTGAGAAAATGGGTGTCAAATTGAGCGTACTTGCCCGTGGGGTATCCATTGGTGACGAGCTGGAATACACAGACGAGATAACGTTGGGTAGAAGTATTGTGAACCGTACGACTTTTACCGGAACCGTTTAAAAGGAAACTTACCATTAACTGATAATCATTATATATAAATGGAAGAGCAAATAAAACGCATTGTGAAAAGCCAGAAGGTACAGTATATTTCTTTTTGGATTATTCCGTTATTGTTGGTGCTATTGGGAGAAGCCGGCGTGTTGCCTGTAGGAATAAAAGCAGACAATGTACGGGCTGTTTATGTTTTCGAAACAGTAGGTATTTTGATGACTGCCGTCTGTATACCTCTTTCTCTTAAACTATTTAGTTTTGTTCTGACAAAGAAAATAGATCAGCTGACGTTTCCGGTGGCCCTGAGCCGTTATATGCTTTGGGGGGCTGTTCGGCTGGCTTTACTGGAATTTGTAGTGGTGTTTAATCTGGCCGGTTACTACTTTACACTTAGTAGTACAGGTGCGTTATGTGCACTTATAGGACTGACAGCCTCTTTTTTCTGTCTTCCGGGAGAAAAAAGATTGCGTGCCGAACTGCATATCGATAAAGAATAAATGATGAAGCAATCTTTCTTAGCCAACGAGCGAATATATCTCCGTGCAGTGGAACCGGAGGATTTGGATCTTATGTACGAAATGGAAAATGATCCTTCTATGTGGGATATCAGTAGTTTTACAGTTCCCTATTCGCGTTTTGTACTCAAACAGTATATTGAAGGATCGCAAAGTGACATGTTTGCCGATAAACAGTTGCGGCTGATGATTATGCGTCGGAAAGATAATTGTACTTTGGGTACGGTCGATATAACTGATTTTGTACCTTTACATTCAAGAGGGGCAGTCGGAATTGCCGTTCACAGCAATTATAGACAGGAGGGGTATGCTTCCGATGCATTGAAACTGCTTTGTGAATATGCTTTCAACTTTTTATTTATAAAACAATTGTATGCCCATATAGCTGTGGATAATGAACCCAGTTTGCGATTGTTCAATTCTTGTGGATTTACCCAATGTGGAGTATTGAAAGAATGGCTGTTAACACACGAAGGTTATAAAGATGCCGTGCTTGTGCAATGTATGAATCCCAAACGATGATTTTAGTTTAAAGAAGGAACTTGCGGGAAGCGGGACCAGGTTTCATACTTGCTGCCCAATTTCCCTAAGGCTTCCTTCCACATACCTTTTATATCTTCATTCATTAAGTAGGTATTTTCTTCTTTTGAAATAATCCAGGTATTCTCCTTTATTTCCTGAATCAGTTGTTCGCATTCCCAGCCGGAATATCCGAGGAAAAAGCGTATCTTTCCTTTTATAGGGTTTCCTTGTAAAATGTATTTCTTGATAGCATCGAAATCTCCGTTGAGATATAATCCATTGTTGATCGGAAGGGTTCCGGGTATTTCGTGTAAAGTATGCAGATAAAACAAAGTGTCAGTTCCGATAGGACCTCCTTTGTGTAACGGAATATCTTCTATATATTTAAATTCTTTAATGATATCATTGAGCATCAATGGGAGTGGTTTATTTATAATCAATCCCATACTTCCTTCTTCAGTATGATCAACAAGCAATACTACTGACCTTCCGAAAGTTACATCGTGGAGGAAAGGCTCTGATATCAGAATCTTTCCTCTCGACGGCATTACATTATTCGATTGTATCTTAAATATGTCAGTATTGATGTTCATGCCCCTAATTTAAAGATTTATTTTACACGAACAAACAATATTCCTCTTTTTTTCGATTTAGTGTGCTCTTTTTAAGATATAGGATGATTTTCGGCAAATAACTTCATTCTTTCATCCAGTTGAGCATATTGGTGCTCTTTGATAAAGGAAGTGCATGCACGTAGTCCCTGTTGTTGGCTACCTGTAGTAACCAAGGAAATTGCACTGACCCCATAATACATCAACTCTTTTGCCAGCTCTCCACTTGTCATTCCCGGATAGCCTATGGTGAAATAGAAACCGTCGGCAACAGGATCTTCAAGATCTTTGTCGTATACCAGATGGAATCCGTAACGCAAGAATATTTCTTTCAATTTACGGGCGCGTTCACCATATATCCTCACTTCGTTCAGGAAATTGTATTTACCTTCGTTCGCTGCTTTCAGCATAGCTGCCATGGCGAATTGTGCCGAATGGCTCGTCCCTGAAGAGAGGGCATAAAGCACACGATGGATAAATACAGTGCCAAAAGTACCGCCTCCGTAGCGTTTATCGAATCCGGGATAATGGCGATGGTATAATTTATCAGAAATACAGCTGACACCAATACGTTGGCCTGCATAACTGAAGGCTTTGGAACCGGATATAAGCAAAATATAATTATCTGTATAGTGTGCCACCGAAGGCTGATAAGGTGCATGATACGGAGTACTCAGATTTTGGCGGAAGTCCATGGCAAAATAAGCTAAATCTTCAAGGACGATTACATCATATTGGGTGGCTAGTTCACCGATGATCTTCAGTTCTTCATCTTTTAAACAGATCCAGCTGGGGTTATTCGGATTTGAGTATATAACAGCTGAAATATTTCCTTTTTTCAGGTAGCTCTCGAGTTTTTCTTTTAATTTGTCTCCCCGATAATCGTATACATCAAATGTCTCGTACTTCTGTCCCATGACCACCAACTGCTGCTTTTGGACCGGAAAGCCAGGATCTATGAACAGAATAGTATCTTTTTTTTCATCACATTGACTGCAAGTAAGGAAAGATGCGAAAGTACCTTGCATGGATCCCGTGACAGGTACGCAACCTTCCGGTTTGAGATCTATATCGATAAATGCTTTTATAAATTTGGAGGCTTCCGATTTTAGTTCTGGTAGTCCATTAATATCGGGATACAAACTGGCTATTCCATTTTGCAATGCTTCTATCTCGGCTTTTACTCCTACAGTAGAAGGGGGGAGACCCGGTACGCCCATTTCCATTTTTATAAATTCGACTCCGGATGCTGTTTCTGCTTTAGCTGCTATGGCTTTTACTTCACGAATGGTTGCTTTTGAGAAATCTGTAATTTGAAATTCTTCGATAGTTTCATCAATAAGATGCCGTTTGATAGGTGTATCTTTCATGTTTCTTTTTGTTGCTTTATAAATTGTGTCACAAAGATAGATATAATCTACTTATAATCAACAAATGAATGAGAAAGATGAAAAAAATCTTTCTCAGCTATTGCAGATATAAAAAAAACAGCTACCTTTGCAACCGCAATCGAGAGAGACAGCAATTAAGAAATGAAATTCTGGTGCGTTAGTTCAGTTGGTTAGAATACATGCCTGTCACGCATGGGGTCACGGGTTCGAGTCCCGTACGCACCGCAATAAACACTGATTATCAGTAAAATACAAAACAAGCACCCAATTTTACACCCAATAAAGTAAAATTGGGTGTTTGTTTTATTCAACCATATCAGTTTTTTTGATAGAAGGGTTGAACGTGATAGGCAAAGTGTATCTTACTTTTTCTGCTTTCCCATTCTGTCTGCCCGGCTTCCATCGGGGCATCAAACCAACTACTCGCAAGGCTTCTTTATCCAACTCCGGATTTATGCCCCTCAATATAATAGGTTTGACAATATTGCCTTCTTCATCAATGATGAATTGTACAATAACACGTTTTGGGGAATTTGCTTTGCCATACTGCAAACTATTTTGTATAAAATCTAATAAAGCCGACATGCCTCCAGGATATTCCGGCATTTCTTCTACCACCTCATAAGCAATATCCATGTTCTTTTCTTCTGCCACTTCAGACAAGGACTTTGAAGAAGGCTCCTTGTTCACTACATCCTGCTTCTCCATATCGTTTCCACCAATCCGGAATTCTGCGGCAAAACACCAGTCGTGACGGTTATCTCCAATGTCTATCTTTTTCACGACACGATATACGCCGGGCGTAATGGCATTGAGTGACGGATAAAGACTGGCAGAGAAAGGATAGATTTTATTAGACGGTATCAAACGTTCTTCGAGTGTCCAAATCGTTGCTCCAGGAAGAGATAACCATTTTTCACCCTCTTTCCGAAGCACCAAGTACATAGAACCCATTGAGATTCTCCGTCCGCTCCGATTCACGATTCTCACCGATACGGATTCCGTATTTATCGGATACATTGCTTTCTCCGTGTACATCCTAATGCCGAAAGTATCCGTACACATGGGCTCGTTAAAATAGGTCGGCACGTTCGCTTTTCCATCATTTACCATTATAGCGGAATAGTTCAGTACTTTTTGTCTGAACTCATTCCTCAACTCCGCAGAATTGACCTTCCAGTCCATATACAAGGTATCGTTTTCATTAAATCCCCAAGAGTTCAGATTCACCATAACCCGTGCTTTCGCATGATTCTTATCATATTGCATTATTTTATCAAGCAATTTTTGGTGCTGTTCTGATGAGATAAGTTCAAATTCAGCATAAGCTACTTTGGTATCACCATTGAATGGTTTGTAGATGCGGTACCTGCCTGCGCGATTAGGCACTTCGGCTGTGTAAAGCTCGATGGTTTGCTTATGGGTGGGGGAGTCTGATGGGAATATCCATAGAATGCTATTGACTATAGGATTGGTTGGCAATGTCTCCCACGAATTTTGTTTTTCATTGTAATAAGCAAGGCTGTAGTTCTCCCCACAACTATATTCATAGTGGGAGTGATTGGTGATAGTTACTTTCACTTTCGTTGTGGATAATGGGTAATAGTCATATTCGGTCTTCATGGAGAGCGAATCGGGACTGATAGCTTCTCCTGTCGGAATATCACGGGGAATGGGTTGCAGTATGGCAGATATTGCTTTGGGTGATTTCTCTTGTTTTTCTCCCAACGAAATCGGTTCGGTCTCAGATATACTGTCAGGACACAATTCTTCTTGCTGTGGGATACTGTTTATCTCATATTCTTGCCCTCTCTTTGAAGTAGTGGAATGGCAAGAATAAAGCAGTATTAATGATGTGAGTAATAAATATTTCATAATTGCTGCTACTTTAGTTTAAAAGCTACCGGAACTGTATACTTCACCTTTACGGCTTTCCCATGCAATGTGCCAGGTTTCCATTTGGGAAGATTTTTTATGATACGCAGTGCCTCTTCATCTAAAGATGGCTCAACACTTCTTACTATATTAGGTTCTATTACGCAACCGTCTTCATCTACGATAAATTGAACAGCAACCCTTCCTCGTATTCCTTTCTTTTGTGCTTCTACTGGATATTGAATATTATTTTCTATAAAGTCCATCAGTGCTATCATGCTTCCGGGAAATTCAGGCATTTTCTCTACCACCTCATAAACCGTATTCTCTTCTACTGGCTCTTCTTAAACGGGAATATATCGGATATTATACTCTTCCGGCTCCTTAGGAATTTCCATTCTAACTGTGTTTTTTAATTCTTGCTTGTTATCAGTCAAGCGAAATTCGGTCATCATCAGGATGTCACGGCGCGATGTTGTGCCGGCATTTAGCATTATTCCGTAGAAGAAGCGGTAACGTCCCGATTTATTGGGGTGAACTTCAGGATAAAGATTTGCTGCAAATAATTTATGTCCACCGGGGGACACCATATAACCTATGTCATTGGCAAATCCATTGATGGGCAGCTTACGCCAAGTGCCATTTCCATCTTCATAAGTAATGAAATAATGTTCACCGCACATTATATTTCTATTTCCTTGATTCAGCAAGACAAAAGAAGCCGTGGATGAATCAGTGGAGTAAACGGAGTATTCCGGATGCAGGGAAATACCAAGTGTGTCAGTTGTGCCAATGCGCTCATCTATTATCGGCTGTTCCGGTCCTTCAAAGCAAATGGCGGGAGAATCCATAAGCTTTTCCCGGAAGGCCTGCCGGGCTTCGGGAGTGTTAAGAATGAATCTGACTTCAACGTTCCGTAATCTCGCGCCCCAACCACACATATTGCTTTTGAGTTTCTTGTCTGTCAGTGTGTCAAACCGTTGATTCAACTCTTCTACGATGCTTATAAGTTGTTGTTGTGAATAATTTCCTTCAAAGACTTGTTCCAGTCGAAAAGCCTTGCTACCGGCAGCGGATTCCAAAATTCGTCTTGCATGCGCTGTGTCACCTCTTACCTGAAACACCAGTGTGGAACCGTCAAAGAACATACCTTCCAAAAAAGAAGGGCAACGCGAACTGCCGATGAAGCCTCCCACGACATTTGGCTCATTTCCATAAACTTTGCTTAAGGCTTCAATGACCTGAAGTCCGGCAGATTGGTCAACAACATTATCTTCAACAAAAGAGGCAGCATTACTTGCAGTGCCTGATTTATTTGTAACGTTTGAATTTTGTGGGTTATTTGTGCAACCCGTAAAAATACATAACAAAATTCCTGTTAATATTTTTGTTTTCATGGTCTTGAATCATTTATTGGTGGAACATTGCACGAACAAAAATAATAAAAGTGCAACTAATTAACAATCAGAATTGCACTTTTATTTCCGTAAATCATTCAGTCAAACCATTTTCTGATAGAGGCTTTCAAGTAGAAGCTCTTATTGTAAATCGCAGTTTGCACATTGGGCTATTTCTACATTCTCAACCCCTTTCTTGGTTCTTCTTTTGGGGTGTGACCTACACCCAATTTCTCTTTAAGTTCTTGGAACTTCATCTTAAACCATTCCAGTATCGGCATGCCGTCAATACACAGTCTGAATTTCCCGGTCTGTTGCCGATTTTTCTCTATGGTTGCCGTTGAGTGTTCCGTTTTGAGCTCCTTTCCATGCTCCTTTGAATAGAGCTTTCCCCTGAACCCTACAGGCTTGAAACATACGAGCTGCCTTGTCATTTCCTCCGTAAATCCCATTTCCCTGCATTGGTCGGCTATGGAAAGCAGTTCCTTGACGTGAGGGAAATAGGTGTCTATCCGTTTCAGCCTTTCGTCATACTGCATGGTCTCCTGCTGGTGCGCTCTGTATATCTTGTTAATCTCCCTGTAATGGCGGTGTTCCATGTTTTTCTGTTCAGTCTGTTCCGCCTTTACCCGTTCCTGCAAATCGGCAATATCCTGCTTCAACTGACCGTTTTCCGCTTCCAGCCTCTTGACCTTGCTGCCGCCCAAAAGAGAACTGACACCGTCCGCTATGGCTGTCGTGGCGTTCACTGCCGCATTCTTCATCTTTTGGGTGTTGATTTCCCCTTTCACCTGTTTCAACTTTTTCTGCGCTTCCTCTTCCAGTTGCAGCAGGTTGCCTATGTTCTCCTGCAGGCTGCCTTGCTGCTCTATCAATTCCTTGTAGTATTGCGCTGTTGAAATGTGCCTTGCCTCCGAACCGTCCACACTTTTTTTGAGCCCGTACTTGCCCATGGCTTCCGCGTAGGTGTCTTGGAAACGCTTCAAGTTCTTTTGCGTCATCACGTCATCGGCACATAGCCTTGCTGTCTGCGGGTTCTTCTTGCGGTATTTCTTTTTCCCGTCTTGCTGTTCCTGCTTGGCTTTCCTACGCTCCCCCGTCACTATAGGTATGACGGTGGCGTGCAGGTGCGGTGTCTGTTCGTCCATGTGCAGGACTGCCGAAACCACATTGTCCTTTCCGAAAGTCTCACGCAGCCATTTCAGATTGTCGTCGCACCAGTTGCCGAGCGTCCCGTCCGCTTCCATCCGTTTTATATCCCCGTTGGTTCCGGTCAGCAATACACGGATAGCCCTTACCTGGTTGTCGGCTATTTTCCGTTTGATACCTGCGTTTCCTATCCGATGGGCTATCGCCTCGGTACGGTTGTTCACTCCTTCGGGAAATTGCACCAGTTCCCGGTTCAGATGCGTACGGGTGGAAAAGCCACTTTACTTTGACCCTTTTGGGCAAATAGGATTTACCGCCCTTGGCCGCGATATGATTGCCCCTTTAAAGTCCTGGTGATGGGGGGCAATTTTATTTTACCCTTTTAAGTTTTTCAGTTTTTCTTAGACCTTAACTTACGCATGCTTTCACCGTATAATTCTATGGTATGAGCCGTGTGAATGATGCGGTCAAGGATGGCATCTGCTATTGTCGGGTCACCTACCATGTCATACCAATTGGACGATGGATACTGCGAAGTTATGATGATGGATTTTCGTTCATGCCTGTCTTCAATAATTTCGAGCAGTATGGGACGTTCCTTGGCATCAAGAGGTACAAGGAACAAGTCGTCAAGAATGAGCAACTGACAGCGCTCGATCTTCTTGAGTTCTGTTTCCAGTGTACCTTTGACCTTGGCCACTTTCAGTGCGCCAAGCAGTTTTGGGGCATTGGCATATAAAGTGCGGAATCCCCTCTTGCATGCCTCGTGACCAAGCGCACAAGCCAGATAGCTTTTCCCCGTTCCTGAAGAACCTGTGATAAAAAGGTTCTGTCCTTTATGCACAAAATCAAGGGTGGCGAGGCGTTCCATCTGATTGCGCTCCAGCCCCCTGTTTGTGGCATAGTCAATCTGTTCAAGATAGGCCTTATAGCGGAATGCCGCATTCCTGGTCAGCCGTGCAATGGCAGCCTGAGCGCGGTAATCCCACTCGCATGCAAGGAGCATGGAAAGGAAAGTCTTTCTCTCCTTTCAGGAACATTTCCTTGCGTGACATCTCCCGGCCGGCCATCACCTTCTCGTTGAAATCAAGCAGGGAAATATGGATGGCGGTATTGAGCTCGTCCAGACTGGCGAACGTCATCCCCTCTATGTCAAGGTAAACGGAACGGTAGAGAAACTTCACGGCATTTTCAACCAGGGCCTTGTCCTTGGGATGGCGTACACGGGCAGGATAGACCGCGCAGCCGTAATGTTCGGCAAAAGCGGCGAAATCATCATTGATGACAGGCTCATTGCGGTCACTTCGAGTAACAGCCGCCTTCAGATTGTCGGGAACTATGGCTGCAGGAACGCCTTCAAAATAGTTCATGGCATTTTCACAGCCCTTTATCAGGTCTTCCTTGCGCTGGGACCATACCGCCTCGCAGTAGGTATAATGACTAAACGGCAGGATGGCGACAAACACCTCGGCTTTCTTCGTCTCGCCTGTCATCTCATCAACGACTTCAAGCCTGTCACCGGCAAAATCAATATACATCTGGTCTGCGGCATAGTGTTCGACATGGCCGACAACCTTGATGTGAAACTTATACTGGCGGACTGCCCGTTTGAAAGAAGACAGCTGATAACCGTCAGGATATTCAGCATGGTACTCCTTAAACAATTTTCTGACACTCGTCCCTTTTCGTGTCAGGCGGGACACATATCCGGGGAGCAAGGCCTCCAGTTCAATCTGTCTGGAAGAGGGTCCCCGATGCCGGGATTCCGTACAGCCGAACATTTCATGCAACTGCTCATTGGAGAGGGAAAGAAGCTGCTCAATACTTTTTCCGCTTGAAAGAAACAGGCGGACATACTTGCGGACTGTGTTACGGGAAGTATGAAACGTATCAGCCGTTTCCTTGATTCCCATCCCGGCTGCATAACACCTTAAAATGCTTTTGATTTTTTTATTCATTTGTATAGCTTTTATTAGTACCCCGTTACACCAGGACTAGGGTACTCAAATCTACACAAAAAAAATCGCTAACAATACTTACTATTAAATGGTCAATATTATTTGGACCAAAAGGGGCAATCAGATCGCGGCCAAAGGGGGCAATCATATTTGCCCAAAAGGGTCAAAGTAAAGTGGCTTTTCCAGGCATAAGCATAATCCGTAATTTGGGTATGAATACCGGGAATTCGTCTACAAAGCATGTGGCAGATACCATCTATTTTTGCATCAGAGAGATAAAATATTACCTCACCATTACAAGGTGAACTTCAGAACAAAGTAGTTTGAGCCTTGAAGCAAAGTTGTTATGGAGGGTGCTTCGTACTTTTGCGTTGTTACAAGTTGAATATGAATAATAATTAAAAATAAGGAAAGTATGAAAGTAATATCAAATGCAGAATTCGGAGGTGAAAGACCTTTGTTCGAATCACATGACTTACGTTGGGAGAATGTAATTATCCGTGCCGGAGAATCAGCCATCAAGCAATGCAGCAACATCGAAGCCGTTGATTGCCGGTTCGAGGGAAATTATCCCTTCTGGCACGTGCACGGTTTCGTTATCGACCGTTGTTTCTTCGACGTCGGCGGGCGTTCGGCTCTGTGGTACTCCGATAATCTGAAAATGACGAACACACGCATCGACGCCCCCAAGATGTTCCGCGAGATGCACGACATCGAAATTGAGAACGTAGAGATAAAAGATGCCGACGAAGTGTTCTGGCGTTGCAAGAATTTGGACATCAAAAATCTGAAACTGCATGGCGGCACTTATCCGTTCATGTTCAGCAGCAATATCCGCATAGACGGATTGGAGAGTGACAGTAAGTACGTATTCCAGTACGTGAAGAATGTAGAACTGCGCAATGCCAAAATCACCACGAAAGATGCCTTTTGGGAAGTGGAGAATGTGACAATCTACGATTCAGAACTCAACGGTGAATACTTGGGCTGGCATTCGCACAACCTTCGGTTGGTAAACTGTCACATTACCGGCGAGCAGCCGCTCTGCTACGCCCACGACCTCGTATTGGAAAATTGTACGTTCGGCCCCGACTGCGACCGGGCTTTCGAGTACAGTTCGGTGCAGGCGACCATCAAAGGCGCAATAGGTGGGGTGAAGAATCCGCGAACGGGCTGTATCACTGCCGAGAGCTACGGGGAGATTATCCTCGACGAGAATATCAAGGCTCCCGCCGATTGCAAGCTGAAACTCTGGGACGAGAAAACTTGTTTCACAGACTAATGCCCTTGTACATAACCTGATGGGAACAGGAAAGGGAAAGACAGATTACCTGCTATCGCTTATCCGCGAAGGGAAGCAGATGACACTGGGGCAACAGTTGAGCCTGACTGCATACCTCAGTGTCCCTGCCATTATGGCACAGATATCCTCCATCGCCATGCAGTATATCGACGCCTCGATGATAGGCAGCCTAGGTGCGAATGCCGCTGCCTCTATCGGGCTGGTCTCGACCACGACATGGCTGTTTTGGGAGCTGTGTACAGCCGCCGCAACGGGCTTCTCCGTTCAAGTAGCGCATAAGATCGGAGCCGGGGATTTCGTGGGAGCCCGAAAGATACTCCGCCAGTCGATTGCTGCCACATTGGTTTTCAGCTCATTGTTGGCGGCTGTCGGCATTTCCATCAGTGGTATGCTTCCCGGCTGGTTGGGCGGTGATGAAGCAATACGGAGCGATTCATCCCTCTACTTTTGGATATTCGCACTTTTCCTTCCTGCCTTGCAGTTGAATTTCCTTGCGGGTGGCATGTTGCGATGCAGTGGAAATATGCGTGTGCCCAGTATGCTGAACGTGCTGATGTGTCTTCTGGATATCGTGTTCAACTTCTTCCTGATTTTCCCTTCGAGGCAGGTGGAATGGTTAGGGGTGGAATTTACCGCTCCCGGTGCAGGCTTAGGCGTGGAGGGCGCGATATTGGGAACGGTGCTGGCCGAACTCATCACTGCCGGAGGAATGATGTGGTATCTTTGCCATCGCTCGCCCATGTTGAGACTATCCGGAGAATGGGGAAGTTTCCTACCTCGAAAAGAGACGCTGCGTAAAGCTTTCCGCATCTCCCTGCCGATGGGATTCGAGCACATGGCCATTTGCGGGGCGCAGATTGCAACGACGGTGATCGTCGCTCCACTCGGTATCATCGCCATTGCCGCCAACTCGTTCGCCATCACTGCCGAAAGTCTCTGCTATATGCCAGGCTACGGTATCTCGGAGGCTGCCACGACGTTGGTCGGTCAGAGCCTCGGAGCGAACCGTATCCGGTTGCTCCGTCGTTTCGCCAATATTACCGTCTGGTCGGGAATGTTGATTATGGGTGTCATGGGAGCATTGATGTATATGGCAGCTCCACAAATCATCGGAGTGATGACTCCCGTGGAGGAAATCCGCACGTTGGGAATCGAGA
>OOAF01000068.1_pt1 | contig 138244 bp, 165 predicted proteins | sample 1671251 | NCBI WGS metagenome assembly OOAF01 (sample SAMN06348137, study PRJEB24527) | human gut metagenome | biome: human gut; feature: ankylosing spondylitis patient; material: feces | host: Homo sapiens | place: China | collected 2015-10 | reverse complement strand
AACTCATTAAAGAACCTATTAAAGTTTCTTCATCCCATACAAAAGCAGGCTTTGCATTTCGTGCTGTAGTTGTTTTCTTTACAGTCATTTTTCTGTATCCCCTTTATGAATTTTTATAGAGTAACCGTATTTTTCTACTATTTCTGACAGCTCTAGGTATTTAAAAGAACCTGAATTAATACGTCTATTGATACCTGATTGTTCTATTTTTACTTCTTTTGACAACTCTGTTTCACTTTTCCCTATATCAATTAAAAATTTCTTCCAATCTTTTATAAAATCTTCCTTTTTCATCTACATCTCACCTTCTTTCTTTTTCTTCATTATATAGTCTTAAAATAATGTTGTCAACATCAAAAATAATAAAAAAAATATCAAAAAAGGTATTGACAATATTAAAAATACCATTTATGATATAGACAACATCAAAAATGATATTGAAACAAAATCAAAAGGAGGAACACAAAATGACAACTAACAACACTTATACACCTTACAGTGCCATGCAGTCAAAACTGGAGCAACTCCGAGACTTTCGAGGTAGCTCCGCAACGGCAGTCTTTACAGGTCGCCATTATATCGTAAAAAGCTATGACACGCTTATGTTGGATTTAGACACCAAAACAGGAGAACTGCTTTTTAACAACTGTTATTACAGCATCACAACATCTAAATTACAGAACATGATAAAGGCGGCTTTTAACCTCACAGAGTGCAAGGAAAGAAAATGTTTTCTTATGATTAAGGGCAGTATAAAACACTTTGAGACCTTAAAGGAGGCAGAAGCATGAAAACGACAATCATAGGTAAGGGAAGACGCATTAATATTAATATCCAACTCACACAACTAGGAGAACAGAAGCCTTATTTTAGCATAACAGCAAACGTATATGAAGCGACAGGCAAAAGAGGACGACCTACTTTATTATGTAGCGGGAGCTGTCATGAGCAAATACAAGCAATAACCAGCCATTTTGATGATGTAATAGCACTGCATTTATCAGATATAAACGGCGTACCAATGCACGCAGTAGCTAATGGAGCTTACTGGATGGGTAATAGTAAGTATCAGGGCTTTGATGCAAGTAAAGCAAAAGCGCATTTCCGTTGTAATAATGAGGAATTAAAAGAAGCCTATAAAGCAATGAAAGAAAATAGATTAGCGGACTATGTAAACACTACTTTTGTACCTCGTTGGAAACAAGAAGCTGATGCAGTTATCCAAAAATATAAGCTAACTATTAAGAAAGAAAGATAAAGCCATTGTGTCTTGTCGCTGACCTTTAGGGCAACCTAGAGGTTAGCAGAGAGGATACAACCTCTATAAAACAGTCAAGGAGGAGTTTACATGATCGACAGTATCGAACAACTTACACTCAAGACGGGACAAGAAGTAATCATAATGAGCCACAGGGATATTATTGACACAATAAGGGATACACTAGGTGACCCGCTGGCAGACATTGTAGCCGCTGAACTAGCCCACGCAACCAAAAGCTACGAAGATGAACTAAAAGGCTATGAAGCAGACATACAAGAGAAAGAAGGCATAGCAGATAGTTACGCCGCATCCCTGCGGGATATTAGTGATGAATTAGAGGTAATAGAGGGACTGCTGGAAGCCCCACGGCTGAACAGAGATAAAGTTAAAACTAGTACCGAAAATATCAGAAAAATTATAGATGAAACATTTTAAACAGGAGGGAATTTATTATGACAAAAGACAAAATTATCATGGTTCTTGTCTTAGCTAGCCTAGTGATTGACTGGGACACAACTTTAAGGAACTTCGGGTTATAAGCGTTGTCTTGCTAGTGCCTACAAGCTGACTTGTGGGTACTATGGAGGATAACTCCAAGGGTTCCATTTTGGCACCTAAAGAATGACTAAAAAGATAACAGGAGGAATGATTTTATTATGAACAACACCAACAAAATTCAAGTATTCCAAAATGAAGCCTTTGGACAAATGCGGGTAATAGTGAAAGATGGTGAGCCATGGTTCGCTGGTAAAGATGTAGCGGAGGCATTAGGTTACTCTGATCAGAAAGATGCTATAAAGAAGCATGTTGATTATGAAGACAAGCAAGTTATTCAAAGGGGGCAAATCACCCCTTTTGAAAATAATATTCCAAAAGAAGTTTTGCCTTGTAATTTTGTATGTGCAGATATCCCTACTAGAGGCTTAACTTTTATCAATGAGAGTGGAGTGTATTCCTTAATATTACGTTCAAAACTCCCTGCCGCAAAACAATTCAAACGTTGGGTAACCTCGGAAGTCCTTCCGGCGATCCGCAAGCACAAAATGTATCTCACACCTGAAACTGCAAAGGAAGCCATCGACGACCCTAGTGTGTTCCTTGCTAAAGCTATGTTAGTGGCTAATGATGTTATTGAGCAACAGAAGACCAAGATTGTCGAACAACGTCAAGAAATCCTAAAGCTGACACCGAAAGCCGAAAAGTACGACAAATATATGAAAGCCGAGGATAGCTATACGATATCTGATGTTGCCATGATGAACGGTTTAGCACCTGATAAACTCTTTAACTACTTAAAGAATATCGGTTGGCTTTCTAAAGAATACCAAAGTGCATACAAGTTAACCGAATATGCACCCGCTGGTTACTTTAAGGTTATTAAAACAACTTGGCATGGACGAGTAAGAGGTACTCAAATCAGAGTGACCGTTGAGGGTTACCGTAATATCAGCAACTTATTATCTGCTAGAAAAGCTTTATAAATTACCTAAAAACTATACAAATGGATAGCGATATACAATAAATAAAACCTACCTTTTTGCTTACGATTACAATACGAACATAAAGCGAACAAATTGTAAACAAAAAGTGTTACAGAAAGGTGGGTTTATTTATTTTCGCCTTGAATACCGAACATAAGTTTGTAATAATACTATAGTCACAAATAAATGTTCGCACAAAAGGAGGACGAAGTAAATGGAAAAATGGATTGAAATGTTTGGTGAGGAAGCAGTAAGTAAGCAACTTGAACTTGAAGCCCGCTATAAGGTTATAGGACAAGAAGCAACCCGTAGAGCCTATGAACAAGCACGTACAGAAGACGGCGGAGTCACTCGCACCAACCTAGGGCAGAAGATTTTAGGACATCAATTTGAAGCAGTGAATACTGGAATTAAAACATTTATTGATGCCTGTTTGAAACCACACAGAGGAACAAAACCAAGTTATGTTTTGATCGTCGAAAATATTAAGGAAATATATGGTGAACATGAAGAACATATGTTTGGAGTTATAACCTTGACAGTATTTTCGGTGTTACTTAATGGCGTCTTACGGAAAAACTGCCAGCACTCTAATTTATGTCAGACCATTGCTAAAGAACTCTATGACGAAGTAAAGTTACAAGCATTTCTTAATTGCCACGAAGGGAAAGCCACAAGTGTCCTCACAGGTTTAGAAAAACGTGTTCAAGCACTGTATCGACGTGCATATGCTTTAGCACGTATGGAGCATGAGAATTTTTCGTTTGCGGAATGGAACAAGCAAGATGCTATGCAATTATCCGCTAGTTTAATTCAAGTTGTGCTTAAGGTCAGTAACTACTTTGAAGAATATAAGCATGACAATATTTTAGAAATTCAACCCTCTCAAAGTCTTCTTGACGGTTGGAATAAGAACGAAGCAAAAATTATTGAGTCGTCTTATCGCTTATGCCCGACGATCTTACCGCCAAGGCAATGGGAGAACTATATGGACGGCGGGTACTATGGAGAGTTACAAAGTACCTCTAAGCTTCTAAGAGTGCACCGTCAGCAGGACGTTTTTACTAAGTCTTATATGTCTACGCTAAATCAGTTGGAGCTTGAAGGAGTACGCAAGGCTATCAATGCAATTCAAGCTACTCCTTGGGTAATAAATAAAGAAGTCTTGGAGGTACTACAAGAATTAGTCAAACGTGGTGGCGGTATCGCAGGTATACCGAACCTCAAAGAAAGCGTACCGCCTAGTGTTTTACCACCCAACTACACGGATGAACAACTTAAGGCACACAAAAAGAAACTTGCAGGCTGGTACAGAAGTGAGACAAGGCGTAAAAGTATTTGTCTTAGAGCTTTAACCAATATCAGAACTGCTGAAGAATTTAAAGATTATGAAAGAATATATTTTCCCTGCAATATGGATTTTAGGGGACGTGTTTATCCGATACCTAGTTTTAATTTCCAAGGTGATGACATCAATAAATCACTGATCTTATTTGCAGACGCACCAGCTTGTGAAGACGAGAATTGCTGGGACTGGTTACTTATTGAAGGAGCTAATTTAGCTGGTGTAGATAAAGTCAGCTATGATGACCGCAAGCAGTGGGTACTGGATAATGAGCATTTGATTTTAATGTCTGCGAAGGAACCGTTAGGGAACTTATGGTGGGCAGAACAAGACTCCCCCTGTCAATTCCTTGCTTGGTGTTTTGAATATAAAAAAGCTAAGGAATATATCAAGGAACACGGTAGCATCATAGGGTTTACTACAGGTATCAATGTAGCTTTTGATGGTACGTGCTCAGGGCTTCAGCACTTCAGTGCAATACTTAGAGACCCTATTGGCGGACAGGCGGTAAACCTCGTACCTTCAAATAAACCTAATGATATTTATGCTATTGTCGCCGCAAAAGTCAATGAGGTGCTAAAAGAAGATGCCCGAACTGGCACTACAGACGAAGATGCGGAAGACAAGGAGGGTAATAGTTACCTTAAATACGGTACAAGGACTTTGGCTCAACAATGGTTAGCCTTTGGGGTTACCCGAAAGGTAACAAAACGCTCTGTTATGACTCTTGCATATGGTTCTAAGGAATATGGATTTCGAGATCAAATTTTGGTAGATACTATTCAACCTGATATTGATGCTAAAGCTGAAGCTTCTATTTTTGCAGACAGTAAGAACCAAGCGGCTCGGTACTTAGCTAAATTAGTATGGGATGCTGTAGGTACGACCGTAGTTAAAGCTGTAGAGGGTATGAAATGGTTACAAGATTGTGCAAAAGCTGTTACCAAAGACAAACAGGTTGTGTCGTGGATTACACCAATGGGCTTACTCGTTCAGCAATCGTACATGGAAGTCAAGTCTACGACCGTTATGGTACGGTGTGCTGGAAAGCGACTGCGTTTATATGATAACACCGCAACAGGGGACATTGACAAACGTAAACAAGCATCAGGTATAGCACCTAATTTCATTCATAGTATGGACGCCGCACATCTTCAGTTGACAGTTTGTAGTTGTGTAGACCAAAATATCAAACATTTCGCAATGATACATGATAGCTATGGCGCACCTTTAGCACAAGCACAGAAAATGTATGAGATTGTAAGACAATCTTTTATCACGATGTATACCGAAAATGATGTCTTGGAAAATTTCAGAAATGATATGAGTCTCTTGACTACTCAGAAATTACCTAAACCACCCAAAAAAGGTGATTTAGACATCAATATAGTTTTAGATAGCAAGTACATCTTCTCGTGACAAATGTCCTGTGGTAGAAAGTGTCACAGATATTGGAGAAAGGGACCATAAGGCAACTTAAAGATTACCTGATAGTTTTACTAAGGGTATTATTTATAGATTGTCTTATAAATATAACTACTATTAGTTATAACCTATATGGTTCCTTAAAGTCTCCTAAAAGAAAACCTAAGGAGGAATTAAGTAATTATGAACAGACAAGACTTTGAAAGGTATATTGAGCAAGGAGGTAGGCTGTTTGTCGTCCGTGATGATATGGACGATGATAATGGGTCTGGTTGGCTCAAAAAGGGTGAAATAGTTGAACTCAAATGTGATGATGGATCATCCTGTCCTTCTTTCTACTACCCTAATAAAGAAAAAAGAGAAAGAAGGTATCCTCAGGATGATTGGAGGTTTATTAACTTATGCAGTCTTAATGCTTACGCACAAGTTAGCAACGCACACTACGACACCTTACATCAACCAATAGAAACCATGCAAGCCAATATGACACCCGAAGCATTTCGTGGTTACCTGCGGGGTAATATCATCAAATATACGTGTCGTATAGGACGTAAGGATGGCGAAGGAGAGCTTAAGGAAGCTAAGAAAATCCAAGACTACGCAAAATGGCTCGTTGAGAGTCTTGAAGGTAAAACTATTAACCCGAGAGAGGTAGGTAAATAATTATGAGAGAAATTGATATTTACGTCGGTCAAAAATATCGTGTTAAAGAAGATGTAGCATCATATATTAAGCGTGGTGCTGTAGTAGTCATTAGAAAGAAAGATGGAGAGTTTTATTGCGTACAAGATCTATCTAAAAATAAATATTTGGGTGGTCGCTGGTGGCTACATTACAGTCGTTTAGAACCCCTCAAAGGTATCGACCCTGAGGAAATCAAAGAGGGGCTTAGAGTTCACCATAAAGAGCGTGGGAATGGTACTGTAGCTACTGTCTCTACTAAGCTCTTTGTGATTAAATGGGATAAAAAGTCATCGACGCAAAATATATTTTCTCGTGGAGGGCACTTTTCATGGGACAACAAACGTCTTTGGAGCTGTGAAGAATTAACCATTCTTAATGAAAAAGACTCAGCATCAGATATATTGCAAAAATTACAAAAGGAGTGCGACGAAGCACTTTTTGACGCACTTTATGACTATTCAAAAAGACAATGCAAAGAAGCACTAGAAGAATTAAAAAGATTAAATACACTAAACGAAGAAAAATTAGACGGGCATCGTGAAGGTAATAAAATCATTTTTACCCTCGTTAAAGGCGATAAAACAATAGAAGCATCTGCATCTTGTAGCCCTGATGACACCTTCGACTACATTACAGGTTCTCAAATTGCGCTTGCTAGACTTGCTCAAAAATGTGGTAAACCTGCAAAAGTATATCTACCAAAAGATACTAAAGATTTTCAAATTGAATTTATCTAAGCGTCACAGATAGTGGGGAAAGAGTCGACAAACTCTGACCTCACTTTTTGTTTAACTGAAAGGAGGTGAGGAGAAATTACAACAGCAACAACTTCAAAGAAAACTAAGGCACTTACAATCGACATCAAGGTTCTAAATCCTGATGCAGTTTTGCCTGAAAGTAAGACCGAAGAAGCGGCTTGCTATGACCTTGCTGTCTGTGGGGAACACTATTTACCACATAAACAGAGCACTATTGTACCGCTTGGTTTCGCTCTTGGTATCCCAAAAGGTTACCATGCAGAGATTTATTTAAGGTCTTCAGTTGGTGCTAATAGTCGCCTTAGACTTGGTAATGGTGTCGGTATTATTGATAGTGATTATACAGGTGAATTATGCTTGATTATTGATAATACAGCAGACTACCCTTGTCGGTTGTTCCATGGTGAACGAGTAGCTCAGTTACTTATCAAAAAGAACGAAGATGTAGCCTTTAAGGTCGTTAAGGAACTAAAGGACACTAAACGTGGTTCCGGTGGGATTGGCTCAACCGGAAAATAATAAAGAAAGAGGAAGATAAAAATGTTAACAGTACATGATTTTAAAGAAGGTATGAAAGTAAAGGCTCTTACTGATAAACCCGCAGGTTTAATAGGTGAGGTGAAGTATGTTGATACTGATGACACACTAGCAGTTGCATTTGAGGGCTTCGATGGGCATAGATGTGATGGCACTTTAGAAGAAAACAATGGCTGGTTTATGTGGCCTAACGAGTTGGAAATTATCTCTGAGGAAACTTGCAGTTTGCCTACAGCCGAACAAGATAACATTGAAGAAGTATGTGCGAAAAGTGATCCACGTTTACGCCTGCTGTCTGCCTATGAAGCTTACGAACAGGCAATTCAAATGAAAAAAGATGCACTGGATGAAATCAAACAAATTTTAAAAGAAATGGAGAGTATCTAATATTGGCAAAAAGACAAATTTATACAACTGCTAAAGGTGTAGCAATGTACCCGCACTTGCGGAAACCTGAAACCTACGAAGGACAAGAAATAGGTTTGACAATCAAATTGATGCTTGAAGCAGAGGAAACCGAAAAATTCAAAGAGTTCCTTATGGGTGAAGTAGAGAAAGCAAAATCTATGCCGGAATACAAAGGTAAATCCTTTGCTAATCCTAATATTGGCTTAGGTGAAACAAAAGATGGTGATGAATATTTCAAATTCAAAACTAAATCTACTTTTACTAATAAACAAGGGGAAACCTTTAAGAAAACGGTTCCGATTTATGATAGTAAAGGTAAACCGTTGCCGGATAACGTGGAAGTAGGTTCCGGCTCTATTGTACGTGTCGCTTATTCTGTTAACCCCTATTGGAAAAATAAGACCATGAAAGGGGTTACGCTTTATCTTGAAGCAGTACAGGTTATTGAACTTAAGGAATATGGTCAGCAAGATGCAGGTGCTTTCGGCTTCGGTATTGAAGAAGACGGATATGTTGTGGCTGATGCGGAAACCGTTGAGTCGCCTTTCACTGGTGATGAAGATACTGAAAATGGAGCTGACTTTTAATAGCCACACGTAAATTTTTCAGTAGAACAGGTGGTTATGCGTTCGCTCAGACACCATATCGTAGCGGATTGGAAGATAGATTAGCGGAACAACTCAAAAATGCTGGTATTGATGCCTCTTACGAGAAGCATAAAATCAAATATGTTATCCCTGCAACTAATCACACCTATACACCTGACTTTGTGTTACCGAATGGTATCATCATAGAAGGTAAAGGGCTTTTTGAAGCAGAGGACAGAAAGAAGCACCTGCTTGTAAAAGAACAGATGCCACATTTAGAAATCCGTTTTGTCTTCAGTAATCCGACCACAAAACTTTATAAAGGCAGTAAAACCAGCTATGCAGACTGGTGCCTGAAATACGGCTACAAGTTTGCTAAAGGTTATATTCCTGAAGAATGGCTTAGAGACACCAATAAGTACAGCTTAGAAGGAGTTTTATTGAAATGATTAAACTTCGAGAACGTGCTGAAACTTTAGGTGTCGTTTTGTTTTTTAAGGATACAAAAACTAATAACCTAAAAGATTACTACAGACAATGCCGACAAACTGGTGCCCTTGATACAGGCGTGCACTTTTTTGTGACACCTGAAGGTGCCATAGAGACGGACAGATCTATAGAAACCATAGCGGGGTGGAACTTACCTGATAATGAGGTATCAATTTATGTACTCGTTCAAACAAGTACCGGAAAGCCTAGTGACAGTCAAAGCTATGTGCTTACTAGGCTTATTGCAGACTTACAGAAAAAATATAAAGATTTAAAAACAATCGAAAGGACTGAATAGAATGGAAAGTGAGGTCGTCCTCACACATCAACCTTGCCCGGACTGTGGAAGTAGTGACGCTCTCACAGTCTATACAGACCACACCTTCTGTTTTTCCTGTGAAACTCACCATAATGGAGCAGGAGACACACCAAAGGAACACCCAAAGGCTTTAAAAGGCACCATACATCCACAGGATATGACTTTTGAAGCATTAAGTAAACGTGGGATAACACAGACGACCTGTCGTAAGTATGGGTATTATGTAACTACCTACAACGGTGACCCTTGTCAAGTCGCCTGCTATTGTGATGACAGCGGTAACATTATCGGGCAAAAATTACGGTTCGCTGATAAACACTTCAGCGTTCTTGGAAACCTGTCTCACCGTTTCTTTGGGCAACACTTATGGGCACAAGGGAAACGCCTTGTAATTACAGAAGGTGAAATAGATTGTCTTACAGTCAGTCAAGTAGGCGGTAATAAGTATCCAGTAGTATCCATACCGAATGGCTGTCAATCAGCTAAAAGAGTCTTTAAAGAACAACTTGAATGGTTGAATAACTTTGAAGAAATCATAGTAATGTTTGATATGGACGAACCGGGACGCAAAGCGACAGACGATGTTTGTCGTATTTTACCTCCGGGGAAACTTAAACTTGCCTATTTACCACTAAAAGACCCTAATGAATGTCTGATTGCCGGGCGACCTGATGCAATCTTAGATGCAATTTTTCAAGCAAAAACATATAAGCCTGACGGTATTATTAATGGTACTGAGCTGTGGGACATCCTAAAAGATGAACCTGACGAAGACCAAGGCTACCCCTTTCCGTGGGAAATTCCACTTCAGGAAATGACCCTTGGTATCCGCAAAGGAGAACTAATCGTAATTACGGCTGGTTCAGGTACAGGCAAAACAACATTTGTTAGACAAATAGCCCATCATTTTGGTGTAGGGTTGAACCTCAAAGTTGGCATGATGATGCTTGAAGAAAACATCAAAAGAACAGCTAAGGGACTTATGGCAGTCCAAAGCGGGAAAAGATTAGCACTTAACAGACATCTTGTTTCCGATGACGAATATCAAAAAATCTATAATGACACTCTTGGTAACGGTAATTTTGTCTTTTATCAACATTTTGGATCACTTGAAAGTGACAACCTGATGTCGAAAATAAGATACCTTGCAGTTGCCGAAAAATGTGATTTTATCATTCTCGACCATATCACAATCGCTATAAGCGGTCTTGATATTGAGAATGAAAGAAAAGCGACAGATGTCCTTATGACCAACCTTAGGTCTCTTGTAGAAGAAACCGGGGTTGGTCTTTTGATTATCTCACACCTGAAACGTGTGGATGGTCAACCTGCCGAAGAAGGTGGAGCAATCAGTCTTAGTCATCTGCGTGGCTCTCATGCTTTAGCACAGTTATCTGACGGTGTTTGGGCACTTGAAAGAAACCAACAAGCAGAAGACATAGAAGAAAAGAACCTTGTAAAAATAAGAGTCCTTAAGAACCGACACTCAGGGGAAACAGGGCTGGCAGGGTATCTGAAATATGACAAAGAGACAGACCGCTTAGAAGCAACTACTAAAAAACGTGAGTCTAAAGCAGACTACTTTAAGGAGGAGACAGAAAGTGATTTTTAATAAGAAAGATAAGCAACGTAAGAAAAATAGAGTACGTAAAAGTACCTTTAAGTTTGCCGAACTGTGCTCAATGTTGGACTTCATTGAACCGAAGCCAAGACTGGAAAGCCAAAATAACTTTTGGTTTGTCTTTAATAGACTTATGGAGGTAAGAGATCGTGAAATTACCCGTTGTTGATATGACTATTTCTTTAACAGAAATACCTGATAAGGTAGCCGCAGTGTTTCTTATTGGCAACTGTCATGGAAAATGCCCCGGGTGTCATTCTGAATATCTCAGTATCCCGCTACCTAAAAATAGTTGGGTAGACTTTGATATTATCCAAAAAAGAGCACAGGAACAGAAAAACTTAGGTGCGAACGCTATTCTTCTAATGGGTGGTACAACGAACGGTATCCCGTTACCTATCCTTCAGGAAGCTATTAAAAGACTGTCTGAAATTCTCCCGGTAGGGCTTTACAGCGGTGCCTCTTATAATTCGACAATCAATAAAGAGTTACGAAAAAATATAAATTTAACTTGGTTAAAAACAGGTGAATTTATTGAGGAAAAAGGCGGTCTTGATAATTCACAGACCAACCAAAAGTTTTTCGTTCGTGACCTTAAAAGTAAAGAATGGAAAGATGTTACATACCTCTTTCAAAAGTCTTAAGAAAGGAGAAAAAGTTGAAAGAACTTTCAAAAGAATATCTATCAGATAAAGAAAAATTTATAAATACTTTCATCAATGCTGAAAATCCTGCAACTGGAAGCGCAGTTGATAGTAATGCCAATGTTACAAATAAAACCTTGGCGGTTTTAGAAGCAGAGCTATTCAAACAAGAATATATCCAAGTCAACAGAAACAGGGTGTATTCTAAACTTTTAGAAATGTTTGGGGCTGAAGTAGCAGATAACTATTTGCGAGACATTAAGGAGCATTTAATTTATATCCACGATGAAACCAGCTTACGACCATACTGTGCTTCCATCACACTTTATCCGTTCTTGATGGAAGGTACTAAAACTCTCGGAGGAACCTCTAAGGCACCTAAGAACCTTCAGTCTTTCTGTGGTTCTTTTGTGAACCTTGTCTATCAGGTTGCGTCTGATTTTGCGGGAGCTGTAGCTACTGTTGAGTTTCTTATGTACTTTGATTACTTTGCTAAAAAGACCTATGGAGCAAACTATCTGACTACACATACAGCAGAAATTGCACAGGAACTTCAAGGCGTTGTCTATGCTATGAACCAACCTGCCGCCGCTCGTGGTGCACAATCAGTCTTTTGGAACATTTCGGTGTTTGACTCTAATTACTTCAAGGCTCTGTTTGATGAATTTTATTTTCCGGACGGATCTACGCCTGATTATAAAAGTGTAGAAGCTCTGCAAAGATACTTTATGAAATGGTTTAGGAGTGAACGCAGAAAAGAACTGCTGACATTCCCGGTACTCACAGCGGCGTATCTTGTAGACCCTGAAAGTCGTCTTCCAGTTGACCAAAGTTTTACTGAAATGCTGGCAACAGAAATGTCTAAAGGGCACAGCTTTTTTCACTATGAGAGCACTTCAGCAGACTCATTGTCTTCGTGTTGCCGCTTGCGTAATGAAATGGCAGACAATACTTTCAGTTACACTTTGGGTGCTGGTGGTGTATCAACAGGGAGCTTTCAAGTTATTACAATGAACCTGAACAGGCTTATGCAAAAATGTATCAGTGAGAGAGACGACTACTATACTCCTAAACAGACAGTAGCCCGTATCCATAAATACCTAGTGGCGTTTCACAGCATTGTGCAGGAATACATTGATAAAGGCATCCTCCCCTCTTATCAGGCAGGTTACATTGCACTTGATAAGCAGTTTGGAACTATCGGAATAAATGGTGCGCTTGAAAGCTTTGAATGGTTCACTATGCGGGAGCGTATGGAGACTAACGACTACACTGATTACCTTGGCGTTATTCTAGCAGGGATAAAAGAAGACAATAAAAAGGCTCGTGAAACTTACGGCATCCGCTTTAATACCGAGTTTGTCCCTGCTGAAAACCTTGGTGTCAAAAATGCTAAGTGGGATAAAGAAGATGGGTTATGGGTTCCTCGTGATTGCTATAACAGCTATTTCTTTCCGGTCGAAGATAATTCTTTGACTATTTTGGATAGACTTAAATATCACTCTGAGGAAGTATCACAATACCTTGACGGTGGTGCGGCTTGCCATTTAAACCTGAACCAACTTCCCACAGTAGAGCAGGCTAAAGCACTTATTGAAATCGCTTGTCGGCTTGGCGTGCCCTATTGGACAACTAACGTCCTTTGTACTATCTGCAAGTCTTGTGGGACGATTGATCCAGTAACCCGCTATGACAAATGCCATACTTGTGGCTCGAAAGAATTAGATTACGGAACAAGGGTTATTGGCTACCTTAAACCAATCTCGTCGTTTGCTAAAGGAAGACAAATAGAAGCCGCAAAACGGCACTATATGAAAGGAATTGATAAACCATGTTAAGAAAAATCTATAAAAGTTTGGCTCTCTTTTTTGAGAAAGTAAACTACAAATGTATCGACATGGAATTTAATCGTGCTGAAAAAGACCGTAAGCACTTACAAAAGGTGGAAAAAGCCCTCTTTGAAGCTCGGGCTAAAGTCTTACTGGAAATTAAAGAGCTGGAAACTGAATATCAGTTAGAAGACTGATCTATGATTGCTTACTTTGATATTGAGACAAACGGACTGTATCAGGACGTAACTCAGGGTCATTGTATGGTTATCAAAATGGATGATGAAGTCCTTAAATTTCGCCGCCACGAGGGGGTACATCAGGGAGCCTTAAAACTCCTTGAAGTACTCCAACAAGGCGGCTTTATTTGTGGACATAACATTATTGACTATGATATTCCGACCTTAGAGAAACTTTTTCCTGATGTGATTTTTGACCGAAAATACCGTGGTCAAATAATAGACACTCTTGTTTTAGCTCGCTTGATTTACAGCAACATTAAAGATAAAGACTTCGGTCTAATGAAAGCTGGCAAAATTCCCGGTGACCTTGTGGGTTCTCATAAGCTCGAAGCATGGGGTTATCGCTTGGGAGTCTTTAAGGGTACTTATGGTAAGCAAGAGAACGCTTGGGCTGAGTTTAGCGAAGAAATGTTAGATTACAATGTTCAGGACGTTATCGTAACAGAACAGCTTCACAAGCTATTGGAAAGCACCCCTTATCCTAAAGGTGCTATTGAATTAGAACTTCAAGCACAGTGGTTGATGTCAAAGCAGGAACGTAACGGCTTTCCGTTTGATATCTTTAAAGCTCAGGAGTTGGAAGAAAATTTGAGAAAAAGAAGTGCTATTTTAGATGCTCTAATTCGCAAGGAAGTACCGCCTATCCCCGGTAAGGTTTTCGTACCTAAAAGAGATAATAAAAAACTTGGATATAAAGCTGGTGTACCTATCCAGCGTTATAAAGACTTTAACCCAAACAGCAGACAGCAACTTGAATGGGTTATTACAAAACATTTTAATTATAAGCCTGATAATGACGAACTCTACGAAGATACTCGACTGAAGATTGACGATATTACTTTTGGGTTCATTAAGGCTGACCCCAAGGCACCTGAAGCACTTAGAACACTTGCTGTGCCTATGGAAGAATACCTTATGGTTTCTAAAAGACTTGGACAAGTAAGCGACGGGAAAATGGCGTGGCTGAAAATGGTTCGGGCAGATGGTCGTATTCACGGACGTGTCAATCCTTGTGGTGCTGTAACTGGTAGGGCAACCCATTCTTACCCGAATGTTGCCCAAGTACCGGCTGTAGGCAGTCCATACGGTAAAGAATGTCGTAGTCTATTTAAAGTCCCTGACGGATGGTATCAAGCGGGTGTCGACGCCAGTGGACTTGAACTTCGTTGTTTAGCTCATTTTATGGCACCATATGATAACGGTGCTTATGCCCATGAAATCCTTAATGGTGACATTCATACAGCCAATCAGATTGCCGCAGGGTTACCCGAACGTAACCAAGCCAAGACATTTATTTATGCCTTTTTGTATGGTGCAGGTGACGCTAAAATTGGCAAAATTGTACATGGTGATGAAAAAGACGGGCGACGTTTAAAGAAAGAATTTTTAAAGAAGACACCAGCTATTGCTCAACTTAGAGCCGCCATAGAGAATACTCTCGTAGAAAAGAGAGGTCTTCGTGGAAATATTATTAAATGGCGTAGAAAATACCTTAAAGGACTAGATGGCAGACCGCTTCATGTACGATCTATCCATTCAGCTCTCAACCTGCTCCTTCAATCAGCGGGTGCACTTATCTGCAAAAAGTGGATAGTGCTTCTCGAAGAAAACCTTATTAAACTTGGCCTTGACCATGGGGCTGACTTTCAATACATGGCGTGGGTGCATAAATCACTTCATTGTGCACATTAAATCAGGTTAACTCAGGGAAAGCCCATGTGGTCAATCCTGAGCCAAGCCAAAGGAGCTATTATGCGTGGTAAACTATTAGTTTTACAAGAAACACAAAATGGTTGCATAGTACCCTTATCACACAAATTAAACCGAGATGGTTATTTCAGATGCCGCTATCCTAACTACAAGGGGAAAGGGAGAGCACCGCTAGTAATGTACCACCGATATGTTTGGGAACAAGAAAACGGAGCTATTCCTGATGGCTACGAAATAGACCATTTATGTCATAATCGTGCCTGTTGTAATATTCAACATCTTCAATGTATTAAAGGTGAAGAACACACAAGAAAGCATAATAAGACAAGAAATCTCGAAAGAAAACAGAAAGCTAAGGAATACTGGTTAGCCCACCAAAAGGTAACTGGTGTCGCCTTGGCTTCTTTATTTTGTGTGAGCTTCTCTATCGCCTGTAGGTGGATACGAGAATGGAAGGTGCAGAGACTATCCGTTAAGGAGTAGGGCAGGGAGTGTGACTCTCCCTGTACCCGAAACGCCTGACATTGTGAACCACATACACAATGATGATATAGTCCGACACTCATAGCAATATGAGAATACAGAATGGATGAAGTACAGGTTGCCTGTCGAACCCAAGAGATTGCTGAAACTGTCGTTGAGATAGCTCAGAAATCCATGAGACAGGCACAAGACTTTTTCGGTTTCAGAGTGCAACTGGATACCGAAGGAAAGATAGGTAAAACGTGGTGCGATTGTCATTAATTTTATGCCTATTGTTGTCAGCCTTTTACTTTCAAGATGTTACCCTTACAGCCTACACAGCATCCGTTGAGGAATGCGGTAAGGCTGATGGGATAACAGCGAGTGGCACTAAGGCTACCCAAGGACGAACTATAGCCGCCGATCATCTGCCTTTTGGCACTCACGTAGAAATCGACGGACACATTTATACTGTCGAAGACCGCTTTGGTGGCGGTTACAAAAACAAAATTGATATTTACTTTGACAACTATATGGATGCCATAAACTTTGGCAGACAGCAAAGAGTTGTCAAGGTTTATTACTAAGGAGGAATTTAATTATGTATGAACCTATTATTGACCCTATGATTTTCTATTGGATGGATGTTTTGAGCAATATTAAGTCTTTGCCTTACTTTTTATTTATACTTTTAGTAATATTTAGTGGTGGAGCTTGTGTGACTTATACTGATTATTGTAAGGAACAACCGCCTGTACATAGAGAGGCAAAAAGAATAGCAATTTGTCTACTTATTCTATGCCCTATTAGCGCATCTCTTTCTTTCTTCATTCCTTCTAAAGACACCATGTACAAAATGCTAATCGCCAAACAGGTAACCCCGCACACCCTTCAAGTAACCGGGGAAACCGCAGAAGTGATCGTTGATAAAATCAGCGACAAACTTATTAATGTCATACAGGAGGTCAAGAAATAATTATGGCTAAGAAAAATAAACAAACTACTGTAGATATTTCATGCCCTAAATGCGGACACCCTTTGCTATCCTTAGGGAACCTTGTAGAACCCACTAAGGTTACCATTCAGTGCCCTTGTGGATATACTTTGAAAACTAAGGATATCACAGGAGGAGGTAACCGATGACCCCACACTATAAAAAAGAACTCCAAAGTATTGCCGACAAACATGGTTACTCTGTCCGCTCAGAAGAACGCCTTGACGCATTATCAGACAAATTCTTAGGGCAAGTAGTTAAGTATGGGAGGATGTATTGTCCTTGCCAAAACGTCCGTAATGAAGACTCCATTTGTCCTTGTAGATATATGAGGTCTTACAGTGTCTGTAGGTGTGGCTTGTTTACGAAGGGAGAGCCTAATGGCAACCAAAAAGAAAACAGCTAAGACCTTCTTTGACTACCACCCGGACTTTCCTCGTGATAAGTCACATCTTGTCCAGCTCTGTCTCCCACGTGAAAAAATGAATAACAAAAAGACACCTCAGTTTCCCTTGATGTACTCAGAGAAACTTGATGGTGTCTTTTGTTTTGCCGTATGTGACACCACAAGTGCCCATATCTTTAGCCGTACAGGTGAAGAATATCTAAGCCTTGAACATCTTAAACCGGAGCTGTATGACATTGCCACGACACTCTGTACTGATGTAATTATATTTGAAGGATACGCCAAAGGTGTACCTCAGCCGACAATCAGCGGGTGGTGTCGTGATACAAAGAACCAGCATTATGAAGTTGGAGCCTATGTACATGATGCTTTAAGTCTTGACGAGTTTTTTGGAACTTGTGAAATTCGTACTTATGAAGAACGCTCGAAAGATTTAGAACGTATCGGATTTTGGCAATGTTATCATCACACCTTCCTTGTACCGCAATACTACGCAGATACGTGGTCAGATATTGATAAAGCCGCAACCCGAGTTTGGAATGCAGGCGGAGAGGGGTTAGTTGTGAGAGATCCTAAGGCTGGATATTATCCCGGTAAACGAAATGAAACGATGCTTAAAGTTAAGAAGGGTATCAGCTATGACCTAAAAGTCCTCAGTCTCCAAGAGGGTACTGGAAAATATAAAGGCATGGCAGGTGCGCTTGTTTGTCAATTCCGGGATGGTAAAACAATTACTGTTGGTACAGGTCTTACAGATGACCAAAGGAAACGCTGGTGGTCTGAGTTCTTTTATAACGAGATCGTGGGTAAAATCGTACAAATTGACGCTATGGCTGAGAGTACCAAAGGTGTCCTGAGAGAGCCAAGATTTAAGGGCATACGTCACGACAAAACAGAAGGAGACTTTTGATATTGAATAAACAACCAATGCAGATACTCTTTGATGCTGATATGGTGGTCTTCAGGGCGACCTCAGCGTGTGAGCGGGAAATAACTTGGTATCCTGATTTTTCAACATTACATTGTGATCATAACGAAGCTAAGACTATCGTTGATGATACTGTAGCTCGTATTACTGAAAAAGTGTTGCGGCATTACAGTTACGAAGGTAACTATGAGATTATAATGTGTTTCTCTGATGATACAAACTTCAGAAAGAAAATCCTGCCAACCTATAAATTGAACCGAATGGGAAAAAGAAAACCCTTAGGATACTTAGGTGTTAAACAGTGGGTGTCTGAAAATTATACTTGTTATCAGAGACAAAGCCTTGAAGCTGACGACTGTATTGGCATCTTGGCTACCCTTAAAGGCACTAAGTCAGTAATCATAAGCGGCGATAAAGATTTTAAAAGTATTCCCGGTAGTTTCTATAACTTAATCAGTGATACTTTCGTAGAGACAAGCCAAGAGGAAGCAGACTATAACCACCTTTATCAAACCTTGGTTGGTGATACTGCGGACAACTATAAAGGTTGCCCGGGACTTGGGGCGGTTGGAGCCAAGAAACTGTTAGACCAGTCCGCAACTTGGGGAACTGTTGTAAGTGCTTTTGAGAAAAAAGGATTGACTGAAGGTGAAGCTTTGATACAAGCACGGGTAGCTCGTATTCTTAGAGCTGAAGACTACGACTTCAAAGCAAAGAAACCTATCCTTTGGACTCCTAAGTGTCACATATAAATACAAAATGCTAAGTGTCACATAAAGAGACGAAGACAAACCAAAAGTTATAACAGAGGGAGGTCTTAAAGAATACTTTTAGATGACGAAATGAAACTTCCATTTGTCCATAATGACCTTATAGATTACCTAAAGTCTCTCTATAGTGTTGATAATTTATTGTCTAATAAAAAAACAACCAATAGTGATGAACATATAGGGTACATGAAGGGAGTCCAAGAGGTCATTACGAGACTGGAAGTTTTAAGTAAAGGAAGGGAGGGTGATTAGACTTGTGTCTATTTAAAACACCGAAAATCTCCACACCTCAGGTACAAACCACAGCGGCACAGTTAGTTCCCTCTACATCTGCTGAGGAACCTGATAGTCCGCAGTTTGGTGGTACTGAGGATACCTTCAATAAGCGTAAAGGTCGAAACGCTTTGAAAATCAATCTTGACAAAGGTGGATATAACCCTGTCAACTATTAAAACTTTAAGGAGACAAGATGTGCAGTAAAAAACCAAAAATCACTTATCAAGAAGCCGCCGCACCTGCCGCCGCTCCTGTTGCCGCACCGACTGATACAGGCAATATGACAACTATTGATACTGAAGGTCAGAAGCGAAAACGTAAAGCTGTTGGTAAGAAAAAACTAATGATTAATTCAAATGCGGGTTCTGGAACTGGTGTCAATGTTTAAAGGCGGTGATGTCTGATAGATAATAAAAAACTATCAGTCGACCTTAGTGATCCTCAAAGGGAAACGGCAAAGAAACTCTATGAACGCTTAAAGTCTGTACGTGACGCTTATACGAAGCGGGCTGAAGACTGTGCGGCTATGACGATACCTGCACTTTTCCCAAAAGAGAGTGACACAGACTCTACAAGTTACCAAACACCTAATCAGAGTGTTGGTGCTCGTGGTGTCAATAATTTGTCGAGTAAATTACTCTTAGCGTTGTTTCCACCTAATAGCCCTTTCTTTAGATTGTCTATCAGTGACAAGATACAGGCAGAGCTTGTAGATAGGGAAGAACTACGACAGGAAGTTGAACAGGCACTTCTACGAATTGAGCAGTGCGTTATTCGTTATATCGAAACAAGACAAATCCGTGTGACAGTAAAAGAAGCTCTAAATCAGCTCATTATTGCAGGTAACTGTCTTTTGTTTTTACCTCCTGCTGAAGGTGGAGCGAAACTTTATCGACTGTCAAACTATTGTGTCCAAAGGGACGCCTTAGGAAATGTCATTCAGATAGTCACTATTGATACTCTTGCCTATGCGACACTCCCCGATAACGTAAAGACCCTTGTAGCATCCGACGGGCGACAACATGAAATGGACGAAAAAATAACTGTTTACACTCATGTTTACCTAGAAGGTGACCAATACCGGAGTTATCAGGAAGTAGACGAACAAGTCATTGACGGTTCCGAACAATTTTTCCCAAAAGAAAAGACTCCGTGGATTGCCCTTCGTATGGTCAAAGTCGACGGAGAGTCGTATGGTCGTAGTTTTGTCGAAGAATATTTAGGTGACTTACAGAACCTTGATGCTCAATCAGAAGCTATAAGAAACTTTTCTGCTATTACAAGCCACATTATTTACCTTGTGAACCCTATGGGTGTCACTCAGGTACGGAGGGTGGCGAAAGCTAAATCCGGTGAATTTGTACCGGGAAGAAGTGAAGACATTGAAGCCTTGCAGACAAATAAACTCAACGATATGTCTGTAACTAAATCATATATTGATGGACTTGAACAACGTCTAAACTTTATCTTTTTGTTAAATAGTGCTGTTCAAAGAAACGCAGAGCGTGTCACAGCGGAAGAAATCCGTTATGTAGCCGGGGAGCTTGAAGACACACTCGGGGGAACTTACAGCATCCTCTCACAAGAGCTACAACTGCCATTGGTAAGACGCTTAATGGTTCAATTAGAAAGTGCGGGTGAAATTCCGACCTTACCAAAAGAAGCAGTTGAACCGGCAATCACAACAGGTTTAGAAGCCTTAGGGCGTGGGCATGATCTAAATAAACTGATAATGCTTAAAGACATTATTGCATCTATACCTGAAGCCGCTCAAATGATGAAAATGGACAAACTTGTCTTAATGCTGGCTACGTCTCTCGGTATTGACACTACGGGTCTCATAAAGACTCCTGAAGAACTCCAAGAGGAACAACAGCAACAAATGGCTATGCAACTTGCAAGCCAAGCAACGCCGAACCTGACCAAAGGCATGGTAGATGCGGCGAACCAACCACAATAATAAAGGAGGAATTAAATGTCTACAGTAGAAGTAACCCTGCCTGAAAACACTGCTACCGAGGAAACTGAGGTCAAGGACACAGGGACATCGGAGGAACAGGAGGTTGTAGTCGAGTCACCCGAAGGTGCACCTGAAGGCGACACAAAGGAAACAGAAGATGCCCCCGAAATCAGCGAAGAAAAGGCACTTGAAACAGAAATCAAAGACCAAACAAAGGCTATTGAAGATGCAACTACTTTGCTGTCTGATAAGGGAATTAACTATGAAGCATTGACCGCAGAGTATGATGCTAACGGCTCTATCTCTGCTGAAAGTTATGCCGCTTTAGCAAAAGCTGGTTTTCCTGCGTCAGTCGTGAATGCTTACATTGCAGGTGTAGAAGCGACTCAAAATAAAATTGTCGATGCCGTTTACCGTTATGCGGGTGGTCAAGCAGAATACGAAAAGGTAACTGCTTATATCCAAGCAAAAGGTAAAGAAGATGTCGATAGTTTTAATGCTCTCATTGACAGTGGTAATGTAAGCGCAATTAAAATGGTTATCGCTGGGGCTAAGGCTGAAATGACAATGAGCCGGGGCACCGCTAAAGCAACTGTTTTAGGTGGAGGGGCTGATGCTCCTATCGGTGGCTATGCGAATGAAATTGAGATGGCAGAAGCGATGGCAGACCCACGTTATAGCACCGATGAAGTCTATCGTAAACAAGTCGCCACTAAACTAGCTAAATCTGCTTTTATCAGCTTCAACAACTAAAATTTATGAAATGGAGACACCTATAATGGGTGTCTTTCTTTATTTATCAAACATTTAAAATTTGAAAGGATGATTTATTAACTTGGCACAAACACTCGTAATTTCTTCTCCGGGTCTTGACTCTAACAATGCTGACGCTGGTCGTCTCAAAATGTTCTTGACCCAATTCGGCGGTGAGGTAATGACCGCCTATCGTCGTTTCTCTGTGACTCTTGGTCGCCATATGGAACGCACTATCCCCAACGGCAAAGCGGCAGACTTTCCGGTACTTGGTCGTAAAATTGCAAATTACCTGACTCCGGGCAAATCCTTAGATGATCTGCGTAAGGCTGAACAGCAAACACAGGTATCCATTAAGATTGATGGTCTGTTGACTGCCGATACTTTGATTACCGACATTGACGAAGCTATGAACCATTACGACGTTCGCTCTGAGTATTCTTATCAGATTGGCGAAGCACTCGCTATGGCACGTGATGGTGGCTTGTTGGCTGAAATTGCTAAGGGTGTTGTAGCAGACAAAGAATTGCTCCCTGGCTTAGGTAAAGGTAAAATCCTGAAACGTACGGTAGAGAATGGTCTGACCACTGAGTCTGAAGCTTTGGGTAAAGCTATTGTCTCTATGTTGCTTGAAGCCAAAACAGCAATGTCCAACAACTATGTCCCGAATGAAGGTCGTGTGTGCTATATGTTGCCTGTATGTGTCAATGCACTGGTAGCTTCTAAAGATGCTATCAATCGTGACTTCGGCGCAGTAGCATCCATTGTTGACGCAAAGGTTACCCGTATTGCTGGTATCGACATTGTTGAATGTCCCCATCTGACTATTGGTGGTGTAACTTCTACTGACAACGGTACACCTGAAGGTCTCATTCAAGGTACTGGTCACATCTTCCCGGCAGAGTACAAAGACAAAGCCGCTTTCTTGGTAGCTCATAGAACTACTGTAGGTACTTTGGTATTGAAGTCCTTTAACTTGGAACACGGTCGTCGTATCGAATACCAAGCTGACCATATCGTAGGTAAATATGCTATGGGTCACGGTTGTCTTCGTCCTGAAGCCGCCTTTATGGGTGTCATCGAGACAGCTCCCGGTGCTTAATCAACTCTAAACTATAGGGAGACCTTCGGGTTTCCCTATTTTTTCTTATTATGAAAGAAAGGTGAACGATAACTTTGGAAATAACAGCTATCACAGAATTAGACGCAGTAAATGAAATGCTTAGCGTTATTGGTGAGTCGCCTGTAAATACCTTAGAGAATTTACAAAATATTGACGCTATAAATGCCCTGCGTATTCTCAGAGCAATTAATCGTCAGGAACAAGCTAGAGGTTGGTCATTCAATATTATTAGTGAACACACATTGAACCCTGACACTTATACAAAACGCATCAAATGGGCTGATAACTACCTCTACCTAAAAGGTAATAACGGAGAGAAACTTATTAAAAACGGTGAGTATATCAAAGACCTGTCAACAGGTGATACGACATTTAATAGTCCTATTTCAGCGGAAGTTATCCTATTGGTGCCCTTTGAGGAAATGCCGGAACCGATGCGGTCTTACATTATAGCTAAAGCTTCATTTAGCTTTCAGACCCGTGCTATGGGTTCCAGCGATCTAACAAATATTACGCAGTCCACAGTACAAGAAGCATGGATGCGTCTTCAAGAGTACGAGTTAGACAATAATACTTATAATATGCTTGACAACACGTCTGTAAGCGAATTGAGGAAAAGATAGATGACTCTGATTAATCAAGATATAAAAAACCTTGTCTCAGGCATCAGTCAGCAACCGCCACTTTTGAGACACCCGGAGCAACTCGAGGAACAGCTCAATGGTTTTTCGAGTGAAGCCGCAGGTCTTCAGAAACGCCCTCCGACATTAAATGTTGCAAAGCTCATAAGTTCTTTGAATTTAAAACGAAAACCTTTAGTGCACTTTATAAATCGTGATGATACTGAGAAATACATAGTGATTTTTACAGGTGATGATGTTCTTGTTTTTGACCTTGAAGGTAACCAAAAAACAGTTGAATTTGAAGCTTCGGCAAAGGATTACATTATTACAGGTAACCCACGTAGGAATTTAAGGTGCCAAACAATAGCTGACTACACTTTTATAGCGAACCGAATGGTTAAAACAAGAATGTCTGATGAAACAACTGGGGATAAATGGGATACTCAGGGTGCCTTAATAAATATTAAAAGTGGTCAATATGGACGGACATATAAAGTAAATATAAATGGATCTACTGTGGCTTCTTTTACTACTCCGGATGGCTCAGATAAATCCCATACAACTCAAATTGCTACAGATTATATAGTCAGCCAGTTGGCAACGCAGGTAAGTGCTAATGGTTACGGAATACAGCAAGGTTCAAGTTGGTTATACCTTTATAAAAGCACTACGGGGAGCGTTACAAACACTATACAACATGTCACAGTAAATTCTGTCGCAGAACAGGTTGACCGTTTTCGGGGCATAAAAGCAACGTATCGTGAGGTAAATGGCACGAATATCGCAGTGAGCGGAACGACTATCACGGTCTATGCACATAACATAAAAAAAGTAGGTAATATTGAGATTGAACACAATCAAAAACTCAAAGAGGAAATTGCGGGCTGTCGTAACCGTTGGTGGAAGGTTATAGAGAGAATTGTAGAGGATACAGAAGACTACACAGATATTGATTACATTTTAGAATGGGGAACGGTTGCCGAGGAAGTAACTGTACCTTCTAACGTGAATACAATAAAGACAGTTGATGTTTACGACGGATATAATAATCAAGCCGCCTTTGGCATTCTTAAATCAGTCCAAAAATTCTCTATGTTACCAGCTAGTGCTCCTGATGGTTTTATTGTAAAAGTTGCAGGCGAAGCAGGAAGTACCACTGATGACTACTATATTAGGTACGATGACACAGAGAAAATATGGAAAGAATGTGCTAGACCCGGTATTTTAAGCGGATATGAATTAACCTCTATGCCCCATATTTTAGTCCGTAACAGTGATGGAACATTCACAATGAAGAAAGCTGAGTGGTCAAAAAGAGAGATAGGGGACGACGACTCAAACCCACAACCGTCTTTCATTGACCAGCATATAAACGATATTTTCTTTTATCGTAATCGTTTAGGCGTTATTGCAGGTGAAAACGTAATATTAACTCGTAGTGCGGACTTTTTCAATTTTTGGATGACATCTGCCTTAGAAGTACAGGACACAGACCCCATTGATCTAGCGGTAAGCGACAATAAAATAGCTACACTTTTACACGCCGTTCCTTATGATGAAACTCTTGTCTTATTTAGTGATGACGCACAGTTTATTCTCAGATGTGACGGCGTTTTAAAACCTAAGGACGCTAATATTCCACCTCCTGTTACACGCTTTGGTAACTCTGTAAAAGCGAAACCTGCTTGTGCTGGTCGTAATCTTTATTTCCCGGCAGAGCGTAGCGAGTATACGACAGTAAGAGAATTTTTCACAGCGGCAGATAATACAGACCGCAAGGATGCTCAGGACATTACCAGTCATATCCCAAACTATATACCTAATGGAGTCTACAAATTAATTCCGTCAACTGTTGAAAACCTTATTTTGTTTTTGACTGAAGGTGCAGAAAATAAGGTATATATTTATAAATATCTTTTTGTGGACTCAGTTCGTCAGCAAGCCGCATGGTCTGTATGGGACTTTCAGAATAAAGTATATGGAGCGGAATTTATTGACTCTTACCTCTACATTGTTGTTGAGCGTAATGGAGTATTATGTCTCGAAAAAATGTCCTTTAGTTTCAACACGACAGACTTTGAAGACGAACCTTATAGGGTCTTTTTAGACAGAAAACTGGTTTATGATGTACCAAAAGGTTCATATAGTGATCTAAACGATGAAACAACATTGAACCTTGCCGACATCTATGGAGAAACATATCAGGAAGACCACCAGTACAGTGTTGTGACCACTGACGGTACTTATGTGCTGTCTGAAGGTAATATAGTAAAACTAATAGGAAACTATGAGGAACAGAGTATTATTGTAGGGTTGAATTATCTTTTTAGGGCTGTCATGTCTACTTTGATGCTTAAAAAGACAGACGAAGGAAGAACTCAGGCAATTACTGAAGGTAGACTTCAAATAAAGTATTTTTGGGTAAACTACAGCGAGTCAGGTTATTTTAAAATCATTGTAGAACATTTTGACAAGAATACTTATACCTATGAGAACACGGCACGCATACTCGGCACGTCTTCTAATATTCTAAATAAATTGCCTTTTCATACCGGACAATTTAAAGTGCCTATACATAGCTTGAATACTAATTGCCGAATTTATATAGAGAGTGAAGAACCTAATCCATTAGCTTTTGTAGGCGCAGGTTGGATTGGAGATTACTATAGGAGAACTCGCCAGTATTGATGACGATAAAGATACTCACGATAGGGTACTTAATGGATTTTATGGCGCATATACGCCCGGAAGACTTAGAGGAAGTGGAGGTCGGAGAAGGAAAACCTTTTAAAGACCTCCCTATAAGTTCGTTGCTTAAAAGTGGTTGTCTTTGCCTTGTTGATAATGAAACTAACGAAGTGTACGCTTTGGGTGGTTGCGAAGATAATATTGTGTGGATGCTTTGTACTACACGAGTAGAGAATAATAAAATAAAGTTTCTCAGATACACTAAAGCACTTCTTAAAGAAGTCCTAAAAGGTGTTCCCTATCTCTATAATGCTGTCTATAAAAAGAATAAGCTTCATGTGAAATGGCTTGAATGGATGGGAGCGAAATTCATAAAAGAGACAGAAACGGAAACACATATAGCCTTTATGTTTGAAGGCAGGAAGGAGAGCGACAATGTGTGATTTTGGAACTGCTTTAGCATCAACACTACAGATAGGCGGTAGTCTTTTTGGTCAACATGAGCAGGCAAAGGCTTATCAGGCTCAATTAGATGCCCAAGCAAAAGCCGCTGTTACAGAAATGAACTTTGCTTTTCAAAACTACGAAGCAGAGCGTACAGATGCTTTTGACCAAACTGTAGCTGACATTATGAAGATACGTCAAAACGCCTTGCAGTTGAATAGTGGTGTCAAAGCGGCTGTAAACGAAAATATGAGCGGCAGAACAGCTAATCTGCTCGTTCGTAATGTTGAAGGTGATACAGCAAGGGCTGTAGGGTCGGCTAAAGATAACTACAGTCGTAAATCAAATGAAATTGATTTAAACAAAGAAGCGACCTTAAGGAGCACAAAAAGTTACATTGATAACCTTAATAAATCAGCTCCTAAGATGCCGTCTGCACTCAGTAATATCCTAGGAGCCGCCGCTACGGTCGTTGGTAATACTACAGGTGCCTTAAATAGAAAGAATGAAGTTCTTTCAAAAGGTCTCGAGTGGGATTGGTGGACAGGTGGCGCAAAAGTAAAAAGATGAAAGGAGATCTAAACTATAGCTAATTTAATTGGTAATGCGATAGGAACTCAGCGACAATTTGCCAAACAACCGGAAGGTGTCTATGGAAAAAGGTTGCAAGGTGTGTCTGTGGGTGCTGGTCTTGGTTTAAGGGACACTTCAGGGGCTATGAATTTAGCAAACTCTTTGGGGTTACTTGGCGGTGCTATTTTAGAAGCCCAAGTTGCTAAAGATGCCCGGAGAGAAAAACTTGGTAATGCTGAAGCTGACCGCATTTTTGCCCTTACTTCAGAAGAAGATAAACAGAAGTTAAGCACTTTGGATATATTAGCAAGGTCAGAAAAGTTTGATCTTGCTGACAATCCATATGCCGCCGCTCGTATTGATGAACTGCGTGGTCAACATTTGAATACATTGTATAAGAATGAATATGACCAAAGCGTAGCTCCTAATCAACCGTTAGCAAAGGACTCACAGGAAAATGCTAAGACCTTTGAGGACTACATGAATAGTCGTCTAAAAGAAGACGGTATTACTTTTACGAATAGTACCGCCTTTAATAAAGGGTTTTTTAGTAGTCGTCCTATTGATTTATTAGAGCAGGATGCCAAGTATCGTAAGCGTCGTCAAAATGACTTAGAAGAAAAACGTAATGCGGCGTTGAGTTCTAAAGCAGACGACATTATAACAAATTCTTATGGCAGGGCAGATGTAGATGTAGCACGTGACTTACAGAAACTTCAAGAAGACGAAATGTTGACAGGTGTTAGCCTTAATGTCCGTCTGAAGCTTTCTGAAGGTATACTGAAGTCTTTAGCACTAAATGGTAGTCCTTCGCAAATAACTGCTTATGGGGAAACTGTTTTATACTTCGATGACACTACTGGTCAAGAAGTACGTGTCAAAGACCTAAACCCTATGGGCTATTATAATGTTCTTGCAAATAGAGCTAATAGTGCTATGTTTGAACAAAAGACTAGGGAGTTTCTAAAAGGTGCTGAGTCTTTAACTTCATCTGAAATTCCTGATTATTTTGAAAAACTACAAAAGTCTGACCCGACTTTTTACAAAGCGATAGCACCACGGCTTGAAGGAATGGTCAAAGCGGCGCAGATACGTGAAGAAAAAGAACGAAAGGCGTATCAAAAAGCCCAAGAAGACGCTTATAAAAGTAGAGCGGCTACGAATGCGCTTGAAGATAAATTTCAGGCTTTTAACAGCGGAAAAACTTTAGATATAAATGGGCGACTGTCAACAACAAATATTTATGAGTGTAACGGAAAACAATATAATTTTACAGAACGGGAAGTTATTGATTGGTCACAACAAAAGTTCTATGACAATATCAAAACTTTAGGAGCTGTTGAGGGAAGTAAAGCTAACCTTCAGCTACTTTCATTTCCTCCTGTAGCTGAGAAATTCACAAAAGCCATTACGAAACAAATGGACAGGGGTTTGGCTCTTTTGAATGTAAATTCTTTAGAGGTTGACGAAGAAGGAAACAAAATATTGCCGCAAGAGCTTGATAATATTGTGACTATGTATAAAGTTGATCCCGGTCTTTTCTCAGCGACTTTTGGGACTGAAAGTAAAGATATATTGATACTTAGCCAACTAATAGATGCTAATGGTTTAGAAGAGGGTGTTGCTAAGTATGCAGAACGCAGAGATACCTTTAATGGTGACATTACTTTAAAAGAAAAGCACCAAAAGAGACTAAAAGATGCCTATGAAACGGTTATGACTATCCCTGAGCTAAACACTTTAGGCGGCTATGGTGAGACCGGGACAGCAAACCTGACAACTAACTATTCCTTAAACTCAATGTTTCATACTACGTTAGATGGATTTTTACTGTCGGGAATGGACGAGACTAAGGCGATCTCACTGGCTAAACAACAAGTCGCATCTGCTTTCTTTAATTATGATGGTGTCGCTATTCCTAAGAATTTCATTATGAATATCCAAAGTAGCAATCAAGAAACGGTTGCTTTAGCGTACCTTGAAAATAAGAAGAAAGAGTTGGCTGTTGATGGTGACGAAGAAAATGTTCATTACTACCACGCAAATGGTGTGCTTAAAGCTGAATATCATGGGAAGACCGTGTATTCTCAGCAGTTAGCAGGTTTTACTGAGGATGTCAGCAAATACCTTCAGTCTCTACCGGAAGCACAGCGGGTAAGACTTGAAGATGTCTATAATATCCCGTTGGATGACTCAGAGTATTACGAGGCTGACCCAACAGCTAAGATAATACGTGATGCGGGGCTTGATGCAAATAGGTATCTGAATGATTAAATAAAGAAAGGGAAAATATGAATAGCCGAGATTTAGCAGAACTTGTCTCACAGCATACAGAGCGTAATGGCAGAAAAATACCTGCTACGTTTATTTATGCACAGATGGCACATGAGACAGGTGGATTTAAAAGTGAATTAGCTTTAAAACATAACAATTTTGGAGGAGTAACACAGGTTGCTCCTAATGGTTTAGACCAACCTGACGGTAGTAATTATTATATGGATTTTGGTAGCCCGGACGAGTTCGCTGAATACTACGGCAATTATCTTTCCAAGTATGCAGAAGACGGTATCTATGAAGCTACCACAATAGACCAATATGCAAATGCTTTAAAACGTGGCGGATACTACGGGGATACCGTAGAAAACTATGCGGCAGGTATGAAGCATTTTGCAGGACAAGACAGTATACTTGAATTAAGTTCCTATGCTAAAGAGAGTGTTGATCCTCAAAAACCTATAGTTGAACAGGAAGTTGTACCTGATGCTACATTTGAGGACAAATTTTATGACTCTGTTTATGACTCTGCGATATGGGGAGCTTTTAGAACAGCAGGGACTCTTAAAGATGCTCCTGACGATGATACGTTTACTTTGACTCAGGAGGACATAGACGCTGTTCAAAAGGAACTTGGTGGAGACTATTCGGCGACTTTATGGGTCGCTCAAAATGCTCGTAGTGCCACACAGCTTGCTAAACTTACCCGCATGAAAAAAGAGGATTTAGAACGGCGTAAAAGAATTGACAGGTCGTCTATAGGGTTTGATACTTTTGGAACTGTATTAGGTCTTGCTGTAGACCCTCTGAACTATATACCGCTTTTAGGTACTACGGGCAAGGTTGGTACATTATCCCGTTATCTAAAATTAGCGGCGGCGAATACAGCAATAAGTCTACCGGAACGAGGAATTACGCAAGCGGTCACAGGATATGAGCAGGACTACAAAGCGGCGGCATTTCTAAGTGCTATTGCTGGTGGTGCAGTTCCCGCTGTATTCGATATGGCGGGTATAGGTTTACGTAAAGGCTTAAAATATGTAGAAGATGCACAAGCTTCTTATATAAATGCTCAGGCACACGCTCAGGATGTGATGAAAGGGAAAAAACCATCTTCCGTTGTGCAACATATGGATGACTTAAAGGTACGTCTGGAAAAACTACATGACCCTGCATTTGCTAAAGGTGTTAGTGTAGCTACTCCTGAAAATGGTGTTTATATCCTTAGTAAAGAAGATGCTAAACGTGTTTTACGTGATTTAGGAGAAGACGCACCCGATGGTGTTAAAGGTATCTTTGATGACGCTACAGGTATTTCCGTTTTAGTTAAGGACAATCTGAAAGATACCGACGATCTTTTGAAAACCATCTTACATGAAAAAGGTGCGCATGGTCTAAAACATATTCTTAGTGAACATGATTTAAAACAAGTATATGCAGACCTTAAGTTTCGTATGAGAAACAATCCGTCGCCAGCATTAAAAAAAGCAATGAAAAGAGCCGTCAATAAAGAAGACCCTGAGGAAGTTTTAGGGTATTTTGTGGAAGAAGCAAAACCTAACAATCCGCTTCTAAGAGATATAAAAAAGAAGCTCGACAAGGGGATGAATGCTTTAGGTGTTAAAGGGCGTATGACTGAGGGGGATTTTATCGACCTCATAACACGTTCAGCAAGTGCCCACAAAGCAACCTCACAGGGTTACCGGACTTTATCTGATGGTACTTCTGTTTACCATAATTTCCGTTACTCTGAGACAAGCATACTTAACCCTCAGAAATTGGATGAAGTCAACGAGTTAGTAACAGGAGAAATAGGTGGTCTCGGGAAGGTACTTGTACGTTGGAAGCTCTTTGCGACTCCATACACCTTAGCGGCTACCTCTGCATCTAAAACTCTCCAAAAGTTTATTGGACGTTCTTTAGATAACCCTTATATGAATAAAGCACTAGATTTTGTCACAACAGAGTCTCAGAAACGAACCTTAATCGGCAGGCTGAATGAGCCGTACAATAACTACATGAAGGTACGTCAAGAAGCCTTAGTAGCCCGTACAGGACAACGTGGACGCTTTAGTAATGCTTTGAAACAACAATATAATGAAGAATGTATTCAATGTTATAATTTCCTGTATGGCAACAATAAGGCAGGATATGTAGGTAAAACATGGTCTCCTGAAGTTATGAAAGGTGCCAAAGCCCTTAAAGAACTCAGGGATGCACAAATTGATTTACTGAAGAATTGTCACAAAATTTTTGGTGAAGGAAAACCTATTCTGCCTGATGAATGGAAAACAATAGACGACGAATTTTGGCGTTTTATTGACGATGATAAAAGAGCGCATTTCGTGTCTATGTTTGATAATGACGAAAAAGCTATAGAGTTTCTGACAAAATACGGAAAACAGGCGGCTAAACGTAATGTTATCAAACAGCGATTAGAAGAAAGGTTAGAGAAAGAATGGAGAGCTAAAATTGAACAGGGTGTTAAAGATGGTTCCATAAAGAAAGCACCGGAGCGGGTTATAGTTTCTGAAGAAATGGTAGAAGCAGAGGTTGAGAAAGAAGCTAAAGCGTGGGCTACTGGGGTTGTCGATAAGAATACGTCTTCGATGACAGTCGGAAACATCCGTTCAAACGAAGTAGGTCAGCTTGACTTCCTGCAACATAGGTTTCCTATGGATACTTCAACTACTTTGAAAGACCCTTGGGGTATGGACTTTTCTTTTGATGAAGCCATGCGTTCCTATGATTTTGACAGCACTGTTCCTTTCTTGCTTAATAGAACTGCTGGGGAAATATCTCTCCACAATTTATTTAGTAACAAGGTGCGACAAAATGTCAACGCATATGGGTTTGAAGAAAATGTTTTAGATAATATTGTGAACCTCCGCAAACAGATTGAGAACGAACTACAGTCCGCAGTAAATAATAAGAAAATCTCTAGGTCAGCTATGTATGAGGACTTAAAGGCTTTTGATTTTACTATAGACAGGTTAAGAGGTATTTCAAGTCAGCAGGAACCAAAGACTTATTTTGATGCCTTTACCCGTATGTTGTCTACTATGTCCTATGCTCGTAATGGTGCCAATATGGGTATCAACCAGTTATCTGAAATATCAGGAACTATGGCTTATGCGGGGGCTGATGCGGCATTGGATTTAATACCTATCTTTGGTAAAACTATTCGTGAAATGCGATATGGTGAGAAGATTGACGACATAACCAATGAAGCTCAACACTTCCTTTTTGGTGAGAATACTTATCAATATCTTTGGCACAATGCTAGAGCGACATCATCAGATATGTTTAGTCGTGTTGATAATACAGGAAGTAAAATAGCTTCAGGGTTGGATGCAGTTGCTGGTGTAGTAAATACTGGTGCTTCCGCTGTATCATCTATAAATGGTCTTCAAAAACTAACAAACTTTATGATTGAAAGTGCTCGAAAACATACACTGATCGACGTTGCTATGTGGTGTAATGGTAAAGAATTTTCTAAATGGCGGAACCCCTTCAGTATGAAAAAATTAGAAGCGGCTGGAATTAAAGATGTAGAAGCCTTTAAGGAAACTTTAAGAACCTATATGAAGCGTGATAAGAATGGTGTTATAACCGATATGGACTTAGCAGGTCTCGCACGTGATAACGCTACTGCTTTAGCTAAACTGAGAACTTTGGTTGATTATCAGGCGCAAAGGTGTATCACGCAGGAGACCATAGGTACTACAAATCTTCTAAAAGAAAGCTCACCATTTTGGAGAGTGTTCTTTCAGTTCAAAGACTTTACCATGAGAGCAACCCATAGTCAGACATTAAGAGCAGTGTTTAATCACGAACTGGATGACGTGATGTCTACTATTTTTGGTGTTGCAACTAATGCCGCCGCAGTTGCTACTGTTGCTTATATGCGAGGGTGGGCAATGTTTGGAGACAATGAATACAAGCGTAGGGAATATTTAGATAAATATATGAATCCGACTGCTCTTGCCTACGCTGGTGTAGTAAGAAGCCCTATAGGAGGGTCGGCATTCTCCGCTTCCAACGATATTGCAGAAGCTATAGGTCTCAATCCTTTTGGTATGCCCACAATTCGTACAACTGTTAATAGACGACAGCAAAATAAGAATTTGTTTGAAGACCCAAAAGGTAGTATTGGTGGGTTAATTGCTCAACTTCCTGCTGTTGATACGGCACTTGATATTGGTAAAACAGCGTTACTTCCTTTTCAGGAAAAAGAAATGACCCAAAGACAACTGAAAGAAGCTCTCTCGTTGTTCCCGGGTCAGAATAATCTTTTGATTATGAAGTTGAGGGAAGAAATGTTTGACGAATTACATCTTGCCGAACGCTAATGTTTTCTTGCGGCATACATAGCAAGCCAAAAAGACCCTAACATAAATACAGGGATACCTATTCGTACAAACATTGGTGCTCCACCTCTGTTTTCTATGCAACCTGGAATTACACATACAGCTATTAAAAGAGTAACAACAACATTAAAAATTAATCTATCAGACATGCCATGAGTCTCCTTTCAGGTCACTTGTGGTGTGTCTTTATTATATCATTAAAAGAAAGGAAATGATACATATAGCAACGGAATTAAAGACCTCTATTACCTACACAGGTACGGGTTCACAGAAACTTTTTGATATCCCTTTTGACTATTTGCGTACTTCTTTTGTTAAAACAAATGTAGATGATATAGTGTTAACCTATGGTGAAGATTATGTCATAATCAATCGTCAAATAGAGTTTACTGTGGCTCCTATAAGTGGTTCCCATGTTGTGATCTATAGGGAAACAACAACTGACCGTTTGGTATCTTGGGCAGATGCGAGTGTCCTTAAAGCATCTGATATGACAATTAATCAAGTCCAACAGCTTCATATCTTAGAGGAACAGCAGGACTGGACAAAGACCAATAGTATCGTTATGGAAGGGACTGTCGGTTGGAACGCTAGGTTTCATAGGATTATCAATGTGGGCGACCCTGTGGAGCCGCAAGATGCTGTAACTAAACAGTACGTTGAAGATGTCAAAACAGGCTTTATTTCAGAAATGATAAAAGTTAAGAACTCAGCTATTACTGAAATTACAGACATCAAAAATAAAGCCATAGAAGCTATTAATAACCTTAAAGCCTCAACAGAGACATACCTTACTCAGTTGAAAGATACTTTTAAAAGCTTTGTCACAGAAAAAACAGAAGAAGTAAACTCTTTGAAAGAGAGCGCAGACACTTCAGCTACTACAGCTACAAAAGAAGCGGACAGAGCTAAAAAGGAAGCCGATAGAGCCGCACAAAACGCCAATAAAGTAGATATGTCTAATTATTACGATAAAGCAAAGAGTGATGAAATGCTTGCGAATAAAGCGGACTTGGTGGAGGGCAAAGTTCCTAAGAATCAGTTGCCTAACAGTGTTTATATCCCTGCAAACAGTAATCTTGATACTTATTTAGAGACAGGGGACTATCACAGTCCTACTGATGCTGAAGCGGCTACTATAACTAATGCACCTCTGAAAACTGCTTTCTTTCTTCATGTAGATATGGCGAATGTTACTAATGTAAGACAAGTTATAACACATTATCCCTTCGACAATCGGACTTTTTACAGATTATATTATGCAGGTGCATGGGGCGCATGGTTGGAGTTAGCACGTTTTAACTCAGAGGGACACTTGGTGTTACCTAATGGTGCTGAATTTTGGATAGAATGATGTGATATCATGGCAGAACTTGCAAAGAAATTACATTTCAAAAAAACTGGCTTAGAGCAAACAACTAAAGCCTACTCCACTATTGTTGAAGCGGGGACTGAATACATTCCAAACAAAATTGATGACATAAACTGTTATATACCTATTGGTGCAACTACTGATAGCAGGATGACAATAGGACGTGTTACTAAAAATGGTAGTAAAGCTATTTTAAATAGTGGTAAACCCCCATATAATAAGATTGAATGGCGCACACCCGGTACATATACATTCACTGTTCCGGCAGGTGTAACAACACTTGCGGTTACTGTGGCTGGTGCAGGTGGTGGTGGGGGCGGTTTTGGATCTTGGAAAAAAGAAACAGGAAATTAAATGGAGGTGATTAAATATGGGTGCAGGAGGTCATGGCGGTCAAGGCGCATTAAAGACACAATTAATTTCTGTAACTCCTGGAAGTGTGCTAACGATTAGAGTAGGCGCGGGAGGATCAGGAGGAGAAAGTAAAAGTAAAAAGTCTAGCGTTTCTGGTACAATACAAGGTAACTCTGGTGGTAATGGTGGTACAAGTGCTATTGATAATTTTACATCAGCACAAGGTGGTGTTGGCGGTGAAGGTGGTATAGGTGGACAAGGAAGTAGAGACGGTGTAGCAGGCACTTCTTACGGAACAGGTGGCATCGGAGGTATTGGTGGTGTTTCTAATTTTGCTGGTAAGGGTACAAATGGTTCGCCCGGGTCTAATGGTTGGGTAATTATAGAATACGGAGGTGATATTTAATGGCAAAAAATAGGTTCGCACAGCCTTTATATGGCAAAATAATTTATATCTTTGAGACTGACTTGGAGAAAGCAGATTTAGCAACAATATTTGACCCAAAGACATATTGGATTGATGTTACTAATATTGATTGTGAAGTTGGTTATATCCAAGAGTATAAAGAAGGTGTAGGTATCGTATGGGTGAAACCTCCTGATACTGAACCAACTTTAGAGTCCGAAAAGGCTCATAAAGAAGCCCTAATGAAAGCGGAAAGAGACCTAAGAGAAGTAGCTGTTATTGAGTATAAAGATAAACTTTTCGATTACGATGATAAAGCACGTGAACGTATGCGTATCGCAAAGGAAGACCTTGAAAATACAGGGGTTGCTTCTAGGCTTTGGACTTGTGCTGATGAAAGTATTACAGAAGTTACCGTTGCTGATTTTGAAGCAATCAATAGTTTAGCGGCAACACGCTCAGAGGAACTACATTTTCAATATAGGAAACTAAAAGTAAAAATAAAGGCTTGTACTGATATTTCGTCGGTACAAGCTATTTCTTTTGACACAGATTGTTCAGATGTGGATTTAGGGCTGGTGATGGAATAAATGGCATTATTAAATGCGAAACTTTATGTCAAACGCAACGGTGAAGCCGCCGTTCCATGCAATCTCTATAGTACCACAGAAGAAGTCGGCGGCGAATATGTTACGGTTACTGCTTCTAACACAAAAGCATATGCAAAGCTGGGGGGGGACATCTGATGCCTTTTGTACACAAGGCAGGGTCAAAAAAGGTACGAATACTTATGCGATTTTGAGTCAGGCAAAGCCACCTTATAACAAGATTGAATATAGGACTCCGGGAACATATACAGTTACGTTCCCGGCGGGTGTGACAAGAGCGAGGGGGACTGTAGCGGGAGCAGGAGGAGGGGGTGGTGGTGCTGTATCAGTTTTAGGAACTAAAGGTGGTAATGGTGGAACAGGTGCTTTAATAACAAAGAATATAATTGTTACTCCGCTTTCTACATTGTTAATAACTGTTGGAACAGGTGGTGCTGGTGGTGCCGCAGGAGTAACAACAGGATCAGAAGGGAATAAAAGAGCACAAGGGGAAACAGGAGGTACTGGTGGTACTAGTTCTATCGGAAACCTAGTTTCTGCACAAGGAGGAACAGGAGGTACTGGTGCTTTCTATATAGCAAACCACGTTGATGAAGACGGTTCGAATGGTACGTCTTATGGTAATGGTGGCGTTGGTGGTACTGGTGGTGTCTGTAGTTTTAGTTCCTCGTCGAACCGTAATGGCTCAACAGGAGCCAACGGCTGGGTAATCATAGAATATGGTGGTGACATCTAAAGGAGTGACAAATGAATAACGACAATCTTCACGATGAAGTATTAAAAATAGCACCTCCGGTCGGAGTATCTACACTCTCCGTACTGGGGGTGCCTTTGTCTGACATGGTCTATGTTATGACCATTCTGTACATTTTAGTGCAAATTGTTTGTACGATCTATAAAACATTTAAAAGGAGTGAATAATACCTATGAAACTTTCGGAACACTTTGATAGCTCTGAGTTTGCCTGCAAGTGTGGTTGTGGCGGTATGGATAATGGTGCCGGAGTTAACCCTAAACTCGTGCAGGTCTTAGAGCGTATGCGACAATATATTGGTAACCCGTTAGTGCTCTCTTGTGCCTATCGGTGCCCTGCACATAATGCTGAAGTAGGTGGTGTATCAAACTCTCAGCACGTTTTTGGTACGGCGGCTGACGTACAGTTGCCGGAAGGGATGACTGTGGATGAATTGGCACAGGTAGCAGAAAAATGTGGCGCAGACGGTATTGGATGGTACACTTGGGGTGTCCATGTTGATGTCCGTGGATACGCCGCTAGGTGGTGATAGGATTGACTAAAATTCCACAAGAGATTTTAGATGAAATAGCTATTCTTGAAGTACAGGCTTTAAAAGATGGGTTGGCTGACCCCGAAATGAAAAAGAACCCCGCATTTTTGGAAAAGGTACGAAAATTCCTTCAACAAAATAAGCAGGTGACCACTGCTGAGACACCGGGTATGTCTGAATTACAAAAAGTTGCTGAAAATGAAATTCCTATGTTTGATGGTGAACACTGACATTGAATTGGAGTAAAGAACAGCAGGAACGGGCACAGGAGGACTTTAGGGTCTTCCTGTTCATCGTTTGGAGAGAAATAGGCTTACCTAACCCTACGCCGATCCAATATGACATAGCAAATACCTTACAGAACCCTCCAAGTGACCGATTTATCCTTGAAGGATTCCGTGGTGTTGCAAAATCTTTTATTGCTTGTGCTTTCTGTGTGTGGCTTTTGTGGAGGGAACCAACAAAGAAAATTTTAATTATTTCTGCATCTAAAGATAGGGCAGACGGTAACGCTAACTTTATCAGGCGTATCTTTATGACGTTATCCTTCCTTCAGGATTTACGTCCAAACGACGAAGGAAGAAATACCCAAAATGCTTTTGATGTCGCAGGGATACCACCTGACATTTCTCCGTCGGTTAAATCCGTTGGTATTACAGGTCAGATTACTGGTTCCCGTGCAGACTATCTTTTAGCTGATGACGTAGAGGTTCCGAATAACTCGGGGACACAAGCCCAACGAGATAAACTTTCTGAAGCTGTAAAAGAGTTTGATGCAATTTTAAAGCCCGGTGGTCAGATAGTTTATCTTGGTACACCTCAAAATGAAATGTCATTATATAACGAACTTCAAAAACGTGGCTATGGTTGTATAATTTATCCTATTATCTATCCTGAAGATAAGAAACAGCGTAAAGACTATATCCATGATGTTTTTGGAGATAGACTAGCACCTTGTATTGCGAATAAGTACGATGAAAACCCTGACGCATATGCTGGTTATCCAACAGACCCCGCACGTTTCAATGAAGAAGAAATAGACAAGAAAAGATTGTCTTATGGCAAGGCTGGTTTTGCTTTACAGTTCTTACTTAATACGAACTTATCTGATGCGGAGAAATACCCGCTGAAAGTTTCGGATTTAATAGTTACTTCATTGGATATAGAAGCATCGTCTTTAACATGGGCGTGGGCAAATGGAAATGGACAGCGACATGGTGATTTACCTTGTGTTGCTCTAAAAGGTGACTATTATTATGCACCTTTGGCAAGGTCTGAAGAAACAGCAAGGTACACAACAGGTATTATGTTTGTTGACCCTTCCGGGCGTGGTAAAGACGAAACAGCCTATGCTGTCTTAAAGTTTATGAATGGCTACATCTTTTTGTTAGAAGTTGGAGGTTTTAAAGAAGGTTACGCCGATAGTGTTCTTAGGGCTTTAGCGACTAAAGCTAAGTATTATAATCTGCAATCCATTATTGTTGAGCCTAACTTTGGCAATGGTATGTTTGCTCAATTACTAAGACCAGTAGTTTTAGAGATTTATCCCGGTTGTGTTGTAGATGACGCAAAGGCGGCTTCCGCTCAAAAAGAAGCTCGTATTATTGACACATTAGAGCCTGTTATGATGCGACATAAATTGATTGTCGATAAACAGGTAATCGAAGATGATTATAAGGTGTATGAGAAAAACAGTCAGTATTCTTTGTTTTATCAAATGACCCGCCTTTCACGTGATCGTGGAGCATTAGCTCACGATGATAGGATTGACGCAGTAGCTGGTGGCGTTGAATACTTTAGAGATATGGTGTCTATGAGTGAACAGCAGGGTATTGAGCAGTTAAACGACGAACTTCTTGAAAGATGGTTAGACCCTGACTATGGTGTTCTGTATGTGGAAGAAGACCCTAATAAAATCAAAAGTATTCGTAAACAGACAACAGGTAGGGTAATCGACAAATGTAATGTGCTCGACAACTTCTATTATCGGCAACATTGATGGTTGCATAAGGCTAACTCATAACCTCGATAGCTAAGTGTCACACATAAATACAAAATTCTAAGTGTCACATATAGAGACTAAAGGTGCCAAAAGTTATATAGAGTGAAGGTAAGGTCTCCTTTAAGATAACTTTAAGGAGAAACTTAAAGAATACTTAAAGACTTCTTTAAGGTTCCTCTAAGTCCCTGATAGCTTAGAACTAAAGTTAATTGTTAATAGATAAACCAATAAAGATAAAGACTAATAGTCAAAGGGTAAAGGTTATCTCACCTCCTTGGTAACTTTCCCTCTGACTATTAGTTGATTTATAAAAGGAGTGAAGCATCATCAATAAATTAAAAATTTTATACCTAAAAAATCAGACCTACATCAAACTAAGCTTTGCTCTTATTGTTGTAGCTTTTTCTTATGCCCTACATAAAGGTGACCTTAAGTCCCTCGTAGACATCCTAAAAGTCACCCAAACAGTCCTGAATGTTATATTGACAGCCGGAGGTATGGGCTAATGACCAAAAGACAAATCATTATTCTGTCGTTGATTGTCTTAACCGTAGTAGGTGTTGCACTCTCGGTCAGACGGTACTACGAGACACCCGTAGTCCCCACAGAGACAACCACGGCTCCCTATGTGGCAACCTCTAAGACCACCTTGGAGGTTACCCCTAAGGAAACTAAAAGTGACCCTGACCTGATTGTCGAAACGAAATATGTCGCTAAAGTAAATGGTCAGATGGTGACTGCCCCTGTAATAACTCGTATAGACGAGTCAACAGCTAAGGTAACAACGGAAATCGACGTGACACCTTTAGTAAAACAAATGACACCTAAATGGGAACTTGGAGTAGGTATAGGTTACCATAAAGACGACCTATATGTTCCTGTCTCTATCCAACGTAATTATAAAATGAATAAAGCAGTAGTCTTTGAGGTACACTTAGACCCCTCGGATAATATGAGACCCAACGGTGTCGAAGTTCAACATAAATGGTATTGGTAGTAAAAAAAATAAATTGAAGGAGTAAAAGGAATGGTAGACGTAGAATATCTTACTGTCGATGAAGCCGCACAGACACTAAGGTGTGTCAAGCGGGACAAGATTTACCTTTTGGTACGCTCCGGTATCATTAAGGGTTTTAAGTTTGGTCGCAGGTGGCTTATAGACAAGAAAGAATTTGAAAAATGGTGTCGGTCACAATGTTCTTAGACTTTAGCACCCTCTCAGAAATAGTGGCTTTTATAGTGACACGCTAGTGACGTAATGCTTGGAAAGTGGCTCCCTGCTTACGTCTTAATAAAGATGTGTAAGTATACATAATTCTTGCACTGCACTTTGTATACATTTTTTGAAACACCGGCTAAGTTGTGGTTTTTTAGTGTAAAATTTTTCGGTATATGCATAAAATTTGCAGGACTGTTTCCTGACAGGAAAATCAGGGCAGAACAGTGGTTAGGATTTTTAGAAATTATTTCGATACTTTATTTAATGAAAAAGAAAGTATTATTGCCGACTTTCACAGATTTTTTGCTTGTTTAATTATCGAAGAACGGTTATCATTTAATATAGAATAATAATGTAAGTACAATATATGTACATATTTGGAGGTTCGGATATGCCAGAGAAAAAAGCTCCCCCTAAAAAGCCGCTTTATTACTATTATATTTTGGCTTTGGCAATAATTTTACTGATCAATACGGTTATCGTACCAACGTTTTTCAGCCCGCAGGTCAAAGAGATTTCCTATGGTAACTTTTTACAGATGGTAGACGATGGTAAGGTTGCAAAAGTAGAGATCACTAATAATAAGATAGCTGTTCTTGCGAAAGACAGTGATAACAAAGTAATTTATGTAACAGGCAGGGTAGAAGACCCTGATTTGGTTAACCGCTTAATGAAGAGCAAAGTAGAATTTTCGCAGGTTATTCCAAAGGAAAATTCACCGCTTGTTAATTTCTTTATGAACTGGGTCTTACCGATCATGATATTCTTCGCATTGGGCCAGCTTTTTATGCGTTATATGGGCAGCAAGCTGGGTGGTGGCAATGCCATGAGTTTTGGCAAGAGTAATGCCAAGGTGTATGTAGAAGCACAGACTGGTAAAAGTTTTGCCGATGTAGCCGGGCAGGATGAGGCTAAAGAAGCATTGATGGAATTAGTGGATTTTTTACATAATCCTGCGAAATATCAGGCTATCGGAGCTAATATGCCAAAAGGTGCCTTGCTGGTTGGTCCTCCTGGTACAGGTAAAACTCTGCTGGCTAAAGCTGTAGCAGGTGAGGCGAAAGTACCGTTTTTCAGTATTTCCGGCAGTGAATTTATTGAAATGTTTGTTGGTATGGGTGCGGCGCGTGTCCGTGATCTGTTCAAGCAGGCTCAGGAAAAAGCTCCTTGTATCGTATTTATTGATGAGATAGATGCTATTGGCAAGCGTCGTGACAGCGGACAATTTGGCGGCAATGATGAACGTGAGCAGACTTTGAATCAGCTGCTTTCAGAGATGGATGGCTTTGATGGCAGTAAAGGTGTTGTGATCCTAGCTGCAACTAACCGTCCGGAATCATTGGATAAAGCGCTTCTGCGTCCAGGTCGTTTTGACCGACGTATACCTGTTGAGCTGCCTGATTTACAGGGACGTGAAGCAATTCTGAAAGTGCATGCGAAGGCAATTAAAACCTGCGATGATATTGACTATTTGACGGTAGCAAGAGCTACTGCGGGTGCTTCTGGTGCTGAATTAGCGAATATTGTCAATGAGGCTGCCCTGCGTGCTGTCAAAATGAACCGTACCTGTGTAAGCCAAAGCGATCTAGAGGAATCTGTTGAAGTAGTTATTGCCGGTTATCAGCGTAAAGGCGCTGTAATTCCGCCGGAAGAAAAGAAAATAGTTGCTTATCACGAAATTGGACATGCACTGGTAGCTGCTTTGCAGAAAAAATCAGCTCCTGTCCATAAAATTACGATTATCCCTCGTACATCTGGAGCCCTGGGTTATACTATGCAGGTTTCTGAAACTGATAATGTATTGATGAGTAAAGAAGAACTTTTCAATAAGATCGTTACTATTACTGGTGGACGTTCTGCAGAAGAAGTTATTTTCAATTCTATTACGTCCGGTGCTTCCAATGATATTGAGCAGGCTACCAAGCTGGCGCGTGCTATGGTTACCCGCCTGGGTATGACGGAAGAATTCGATATGATGGCTACCGAAACAATGACTAATATTTATCTTGGCGGAGATCCTTCGTTGAACTGTTCTGACGAAACAGCCAGTAAAATTGATGCCAAAGTTTTGGAAATTATCAAAGAAGCTCATCAGAAAGCGCGTGAGATTCTGGAAGAAAATAAAGAAAAATTACACGAGCTGGCAGCCTTTCTGCTGGAACGTGAAACGATTACCGGCGAGGAGTTTATGCGTTTGCTGAATAGTGAAGCTGATGTTATTGAAACTTCTGCGACGGTTGTAAAAGAAGGTGAAGCTGATGCTGAGGAAGCAAGCAGTATTTGACAGAGAGACTTTTTTGACACTGCCAGATTTACCGCCTCGTTTAAAGCTATGGGGTGAAGATAGAGAGCTTGAAGATTTTCTTGTAAAGAAAGCGTTTATGATTAATCCTATTCCCAGTTCTGTGGCGCGTGCAGATGGTGAGGTGAAAATTGCCGTCGTTGGTTCAGGTCCTGCTGGTTTAGGCAGTGCTGACGAATTGACTCGGTTAGGTTTTAAAGTGACGGTTTTTGAGCGTGACGATCGTCCGGGCGGGCTTCTGATGTATGGCGTACCTAATATTAAGCTTCCTAAAAATATCGTCATGCAGAAGATAGAAGCGCTGCAGGATGCAGGAGTGGAATTTCGTCTGCAGACAGAAATAGGCAAGCAGGTAACTTTTGCCGATCTGCAAAAGGAATTTGCTGCGATTATTGTTTGTGTTGGCAGTACTTCACCGCGACGTTTGAAAATGGTCCGCGATGATGCTAAAGGTGTTTACTATGCTAAAGATTTTCTGACTTATGTAACGAAGGAAATGTTGGAGCAAAACACATCTGTTCCCGCTGATACGGCAGGTAAGGATGTAGTGATTATAGGCGGAGGAGATACTGGTATCGACTGCGCTGCAGTGGCTTTTGCCCAAGGGGCCCGTAGTATTCTTCAGCTGGAGCTGAGGGAATGTGAGATGACCGGAAAAACGCAGGACGGTTTCTGTGAGTTGGTCAGCAGTGATCCTACATTATCATACGGCACTATACTTCAGGATGTTTTATATGATGATAATGGCTTTGTAAAAGGGGTTCGCATCGCTAAGGTAGAATGGATAAGCTCCGCTTCGGGCAGCTTGCCTAAACCACAGTTGATCGAAGGCTCGGAGTCAGAAATCCCGGCGCAGCTTTTGCTGCTTGCTACTGGTTTTACAGGACCGGAGCCTGCTGTGTTCAGTACTTTTGCTTTTAATAAAACTCCTGTTGGCACGATCGCTAAAGGAAGCGGCTATTTTGATACTTCACGTGCCGGTGTATTTGCAGCAGGCGATGCTCGGCGTGGGCAAGGTGTTGTGGAATGGGCTTTTGCAGAAGGTCGTAATGCGGCTGTTGAATGTGCTGAATATTTGCATGCTTTAAAAAAATAATTATACAAAAATGCCAATATCCTTTTACGGATATTGGCGTTTTTATTTTATTAATAAATGCAAGCGAATTTTTAAATAAAAATAGCAGGGTGATTAAAATACAACGTAAAAATGTTTTTATATACTTTAAAATAAAGTGGAATATATGAGGCTGGAGAATGGCTTCAGTAGCTAATCTGCGAACATATGTTGCCTCAGCAACAAAAAGTTGAACATTTGTTTAATTTAATTCAAATATTATCAGCAATATTGTAACAGATTTGTTAACAATTAACTTCGGCATAAGTTGAAAAAAATCTTTACAATAAAGGTTAAGAAAGCAATAGCTTTCAAAAGCGAAGGAGAAATTTTATGTAGTCTATTTTGAGAATTGAGGTGAGTCTTATGACACCGGCAGTAAAATGTCTAATCGTTCTGGCAATAGTGGCTTTATTATTTATTACTGAACTTATTCCTTTGGCCATCACTGCTATGAGTGGCGCTATCGCCTGCGGCCTTTTGGGTTTTATCCCGGCCAAACAGGTTTTTTCAGGTCTTTCCGATTCAACAGTAGTACTTTTCGCAGGTATGTTCGTAGTTGGTGCTGCCATGTTCCATACTGGTCTGGCACAGAAAATCGGTATTTCTATCGTTAGATTCTCCGGCACCAGCGAAAACAGTTTGATGTTTGGTATCATGATCGTCGGCGCAGGTTTATCTTCCGTTCTGTCTAACACAGGTACGGCAGCCTGTCTGATGCCAGTTGTTCTTGGCATCTGCGCCGCAGCTAAGATCCCGGCTTCCCGTCAGTTGATGCCTTTGGCTTACGCCGCAGGCGTTGGCGGTATCATTACCTTAGTAGGTACACCGCCTAACATTATCGTTTCCGGTGCTTTGAAATCCTTTGGCTATGAGCCGTTCTCCTTTTTCGAATTTGCCTGGATAGGTATTCCTATTACTGTCGTAGCGATCGCTTACATGATGTTTATCGGCAAGTATTTGCTTCCGAAAGCTGAGCTGGATGCGAATCAGGAAATCGAGCAGGAAATCGAAGCTACTGTACATGACAGTAAAAAACAGATCATTTCCGGTTTGATTCTGGCAGTCGTAGTCATCGTTATGGCGCTTGACCTTAAGAGCATCAGTTTGGAAATGGCAGCTATCATCGGTGCGCTGGTTTGCGTACTGACCGGCTGTCTGACTGAAAAACAGGCTTATGCTTCTATCGACTGGGTAACCATCTTCCTGTTCGCAGGTATGATGCCTGTATCTAATGCGATGGATAAGACCGGTGCCGGTAAATTGATCGCCGAGTGGGCAGTAAGCCTGATGGGCGGTGCTCCTACCCCGATCATTATGACTTCAGTACTGTTTATTATCTCCTGTACTTTGACGCAGTTCATGTCTAATACGGCAGCAGCAGCATTGCTGGCGCCGGTAGGCGTAGCGATTTCCCAGCAGCTCGGCGCGTCTCCGAAAGCAGTACTGATGGCGATCGGCGTAGCAGCATCCTGTGCATTCGCAACTCCGGTAGGAACTCCTCCCTGTACGTTGGTGCTGGGACCTGGCGGTTACAAGTTTATGGACTATGTAAAAGTCGGCGTGCCTTTAGTTATCCTCTGTTTCATCGTTTCCATTATCGTTATTCCGATGGTATGGCCTTTTTTCCCCGGTTAATTGGGACTAGCTGCGGAAGAATGTACATAGAGTTCTCCTTTTAAAAGTAGAAATGCTTTTTGGGTGGTATTTCTGCTAGTTGACCTGGGATTTAAGAGGGAAAGAAGGTGTGACTGGTATGGGAGCAGAAGTTATTGCTGGTGGTCTTATTGCAATTATTTTCTCTACTTGCTGGTGGCTCGTTAGAAGTTGATTCTAAAAAACAAAATTCGTGTATGTCAGTCTTTCCGGTCAAGTAAGATGATCCGAGAGAGATAGCACATAAAGTTCTCCTTCGCTGAAGCGGAAGTACTAATTGGTACTTCCGCTTTTTTATTGTTCTAAAGGAGTGATGAGCAGGTATTTTTTGTGCTTGTAATGTATTTTATTGCAGTTTATATAATAATAATTAATTTTGAAGTGAAAATAAATTATAAAAATATTCATGAAATATGATTTTTGCTTCAGCAACAAATATTGCAGAGCCAGGTGCAGAGCGAAGAATAATATGCTGTTGCAATAGCAACAAATAATTGGATGTTTATTTAAATAAATTAAAAGATTTAAGATAATAAAGTTCGTTATTTTAACTGTTTTCTAACTGGAGTGCATAAAAATAAAATTTCTATACTTAACCTGTGATTGCTTAAAGCAATCAACATAAAAGTGGAGGTGAATTTCATATATTTGCTGTTTTACAAAATTATTTGAAACTGAGGTGAAGGTATGTCGTCGGCAGTAAAATGTTTAATTGTTTTGGCAATAGTGGCTTTATTATTTATTACTGAACTTATTCCTCTGGCTATTACTGCAATGGGAGGAGCTATAGCCTGCGGGCTTTTGGGATTTATTCCGGCTCAACAGGTTTTTTCAGGCCTTTCGGATTCAACGGTAGTGCTTTTTGCAGGTATGTTCGTTGTGGGTGCGGCGTTGTTTCATACCGGTCTGGCACAAAAAATTGGTATAGGTATTGTTAAAATTTCCGGAACTAAAGAAAGCAGTTTAATGTTTGGTATTATGGTGGTCAGTGCAGCATTGTCCTCCTGTTTATCTAACACTGGCACAGCAGCATGTCTGATGCCCGTTGTTTTGGGTATTTGTGCTGCAGCTAAGATTCCTGCTTCCCGCCAGCTGATGCCTTTAGCTTATGCGGCCGGCATCGGCGGTGTTATTACGATGGTTGGCACACCGCCTAATATTATTGTATCCGGTGTTCTTACTTCCTTTGGATATGAATCCTTTTCTTTCTTCGAGTTTGCCTGGATAGGTATTCCTTTGACCTTTGTGGTTATCGCTTACATGATGTTTATCGGTAAGTATTTGCTTCCGAAAGCAGAATTGGACGCTGACCAGGAAATTGAACAGGAAATTGAGGCTACTGTGACTGACAGTAAAAAACAAATTGTTTCTGGTTTGATTTTAGCAGTGTGCATTATTGTTATGGCACTTGACCTTAAAGCTATTTCTTTGGAAATGACCGCTATTGTTGGTGCACTGGTTTGTGTATTAACTGGCTGTTTGACTGAAAAGCAGGCTTATTCAGCTATTGACTGGGTAACTATTTTCCTGTTCGCAGGTATGATGCCTGTTTCGGCTGCTATGGATAAAACAGGTGCCGGCAAATTGATCGCTGAATGGGCAGTAAGCCTGATGGGTGGATCTCCTACCCCGATCATTATGACCTCGGTACTATTTATTATCTCCTGCACTTTGACGCAGTTTATGTCCAATACAGCAGCCTGCGCCTTGCTGGCTCCGGTAGGCGTAGCGATTTCTCAGCAGCTGGGTGCTTCTCCGAAAGCGGTACTGATGGCGATCGGCGTAGCTGCTTCCTGTGCATTCGCAACTCCGGTCGGAACTCCGCCATGTACTTTAGTACTTGGACCTGGCGGTTATAAGTTTATGGACTATGTAAAAGTCGGTGTGCCTCTGGTAGTACTCTGTTTTATCGTTTCCATTATAGTTATCCCAATGGTATGGCCTTTCTTCCCCGGTTAATTGGGACAGCTGCGGAAGAATAGTACATAAAGCTCTCCTTTTTAGAACGGAAGCACATGTCGGTGCTTCCGTTTTTTTGTGGGCAATTAATGAGTCTGTCAGGAAAATGATAAAAGAGCCTGTTCTTTTTAGAACAGGCTCTTTTATTTCTTAAATATTTAAAGCTTTATTCAAAACAAATTAGTCAGCAATGGCAGTAGAAGTGGCGCTAAAATAGAAGTAGCAATACCGGTAAGACCAATTGCTACACCGCCGATGGCGAGTTGCAATGCGCTTTTATTGACGCAGGCACTGGTTCCGAGACCGTGACTTGAGGCACCAATAGCCAGACCGATAGCGATATCATTTTTAAAGCCCAGCCAGGATAAAATTTTATGATTGAAGGTAGAACCAAACATACCTGTAAAAATAACACAGGCAGCGGTTAAGGATGGTATACCGCCAATGACACTGGAAATATCCATGGCAATAGGCGTTGTTACTGATTTGGGAATCAGAGAAAGCAGAACCTGTTCGCTGGCGCCAAACAGCTTGCCGCAGACGAAGATGGAAACAATGCCGATGACTGTAGCGACAACAACTCCGCTGACGATGACGGCAAGATTGTTTTTAAGGGTCTGACGGTTACGGTATAAAGGGAGTGCCAAAGCTACTGTAGCCGGTCCTAAAAGGAAGTTTATGAAGTTTGCTCCGGCAGCGTATTGTTCATAAGTTATATGAGGTGACTGAAAATAAATGATGCCCATAATAATAGGGCAGGCCAGTACGAAAGGTGGAATAATGTTAAGCTCAAAACGATTGACGATCAGTTCGCAGAAGACGTAAACGATAATGGTCAGTCCAATGCCGAACATGGGTGAATTTAATAAGGCTTCGGGAAAGAACATCAATGTTTTCCTCCTTTGCTGTGTTTGGAAACCAGCTCGACAAAAGCTGTAGTAGTAATAAGAATAATCAGACTGCTGACGATGATTGTGATAAAAATTGCGATGCTTTCAGCTTTAATAATATCGAGATAAAGCAGCATACTGATACCGGCTGGTAAAAACAGCATGCCCATCTTTTCGATTAGGATAGTACAGGCGTCTTCGACGCTTTCCTCACGGATGACACCTGTCAAAAGCAAAACAGCCAACAGGATCATACCAAGCAGTGCCGGTGGAAAAGCAATGTGCAGGGCCTGCAAAAATAAAACACTGACCCATTGCAGAGCCAGCAGAATAGCGATACCACGTAAAATAGAACCAGCTGTCATAAATTTTCCCCTCAATTTGTATAGAATAACTATTATTGTACTCTTGCATATATGTTTGTCAAGATTTTGATGAATTAAAATAATAATAAAAATATTTGACTTTTTGACTTTTGGCGTTTATAATAAAAATTAAGGAAGCCGGCGATGCCAGCTTCCTTGCGAATTATCCTACTTAAAAGCTATATAAAGATTAGTTAAAAGAATCAAACCTAAAAGGCCCATGGCAAACAGTCCCAGTAGTTCGAAGCGGTACATGGATACTTCTTCATTGAGCAGTGTATAACTGCGCTGGATAACGTGGATTTTATTTTCAATATTGTCTTTCCAGACAGAAGCGCGCAGCAATGACAGATATCGAGTGTAGATACGTGCATAGAAAATATCTTCTGTTACCTGCAGGGCATTGTTGATATTGCTGGTGAGACTGCTGACATCGGCCATCAGTTCCATCAGGTTACCGCGGATCTGGCGATAGCTTTCGAGCCGCGTTGCTTTACTGGTCATATTGGCTTCTTCAAGTTCATCATAGGTTTTATCAATGGCATTGTTGAGAGCGTTATCATAATAGCGCAGCTCTAAAAACTGTGCATTGGCAAATTCAAGCAGATCAGGAACGTCAAGGCTTCCACTTTGGTCGTAAACTACGGCTGAATCCCAGGCCAGATAAGTAATGTCGTCGGCATAGGAGAAGCGATTTTCCAGTGTTTCCCTGCGAGTTTGTTCACTGACAGGGGTTCTATCTTTAAGTAGCAGCGGGACCAGATCCCAGTCAGGGATATTCTCTTTGAAGTAATAAACAACAAAGTCTTCGTCGAAATCCGAAACACGCTCGTTTGAGCAGGCGGGACGAATCGTTTCCAGAACGGCGTCCAGATAATGATGGATCTCGTCTTCCGGCATATTTTCGCTGACGATAGCCATATCGAGATATTCGTCGTAAGTTACATCGTCTTCAAATGGGATTCTGATAATCAGGCTGATAACTCCCAAATCAAAAATACGGGCCTTGATTTCAGCCAGATAGGTTTTGCCGCCAAGTTCCATTTCGTGTGAACCAAGTTCTACCAAAACAGGCGGGTCTTTAAAGGTAATGGATTTTGTCGAGATCCTGTCCAGACGCAGACGTGAAGCTATTTTATTGCGGCTGGTCCACAGGGCCTGTACAAGGTCCAGGTTGATTTCGTCGGCGACGTCAAACAATCTGTAAACGATCATGGATGTATTCATACTTGCCTCCATATTATATTACTTTGATGATTTGCTGGTTGATATTGAATGATACAGGTCAGCAACAAGTGCAGAAGCCCATTGGCGTAGAGAGATATTATCTCGTTTACTATGCAAAAGCAGCTTACTTAATTGGTTTATTCGCCGCAGAGTTTAGTTTCCCTGCGTGACGATAAAAATTTTCTGTAAAAATAAGTTAATAAATTCTAAATTAGATGATAGTCAGGAGGTGTAGCGATATGCAGGAACGCTACAGTGAAGAAGTAAAAAGTATTTTGGAAGCAGCGCAGCAGCAGGCTGTAATGAATTATCAGCAGGAGCTGTCATGTGCGCATATTTTAGTGGCCTTAAGCAGCAGTGAAGGTTTTTTCAGATTTTTACTCGCTAATGTCAAGGCAGATGAAAGAAACTTTGCACAGGAGGCTAAAGCGTTGATGCAGCGCATTCCTTCTGTAAAGGGACAGGATCGTCAGCTGGTGATGAGCACAGCTTTAGCCAGAGTATTAGGGCTGGCAGCGCAGGCCGCCGGTCAAGGTGAAGTGAATGTTGGCAATTTGGTTGCAGCTTTAGCCGGTGACGGTGACAGCGAGACAGTTTCTCTGCTTAAAAAGTATGGTATTGATAAGAAAAAGGTTGAGGGCTTGTATATGGCTTATACTAATGGGCAAGCTGATGAAGAAAGCAAACAGACACTTGAAAAATATGGACAGGACCTTACTGCTAAAGCGATGGAAGGCAAGTTGGATCCAGTTATTGGCCGTGATGAGGAAATTCGCCGTGTAATTGAAATTTTATCGCGTCGTAAGAAAAATAATCCGGTGCTGATAGGTGAGCCTGGCGTTGGTAAAACGGCAATCGCTGAAGGTTTGGCAAGACGTATCGTAGCAGGTGATGTACCTGAAAATCTGAAAAACAAGACTTTATACGCTTTAGACCTGGCAGCTTTGGTTGCCGGTGCTAAGTATCGCGGAGAGTTTGAAGAACGTTTGAAAAAGGTTTTGAAGGTTATTTCCGATTCTGCAGGACAGATCATTATGTTTATTGATGAGCTGCATACCGTGGTTGGTGCTGGTGCAGCCGAAGGAGCCATGGATGCGGGTAACATACTGAAACCGATGCTGGCCCGCGGTGAATTGCGTTGTATCGGCGCGACTACATTAAATGAGTACCGCAAGTATATTGAAAAAGACAGCGCTTTAGAGCGTCGTTTCCAACCGGTAATGGTCAAACAGCCAGGCGTTGAGGATACGATTTCGATTCTGCGTGGATTGAAAGAACGTTATGAGGTGCATCACGGTGTAAGGATTAAGGATGCGGCTTTAGTTGCGGCTGCTGTAATGAGTAACCGTTATATCAACGATCGTTTTTTGCCTGATAAGGCGATTGATCTGGTCGATGAGGCGGCAGCACGATTGAGGACCGAGATCGATTCGCTTCCGGCAGCGCTTGACGAAAGTAAGCGGCGGATACTGCAGCTGGAGATCGAGGCTCAGGCCCTTGGCAAAGAACAGGATGAGCAGTCTAAAGAACGGCTGGTGAAAATTGAAGAAGAGCTGTCTGAGCTGAGAAAGGAAAATGAAGAGCTCGTTAAACGCTGGGACGGCGAAAAAGCTTCTATTGCCCGTGTGCGCGAAGTGAAAAAAGAGATCGATGCCGTTAAACAGGAAATGGAAGGCGCTGAGCGCAGCTATGATCTGAATAAACTGGCAGAACTTAAGTATGGACGGCTGCCGGCGTTGGAGAAGGAACTTGCAGAAGTCGAAGCAAACAATAAAAATGATAAAGAGAATGTGCTGCTGAAAGAAGAAGTAGATGAAGAAGATATCGCTAAGGTGGTCAGTACTTGGACAGGGATCCCTGTTTCGCGTCTTAGCGGCGGCGAACGCGAAAAGCTCGTACATCTTGAAGATATCCTGCATCAGCGCGTTGTCGGTCAGGACGATGCGGTTAAGGCTGTCAGTGAAGCTGTCGTTCGTGCCCGTGCCGGCATAAAAGATCCTGATCGTCCGATCGGCTCATTTATTTTCCTTGGTCCTACCGGCGTTGGCAAAACAGAGCTGGCTAAGGCTTTAGCCGAGATATTGTTTGACGACGAACGCAATATGATTCGTATCGATATGAGTGAATATATGGAAAAACATACCGTTTCCCGTCTTATCGGTGCACCTCCAGGCTATGTAGGCTATGATGAAGGCGGACAGCTGACTGAAGCAGTGCGTCGCCATCCTTATTCTGTGATTTTACTGGATGAAATCGAGAAAGCACATGCTGATGTGTTTAATGTACTGCTGCAGGTACTGGATGATGGCCGGTTGACCGACGGACAGGGACGCAATGTTGATTTCAAAAACACGTTGATTATTATGACGAGTAATCTTGGTTCGGCCGAGATCATGAAAAAGCAGGGACAAATTTCCAGAGAAGATATCCAGAGTATGCTGATGCAGTTCTTCAGACCGGAATTTTTAAATCGTGTGGATGATATCGTGGTCTTTAAGGCCTTGGAAAAAGAGCAGATTAATGATATCGTGAAAATGATTCTGAAAGAGCTTGGTGAAAGACTGGAAAAACAGCTTGATCTGACGCTGGTATGCAGTGATGAAGCTGTGGCATATCTGGCAGATACAGGGTTTGACTCCGCTTTTGGTGCCCGTCCTTTAAAACGCTTGATCGTACATACTGTTGAAAATCTGCTGGGAAGAAAAATTGTCAGCGGAGAGATCAAGAGCGGTGAAACTGTAAGAGTAGTCCTGAAGAATGGTGTAATTGATATTGAGCAGGTTTCCTAAGTATTAAAAAAGTAAAGATTTCTGTAAAACAAGGCTGTGTTCGTTGAACACAGCCTTGTTTACGTATATAATGAGTATATAAGGAATTTTTTTATTGGAAGGAGCGATCAGAATGGCTAAAAAGGTAGTGATTATTGGCGGTGTTGCTGCTGGAATGAAAACAGCTTCACGCCTGCGCCGCAGAGATAAGGACGCAGAAATCACAGTAGTGGAACGTGGACAGCAGGTAAGTTATGGAGCCTGCGGTTTTCCTTATTACATTGGCGGAGATGTAAAGGATTTTTCCAGTTTTACTCATACACCGCAGGGGTTTGCACGTGATGCGGAATTTTTTAAAAATGTTAAAGGCTTTGATGTTGTTACCGGGCATGAAGCTCAAAAAATAGACCGCGCGAATAAAACGGTAACCGTAATGGATAAAGAAACTGGGGCAATACAGGAAATGTCATACGACGTATTAGTGTTAGGGACTGGGGCTACGCCTGTAAAGCTGTCTTTACCTGGAGCTGAACTGGGAGGGATACATAATTTCTGGTTCCCCTGGGAGACACTAAAGGTTAAGGAAGAGATGGAAGCCTATAAAGTCACCGATGTCGTTATCGTTGGGGCGGGCTTGATAGGCATGGAACTGGCGGAGGCTTTTCATAAGCAGGGGCTGACTGTAAATATTGTAGAGATGCAGGATCGTATTCTGCCGCAGATGCTGGATCTGGAAATGGCTGATTTAGTTAAGAAACCATTAGAAAAAGCCGGTATCAGGTTATATCTGGAAGAAAAGACGCTGGGTTTTGAAGGCGAAAATGGACGAGTTACAGCAGTAAAGACTGATAAACGTACGATTCCGGCTCAGTTGGTTATTGTGGCGGTAGGTGTACGCCCGAATACAGAGTTGGCAAGTGCTGCCGGACTGGAGCTAGGTACAAGCGGGGCGATTGCTGTTAATGAATATTTGCAGACCAGTGATCCTGATATTTATGCCGGCGGTGACTGTGCAGAAAATATGAATCTTATCAGCAAGAAAAGAATATTTGCACCAATGGGTTCCACTGCGAATAAACATGGACGTGTTATTGCGGACAATATTTGTGGTGACATGATAAAATATCCCGGTGTTTTAGGAACAGGGATCTGTCAGATATTGAACTGGCAAGCCGGAAGTACGGGTTTGAACGAAAAAACGGCCAAAGCCGCAGGGATTGAGTTTGAGTCTGTGGTCGTACCTGGATTTGACAGATTAGGTTATATGCCCGGCGCGCAGCGTTTGGTCCTGAAGCTGCTGGCGGAAATTAAGACTCAGAAGGTTATAGGGGCTCAGGTTGTAGGAACCGGCGGCGTTGATAAACGTGTAGATGCTTTGGCTGCTGCCATGAGCTTCGGAGCGACATTAGAAGATTTGAGCAATATTGATTTCGCATATGCGCCGCCTTTTAACGGGCCAATAGATAATATTGCGACAGCCGCCAATGTTTTGATGAATAAAATAGAAGGACGCCTGCGCAGTATTAATCCGAAAGATTTTAAAGAATTGCGTAAAAGCGGTGAATATACTTTGGTAGATGTGCGCACTCCGGGAGAATATAAAAGTAACCGTATCGCTGGCTGTGCTAATATCATCAATTTACCTTTGGGCAAGGTGCGCAGTGAAGCCGAGAATGTGCTGGCTGATAAAGACGCTAAACTTGTTTGTTCCTGTCAGATCAATCTGCGTGGTTATGAAGCTGAAACTATGCTGCGGGCCTTAGGTTATAAAAATGTCCAAAGCCTGGAAGGAAGCATGAGCAGCTGGCCTTATGAAACTGAAAGCGGCGAAAAGAACTAGAAAATAAATGTTACATATATGCAAGATTTCTTAGCTTTTTTGCAGAAACCTTGCATATATTTTTTTGTTTTATAAAAAGACTTGCTTATTACTTTAAAAGGGCGTATAGTTTAATACTGTTTGGGAAGGGGTATTACAATGATTATTAGACCAGCTACAATTATGAGGAATGATTATAATTTGATTTCTGAATATGCGCATCAAAGCGGCGAAATTGTATATTTAACGAAGTATGGTAAAGGTGATTTGGTTGTGATGAGCATCAAAACTTTTGAACAGCGTGAAGAAAAGTTTAAGTTCTATCATACTGTTATGCAGGCAGATTTAGACAGACAAAAAAGTGCCGAAGAGCTTTTTGACGGAGACGACGCTATCGCCAGATTGAAGGCGAAATTTATTGACTGATTATGCAATACGTACAGGATTGAAGATATTACCGCAGGCATGGCACGATCTTTTGGAAATTGGGTTTGTCTACAGCAGACAGGGTAAGAGACTTGAAGCAAGTGCTGTGACATGTAGTATTGTTAGTAAACTAAAGGAACTACAGGATTTTGCAATGCTGGGGAACAAAACACCCTTGAGCAGTTTGAATGAGAAAAAATATTTGATGCTGATGATAGATAAGTATGCCTGTATTTACCGCAAGGTTGAAAATACTGTATATATTTATCATGTTACAGAATTACAGCGTGATTATCCTAAATTAATGAAATGACGGCAGGCAGCTTTTGCTTACAGCGAAAGCTGTTTTATTATTTTCCGGCAAGGGTATTTTACAGTAGTTTCACATATTTTCGAGTCTAGTGAGAACACTACCCTTGTGGTATAATATTTAAATATGAACAGGATAATTTGAGCGTTAAGGAAAGTGGTGAAGAAATGGCTGATAAATTTTTAGTTATTGATGGCAGCAGTTTGATACACAGGGCATTTTTTGCTTTGCCACCGTTGATGACCAAGCAGGGAGTTCATACTGGCGCAGTATATGGCTTTTGTAATATGCTGGTGAAGCTTTTGGGTGATATAAAACCTAAATGGCTGGCAGTTGCATTTGATAAATCACGTAAAACTTTCCGAACGGAAATGTTTGCAGATTATAAGGGGCAGCGTAAACCTACGCCCAGTGAACTGAGCGAACAATTTCCACTGGCCCGGCGTTTGCTGGAAGCTATGAACATCACTGTTCTTGAAACTGATGGTTACGAGGCTGATGATATTATCGGTACTTTTGCCGTACATGCGCCGCAGAACGCAGAAATTATTATCGTAACCGGCGACAAAGATGAATTGCAGCTTTTGGATGACAGGGTAAAGGTTTATTTTACCAAGCGAGGGATTTCTGATATCAAGGCGTATGATGTTGCAGCATTTGCCGCTGATTATGAAGGGTTGTCGCCAAAACAGCTGATTGATTTAAAAGGACTGATGGGTGACAGTTCAGATAATATTCCTGGCGTTCCCGGTGTAGGCCCTAAAACTGCTTTGAAGTTGATTTGTGAATATGGAACAGTAGAGAAGGTTTTAGAAAATATTGCGCAAATCAGCGGAAAAAGTTTAAAAGAGAAATTAGAAAATAATAAGGATGCTGCGCTGCTTTCAAAAAAGCTGGCAACCATTTTTACAGAAGTTCCAGTCGATCTTGATCTTGATAAATATGAACTGAAAGCTATGTCGGATGAGGCAAGGCCTTTAATGCAGGAATTGGAGTTCCGAAATTTGCATGAGAGATTCCAGACTATTTTGGGCGGCAGTGACGGTACCTTTGATCTTTTTGGAGAAAGTATCGGTCAGGAAAACGCCAATATAGAAATTGCGCTTTTAGAAACAGCAGAACAGGGCAAAGAATTCTTTGCGTTATTGCAGCAAAAGCAGGAAAAGGTTGCATTTACTGCTGTTTGCGGCGGCGAGTTACCTAAAATCCATTTTACTGCAGTGGAAATTTTTAATGATGGAAAAATTTATAAATTGCAGGAAGGCAGCGGGGCTTGGAACTTTTTTTATGAATGGCTGTCTGATTACAAACAATTGAAAGTTACATGCGACAGCAAAGAGATTTATAAGGCTTGTATGTGCCTGAATAAAAAAGCCGACGGTATAGTTGATGATATAGGTATAGCTGCTTATTTGATTGAACCAGGTCGCAGCTCCTATAGTTTGAAGGCAGTTGCAGAACGTTATCTGACTGCAAATAACGGTGGGAATGCCGCTGATTTGCAGGCGTTACTTCCGCTTATTGAACAAAAACTGCGGGATTATGAATTGTATAAACTATATACGGAAATGGAACTGCCGCTGGCCTATTTGCTGGCAAAAATGGAATTAGCTGGAATTAAGCCGGATGTGAAGCTGCTAGAGAGTATTACAAAAGAAATGGCAGTACAGATAACTGCTTTAGAGATTTTGGCAGAAGAACAGGCCGGTGAAAAATTTAACCTGAAATCTCCTAAACAATTAGGTGTACTGCTGTTCGAAAAGTTGGGGCTTCCTATTATAAAAAAGACAAAGACCGGTTATTCGACAGATGTTTCTGTTTTGGAACAACTGGAAGGTTCGCATCCTCTGATTACGACGATCCTGGAACATCGCAAGCTGACAAAACTGCATTCAACATATCTGGAAGGGCTGCGCCCACTGATCAATCCTGCGACAGGGAGAATTCATACGCATTTTCAACAGACGGTAACGGCAACAGGAAGGTTATCAAGTACTGACCCGAATTTGCAGAATATTCCTGTACGAACTGAGATCGGTAAAAGAATCCGTGAAATATTTATACCGGGGACTGGTTATGACTGGTTGATGTCTTGCGATTATTCTCAGGTAGAACTGCGTGTACTTGCACATATGGCACAGGATAAGCTGCTTTTGGAATCTTTCCTGAATGGTCAGGATGTACACGCACGTACAGCGGCAGAGGTGTTTGGGGTGCCGTTGGAACAGGTCGATTCAATGATGCGTACCCGTGCGAAAGCAGTTAATTTTGGCATTGTTTATGGTATAAGTGATTTTGGACTGGCTAAACAGCTGGATATCAGCCGCGGTGAAGCAGCCGAGTATATAAAAAATTATTTTGCCCGCTATACAGGGGTAAAGAAATATATGGATGATACGGTCAATCATGCTCGGGAACAGGGTTATGTAGCTACAATGTTTGGACGTCGCCGTTATCTGCCTGATATCAGGCACAGTAATTTTAACTTACGCAGTTTTGCTGAGCGCACTGCCATCAATACGCCAATTCAGGGGACTGCGGCGGATATAATCAAAATAGCGATGCTTAAAGTTGAACAGGCGCTTTCTGATGCTAAAGTCAAGAGCCGCATTTTGCTGCAGGTACATGATGAATTAGTATTAGAAGTTATGGAAACGGAAAAAGAGCTGGTGGCACAGCTTGTAAAAAAAGTAATGGAAAGCGCTGCTTCTCTTAGTGTGCCGCTAACTGCCGATGTTGCCTGGGGGAAAAACTGGGCACAGACCAAATAGGAGGGATATCCATGCCGGAGTTGCCAGAAGTGGAGCAGGTCAGAAAGACTTTGCTGCCGCATATTAAGGGAAAAACTATTACTAAAGTTGAAGTATATTTGGATAGGCTGGTCAAACATCCATCGTCTGAGCAATTTATCAAAAATCTGACCGGTCGTACGATTGAAGACGTTTGCCGTCGCGGAAAGTATCTGGTGCTGAAAACAGGTGTTAATCAAAAACTTATCGTGCATTTACGTATGACCGGGTCTTTGGTGGCACAGGCTAGTGATTTAGAAGCACCGTCTTATGCCAAGATAAAATTTGAATTGACTGACGGTGTTACTATGTGGTTCTGTGATATAAGAACTTTTGGAACACTGTATTTAGTTACGGATGATGATTGTTACATTGCAGGTTATGAAACCTTGGGGCCTGAACCGCTGACAGTAGGGTTTAATCCTGAATATCTGGCTCCGATAGCTGCTAAAAGCCGCAAGCCCATCAAAACGTTGATTCTTGATCAAACGGTTATTGCCGGACTGGGAAATATTTATGCTGATGAGTGCTTGGCTTTAGCTGGAATTTTGCCTACACGTATAGCTAATACTTTGACGCGTGCGGAAATAGAAGCTGTGCATGAAGCGGCGAACAAAGTGATTGCACAGGGAATTGCCAATCGAGGAACCACTTTTCGTGATTATAAGGATGGCGAAGGTAATAAAGGTGACAATCAAAATCATCTGCTTGTTTATGGACGTGGCGGCGAACCGTGTAAAACCTGCGGTGAGCCTTTAGCCACGACAAAGGTTGGCGGCAGAGGCACTACTTACTGTGCCAAATGCCAGCACTGAGTGAAGTTATGAAAATTATTGGGTTAACAGGTGGTATTGCTTCTGGAAAAAGTACTGTCGCTTCGATTTTACAGAAACTGGGAGCTCATATTTTTGATGCGGATATTGCAAGCCGGCAGGCAGTTGCGCGTGGATCACAGGGGCTGCAACAGGTTATAGATGTTTTTGGCAGAGATTACCTGACAATTGACGGTGAGTTGGACCGGCAGAAGATTGCACAGCTGGTTTTTGAAAATAAAGCAGCGTTGGGGCAGTTGGAAAGCATAGTTCATACTTATGTGCGCAGTGAAGCAAAAAAATTTTTAGAACAGTGCAGGCGGCAGAATTTCTCAGCAGCGGTGCTTGACGTGCCGCTGTTGATCGAATGCGGCTGGTATAAAGAAGTTGATTTAGTGTGGCTGGTTGCAGTTGACGAACAGACTCAGATTGAGCGTGCTATGGCACGCAGCGGAATGTCGCAGCAGGAAGTAGCGGTTCGTATTGCGGCACAAATGACTTTGGCTGCAAAGTGTCAGTATGCGGATTTGATCATTGATAACAGTGGCAGCCTGAAACAAACTGAGCTGACAGTAAAAAAAGAATGGGAAAAAGTATTACAGATGGAGGATTGAGTTTGGCCAGACGTCGAAAAAAGAAAAACAACAGCCGCAAAATTTGGTTTGTACTGATTTTGCTGTGTGCAGTTTCGTTGTTGGGCTGGAAAATTTGGACGTCTGACGAAGTACAAATGCGGTTTGTTTATATGTGGCCTTATCAAGGCGAGATTTTGGAATACAGCGGAAAAAACAAGATTGATCCTTTTTTAGTGGCGGCAGTCATAAAAAATGAAAGTAATTTTGATCGTAAGGCTGTATCTAAGGTTGGAGCAATCGGACTAATGCAGATTATGCCGGATACCGGGGCATGGATCGCCGAACAGATGGGAATCAAAAATTTTGACCCACTGGATTTATATCGTACAGACGCTAATATCCGTTTAGGATGTTGGTATCTTGGAGAACTGGAATATGAATTTCAGCGGAACTGGGTCTTGATGATGATTGCTTATAATGCCGGTCGTGGCAATACAAAAGCGTGGATGCAGGAAAATAATTGGGATTACGATTTTAATAGAATCGAGGATATTCCCTACAGTGATACACGTGAATATGTGAGGAAAGTTTTGTATGATCGGGATGAGTATTACAAATTATATAAAAACAGGTTAAAAAAGTATTGACGGAGTTGTAATAGTGTGCTATTATATCACTGTTGCTGATTTAGGCAATTGTAATGCGGTAGTGGCGGAACGGCAGACGCGCTAGCCTCAGGAGCTAGTGGGGGCAACCCCGTGGAGGTTCAAATCCTCTCTACCGCACCATTTTTGTCTATAACGGTAATTTTTAACCACAATGCGGTTGTGGCGGAACGGCAGACGCACCATCTTGAGGGGGTGGCGGGGAGACCCGTGTGGGTTCAAATCCCACCAACCGCACCAAATGAGAAGATAAACGCTTCACGAATTTTCGTGAAGCGTTTTTTATTTGTCAGAGCTGCAGAATTTTTTTGTTTTATTTATTGCTTATAATCATATTCGTAGTATGATATGAATATGATTAAGAATGGAGTGAGATAAAATGATTTTTGGTGTATTGCCACAGAAAAAGAATCAGTATGCATTGCGTATTTTAGGAAATTGCGGTGAATTTACTTCTGAGGAGCTTTTGCGGCTGTCAGAATTAACAGCAAAGTTTGGCAATGGTAAGATTACAGCCACCAGCAGAGGAACTTTTGAATTGAATGGTGTCAGTGAGAGTGAGTTGGAGCCTGCGATTGAGGCAGTACAGGCAGCAAAACTTCGGTTAGGTGGAACAGGTGCGACAGTTCGGGCTGTTGTGGCATGCAAAGGTACTGACTGCCGTAAAGGTATGTTTGATGTGCATGCTTTTGCCTGCAGACTAGATAAAGAATTTTATGGTATTGATGTACCTAAAAAATTTAAAATCGGTGTCTTTGGCTGTCTTAATAGCCTTGGTAAGGCTATGGCACAGGATATTGGGGTTATGCCCTCTTTTACAGAACCAGGAAAATTTGAAATATATATTGGTGGATTGTTAGGGAACAGACCTGTCCAGGGAAAGCATATCCCAGTACCTCTAAAGGAAGAGATGGTGGCAGATGCGATAAGATATGTTTTGGATATATATAAGACAAACGGTATTTATCCGCAGCGTCTGCGTACGGTATTAGATGACAAAAAAGAGCTGTGGCAGGAAATCAATTATTATTTTAAAAGCCTGGAAAAATAACAGTTGAATAAAAAGTATGGAAACTGCTATTTTTAAAATCTTTAAAAATTATCTTTGACGATTAAGTAAGATTATATAACGTCATGTTTTTTCATAAAGTCCTATAATTAGATTCGTAAGCAGTAATGCAAAAAATATTTAAGGAAGTGGACTTTATGAAATTCAAAAATCTTGTATTAACATTAGGTGTATTAATGATGCTGGCCTTTACTTCTATGGCTGCTGCCGCGCCTAGTCAGGTAAACCGCAGTATGACAGCGATTAATGCAGCAAAAGCAGAAATACCTGCTGTATGCGAACTGGTTGGTTATAATGTGGACGGTGATACCAGTATCATAACTTTTAAAGACCCTAATACTTTGGAACGTTATGTTGTAGATGTTAATACAGCGACTGCCAAGGTGCAGGAAATCGAAGTAAAAGGTGCTACATTTGTTATGGGCAGTACTATGGTTACTAAAACTCCGGATGATATAGAAAAAATTGTTTTGAAAAATTATCCTAATGCCTATGAAATCGTTATTACTCAAGGGCAGGACGGAAATAATATTTACTATATTGCCGACTTTTTGACTGATAAATTTGATGGAGAATTAAAGTTAGATCCTGTTACCGGTGCTATCTGTGAACGTGAACTGGAATACTTCTAAGCGAAAAATAAAAGGAGTACATCAATCGATGTACTCCTTTTTATTTTTTAGAAAAGTTTTAAAATATCATTGTTGTTAAAAGCGCTGATCGGTTTTAAAGGACGCGGAGAACCGTCAGGCTGCTGCAGCTGTTTGTCCATCCAGATGATATCCAGCCACTGGTCAAATTTATAGCCGGCTTTTGGATGCGGCCCAAGATTTCTGAAGCCAAAGGCAGCATGAAAATCGATACTGCGTTGGTTATTAGCAGTAATGCATGCATAAACATTATAAAAACCCTGTTTTTGAAGCAGGTCCAAAAGGCAGCTGTAAAGTTTTTTGCCAACACCGTTGTTTTGGGCTTCAGGGGCCAGATATATTGAAAGATCAGCGTCGTAAAGATAAGCGATGCGTTCCTGATAAGGAGAGCCGTAGGCAAAACCTAAGATTTTGCCGTTTCGTTCATAAACTAAATACGGGTATTTACTGCTGATGTTTGAAATACGTTCAGTAAATCCTGCGAGGGTAGGCGGTTCATATTCAAAAGAAATAGTTGTATCCAGAACATAAGGTGTGTAAATATTTAAAATTCCGGTGCTGTCTTTTAATTCAACAAAACGAATCTGCTCCTGCATTTTCAAGCCTCCTGGGTCTATTGACGTTCGTTCAAAATGCGTTTAAAGATTGCAAACATGACTTCTGCTACGTCATCATTAAATTTGATTGCTATGGATTCACCGTCTTTTTTTGTAAAATAAATGATATTTACTGAAAGATTGGCATTATCCAAATCGTTGAGTTCTACAACCTTTGCCATTTTGTTGCTTAAATAAATGATGCGCTGGTTCGTAAAGAAAAGATAGCCGATATCGACAACAGCGGTTACTTCTTCAGTAAAATGGGGATGTTCGATTTTTTCGCCTTTAAAAGAAATTGTTTCGTCTATTTCCAAGCGGCGGGTCAATTCAAAATAGTTATCTTCTTTCTCTATTGTTTTATGTTCGCAGAAACCTGCCTGCTGAGCTGCGGCATGACATATTTCTCCTTCGTTCAGCGGAAAGTCGACTTTGATATCTCCTAAAGGAGCATTTTCGGCTGACCATAAATAACGGTATTTATCTAAAGCATTTTGAATATTGGGTTTGAATTCATAAGGTATATCGAGTTTTGTACAAATTTCCCTCAAAGCGGTTTCTTCATCAGGACTGAACCGCTGCTGCTCAGCTATTTCGTCAAATTTTTTATTCAAGTAGTCGTGAAATACCTGAACTCGTATATCATAGCCATCTTCGTAATCATAACCAAAAACATTATTGATTTCGCTGATTGTTAGAGGTTCTTCTCCACTGATTATTTTTCGACAGCGAGAGAAGTAAGCTACTTTTTTAGCTCCGTTATCAGCTAAACGCTGTAATTTTTCTGGAAGTTCTAAAACTTGAGCGAGATGTTTTGTTTCTTCGAAAACGGGGTCATCTTTGCTTACTGCGCTAATATATACATGGTCGGCTACCTTACGGTACATACTGCTGCGGTATTCGATATTGCTGCTGTCAAATTTTGCTCCCCAGTTTTTGATAAAATTGCTGACGATCTCTTCGGTTAATTCAGTAGCAGCAGTACTTTCTGCCAAAAAATTATTTATTTCAACTAAGGCGTTATGACCGGGCTTACTGCCAAAGAGCCTGCTCATCATTCCCTGGGTCTCTAATTCCTGCTTTTCAAATCCGTTCACTGGTGTGCTCCTTTTCTTAGCTAAATTAAATGATATTGTAAATAATATTATAGATATTATACAAGAAAAACTGTAAAAAGTCATTTGCCCAATTTGTTAAGAAAAAATTATAGGCAGTAGTTATTTTGTTGCTGCGGCGGTTGAAAAACAGTTTTATGAGTTTTTTTTATATAAATGCTATGATATAATCAAATTAATAATAGTTGGTTTGGAGATGAGTCTATGTCCTTGTTGGATGAGAGAGGCACAGGGGCTATCAGCTGGCAGCGTAATTTAGCCGTATTATGGTGTGGCGTGTTTTTTGCATGCGCCAGTTATACGATGGTAGTTCCGTTTTTACCTGTTTATTTACTACAAGAGCTGCATGTTGAAAGCAGTGAAGTAAATTTTTGGAGCGGTCTTGTCTATTCGGTAACTTTTTTAGGCGCTTCGATTATGGCCCCGTATTGGGGGGCAAGAGCTGACAGGGTTGGTCAGCGGCGTATGGCGATACGTGCAGGATTTGGTCTCGCATTTACCTACTGGCTGGCAGGAATTTCGCAATCGCCGGAACAGCTTTTAGGTGTGCGTATTTTGACTGGTTTAATCAGCGGATTTGTACCTGCAGCTATGTCTCTTGTATCTTCGACACTGCCTGAAAGCCGCATGGGCTGGGGAATGGGCCTGATGCAGACTGCGGTTGCTAGCGGCAGTATTTTAGGACCGATGATGGGCGGTTATTTTAGTTCCTGGTTTGGTATGAGACTATCTTTTTTTGTTGCCAGCTGTTGTTTAGGATTGGCGACAGTAATGGTTGTGCTTTTTGTTCGAGATGTGCCACACAGCCAGGAAGAACAGAAAACAAAAATCAATTTGTGGCAGGATCTGCAGGAGTCTTTGCATAATAAAGGGCTGCTGTATGTAATGACGATGTTCTTTCTGATCCAGGTCTGTACGATGATCATTCAGCCTTTGGTAACTATGTATGTTTCGCATTTGATGGGTAGAATGGATGAATCGGTCGTTAAAGCTGCCGGTATTATTTTTTCGCTGGCAGGTATAGCCGGTATCATTGCAGCTCCGTTTTGGGGCAAACGTGGTCAACAGCTAGGTTACACTAAGGTGCTCTGTTTTGTTTTATTTTGTGCCGGCGCTATCAACCTGTGTCAGATTTTTGTGCAGGATATCTGGCAGTTTGCAGGGATCCAGTTCGTATACGGTTTATTCCTGGCAGGAGCTGTACCTAATGTTAACGCCCGCCTGGTAGAGGTCACAGATCCGTCAATGCGCGGTAAGGCTTTTGGTCTGGTTACTTCAGCGCAGCAGTTCGGCGGTGTTATAGGTCCTCTGCTGGGAGGTTTTTTGGGAGGCTATATGCTTACACGTCATATTCTGGTCATTACGGGAATTATTTTACTGCTGGCAGGCAGTTATACGTATTTTACGAAAGTGAAAAAGACTGCGTAAGTTTAAGGAACGGTTTAAAAACTTACATTATGAAACTTTAGTGAATTACAAGGCCTGTGCTCTTGACTAAAATTTAATTTGAGTGAATAATTAAGATAGTAACGGATACTGATTATCACATGAAAGTGAGTGATTTATATGTTAAAAGAATTTGAAGGGCAAATGCCTAAAATCGACAAAAAAGCACATGCTTTTGAAAGTGCCGATCTGATCGGTAAAGTAGAAATGAAAGAATACAGCAGTGCATGGTTCAATGTTACTATTCGCGGCGATGTTAATCGTATAGAAGTAGGACGCTACAGCAATATCCAGGATAACTGCTGCCTGCATGTTGCCGATGATTATGCCTGCATTGTTGGTGATTTTGTTACTGTCGGTCATGGTGCTATCCTGCACGCCTGTACTGTGGAAGATCATTGCCTGATAGGGATGCATGCTACCGTACTTGATGGCAGCGTTATAGGACATGGCTCCATTGTAGCAGCTGGCGCAGTGGTGACAAAGGGAACTAAAGTACCGCCGTTTTCACTGGTTGCCGGCATTCCCGCCAAAGTGATCAAAACTCTTGACGAAAGTAATCTGGATAATATTCATGCACAGGCTGTTAAATATAAAGATTTGTGGAGCAAACGCCACAATATCATGCCGGATATTGACGGCGAAACTTATCATGGTGAAAAAATAGTATAAAATATAAGTAAAAGGAGCTGCTGCTGCAGCTCCTTTTTAATTTGCTGTACGGCAGGAATAAACATTTCAGGCGGCGAATATATACGCTAGCTGAATTCGTGAAAGGAGTTTTAAAAATGAAAGATACGATAAAAGAATATTTGGCAGGTCAGTATGACGCTTATGTAAAAGATTTGGAGACGCTGACTAATATCGATTCAGGGAATGGAGATTTGCAGGGAACGGAAGCTGCTAATAAGTTTGTCGCGGAAAAAATGCAGGAGCTCGGAGCTGTTACTGAATTCCGTTATAATGACAGGGCGTGCCATCTGATTTCTCGCCTGAAGGGAAGCGGAAAATTGAGTATTCTGCTTGTTGCACATGTTGACACGGTATTCAACCGCGGTGAAGCGGCTAAACGTCCTTTTAAGGTTGATGAGAATGGATTTGCCTGGGGGCCTGGCGTCGGTGATGACAAGGCTACTGTAGTGGAAGTTATTTACGGGTTAAAAGCTTTGCTGAAAGCAGGATTTTCTGATTTTAAAGAAATTATTTATTATACCAACGGCGAAGAAGAAGGCGGCTCCCCGACTGCCGAAGCGATTGTGGCAGAGCTTTCTCAGCAGGCAGATTTTGCCGTTATTATGGACGTAGCCCGTCCTAACTGGGGCATCGTTACACAGCGTAAGGGTAATGCAAAGTATAAGGTTCAGGTAACAGGGATTGGCGGACATCATGGCAATGCTTCACAGCATTGCGCCAATGCTATTCATCAGCTTGCTTATACAATTACAGAGCTGCATAAATTAGCAAGCCCTATGCCTGGAGATCCGGCAGATTTTACAGCAAAAGCGTTAGCTGATCGCGGCATTGTTGATTCTGGACAGTTTATTCCTCAGAATACTGTCAATGTCGGCGTTATTGGATCGACCAATGACAAGATCAGTGTCATTCCCGGCGATGCTTATTGTGAAGTCAATGTTCGTTGTTTTTCTGTAGCGGAGCAGGAACGGTTGGACAGAGAGATCAAGGCTTTAGCAGATAAAGCAGTTGTTGCCGGAACTAAAGTTGAAATTACGGGCGGTATTGTTACAGGACCGATGGAGAAAACGCCGCAGGTCCAGAAGATGGTTGATGTTTACAGCAGGATCGTCAGGGATGAATTTGGTGGTAATGTTACTGAATGGGTCGCCGGTGGATTGACTGACGGTAACAGAACTGCAAAATATATTCCTACTCTAGATGCATTGGGAGTAGAAAACTACGATGAGCATACTGATCATGAATCCGTTGATTTAAAAACAGCTGTTCCCAGAACTACAGCTTTCGCTCTGACTTTAGCAGAGCTAACAAAAATATTTTAATTTTTTTGTTGCAGGCAGTCGCAGACTGCCTGCAGTTATGTTAAACTAATAAAGATATGATAAATCTGTAAGGTAAGGGATGAAAGCATGGGAAAAAAAGACAATAAATATTCTAACGCAGCGACATCATTGAGTGAAGGTGGTATTTTTGGGTTAGGACGTCCTATTGATTTTACTGATGAGATAACAAGAATAGCACTTATCTGTACTATTTTAACGTCGGTAGCGGCAACTTTTTGGAAAACTATGGGCGGTGCCGATACAGAAACTGCCATGTATTTTGGGCTCAATACGGCTGCTGCGTTTTTCTTTTCCTGGCTGATTGCCCAGGAGCTTGATCCGGATCGCAAGCTGGGTGGTATTATTGGCGGAGGGCTGAGTATTGTCGCTGCTTTGACTCTGGGAGAAGGTAATGTCCTTGTTCTGCTGTGGCTGCTGTTTATCCTGCGGATGCTAAACCGTACTTCCGGTTCGCGGCACAAGATCGGGGATAATGTTTTCTTGATTTTTATTGCCTATTGGCTTGGGAAAGATGGATATTGGCTTTATCCAGTACTTACGGGCACAGCGTATATTATTGAAAGCCAGATCAGGGGCGGATATTACAGGAGCCTGTATTTAGGCGGTTTGGCGTTTGCTGTTACAGCAATGGCCGACACTTCTATGAAAGCGCACAGTCTTTCGATGATTTATGTCTATCTGATGGCGCTTTGTTTTATTTTGTTTTTACCTGAAATAAGAATGGCGGCAGTAACAGAAGCCAAAGGTGATATTGACGGAAAACGTATCAGTCCGCAGAGACTACAGGTGGCACAAGGCGCTTTTCTGATGATAGGGTTTTCAGTGCCGTGGGTACATGGCGACGCACAGGCTGCTGCGCTGACACCAGCCTGGATGGCCGGAATAGGTGTAGGCGTTTTTCTGCTTGTTGATGCTATTCAAAAAGCTATGTTTGAAAAAAATAAACAATAAATTCAGGAGGTTTTTTAAATGAGTGAAAACAGAAAAATCAGATTTACAACTAATAAAGGAGAATTTATCGTCGAAATGTTCGAAAATAAAGCACCCAAAACGACTAAAAATTTTATTGAATTGACAGAAAAAGGCTTTTATAATGGCGTAGTATTTCATCGTGTTATCGACGGCTTTATGATTCAGGGCGGTGACCCTACTGGTACTGGTATGGGTGGACCAGGGTATAAAATTGATGACGAATTTGGTGAGGGGCTGCAGCATGATGACGAAGGTATTCTTTCAATGGCTAATGCCGGGCCCAACACTGGCGGCAGTCAGTTCTTTATCACTTTAGCACCTACACCATGGCTTAACGGGCATCATGCTATTTTCGGCAAAGTTGTTGAAGGGATGGATATTGTACGGTTGATTGGTGTAGTACCTACGGATTTTCGCGATCGCCCTAAAGATCCTGTAATTATGGAAACTGTAGAGGTTATAAAATAATTTGCCTGCGTATGTTTACATATTACGCTGTCGTGATGAATCACTTTATACAGGCTGGACAAATGATTTGGAAAAGCGGCTTGAAGCGCATAACAGCGGTAAAGGAGCAAAATATACCCGTGGGCGCGGTCCTGTAACTTTGGTCTATAGTGAAACGCTGTCAACTAAGGAAGAAGCGCTGCATCGCGAATGTGAAATCAAAAAAATGACTAAAACTGCTAAATTAGCCTTAATTAAGCAAAATATGAAGGAATAGAAGCAAAAATATTAAAAAAATTACAAAAAATAGCAAAAGAGAGTTGCTTTATTGTAAATAATAGGCTATAATGGGCTGGTGAGTGAGATGTTCTAGCTCCTCATTAAAGTAATTTTTAGGAGGCCCAGAAAATGACTGGCAAAGTAAAATGGTTTAACGCAGAAAAAGGTTATGGTTTCATCGAACGCGAAGATGGTGGCGACGTATTCGTACATTTCTCCGCTATTCAATCCGAAGGTTTCAAAACTCTTGAAGAAGGTCAAGCAGTTGAATTTGACGTTGTTCAAGGCAACCGCGGTGAACAAGCTGCCAACGTTGTTCGTTTATAATAAAAACATCTAAACCCACATAGGAGTGCGGGTTTAGTACGACATCAATATATTATTGAGTTTAAAATGAGTTTTATTAAATGAAATAACGAAAATTAAGGAGCGATCGTGTCTATCGTTTGAACTGGTTTTACAGAAAATTGGTTCAGCGCAGATGCGATCGTTTCTTGTTTATCAGGGAATAAATGTGCATAAACTTTGAGGGTGATTTGCGGATTTTGGTGCCCAAGCCGTTGAGCTATCAAAAGAACATTCGCACCCATATCAATTAATAGCGAAGCGTGGCTGTGTCGGAAATCGTGAATGCGAATTCTGGGTAGATCCATTGCTTCGCTTATTTTTTTTATCTGATTTCGTAAAGCGAATGGTCGGCAGTAAAAAAACGGCTCATTATCTTTAACCTTATATAGTTTTTTTAGGTGAACCTGAATATTGTTATAGAGAAATTCGGGTATTGTAACAATACGCCGGGATGAATAGGTTTTTGTTGGTCCAATCTCATATCGCAGCGGATTATGCAGCGTCATAATAGTTTTAGTTATTTGGATAGCTTTATTAGGCAAGATATCGGATGGACATAATGCAAGACATTCGCCGACTCGGCAGCCGGTATAAAACAGAATGTCAAAGGCTAGACGGTATTCTTCGTTCTTTACTTGGCCTATGAAGAGATTATACTGGTCAGGTGTCCAGATCTTCATAGTTTCATGTTTTGATACTTTAGGTGGTTTGATATGTTTTAATGGATTATCTTTGTAGCCATAGATGATACGAGCAAAATTAAATGTAGCTCCGAAAGTTGTCATAATAGTTTTTAGGTATGAAGCACTTAGGCCTTCTTTATTCATTGTCTGAGTCCACTCAATTATTTTATCAGGGGTTATTTCTGATAATTTCATTTTACCAAAGTAAGGGGTTATTTTATCAAGACGTCCTTCAATTGTTTGAGCTGATGAAGCTCTATTATTCAGCTTGTAGTTTTCAAGATATTTAGTTACTAATGTGGTAAAAGTTACGTCATTAGTTGCGACGTAGTTTGATTTATATTCAACTTCATATTTTAATGCTTTACTTTTTTTATCAAAGCCACGTTTTACAATATGCTTGTTTTTCCCTGTCCAATCTTTACAATAAAACTGGCAATACCATTTCCCTGTTTTTTCGTCTTTGTATGCCGGCATGATAGTCCTCCTTAATTGTGCGAACATAAATGTTTAAAAGTGAATGTACGTTTGATGTAAGAGGTCTAAAATTTGCAGCCCTAGTTAAAGGGCTGCTTTTTTATTTTATAACCATTGAAGATGGCGAATTTTACTACCGTCCGGCGATAGCTCAGCAACGAATGAACGTTTAATCTTTGCCCCAAAAGCATTTTTAGCACGTAGCCAGCTTTTTACAAGTATACCTTCCGGAGTTTTTTCGTATCTCCATTCACTATAGTCAGCAAACTCGGCTGAATCAGGATCATTTAAATCTGTTTTTATCACACTTTTTAAGTTCAATATGACATTCATAAATTCTCCATCAGTTAGTAAATAATCGTTGAGCTTTACAAGTGTTTTTCCTTCTTTGTAAAGATCGCGATCCGCCCAACGCAAAGAGTATAACTTATCGTCTTTAAAGTATGCTATAACATTGCCCCTGTCTGTTTTAAGGCGGTACCCCTTGCTTCCATTGCCTTCGTTGTCATCTAATAATTCATCATGTTCATAACTTTTTAATTTAGTTCCCATTGTCGCTAATGCGGTTTCTATTTGCTGTTCTTGTGATGGAGCTTTTGCGATCTTTGAAGAATTATTGCCCGGTGCTTGAACATAACTAAGTATTATACCGAAAATTGTGAAAAGGACAAAGAATATTCCAATCACTTTCATTCGCGTCGGTTTTTTCAAAAAAGGTGCAGCCACATCAGGCCTTATTAAGCCACATACAATCCAACCTGCCAATGCAAAAGAAAATAACAATAAAATAATATCCATCATAAACATCTCCTTTATAAGATAATTTCATTTAATAGCCTATGTACTAAGTGCGGGTCAGGCATTTTTTGCTTTATCATTGGCTCTATTACAGTGGTATCAATATCGTGACAGTGCGATAAAAGGTGCAGGGCGAATTCGTTTGCTTCTGCTTCACGCTTACAGGATTTATAGTAAGGTCTGTTTGTACTCATGTAGTAACCATAGCCCGAATGTAGGCGAGCGTGTGCTATTTCATGGCACAATACAACGATCTTTTCTGTTTCGCTCAATGATTTGTTTAGCAAAATGCATTTTCTGCGTAATGGGCGGACAATAAAACCTCTTATATCAATAGGCAAGTCATACTCGTATACATCAATATTTAAGCGTTTGGCAAGCTTATAAGGGTTTGCCGTATCGAATTTATTTACAAGGTTTTTTACCCGTAAGGGAATGTTAAGCACGGCGTAGTATCACTTCTTTTTCCGTTTGTTTTTTTCTTTAGCTTGCCAAAATACAAATTCAAGAGCACTTTTAAGCTTCTGTTTATCTTCCTCGTCTAATTGGTGTACTTCGCCATCAAACATAACTTCGGTGTTTTCGAGAAATTTTGCAAGGTCTTTAGGTGGCGATTGAGAATCATTTTCTATACTTTGCCCTAAAATATAATCTACTGAAACATTAAAATGCTTTGACAAAAGTTTTAACATTTCTGATGGTGGGGTTCGTTTGTCAATCTCGTACTGGGTATATGTAACGCGATTAATACAGAGTTTGTCCGCTACATCTTGTTGAGTTTCTTTATTTTTTGTGCGTAGGTAGCGTAATCTACTTCCTAATGTTTCCATAAATTCACATCCTTTATTAATATTATACGTTACTTTTCGAAACAAAAAACATTGCGTATCAAAAAGTTACAAAACTGCTTGACAAGTATCATAAAGAAACGTATAATAAAGATGTAACATAAAGACACACAAGGGAAGGGGGGATACATATGAAAATAGGAAAAATTTTAGTAAAAAAAAGAAGATCTAAAAATCTAACGCAATCACAAGTAGCAGAACAATCAGGGGTATCAAGAGTGCATTATACCCACATTGAAAATGGAGTTCGTCGTCCATCTCCTGATGTTGCACAAAAAATAGCAAAATTGCTTGATTTTGACTGGACTATTTTTTTTACTCAATCCAGTAACGAAAAGAAACAAAAAGCAATCTAACCAAAAGGAGCTAGGCAGTGAACTGGTTAAAAATGTTTGGGAAAAGTAGAAACAAACTCAATTTACTTTATGAGTTTATTTTAACACAAGAAAGGGTGAGTAAATGTGCTAAAAGAGCTACTTCAAGAGTGCCATATGACGCAGGAAAGCGTTGCAGAACAGGCTGCTATGCATAGATCAACTGTCTCACGTGTCATAAACGTACCGGAAGCGGCACACCCGCAAATGTTGTTGAGGATTGCCGAAACGCTGGGGACGCTTAAACACTCTGTATTGCGGTGGTATTGCCTGACAACCTGCCCTGTTGGGAAATCATGCAGGCAACCGCAGTTCAGAAAAGTTTCATTAGCGCAAACAGCCTGCTTGATTTTCTCATCGGTAAGTGCATTAAACACTAAGCTGGCAACAATATTAAGTATAGCCGCAGATGAAAGAGTAAGCCTAAACGAAGAAAAAGACTTCGCCAGTATTTTAGAAAACATAAGCGAAGTGAAGCAGGGCATATCAGATATTGAAGTATGGGTTTATAACAATCAGGATTTGCTTACAAAAAAAGAAATCGCCAGCGCGGTAACGCTGACGAATAAAAAGAACCTCAACTGAATTATATCACAGCATATTAACTTAATCAAATGCAAAGGGGTGCAATTATGAACAGATTTATTAACTGGCTATTAGGAAGAAAAGAATTAACAGTAGTAATGTTAGAACGAAAAAATTATACCAACGAAGAAATGGCAATGATAATTAAGTTTGCGGACAAAATGAGGAAAGAGTACAGCTGTAACTGCACTCTTTCCTTTGAGAGGGAATAGAACTTTAATCGAATGGCAAGACTGTTATGTTGGGTTCTTTGTTATCTACAGCTGCATATATTGTTTTGAAAGCTGCGGCAATAGACTGAATTTTAGGCTCAACTAAATCCATGTTGCCGTCATGGGTGTCTACAGGCGTTACGCTGTCAAAAACACCTTTTTGAATAGCAGCTACAAGTATGTCCTTCACAATCTCATGTTTAGTCATAATAATCACCTCCTTTTAAGGTGATTATACCACACGTGCTAATGCGAAAGGAGTAATAAACATGAACAACTTAATTGAAATTCAAGTAAACGAAAATCAGGAACAAACAATCAGCGGTAGAGAACTGCATATGTTTTTGGGAGTAGACACAAAATATAATGATTGGATTCAACGTATGTTGCAATACGGCTTTGAAGATGGGCAGGATTTCAACTTACTCAAAAAAGAGCAAGTTCAAATCGAAGGGAAAAGAGAGGTTCGGCGAGAGATAGCTGACCATATTATGAAACTGGATATGGCGAAAGAGTTATGTATGCTGACCCGCAATGAAAAAGGTAAACAAGCAAGGCACTACTTCCTTGAAGTTGAGCGCGACTGGAACAGTCCTGAAAAGGTAATGGCAAGAGCGTTAGTTATCGCCAATAAACAAATTGACACATTGAAGTTAGAAAACACCGTGCAGCGTCAGGTGATCGCAGAATTCAAGCCTATTAAGGAATACGTTGATACCATTCTTTCTAGTGAAGATACAGTCACCATAACGCAGATTGCGGCTGATTATGGTTTAAGTGCAAAGGCACTGAACAAAATTCTCAATGAACAAGGTTTAATTCGCAAGGTTGGCGGGCAATGGGTGCTGTACAGCAATCACATGCAAAAAGGTTATACGAAGTCTGAAACGATTGATGTAACACGTTCTGACGGCAGTATCAAGGTTGTAATGAATACTAAATGGACGCAGAAGGGTAGATTGAAAATCCACGAGTTGCTGACATTACTCGGACTTAAGGCAAACATGGATAAAACAGCAGCGTAAACAGAAAGGAGCGTAAAGATGGATGTTTATACCGTTGAAGATGTAATGAGGATACTTTGCTGTAAGAAAAGTTATGCATACCAAAAAATAAGAGAAGCCAGGGATATGCTCAAAAGCCAAGGTTATATTTTACCGCCTGCCGGGAAAGTACCTAAAACTTATTTTAACGAACGAGTTTATAAAAAGGAGAGTGTAGGATGAAAAAGTTTATTGAAACAGCGAACCAATTTGCGGAGATGTGCGTTATCGGTTTATATGGTGCATGTGAGATCGTAAAAACATATCCGGGGGTAACCATTGTAATGTTTGCAACAATCGCTGCAATAGCGCGTATTGCTTATATAGAAGGTGTTGCTAGGGGGCTAGGCTTATGATTAGAGATTTTACCGTAGCAACTACTGCAATATTTGTCGGAACATACGTAGCTATTATGGCTGCTGTAGTGACTGTAGGGGTGTTGAGATGATAGGCAAAAGAAAAAGAGCTACCGAAGTAGCAGCTTCGATAGCTCAGGTGGACTGTAAATTTTACGAAGTTTAGCGTCCACCTTCATTTTAGCAAAAGAATTGGAGGATTGCAAGCATGGATAATTTTGATGATTTAGTATATTCGATTAGATATGAATTAGATGCAATGCAGGAAAATCTGAATAACATAGATGATTTGGACGGAAGCGAAGCTAAAGTAAATGTTTTGCTGAAATGGATTAAAAATAGCGCGAATACTATTGAAAATAAAATTGAAGATTGGGGCGTGTAAATATGAAACTTTATGAAATTAATCAACAATTAGAGCGGTTGCTAGAACTTGATACTGAAAGAATGGTAGATACTGAAACAGGTGAAATATTGACTGCCGAGGATATAGATCAGTTGAAGATGGATAGAGTAGAAAAGATTGAAGGCTGCCTTGTGGTTTACAAAAACAAAATGGCAGAAACAGCAGCCATTGAGGAAGAAATTAAAAGGCTGACGGAAAGAAAAGCCACCTTAAAAAATAAGGCGGAGTGGTTAAAAGGTTATGTAGCCTACGCTTTAAAGGGTGAAAAATTTGAGACCCCCAAAGGCGCAGTCAGCTACAAAAAAAGTGAGACAGTGGAAATTACCGATAAGGAGAAGCTGCCGACAGAATTTTTGAGAGTTGTTACATCAACATCACCTGACAAAGCGGCTATCAAGGCTGCGATCAAAGCTGGCAGTAAAATTGATGGGGCACAGGTAGTAGAGCATCAGAATGTGCAGATAAAGTGAGGTGGAGGACATGATTGATATATATACAAACTTAGCAACCCCGCCTACAGATGCTTTGAAAACAATCCAAGCAGGTAATCTAAGGGGAAAAAGTGATATAAACCCACAATGGAAGATTGAAGCCATTACTGCTCAGTTTGGTTTGTGTGGTATTGGGTGGAAATTTGAAATTTTAGATAAGACTATATATCCATTAGAGGATAAGCAAATATTACTGTATATGACGGTAGCTTTGTTTATCAAAAACGGTGATAGTTGGAGCGAGCCTATCATTGGTTGTGGAGGCGACTTCATTGTTCAAAAATACAAAACTGGACTTACAGCAAATGATGAAGCCTTTAAGATGTGTCTTACTGACGCACTTGGTAACGCTATGAAAAACATTGGCGTTGCAGCAGATGTGTACAGGGGGTTTTGCGATGGTAAATATAGCGTTCGAGAAGAACGGCAATATGTTGAACCATCAACCACTAAAACATCAAATAAAGCAGAACCGCCTACACCTATAAACCAAACTAAGCCTGCGTTTCCTGACGAAAATACAGGACCACAATTTTTGATGTGTCAGGAATGTACGATTGAAATTAGCCAAAAAGTACATGATTATAGCGTGCAGAAATTTGGTAGGGCACTCTGTATGAAATGTCAGAAGGTAGCAGCAAAATGAAAACTACGGTACAAGACCTTCAGCTGATTCAGACATGGCAGGGGGCAAGTGTTGTGATTCCACTTTCATCATCAGAGGCGGAAGAGGTCGCAGAATTAAAGAAAAAGGCTGACGATGGAAAACCATTGCAGTTTGAATTAAAAATCGTTAGAAAACAACGTAGCCTTGATGCAAATGCGGCATTATGGTTTTTGTTACAGGAAATGGCGGCTAAACTACGGACAAATAAAGATGCGCTATATCTTGAAATGCTGGGTAGATATGGAGTATTTACGCATATAATTGCAAAAGCTAATGCTGCAGAGCGATTTAAAGCTCAATGGCGTACTGTTAAGGATCTTGGCGAAGTTACTGTCAATGGGCAGACTGGTAAGCAGCTACAATGTTATTTTGGCAGTAGTACTTATAACACGCTTGAATTTAGTCGGTTGTTAGATGGAACGATTAATGATGCAAAGGAAATTGGTATAAACCTTATTTCCGATGCTGATAGGGCGCTTATGCTTGCAGAATGGGGTAAATAAAATGGCTAAGAGTATCATACAGAAAGAAAAATATTGTTACCTATCTGGAGTGCAAAATGTGCCACTTGAGGAGCATCATTGTTTCTTTGGCCCGTTACGAAAAATCAGTGAAAGATACGGCTTTAAAGTTTGGCTTACCCCTGAATATCATAAGGGGAAGAACGGTCCGCATCAGGATAGGCAAACAGATTTACTGCTGAAAAGAGAATGTCAGCGTAAGTTTGAAGAAACTCACAGCAGAGAAGAATTTATGAAGATTATCGGAAGAAATTATTTAGATGGCTGATTATTAGAATACATTTGTTATGAATAATTAATCAGGAAGGGAGAGGGCGTTTTGGCAGATGTAAAATGGATAAAAATTACAACAGATATTTTTGACGACGAGAAAATTTTGTTGATCGAAGGACTGCCAAGTTCAGACGAAATTATAGTGATTTGGTTTAAGCTGCTCATATTGGCAGGGAAGCAAAATAACAATGGTGTCTTTCTGATGAATGAGCGTATTCCATATACAGATGAGATGCTAGCAACGATTTTCCGCCGTGATATAAACATCGTTCGTTTGGCTCTTAAGACTTTTGAACAGTTTGGTATGCTTGAATTGGTCGATAATGTTATTACCATTCCGAATTGGAATAAACATCAGCAGCTTGATTCGTATGAAAAGAAAAAACAGCAGGATCGTGTGCGCCAACAGGAACGCAGAGCGCAACAAAAAACGCTTGCGCTTAACTCACAAACAGTGAATAAAAATTCGGAAGACGAAAAAAAGTCGCGTGACAGTCGCGTGACAATCGCTGGACAATCGCGTGACAGTCGCGAAAACGTCGCTGAAAATCGCGGCCTAGATAAAGAAGTAGATATAGATAAAGAATTAAAAGAAAAAGTAAAAAAAGAAAAGCCGACTAAATCGGCTCTTGATGATTTACTAAAAAACTGGACAGAGAACGCAGGTTTGATTAAGGCTTTTAAGGATTTTGCTGAAATGCGCAAGAGTATAAAAAAACCGCTTACAGATAGCGGAGCCTGTTTGGTGATGAAAAAGTTGGACAGCTGGTACTGCACTCAAGAGGTTGACGTAAACGACGCAAATAAAATAAAAACACTTGAAAGCAGTACGCTAAATAGCTGGCAGGGCGTTTTTGAGCTTAAGCCTGAACAAAGGGAAAAAACGCAGGAAGAAATTTTCAAAGGGGCTATGATATGACTGGACAGGATAAAGACACAGAAAGACTTGTACTTGCCGGCATGATGTCAGATAAAGATAATCTTGACGAAGGCTTACAGGAGCTAGTGGATACAGATTTTACGGACATGATATACCGAAAAATATTCTTGATGATTTCAGGAATGTACGCCAACGGCGAAGAGGTAAGTGTCGGCACGGTGATCGTAAAAAACCGTGATGAGATAAATGAGTTTGGGATTGCATTCGTACAGCTTTTTGAGCAGTTTGTGCCAAGTATCAAGGCTCATATCGCTCGCCTGAAAGAATGCACAAAAGCACGAAAGCTTTTAAACCTGGCAACAGCAATAAAAGGTGCGGTTGAGCGTGGGGAAGAGTGCGACAAAGTGTATAGCCGGATAGAGGACGAAATCATCTTGACGGATACAGTGATAGAGCGTACATACATTTCGCCGAAAGATATGAGCGATGCCTGCGCTTTGAGTTTGCGAGACAGGTACGAAGCCGAACGCCGTGAAAAAAAGGTCGTGCACACAGAATTTAAAAGCATAAATTATGCCACAGGAGGACTGGAAAAAGGCGATTTGATTATTCTATCCGCTGAAACTGGTGGTGGTAAATCGGCCTTTGCAATGAACCTGGCATATCAGGTGGGACTTGTACAGAAAAAGCCAGTGCTGTACTTAAATTCGGAGATGTCGGCAGATCAAATGGCGCTACGTTGGAATGCGATAATTAATCATTTCAGCCATTCAAAAATCAGGCGTGGCGAGCTGACACAAACAGAATTCTACAGCATGATCAGCAAAACAGAAGAAATGAATTCGGGCAAATTACACACAATAACGATTCCCGATTTGCAGCTTAAACACATATTCAGCGAAACATACCGTGCTTCAAAGCGATATGGCATTGAAATGCTGATAGTCGACTACATTGGGCGGATGGATATGAGTAGCTCGCCGGACAAAAAAGACTGGCAGATACTTAAGTCGGCGGCACAAAAGCTAAAAACCCTTGCGCAGGACTTGGGGATTATCGTTGTAATGATAGCCCAGCTAAGCGAAAAAGGAACATTGGCACAGTCGAGTTATATGGCCCATGAGGCGGATTTGTGGATAAATTTAGCGAGAATTGAAGAAGAAAAGCTAAACGCATCTTATCCGTACAACATGATTTTGCAGTTGAAAAAAGCACGTAATGCTCCGACAAATAAGCCGTTGCCATTTTACTTTGACGGTGATACGTTGAGCTTTACAGACAAAAAGGAGCGTGCTGAAACATGGCAAAGAACGAGCTGATGTGGAAAGAGGATAGTGAAATAAAAGCGTATCAGCAGGCTAGGGAAAAGACGTTGAGCGAATATGTTGCAGGCCTGATTACGAAAAAAGAAGCCCAAGAGAGAGTTTTTTGCATAAATAGGCACATTGCGGCGAGGTTTGACCGTATCAGCACGTCGTCAAGGTGATTTAGCTAAAGTTTGATTAAAGGAGCAGTGGTAACTATGAAAAAGTATGAATTAACAGCAGAGTTTATAGAAAAATGGGGAAAGAAATTATTTAGGATTAAGGCTTTAATTAGCTTTGGGAGTGTTGAAGTTGGTGAACTTGGCGGATACGTAGAAAAAGAGGATAACTTAGCGCAGACTGGCAACGCTTGGGTGTCCGGCGACGCTAGGGTGTACGGCAACGCTGAGGTGTCCGGCAACGCTAGGGTGTCCGACAACGCTGAGGTGTCCGGCAACGCTTGGGTGTACGGCAACACTAGGGTGTCCGACAACGCTGAGGTGTCCGGCAACGCTAGGGTGTACGGCGACGCTGAGGTGTACGGCGACGCTAGGGTGTACGGCGACGCTTGGGTGTACGGCGACGCTAGGGTGTACGGCAACGCTAGGGTGTACGGCGACGCTGAGGTGTCCGGCAACGCTGAGGTGTACGGCGACGCTGAGGTGTACGGCAACGCTTGGGTGTCCGGCGACGCTGAGGTGTCCGGCAACGCTTGGGTGTCCGGCGACGCTGAGGTGTCCGGCAACGCTAGGGTGTACGACAACGCTGAGGTGTCCGGCAACGCTAGGGTGTACGGCGACGCTAGGGTGTACGGCAACGCTGACTATTTATTGATCGGTCGCATTGGTAGTAGATTTAGTTTTACGACATTTTTCAAAAATAAAGACAAAGGTATAACAGTGTCTTGTGGTTGTTTCTTAGGGACTATTGCCGAATTTAGAGCTAAGGTTACCGATACACATGGAAATAATAAGCACGCAAAAATGTATAACCTTGCTGCAGATATGGCAGAACTACAGATTTTAGGCGAAGAACATTTTGACAAGCTGAACACTAATAAGTCAGAACCGTTTTGATATACAGTCAGCTTTAGGAGGTAGGCAATGAAAATAAAGACAGAATTTTATTGTGATAATTTTCAAAATTTTAAACGGTATGGGATTCCCAAGGCACAGTTAGTAATTGCGGATATACCGTACAACCTTGGAGCAAATGCTTACGGATCAAATCCAATGTGGTATGTAGATGGCGATAATAAAAAAGGTGAAAGCAAATTTGCAGGTAAAGCTTTTTTCAATACAGATCATAATTTTAACATTGCAGAATACTTTCATTTTTGTAATCGCTTATTAAAAAAAGAGCCTAAAGAAAAAGGGAAAGCTCCGTGCATGATAGTTTTTTGCTCATTTGAACAAATGCCGATGGTAATTCAGTATGCAGAAAAACATGGGTTTAAAAAACATATTCCTTTAATTTTCATCAAAAACTTTTCAGCACAGGTATTAAAAGCAAATATGCGTGTTGTTGGTGCTACTGAATACGCTTTGGTGTTATACAGGGAAAAACTACCGAAATTTAATAATAATGGAAAAATGATTTTTAATTGGTTTAACTGGGTAAAGGATACAAAAACATATCCTAAAATACATCCGACACAAAAGCCAGTTAATTTGTTGAAGCAGTTAATAACAATCTTTACAGACCCAAGTGACGTGGTTATAGATCCAGTAGCAGGGAGTGGGACAACATTAAGAGCGGCTATGGAATTAGGTAGAAACAGTTATGGATTTGAGTTATCTAAGGAGTTTTACAATAAAGCTAAAACCGAAATGCTCAAGCCGCAGAAATTTGAACAATTAGTTTGTTTTTAGTTAAAACGGCCGCGCATACTAACTATATACAAGCATAAAGGGAAGTATACCCCTGCGGAAGTGATTAGCCCGTAGGGGGCGGCCTTTTAAATACAAATGTACACGGAGTTGTTGACGTCAACAAAATGCTAAATAGGATGGTAGAGCAAATGACTGCATGGAATAATTTACCGCCTCATCTAATGAAAAGGATACGTTCTGACAGTATAACGCCTGCTTCGACTTTACCAGATTGTGAACCGGTTATGAAATATGGCAATAAAATAACCGAAGTGAATGGAATTGCTTTTGATAGCAAAAAGGAAGCAGCCTATTACGAAGATTTACTTTGGCAGCAGCGTACCGGTGCAGTAAAAAGCATTGAATTACAGCCTGAATTCGTTTTACAGCCCGGCTACGAGGTCGCAGGCAAAAAGATAAGGCCGATTATTTACAAGGCTGATTTCAAAGTTACGGAAGCCAGCGGCCACGTTTATTATGTTGACACCAAGGGCATGAGGACACAGGTGTATATGATCAAAAAGAAAATGCTGCTATATAAGTACCCAGATATTGACTTTCGAGAAGAATAGGAGATGTTGAAATGGCTGAAACGGAACTGACAAAAGAAATTAAAAAAGCGCTGTTGTATTATGCCAAAGCTGATCAGGCTGGCGTATATGGTTGCTATGAAGTTTGCCTGGGTGCTGGTTATGGTGATGAATATGTAGATTTTATGACTATGAATAGTAAAAATGAATTCAAATCGTATGAAATTAAGGTAAGCTTATCGGATATGAAAAGTAAGGCAAAGCTATCTTTTTGCGGCAATTATAATTATTTAGTTTTACCAACAAAGCTTTTGTACTCGGATTATGCAAAAGAAGAAATTTATCGCCATATCTCGTCTGGTATTGGGATACTGGGATATAATCCGGAAAATGCTAAGATAACAGAATTGAATAAGTCAGGACATATGACTTTAAACATCGGCCGTAAAGTTGAGCTTATGCACTACATGATTCGTAGTTTGAGCCGATATCCAGTTAAATTAGCAAAGGTGGTGGAGTAGTGGAGAAAATTAGAAGTCTTGTAGGTATGGTATCAAAAAAGAAGTTTTTTTCGGCCTGCAAATGTTATGAAAATAATAAATATGGTGTTGATTATGTCAAACCACAACTTTGCATAGATGAAGAAAGTCATCTCATATTTTGCGACCGATGCGGTGCAGTTATAGATCCGTTTGCAGCAATGCTCATGGTCGCAATTTTTGAAGAACGGCAAAACCGTGAATGGGGTAGATACATGGAAAGTGCTAGACGGTTTTGGAAAATAGCCCACAGCTATAAACCATACAGAGTAGCACTTAAAGAAATGGAAAAGAATATGGGCAGGGGTGATAAGACTATGTTGCCCTGCTGCCCAAAATGTGACAGAGCATTTGATCCTGCAGATATCAAAGCGTATGTTAATAAAAAATATGTCTGCGACTAAGGCGGTGGAGTAGATGAAAAAAACTGAAATAAAGTACGTAGGCTGGTGCCATGAGTGTAAATGCCTAGGAAGTTTTATTTGTGGTAACTGTAAGCCTAATGAGAAATACAGTTTTGCTAGACCTTCTGAATTTATGCCTAAGGACAAAAAACGTTGGGTAAGAATGGAGGAATAAAAAATGAAATACTTAGACTATTGTTATTTATGCATTAATAACAGAAAGGACAGTGAGTTGAGCGAAACCCCAGAATGTAGCAACTGTATTCAGCTTACTGTTATGTCTATGCCAACTAAGTTTAAATCGCGTAGGATTACTTGGGCTGACAGAACGGAGTTAGAAAAACATGAAAATAATTAAATTGGCTAACGTAGTAGTACAGATACACGTTAGAGATGAATATTCAAAGCAGAGAGTACTATATTGTCCGTGGGTTAATTGCAAGCATTATAGTAATGGGGAATGCACTTATAAAGATAGCTATAGTTATAATGCCTGTCATTTTGTGCTAATGAACGGTTTTGCTTATTGTCAAGATTACGAGGGGGATGAAAAGAATGATAGCAATTAAAGGAATAGACATGCCTGCAAACTGCGATGAATGCCCGTTGACATATCCAGTTGGCTTTTATAGGAATCTACCATTTTCTGTTGATAAGAGCAAAGGCTGCTGTATTCTTGTCTGTGAAATTGAAGATCCAAACATTAGGCTGATAGATTGTCCATTAATTGAAATAAAGGAGCATGAAGAAAAATGACAAAGAAAGAATTGATAGAGCTGATAGAAAAATACCCGGACGACGCAATTATCTCTTGTTTGGGAAGATTTTCAGGAGACTTGTTGATTTTTCGGGCGAATGACGTAATTTTTAACAAATATAAGAATGAAATTTGCATTGTAAGAAATTGAGAAAGGTGAAGAAATATGACTAAATTAAAACCTTGTCCGTTCTGCGGTAGCAAAGCTAAGATGGAAAGAACGCCAATTAATCCTTATTATTATGTGATCTGTACAAATCTAGAATGTGACGCAACTGTTGGGAGCTTTCAGCCAACAGAAGAAGAAGCTGCGGCAGCATGGAACAGACGGGACGGTGAATATATTATGGAACTGATAGATAGGGAAGCTTTAAAGGCAGAATTATTAAAAAATGTAGAAAAATTAGCAGATAAAACCGGATTTTTTGAAGGTATAAGAATGGGTTATGAAAGTGCTGTGTACTTTGTTGAACAAGCCCCTACTGTAGAAGAATGCAAACACGGATACTGGATTGAGCACCCTGAACATCCCGTAGGAGATTGTAGTATATGCGGTGAGCGTGTACCTATCTACGGCGGTAGCAAAAAATACAAAATCTGCCCTTATTGCGGGGCTATTATGGACGGCCAAGCTATATGTGATGATTGAAAGGTGTTGAGGATATGAGTAGGAGCAGAGAATTATTTCATTTTTGTGCGGCTATGGATGTTGAAAGTATTAAGCGACAGGGGCTTACGCTTGGAATGTGTCCTGTAGATACAAAGCGTGGAATTAGAATGATTAAAAAATGCCAGTGGCTAACAGTAAATTCTGATCCATTAAAACAGACGTGGGCAACAAGCCATGGGCTTAATTATAGCCGAACAGCTTATAGGCTACGCATAATAATTCCAGGAAAACATTTACGTAATTTGGTTGCAGCGGGAGAATTCGTAAAAACACTGCCAGTAGAAGCACGTTATTTTGTGGAAGATTGGCCAGGGTCAGAAGATTGGTACATCTATAGGGGAGAAATTCTTCCGCAGTGGATAAAAGAAATCGTGAAAATGAAGGAGTGCGAAGAATGAATAAAGTAACCCTGCTTGGGAGATTAGTTAAAGACCCGGAAGTCAGATATGTACAATCGGGTAAATGTGTAGCACAGTTTACGTTAGCGGTAGGCAGGCCGTTTAAGGACGCCGATGGCAATAAGGAAACTGACTTTATACCAGTAGTGTTATGGGGCAAACCGGCAGAGTTGGTCGGTAATAGCTGTCAAAAGGGACATAGACTACTTGTAGACGGTCGGTTGCAGATCCGCAGCTATGATGCTAAGGACGGCACAAAACGCTGGGTAACGGAAATCATCGCTAATAGCGTAGAATTTATTGAGCGCAAAGAGGGCGGCGGTAGTGCAAGTGGTGGTGATAAAGGTGGGTTTGAATCGTTCGGGCAGGCAGAAGATTTAAGCAACATCCCATTTTGACAAGGAGTAGATAAAATGGCGAGAATACTAGACGCTTGTTGCGGTAGTCGAATGTTTTGGTATGACCGAGAAAACAAGCACACGATTTATCAAGATAACCGAGAGCTAAATACTACGTTGTGCGATGGGCGAAAGAAAACACGTTGGGTTGTGTTTTGCAAGGGCGCAAGGGCAGGAGATAACGTATGAAATTAATGAGCTTATTTGATGGCAGCGGCAGTTGAGAGGGTGACGGTATGACTAAACTATTTTGGCTTGTAATTGTGCCTGTATTAGCTTGGGCGCTTTTAGGGGTGTGCGTTGGTTTCGGCGCAGAGCTAGGACAGTATTTTGTGTGGACGTTTTTTATGTAAAGGAGGAGCGAAGGCAATGGGTCATAGTTTTAACGAAAAAATGGAAAAGAAACGACAGGCAGAATATAATCGCTGGAAAGCAGAATGTAATCCGGTATTGCATCGCAGAAATCACTGGTTGCCTAAGTACGAAGAAGAAGGTGCTTGGACGGATAGCAGGGTGTATGGTGTGGAGTTAGATTGCAGTATTAAAGGTTATGTGGAAACCGTAAGAACATATAACGCCGCAGGAGAGCTTATACGAACAGAAGAAGTTACATTTAATGGCAATGGAAAGATTGTAGACAGAAAGGTGCTATGAAGTGTGGAAAGTGCTTATGTAGAGAGGAGTAGCAATGAAACTAACTTTAATCATACCGGGCGAGCCTTGCGCACAAGGCCGTCCACGCTTTAGCACTCACGGCGGTTTTGTAAAGGCGTATGACCCGGAGAAAAGCCGAAATTACAAAGCATATGTCAAGATGTGTGCGATAAAGTCAATGCAAGAACAGGGGTGGACGCTAACAGAAAAGGCTCTCTCAATAGAGATAAGAGCGTTTATGAGTATCCCGTCAAGCAAGAGCAAAAAGTTTAAGCAGGCGGCGATTGTGGGCGCAGAGCGTCCAACTAAAAAGCCCGATGTTGACAACGTATTTAAAATCTTAACGGATGCGTTGAGCGGTATTGCTTACAAAGACGATAAGCAGATTGTTGACGCTAAAATCAGTAAGTTTTATGCTGACGAGCCGGGAGTTGAGGTAATAATTAAGGCAGATGAAGGAGTACAGCGTAAGACGCAGGAATGCGAAAGAAGTTCTTGAGGTGCTATCTCCATTGACTAGGTTTTTAGATAAGAATCCGCACCTAAGCAATTTAATAGGGCAGATGAACAACGAAACCCGGAAAGCTTTAGAAAATACTCGTAGAAGCAAAGTATATAAAGCAAGGGTATTGTTGGAGCTGTTTGAATGACAACTAAAACAGCTTTATTAATTGGTATAGCCATAGGGATTATAGCAGGGATATCGCTAGGGGTAGGCAGTGAGATAGGACAATATATAGTATGGACTATGATAATGCGGTAGAAGGAGCTGAAAACGTGATAGATTGTGAAAAATGTTATAGACTGAAAAGTTGTGGGGACAGATATTATTGTGCGTTTATAGGTTTAAATCCTTGTATTAGAGGAGAACATACACCAGTACAAGAGTATAAAGGTGCAGCAAATCCGCTAACATCGACAGATTCACGTTTAGCTCATTTACAAGAGCAGCAACGTAGGCGTGAGGAAGCTAGGGAAAGGAAAGAAACAGAAGCGGGAAAAGAGCACTACAAGCCGCACAAAACTATGAAAGTAGTATTTAGGGATATCATGGATAAACACGGTGGGATTCCGATATTTCAACCGCTTGGAAATTCGGCATCGTCTAAAGCATTTGACTGGAGCGATATGCATACAACAATTTTTGAAATGGGGTTTGCTGGGTGGGATGTTCCGGCGATTGCTCAAAAGCTGAATGTGAGCAAAAATACGCTATATTCATACATCGGTAGATATAGGGGGTAGCAAATGACTATAGAGGAGATAAAGGCAAAGCTAAAAAGATATCGTTTTATTGCGGGAGAAATTAGTGACTTGCTAGATGAGCGTGAGCGTTTGCGGTCGCTTGCGGAAAAGATTACACCTTCGCTGTCCTTTGCTCCTGTATATGGTGCAAATACGGATAAAATGGCACCTGTGGTTGCTAATCTCATTGAGGTGGAGCGATATATCGAAAAACGCAGCAAAGAGCTTCTGCGAGCAAGGATGGAAGCAGAGCAGCTAATCGACAGACTGGCTGATGAAAGGCACAGGGCAGTATTAAAAAGTTATTATTTTTCAAGACGAAGATGGCAAGAAGTTGCAGATGCTTTGCACTATGACAAAAGATCAGTGCTTCGATTTCACGGATGGGCATTATTGGAAATGGTAAAGATGTCATAGAATGTCACCCCTAACCCATGATAGAATATAAGATGTAAAATAATGTTAATATGATTTACACTCATTTAAGGTATCACCAATAGCACCAGCTCCTGCGGCCGGAGTGATCAAAAGGGCGCACATTAAATTTATAACGCATACGCAGTAACCCGCTCATTATCTGAGCAAGTGGCAAACCGTATGTTATATATTGGCTATGGCGTTCGCCGTATGATGGCATATGATAGCTGCAATTTATCGTATGAATGATGCGGATAACTACCCATAGCAGCTACTGGACGGTATGCAGTAACCGGCATAGTAGTTTACCCTGCCGCTGGGGCCAATACAGCGGCTTATTTAATTACTGTTTAATCTGCATGAATAATTCAACGTTAAAAATGCGTTAAAACACGGCGATATATATCAAAAATTAGCATATAAGTTAATATTATGGCACTTAACTTCGGTTAGGTGCTTTTTTATTTAAGGTGGTGAGAGATATGGCAGGCGGCAGACCGTCGGAGTTTAATAAAATTTGGAATAACGAGGACGGCTTACTGCGCATAGCTGGCTGGGCTAGGGATGGACTATCCAATGAGCAAATTGCCAAAAACATGGGGATAAATGTATCTACCTTGTATGATTGGCAAAAAAAGTATGGGGAGTTTGCGGAGGCTTTAAAAAAAAGCAAGGAGATTGCTGACAGGCAAGTCGAAAATGCACTTTTTAAAAGCTGTTTGGACAGGGTAATCACAGTCAAAAAGTGTTTTAAGGTAAAGCACGTCAAGTATGATAACGGCAAGCGAGTGGCGGAAGACGAGGAAGTGGTGACGGCAGAGGAAGAAGTGCCTATCCCTGCTAATACTACGGCTCAAATTTTCTGGCTGTCGAATAGGATGCCCGGATCTTATAAGCGCAATCCTGTTGATAATAGTTCGTCAGCACTGGAAAAACTTGATGAGATACTATCAAAAGTAACGCAGGGGCTGACGAAATGACATTTACGCAAAAACAACAAGAGTATCTTAACAACGCTAACCACCGCTGGAATATTAAATCCGGCGCAACGCGCTCCGGCAAAACGTATTTAGATGTACTGGCGGTTATACCGATCCGTATTAGAGCGGTAGCGGGAAAAGAGGGGCTAACGGTAATACTTGGCAATACCAAGGGAACGCTGCAGCGCAATGTAATTGAGCCGTTGCAGGCTATTTACGGTGCAACGCTGGTAGGCGATATCGGTGTAGATAACACGGCACGAATATTTGGCGAAAAAGTCTATTGCCTAGGAGCGGACAAGGTGACACAAGTAGACCGCCTGCGTGGCAGCAGCATTAAATATGCTTACTGCGATGAGGTGGTGACCTATAACAACGAGGTTTTCGAGATGTTAAAATCTCGGCTAGATAAGCCGTATAGCAGATGTGACCTAACCTGTAACCCTGACAACCCTATGCATTGGTTTAAAAAGTTTATGGACAGTGACGCAGATATATACTTGCAAGAGTACAGTATCGATGATAATGATTTTTTACCGAGCGAGTTTGTCGAAAACTTAAAAAAAGAGTACACAGGAACAGTGTGGTATGACAGATATATCCTTGGCAAGTGGGTGCTGGCCGAAGGGTTGATTTATCCGATGTTTAGCACAAACAGACACGTTAAGCAAGTGACCCCAAAGTGTGACCGTCATTATATATTTATCGACTACGGCACGCAGAATCCATTTGCTGCCCTACTTTTCGGTGTGCGGAGAGAGTTAGGCGTAGACGTCGCTTATCTTATCAAAGAGTATTACTACAGCGGGAGAGCAAACAATCGCCAGCTTACGGATGATGATTATTACAATGAGCTGGTAAGGTTGGCCGACGGATATGACATTGATTATATCGGTATAGATCCATCCGCTGCTAGTATGATCGCAACGATTAAAAAGCATGGGCAGTTTTCGGCTAAGAAAGCCAAAAATGATGTACTGAATGGTATTAGATCCGTCGCAAGTTTAATCGCGCAGGAACGGCTTTATGTACACATTTCGTGCAAAAACACAATAGCAGAGTTTCAGAGCTATTTGTGGGATACCAAAAGCACCGAAGATCGCCCGGTAAAAGATAATGACCACGCAATGGACGCGCTAAGATATTTTGTTAACACAGCAATGGCGCAAAGCAATTTTGTATTAATAGGGGGTTAAGTATGGATTTATCATTAATAGACACGCTAAAGCGCAACGCTCCGCTAAGTGATAGCCAAATAGTCAAACTCGAAATTAAAGAATTTATCGAAAGTGAGCGTTATAAAAATATGCTTGCTGGCGCAAGATATTACGCTGGTAAGCATGATATTTTAGATACCAAACGTATGGCTATTGGCAAAGATGGGCTGCTGACAGAGGTTAAAAATGTTGCTAACAACAAAATAGTACATACGTTTGCAACAGAGTTGATAGATCAAAAAATCCAATATTTGCTGGGTCGTGAGTTTAGCGTTAAGGGTCTGGACCAAACAAAAGATGATATTTTACAAAGTGTCTTTGATACTAAGGCCCGCAGTCAAATAACGGCCTGTGCTACTGGTGCAATAAAATGCGGCATTGGCTGGATGTACATTTACCCGGAAAAAGGTCAGTTAAAGTTTAAAGTTATAGACGCAAAGCAAATAATCCCACTTTGGGGAGATGATGAGCATACAGACTTGCAAGCTTTGATCAGATTTTACACGCAAGTCGAGTTCGAAGCAGCGCAGAAGCGTTTCGTCACATATGCGGAATTTTGGCAGGCTGACGGCGTACAGCTTTATAAGTACCAGCAGACGGCGTCAAGCGTTGAAATGATCGCGCAGAACTATAACAGCAATCTTATAGCGGTAGGCGAAAAGGCCGCTATGCTGCAGGACGCTGATGGTAATCTGCATGATTGGGAGCGGTTGCCGTTTGTGCCGATAAAATATAACGATAGCGAAACTCCTTTGATTAGCCGAATAAAAAGCTTGATTGATGCCTACGACAAAGGAGTATCAAACAATGGAAACGCGCTAGAGGATGCAGGCAACAAGATTATTAAAGTAAAAAATTATGGCGGTAGTGGCAAAGATAGCGACCAGTTAGGTAGATTGCGCCAAACAGTAAACGCTTACCGCTTGATAATGGTTAACGATGACGGCGACGCAGACACAATTGATGACAGCGTAGACGTTAGCAACTCTGACACTTATTTAGACCGCTTGCGCCGTAATATATACGCGTTTGGCCGTGGCGTTGATCCTGATCAGGCTATGGGTGCTAATGCGTCAGCAGAAGCCAGACAGTATATGTATGCCCCGCTTGACTTGGACTGCAACGGGTTAGAAAAAGGAGTCAGAAACTGCATTGATGGTATATGTTGGTTTATTGACAAGTATTATAGTGTATCTGGGGACGTTGAGATAACCTTAAACAGAGATATCCTCATCAACGAGCAGTCCGCAATTGATATGTGCCTAAAAGCTCAGTCTATAGAGGGGATTTCAACCGAAACAATATTGTCAAATATGCCTTGGGTTAAAGATGTGGCTGCCGAAATTGATAAGTATAAATCAGAGCAGGGCGATATTTACAATAATTTAGATGGTGACCCAAATGCGGCGCAGTGATGAATATTGGGCAAAGCGATTGCTTTCTGCTGGAGATAGACGCCTAACCCCAGCAGAGCGCAAGCTAAAAGAGATATACGTCAATGCTACAGCGAAGATAAAAAAAGAAATTGAAGCTTATATAGGCCGCTATGGTACTGATGACATATACGCCTTGTTAAGCAAAGCGCAAACGCTATCACAGCAAAAATTTGCCGCTACGGCATATGCTGACTCAGATAAGAAGAATTATCCCTCTTGGTTCAAAAGAATCGCTTATCGTCAATCTAGAAAAACGAAAATAACACGCGTTGACAAACTGATGTTTGAAATTGATTTGATATTGTCACAAGCTTCTGCGCGAGAAGTTGAAACGTTAGCAGACCTTTTGAGCAAAGTATATTCTGACGGTTATAACAGCGGGGCTTACAATTCGGCAATTGAAAGCGGACGCACAAGAGTTATTAGCAAACCTAAAATTGACGCAATTAAAAGGGCAATTGATAGCCGCTGGCTGGATGGTAATTTCAAAACTCGGTCCGCCGATAATGCGGAAAGTGTTTCGAAAGCATTGCAAAAAGATATCCCCAGCGGGCTTATTTTGGGGAGAAATCCTAAAGAGATAGCTACCATGATAAATAAGCGCACAGGCGCAGGCTATAAAAACGCATTACGGCTGGCGAGAACAGAAGTATCACACGTTTTAAACGATGCCAATTTTCAAGCTATGGAAGACAACGACATTGAAAGGTATGTGTATACGGCCGTACTTGACTTTAAGACCAGTGAAATATGCCGAGATTTAGACGGTAAAGACTTCGCGCTGAAAGACAAGCGACAGGGGATAAACGCCCCGCCTATGCACCCTAATTGTAGATCTACAACTGTACCGATGGTTGATGATCGGGGCGAACGGCTTGCAAAGGATAAAAACGGGAAATACTTTTATGTGCCTGAAAATATGACTTATAAAGAATATGCAGAAAAATATTTAAGTTAAAGCCACCCAAAAGGGTGTTTTTATTTTCAGTCCGGCGGGACTATAACCGCTAATCTGACAGGTACTGACCTGTATAAAAAAGTATGGAGGGTTTAACAATGGATATTTTGGAAAAATTAAAAGAGCTGGGGTTTGATATTCCGGCAGAAAAAAAGGAGGACTTCAACAAATATTTCAGAGAAAACTACAAATCAAAAGCCGAAATTGATGGTTTGAAAGAAAATCATGTTAAAGAACTGCAAACGGCGAAAGACGCCGCCAAAGCTTTACAGGAGCAACTGAAAGGGTTTGAAGGTATTGACGTTAAGGCACTGCAGGCTGCTGTAAAGGCAAGCGAGGAAAAATACAATCAGGATATTGCCGAACTACGAAAAAATGCAGCTATTGATGTTGCACTGGCAGGCAGTGGCGCGAAAGATGCGAAACTGGTTAAAGCTTTGCTTGACAGCAATGCTGTAAAGGTAGACGGGGAAAATATTAGCGGTTTGAGCGAACAACTCGAAAAAATCAAAACGTCTCATGATTACCTTTTTTCGGCAGCGCAAAAGCCTGACGGAATGAAACCGCACTCACCTGGTAACCAAGATGATAAGAACGGTGATGCGGAACTTGCGGCTATTAGAATGGGCGCAGGGTTGGAATAACAAAAATAAAAATGGAGAGTGATTAAACAATGGCAAACAACATTGCATTAGCAAACAAATTTTTACCTATTCTTGACGAAATCTATAAAAAAGGCGCAGCTACTAGCGTGTTTGACGCTAGAGTTATGACCAATGCTTTTACGGGTGTAAACGAAATTAAAGTGTTGAAAGTCGGTACTGTTGGGTTGGGTAACTACTCCCGCGATACAGGCTATCCTAAAGCAACAGTTACAGCAGCATGGGAAACCATGAAGCTGACAATTGAGCGCGGCAGAGAGTTTTCAGTCGACCGCATGGATGATGAGGAAACACTTGGAATGACCTTTGGCGCTGTTGTCGGTGGCTACCAGCGTGAGCATGTTGTGCCGGAGCTTGATGCTTATCGCTTTGCTAAATACGCAAGTGCAAGCGGTATTTTAAAAGCAAGTCCTGCTACTTTGACTAAAGAAACAATTATTGGAGCGATTGATGATGCAGTAGCAAAAATGGATGAAGCGGAAGTCCCGCGTACTGAACGTGTGTTGAATATCAGTACTGCGCTTCAGCCGATGCTTAATTCTGCTTTAGCTCGTCAGTGGGGTAGTGACGGAACTGTAAACACAATTTTGAGCGGCTATAACGATATGCCGATTAATTGGGTTGTTCCTGGTCGCTTCTATACTGGCATTACTCTTAATGATGGTTCTTCCGAAAACGGTTTTAAACCCACAGATACCACAGGCAAGGCAATTAACTTTATGATTATTCATAAACCGGCAGTGCTGCAGGTCGTTAAATTTGCTCTTCCTAAAATCTTTACCCCGGAAGAAAATCAGGATAAAGACGCATGGAAATTCCAATTCAGACTTTATCATGACGCTTTTGTTTACGATAACAAAGCTAAAGGTATTTACCTGCACGCACAGGCATAACGGAGGTAACTATGGAATTAAAAAAAGACGGTATCACGATTGTTGTGAATAGCGAATTTGATGCGGACCGGTTAAAACAAGCTGGCTATACCGAAGCTGCAAAGGACGTTAAGCCAAAAGCAGCGGTAAAGACTGGTTCTAAAACCGAAGCTGCAAAGGACGTTAAATGAGCATTCTTGAGAGAGTAAAAGCGTTGTTGGGTGTCACTACTGATACCCAAGACGCTTTTTTAAATGCCTTAATTGATGAAATGAGCCAGCGAGCGAAGAACTACTGCAACATTAGGGCAATCCCGGTCGAACTAGAGCCGGCAATAGCAAGAATGGTCGTAAATGTGTACTCCGAACAGTCGAAAGTATCAGAGATCAAAGAAGCTGATCGAAGTTTTAAGTTTGCGGAAATTACAAATAATGTATTTAACTCTGCCCTTAGCGACTTGCACGCTTTCAGGGTAATGTTTTAGCGAGGTGTGGCATGGTTGTTGATTTTTCTATCATTGGCGAAAAAATGAAAATATTTGATACTGATGAGATGGACGTTTGGCGCGACACCGTCAGCGAAAACCCCAACACTGGGGAAGTTACAGAAGCGACTGCAATGGTAGTTGAAAAGCAGCCGTGTCATATTTCTTACAAGATCAATGATAGGCCGGACACTGTAACCGCTGGTACAATGCCAGTTACACAGTTGATCAGGGTTGATTTTCCTGCTGGCGTTGACGTTAAAAACGGCGACTATGTAAAGCTGCGCAGAAAGTCAAACGGCGTTGCGTTCGCTGAAATCAATGGTTTTGTTGGTATGTTGAGTGCATATCCAGGGCGCAGTAATTTTTATCTACAGGTGCGAAAAGATGTTTGATTTTTCAGAGTTTGCAAGGTTTCAAAGCGATTTCGAACGCAAGTCAAAAATTCGTTCAGAAGTAGCTGAAAAGGTTCTCAAAAAAGAAGGTGCGGCTATACTTGCCAAAACAAAGCAGAGAACACCTGTTGATACAGGCGCGCTTCGTAATAGTTGGGAAATGACCTACAGCCAAAAAGGTCATGAACACAAAATTACCTTTAGCAATCCGCAGGACTATGCATCATACATCGAATTCGGCACTAAAAAAATAAAGCCATTCTACATGAATACAGTTCCGCTTAACAAGGGGCTTAAAACGGTAGAAAGGAAATACAAGCGGGAGCTAAAAAGGTTTTTCGTTGATTAGGGGGCGATTTGGCTGATTACGGCAGATTTATACAAAGACGCTATCGGCAAGACACTGTTTGATAAATTCGGCGTCAAGTGGTACAAGGAAAAGGCTGCTAAGCCTGTCTATCCTGCGTTTTACATAAACAACGCAAGTATAGCGGTTGAAAGGGATAATGTCGACAGGTGGTATTTGTTTTTTCTTACACACATCACCTACCGTCATGCTGCAGAACCCGCAACGGTAAAAAACATCAATAGCGTTTTAGACCAAATGGCCATTGACCTTCCGTCTGCGCTTGATTTGGTGCCAATAGACGGTGGACTGATTCGGCTAGAGAAAGACAGTTATGCCGAAAAAAACGAGGGTAACTTAGAATTTATTGGTAAATATTACATCAGGGTAAAAAAAGAAGTTGCAGAAGCATTGCAAATGCAGCTTGACCTGAAAATAACGTAAGGAGTGATAATATGGCAGGTGGCGTATGGTTAAGCCAAAATAAAGTCAGACCGGGCGCATACATCAATTTTAGGCAGGTAGCTAAGCCGTTGCTGACGGTTGGTGATAGAGGTATAGCAACAGTAGCATTGCCGCTTTCGTGGGGTCCTTCTGATGTCCTGATAGACGTAGAAAGCAGCGAGTTGCTGAACGGCGATAGCAGAGCAAAGCTAGGATTTACGGCAGCAGATACCGCAGATAGTTTAGTCGCAAGATTAATTTTATCTAATTGTTACAGGTGTCTTTTTTATCGACTTGACAGTGGCGGCGTTCAAGCGAGCGGAACGATCAGCGGCTTCGCTGTTACTGCGAAATACCCCGGTAAGGCTGGTAATAAGATTACAGTTCAAATTAATAAAAACAAGGTAGATACTACTAAGTATAACTTCTTGACGTTCTGGGATGGGGTTCTCGTCCACAGCCAAGAGGTAAAAAGCAAAGATGAGGTGCAATCCAACGATTACATTGATGTAACAACGGATAGCGGGCAACTTAAAGAAGCAGCAGGTGTTACCCTGACTTCTGGCTCTGATGGTACTGTCAGTGCTTCTGCTGCTTATCCGAAATATTTTGAACTGCTCGAAGTTGCAAAATGGCAAACCATGGCCATTATAACCGATGGCAGCACAATTAATGCTTTGGCCAAAACTTTTATTGAAAATCAGCGAGAGGACGAAGGCCGAGGGGTGCAGCTTTGCATTTATGAGGACGCAAGCACTTACAACTATGAAGGGGTTATTGCAAGTGAGCAAAGCCTTATTTTTGCAAATGAAACAGTACCAAAAGAAATGGTCCCGGCATGGGTCGCAGGTATTACAGCAGGTGCGCAGATTAACCAGTCTAACACATATAAAGTTGTCGAAGGTGCAATCGGCTTTGCTCCGGAACACAAAGACAGCGTTATTAAAGAGAAGCTGAAATTAGGGAAATTCCTTTTCAGCACACGTCAGGACGGTAATATCGTAGTCGAAAAAGACATTAATACCTATCACCTGTTTGAGCCGGAAAAAGGTTATGTTTTCAGCAAAAACAGGGCAATCCGAGTTATGGACGAAATGAGAATGTCTATCCGGTCTGTTTGGGAAAACAACTACATCGGCAAGGTAACAAATAACAATAGGGGTAGGGCTATTTTCAAGGCTGATGTAGTTGCCTATATTACCGAATTACAACGGCTTGAAACCGTCGAAGCGTCTTATGATCCTGTTGAAAATACTATCGTAGAACGTGGTGTAAATGTCGATGCGGTAAGAGCGAGTGTTAATCAGCTGCCGATATTGGACGCAATGGAAATTCTTTATATGGATATTGAAGTTTTGGCATAAGGGGGGATAACAAATGGAAAAATATATTCTGGGTGAGGATACCATCAGCGGCCGAGAAGGTAAAGTAATGGCCACCATTGATAACAAGGTGTACGAGCTTTTTGACCTTACCAAATTTACCGCTGATATTGAGCTTGATACAACTGAAATTAAGCCTATAGGGGTTCGGCATACTGAAACCAAAGTACACGGTATTAAAGGTACTGGTACTTTCAGCGGGTATTATGTTTCAAGCAAATACCGCGATATTATTCTTGATTATTACAAGACGGGAAAAATGCCACAGTTTAAGGCCGTAGTAGTAAACGAGGACCCGGCGAGCAAGGCGGGCAGGCAAGAGATCATGATCGAGGGTATTACTATTACTAAGTCGTCTTTCGGTATGCTTGATAACTCTGTCGGTGCATTAACCGAAGATATACCCTTTAATTTCCGCTATGCAAAAATATTGAAAAAATTTGATGAGGTGATCTAATGAGCAAATTAACTGACTTTTTAGCAGGAAACGTTGTTGATAACCTGACCGCGGAAGTAGCCGTGTCTAAACGCATTCCCGGTAAATTTAAAATTAAGGTTATAGGCAATCAGGAACGTGAAGAATTATCACAGAGGGCTACTATTAAAGGTGTTTATTCTGCAACAAAATTTGCTAAGCTCGTAATCTTAAATTGCGTCTTAGAACCGGCATTAAACGACGCAACGCTCATGGAGAAGGTCGGAGCTAACACTCCGGAAGAGGTTATTGAGAAATGCTTGCTTGCCGGAGAGCAGGAAGAACTGTTCAAGGAAATTGTAAAACTTAGCGGGTTTGACAAAAATATTAATGAAAGCATTGAAACTGCAAAAAACTAATAAAGGAAGATCCCGAAGCGGCGCTTTGTTTGGGCGCCGTTTTGCATTTGCGCTGGAAACCGTCGGACTTCGCGAATCTTCCTCAAAACGAAAAAGCGTTTGTTATCGCCTGCTTGGGAGAATTGGCGAAAGCAAACGCTAAAAACAAGTAAAGGCGGTGAATTATGGCCGATATTCACAATTCGATAATTCTCGACGACCGTATGTCCAAGCCTATCGCTGACATTAACGCTCATATGCTTGAATTAAAGAAAAGCATGGAAAAAACAAATGCTATGCTTGATAGCATGGCGGGTAAAATGGGCGGCGTAAAAACTAAAAGCATTGCCCTCGGTAGTGCTATAGGCAATATGGCTAATAATCTTGCAACAAAGCTTGCAGAACTACCGGGGCAGGCTCTTGGCATGGGCGATAGTCTTATGTCTATGCGTGCGCGTATTGACAACATTAACGACGGTATGCAAACAACTGATGAGTTAATGGAAAAAGTGTACTTATCTTCTATACGCTCACGTACTGCTTATGTCGATACAGCAGCCGTTGTTGCAAAATTGGGACTTAATGCCGCTGACGCTTTCGGAAACTTTGATGAAATAGTTGGATTTGCTGAAACAATGAACAAAGCGTTTATTGTCAGCGGAGCAAGTGTTTCAGAAGTGCAAGCCGGTATGTACCAGTTAACGCAGGCTATGGCGTCTGGACGTTTGCAGGGCGACGAATTTAAAAGCATAAGTGAAAACGCACCTATGCTTGCTAATGCAATCGCCAAATTTACCGGTAAAAGCCGCGGCGAGTTGAAAGAAATGTCTAGAGATGGCGAAATAACAGCGGACATTATTAAAAAAGCACTCACTTTCGCAGCGGCCGATATAGACAAAAAGTTTAAAAATATGCCGATAACATTTGGGCAAGCTCTTGATGTCATGGAAAGTAGAGCCAAGTATTTCTTTGGCGATATATTTAAAAAGATAAGTGAAGTAGCAGGTAGAGCTATTTATAACATTAGTGAGAAATTGGAAGATCTGAGAAAGATAAGCAAAGAAGTTATGGTACCTCTGGTAAACCATATGTATGACTTAGCAGCCGCAAGCGCATACGTTGGTACTGTTTGGGCTATAACTTTAATCCCGACCGCGATTAATGCCGGGATTGCGCTCGGCACGGCGGCAGTAGGAGCGTGGAACGCCGCTCTAGGTTTTGCAGCAGCGAACTTTGCCGTACTTGCTGGAGTGGGAATTCTGTTTGCACTTGCAGGGGTAATGCTGCAATTCCCGGAAATTGCAGGTGTTGTCGTTGGAGCGGTATATGGGTTTGCCGAGGGCTGGAAAAATGCGCTTAAATTTGTAGGCAACTACTGGGTTTCTTGTGTCAACAAAATCATAGAGGGAGCGAACATTGCGGGGCGAGCCTTGGAGAAGGTAAGCGGAGGATTATATACTCACTCCGAAATTGGAAAATTTGCCGGCTGGGAATATGGAGATGTTGAATTAGCCTATAATGAAGGCAAACAAAAGGGCATCAAAGCATCTCAAGATATAGGCAAACGTCTTGATGATTTCAAAAAAAGCATAATGAACCCCGAGGAAAATCCAAATCCAGATCCGAACAAGGATAAGGATAAGGATAAGGATATCGACAAAGTTAAATCTGTAGGCAAGGTTAAAGACCCGATAAAAATTGACGATGAAAGTCTAAAGCTCATCAGAGATTTGGCCATGAAAAAATATCAGGTTAGCTTCAAAACTGTGCAGCCTGTGTTTCACTTGTCTTTTGGCGACATTAGGGAAACAATGGATATTGATAAAGCTGTTGAAAGGGTAGAAACGAGAATTGTCGACCTTTATAACAGTAGCTTGGTGGTGCCAGACAATGGTTAGTGAAGTTTTAATTTATTTTGTTGCGGACGGTAATTTTGTTCCGCTGTCGGTGAATCCTGAAATGCTACCCATTGAAAGAGAGGGCAGCAATGAAACAACTGACATAGTTGGTATAGGCGAGGTTAATTTACTTCGCCTGCCTAAACTAAGAACCTGCACACTTGAAAGTTATTTCCCTGCTATGGGAGCGTTGGGCAGCTTTGGGGGAACGAAAGCTTATAACTGGCTAAAACGGTTGCAGGAAACAAAAAAACCGCTCAAACTCGTTGTAACGCGCTTAAACATATCAATGCTAATGACGATTGAAAGCTTAAAGCGTGAAACGAGGGGCGGCGAGCATGATGATATTTATTTTTCCATTGAACTAAAGGAATATAAGCAGTACGGCATTGCAAAGCTGCAAAGGGACGCACAGGGGAACATTGTAGACGGTGTAAGCAAACAGACTGATGTCGATACCCTTATCGGCAATAACCCGGTTGCGTCGCTTACGCAGCCTTTGAAAAGCGATGATACTTTGTGGACAGTCGCTAGTAAATACTTGGGTGACGGTAGTCGATGGCTTGAAATATTAGCCTTAAACCCTGCGCTGGGTGATGGACTAGGGACTTTACTTGGCGTAACGCTAAAGCTGCCTAAAAACGTGGAGAAAACACTATGAAGCTAAGCGCGGTTTTAACTAATTCAAAAACAAAAGAAAGCTGGGATATCTCAACAGTCATTAGCGAAATTACTTTTAAAACGGCGTTGGATGATCAGCCGGGGACATTAACCTTTATTTGCGTTGATGTGAACCAGTCTAACCTATTTGCGGAAGGTAGTGTTATTGACATAGGTATAGACGGCAAAGGCTTGTTTTTGGGGTATCTGTTCAAAACGGAAACAGATAGCTACAACAATGTGAAAGTAACTGCTTATGACCAAATGCGCTATCTGAAAAACAAGGATTTTTATATTATCGACGGCGGGCAAACGCTCAATGATGTTTTCACAAACTGCTGCAATAAATTTCAGTTAAAAAGCAGTGTTATTGCTGGTTCTGAAACTATTGTCAGCGATAAAATTCACAATGATAAAACTATCTACGAAATAATACAGTATGCTATTGATGATGTGCTTGTTAAAACTCAAAAATATTACGTTGTTCGAGATAACTACGGTACGCTAGAGCTTGTCGATATGGAAAAGCTGGTAACTGACTATGTGATAGGCGATAGCTCGGCTATGAGTGAATATACGCACAGCAGAAGCATTGATGAAGCTTGCAACGTTGTGAAGCTGATTTGGGGCGACAAAGACGCAAAAACTCCTAAAATAACGGTCGCTGATGATGAAAAAAATGTTGAGCAATGGGGTATCTTGCAGCATTACGAAGTTGTTAACGAAGGAATGAACGAAGCGCAAATTACAGAAAGGGCGAACAATCTTTTGTTTTTGCTTAATCGTGTTGAGCAGACAATGAAGTTAACTGTTGTGGCAGATGAAACAACATATAACAGCCTGTTGGAATTAAGAGCCGGCAGCGGGTTTAGAATACGGTTTAACAGTGCGTTAACCGGCAAGGTAGATCAGACTGTATATGTTATTAGCTGTGATACATCAATAACTGATGGCGTTGTGTCAAGCAGTATGGAGGTGAGTATGCCGGAATGATTGGCAACAAGCTGTTAAATATAATTATGGATGGGAAAGTTCCACCGCAGGAACGGACGGCAATAGTTTTCGCTAAAATTATAACGGTTAATCCTGTTTCGATAAAAGTTGAGGGACAGAAAGAGCCTATCCCTTCGAAGTTTATTTATGTAAGCAACTTCTGCAAACGTCACTTTCACCCTAATAAGCATAAGCATACAGGCTGCGATAACCCTTTAACTGGCTACGAAACAGAAGACATTGAAGAATTCAGAGCAATTAAGCCGGGTGATAAGGTCGTTTGCATTAGATCTAACGGCGGTCAATTTTACTATTTGCTTGAACGAATTGATACGGAGGGTTTTGCATGATACCTACGTGGATAAAAACTGAACAAATAGCGACTAAGGTAGTAAAGCAGCCAAGTAAGACTTATCACCTTGATTTGCAGCGAGGTCGCATAGTTGGCTTTGTTGACGGATACGAAGCAATAAAGCAGGCAATAATAAAAATAATGCTTACTGAAAAATACGCCTATGTTATTTATGATCACTATTACGGAGTTGGACTTGAACAGTATATAGGAAAAGATATAAGTTTCGTGGTAGCTGATTTAGGGTCAACAATTGAAAATGCGCTGTTGTACGATGATCGGATACTTGCGGTAAATGACATAGAAATTACCAGGGGAAGTAATATTGATGGACTGCTTGTAAAGTATTCGGTGGAAACAGTAGACGGTGTATTAAACGGAGAACAGGAGGTGAAAATGATTGGCTAATATTATTGATGAGCTAAAAGTAAAAACATACTCATATTTTATGAAAAAGGCTCTTGACCTTGTTGAAAGTGAAATCGACAAACGACAAGGGTCTATTATTTATGACGCTCTTGCGCCCTCTATGGCTACACTGGCGCAGTTATATGCCGACCTGCAGTTATACTATGAAAACACATATCTCTTGACCGCAAAGGGTAAATCTCTTGATAACCGCTGCGCAGACTTTGGAATTGACAGAGAGCTTGCAACACCTGCCTACCGCAAGGTTACCATGAAAGATAGTGAAGGTCAGAAGGTAGATGTGCCGCTTGGCATTAGATTAAGCACCGAGGACGAAGCCGCCCCGGTGTTTTTTGTTGTAAGAGACCGAACTGCTAAAGGTGAATATGTTGCGGTATGTGAAACTGTTGGGGTTGTCGGAAATATTTATACAGGGTATATGCTTCCTGTCAACAATATAGCGGCTCTTGGCAGCGCATACATGGACACTATTATAACCCCTGGGCAAGACGACGAAACAGACGATGCATTGAGAAACAGAACAATTGAATGGTTGCGCAATAAGCCTTATGGCGGTAACGTTGCTCATTATAAAATATGGGCGCAGGCGATAGCGGGGGTTGGTGCGGTGCAGGTTTACCCGGTGTGGAATGGTGGGGGGACGGTGAAGGTATCCGTTATCGACAGCGAATATAAGCCTGCTACAAGCGAGTTTATGCAGCAGATAAAGAAATACTTTGACCCTACAGAACAAACCGGGCAGGGGCTCGGCATTGCTCCCATAGACCACACTGTTACAATATCCACGCCGGAAGAGGTTGCTATAAACATAGTAGCAAACGTTACCCTGAAAAGCGAAGTTAGCGGAGAGCAGATAAAGCCTTTTATTCAAGCGTCAATCGAAAAATACTTTTTAGAAGTTAAACAAAAGTGGGGCGATAACGATGCACTGAATAAATATCAAGTCGGCGTTTACATCGCTAGAATTATCGGCGCAGTGATTAGCGTTGAGAATGTTATAAATGTGCAGTCGGTAACATTAAATGGCGGCAATGCTGACATTTTGCTTGAAGAAAGCGGAACTAAACAGCAAATACCCAAATTGGGGACGGTGACTGTTAATGCGATTACTTAAAAAATATTTGCCCTCACTATATAGGGAAAACAAAGAAATTGAAGGGCTGATGAATGCTGAACAGCCTATCTACGACGAAGCCGAAACCGATACCAAGTTTGCTTTTTCTCGTCAGTTTGTTGTGACGGCTGATGAAAAGGGTGTTGAACAATACGAAAAGATTCTTGGCATAATGCCGACGGCTACAGATAGCTTGGAATTTCGCAAGCGACGCGTTATAACAAGGCTTTCAACAACTCCGCCGTATACGCTGAACTATTTAAAACAGCAGCTTACAACGATATTTGGAGCTGGTAATTTTAATGCATGGGTGGACTACGGCAAGCGAGAACTTTATGTTGATAGTTTTATTAATAACATTAGTTTATTTTTTGAGCTTGAAACATTCATTGCAAAAGTAAAGCCTGCAAATATGATTTATATCTATAGATCGCTGGTCCTTCCAAAAGTAGGTGTGAGCAGTCGCTATTTAGCTGGTTGGGGCAAATGGAACTACAGACTTGATGGAACGTGGAATCTAGGTGCTGAACCGTTCTATTCCGACGATACAACAGAAGAATGGAACTACAGACTTGATGGAACGTGGAATCTAGGTGCTAAACCGTTTGCTACTTATTATCTGGGGGAAATTAAAATGAACAACCAATCGTCAATAACTCCGTTCACGCTGAATTATTCGGCATCTAAGTTAAAGGAGATCATAACCAAAGTTGTAATTAACAATACAATTACAGTAAATTCAAGTGATTTTTTAAACTTCAATGTTTCCGGTGGCAGAATAACATTTGATGTTTTAGTAGAAACTGTAAACATTTTGATAGAAAGCGTAAAAATTTATGCAGGGGAAAATGTTATTGATGATGCAACACTGGCGGTAAAATCGGGTGAAAATGCTCGAATAAGATTTGAAATAGAATACAAGGAGGCTTTTTGATGAAAGAAGTAACTTATAACAGCTCACTACTGAAAGACAGTTGGAACTCTAACGAAACTGTAAAGCCCAATAATTTTAATGAATTGAGTGGAGCGGTTAAAAATGTTATTGCGAACGCAAATGATCTTGCCCACAATTATTTACAGCAAGGCAAGCAATATGTGGCGGGCGATATTGTTTATAGCAAAAATTTAAATAAGGGATGCTATTTAGTTTGTACACAAGGCGGAGCTACTGGCGATAGCGAACCACAATTGATCAATAAAAACGTAGGCGAAACTGTAAATGACGGCAGTGTTGTATGGACGGTACAAAATATTAGGACTACTGCTTTAGATTCATATCCTGTAGGCAGTATATATATGTCTGTAAATTCGACATCGCCTGCAGATCTTTTTGGCGGTACGTGGGAGGCAATGCCGGCAGGACGTGTTTTGCTGGCGCAGGGCACATCAGAATGGGGCGTAGAATATAAAGCTGGTAGTACTGGTGGCGAACACGAACATCAGTTATCCATCGGAGAACTTCCATCACATAATCATATCGCAATCAGTAGTGATGCCGGTCAACATAGTCACCAACTTAATGCTTACGCAAATGATTCCGCTGGCGGAGGTAAAGGGTATTGGTTTGATCGTCGTGGAGCGCTAGATACTACGAAAGAGGCTGGTAGTCACAATCATAAAATATCAATCTCTAATACTGGCAACAATAATGCCCATAACATTACTCAACCATACGTTGCTATATTTATGTGGAAAAGAATCAGTTAGTACGTACGGCGCCACATGTAGCAACTGAAATATGGTTGCATGTTATTGTGTGTATCGTTATCGCCGGTAGAACTTACCTCAATGATATGGCTATGTGTGGCGTTTATTGACACTGCCCCAGAATTAAGGTAACCATCGATGGAATCAGCTGTAGAATAAGAACCATATTTACCTAAACTCATTATTCCGTTGCCAGAACCTTGACCATCTCGTATAAAGCCGCGGCCGTTGAAGCTGCCGGTCAGGTTTGCACTATTAGCACTACCGATATGGCTGTGTTTGGGCAATTCTCCGATGGTTATAAAAAAGAAGAAAGAAGGTTTTAAAATGAAGTGTTTTCAAGTATTAAAGAATGAAGTTTTAATTATATCAGGGGAAAAAATGTATAAAGATCACTCTGATAATTTTATCGTCGATGGAGGTAGCTTACAGGCTGGCGAGGTAACATTAAGCGAGGTAATCTATGACGACCAGCAGAGCCATGCTGTCGTAAATGGTGATTTTTGCGATAAACCGATTGAAGCCATCGAGGATAAAATCGCTGCTATTGATTCCTATATAGCTGCTAAAGCTGCCAGGGAATATGTGCCACCGACACTCGAAGAACTTCGTGAACAAGCATTAAACTACCAATATCAAAAATATGATGCTCAAAAGCATGCTATCGTATGGCTACAAGACGGCAGCGGTTATGGGTTCGATTGCAATGACGATGATCAGAACAACTGGCAGGTTGCTTTGACACTTATGGAAAACGATATCACGATGTACAGGGTTTATACAGATAAAAATAATCTGTCTGAAAAGTCGTTTTTAGAGGTAACGCGTGATCAGATGATGGAAGCAGGAAATCTTGTAAAAGCGCAGCAATATACGGCTTACGGCGGATTTGAAAAAGTGCGTGCCGAAATTGCTAATTGCACAACAGCAGAACAGTTAAAACCATATTTGCCAACAGAAAGCGCATAAATACTGGCTTTACAACGGTTTTGAATTACTAAAATTATCACACACAAATTACTTACGTTTTAACGGCTTTATTAAGTGATTTTTAGAGTATTTCTGCAAAAAATCCTTGCAAATTACTTACAAAAGGTCAATAGCTTTTTTTAGCTGGCGAATATTTTTGTGGGTATATGTGCCGTCAGTAATATCCTGTGTAGCATGGCCTAATATTTTTTTGATAGATAACTTATTAGCGCCTTTATCATCTAACCATGTAGCGCAAGTATGGCGGCACTCATGTGGTTTATGTTTGCAGCGAGTAACTTTCATAACCTTGTCAAAGATGCGTAGAAAGCGGTGGTATGTCAGTTGCTTTCCGTCCGGGTCTGTAATAAGAGTTTTCCCTGGACGCTGCAGCCAATAGTCATAATATTGCACGATCTTTTTGCTTATAGGTACTAGCCTGTTTCTACCAGCCTCGGTTTTACTTTCTCGTATCCGGTAAAATCGGGAATGCAATTTTACATCGTTTTTTTCAAGTGCTAAAAATTCGCTTGGCCTTGGTCCGCTATAACACATCATTATTACGATCATTGCATAAGGAGCTAGAGGATCATTACTGTCAGCAAGAGCTTTTACCCGATTGAGCTGGCGCGTGTTAAATGGCTGTTTTATTTTATTTCTTTTCGGCAAATCTACATCTACGAACCGTGATATATCTGCAGTAGGCGGTATGATTTGATACTTAACGGCATAGTTATAAATATTATGATATAGTTGCCGTACTTTTTTCTGTGTAGCATGGCCAATACCTTTGTCTGACAGTTTTTTTATTACGGCCTGCAAATCGGTAACTTTAAGGCTGGTAAGAGGCTTATTGTGCAGAGGCTTGCAATATCCAAAAATTACTTCATAATTTTTGACCGTGACGCTGGCGATCTTAGCTTTACGTTCTGCCATTTCCAGTTGATAGGCTTCACCGAAAGTAATCAAAGACGGGAGATAAATAGACGGGTCTTTATTGCAATCAGCCAAAAAGATTAAGGCTTCTGCATGTGTTGGAAAATAACCGATGTACTTGGATCTACCGTTAATTGTTTTAAGTACGGCCCAAGGCCTACGACGGCTACCGTGCAAAAAAATAATACTGCCAAAGCCATTTGGTAGTTTCATGCGTTTTCTTTTTTTAGTATTCAAAATATCAGCTCCTTTAGGAGCATTATACAGGAGGCAAAAATGAACTGGGAATCTTTTAAATTTGCGGCTATCGGAGCTGCTCAAACTTTAGCACAAGGTTGGTCATATAAAGCCTTAATAGCGGCAATGTTGGCTATGATTTTGCATAAGCACGCTATATTGTTTTATAGCTTTGCTTTTTTAGTATTTATTGATTGTTTTACAAAATGGGTATCGATATCCTATCTGCATCTAAAAGATAGTGGTATTGAAAATCCGACTATCCTAGAATCTATTAAAGGAATAAAAAAAGCCAGAGCTGCCAAAAAGATAAAAAGTGAAGTTATGAAACACCGTTTCCTTGGAAAAATCGGTGTTTATTTAATTTGTGCGTTGTCTGCAGCTGTCGTTGATGTAGTTATGAGAGTTTTAGATAAACCTACTTGGGCAGTTATGACGGTTATTGGATATCTTGTTGTAACTGAGCTACTTAGTATTATCGAAAACTTAAATGATGCTGGCGTGGAAGCTATGAGTGGATTGATTGTTTTTGTTAAAAAGAAACTATGATTTCTAAATTTTTTATGGAGTGTGATTAATATGGCTTTGTATGTAAGTAAACATTGGAGCGTAACGGAGTGGGATTGTCTGCAACGTAGCAGGAATGAGTATGCATGGGACGAAAATGGTCGACTATGTACAAATGATGAAAAGACTGCTAACTTATTTCGGTTGCTTGATATGCTGAGGGATTGGAATTCTAATTGGGTTATTAATACTACTAATGCTGGTTATAAAAGTGGCTTTCGAACTATAGAAGTGAACTTAGCTGTTGGTGGAGAACCTAACAGCTATCATACTCGTGGCTGTGCAGCCGACATCCATATTTCGGGACAGGACGATACTGATACCGCATTGGCAGATACGGTCATTGCTGCAGCTAAAGCATGGAGCATTGAAGATCAGCTGGGGATTGGTTATTATGGCGATTGGATTCATGTGGATACCAGGGGCTACAGTAGCAGGTGGTGACGAATGTGTATGAAAAAATCAAAAGTTGGATATCTAATAATCGCTTTCTTGTTGGTCTGGGTGTTGGTGCAGTTCTTTTTCTTGCCTGCTACCTGTTCAGCCGAGCCGGCATACATGATAACGGAAAGCGAGTTGGTGACACTGGAACAAAACTCAACCAGGCAATTGGAAATCAGCAGGAAATTAGCGCTGGAATTACAGATAGCAAGGGAACAGCAGACGCTATCGGATCAAGCATCGAGCGAAGCCAAACTGCAAATAGATCAGCTGCAGAAGCAGTTGACAGATGTACTGAACTCGTCGAAGAAGCAGGAAGAATTACAGCAGAAAATCTTGAAATCCTTGCCACCGTCCGCGCCAGGGGTTCTGCGGGAGATCGGAGCCAAGATTGATATTGATCACTACGTTACAGGTATCAGCTATGGAGTGAGCCGCCGGATAGGTAGCAAATATATAGGGTTTCGAGGCGAGTATGATTGGCAAGATAAAAAAACTGGTGTGTGGGTAACATATGCGTACTAAAAGAGTAAAAGCCTACCGATTAAGGTAGGCTTATTTTTATGCAGAAAACAAAAACGCAGAGTTTAAAATGAGTTTAATATTTTTCGGAAATATGAAAAATGTATAAAATAAATAATAAAATATGGACTGAATGGTATAAAAAACACTTAGTAATAATGGAAGAAATGCAATCATTGAAGTTGTTCGTCTGTAATTGATATAGATTAAAATTTTTTTTAATATATAGCAGCATATGAACAGAAAAGTAAGGCGCTACCTTTAAGGTAGCGCCTTTTTTCATTTTTATAAAATTTTGAGGTTAATGACAGGCGTAAAATTTTAATTACGCAGCAGTTGTGTTGTAGTGTTATGAACTTTATTGCTATAATGAGAGTTAACAAGAAACGTGAAATTATTTTTAGGAAAGGAAGTGTAAAGCATTGGAAAATATACTGCAGGGACTTAATGCGTCTCAGCTTGAAGCTGTTACTTCTACGGAAGGATTTATACGTGTTATAGCTGGAGCAGGGTCAGGTAAAACAAGGGCTCTGGCTCGGCGTTTTGCCTATCTGGTCAATGAAATCGGAATTTTGCCGGGGAATATTCTATGTGTAACTTTTACTAATAAATCGGCGAATGAAATGCGTCAGCGAATCCATAATCTGACTGGTGATAATGATACTGGTTATATCAGTACTTTCCATAGTTTCTGCGTATCTGTTTTACAGGAGGACAGCCATGCTCTGCAATATCCAAAAAGCTTTCTTGTTTTAGACAATTCTGATATCGATTCTATGCTGAAAATTATTTACGAGGGACGTGGATTTACGCTTAGAAATATGACTTTCAGTAAAGCACGGGATATGATTGAAATCAGAAAACTAATTAAAGAACCGGAATATTATCTGGATATGCTCAATATGTCATTAGATACATTGAGACAGAAATATCTTACTGCAACAGAGCCGTCTGATATAATTTTTTATGGTTATTTATATCAGGAGAAAAAATGCTTCGGACTAGATTATAATGATTTAATTAAATTTACCTTATATATTTTCGAACAAAATGAAGCTGTTAAAATAAAATGGCAGCAACGTTTGGAATATATCATGATTGATGAATTTCAGGATATTGATGAACTGCAGTACAAATTGATGTCAGTATTGTGTGGTTACCATAAAAATCTGTTTATCGTCGGGGATCCAGACCAGACGATTTATACCTGGCGCGGTGCTAATGTGCGCTATTTACTGGATTTTGATAAGATTTTTCCAAGTGTAAAAACTATAATGATGATGCAGAATTATCGCTCTACACCGCAGATAGTTTCGGTCGTTAATGATTTGATTGATAAAAATAAGTTTAGGATCAAGAAAAATCTTATGCCAACTATTGCAGACGGAAGGAAGGTTATATGCCATCATGCAGATACTTCTGAGCGTGAAGCGATGTGGATAGCAGAGCAGATCCAGGCATTGCATGGCGAGGGGACTTCTTACAGGGAAATCACTGTTTTATATCGTGCGCATTATATTACCAGAATCGTAGAGGAAGTTTTTTTACGTGAAAAAATACCTTACGCTATTTACAGCGGGGTGCAGTTTTTCAACAGAATGGAAATAAAGGACGCTTTGGCATATTTACGGTTGATTGCATATAAAGATGATCTGGCGTTTTTGAGAGTAGTTAATGTTCCTAAAAGAAATCTTGGGGAGCGGCGCATAAAATTTTTGCAGGAATATGCAGTCAAGCACCAATGCTCTCTGTATATTGCTTTAGAGACAAATTTGGATAATGAAATTTTTAAAGGGACAAAAGCCGCACAGTTTGTAGCATTGATCGAAAATTTTGCCGCTAATTATGCAGAAAGACAAATTTCGGAATTGCTGGCTGCAATTTTAAATGAGAGTGGTTATGAAAAAATGCTGCGGACAGAAGGAAGTCAGGAACGTCTGGATAATCTGGCGGAACTTAAACAGTCGGTTTATGAATATGAAACTTCCTGCGGGGAAGAAAGTACATTGGAACATTACTTGTCACATGTTGCTTTGTTTACTAACAACGATGCGGCTGATAATAGTGATAAAGTAAAATTAATGACGGTACATTCGGCCAAAGGTCTGGAATTTCCCTATGTATTTTTATGTGCGATGAATGAGGGTGTTTTCCCGTCTAAGAAAACAGATACTATACAAAAGATGGAGGAAGAGCGCAGACTCGCTTTTGTTGCAATGACCCGGGCACAGAAAGGGCTGTATCTTTCTGAAGCTGAAGGTAGAAATTTTGATGGCTCTCCGCGCTATCCGTCGCGTTTTCTGCTGGATATAGAGCCGGCATTGCTTGATTATACACAAAAGCCGCAGGAAGGTTTGATAATAGAAACAAAAGATTATCTTGTTATCAACGAGCGTTATCTTGCTGATGAAGAAAATCAGTTGTCACTGGCTGTTGGGCAGCGTGTAAAGCATAATATTTTCGGTTCTGGTACTGTTGTTGATGTAGATTTGATCAAGGCTGCGCATCTTGTGAAATTTGATAATATTGATACGCCGCGCAGTATTTCTTTCAGGGCGAAATTAGAAAAGGACTAGATACTTTAGGTAAGATAATCAAAAGAAGTCGTATTAAACGCATTTCAATTGAGAAATGCGTTTTTCTTTTTGTGTTTTTCGCAGCATTCATTTATAATTATTGTAAATGATGTTAATTAATTTTAGGAGCGGAGGTGCAGTATGCGCTCAATAATAAAGGTTTTAACTTGCGTTCTGCTGGCGCTGGTTGTGTTTGTGCCGATTAGAACAAGCTGGGCGCATGAGTATACGCCTGCGGAAAAGAAAATGATTGATGCGGCGTATCGTGATGCACATTGGACTACAGTTGCAGCAGCAGCCTGTATAGGAGCATATTCCCCGGAAAATGCTCCGGAATTTGGTTATTTGCGCGATTATGGCTGGAAGATAGTACCGCATAAAGTAAAAAAAGGAAAATTGGAAGCCAATTTTATTGTGGCAAAAAATAAAACCCGACGCGGCAGGGATGTTTATATAGTTGCTTTTCGCGGCAGTGCCAGCAAGAGTGACTGGACTGTCAACCTGAACACAGATAAGGTGCCGTACGGCGGCCGCAGCCTTGAGGAATTTATTGAATATGCAGGACATTCTGAAAAGGATAAAACTGTACCAATGGTACATAAAGGCTTTAATGATTACGTCAATACTGTTTTAGAAACAATGGTCGATACTAATGATGACGGTATTGATGAGGTTTTGTTTAATGAGATTTTGGCTAATACAGATACACGTGTATTGCTTACCGGGCATAGCCTGGGGGGAGCTGTCGCTACATTGCTGGCAGAACGCCTTGTAAGTATGGGGATAGATAAAGATCGTGTGCCGGTTATAACTTTTGGCGCGCCTGCCATAGGCAACGCTGCTTTTGCCGAAGTCTACGGTGATAAGATAGATCTGCGCAGAATAACTAATAATGCTGATCCTGTGCCGGGCAGCCTGCAGACATTTTTTGGAGGCTACAAGCAGTTTGGAAAGCATCATAAATACAATCTTTCCCGTAAGCTGAGTGATTTTCAGCATGATATGGGAATGTATTTTGATTACAGCATGCGAGAATATTATGCAGCTTTGGACAAAGCAGAGGCTGCCGGTGTACGTGAAAAACTACCCATGCAAAAACTTGAAGGAACGGAACCGTTAGTAGCTGTTTGGATCGGCAGCAGTCTTGAGGTAGATAAAAGGGACTATGTGCCTGATATTAAAAGGTTTATTATGAACGAGTATCAAATGATGCTGCCGCGGTATGTGATCGTAGATACGGAAACAAAACTTTATGACGACAGCGTCTATGCAATGGAAAAATTTTATCAGAAAGCGCGGGAGCTGGGCGCAGATTATATTTTGATCGCTGAGATTGATGGACGGGTGCTCAATGACAGGGAAAAATGGTATATCAATATGAATCAAAGCGTATTCACAGTTGATGGCAGACTGATAACGATGAATAGTTTTGCACGTTTTGTTTCACCGGTTTCCGGGAATATTCAGGCAACAACTTTTGTTTTAGAGCAAAGCCGTGAGGAGCTAAAAAAGCATCTGACATTTGTCAGGTTAGATCAGCACGCTTCGCCTCGCCGGCTATGATCAAAATTTTATAAATAGGTGTGAGAAAAGTATGAAACAAGAAAAGCTGGAAAGTTTAGCTCAGGAATTAGTGGCTTGCAGAGAATGCCCTCTGCGGGAAGCAGCACAGGCTCCTGTAGGCTGGTTTGGTAATTATGACAGTCCGATTGTTTTTGTGGGCGAAGGACCTGGCGGCGTGGAGGATGACTACGGCTGCCCCTTGATTGGTCCGTCTGGACAGTTGTTGGATAAGGCTTTGTGGGCTGCCAAGATGACGCGTGACCGTATTTTAACGACCAATGTTATCAAATGCCGTCCTAAGGGTAACCGCACGCCGAATATTGCAGAAGCAGATTTCTGTGCACAGCGTTGGCTTGACAAGGAGTTGGCGATATTACAGCCTAAAGTTGTGGTTGCTTTGGGCAGTGTTGCTTTACATTATCTTGGCAATCAGGATATGCGCATCACCAGAGACCGTGGTAAATGGTTTAAAACAAAACATGGTTTTGATTGTATAGCGACTTTTCATCCTGCGTATTTACTGCGCATCAGTAATATTAAAGCGCTTAATGCAGCAAAATGGGACGTTTTTCATGATTTGGAGGCAGCAAGGGATAAAGCGTTGGCGGCAGTGCCTGATTATAATTTGATGTCTGAAGAGAAAACCGACCTTTTTAAATTGTTTCAACGACGTAAATAAATTTTCAGAAGCTGCGGAATAAAAAGAAAAAAATATATAAAAATTCCAAGTTAGGTATTGCTAACTTGGAATTTTTGTGTTATACTCAAAATCAAGTTAGACGGGGCTAACCAGACGGTGTGATTTCGACCCTTCTTTCTTTTATCACTTATGAATAATAACCGGAGCCTTGCCGGTAGCTACGTTTGGTTAGCTAAACTAACTTTTTCCAAAGGAGTTATCATGCAGTTTGAATTACATGGCTTTAAAAGTTTTGATGAATTGCTGGCTTTCCATTGCGCACCGGCGTTGACTGGAATCAAACCGGCCAATCTTGTCAGCTGCCCTACTGCATCTATGCCTGTAGTCGCGCCGCTTTTGGCTGATTATACGGAACAGTTTGCCGATAAGGGGATTGCTTTTGAAGTTTTATGTCATTGTGCGGCACGAACTTTGGTTTTGGTTTACCAGCCGCAGCAGCTTGAAGATTTGCTGCAGAAGCAAGCGATAAGCTGTTATTTACAAGAACTTGGTTATAAGTCTGGTTCGGTGCATTCATTGCTCCGACAGTTAGGGGCAAAGATATCCTGCAGCCAGGATTTTCCGCATGAAATTGGTATATTTTTAGGTTATCCGTTAGCGGATATCCAAGGCTTTATTAAAAATAAAGGCAAGAATTGCAAATGCAGCGGTTATTGGAAAGTATATGATGATGTCGAGCATGCCAAGCGTTTGTTTGACGCATATAATAAATGCCGGGACAGGTTGTTGAAGGCTGTAGCTGAAGGCGTACCTTTACATCTGGCAGCGGCTTCTTTTTAAGGAGGTTTTATTATGGAAAAGATTCCTGTTATTTATTGGTCTGGTACCGGTAATACGAAACTGATGGCTGAGGCTGTGGCCGAAGGTATTGGAACTGCTGCAGACCTCAAAAGCGTTAGCGATATCACTCCTGAACAGGCGGCTGAATATTCAGCATTGGCACTGGGATGCAGTGCTATGGGTGCTGAAGTTCTGGAAGAATATGAGTTTGAACCGTTCTTTACTGCATTAGAACCGTTTTTGCAGGGGAAAAAGGTTGTGATTTTTGGTTCTTATGGCTGGGGCGGAAGTTATATGAGTGATTGGGAACAGCGTATAAAAGCAGCTGGTGCCGAATTGATTGCCCCGGGGCTTTTGGTATTGGGTGCCCCAGATGAAGCGATGGCTGAAAGCTGCCGCGAGTTAGGTGCGGCTTTAGCTAAAGCATAACTTTACTTCTCCGTCATAACTACGGTAAGAGCAGACTGTGGTTATGCCCTTTAATATTCCATTTCTCCAAATGCAGATAACCGGGTCCTTTCGGGGATTCCGGTTATCTGCATTTTATTTTAAGTGGATGTTTAATAAACGTCATAAACGAATACAAAATTTATATAATAAAGAGCTTACTTGAAAGCGTATCACAAGTAGCTTATAATAAGGATAAAGGTAAGGAGTTGTTTAAATGGAATCATTGATGAAGATCAACGATCCGATTTTGTTAGCTCTGATAGCAACAGGTTTTACCTGGTTCATGACTGCACTTGGTGCGGCGATGGTATTTTTCTTTAAAGAGATTAACAAAAGGGTTTTAAATATGATGCTGGGCTTTGCTGCAGGTATTATGGTTGCCGCTTCTTTTTGGTCGCTTTTGGCTCCTGCCATAGAAATGGCGGAAAAAAGCAGTTTGCCTGCCTGGCTTGTTGCTGCTATTGGTTTTTTGAGTGGTGCTGCTTTTTTGTGGCTGGCGGATAGAATACTGCCGCATGCGCATTTCTTTGCAAAAGAAGGGGAAGTAGAGGGGATTCCAACTAATTGGCGTCGTAGCATTTTACTTGTATTCTCAATTACGCTGCATAATATACCTGAAGGTTTGGCGGTTGGTGTTGCTTTTGGAGCAGCGGCGAATAGTATGAGCGAAACAGGATTGCTGGCAGCTGTAGCTGTTGCTTTGGGAATTGGTATTCAAAATTTCCCTGAAGGTGCTGCAGTTTCTATTCCGCTTCGGCGCGAAGGTGTTTCGCGGATGAAAAGTTTTATGTATGGACAGGCTTCCGGGCTGGTAGAACCGATAGCTGGTGTTATTGGTGCGGCGATGGTTACTTCCATGGAGGCTATTTTACCGTATGCCTTAGCTTTTGCTGCCGGCGCTATGCTGTATGTCGTTGTCGAAGAGCTGATACCGGAGTCTCAAAGTGGTGGAGAACATGAAAGTGCGGACCTTTCGACGATTGGGTTTATTATTGGTTTTGCGATAATGATGATTTTAGACGTAGCTTTAGGTTAAGCGCGGCTGAAGCCGCATTTATAATTAAGTGATAAAATTTTATTAAGGAGTGAGTACAAATGGGCGAAAAGAAGTTCTACATCTGTAAACATTGTGGTAATATGATTGGTATGATCAAAAGTAGCGGCGTAAATGTCGTTTGCTGCGGCGATCCTATGACAGAACTGAAACCTAATACAGTGGAGGCTTCGCAGGAAAAACATCTGCCGGTAGTTACTATTGAAGGTAATATTGTAAAAGTAAAAGTTGGCAGTGTTGAGCATCCTATGACAGAGGAACATCATATTGCCTGGATCTATCTGGAGACAGAACAGGGCGGCCAACGGAAGAAACTGGCTGTTGGTTCTAAACCGGAAGCTGAGTTTGCATTGGCTGGCGGCGACAAGGTAGTAGGTGTTTATGAATACTGCAATCTACACGGCTTATGGCTTACAAAAGTTGAATAGAAGTTTGTAATAAAAACAGGACGGATTTTGCCGTCCTGTTTTTATTTTTAAATAATATAGTAGACGGAGCTTTATATAGCAGGACTTTTTATAGAACTGATAGAATTAAGTCATATAAGTGATATTAAAGGAGGGACGAGAAATGAGTGAATTCAGTGAAAAAATGGGCATAGAAGTCGGTAATGCTTTTAAGAGTGGTTATAATTGCAGCGAAGCGATAGTTGAAGCTTTTCGCAAATATGCTGGCGTAAATATTGATGATAACGCTTTTCGCCTGGCCTCAGGATTTGGCGGCGGTATTGGCCATGCCCGTAATATTTGCGGCGCTTTAGTCGGTTGCACAATGGTTATCAGTACATTGATCGGACGGAATACTCCTGAAGAAAAACCATTGAAAGAAATTTATCCTGTTACCAAAGAATTTCACGATCGTTTTGAAAAAGAATTTGGATCAACAATGTGTAAAGATCTGATGCCGTACGAATTCAATACTCGTGACCATCTGAAAAACTGTTTGAAACTTACAAATCGTATTGGTAAATTTTTAGCAGAGTTTTTAGAAGAAAAAGGTTTGCTTACAGTATAATAAAGGATTTAGCTCAGTACCGGTTAGGGGTGCTGAGCTATTTTGTTAAATAAAATAGCAGGAAAACGTAACCTGGATGTATAATATAAACATATTATGCTGTTTGCCAAGCAGTATTTATTGGAAAAGGTTATGAGGGGGCGTAGCTGGTGATTGTTGGAATCGGTTGTGATCTAACAGAAATTTATAGAGTGAAAAAAGCTCTGACAATAGAAAAGTTTGCGGCAAGAGTTTTTTCTCCTGCTGAACAAGAATATTGTGAAGCCCGTGGCATGCAGAAATTTGCAAGTTACGCAGCAAGATTTGCGGCTAAAGAAGCTTTGCTGAAAGCTTTGGGAACAGGCTTGAGGGGCGGCAAGCTTATAGATATTGAAGTTTATAATGACTGTATGGGAAAGCCGAGTTTGCGTTTGAGCGGTTATTTTGCTACTCTGGCTGAAGAACGCGGTGTCAAAGAAATATATCTTTCGTTGAGCCATACTAAAGAACTTGCTATGGCCCAGGTTGTATTGGAGGGATAAGGATGAAACTGGTTTTTGCTAAGGAAATGCAGAGTTTAGATCAGCAGTCTGCAGAACAGATCGGCTTGCCGACAATGGTGCTGATGGAAAATGCTGGTAAAGCTGTAGCGGAAACAGCTGCGGATTTTTTAGAAGATTGTTTTGGGAAAAATATTGTTGTTTTTACAGGTAAGGGCAATAATGGCGGTGATGGTTTTGCTGCTGCACGGTGGCTGTCCAATCAGGGAGCGCGGGTAAAGGTTTTTCTTGTATCACCGTGGCAGGAACTTACAGGAGATGCTGCGGCGCAGCTGCGTATTTGCCGGAAGTGTGGTATTGAACTATTTGCACTTAAGGAAGACAGAGGCAGCTGGGATGTAGCGGAAGTTAGTTGCCGCCAGGCTGATTTGGTGATAGATGCTGTTTTAGGAACAGGGTTTAATGGCGTTTTACATGGGGTACAGCAACGTGCCTGTGGTTTAATGAACAGTATTGCTGTGCCGGTTGTGTCCATTGATGTACCAAGCGGTGTCAGTGCTGATACAGGCAGTGCAGATAAAAATGCCGTGCAGGCAGATATTACAGTTACTATGGCACTTGCCAAACCAGGTTTGTTTTTGTATCCGGCAGCTGAATTAAGCGGAGAAATTATAGTTGCCGATATTGGTATGCCTAAAATACTTTTAGAACGTATGGATAGTAAAAAGTTTTTGTTAACTGAGAATATTGCTTGTGATTTACTGCCGCAGAGAAATGGAAACTGCCATAAGGGTGAAGCGGGAAGGGTAGTTATCACCGCTGGATCACCGGGTTTTACAGGTGCGGCTGCGTTATGCTCGGAAGCGGCTGTTAAGGCAGGTGCTGGTCTGGTGAGTTTGCTGACGCCGCTTTGCAGTCGTGAAGTATTAGCGGTGAAACTGACAGAAATTATGGTCGAAGGTTTGATCGAGCGGATGCCGGGAGCTTTAGGTGGAGGAGCCACTGGTGCAGTGCTGGACAAAGCCGGCAGAGCTGATGTTTTGGCTATAGGTCCTGGTCTTGGTACGTCTGGAAGTACGGTGGAAGTTATTCGGGAAATTTTGCAGTCGGTGGAAGTGCCGGTGATTATCGATGCCGATGCGTTGACTGCATTGCAGGGACATGTTGGTATTTTAAATACCATGAGGGCTCCGAAAGTTTTAACGCCGCATCCGGGAGAGTTGGGAAGGCTGTTGGATTTGGAAGCGGCTGAAGTTGACGCAAGACGCCTGGAATTGGCAGGCAAATATGCTGCTGAGTGGGATGCTGTCCTCGTTTTGAAAGGCGCTCCTACTGTTATAGGCTGTCCTGACGGCAATGTTTATATCAATACTACCGGCAACAGTGCTATGGCTACAGGAGGCAGCGGTGATGTGCTCACAGGAATTATTGCCGGGTTGGCTGCGCAGGGGATTTCTGTACAGGAAGCGGCGTTAGCTGGTGTATATATGCACGGGCTGGCTGGCGATTTGGCCAGTAAAGGGATTATTGGTATGGCAGCAGGAGAAATCAGCCAGTACTTGCCACAGGCCCGCAGAATTATTGAGCAGGGAGAATAAAAGATTTCACTTAAATTTTGCAGATAAAAGTTAGGGTATGTTTACAATACTTACGCTTAAATGATAAAATTAAGTATTAGAGATGAAAGAAAGGGAGATGCCGTTTGCTGAAGAAATTAGTTTTTGTTTTTGCACTTGTAAGCTGTTTGATGTTTAGTTTAACGGCTTTTGCCTCAGAAATAACAGATGTTCGTTGGGGAGTTGATAAAACCAATGTGCTGCGTTTTGTGGTGGACTGTGATAAACCGACAGGTTATAAAATAACTTTTGACGGCAATACGATGCTGATAACTATGGATGCAGATTTAAATAGCAAAGTTGGCCGTGCTCATAAGATAAAGAGCGATATTGCCAATGAAATGCGTTTAGATACGTCGGAAGGTAAAACCGTGCTGAAGGTGCCTCTGCAAAAGGCCATTGGCAGTAAAGATTATAAGGGGTTTACCTTAAAAAAAGATCCTGTTACCAAAAGACCGGACAGAATCGTTATTGATGTTATGGCTAATAAACGTCAGGCATCTGAACCTGCCAAAACAACACCTGCAGGTGGTAAAACTACTACAGATAAAACACCGACACCTGCTGTTAGTAAAACTGCCTATCGTACCAGCGGCGGGCTGAAGGATAAACGAATTACGCTGGACGCAGGACATGGAGGCAGTGATCCGGGAGCAGTTGGGGCAAAAGGCACTAAAGAAAAAGATATTACTTTAAAAATAACGCAGAAAGTTGAAGAACTGCTGAAGAAAAAAGGCGCTAAAGTTACAATGACACGTGTTAAAGATGTTGACGTTTATGGCGTAAATGCTACGGACGCGCAGGAGCTTCAGGCGCGTGTCGATGTAGCTGAAAACAGTGCTGCTGATCTCTTTATCAGTCTGCATATCAATGCTTCTGTCAATAAAAACGTAGGCGGCTTCTCGTCCTATTATTATCCTAAAACAAGCCATGATGCACGTGTAGCTACGGCCATTCAAAAACGGATGACTAATAATTTTGGTTTGGATGATTTAGGTATACGTCAGGCAAACTTCTACGTCAATAAACGCAGCAGTATGCCGTCGGCATTAATCGAAATGGCATTTATAACTAATGCCAAAGAAGAAAAACTGCTGAACAGCAACTGGTTTCAAAGTAAGCTGGCTAAGGCTATTGCTGATGGTATCGAGGACTATTTTAAATGATGTGGGAGGCCAATATGTTAAAGAAATTTGCAGTAATCTGCACTTTGATGCTCTGCGTGTTAGTTGCAGGCTGCAGTGATGATCAAACTGCTACGGTTATCCCGCAGCCTGAAACTAAACAAACGCAGAATAATAAGAATCAAGAAATTACGGTAACGGTGTATCGTGCACCTGTCAACGGAGAGGAATATCTGTTGCCGGAAAAGGTAACCCGCAAAGCCGGCGCGATGACTGCTCCGGAGATTGCGTTGGATATTTTGGTAAACAGCAGTCCGCAGGATACTGCGAAAATGGTCAGTCTGTTTCCTAAAGGGACAAAAATCAGAACAATGAAGATAGAAGATGGGACTGCTTATGTTGATTTTTCCAAGGAAATAACCAATGTACCGCAGGGATCCTATACTGAACTGATGCTGACAACTGCTATTGTTAACACTCTGACAGAGTTTCCGGAGATAAAAAAAGTACAGATTTTAGTTGATGGTAAAAAAATTGCGTCCTTGAAAGGACATACGGATATTTTAGATCCTTTGGAACGTAATACTACTTTATTGAAAAAATAAACGGGAGCAGTATCGGCAAAAGTCGGTACTGCTTTTTTGAAATGGGAGTGCTGTTGATGGAGTATTTTTGTGGTAATATTGAAACGATGGAAGCGTTAGGAAAACTTTTGGGAAGGCTTGCTAAAAACGGGGATGTTTTTTGTCTTTGTGGGGAGTTAGGTGCCGGTAAAACTTTGTTGTGTCGTGAAATAGCTATGGCACAGGGGGTTGATGCCAGTGAAATAAACAGTCCAACGTTTTCGATTATGAATGTGTATCATGGTAAAATGGAGATCAGGCATTTTGATTTATACAGGCTGAATACTGTTGAAGAATTGGAAAATATCGGCTATGGGGAATATGTTGGCGGTGAAGGGCTGACTCTTATCGAATGGGCGGATAATTTTTTAGAGGAAATGCCTGAAGAAAGTCTTGATATCTACATAAAAATTGTTCCGGAAGGCCGTTTGATACAATTGCTCCCTAATGGTGAAAGGTATCTGGAATTATGTGAGGAAGTGGAAAAAAATGCTGACTTTAGCCATTGATACGGCAACTAAAGTCTGTGCCGTGGGTTTGTGTCGTGATGGACAAATTTTGGCAGAATATAGGATCAATATGGGCATGACTCACTCTGAGGGGCTTATGCCGCAGCTTGAGCAGCTTTTAACACGGACTAAGATCACTAAAAATGAGATCGATCTTTTAGCAGTCAGTATGGGGCCGGGGTCTTTTACCGGTTTGAGGATTGGCCTGGCATCGGCAGAAGCAATGGCTTATAGCTGGCATAAACCTATCTGCGGGGTCAATACACTGAAAGCGCTTGCCTATAATCTGCCGATAGACGGTTATGTATTATCACCTGTTTTAGACGCACAAAAAGGCAATTTTTATCAGGCGATTTATGAATGGCAGCAGGGGACACTCATAGAGCATCAGGAGATCAAAGTTGTAGATCGCAAGCAGCTTTTGGAAAATATAGCTGTTTTGGGTATGCCTGCTTTATTATTGGGAGAATGCCAGAAAATTGACCTTGCCGATTTGCCTTCATGGTGCCGAAAGGCTCCAGCACATTTATGTTGGCCGCAGGCTGCCTCGGTAGCGCTTTTGGCGGAAGCCGAGTATGATCCTGATAATACCGGTGATATTTTTGGTTTAGAACCTTATTACATTAGAAGATCAGAGGCTGAAGAATTATGGGAAAAACGCCAGCAGGAATAATGATAAGGACTTTGACAGCGGCAGATTTGACTGCTGTCAGCAGCATAGATGAAAAGTCTTTTTTTGATGTCTGGAGCCCAAGTATGTGGCTGGATGAGTTGAATAACAGCTTAACAACATATCTTGTTTTAGAAGATGCTGGGCGTATTCTTGGTTATGCCGGGTTTTGGCTGGTGGCAGGGGAAGCGCAGATAACCAGAGTCGCGGTTGCTGCTGAAGAACGTGAACACGGCTTGGGAACACGCTTGACAGCAGCCCTGATCAATAAGGCATGGGAACTTGGCGCTGTGGCGGTGACTTTGGAAGTGCGTGAGAGCAATATTGCAGCGCAAAAGGTTTATTTGACCTGCGGTTTTGCCAGCGAGGGGATAAGACCAAATTATTATGAAGATAATCATGAAAATGCAATAATCATGTGGTTATATAAGGAGGGTAAGCCTGATGTCTAAAGACGTGTATATTTTGGGCATTGAAAGCAGTTGTGATGAAACTGCGGCTGCCGTAGTCAAAAATGGACGTGAAGTGCTTTCGAATATTATTTCCTCACAGATTGTTATCCATCGAAAATTTGGCGGTGTTGTACCGGAGATAGCTTCGCGTAAACATATTGAAAATATTTTGCCGGTTATTGACGAAGCACTGCGTCAGGCTAATGTGAAGCTGGAAGAAATAGACGCTGTCGCAGTAACTTATGGACCAGGGCTTGTAGGGGCGCTTCTAGTTGGTGTATCGGCTGCCAAAGCGCTGGCTTGGGCTAATGACAAGCCGCTGATTGGTGTCAATCATTTGGAGGGACATGTTTTTGCCAATTTTTTGAATGATAAAGATCTGGAACCTCCTTTTATGGCTTTAGTAGTAAGCGGCGGGCATACGGCGCTGCTAAAGGTAACTGATTATAACAGCTTTGAATTACTGGGACAAACTCGTGACGATGCTGCAGGTGAAGCTTTTGATAAAATTGCACGTGTGATGGGTCTGCAATATCCAGGAGGACCGGAAATAGAAAAATTGGCGGCAGCGGGGGATCCGCAGGCGATCGATTTTCCGCGGGCACTTTTGAAGGAAGATTATCAGTTTAGTTTCAGCGGCTTAAAGTCAGCTGTAATCAATTATCTGCATAACGAACAGCAGGCAGGCCGTGAAGTAAATAAAGCCGATGTGGCCGCTTCATTTCAGGAAGCGATTGTAGATGTGCTGGTGCAGAAAAGTGTGCATGCGCTGCAGGAAACCGGTTTGAAAAAAATAGTTCTGGCCGGTGGTGTTTCGGCTAATAAACATTTACAAACAGCGTTAGCTGATGCTGTAGGCGGGATTGGAGCAAGTTTGGTACATCCAACTCCGATTTTATGCACTGATAATGCTGTAATGATAGCTTGCCGTGGTTATTTTATGTATCAGAACGGTGAATATAGTCCTCTGGATTTGAACGCTGTTCCATCGTTAAAATTAGGTTGAACAGTGTCCACTGAAGTAAAAGAACTTGTGGATTTTGTGGATAAAATGCTGAAATATAGCTAAAAAACAGTTCTTGTTGTGCATAAGTCTGTGGATAATGTGGAAAAAACTGTGGATTGATGGGGATAAACAAGGTAATAAGAAACAGGGGAATGAATGATATGCCCAAGAATTTGACTGTAGAACAAAAAAATATTTTATCCTCTATGAAAGTCGGCGCAGCTTTTGCTGCCGATGTTGCTCATGCATGCATAACGATGTATGTTTGGGATGATAACCCCAAATTTCTGTATATTTATCATCAGGAACTGCCAAGAACGCAATTTTTGGGTGAACTGCCTGATAAAACAGGTCGCGAACTGCGCGGTAATGAGGAGCCTTTAGTGCAGCGGGCACTGCAGCGAGGTGTGCCTTTGTCAGGGAAACGTGAGCTGTCGCTGGGGCTTTTCGTCGATTTGCGTGTTTATCCTATTCAAGATAGTAAAGGAAAATGTTTTGCCGTAGTTGCTTTTGATACCAATGAACCGGAAGAACTTTTCATTATGACGGCAGTGGAGTTTTTAAAAAATACCGGCCGACAGATTTTGAGCAGTAATTATTACGGCAGATTGCTGCCTGGCGACGGGTTGATGATTGTTGATAAGGACAAGGTCATTATAGCCGCGAACAGGACGGCCAGACATCTTTTTAAAGTGCAGGGCTTATCTAATTTAGTTGGACGAAGGACAAACAGTTTGCAGATCAACTGGCCTTTGGTTGGTATGGTGCTGAAGACGGGTGTCGCTGAAGGAAAGGAAATAGACATGCAGGGACTGCTGCTTGCAATGAGGGTGATCCCTGTTACGAACAGGCCTGATACAGCGGCCGCTATTGTTATTCTACAGGATATAACAGAGCTGAAAAAGAAAGATACAGAGCTGCTTATCAAATCTGTAGTTATTCGGGAAATACATCATCGCGTTAAAAACAATTTGCAGACTATCGCCAGCCTGCTGAGGCTGCAGGCACGCAGGGCTCATACAGACGAAACAAAACTGGTATTGCGTGACTGTATTAACAGGGTTACCAGTATCGCTGTTGTACATGAATTTCTTTCACAGCAGGATAGCGGTAAAATTGATGTAGCTGTGGCAGCGCAGGGAATTTATGAAGCCATTATTGCCAGTATGGCAGACCCTAATCTTAAATTGCAGACAAGCTTTAAAGCGGATAATGTTTTGCTGCCTTCCGATAAAGCAACAAGCATTGCTTTGGTTCTGAACGAGCTTCTGCAAAATTCACTGGACCATGCTTTTGCAGGCCGCAGCAGCGGCCGGCTTGATGTTGAGTTTTATAAAATCCCCGGAAGTTATTGCTTAAAAATCTGTGATGACGGTAATGGTTTGCCGCCGGGTTTTGTTTTAGATGAGCAAACCAGTTTAGGCCTGAAAATAATAAAAACTATGGTGGAAGCAGATCTTCGCGGTACTTTTACAATAGAAGCCCTGAAACAGGGGACTTGTGCTGTAGTTACTATACCGTCAGAGTTGGAGGGGTCAGAATGAAAAATACTTTGAAAGTTGTTTTAGCTGATGATGAGGCGCTTATTCGTCTTGATATCAGAGAAATGCTGACAGAGGCAGGACATGAAGTTGCAGGTGAAGCCAATAACGGTGAAGATGCAGTTGCCATGACGAGAGCTCTGCAGCCTGACCTTGTGATCATGGATGTGAAAATGCCGCAAATGGATGGACTTACAGCTTCTAAAATCATTACCGACGAGCATCTGGCTCCAGTACTTTTGCTGACAGCCTACAGTCAACAGGAGATTGTATCGCAGGCAAAAAGTTCGGGTGTATTGGGATATTTAGTGAAGCCGGTTCGTGAAGAACAGTTGTTTCCGGCAATGGAGATAGCAATTTCTCGTTTTGAAGAAATCAAAGCCCTGGGGGCTGAGCTGGGATTATTAAAAGAAAGTTTGGAAACAAGAAAACTGCTTGATCGGGCTAAAGGAATTTTAATGTCAGCACATGGATTTACGGAACAGGAAGCATATCGAAAAATGCAGCAGTACAGTATGAACAGGCGTATTTCCATTAAGGAGTTGGCTGAAGCGGTAATTGCATCAGCATTAAAAAATAAATAAATATAAAAAATTCACGCAGGAGGAATTTAAAGGCTGCGTGAATTTTTCACTTTTTTGTCAAAAATTTTTACAGGAATTGTCTTGCATTTTTTTAGGAAACGGATATAATAATAAATGTAATTAGCACTCGACAATAATGAGTGCTAACAAAAGAAAAATAAAAAATTTATATAGGCATCTGAAAGGGGACTTGAAAATGTTGAAACCATTAGCAGATCACATCGTTGTAGAACTTACAGTAAAAGAGGAAAAAACTTCCAGCGGTATTTATTTGCCGGATACGGCGTCTAAAGAGAAACCGCAAACTGGTAAGGTCGTTGCCGTAGGCGCAGGTAAAGTGCTGGATAACGGTACTCGTGTCGCTCCTGAAGTTAAAGCTGGCGATGAGGTTGTATTTGCAAAATATTCCGGAACTGAATTTAAATATGACGGTAAAGATTATTTGATCCTCAGCGAACGCGATGTGCTTGCTGTTCTCTAAGTAATGATTTTTACTAAAAAAGTGAAATATAAAGGAGTGTATTTGAAATGGCAAAGGAAATAAAATTTAACGAAGAAGCTCGCCGTAGTTTAGAACGCGGTGTCAATGCATTAGCAGATGCAGTAAAGGTAACCCTTGGTCCTAAAGGACGTAATGTAGTGCTCGAAAAGAAATTTGGCGCGCCAACTATTACTAACGATGGCGTAACTATTGCCCGTGATATTGAACTTGAAGATCCGTTTGAAAATATGGGTGCGCAGCTTGTAAAAGAAGTTGCTACAAAAACTAACGATGTTGCCGGTGACGGTACTACCACTGCTACTGTTTTGGCACAGGCTATGGTTCGTGAGGGCATGCGCAATGTTGCTGCCGGCGCTAATCCAATGGTGCTGAAAAAGGGTATTCAAAAAGCTGTTGACGTTTTGGTAGAAGAACTGCAGGCTGTGTCTAAAAAGGTTGAGACTAAAGAAGCTAAAGCTCAGGTTGCATCTATTTCCGCAGCTGATGAAGAAATCGGCGGTCTGATTGCTGACGCTATGGAAAAGGTCGGCGACGACGGTGTTATTACTGTTGAAGAATCCAAAACTATGGAAACCTGTCTGGAGACTGTTGAAGGTATGCAATTTGACCGCGGTTATATTTCTCCTTATATGGCAACAGATCCTGATAAAATGGAAGCAGTTCTTAACAACCCGCTCGTACTCATCACAGACCGTAAAATTACTATGATTCAGGATATTATGCCTGTACTTGAAAAAGTCGTCCAAGGCGGCCGGGAATTACTTATTATCGCTGAAGATATTGAAGGCGAAGCTTTGGCAACTTTGGTTGTGAATAAACTTCGCGGTACCTTCAAGGCTGTAGCTGTTAAAGCTCCTGGTTTCGGTGATCGCCGTAAAGCTATGCTGCAGGATATTGCTATTCTTACCGGAGCAACAGTTATCAGCGAAGAAGTTGGACGTAAGCTTGACAGCGCCAGCATGGAAGATTTGGGTAGCGCCAGCCAGGTCCGCGTAACCAAGGAATTGACTACTATCGTTGATGGCGGCGGTAACAAAGAAGAAATTGCAGCACGCGTTGCTCAAATCCGTGCTCAGATCCCTGAAACTACTTCTGAATTTGACAAAGAAAAATTACAAGAGCGTTTGGCTAAACTTGCAGGCGGCGTGGCTGTTATTAAAGTTGGTGCTGCTACTGAAGTTGAGCTTAAAGATAAAAAACTGCGTATTGAAGATGCTTTGAACGCTACTCGTGCAGCAGTTGCTGAGGGTATTGTTGCAGGCGGCGGTACTGCTCTGCTGCAGGTGCAAACTGCTTTAAGCAAAATCAAAGTAACAGGCGACGAAAAAACCGGCGTAGAAATCGTTAAACGCGCTATTGAAGAACCGGTACGTCAAATAGCTTATAATGCCGGATTGGAAGGCGCAGTTATCGTTGATACGATTAAACGTTCCCGCAGAGGTTTTGGTTTTAACGCTTTGACCGAGGAATACGTTGATATGATCGAAGCTGGTATCGTTGATCCTACTAAGGTTACCCGCAGTGCTCTGCAAAATGCAGCCAGCATCGCAGCTATGGTTTTGACTACTGAATCTGTTGTTGCTGATAAGCCTGCAAAAGAAGGCGCTGCTCCTATGGGTGGTATGCCGATGGGTGGCGGAATGCCGGGTATGATGTAATAAATTTACATCTGTACATTGAAAGTCCAAGGCCCCGTACTTATTGTACGGGGCCTTTTGCATTGCAATTTCAGCGTGATTATTGTATGATATTATATTATACATTATTAGTTAAATTATTTTGAGGAGGCTTACAGCAATATGCAAACAGGTAACCATGAAATGATCTTAGTTATCGATTTCGGCGGTCAGTATAACCAATTGATCGCCAGGCGTGTAAGGGAATGCGGCGTTTACTGTGAAATAGTTCCCTATACCTACACTTTAGAACAAATCAAAGCTAAAAACCCTAAAGGGATCATCTTTACAGGCGGGCCTAATAGTGTTTATGGTGATGATACTCCTAAGATCGATCCTGGCGTATTTGAACTAGGCGTACCTGTACTTGGTATTTGCTATGGACATCAGCTGATGACTCAGACGCTGGGAGGCAGAGTTGAAAGCGCTGATGTGCGTGAGTACGGGAAAACGGCTGTAAAACTCAATAAAAATAATATTCTTTTTAAGGATATCGAAGAGCACAATATTTCCTGGATGAGCCACACTGATTATGTGTCAGAGGTCCCGGAGGGATTTGTAGTAACTGCTGATACAAGTGAATGCCCTGTAGCCGGAATGGCTAATGATTTGCGTAAATTATATGGAGTGCAGTTCCATCCTGAAGTGGAGCATACACCATTTGGACGTAAGATGATTTCTAATTTCCTGTTTGACGTCTGCGGAGTTAAAGGCGACTGGACTATGAGCAGTTTTGCACAGCGTAAAATTGCCGAGATTAAAGAGGCCGTTGGCGATAAAAAAGTTCTCTGTGCATTGTCCGGCGGTGTTGATTCTTCCGTTGCGGCAGTATTAGTACATAAAGCAGTGGGTAAGCAGCTGACCTGTGTTTTTGTAGATCACGGCCTGCTGCGTAAAGATGAAGGCGATCAGGTCGAAACGGTTTTTAAAGAACAATTTGATATGAATCTGATCCGCGTCAATGCAGCGGAGCGCTTTCTTGGCCGGTTGGCAGGTGTGTCTGATCCTGAAACGAAGCGTAAGATCATCGGTGAAGAATTTATTCGTGTTTTTGAAGAAGAATCTAATAAACTGGGCAAGGTAGATTTTCTGGTGCAGGGAACTATTTATCCTGATGTTGTCGAAAGCGGTACCAGTACTTCAGCGACAATCAAAAGCCACCATAATGTTGGCGGCTTGCCGGAGGATATGCGGTTGGCTTTGATTGAACCGCTGCGCGAACTGTTTAAAGACGAAGTTCGTGCTGTCGGAGAAGAATTGGGAATACCTTCTGCCTTAGTCTGGCGTCAGCCATTTCCTGGACCTGGTTTAGCTATCCGTGTGCTAGGGGAAGTTACTCAGGAGAAATTAGAAATAACTCGTGAAGCTGATGCTATCTTTCGAGAAGAAATTGCTAAAGCTGGTTTAGAGCGCAAAATATGGCAGTATTTTGCGTGTCTGCCCAATATCCGTTCTGTAGGCGTTATGGGGGATGGACGGACATATTCGCATACCGTTGCACTGCGTGCTGTAACCAGCAGTGATGGTATGACCTCTGATTGGGCGCATATTCCTTTCAGTGTTCTGGATATTATTTCCAGACGTATTGTCAATGAAGTGCAAGGCGTTAACCGCATTGTTTACGATATTACATCTAAACCGCCTGCAACGATTGAGTGGGAATAAAAAGATACTAAATAAAACCGCAGTCCATTTTTATGAACTGCGGTTTTTATTTGGTGTTTTAGAAATCCAAATATATATATTTGGATAGTAGATGTTTGTATGAATACACGGGAGAGCATTTGTAGTAACAGCAGTTATTTTTCTGTTGATAGATATCTGGGAAATTATAATGATTAAGCATTTTATGGGAAGATGCTTTGTTATAATAAAAATACATAGTTATTAACTGGATAAAAAATAATACTAAATAATCATTCGATAAAGAATAGAGCCTATTAAAGAAAAAATGTAAAATTATACAAAAATATAAAAACGGACAATAGTGAATAAAAATTAATAATTTTAAAGATTAATATACTTCGGCAGCTTATTTTACAAGACAAATATTTTGTTCTGTAAAATAGGCTGCTTTTTTTATTTAAAATAAGATTTAAATGGTGAATTAAATTGGCTGTTTAAGGAAATGCGGCTTGTTAAGCGGGTAGTTAACGATAGTTGCATTATCTGTAAAAGATTGATTATTATTAAATAAATACCAGATGAAATAACTAAAAGTTAAAAAATAATAATAAGAGAAAATCATTATAATGTGAATAAAATGTAACTGAAATGCAAAAATATTCCTAAAAATATTGACAAATCAGTTTTTAACAATTAATATTACATTGCTAGAATATAATTTTATAAACTTAAAGAAGGTAGATGCTTTAAAAAGAAATAAATAAATTTTAGTAAAGTGATTTTTAATATATTTAAAGTCGTTGGGGAGCGATTTTAATATATAAAAATTATAAATTTTAAAACTCAATAAAGGAGAGGGTTGCAATGAAAAATAAGAAGACTTTGCATTTGGCTATAGCTTTAGCTATAAGTTCAATGCCTTTATTCGGTGTTGCAGAGGCAGCTAGAGGTTCGATGTATGGTGGAGAATCTGTCGGTGATGATGTTACGATTGAAGCTTCTGCTAATGCGTATCCGAGTTTAGTAGGACATGCTTTTGGTATTTATACGAATGTTACCAATTCAGCAACAGTTACTTCGGCGGGAAATCGTTTGACAATTACTACTACAGGTGAAGCTGGTGACGGAATCCGTTCAAATCCGAGCGGTAATTCTGACTGGCAGAATGCTACTGGTACGATTAATATTGGTAACGATTTGACAATAACTGTCAGCGGTAACAGTGCCGATGGTTTGAACATCAACGGTTCTACAGTCCTCAACATTGGGGATAATGCTACGATCAATACTTTGTATAATGGGGAATTGAAGTATTCCAATGGTGATACTTCTGACGGAGCCCATGCTGTGCGTGCAAATTTCCATGCTACAATAAATATTGGTGATGGGTTAACGGCCGGAACACTGGGTGAAAGTTCGCATGCGGTTTATGCGGCACAGGGCAGGTCTACAACTAATCCGACAGGCGGGTCTAAAATCAATATTGGTAAAGGCGCGGTTTTGTCTACGGCAGGTGATGGTTCTCATACCGTAATGATGGCTTCCAATAATGGCAAGATCGTTATTGAAGAAGGCGCGGAGATGACTACGCTGGGTGATGGTTCTCATGGTGTTGCTGCTTATGCTGATACTTCGGCAAAAGGAAGTGTCGCAAACGGTGCTGTTGAAATTGGCGCCGGTTCTACTATTGCTACAGCTGGTGATGGCTCCCATGGTGTATTTGCAAACATGACAGGTTCGGTTTTATCTTTAGATGATAATGTTGGTATTACAACTGAAGGCGATGCTTCACATGGCTTGCTGGCACAAAGAGGTGTTGTTGAAGCAGGCGACGGTTTGAATATTTCTGTTGAAGGCAGCGGATCTCATGGTGCATATGTAAATGCTGCAACCGGCAGCATAGAATTTTTAGGCGGCGCTACTATAGATAATAATGACAATGATGGCTACGCTATTTATGCCGATAAGGGAACTATAACAGGTACGGCTGGTAATTCTACTTTTAATATTACCGGCAATATGTATGCTGATAACAGCGGTTCCATTGATTTGGACATGGATAATAATTCTGTGTTTACTGGCAGTACCGCACTTGCAAACAGCGGAACGATTAATTTGAATTTGAAAAATAACAGTTACTGGCATGTTACCAGCAGTTCTGAAGTGAGCAGTTTACATGTCAGCGGCGGCAGTATGGTTAATCTCAGTCATGAAGCTGGTATGAATACCGTTGTGACTGTTGATGATCTGAGCGGCAGCGGCGGTGTGTTCAAATTCAATACTGAACTGGACAGTGAAGCCAATGGCGATAAACTGGTAATCAATTCTTCGGAAACCGGCAGCACACATTATGTGCATGTTAATGACCTGAGTTTGATCAATGGCGAGGTTTCAGGTGAAAAGAAACTGCATTTGATCACAGATAACAGCAGTAATGCTTCTTTCGTTGGAGAATATATGGATACCGGTGGATTATGGGATGTACTGCCGACTGTTGAGCGCGGGGATACTTTAGGTGAAAGTGCGAATGAGTGGTATCTGACAAAAATTGAAAAGAAGGAAAATGGCAATACTGAAACCATCAACGATGGTTTTGCCAGTGATTACAGCTTGTGGAGAGCTACTAATGACACTTTACGTAAACGTTTAGGCGATATTCGCAGTGGTGAACATGGAACAGACGGTGTTTGGGCTCGTATGTATCATGGTAAATTGAAAGGTCAGAGCTACACCGATAAATACCATACCTATCAGTTGGGTTATGATAAGACCAGATATGACGAGAAAAATGGTCAGCGTACTAATGGTATCGTATTGGAACGCAGCGAAGGTAAATTAAGCTATACGGCAGGCAAGGGTGAAACAGGCCTGACTGCTCTCGGTTTATATACGACATGGTTTGGCAATAAAGGCCATTATACAGATATAGTGCTGCGTGCTGGACACTTGGATCACAAGATGAATACTTATGGCGAATATGCTGAACGCAGTGATTATGATAATGCTGCTTACAGTATCAGCTTTGAGTATGGCAGGCAGAAGAATTACGAAAAAGGCTGGTTCTTTACACCGCAGGCACAAATTACTTTAGGCAGAATGAACAGTGTTGATTTTACGACCGAACGAGGAACCAAGATCGATGTAGATGGTTTAACCAGTGCTATTGGCCGTATCGGTTTTGAAGTTGGACGGAAGATTAGCCCGGAAAGCAGCTATTATTTTAAACTGGGAGCGTTCCATGAATTTGACGGTGACCGTGATGTATCGATGGTTGCTGCTAACGGCGAAAATTTGCGTAAACGCTATGACAATGGCGATACCTGGTATGAATTCGGTATGGGCGCGCAGGTTCAGTTAAGTCGTAATACCCATTTCTATGGTGATATTGAACGCAGCTTTGGCGGCGACACGAAAAAGGAATGGCAGGTAAATACAGGTATTAGATGGGAATTCTAAAACTGTTTAAATGATGCAGAATATTGCATAGGGGATTTGGTGGAGGAAAGACGACCAAAGGAGAACTCGGATCATGGATAAAATTCAAGGGAAAATTAAATTTATAGCACCGTCTTTACAGGATGAACATTATAGCACAGCATATATTTTAGGTAATATTACCTGGCTGATGATGCATTCTAAACAACATGAGACGATGCCGCTGCATATGATGGCTTCGCAAATCTTTCCGGCGATCGCCAATAAGCAGTATGTACTGGGAATGTCAGAAAAAGGCAGCCCGTTGTTTTATATGGCCTGGGCCAATTTTGATGATGCTGCTGAAGCGGAGTATTTAACAAACTATAACCTGGCGTTAACACCTCATAACTGGAACGGCGGCGATCGTCCCTGGATACTGTTTTTTGCTGCACCGTTCGGTGGAGCTTATGAAGGTGAACGCTGGATAAAAGAAAATCTTTTTAAGGATTCGCCTGAAGTGCGGTTTCTTTATCATGAGGGTAAAAAACGTGGTAAACGTATTTTATGTAAACGCGGCAAAAATGTCTCTGCGATGGCAAGCTTGAAGTGGCATAATGAAAATATGCCGTTAGTAGCGGCGCCGATGCAGCTTGAAAAAGATGTGGCGTCACTGCTTGGTTAATCAAAAATAAAAATCCTCAACCAATTTTGGTTGAGGATTTTTTGTTTTTAAATTATTTTTGTAGTCCAATCTTCGATGTTCCAAACTGAAGTTACCCAATCTTCATAAAATTCAGGTTCATGCGAAACCAGAAGGATACTTCCTTTAAATGAGATCAGCGCGCGTTTAAGTTCTTCCTTTGCGTCAACGTCCAGATGGTTTGTTGGTTCGTCTAAAACAAGCCAATTGATATCACGAAGCATCAGCTTGCATAAACGGACCTTAGCTGCTTCGCCGCCGCTCAAAACAAAAACTTTGCTGGTAATATGTTCGTTAGTTAAACCACAGCCCGCTAAAGCGGCTCGGACTTCATAATTGGTAAGACCGGGATATTCGTTCCATACGTCTTCTAAAGCTGTATTTTCGTTTTTAGTGCGTTCTTCCTGCTCAAAATAACCAGGTTCTAAAAATTCACCCAGTTCTACAGAGCCTGACACTGGCGGTATCAGTCCTAAAATAGTTTTTAAAAGGGTCGTTTTGCCTAGTCCGTTTACACCGCGGAGAGCTATTTTCTGACCGCGTTCAAGATTGAAGCTTACAGGACGAGTAAGCGGTGTATCATAGCCTAAAACTAAGTTTTTAGCTTCAACTATGAAACGGCTTGGAGTCCTTGCTTCTGTAAATTTAAAGGTTGGTTTAAGTTTTTCACGTGGTTTTTCAATGATTTCCATTTTATCAAGCTTGCGCTGCCGGCTTTTAGCCATATTAGTAGTAGCGACGCGTGCTTTATTGCGGGCGACAAAATCTTCCAGTTTGGCAATTTCCTGCTGCTGACGTTCATAAGCGCTTTCACGCTGGGCTTTATAAATAGCGTACATTTCCTGGAATTTGTCATAGTTGCCGGTATAGCGGGTCAGTTCACAGTTTTCCAAATGGTAGATAACGTTGACTACCTGATTGAGGAAGGCTATGTCGTGAGAAATAAGAATGAAGGCATGCTCATAGTTTTGTAAAAACCTTGTCAGCCATTCGATATGCTCAACGTCTAAATAGTTGGTAGGTTCATCTAATAACAAAATGGAAGAGTTCTGCAAAAGCAGCTTGGTAAGCAAAACCTTACTGCGCTGACCGCCGGAAAGTTCGCTGACATCTCTGTCAAGCCCGATACTGCCTAAGCCGAGACCGTTAGCCACTTCTTCGATTTTAGTATCTAATGAATAGAAACCACTGTGTTCGAGTTCTGTCTGTATCTCGCCTACAGTATTCATCATTTTATCTATTTCTTCAGGTGCAGCTTCAGCCATCTTGTCGTAAAGTTCCAGCATCTGTTTTTCTGCTTCGTACATATCATTGAAAGCAGTGCGCAGGACCTCGCGGATAGTTTTACCAGCCTCTAGTGTACTTTGCTGGTCTAAGTAACCAACAGTAACGCGTCCGGGCCATTCTACCTTGCCTTCATCCGGCAGTAAATGGCCGGTAACGATATTAAGGAAGGTCGATTTACCTTCGCCGTTGGCACCGACGAGACCGACATGCTCGCCGCGCAGTAATTTAAAAGAAACATTTTCCAAGATCTGGCGGCCGCCAAAAGTATGGGAAACATTAGTAACATTCAAATAGCTCATACTAAACCTCTTTCATCAAAATATATGTTACAATTTTAACGTAACTAATAGTAGTTTGTCAAAGCAGAAAACAGGATTTTACATGGAAATGTCGAATAAAGCAATACTGAATTTAATAAGGAGGCTTTTATAATGATCTGCGGAAATAAGCAAGATATAGAAAAAATACTGCCATATGTATCAGAGGGTTTACAGAAAGCTTTACAATATATAAAAGAAACAAACTTTGCCGAAGTAAAGAACGGTGAATATGAAATAGATGGCAGGGATGTATTTGTAAGAATTAATACCTATGCGACAGAAGATAAAATAAATAAAAAGCCCGAAGCTCATAATCAGTATATTGATGTCCAGTATTTAGGTGCAGGGGAGGAAATAATTTATTTTACACCCAGAAGAGCTGAACATATTGTTGTGGAAGATCATGCAGATGAAAGTGATTTGCTTTTTTACGAAGAAATAGAGGAGAAGGATCACGTAGTTTTGCAGACTGGTGATTTTGCTGTATTTTTTCCGTGGGAATTACATCGGCCTGGCTGCAGTACCAAGAATGGAATGCAAGAAGTGCAAAAAATAGTTGTCAAGATTAAACATAAAAATCAGTAAAATTTTCAAAAAAAGTGTTGACAAGATTACAAAATTGCCATATAATACCACTTGTGACGTTGAGAAACGTCAGTGACCTTCCCCGATAGCTCAATCGGTAGAGCACTCGGCTGTTAACCGAGTTGTTGTAGGTTCGAGTCCTACTCGGGGAGCCAACTGGCCGGTTGGTCAAGCGGTTAAGACACCGCCCTTTCACGGCGGTATCGGGGGTTCGATTCCCCCACCGGTCACCATTCGGGCGCTTAGCTCAGCTGGGAGAGCGTCTGCCTTACAAGCAGAATGTCGGCGGTTCGATCCCGTCAGCGCCCACCAGAAATCAGGCATATCCAAGAAACTTGGATATGCTTTTTTTATTTGATTTTTAGGAATAATTGCTTTCATAATGTTTTACAAAAGTAACAAACCAGCAGGGAAGCCCTTAAAGAGGTTTTTTTGATAATTTGCATTTCTCCTGGCTTTGTAGTAAAGTCAAATTAGCAATAAAAGAGTATTTATAGTAAGGAGGCATAATTATGAAAAAAACTTTTCTTTCCAGTATTCATGAACGCCGCAGCGTTTACAGTATTACCAACACTTCTCCGATTCCCAAAAATAAAATTGTAGCACTGATAGAAATGCTGTTGGAGGATGTTCCTTCGGCCTTTAATTGTCAGAGCGCCCGTGTTCTAGTATTGTTTGAGCAGGCTCATAAAAATTTTTGGGATATTGTTATGAGAACTTTGCGTGAACGTGTACCGGCTGAAAAATTTGCGCCTACTGAAGCTAAAATCAATAGTTTTGCAGCAGGGTATGGTACTATTTTGTATTTTGATGATGAAGGCATTACAGAAACTTTTGCCAGTAATTTTCCTACTTATGCGGCAAATTTTAAAACTTGGGCAGATCAGGCTAACGGCATGCTGCAGTTTGCTATCTGGACAGCTTTAGAAGAGGAGGGGTTAGGTGCCAATCTGCAGCATTATAACCCAATTATTGATGCGGAAGTAAAAGAAGTATTCAATATCCCAGATCAGTATCGTTTGATTGCGCAAATGCCGTTTGGCGCTAAAACAGCTGAGCCTGATGAAAAAGAAGTTATATCCGGTTCGGATAGAATGCGTATCTTAGAATAAAAGATGAAAATCCCCCGATTAAACGGGGGATTTTTTTTGAAAAGACATTCTTTTGACATTTAATAATGTTATACTAATAATATAACTATTCTTGGAGGTGCAACAGATGAAGATGTCGCGGAAATTTATAACTGCTGGTGTGGCAGGAGTCATGGCTTTGGGGATAGCTGTTTCAGCATGGGCTGCAGAACCTCAGATTACTGATCAAAAAATACGTTCTGGCGGAGTAACAGTTAATATCCCTGTTGTGAAAGGCGCCGTAGGCGGTGCAGAAGTTGATGACAAAGTGAATATGGCAATTGATTTTAATATTGTGAAAAAGTTGTATGCTTATTTGCCCGGAGGAAGTAATGGACTGAGTTTACAGGAAAATTACTATCCTGAGTTTGACGGTTACGGTGGTGCGAAGGCGAGCCGTGAGTTTGTGACTGATATAGCAGGCTTTATCAATCGTCAACTGCAAAATCAGGCGCAGGCAGCTCATAAAGCCGGTTCTCATGTCAAACAGTATACGTTTGACGGCAGATATCAAGTGCGTTTTAACAGTGAAGAGTTACTTTCTTTAGAACAAACTTATATGGATTATTTGGGTGGTGCCCATCCGAATACATATTTGGATACGATCAACGTAAATTTAAAAAACGGTAAATTACTGAGTTTAGGCGATATGTTTAAAGCTGGCAGCAATTATCTGCCGCGTTTGAATGCCATTGTTGCAAAACAGGTGGCAGACGAACAGCAGTTAAAGGGATTTTTTGATAAAAAAGTAGAAGTGAACGGAACAGAAAATTTTTATATTACGGATAATGCTGATCTTGTTATAGTATATCCGCCTTATGCTGTTGCTCCGTATGCTGCCGGAACGATCGAGTTTATCATTCCTGTTAGCCAGGTTGCAGATATTTTTAATTTTAAATTAGAATAAAAGACTGATATTTTAGCCCTGCTGAAGCAGGGCTTTTTTTATTGTCTGATCAAGCGAAATACTTTTATGACATAAATGACAGGGATTTTTCAAATAATGTTAACGCGATTATGTATTATAGTGCACATATTTGAACTATTATTGAAAACATAAAAATGAATAGCTGGATATAATAAAATTGATGTAATTAATATTACAGAAGAATAAAAGTGTGGTTGGTGAAATTATGTTTAGCAAGAAATTCAAAAAAATAGGATTGAAAATAGCCTATTACAGAAAAAGAAAGGCATTGAAACAGATGGAAGTAGCGGAAAAGGCTGGTATCTCCTGTTCATATCTTTCTAAAATTGAAACAGGGAAAGTGCGTTACAGTCTGGCTGTTTTGATACAGATCGCAAAAGTACTCGATATTGATCCAGGGGAACTGTTGACAGATGGGAGCAGTTATTAAGTTAAGAAAAAGTAAAGAGGTGTAAGAAAGTGGAAGAACCTGATTATAAAACGATAGGTATTAATATAAAAATTAAAAGGATACGTCAAGGTATCAGTCAGGCTAAATTGGCTAAGCTTTTAGGAGTATCCGCAGCTCATTTGTGTAATATAGAAAATGGTAAAGTTAAAATAAGCCTGAAAATGTTGTATAAGCTTACCGGTTTTTTTAAGTGTAGTTTAGATGATTTGCTAACCGTTTAAGATACTTAAAAACAGTGGTAAAAGTTAAATGCTCAGTAAAAGCAGTAGAATAAAAACTTTTGACTTATTGTCTATATAATATGTATATATTACTGAACCTCCATAAAAAAATGGAGGTTTTTCTTTTTTATGTAAATAAAGATATAATATTTCAAAAGATAGTATTGAATGTAAAAATA